>Ga0316226_1000096_pt1 | contig 135581 bp, 85 predicted proteins | sample TBH18017metaG_FD_206009 | JGI IMG/M metagenome (GOLD analysis project Ga0316226, IMG submission 206009) | Freshwater microbial communities from Trout Bog Lake, Wisconsin, USA - TBH18017 | ecosystem: Environmental > Aquatic > Freshwater > Lake > Hypolimnion/Profundal zone | place: USA: Wisconsin...
TTCTACGGGGTTCTGGAAGGATAGTCTCCAGGATCTGGCCGAGAAGTGATGCCACTGAAAACTATGGATAACACATGCAATCATCTTTTTATACGCAATCGCACTAATCTACTTGCTTATCTATCCGATTGTGGCAACTTCTCTATCGGTATTTGAATTTGCGTAGCTTCGGCTGCGGGTCTCGACAGAAAATCGCGGCTGTTTGATTGGGAGACCGAACCGGCGGCTCGCGTCCCTCCTGGGCGTGGATCGCCGGACTTCCTCAGTGAACGCTCCGTGGTGGCTCTGTCGAAGGCGTGATCGGGTCACGCCCTTGGATTTGCGCCGACCGGTGTACGCAACAGAAAGCATCTGTCATGAATGCCCAATTCAGCCCTGCGGCCAGCGGAACCCAGCCGTTCCGAATTCTCCCCCATCTACCCTCGTCCGGCGCCACCAAGACGCGCGTTGTCGTCTTTGGCAGCTTCATGGGCGGCTACCACGTTCTCGGGGAGTTGTTGCGTGACCCTCTGGCCAATCGGCTAACCGTGGTCGGCGTCGCCAGCGATGACCCAACCCAGGCGTTCACGCACGCCAAGGTACGGCTCTGGAAGTATGATCATGGACGGGACGACGAAGTGATTGCGCCCCGGTTCGCGCGAGAGCACAACCTGCCGGTGTTCACCGGCCGTGTGAAGACGCCGGAGTTCTTCGCGACGTTCATGGATGAATGGCGGCCGGAGCTTTGCCTGATGGCCACGTTCGGCCAGAAGATCCCGATCGAGCTGATCAGCTATCCGTCGCTCGGCTTCTTCAACTTCCACCACAGCGGCGACACATGGCCTTCGTATCCCGGCCCAGACCCTATTGCTGCGATGGTGCGGGATGGCCGAAAGCATCTGGTCCTGACCATCCACAGGGTCAGCGATGTTATCGACGGCGGCGAGTTCGTCGCCCACTCGCACCGAGTTGCCATTCCCGAAGGCATCAATGCCGTGGGGATGCATCGGATCACTTGGCCGCAAATGGGACCGTTCATCCGCCGCGAAGTCGGCTCCATGCTCGATGCGGCGAGCAGGCTGCCGGCTACTGCGCCACTCGTGTTGCAGGAAGACGCCCTCCCGTATCGCACTGCCAGCCGCCCGACATGGGTTGAACGCATTGCCGCCTGATCGGTTGAGGCCGACTGGGGATTGAAGTCGGGCCGTTCGTGTTGCAGCATCGGTTCATAGTCCCACCGTGGCATGGACACGCCAGAGGTCAGCCGATTGAGGCAGCGTTCCGGCCCTCAGCTGCGGCGGCCCAGGGTGCCCCTCGCTCCGCTCGGCTACGAGGCCCGCGATCAGGGGGGCGTCTGCCCCGGGCCTCTCGCCCCGATGCCGTCGGTCTTCGGACCTCCACTTCGTTGCATGAGGGCGTTGCCAGGGAACCCTGCGCGGACTCATCTCACAATCACAAGCCGCGCGGCCTTGGAAGGCTCCTGAGATCATATCTGCGCACCCTGCCGCATGGAGTTCCGGTGTTCCATCAGCCCACAGTCCTCGCCCTAACCCCTTGATTTTCCCTGAGTTCCTCAGCGGGTGTCCGCCACCGACAAAATTCTTCGCCAGGGCCTTGGTTAGCGTTTTCAAACGTGGTATTAAAACGACTAGAAATTGCGGGCACCCTTCCGGGTGAACCCGGTTATTTATAGGAGGCCTAATGGAAATTCACGAATCACTCAATGTCGGCATGACTGCCAACAAAGCAAAACCAGTTCACGAGGTCCGTCTCGGATTCATCAAGGCGGCGGTCTGGCGAAACGAAACTGAAAGCGGCGTGCGGTATAACGTCACCTTCAGCCGGCTCTACAAGGACGGCGAGCAATGGAGGTCCACCGAATCTTTCGGCCGGGATGACCTCCTGCTGCTCGGCAAAGTCGCTGACCAAACGCATTCCTGGATCTGCGCTCAGGCATCGGAAGGCGACTACGCCGCCAAAGCCCCGTCCGCTCGAACGAGCGACGCGCGCTGAGCCGCTGACCATCCATTCAAGGCTTGCGAGGGTTGTGCCTCAGCGAAACAACCCTCACCCACTTCCACCACCCAAGGACGGTTTTTCGTGCGAGACGAATGCGCCAATGGCACCCCCCACTCCCCCACCTTCAGCGGGCTCCGGCCTGCTGGCCGCCCGGCCGCCGTTTGCCGGCGAGGCGGTCCTCTTCGACGCGACCCACGGGCAGGCCAACTGGGCGCAGACCGGCTTTCCGTCACGCGAGATGCATACAAACTTTTCAGGCGTCATGCAGGCTCTTTGCCGCTTGGGTTGCTCCTGCACAACTATCAATGAAAAGCCGCTGAGCCGCTTTTTGCCCCGGTCCAGGCTGCTGGTAGTCCCGCCGCCAACCGGCCGCTACAACCCTCGCAAGGAATGCTGGGAACCGCAACGGACTTCCCTGTTTACCGCGGAGGAAATCGCGGACACCCTCAGCTTCCTGGGGAATGGCGGGCGGCTGCTGGCTTTTGCCTATCGCTTTGGCGATTCTTTCACCCAGGCCAACCTCCGCGACCTGTTCGGCCCGTTGGGCTGCATACTCAACAACGACGCCGTTATCGACGTCACCACCCTGCGCACCACCCATCCGCTTCAAACCGCGTTCGATACCACCGCGGACCTTCTGCCTTTGGCCTGGTTCCGCCCGGGGGTCGAGCGGGTCCGCTGGCGTTCGATGGCCACCTGGGTCATCCTTCCCGGCGCTACCGCTCAACCGCTGGCGTTTTCGCCTGGCGGCCGGTGCATCGCCTTTGACCGGACGCAACGGCGCATCAGTTTCGAGTCGTTGCCCATCGGAGTAGCCGGCTTGCATCACCAAGGGCGATTCGTCCTGCTTGGCGGCCCTCATCCCTTTGAAACCGGCACCTTTGGACTGCTTGAGGATGCCGACAATCGCCGGTTCCTCGACAACATCCTGCGGTGGCTCCTGGAGCGCGACCCAGCCGATCTTGAACCACTCCGGCTGACGATGGCGCAGCCGATGAAGTGGCGCATTCCGGACTTCACCGATGACGGGAGATCACTCAGCCACCTTGAAGCCAGCGGCAACGGGCAGGCCACGGTAAGTTCCATCGAGCGCCTGCTGCGAAAAACGGGAGTTCTCAAAGCGCTGAATCGCGCCAAATGGATGCCTTGATTCCGATGGGGAGCGCCGCTTTCCGTAAGAGTTTGAGGATTGTTTTGTTTGAGGCACAACCCCCGAAAGCCGGGCTAACCTTCTCAAGAACCTCAACACCTTTCGGTGCTAACGTTTGCTCCCTGGAAACACCGTTGCCGTCAACGGCTCCATGTTCTCTTTGCCACAAGGCGCTCAAACAGCGAGTGACACCGTCCCCACCGGGGGCAATGCTTCGCCGTTCGCGAGCCGTTCGGCCAAACTCCAAAGGCCCTTGTTCAGGCTGATTTTGGAGTCGATGCCGCGCAGCGCCCGCACCGAGCGGAGCTTCCCCCGGCGGTCCCGATGGAAGTCCGACACGCCGCCGCGGATCAGGTTCTCCTGAAGTCGATTGGTCGACCTCCAAAGATCCGTCCCCTCATCCTCAGGCCGGCGCGCCCTCATCAGCGTGTCCGCGTCGACTGGCGCCGCCGCCAGGCTGCCGTAGCGCATGACCAGGGCGTGTTGCGCCAGGGCCATCGATTCGCATGCTTCCAACGCTCGCGCGCGGAAGCGATCCACCAACTCCCCGACCTTAGGCACGTAATCGATCAGGCGAAAACTCGCCTGAACGACCTCGGTGGTCACGGACCCGGCATGGCGGAACCGAATGGCCTCGAAGCTGTCTTGCGACAACACCAGGCCATTGGAACAGATCCGCCGGAAAATGCCGGCATGGAGCTGATACGCGCAACCCGTGTCGTGCGAGTTGAGCAGCACCAGTTCCACGTTCCATTCATCGAGGGTTTCCATCTGCTCGACCCGGCGGAACCGGATCAAGTGCTTCTGGAACCCCCGTCGGGTTTCTTTGCGGATGCGCTGTTCCTCCACCTCCACCGGCACCCAGTTGTGCTCGCGCAAGCCGGACACCAACTCGGCGGTGGGGACGAAGGTGTATTTCCTGCTGACGCCTTCCATCGGTCCCGTGGCAAAGATGCTCGGGGCCTGGGCGCGGAGCGCCTCATCACTCAAGGCCAGCGCCTTGAAGTTGCTTGTACTGTTCATACGTTTCTTTCGTCTGCGGCGCACCGGTTTTGAGCCGGCGCGCGCGGGTTTGGGTTGCTCTTCAGCCGGGTGCCAGGTGGCACGAATCCGGCCGGAGAGATTTCCCTCCAAAGCGCCACCCCGTTGTGGGGCGGAACCGGAGGGAAAATCGTGAGTGAAAGAGGGGCGGCCCTTGCAGGTCGCGCCCAGCGTATGAACTGGTCGAGAACACCATCCGTGGAGCGAAAAACCTTCCCGTCCGCACAATGCCTCAAACCCGTTTCCTTAGTCAATGAGCACCGAACGAGAAACATCGGGGAAGGGGTTTTCTCGCGTTTACGGCGGGATCAACCCGCTTTTGGGCAAGTCCGCGAACTTCTTGGCGACTTTCAAGGCGTCCCTGGCGGGCTGGTGTTTCTTAAGGATCGGCCTAGTGGTAGAATCCCCGCACCACAGGAGGCACATGGAAACACTGGAACATGCAAACAACACAGAACTGCTCTCGACCCTGGCTGGCAAACCGGCCGCTGAGGCCCTGGTTCAGCGCTTTGGCGGGCTCACGAGCCTCGCCCAGGCGTCGTTTGACGAACTGCAACTCGTGAAGGGGATTGGCCGTTCCAAGGCGGCGGCCATCAAGTCCGCTTTTCTTCTCGCGCAACGGCTGACTCGGGAGTCATACGCGGAGTCGCCGTTGGTCGACACCCCCGAGCGCGTCGCCGATTTGCTGCGGGAGGAGAATCGGGTTTACACGGTTGAGAACTTCCAGATCATTTTCGTTAACACACGGCGGCGCTTGACCGGGATTCAAAAGATCTCTCAGGGCACGCTCGATACCCTGCTGGTGGACGCTCGCGAGGTCTTCGCCCCGGCCATCGCGCGCAAGGCGGCGGCCATAATATTAGTTCATAACCATCCGAGCGGGGACCCGACCCCATCCGAGTCTGACATCAAGGTCACCCGGGATCTGATTCGCGCCGGTCAGCTTTTGAAGATCGAGGTGCTCGACCACGTAATCCTCGGCAGACGCACGGACGAACGGCCACGGGACTATGCCTCTTTACGAGAGCTCGGTTTTTTTGCCATGTAGGAAAGGGTTAATTCAGTGGTTCACGGAGGGCTCTCGCATACGCTGAGCAACGACTATCCGACGCTGATGCGGTGGCCGCAGGCCGGGGGAAGTATATGCGCGACCAACGTGGGCTGGCGAATCGGTTTGCAGACACGATCCAGGCGGCGGTGTTGTCCGGGCCGCCGAGGGTGCTGGGGATGAGCGCACTCATGACAAGGAATGGAATGTGTCCGCGTCGACCGTGATGACGCCTGGACTAACTCTCGAGATTGATGCGGCGCACAAAATCGCTGCACTGACCGGGCCGCTGGAGTGCCAGGTGTCGGAGTCGGTGAAATAATGCGGTACGCGGTGGGTGAGCTCTCAAGGATCGCGCCGAAGCCATCGACCTCGTCATGCACGATTCCATCAGCCCGAGGCTGCAAGCCGTCCGACTTATTCCGGCCCCCTGCACCCGACCGGAAGCCGCAAGTGGACCCCAAGGGACTTCCTTTTGAAATCAGCGAGGTCGCCACAGCCACAAATGAGTGTCGGGGCGGGTACAAAAGGAGAGACGAGGGAGTTCAAAAGGAGAGAGGCATATCCCAGCTGGGGATCTTCCCCCGTGCGAGGGGCTGAGGAGGCCGGAGCGTAGCGGAGGCCGACGATGCCCCTCGCACGGGGGAGGCTTCGCGGCGATGGTCCACGGTGAAACAACAGCTAGCCCGGCGTCTCACCACCCCGTTCCTCCAACATATCCTCCAAGAGTTCAACGAGGGGCACCTCGCGGCCTCTGAAGCCGCCCAGATCCTCTGCATCAGCCCCGCCCACCTGTACCGCCTGCGCACGCGCTGGCTCCAGCAGCGCGCCCAGTTCAGTCCCAAGCGCTCCGGCGGCGACCACTGGCCCGAGTGGCCGCCCGAGGCGATCCAATTCCTCCAAGCCTTTGTCCCCTTACAAAAGCCCCCCAACTTTCAGTTGGTGGCCGATGAACTGGCTTACCGCTTCAAATTCAAACGCCATCGGCAATCAGTCGCCGCCTTCGTGAGAGGGCACTTCCCCAACCTCATCGGCCAGTCCGCGCCCTGTCCCAAAGCTCGTCGCCGTTGGGAACGAGCCCGCTTGAGCGAACTTTGGCAACACGACTCCTCCATTCACCAGTGGTGGCCAGCCGCCGCCAAGCAAACCCTCCTGCTGACCGTCGATGATCATTCGCGAAAACTCCTGGGCGCCGTCTTTGTCCCGACCGACACCACCTGGAATCACTTCGAGCATTTTCGCCGGCTCTTCCAGCAGCATGGCTTGCCCCTGGTCGTCTATACCGATGGCCTGAGCCTCTTTGGTCATGATTCCATGGCCGATGACCGGGACCCCTCCTCGGAGTTCCAGCGGGCTTTCTCGGCCCTGGGCGTAACCCATCTGGTGGCCCCAAGCCCGGAGGCCAAAGGCAAGATCGAGCGCCGCTTTGGCACCCTGCAGCAGCGCCTGGTGGCGCTCCTGGCCTTTGAGCGGGCGGTCGACTACCCGACCGCCCAAACCGTCCTGGACCGTCAGGTAGCCCACCAAAATGCCACGGTCTGTCGGACCACAGGACGCACCCCCGATGCCGCTTGGGAACTAGCCCTATCGGAGGGGCGCACCGAGATTCGCCCCTGCCCGCCAAGCACCCTGCTGGACTTGCATCTGGCGCTCCATTTACGGCGCCGCGTCAATGCCGACAGTCAGATCGATTTCTTGGGCCGCACTTGGCCCATTGCCGCAACCAAGCGGCCCACGGTCACCCTGATCCATCACCCCGTACGCCAATTCTGGGTTACGACCCAGCCTCCACTTCCCCCGGAAAACACCTGGCCCGAGATCCTGGGAAACTACTCACTTTGAGCTCTCTCCTTTTGAACTCCCGCGCAATTCTCCTTTTGAACTCCCGCCGACACACAGCCACAAATGAGTTGCAACCCGCGTTCGTTCAGCATACAACATTCCAGGCAGCCGGACTGGCGTGGAGCGCCCCGGCTCCAAATAGTTATCTGTGGGTATGCTGCAGTGCTTTAATCAGGGGTGCCATGTTCGCGCGCACCGGCTGGATTCCCCCCTGGCAACAGGTGATAATTCAGGAGGCCGGTCGCGTCGATCTGAAGTTGTGTACTGCACGAGCGCCAGCAAAATCCTCGACATTCAGGAGCAGCGTTCCTAGACCGGCCCTTGACCTTATGCCCCAGGGAACCCCCAAATCCAGCGGCCGCCCGCCCCGCACTGCTGCTCAAGCTCCTTTCCGGCGATTTACGCGTGCAGGCCTTGCCAGAGCCAAAGTCCAATAACGCACATGTCGCCTCATGAATTTGCGGCTATACATAGATTATGACAACCTGAATCCGGACCGGAAGCGCAAGGGTCTCCTCGACCTCGCTACGCGTTCCCTGCTGGCGACCGCCATCCCAACATCCAAAACAGGAGGCCGCTGCGAACTTCGGGTTTACGGAGGTTGGTACGAAGCTACAGCGCTCACACCGCTGGCCCAAGAAATCACAGCTGAGCTCGGACGCGATTTTCCCGTAGTCCTGCCATTCCAAAACCACGCAGGGGTGGCCGGCAGGCTCACGGTCAGTGCAGAATTGGCCCGCAGCATGGAAGCCGAGCCTGGCCGTCACCTGTTCAACACTTTCCGCCGAAGATCACCCCCCCGAGCCTTGAGGTGCGCATCCCCCTCCACAAAAGGCTGCTTGGACCCGGATTGCCCGCTCGTTTCCCTGCCACTGCTCTTCGAGACGGAACGCTGTCCGAAGCATGGATGCACGATTCGCCTTCACGACATTGTCTTCCGCAAAGAGCAGAAATTGGTGGACACAATGCTCGCTTGCGACATGATCCATGCGGCACGGCTTGGGTGCGACTTCATCATACTGGTTAGCAGCGATGACGACTTGCTACCAGCCGTCCGCACCGCTCTACTGACTGGCACGCCCTTTGCCAGACTGCACCCGAAAACCTACTACCAAACCGCAGCATTCCCGCCTGGGGGTGCTGCATTTGTCGAGATCCCCCTGTAAGCTTATGCAAATCGACACCTTCCGCAGAATCGTTACGACCTTCGCTGATCCTCAAACTACACTTCTATGGGAAAAGGAAAAAGTCCTGGTCCAGGTTTATGGGGAAATCATTGAGACGTCACTAAAGCAGAAGAGCGGTGAGGTTTTCGTGCTCGATGTAGGAAATGAAGTGCCGGCTGTCCAGTGGATACTCACCAGGTTGGCAAGGTTGCCACTCCTCGCGGACAGATTGATTTCTACAATTCCGGCAACGTCACCGTTCATTACAAGCGAAGCGGAGGTGCTGGAATCGCTCGAAGTCAGGCCAGGCGAGGAACCCGAACATGTCCCAGATGCTCTGGCCGCAACGCAGCACGCCCTCGAAGCCAGAAGCCCACTGGAGACCACCGTGCTATACATCACCAGCGACGCAGGAGAAGGCAAAACCTGTCTCATCAACGAACTCGCCCGAACACAGGCGCAGCGGTTCAAAGAGCGTGCCTCGGACTGGGTCCTCGTGCCAGTCCCGCTTGGCGGGCGTCATTTCCTGCGATTCGACGACATTGTCATAGGGGCCCTAGTCAACAGATACCGTTTCCCATATTTTTATTACACCGCGTTCCTGGAACTGGTGCGCCTCGGCGTCGTAGTCCCTGCGTTCGACGGCTTTGAGGAAATGTTCGTCGAGAACACCTCGGGAGAGGCCCTCTCCGCGATGGGCATCTTGGTCAATTCGATGCAGTCCTGCGGCGCTGTGGTAATCGCGGCCAGGAAAGCTTACTTTGAGTTTGAGAATCTAAAGACGCAAGCCCGCCTTTATGACACATTCAGCGACTTTTCAGTCGGCTTCGCCAAAGTCACTCTCAAACGCTGGAAAGAGCCTCAGTTCACCTCCTACTGCATCGCGCGGCACCTGCCAGCCGCAGAACACCTTTACCAGCGCGTCACGGACCGCATCGACCCCGAACACCCGCTCGTCACCCGCCCCGTCTTGGTGCGGAGACTCGTCGACATTGCAGAGGGCAGTACCTCCCTTGATGATTTCCTGACGAGCTTGCAGACCTCGGGGGCCGACTTTTTCGCGGTGTTCGTACGCGGTATCATCGAGCGCGAGGCACATGAAAAATGGCTCGACCGATCAGGAGACGCTGCCCAACCCCTTCTGTCCATCGATGAACACTGCAAACTCCTCTCCCTCATCGCCCTCGAAATGTGGCAGTCGCGAGTGGACTTCTTGAAAGCCGATACCCTCCAGTTCGTCACGGATTACTTTTCAGAAACGCGAAAAAAAAGTGCTGCGCTCGCCGCACAGATTCGCGAGCGCATCAAAGGGCATGCACTTCTGGTCCCTTCATCAAACGTGCAGGGAGCCATCGAGTTCGATCACGATGAGTTTGAGCACCACTTCTTGGGGGAAGCGATAAGCGACCTGTGCTCCACAACACCAGGCCCCTCAGCTCGCTCGGACCTCTTAAACAGTCTTCGGAAGGGTGTTCTACCTATGCACACACTAAGCGCCCTGGTGACGGCGCTTCGCCGACAAAGCGCCACTCGCCAGCGCGAAATAGCGGGCCTGCTAAGCGAAGTGGCCGTCCTGGACGGCCAAACGAGCTTCACACATGAGAACTGCGCATCTATTGTGCTGGCGCTGCTCAGCGGCCTTGAAGGCGAGATCATCACCATAAGACGCCTTTCCTTTCCTGCGCACAGCCTTAGGGATAAGAAGCTCCACCGCGCCAATTTCGAGAATTGTTTTTTCGCACATTCCAGCCTGGAAAACGCAGAATTGACGGGATGTCGCTTCACCCAGTGTCAGTTTGCCAAGCTTGACATCTTCAGATCCACGCTGTTTCGCGAGGTCGAGATCGTAGAAAGCACTATCGACGCCGTCAACGTCAACGACGGCACCCTTACGCTTTACGACCCCAACGCTTGTCGGGCGGAGCTGACCAGGAGGGGAGCGGCATTTCCGCAAGCCGCAATTCAGTTACCGCTCGCGCCGGCACAGCCGAGGCAGCCAGAGGAGGCGGTCATCCAGTTTGGTAAAATCCTGCGGACCTTTCTCCGGAACACACAAATCAGCGAGGGCATCATCCGCATGAAGCTCGGAAGCGGTGCGAACGTGTTCATCCACGATTCCGTCCCGGCTCTCCTTCATCGCGGGGTGCTGGTTGAAATCGAAAACCGCGGCGGAGGCCAACAACGCCGCTTCAGGCTTGGCTTCGCCATGGAGGCGCTCAACGATGCCCTTGAAGCCTCCGGAGGGCGGTTCAGCGAGTTCCTTCACGCGGCGGCCCCGGAGACCCCAGAGTAGGAACCCGCCCCTCCACCCCATCGCCGTCCCGGTCGCGCCAGGGGCGGCAGACAGGTTGATTATGGAAGGACAGCATCAAGGCGGCCAGACGGCGGCTCGGCCGCACAAAGGCGCGGCATTTCCTGTAATCCGCGATCAGATCCGGGCTTTCCGAAAGGCTGCACGGGTCTTCGCCGCAGTCGGAGGGTATCCCAAGACAGCAGTTCCAGGCCCGCCGCCTTCCGGAGGCGGTTGACCAAACGCAGAATCCCCCGAAGCTGATTCCGGACCGGCGCGTACGGCTCGAAAGGGATCGCACGCAATTCATGGCGGAGATCTTCCGCCGTGCGATGCACGGCGATTTGGGCGAAGTGCGCCTTGAGCTGGCGATAATCCTCCCGCTGAATCCGGACCGAGGGATGGTATTTTCCCCCACCCCGCCCCCGGCGGCAGCCGATGGAATACCCGCGAAAGTGGATCGGGTGTTCGCGGGCGTCTCGCAACCGCTTGCGCTCCGCGGCGAACAACTGGTGTTCGCCGCGCGTCGCGATGATCACGAAGAGCCGGCCGTAACGCAGGTATTGCGCATTGGCCGATCCGGCCCGCTTGCGCCGGCAGCGCGTCCATTTGGACACGTCGATGCCGTATTGGCCGATGATCTTCTCGTCCACCGTGCCCGGGTCCTTCCCGTCTGGAATGATCCCGGTCACGTAAAACCAGTAGCCGTTGGCCACGTAGCCGACGGCTAGTTGCTGAACGAACCCGGCGATACTCGTTGCTTCGCATCGATACACGACTGCCCCCCTTGTGCCTGGAAAATAGTTTGGGAATTGTTTTGTTTGCTTGGCGGCACAACCCCCCAAGGCCGCAAATCCTTTGGCATCCCGTTTGGGGTGCAAAACCCGGCGCGAAAACCTCGCCTTTGTAAAAACCCTCGCAACACACGGCGCCTCGCGCAGACGAAAGGCTGCCCGGAAAGGCGCAACGGCGCGGCTGTATTCCAGCATAGCAGTTGCCCAATCTATAGCGGTTGCGTGTGTTGTATTCGTTTACCTCACCTGCTCATATCCGTTTCCTCCAAATAGTTGCATCCGCCCTCGGAAGCGCCTTCACGTCCCCGTGACGCCGCTTCCGAGCGCAACCCTCCGCCGGAAATCGGGGCGGGCAAGTGGAATCGCTTCCACCTGCCCGCCACATCATTTTGACAGGTTATCCCGTCACCCCTTTCGTGTGCGCATTGTGCCCGGCACCACCCGTTAGCACGCGCCCGTCTCTTCAACTGCCTTGCTGAAAAGACACCCAACCCTCGGCTTTTGCGCGGAAGGCAATGGGTCCAGGCTCCGCCTGGTCCTACTTGGGGCACTCTCATCAAAGTGCGGCTTTTGAAGCACCGGCGGACGCCGCCGGCACCGGATACCACTCCGGCAGCCACACTTCTTGCGCGGTTATTCTTGTTCTTCACCACAGCAGTCACGTTGGTTGGACACGATCGTCCATGCTCACCAGGTATGTGCGAAGGTCCCCCCTCGCCATAGTTTCCAGTCCCACCACTGCGGGACCGATTTCAGGGGAAAGAATACAGAAGCGTCCCCTTACCCGTTCTGGTCGAGATTTCACCCATTCGGCTCCGTCTCTGCTGTCGTTTACTGGCAAGGGCTTGACGCCCCTCTCATCGTTGAGCTTTTCACGGTCTGCATTTTTGGCAGAACCCCGGAGGCGGTCAGCAACCGGCCGGTCTGTGTCACCACAGCCGGGCTCCCGACGCCAGCATGCGTTAAACGAACCTGACGGGCTTTGCACCCGATTGGCCCCCGAGGGCTTTGGTCCGAGTCCCGCTGGGGGATTTGGAGGTCCTTGGTCCTCCGCACCCGCTTTGAACAAGACCGACCTGGAGCATTGCAGCGCCAGGCGTTTCCCGCTCGCCCGCATTCGCGGCCTACATTGGCCATGAGATAGAATCTGGAGATTACGCTTGGTTGGTGGCCAAGGATTACTTCCAAAAGCCTCTCTCGAACGTGGCGGGCCGCTCTCGCGGCACCACGCTCTACGGGACATTGGCGTGACGGGTGGTAAGACCGTCCCCTTAGCCGACTGGTGAGGTCGGTTTGGCGGGGGCCAATGCCTGTCAAAATGATGTCAGAAATTGCGTTGGCATTACTGACGGTTTAAGGAGCAAAACCTCCTTAGAACGCGGTTATAGCAGGACTCGGCGCGAGATAATAGACCGAAGTTTGGAAATGCGGGACGCCGCACGACGGCAGGCGCTCACCTCCCCATTGGTGCTGGGCGTTCTACCCGGGGCTGGCGATCTCGGGCTCGCGCAAACAAACTCTGCAACCACGGGCAGGGTCGGTGCGGAAGAATGGTTAAAATGAGCACCCGCATCCGTCATATCCGAACCGCACATTCAAACTCCGTTTTGCGGGACCGTAGTCGCCGTGGCGATTCCGTTTCGCGTCCGGGATTATTTTTTCAACACGCCTCTTGCCATGACCGGTCGTGTCGTGGTACGACCGCCATATCGGCTTCACAAGGAGGAGCAAGCACATTATGAGCGCACGAAAGAGACGATTTACCCGCTCGACCGGCGTTACCCTGGAGCTTCCCGTGCTGGATTATCTGCGGGCGGTGGCGGAAAAGCAGGATCGGGATCGCAGTTTTTGCATCAATCAAATAGTGCGTGAGCACGCTGAGCGAAGCGGGTGTCCCCTGCCGCCGGCGACCGAACTGCCGGGCCAACGCCCGGCAAGTACTGAGGCGGAATAATCCTTGGCCAGACAGGTAACGAAATTCTTTCCCGGATTCGAAAGCTTCAAATCGAACGTTACCTTTGTGCCCATCCAATTCTTCACCGTGGTCATCCCGAAACGATCCCGCGGCACGGTTCGCCTCGTCGGCTACGTGCTCCGCAAGGTGCTCGGGTGGGTGGACCAGAATGGGAACCCGACACAGGAACAACTGAGATTCACCTACGGGCAGCTCGTGCGGGAATCCGGGGTTTCACGCAACAAGATCGGCGCGGCCTTGGACGAAGCGGTGCAGTTCAATCTCCTGCATTGCGTCAGGCCGGCGCATCGGCACCTCGCCGGGGAGCCTTCCCAATCGGCGATCTACGAACTTGTCTGGGACCCGGAGCCGCGCTGCACGCATGAGCCGGTGACGTTTCAGGGGTTTTGCTATCCCGCCGCCGTGGTCGTGGAAGAGCACGACGGCGCGCGCACCGTGAGTCGGCCAAAGGTCTGCCGCAAGAACATCCCGAACGCCTTTTTCGATGTGCTGATTCCGCGCGAGCGGCTTTCGGTCATCCGGGTGGTCGGCGCGCTCTTGTTTTACTCGATCCAGTGGGGCCCCGCCGGGGAACGCAAAGTGCCTGTGAGCCGTTCGATTACCGAGTTGAGCCGGTTGACCCGCTTTTCGCGGCACCACGTGCATGCTGCGGTCACAGAAGCGCGGCGACGAGGCTACATCGAGCAGGTGGATGCGGGACGGTTCGACCTGGCGGCTGGCCAGGAAAGCCGCCCCGCTACATACGGCATCCGCTGGGCCACGTCCGCCCCCCGAGTCGAGGCCACAACGGAGCGGCAACGGCCCAACAAGGTGAAAGTGACAACGGCCCAAAATGGTGAACGGGGACGGCCCAATAAGGTGAACGGAGAACAGCCCAAAATGGTGAACGATATAAACATAAAAACAGAACATAAAACTCTTAAAACAACAGCAAGCGCCCCCTTGGAGGAAGCGGTGGTCGGTTCGATGGCTGCTGCTGCCAACCCGGGTTTCGATTTGCTTCGAAAGGCTGGGTTCGATGAACCGACCGCCAGGTATCTGGCAGGGAAGCACCCCTTGGGAGTGATTCAACGTCAGATCGAATACCTGCCGTTACGGACCACAACCAAGAACCGCTTGGGCTTCTTGCGGCGCGCCATCGAACAGGATTGGCCAAGGCCGGAGGGGGCGAAGACCATCGCGGCAGCGGAGGGGGCCTATCTGGATCAGGCGAAGGTTTTCGCCAGCCACTACTATGCGGGTTACCACGGTTTTGCAGGCGAGGCCGCCACTGAACCCTTTCCGAAAGACATCGAATGTGCGGCGAAGTTCCTGGTGCGCCTGAAGCGGCAGGAAGGGGACCGGACCGGGGTGTCGGATTGGGGAAGGCGTTTTGGCCGTCTGATGCGCCAAAAGCATCAGAACGACCCGCGGGCCAAGCCCAATCTCTGCTTCACCCTGGTGCTTTTTGGCGATGCGTTTCTCCGGCAGTTGGAACAGGAGGGCGCAGCCCGCCGTAAAGAGACCCTTGGGAAGGCACGGGCGGCCCATGAAGCCGCGTTCTCGCCTGATTATCTTGCCTACCTCGGACAGGCCGAGAAAGCCCTCCAGCGGGCCAATCTGGACCTTTACCAGAGCTTCACCACCGACCGCCAGCGTTTGCGGCATTTGCTGTTCAGCGGCTCGTTCATGACCTCGGCCGCACGGCAGGAAGCCTTCGACAGCGAATCGAGTCGGCTTTATGCGTTCGCCGAGTTCTTCGCGCGCCATGCGCAGCATCGCGTGTTGAGTTTTTGGGACTGGGACAGCCGGATGAACCCGCGCCACCTCGACAATCACCAATCTGGCAGCAACGCCGCACCGGAGGCCCGTCCATGAAGACCATTGCCATCATCAACCAGAAAGGCGGGGTGGGGAAGACCACCACCGCTGTCAATCTCGCCGCTGGGCTCGCCCGGGCCGGTCATGCCACGCTGCTGATCGACCTCGATCCCCAGGCTCATGCCACGGTCGGCCTGGGCCTCGACCCGGAGCAATTCACCGGGGGCACTATCGGAGACGTGCTGCTCTCCGAGTCCCTGGCGGTTTCCTCCGTGATCGCGGACACTTACCTGCCGGGGCTCAAGCTCGCACCGGCATCCCTGGCACTTTCGAAGGCCGACTCACTGCTTCACGCCCGGCACTTTCGGGAACAGCGATTGCAGCACGCGCTCGAAGGGCTCCAGGGGTTCGATTACGTGCTCGTGGACTGCCAGCCCACGCTCGGCGTGCTCCCGGTGAACGCCATGGTTGCCGCCGACCTTTTCCTCATTCCGACCCAGCCATCCGGTTACGCGTTGCGCGGCCTGGGTGATTTGCTCGAAACCCTGCACAGCATCAAGCGGTTCATGCGGCCGTGGGACTATCGTGTCCTGCTCACGATGGTTATGGCGCAGGCCACGGTGACCAACGAAATTGTGGCCCGCGTCCTCGAACCGCTGCGCGAGAAGTTGCTGGCCACCCGCATCGCGCGGTGTGAAGCCCTCAATCGCGCCCAGAGCGACGACCAACCCAAGGACGTCGGCACGTACGCGCCGCGCAGCCGCGCGGCGCAGGACTATCAACAACTCACGGAGGAGATTCAGCAATTATGGCCCTCGCCTTGAAAGACCGCCTCGCCCGGCAGGCTGCCGGCGAAACGCAACTCACGTTCGACCCCACCGGCCGCGACGAGCCCAAACTCGATTCGCTGCCGTTGCACTTGATCGACCCTGACCCCAACCAACCCCGGAAGAATCTGGGCGACCTGGCCGACCTGGCCCTGTCCATCCGCGAGCATGGCGTCCTCCAACCGCTGATTGTCGAGGCGGTGGAGGGTGACAGGTACCGGCTACTGACGGGGGAACGGCGTTTTGTGGCCTGCCAGAGGCTCGGATTGGAGAGGGTGCCGTGTATCGTGCGGACCGTCGCCCAGCAATCGCGCCTGGCGTTGCAACTCATCGAGAATCTTCAGCGAAAGGAACTGCATCCACTGGAAGAAGCCCAGGCTTTCAAGCGGCTGATGGACGAGTTTAACCTGAGTCAGCGGGATCTCGCCAAGCGACTGGGCAAATCGCTCGGTTCGATCAACGAGACCTTGCGCCTGCTGGGCCTTGACCCGGACCTTTTGGCAGTTGTTCGGACGTCCGAACAAGCCAGCAAGTCGGTTTTGCTGGAGATTGCCAAGGAAACCGACCTGACGCGTCAGCGGGAACTCTGGGCACAGGCCCAGGCCGGCCAGTTGACTGTCCGCGGGGCGCGAAGCTCCAAGAACGAAACTACGGCCCGGAAGGCCCGCGGGGCTATGGTGTCGCTGGCCTTACCCGAAGCTCGCGTCGTCATCCGCTTTGCCGAAGGAGCGGCAACTCCCGGTCGGGTGAGGGCTGCTTTGGAGCAGGCCCTGACGTTGAACCCCGCGCCGGACTAGTTCCTGTCCCGCAGCGGGACGAGTTCAATATGGGTGATCGCGACCGGGCTGTCGCCCGCCACCGCCACACGCTCGCTCTGTTCGCAGAGCCAGGCCAAACGGCCTTCAGCGGCTGCGGTGTATAGAGTATGCAGGCCCCGCCCACGGACGATCACTTCCTCGTCGGCAAACGTGAAGGTCAGTTGCGCCTCCGAGAGCGCCATGGCCCGCAGCAGGACATAGGGCCGGAAGAAAGACTCCTTGGCACGGTAACACCGGATGCCAACCGCGCGTTCCGCCGTCCCGAAGCCCAATTCTCCCCCCGGCCACGGCGACGACTCCGGGACCGCCATCGGATTGGATGCTGGTTTGCCGCGTAGCATACTCAGGCTCGGAGTCCAGGTTTGACCGCCATGTCAGCAGCGGGGGGGTGAACCTGCTCGCCCGCATGCGGGTGGGCCGCCATTTCATCCACCAGCTCTATGGCCGCTTTCCGGGTGCCACTTTTGAGCACCTGTTCGCGGAGCCATTCCAGGTCGTCGGTATAAATGTGGATCTGCTCCCGCCCACGCGAAGCACTCACGTAAAACTGCTTCACGTTCACGGACTGCCCGGACTCGGCATCCACCGCCACATAAACGTGGTCCACGGTCTTTCCCTGCGACTTGGGGCTGGTCACACAATAGCCGTAGTTGAAGGTCCGGAATGCGGCGGGCACCGTCCGGCCATCGGCCAGGCTCAGACTCCCGTCGGGCTCAACCTGCTTCACGGTGACGATTTGGCCATTGAGCAACCCGGCATCCCGCCGGTTGCCCTGAATGAGCAGTTGCTCCCCGGGAGCCAGGTTGAGGGTGTGCGGTCGCGCTACCTCAAAACTATGGCTCTGCTTCTTCGTCACACAAACCACCTTCCCGTTGGGCTTGCGAACCCTGAGCCCCGCCGTATCCCTTCGTTCGACCTCGCCCCATTCCCCGGCCCCGAAATCCCGCGTGGCGCGATGGAACAGCAACACCTGTCCCGGTTCGTAATTGCGGAGATCGCGCTTTTGGGCCTCGGTCCATTGAAGGGGCAGGTGCGCGCTGACCGCCTTCTCCGTCGGTTGCAAGCGCCCGGCCTGCTTCAATTCTTGGCGCACCTGTTCCGTGGTGATTTCACTCTCACGCCAGGTCGGCGTGATAATGAGCGCGGTTTTGCCGGCTTTCAGCGAGGCCACGTAGCGGGCTCCCAACTGCACGTAACGCTCCCCCTTCGCGACTTCCTCGACCGCCCCCATGCGTTGCAAGCGCACGAAAGCGCGGGCGGCTTGCCCCCGGGCGATCTCCGCGATAGCCTCCCGGTATTCCTCGTGGGTCTGCCGTCGGATGGTCTGCAACTCGACGGTGTGCAGGGCGCTGTGCTGCTCCAGGATGCGCAACGCATCGCCCGCCTCGACGCTGTTGTGCTGGCGCCGGTCCCCGGAGAGCAAGAGCCGGCAGCGATTGCGGTGGACCAGTTCCAGGAGGCCAAGCATCTGCGGATTGGAAAGCAGACCGGCCTCGTCCACCAGCAGAACCTGGTTCTTGAGCCGCTCCTGCTTCGCCTCGTTGACCAGGAGTGTCTGCACCGTCTGGGCATCGGCGAAGCCCTCCTCGCGCAGCACATCGACAGCCGCGGCGGACGGGGCAATGGTGACGACCCCCAGGCCGACCGCCTCCATTCCGCGCACGACTTCCTTCAAGGTGACGGTTTTGCCCGTGCCGGCGCCGCCGCGCAGGCAAAAGACGCCGTCGGCGGAATTCAGGACGCTCTTCACGACTTGCTGTTGTTCGCCGCTCAAGGTGTCCGTCGTGGCGAACTGGGGATTCAAAGGGAGGTATCGCCCGAGGCTGTGGTTCACCAGCGCAATCATGCGCTGCTCCTCGCGCAGGGCAGTTTTGGTTGTGACAGAACCATTCGCGCGGATGAGTTCAGGCCGGTTGCGCAACTCCGCCCGCAGTTCAGCCAGGGAGACCTGACCGCACGCGTAGGCCAGCCCTTCCGTGAGAATCTCCTTTTCCGCAACCACACTGCGCCGCTCGAACAGGTGATCGCAGGCGTAGGTGAGGGCTTCGGCAGGGGTAAGGTCCGTCTCGGCCGTTTCCGGGTCGGCGCCGGGAATCAGTTTTTCCAGGGCGCCCAGTTCGTCGCCTGTGAGTTGTTCGCGTTGAAGCGCGGCCAGTTCCGAGGAGGAGAGATCGGTCTGCTTGCGCTGCCGCGTCGCATGCGCTACGAGAGCGCGCCCCGTGTTTGTTAGTTTCGTGAGGGGGACAAACTCGCTGAGTTTCTGTTCCGCGATTGCGCGTTGCTCCGGAGTTATGCTTTTTGTGACCGCTTCTTCCAATTCTTGCTTCCGACGGGCATTCAGATCTTTCACTGCTTGGGTCTCCACTATCAGGATCGCACGGCTGCGTTTGCTGAACCGCTGCAGAACTGGCTCGCTGACCCCCTCGATTTGAAAGCCGTTGGTGGTCTGGCGGAGCTTGTAACCCAGTTTCAGGAGATCCGCCGCCAGGACCGCCCGATAGACCTCGGTCAGGAACTTGGTATGGTCGAACATCGTGGACGGCTCCAGCGCCTTCCACCGCTGCTCGACCTCGTCCCAGGTCGCGTTGAAGACGACCAGGTGCGTGTGCAGTTGCGGGTCGAGCGCCCGGGAGGCGTCATGGCGAAAGGCCGCCGCCACGATTTCCCCCGTCGGCCGCTGTTCGCGCGCCCGGCCTTTGCGAATCCGCGTCGCCGCGACCAACTCCAGTTCCCTCATAGCCGCCCGGCAGGCCCGATCATGCGCGGCCAGGATGCGGGCGTCGCCCATTGTCAGCGCCATCACCGATACGCTCTTGGGCGCCGAGATGGTGAAGTCATAAAACACGCGCCGGTCTTTTCGATGCCGGACGGTCAACTTCTGGCCGGTGAGCGGATGGAGATTGTCGCAGAGCCGAAGGAATGCCTCTTCCGTTACTGCCTGGCCCGGGCCGAACCGAGCCGCTTGCGCAAGCTGAACCTCTCGTGCCAGGCGCTCGACGCCTTTGCCATACCATTGACCCTCCAGGGTCTGGCCTTGCGAATGGTAATCGCCTCGGCGGAGGTGCTGGTGAAAGTACTCTTTCGCGTTCTTCAGGTTTTTCTGGGGACGAACAGTAATCATAACAGGTATTTCAGGTGAGTTTTGGCCGTGGCGAACTGCCTATCGTTAGATAGGAGTTGGTGTCCTGGGTCTCATTCAGCAAAACAGCATTCGTTTTCGGTACCAGGCGGGGATAGTTCCGTCGGGTTGAATCGGGGCGATTTTGGTCTTGCGGTGGCCGTGCTCGCAGTGGACCAGGAGGCATTGGTGTTTGCGGAGGGCGCGGAGCTCATGGGGCTTGATGCGGTAGTCTTCCTTTTCATGGAAGGTGAAGGTGTGGCGGCCGTTGCCGCGAGTGACGGAGCGTTCGCGCCGCATGAATTTGCCGAGGAATTCGGCGCTGGCCTTCGCGTCGTCCTCATCCGCGGCGGTGAAGATGAGCCGATTCCGCAAGTTGAGGGTGAACACTTTGGCGGCCTCGGCCCCGAGGACAGGGACGAGTGAGGTCGTGCTCTGGGTCGCCGCGACGACGGCGACGCCGGCTTCGCGGATGACATCCACGACAGCGTGGTCGCTCAATCCGTCCTCGCTGACGGTGACGAAGTGCTGGCACTCATCCACGAGCAACAGCAGCAGGGGGTGTTGCGCGCGCTCCGCCGCGGGCGCGTCGAAGCGCGCCAGGGCGTGCGTGTAAAACAGGAGTTTGAGAAACGTCCCGACGAAGCGGCGCTCGGTCTGATAGCGCTGGGGCAGGGCCAGGCAAATGATCTTGCCCTGGTCCATGTCGCGCAGCGCGAAAGTGCTGTCGCGGCAGAAGACCTGCGCGATGGCGGGCTGGGTGAAGTAATGCAGGTAGTTGCCCACAGTGCCGACGATCCCGGCCAATTGCTCGGGGGGTTGGGCCAGGTAGCCGGCAAAGTGATCGCCCAGGGGCGTGCCTTCCAACTCCCGCACCGCGTCCTGGGTGTCGCTGGGGTTGACCAGCAGGTTGTGCGCGTTCTCCAAGGTGACCTCGTATTTGAGCGCGGCCAGCGTTTCGAGCGCCTTGGCGATATGGATTTGCGCGGCCCGCCGGAAAAAGCTTTGCTCCTGGCGGTTGCCCATGGCGACCGCGGTGTCCACGACACAGCGGGCATAGGTGTTGAACGGGATGGAACGGTCACCCACCAGGTTGAACCGGTGAGTGGGGCGCCACACCGTGGCGCCTTCGGTGGGCCGGACTTCGAGGACAATGACCTCGCTATCTCGGCCGAACTTCTTTGCCATCCCGACCACAGCTTCATGGAGCACGCCTTTGACATCGACGCAGAGTCCCCCGAACCGGGGCTGGTTCTTGAACAACTGAAACAGCAGCGGCAGGATGCCGCTGAGGGTTTTGCCGGCACCGGTTGCGCCGGTGATGAGGAAGTGCTGGCAGAAGGTCTGCCGATCCCAAACGAATCCTTTCATTCGGGCGACCACGCCGCCACGCCAGTGGCCCCGAGCCGCGAGCCAAAGCAGGGCGAGAAGGCCCAAACCGGCCCCGGCGATCCAGCATCCGGGCGCCGGCAGCGCCCACGCGCCCAGCCCACCGGCGGCGGCGATCCAGAGCGCAACCCAATGATCGATAGGTCTCATGCGAAGAGATCTAAGTGTTGCCCCGCGACAGCCAACCGGCCGCTGGCCTCTTGGCCGGCGATCAGTTCAGCGACGATGGCGTTGCCAACCAGTTCGCGGAGGCTGTCCTGCAATGGCCGAGCGCCGAGGCGGGCGGAGAAGCCCATTTGCAGTAGAAACTCCTCGACGTCTTTTCCACAGGTGATTTGCCGGCCCTGTTTCTCGGCCTGCCATTGCAACATTTCCCAGAGGTTTAGCTTCACGATCTCGGCCTGCACGGCCCGCGTGAGGGGCCGGAACACAAAGGGCGCGCCGAAGCGCCCCAGCAACTCCGGCCGCAGATGCCGCTGGATGCTGCGCACGACATGCCGCTCCAGGCTGGTGAAAGGCAGATGTTCCCGGCCGAGGATCTCGGCCGAACCGAGGTTGCTGGTCACGATGAGGTAGAGCCCGCTTAGATCCAGTGTTTCCCCGCTGGCCAGCGTCAGCCGGCCGGCGTCGGTCATTTGCAGGAACAGGTGGATGAACTCCGGATGCGCTTTTTCTATCTCGTCGAAAAGCCAGACGCCCTCGGACACCTGCGCGTAGGCTTGGCCGAACCGGCCCCGATCCTTGCCTCGATTGCCCAGCAGGCCGGTTACGCTATCCAGCGTCTTGAACTCCGAACAATCGAACCGCACCAGCCGTTTCCCACCGAAAACAAAGTCCGCCAACGCCAGAGCGGTGGCGGTCTTGCCGACACCAGTCGGGCCGGCGAAGAAAAAGCAACTGCGGCAGCCGCGGGGCGGCACCGCGACTAGTTCGCAGCGGAGCACCGCCGCCGTCAGGCGGCTGAGCACTTCGTCTTGCCCTTTGATTCGGGAAGTTAGGTGAGATTTCAGGAGGGCCCACGGTTGCCGTGGGCCGCGACGATTTTCGGTATGATTCATAAGTGTTGATCGGAGACGCGCAAACCGCGCTATCCCCGCTCACTTATCCGTCCTGCGGTCTTGGAAGTTGCGGACTTTCGAGTCCGCACGGCCCGCTGGCCGCCAGCGGGCCCGGCGTGTGAAGCGCCGAGCGGGCCAACTGTTCGGACGTCCGAACACCTGGCCCATCCGAACGGGGCAGAGCTAAACCGCAACCGTGGTCGCCTCCGCCTCCTGTTGCCGTCCGTCCTCGGCGGTGGTCGGTTCACCTATCGGCAGCTTGCCGCGGACATAATCCGCTGCCCGTTGGGCGGCGGACGCGGCCTTCTGGATCATGCGAGGGTCCTGACGCAGAACGGTTGCCCAACCTTGAATGTAGCTGGCTTGGAGCGCTTCGGTCTTGGGGTTGGTAATGCCCGCAAAGCCACAGAGAAACGCGGCACCAAATTCAGCCACGAGTTCCTCAAAGGAGTAACGCTCCCGGCCGTCGCCTTCGGCCTCGGCGATGCGGTTAAGCCGCTGAGGGGCGCCGCTGGCGTGGATCAATTCATGAAAAAGCGTTGCGTAATACTCGTCCACGCTCTCGAATTGCGTCAAATGGGGCAACGTGATCCGGTCCAGCGCACGGTTGTAAGCTGGCTCGTTGGTGCGCGCGTGGACGATCTCGGGCGTCTTCGGCATGGTGCTGAGCATCCGCTCGGCAATCTCCAATCGCCGGTTGGGCTGGTTCGGGGTTTCGTCATCCGGCCGCGCGATGCCTTCAACCTGATCGAGGTTGAAGACGACGCTTGTAAACGGGTGGCACGGGGCGACGTTCGCTTTTCCGGTCTCCGCTTCCAGGTGCTCCAATTCCTCCGGGGTGCGCCATTTCCAATAGATCACGGTAGTGCCTCGTTCTCCCCGGCGCACGTGCCCGCCCAGTTGCAGCGCTTGCCGATAGGTTACCCAGTAGCGCGACTCGAATGCCTCCAGGCCCAGCACGAGGATGTTGATTCCCCGGTATTCTTTCCCGGTGAGCAGGTTCTTGGGCAGCCCGGCGCTCCAGGTCTTGTGCCAGGGGATTACTCCCCCTTCGAGTTGCTTCAAAATGCGCTCGGTGATAGTTGTGTAAGTGTTCATCGTCTTAATCTCCTTTTTGTTGTTCCCCGCCCCCCAAAACGTTCTTCCCGGGGCGGCGTGGAGTGTTTTCACCCTTGCCGTCAAACACTCCACGCCGCTCCGGGAAGAACGAAAACCGTTTCGTCAGCCCGCCAGGGCTGTCCGCTGGATTAAACTGGGCGGAGACCACGCGGGGAGAGCGAAGGCGCCGGACCCTGCAAGGCGTGACAGGCCCGGCCTGGCGCGACTTGCTCCGGCGCCACAGCGCCGCGTGAGCGAAGCCAGAGGATGCGGTTCGCCCGCCAGGGCGAATCGATGCTCGATTGCCAATCAAGGCGGAGACCAGGCGGGAAGAGCGAAGGTGGCGGACTTTGCAAGGCGTGACAGGCCCGGCCTGGCGTGACTTGCTCCGACACCGTAGCGCCGACTGAGCGGAGCCCAAAAACTCGACTTGCCGGCACGGCAAGACCTATCGGCGCCGTTTTAGAAAGATCGGTCTGTTTAGGGGAAGATCCCTTGCAGGAGGGTGGGGTGAGTTGCTGGGCTGGGCTGATTCCATTGAGGCGAAAAACCGCCGCCGGGTTCGTCCCCGGCGGCGGTTGGACTAGAAGCGTGGGGCAGCCCCTGAGCGGTCTGCCCGTTCCTTCATAGTTCCCCTCGCTCGAGAGAAGAACAATAGCCCTCCCCCCCAATGACCACATGGTCCACCACGGGAATCCCAAGCAACGCCCCCGCCTCCTTGAGCCGTCGCGTAACGGCCCGGTCTTCCGCGCTGGGAACAGGGTTGCCGCTGGGGTGGTTATGCCCCACCAGCAAAGAGCAGGCTCCGGAGACGACTGCCGCTTGGAATAATTCGCGCGCCGTCACCGGGCAGCTCGAAGCCGTGCCGGTGGCCACAACATAGTAGCCCACCAGTTGCCCGCTAGCGTCGATCATTAACGCGACAAAATGCTCCCGCACATTGTCCGGCAGCACCTTCCGCATGAGCCGGGCGGCTTCCTTAGGTGTGAGGGCACGGTCGCAAGTTACGCCTTTCTTGGCGCGGTATTTCAAGGTCAGTTCTCGAACGTACGTCATAGTCATAATAAACCTCCAAATGGTTGCCCCGCCTCCGCCCCGGAAGAACTTTCCCTTGGAGTGGGGGGCGGGGGATGTTTTCGCTCCACCGGTCAAACACCCCCGCCCCCCACTCCAGGGGAAGGAATCAAAAGTCCAGCCCGCCAGGGCTGTCCGCTGGACTAAACTGGGCGAAGACCACGCGGGAAAAGCGGCGACGGCTGATTTTGCAAGGCGTGACAGACCCGGCCTGGCGCGATTTGCTCAGCCACCGCCGCGCCGCGTGAGCGGAGCCAGCAGGTGCGGCTTGCCGGGGGGCAAAACGATTTTCTGCCTCCCACTCGGGCGGAGACCACGCGGAACAAGCGAAGGCGCCGGACGATGCAAGGCGTGACAGGCTCCGCCTGGCGCGACTTGCTCTGACGCCGTAGCGCCGCGTGAGCGGAGCCTGAAAACTCGACTTGCCGGCAGGGCAAGACCTATCGGCGCCTTTTAGAAAGATCGATCTGTTTAGCGGAGGATCCCTTGCAGGGGGGCGGGGTGAGTTGCTGGGCTGGAATGATTCCATTGAGGCGAACAACCGCCGCCGGGTTCATCCCGGCGGCGGTCGGACTCGAAACGTCGGACAGCCGCTGAGCGGGCTAGCCCCAGAGGAATGACAGTTAGCGCCTGCGGGCGAAGCCGGGCTAAGATTGACTAGCCTTGCGACACGTCGGTAGTCGAGCCCTACTTTCTCGCTGATTGCGATTGGAGCGACTATCCCGCTCCCGAGCAGAAGAACGGCGCCCAGTGCGCAGCCGAGGCAAACGGTGGTCGATCCGGATAACGTTGTGCCACTTTCATAGCCGCAGCCTCACATGATTCCCTCGTTGCCGCGTCGGTCACGCCTGCCAACAGTGCCGGCACAAGGTCCCCCGCCACCTGCCCTCCGTTCCGAATATCCTCCCGGATCCATCGCACTGCCTCCCGCAACGCCGCTGCTGGCTTCAAAGGATTCGCTCCGTTGTCTCCTTGCCACAGGGCATAATACTTCTCCATCGCAAGAGCGCTCGACAGATCGTTCACCTCCCAAAGCGTGCTGATTACACACCGCGCCCCGGCGTAAAGAAAACCCGTTGGTAAATTGACATAATCATCTGTCACCTCCGGCATCAACATTCCGCTTTCGCAACCGTTCAAAACGCTCAGGCTATTCTGCGGCAGATTCAACCGCGTGAATACGTCCCGTAGCGTCAGCCATTTATCGCCATGCAACCCTTCGTCCATTCCACCAAGAATCAGCGCAGAATGGCCCGGTTCCGCGGCCTGGAAACGGGAGTGTCCGCAGTAATGCCACACCTGGCAGCTTCGCGCTTGCTCGATCAGGACTTCCTTCTGCGCCGCGAATCCCCGATAGGAACGCACGTGTGGCTGGAACCGCCGGGCCACGCAAGCCGCTTCCGCGTCCGTGAAGGGCAACGTGGCGTCCGGCGTCGGGTTTTGAATCAGCAAGACCTCCCGCGCCACCTCGCGCTGCCGGCGCACACACCGATGCCATATGGAAAGGCTGGGAGTGTAAACAATCTCAAACTCATCGCCGAGATAGTGCCCCTCGCCGAGCTTGCATGCATGCAGTGGGAACAAGTGCAGTTCACGGTGCGGCGCAAGTACCAACCGCTTTATCCCCGTGCCCGCCAAATGCTGGACCACAGGCCGCACCACCCGCACCGCCAGCGGCTCCAATAACTGCTCCACGACCTCGCCCCATTCGTCGCACCGTTGCGCTCTGGTCGCTTCCTTTAGTGCATTCCCCACTTGGTCATCGTGGCTCTTGAACCAAGCCACAGCGTGTGCGCCCGCCCAAGCCCTGGTCAGCTCTGGCAACCGCACGGCTTGCACCTGATCGCGCATGACGATCATAGCAAATCCGCCCTCCCGATCCACGCTGAATTGTACCAAGCCCGTTGGCACGTCCGTCGGAATCTCTTTCTGTACCGCGTCTAGTTTCACTGGCAACCCAGATTGCTCTGGGTCGAACTCCGGCTGAAACCCACGAATGTCTTCCAAGGCCTTGTCGTGTTCGCGCTTGCAACGGTCAAAAGCTTCTCGAGCCTTCGTCACACCCTTTGGCGCAGGCGGGGGCTGCACTGATCCCGTCGTCGCGCTGGCAGGTGTGCGCCATTCCGAGCGCGAGCTGCACTCCTCAGTGGCGCCAACCACCCGACACCGGGCGTCCGTTTCTGGCTCGATCTCGCCGCGCCCGCCCCGCATCGTGCCGTCCGATCCACGGGCTTCGCACGCCTCTTCCTGTCGCAACCACCACCCGGCCTGCTCGTACTGCCGCCGAATCCGGTGCCACGCCAACTCGCGGGCCCTCTCCTCCGGCGGCAGCTTTGGGCCAACGGACTCATTGGCCAGCAGATCCAGCATCTGACGTCCGCGACCCTCCTCGGCCGTTTCCACCGCCTCGCGTAGCGTGGCCATATCGGCGTGCCCTTGATGAACTGACAATTCCCAGAGATCGAGGCAAGTACGAGCGAGCAGGTCATATACCCTGGCTGACTCCGCCAGCACACGCTTGCGCTGCTCCGCATCGAAAAAATGGCTGCGGGATTCCTCCGAGCAGTCTCGAGCCTGACGTAGGGCCTCCCGGGCCGCTCGGTAATCCGGCCAACCCAGGAGCGCAGATTCGCGACGCAACAATTCGCCCAAATCAGTCCAACAGTATCGCCGCTGGTTAAGGTGCCAACCGGGATATTTAGCGGCGTTCTCCGCGAATAGGCGTCCTGCGTCTTCGTAGCTTGCCCGCGCCGCTTCCAGTTCCCCCAAATCACCCAGGACTTTCCCCAATCCACTCAAGGTTCTCGCGACGTCAGGCCTATACGTCTTAGGGTTCCCTCGTGCCAACTCCTGCAGGATCGCCAATGCCTCCTCGTACCTGGCCCGCGCCTCGCCAAGCTCCCCCAAATTAAAGTGCACGCTGCCTAAGTGCTCCAGCGTCGAACCCAGCAACCGCCGGGAATACTCACTGCTCGCCCACGGGCATTTGCGCTGAATCGCCAGCGCTTCCTCGTATCTGGCCCGCGCCTCGTCCAGCTCGCGCAAATTACTGTGGACGGAGCCCAAATCGTTCAGGGTTATGACCAGATCCCGCGGATCGTCCTCAAGTTGCGCCTCCACCAGGCCGCGCCGGATCCTTAAAGCCTCCGCGAAATGGGCTCGCGATGCCTCGAATTTCCCCAACTCACACAGGACACTACCCAGGTCGTTCAGCGTCGAAGCCAAGTCCCGCTGATAGATCTCCGGCCGTTCCTGCGCCAACTCGCGGAGAGTCTCAAGGGATGCTGCCCAAGCGCGCGCGGCTGCCCCGTACCGGTGGATATAATACAACCCGTGTGCCAGCCTGCCCAGATTCCATGAAGCCACACTGCCGTCGTGTACGGCCTCCCCCACCTGCGCCGCCTCCTCCGTGGCTCTTAGGGCCGCCTCGCGCTCCGGGAAAGCTTCCATCTCCGTGTAATCCAAAACCGTGCGCGGATGCAAGACCAGGAGATGCAGCGTCAGTCGCTCTCCCTCCTCCAGGACATCCAGAAGTGCCTTGGGAGCCTCGTCGCGGAGGTCGAGCGGTTCATAGTCGGCAGCCTCCAAGTAGGCTATCAACCCCTGCAAGTGGACCTCTCCTGCGAGCACCCGTCGCCGCACGCACTCAATCGCAGCCTCCATCGCTGGTCCGTACCCGGGGGCCAGCCAATACCGCACCAGCGCCGGCCAGTCGCCTGCCTCAGCGAGTTGCTGAACGTATGGGGCGTGCCGATTGGGAGTCATCGATTCGATCGTCCCGGCCCACCGGCCGCGGGTCCGGCATTCGCAAAGGTCAGCAGGGCCACGCAGTCGAAGCAGGCGGCGAGCGGTTGCACTAGCGCCGCTTGGAACTTCTCCACGGGGTCAGTAATCTGCCGAACCGTCGGTGTCCGTTTCGCGTCGCTAATTTGAGCAATAGTCGGAGTCCTCGTACACACACAGATCACAGGTCCCTGCAGGTCGGAGCATTTGATGCCCGGAGACCGAAGACGGAACTGTTCGGGTAATGCCTTCACCGTGTCTGCCGCGGGCCTTTCCAGGCTGCACATCAGGATCAAGGTTTCAATCCCCGGCGGACCGTCCACAATCAAGTCACTATGCCCTGCACTGGTGAGGGTGGCTGGTACCGTCACCTCGCGGAGTGGCTGGAAAACAAGCGGTTCGCTCCAATCGCCGCTGGTCCAGGTCCAGGGATACATGGGGAACGGTTGGCCCTTCTGGTCCAGCCATACCAGGCAGATGTAGGCCGGGTCGGTGAGACGAACCCGCAATTGCAGCTCATCCCCGCGCTTGACCGGCAGGAGGGACGGCTTCTCGATCACAGAGGTGAAAAGACCCGTGCCGGGATCGCGGGCCAGGAGTTCGAGTTTGGCCCGCAACGGGACAGGGCGCCTCTCCGGCTGCGGCGCTGCATCCCAGCGTTCTAGGAGCGCGGCCGACTCTGCGTACTCCGCCGGCTTGTTGTTGCTTGGCTCCTCGCCATCCACCCGTCGTGGTTTTTCGGCGAGCCCGCGGCAGAAAATTCCAAAGTCCTCAGCATCCCCGCTCAACGGCGCCTTCGGAATGCGCTCTCGAATGAACGCAAATATCTTGTCGCGTTTCTCTGCGCGCCCCGGTACCGCTTCGTGCATCTGCGCCCACAAGGCGCGGCCGGCCTGGTGGGCAAGAGATGGAGTTGGCAAATTCTCGAGGTTCTTCCAGCGGAGGTACGTCCGCTCGTTCGGCTCGTACAAGTTCGCACGCTTATACCCGAGCATCGCGTTCGCGTACTCGAGGATCTCGACCAGAACCGTGCGGGGACATTTCGCCATAGGCCAATTGTAAACCGTTTCTGCTGGTTTTGTCACCGCGAACTTTGTTTCGCAAGGCGCCGTCATCTCCCAGAAAACCGTGAGTCGGAACCGCCATCCCGGCATTTGTGGACAATTTTCAGTTGCCTATTTTGCCGGAAACGCCGCTCGAACGAGGCGGGCGATCGCCTGAAAATGTTCTCGCGATAAAGCCACCCGTCGTGGCCTAAACAAAAACCGAAATCCGTTCCGGGCGCCTGGGCGGAACTCGCAAACAAGAAAGTGAGTTCAGCCCGTGAAACAGAGTGATGAAATGGCTACGGCCTCCGCCATAAGGAGAGGCGAAACGAGCACAACCGTAAACGGTGCCTTCAGCGAGCCGCTGAAGCCGCCGTTCGCAACGGCCCAATCGCCGAGCGTTAGCGATGGCGATTTCAACAGCAAATATCGAGAGTTGGCACTTCGGGTGCCACGTCTTATCGAGCGGCTAGGCGTTTGTGACGCCGAGGGCGTTTTACATGAAGCCGTACTCAGTATTCTCGATAAGCACTCCGTGGATGCCCCGGAGTTCGTGCGGTATGTGGTGCGTCGGGCGATTTCGCGCGCACTCGGCGAATACCGAAGCGAGCAGAGGCGCAAGGCGCGCGAACAACTCTGGGCCCTGCAGCGATCCGTCGAGGGCACCGGAGCGGACGACGATCCTCGCCAGACCGAACTCCGTGAGCTTCTCCTGGCGTCCATGAAGCGACTAGACCCAATCGATCGGCAGATCCTCTCATGGCATTACTGGGGGGACGCGTCATTCGTCGACATCGCCCACCTGTTGGGTCAAGGGGAACTGGCCGTAAGATCTCGCGCGTGGCGAGCCCGCCGCACACTCCGCGCGATCATGAAACGATCCTCCGATCGTTTATAAAGAACTAGAATATTCCGCCTTCTCACGGCGGATATCAGGGCAGCGGGGCGCAGGGTGCGCCCCGCAAATCTCAACATCTATGACAATGAAAATCTTAACACTCCTGGCCCAAACCTCTATCGACTTCAAGGCCGGGATCTTTCACTGGATGGATCTGCTCGTCAAAATCGGGGTATTGGTTGGCTGGTCGGCGGTGTTACTCGTGGCGTGGGAAACGTGGCGCGGGAGAATGCCGCTCGGCCGAGGCATGTGCATCCTAATTGGAGGGATCATCATAATTCTGTTGAGTCCTTTCGTCGTTCGCATCCTCCTCTTCCTGAAGGGCTCCCCGTTGTGAACCACCCGACTCCATTAAAGGCTCCCATTTGGGTCCGAACCGTCCACGTTCCGTCATTGAAAATAAACAGCCACCATTTCCGCTCCAGAGCGGATGTACAAGCAGCGGGGGCGCGTGTGCGCCTCCGGTAAATCTAAATCAAAACAACAAACACATCGAAATGAACATCATATTAATTCTGACCCAAACCTTCGTCGGTGCCGCGCCCACCAGTGTTCCGCATCCCCTTGCCAGAGCCGCAGCGGCTCTCAGATCTCTGCATATGGACCTTATGCCTTTGCTGGCCCAAACCTCGATGGACTCCTCAATCACCAGTTTTTTGGACTTCCTCACCAAGGTGGGGATGCTGGTGGGAGTAGTTGCGATTGTTTATGGTGGCTGGAACATTTCGCGCGGCGAAACAGAACGCGGCCTAGTGGCGTTAATTGGAGGCTTCATCATCGCAACAGCCGTGCCTATCGTGAAGTTCCTAGCCGGCCTGGGAGGTACCACCCTTTGAATCATCCCACCCCAGTGAACGACTCCGATCTCCGGCGCTCGCCGACGCACGCGGCCGATGAATTCCAGGGCACCGTCCTGGGAATTCAGACCACGCTGTTTGCCTGGGTATGCCTGGCCTTTCTGGCCGGCATGGCCCTGTTCACCTGGCTGTTCTATGCCCAAGGCCGCGACTTCACCAGCGCCATGGGGTGGGCCGCGCTGCCGGTGATCGCCGTCGTCGCTTATCTGCGGTTTTGCCATCAAGGCAAGCCTCCCGGTTACACAAGCGACATGGTCGATTCCCTCGCCACCGGCGGGCACACGGTGCCCCCGCACCAACTCCCGCCGCACACAACCTCCTCCGCCAAGCCGTTCCCCGATGGCTACATCGCCGACGGACTGTTGGTCTTCAACGGTCCGGCCGGCTGCCATGTCGCCGTGGGTTTCAGCCTGGAACTGCCCGACTGGCAGACCGCCTCTTTTGTCGAGCGCAACCGCGCGCAAGACCTGGTGGCCACCCTGATCCGCCAACTGCCATTTGGTTTTACCCTCCAGGTCCAGACCTTTCAGGATACCGGGGATGGCCCACGGTTGCTGGCCTATCGGCAGGACACGGAACGTTGCGCCAACCCCACAGCCCGGCGGCTGCGCAACATCAACTTTGTCACGAACTGGCGCCGTCTGGAGCAACGTGAACTGCGCCGCCGCCGGGTTGTCCTGTTCGTGGGGCGCCTACTAGAGCCCACGGCCACACCGTGGACGCGTAGCGCCCCCGATGAATCCTACAACACGCAACTCGCCGAGGCTCGGACCAGTCTGCAGGAGTGGCAGCACACCCTCAGCGAGGTCATGTTGGGCCTGGGCGGCCGATGCGCCGCCCTGACCGACACGGACCTCGCGCGGCTCTGGGCCGCCACGCTCAATCCCTCTTTGAGCCAGCGCGTCGACTTTGACCCCGCTACGGGCTACGACCCGGAGCGCTCACTGCTCGATAATGTTTGGCATTCGGAATTGCGCGGACAAGGGCGTCAGGGCTTTGTCCTTGACGGCTGGCCGCATCTGGCTTTCAGCCTGAAGCGATTGCCGAGCGAAACCTACTTCACGATCCTTCAGCGTCTGACGCACCTGCCCTTCGGGGACTTCACGGTCACCACCCATGTGCGGCGGTTGGACAAGGAGCGGGTCCTGAAGCGCACCCAAGCTGCGCTCGACCGGATTCACAAACAACTCAGGCAAAAGCCCAACGAGCGGTTGGCGGTCACCGGCGGCCAACTGCAAGAAAAGGTCCGCCGCTTGGCGGCCGGTGAGGTCGTGCCGTTGGAGTTCGAGTTGATCGTCATTGTCCGCGCCCGGACCCCCGAAGAATTATCCATGCGAGCCGCATCGGTCAAGAGCGCTTTCCCCGCCATGAACGGGTCGCAGTACTACGAGGCGACCTTGGCCTCCTCGGCCCGCAATCTCTTTGCGCACACGCTGCCGGGTTGGATGGGCAGCCGGCATCGGGGTTTCGTCCATTATGGCGAGGATCGCTACGTTGCCGATCTGCTGCCGCTGGCCACCACGTTTGCGGGTCATCCTGGCCCGGTCCAAGCTCTGTTTTCCGGGCGCGAGAACAACCTTGTCAACATGGTGATGTTCCTGGGTGAGGGGCAAGCGGCGACGCCCCAGAACATCACAGTCCTCGGGGCACCGGGCACCGGCAAGAGCCTTGCCTTTTGCAAGATCCTCCTGGAAACGGAACTGCTGTTTGGCTTTACCGCCATTGTCGAAGAGGGGCTTTCGCAAGCCCCCTACACGCGCAGTGTTGGCGTCGAGCCGATCGTCTTTCGGCCTGACGGTACGCAGACCTTCAATGTTTTCGAGACCCAGAAGTCGCCGCGCTGTTCCTTCACTTCCGCCTCTCAAACCGCCTTCGTGGCGCGCCTGGTTGGACTCCCAGCCGATGAGGAAAAGGCCCGCCGCCAATCCGCCTTGATTGCCCGTCACCTCTCGCAGATGTGCGATGACCACGCACGCGAACAACTCCGCCAATGGCCCCAGGAACGGCGCACTACCCTGATACGCCACGCCCTGGCCCTAGACCGCTGGGTAACCGAACATGGCGGTTCCGATACTGAGGCCTTCCTCGACTTTCGTGAGTGGCAGCAGACTGAACCTGCCGCGGCTGCCGCGCTCCTGGCGCAGTTCACGGACGCGGAGTTGCTCGAGTTTGAAAGCACCCACACGCGTCAGATCTACGATTTGCTCTTCGCCTATCTCCAACCTGAGGAGCATCTAACGCTAAGCGCCTTGCGCGAATACTTCGAACTCGCCCAGGAGGACGAAGAGGAGTGCCGGTGGTTGGCGACACTTCTGATCCCCTGGTGCCGCGGCGGGAATTACGGCGTCCTCTTCGACGGCCCCTCCAACGTGGCGTTGAACGGGCCGGTCGTCCATTTCGAGTCGGGGCTTATCAGCGAGGCCGCCAAGGACATCCGCGCCCTTTACGGGCTGCTGGTCATTAATAGCCTCAGGCAGCATATCCTCAGCCTGCCCCGCCTGATGTGGAAACGGATCATCATCGAAGAGGTGTCCCGTTTCCTGGAAGTGCCGGGTGCCGAAACCATTCTCCGGGAACTGGCGGAACAGTTCCGGAAGCATCGTACCCAACTGGTGCTTGTCTTTCAGTCCTATAGTAGGATGGCTGACACTTCCATCCGGGTTGCCTTGTTCGGAAATTCCAGGGCCTGGATGATCTTCAACACCGGTGACCGACGTGACATCGAGCGCCTCGGCCAGGACCTTGGGCTCTCGCGAGTCGCTCAGGAGGCGATTCTCCGTTTTCCGCGCCCGGACCAGCAAACCGGCGACAAATATTCAGAGTTCCTTTACTGGCACAGCGATGCGCGGCAGCCGATTTGCGGCATCGCGCGCTATTCTCTGCTGCCGTATGAGCTCCCAACGGACGCAGTCTCTTCACCAGCCCAAAATGCACCCCAAAGCACCCCATGATTATGCGAAATATCATCTCCCTCATCACCTTGGCCGTCCTGCCACTACTCAGTGGCTGTGGCAGCCTGGAACGTCCCGTCACCGACGCCGCCCTGGGCGCCGGCGGCGCCTACCTCGGCAACAGCCTCAGTCACGGCAACGCCCTCGCCACCGCCGGAGGCGCCGCCGGCGGAGTGTTGCTCGGCGAGGGCTATCACGCGCTCAAGGTCCACGGCCAGGAGAAGGCCAAAACTAAAGGCTACAACCTGGGCCGCAGCGATGGCGTGAAACAACTTTACTGGGATCTCCAGCGCCAGCAGCGGCAGCCAGCGCCCACCGAAACCTACCGGCTCTATGAAGTCACCATCCCGGAGCACTGGGAAGACGGCGTTTTGATAAAACCTTCCACCCATGTCCTACGGATAAATGAATGAAACATCGTTTAACCATTATGAAAACCATCATTGTTCTGATTCTCGTGGTCACCGCGGCGTCCACCCACGCATCGGTGCCGGTGATTGATTATTCCGTCCTGGCCCAAGTGGCCCAACAAGTCACGGTCGCAGGCCAGCAACTCGATCAGTTGAAGACCGAGTTGAAACGGTTGGGCGATCCGGCCGCCATCCGCGCGGGAATGGCCCCGGCCTTGCTGCAAAGCCTGAGCCGCACCGGGGTTGGCCAGACCGGATATGCGCTGCGCACCTCCGCTACCGGCAGCGCGGGCGTTGCCTACGACGGCGACGGTCTCTACCCCCCGCCGGGCGAGGTCATCACGACCAGCGACGGCCAGACGTTCCAACGGCCCCTTGAACCCTATAAGAAATTCGATGCCATCACGCGGGCGCGCGCTGCGCTGGAGGACGTGATGCGGGACACGGAGCAACGCCGCCAGCAGTTGCGCAGCCAGATCAAGAGCACCGTAGCGCAGCTCCAGTCCGCACAAACACTTGCGGAAGTGCAGAAATTGCAGGGTGTCCTGACCGCCCAGAACAGTGAACTGGCGGCAGTCGATCGCGAGCGTGACGCGGCCGTGAACGAGGTCATGGTTCAAAATATCGAGAACCAAACGGACGCCGCCCGCCAGGAGGAGGCGCGCGGCGACGAGCACGCGGTGGACTTCCGCACTGCCACTGACAAACTGGGCCGCTTCCTGACCCCGGACCCCACGCCCGTCGTCATCCCCGACCCGCGCCACCCCCTCCCGTAACATGACTCCGCTCGACCAGGCATTTCCGGGGTTCGTCAAGGCGTGCGCCGACCTTTACGCAGCGCTCGTGCCGTGGGGCATGGCGTTGCTGGTGATCGCGTTCGCCACCGAGTTTTGGCACGCCCAGTTTTCCCCCGCCGACCTGGTGAAGTTCCTGGTGAAGCTCTTCCTGGTGGTCCTGCTGATCGCCAAGTCCCAGGACCTCATCAACAACGGCCAGACGCTGGTGAAACAATGGATCGACCAGAACGTCCCGGCTCGGCCGGACAATGTCGCCGCGCGGTTCCAGGATAAGCTCGCCGACGCGCAGAACGAGCCGAGCCTTAAAGGGCGATCTTTCCTGAGGACCTTGTTCAGCCGAAATTGGTTCGAGGCCATCATCTTCGCCGTTCTCACCCTCATTTCGTGGCTGGCCATGGCCGTTCTCTATCTGGTGTACTGCGTGCAGCGCGTGGCGTTGCTGCTCTGCTGGGCATTGTCTCCCATTCTCTTTGCGCTGCTGGCCATCCGGCCCGTAAGCCAATTGGGCCTGCGGCACTTGTTGCGCATCGTTGGCATCCTCATGTGGCCCTTGGGAATCGCCCTAGCCGCCACGGTCACGGACGGGTTGCTCGACGTGGCCACCGACCAGACGTTTCTCGGTCCTTCGGCCGCAGGTTCGCTGGGGCGCGGCCTCATTATGTTGCTCGCGACCACGGTCGTGGCCGTGTGGATCATTTTTTCCACGGTGCTGGCGCCGGCGTATATCCAGCGGCTATTTGCCGGCTCCGCCGGAGCCGCGACCGTCGTCTCCCAGGCGGCGGGACTATTGGCGAGCACCGGGGTGTCCGCCCTGATCGATGCCCCTTTCGCCGCTCGCGGAACTTCCCGGGGGACACGGGCAGCGACAGGCAACGGCCAAGGATCGGCTCGCAGCCTGACCACCCCCATTGATGAGACCACCGTTTCCGAAACTCCGAATATGCCCATCACCCCGCCCACCGGCGCACAGGTACGTGACGCCTGGCAGCCCGGCCCGGGCGATCCCACCGGTGAACTGGAGGCGCAAACCATTGTAGATAAAACCAAGAAACCATGAATCCTGACCCCGAACTACCTCGTCTTACCCCGGTCGTTTCCGAACGGCTGGTCACCCCCAAACCGCGCTTTAATGCCGGCGCGTTCTTCGCGCACAAGGACCGGCTGGCCCGCTTGTGCATGGCGGTCGCATTCGCCGCATTGGCGGTGGCCGCGCTGGCGCTGGCGCTCGCCATTCCCAACGCGCGCCGGCCAGTGCAGTATGTCATAATCGATCCGACCGGCACCTGCATCCTTGTCAATGGCGCCACATTTCACGAAGCCAAGGAGTTACATCTTCAGCAGGCCATGCTAGCCACCACCGCGCTCTTGCTCCGCAACCCAAGGGACTTTGACCAGCCCGAGATCTTGCAGGCCCTCTTCTCCCGGAGCGCGCAGAGCCAGGCCGCGGCCCTCAAGACAGCCGAAGGGGCTGAGTTCGCCGCGCGCCAGGTCCGCCAGAAACCCGAGATCAGCCGCATCGAGGCCATTGCCACCCGCCAGGCGGAGGTGCAAATCCAAGTCACCGGGCAGCTCGTGCGCACGGGCATGGTGCATGACGCGCCCTTTACCGAGTTGGTTCACTTCACTTTGCGCCTCGTGCTCGTCCCCAACCCCGATCTGTTGCGCAACCGGCGCCAACCCACGGTGGTCACCCAATTCAGCCTCAAGTATGAATCTCCTGCCTCTTAGCCTCTTCGGAGCCGCTTGGCTCGCCGGAGTCACGGCGGCGGCCCAACCGACCAACCCGATCCAGCAACTCACCCTCGACCCCATGAAGGTGACGCCCATCCCCGTGGCGCTTGACCGGCTGACCACGATCCGATTCCCGAGCCCGATCTCGGATTTACAGTCGGCCCGCATCGCGGCCGAGCAGCACCCGGAGGCGTTTTTCCTGCTTTCGTTCCAGCCCGGAAATGCCTTTTTCTCGGTTCGGGCACTGACAGCCACCACCAACACCTCGATCAATGTGGTTTGGAAAAACCAGACCTACGTGTTGGAGCTGATCGAATCCAGCACCCCGTGGCTCTCGGTCGTCTTCGACCCGCCGGCTGCACCCGTCACCAACCCGCCCCCCAAACCCGTTACTCCCGCGCGGCTCCTCGGCATTCTCGACACGGCCAAGGCATTCACCCTGTTGCGCCAGCACTACCCCGGGAGCGTGGCCGGGGTGGAGGTCGTCCGGCCGGGCTCCTTGCGGGACTATGGCGACTACACGATCCGGGTCGAAGAGGTGTTCCGCTTTGATCCGGAAGACACCCTGGTTTTTCGCATCGGCGTGAGCAACAAGACGCAATGCCTCATTCGTTACCTACCAGAAAGCCTGATGGTCCGCGCCGGCCAGCGGGTCTATTACCAGTCTATCGCGGAGGCCACGGGCATTATGCCCGTGGCAGCGGAGGTGCCAATCTACTTCGCGGTGACGGGCAGTGCGGACGGTTCCCGCAACTCGGTTTCGCCGCACAACGATTTTATGGTACTCCTCTCGCGTTTGGAATCTCCCCCCTCATCCGCACCGCCAGCTTCCGACAAGTCGGCACCACAAAACCAGGCTCAGCCGGTACTACCCGAGTTAACCAACACTCCCGGTCCGCCTCCGCTCGCAACCTTGGTCAACGGGACGAATGTCACGGTTCGCCCCCAGTCGGTCGAGGGTAACCCGCCGACAGCGCCACGCTCGCCCACACCGCCTGCCCCGGTCTTGTCAGAACCCCCGCCCGCCCAGTCGCAACCCACTGCTCCGCCGATGGCTCCTCCGGCGGAGCCGTCCACTTAAAATCCCATGAACCTCGCTCGTCTCATCGATGCTTTGCGCGCCCGCCCGGCTGTGTTGGTGGCGGTGGCCCTCGTGCTGGTCTGTTTATTCGGCTTCACTGGCGCGTTCCGTCCGCGCCGTGTCACGTCGAACGCTCCGCTCTACACCGATACCGCCCAGCCTACTGTCGTGACTCTGGAACGGGAGACGGTGCCAGTCAAACCCGTCGCGCCAGCCCCCAAGCCACCGCCAACTCCGGCACCTCAACCAACCCCCCCGCCTCAGCCACCGCCACCAGTCGTCGTGGTCAAGACCAACCGCCCGCTGCCGACACTGAGTATTCACGTCAAGCTGCCGCCGGAGACCAACTTGCCTCCCCTCGGAATCTATGCCCCTGCGGGCCGGCTGCTTCGCTGCGAACTCGTCAACACGGTCGATTCGGCCAACACCGATACCCCCATGATCGCCCTGGTCACCGACGATCTCTGGCACGCCGGACATCTCGTCATTCCTGCCGGCACGGAAGTTCATTCGCGCGTGCGGGTGGATCGCTTGCGCGAGCGAATCGTCGCCACGGGCATGTGGGTACTGGTCTGGCAATCGGGCGAGGAACTCGCGGTGCGCGGTGTCGCCCTGGATCGGGCCGAGCATGCCGACGGCCAGACGTGGGACCTCAACGACGGCATTGCGGGCCTGCCAGGCCAATTGATCCACACCGATCCACTGGCCGAGGGCAAACTCTTCGGCGCCACGTTCCTGTCCGGCATGGCATCCGGGCTCCAACAAACACGCGAAACTGTCCTTGGCACCCAGTTGGCCGGCAATATACACAACGCCGCCCTCGGTGGTGCCAGCCAGGTTCTGAACAGCTATGCCCAGCAGGTCCTCGAAACCATGAAGCAAGATGGTATCTACGTCCGTGTTGCCGGAGGCAAGCAGATGTATCTCTACATTACGGACACCATCGACCTTTCGCAGGCTCGCATCGGAAACCTCCGCGTTGCTTCGCACCCGACCGCCATTTCCTTCCCAAACCTAAACCAAAACACAAATCCGAATACACATACCAATACAAATCCCACATTATGAAAGCTCAAGTATCCTTGATGCGCCTTGCCAAGTGCGTCTTGCCCTTGCTCCTGTTGTCGGCCTGCAGTTCGCCCGACTACCGCACTCACGACTACCTTTACGACTACTATTATCGCCAGGCGCTGGAGCGCCTGCGAGCACCAGAGCCAATACCAGCACCAACCGAAGTATGGGAACCCGACCGCGTGGCGGCTTACTCGGTTGGCCGTGCGGTCGATCCGCGCGACCCGGACGTGGTGCATGAAGCCCACACGATCTATCGCCGGGAAGAGACTTCCCACCCAAACCTCACCCCGCCGTTTGCTAACGCTACTCCGCCCGCGGTCGCCGCGCCGGCCCCGGCGGCGCCGGTCACCAGCCCAGCGGTTCCGCCCCCACCGCCGGCTGCTCCCGCCCCTCCTCCCGCCGCCACCAACCTCAACACGATGTTGCGCGACGCGCTAACGGCCGAGGTCAATCAACAGCGTGCCACTTCCCAGGCCCTCATCCAGGAAGCTCACGCCCTCAATGAGCGGTTGCGCGAACTCAATGGCCGCTCCGAGGATGTCCGCAATTCCTTCGAGGACTCCGCCCGTCTCCGCGCTCAACTCCAAGCGGTCACGAATCGCCTGGCCGTCATCGAGAGCCAGCTTCCCACTGTCCCCGCCGCCCCTGCCAACCGAACCTCACCACGACCATGAATCTCTACGAATCCATGATCAACCCGGCCAAATTTGGCGCCGTCGCCAAGGAGGCAAATTGTCCCTTCACGGACATCGATTACTTTGTTTATGTCCGCGACCGCTCCTTGCTGGCCAGCCTGGCCGAGCAGTTCACGCCGTTCACCGCCCCCGGCCGCATGAAACCGGAAGCCTTAACCACCTTGCTCGCCGACCAGCTCAAGGCGGGCGCGGTGCTGGTCTCCTCCTGGCAACCGCTGGACCTCCCCGAAGCACAGCGGTTCAACGCGGTTGACTCCATCCCGCGGCGGGCGCGGTGTGACGTGATCTACATGCCGCCCTTCTACCTCATCCATACCCCCGGCTTGTTCGAGGGCACTTTGGCCAAACCCACCTTGGCCGAAAAGCCCAAGATCAAGGAGCAAGCACTCCGCCAACGTCCGTTCAAGTTGTGACAACCTATGAATATGCCTCGTGAAACGACTTCGCCGCCCCCGGCGGCCGGCCAGAATCCAGACGCCTTGATGTTGGCGGGGCCGCACATTTCCCCGCCGCCCCCGCCGCGGCTCGCCTTCAGCGTCCGCGAGGCCGCTCAAATGCTCGGAGTGTCCGAGAAGACCGTGCGCCGCCTCATCAACCGCAAACTGCTGCGCGCCTCGCGCGCGCTCCGCCACTTGCGGATTGCGAAAGCCGAGGTCGAGCGCTTCCTGCGGGAGACGTCCTTTTGATTCAGTTTCCACCCGGAAACGAACCGATCTCCTTACCAAATTGAGCCTGATATAGCCCTGCCACCACCCGCACCAAATCCTCATATATGAACATTCTGCCTGGCTTGCCCGTGAAACAGATCTGCGCCTATAACGGGATGAACGCCCTCGAGTTACAGGACAAGGCCGTCGCCTAAGAACACCGATCAAAGCGAAGGACATGAAAACTACCATCAAACAGCAGACAAGCCGCCTCCGGCCGCTGTCGGTCAGGGCGGAAACCGACCCAGACGATCCCGCGAAAGAAGCAGCACCGGTGCCGGAATTTGCGCCCGCAGCCAACCCTGAGTCTTCCATGAACCCCATCCCCTCAAGCCCCACGCCGACCGTTCAGGCGCCTGGCGAGAAACCAAAACGCCTCAGCTTCGAGTGGACTAAGCTTGAACCTGATGGCACGGAAAACGAATACGGCGACCCCCAGGTCACCGACGTGACCCGCGAGTATTGGGCGGAGATTCTCGAACCCGGACCAGGGAAAGTCGTCGAAGGCCTGGTTCTTTTCTTCCGCCACCCCCACGAAGACGGGCTCTATGCGGTCATTGGTACGGATATGGACGCTAGGGACCTTGTCGGGACCGGATCGTTCTGCGAGGCCTCAGACCTGAGCGACACCTTCGTCGCGATTCGCACAGACGTAGCCGCCTACGCCGACCCGGACCAATCTTACAAGATGCGCTCCGTCGTGTTGGACGAACCCAATCGTCCCTTCGCTTGGGAGGTCCTGAAGTGGAACCCCGATCAGGATCTTTGGCAGCCAGTCAAGGGCCAGTTCCTGCGTCCGCGCACCATTCTCGCCGAACAATGGTTGGCTGAAACCCGCCCGGTTCTCGCCGATCTGTCCGAGCGCGAGCGTCGATTGCTGGATGAGCGGCGTGCCCTGACGAGCCCCTCTCGCATTGGCCGGCTGCGCGATGTAAAGGTCCTCGCGCTGGAGGCGCCAGAAAGCCAGGTTCTAGCCAATGGCTTAAACGATATCGCCCGACTGGCGCCAGGTTCGACCCGCACCGCGCAGGGATCTGAGCCCAGGCGATCCCTCATTGGCTCCTGGTTCAGCAGCCCGGAGGGTTACCGATGGAATCGCCTGCGTCCTCTTGTCAAATGGCTCGACGACGTTTTGTGCTACCTCAAACTCCGATTCCTTTCAGCCAACCAAGGGCCTGTCAGCGACCGTCCCGCCGGATGCGTAAACCAGCTTAAGGCACCGCAAGTCCGAGGACCCGTTCGACCGGGCGCAAAAGCGCGCTCTAATCCGGTCGTGGTGGCCCTGGATCAGCAACTGATAAGCGTCAGGCGAGACCTTCAGCAAGGCGACGACTTGGTGCGGTACCTGGAAGCGCACCCTGGATCGCCAGTGACTTTGCTGCAAACCGCCATCGAGGGTCGCCGCGCGGAAATGTTGCCAACGCGGCCTCCTGGTTTGCGTACCGCCCCTCGTACCAACGCACGTTATCGGATGCACCTCTGATCCGCCACCTGAGCAGATGAACATTATGACGCCGAACCCCGATCCCAAGACCCTCGATGACCTGATCGGTCATGCCGAACATTACGCTCAATTCAATCTGCGGTATCGCGGCACGCTCCCGGCATCGCTCTTCCTCCTCGGCTCCCAGGGTCCCACCATATATGTACCCTCTTCCCTCGCGGACGAGGCCGCCAAGGATGCCTTCGCGGAGAACGCCCGCCTGCTGTGTGTCGCACACCGAGCAACCGCCACGGTGCTCGCGATGGAAGCCTGGGCGTTATTGGCTGCGCCGGGCACGCCGATCGACCCTCATCAACGCCCATCCCTGTCCCCCGACCGTCGCGAGGTGGTCGCCCTCATGGGCGAGTCTCCGGGCGTTCAGCGAGCGAGGTTCCTGCCCATCCTGCGAGATGCCAGCCAGAAGTTCTCCGGCTTCGACATCCCTCAGGTCGTAAACGCCGACCAGGCTCAGGGACGTTTTGCCCAGTTCCTACCGGCCCAAACGCCCACCCTCGCCGAACAGGCGCACGCCCAGGCCATTCTCCGGGCCAGGGGCATCGTGACCACCGCGCCGCCTCGGGAGAAACCCAAGCTCCGGCTAGTGCCTCGCCATCGCTTCCGTTGCTGATCCGCACCGGGCATGGTGGGCCGGCCTCGGCTTGTAAAGGGGAGCTTTCACCAAAAACACACTCATTCATACCAACAACATGAGCATCACCATGGAAAAACACATCAGCGAGTTCTGGCACGCGCCCGCCGTCATCGCCCCCAATAACTTTGTCTTCAAAAGCCTGTCGAACTGGGCGTTCAACATCGCGGTTGGCTGCTGTCACGCTTGCCGGTTCTGTTACGTGCCCAGCGCCGCGACCATCAAGCAGGGGCCGCAACTGGCCCGCTACGGGGTGACCGACCCGGATGCGGAATGGGGCGACTATGTGCTCCTGCGCCCCTGGGACGAGGCGAAATTCCTGGCCTCGTTGCGGGCGGCGCAAAACACCCCGTCGGCGAAACTCAAGCCGGACGGCAAACGCGCCATCATGTATTGCAGCACCACGGACCCCTACCAGGTCATTCACCATCCCGCCCCCGCCAGGCAGCGCGAGTTAGCCGCCCACGCGCGGTTGCTGGTGCGGCGGTCGCTGGAAATCATTCGCGATCACTCCACATTGAACGTCCGCATTCTCACCCGCAGCCCATTCGCCCGCGAGGATTTCGATCTGTTCCGCAGTTTTGGCCACCGGCTCCTCTTTGGCATGAGCCTCCCGACGTTGCGGAATGACCTCTCCAGAGTATATGAACCAAAGGCGCCCGCGCCCACCCAGCGGCTCGCGGCCCTGCGCGCCGCCAAGGAAGCAGGGCTCCACGTTTATGTGGCGATGGCGCCAACTTACCCGGAGTGCGACGAGGCCGACTTGCGGGCGACGCTCAGCGCTGTAGCCAAACTCGAACCGCTCACCGTCTTCCACGAGCCCATAAACATCCGCGCCGAGAACGTAGCGCGCATCAAGGCACAGGCGGAGGGGTTGGGGATTCCGTTGAACACGGCGGTTTTCGCCACGCGCGAGGCTTGGCAAGACTACGCCATCACCTCCCTTCAAACCGTCGAGCGCCTTGCCACGGAAACGGGAATCGCCGACCATTTGCACCTCTGGCCGGACAAGTCACTAGACAATCGTGCCGTTCTCAACCGTCTGGCGGACCCGGCGGGGTTCCAACGCTGGCTCCAGCGGCGTTGGAGCCGCATCAGCGAGTGGCCATCGGATACGAAGCGATAAGTTGGCGGCTACCCCAATCAGTGGCCCAAGAGTCGGTCGTCGGCCCTTTTCTCGACGCCTGTCGCCGCCAGGGCGTGCCGGCCAAGTTCTGCATGCAAAACCTCACCGAGACGATCTGACCTGCGTTGGTTTGTCGTTCATAGAAGCCCGAATACTCTACGGCTTCGAGGAGGAAAAGCGCCCGGACCGTGTTCACGCCCGTGCGACACGCCGTCTCTCCGCGCATCCGACCAGCCTGCGGGCACAACGTCAGGCGCTTTTCAGATCAGTTGCTTCTGCGCTCTGAGGGGGCCGCGCGGCCCCACCACGATTCCGTGCCCCTCGATGGACCCCCACGGAATCGCAGGCACGCACCAGCACCTCAGCAGCACGGGGGTTGACTGGCTGGTTTTGAACCCCGAGTCCAAGCACCCACAACTCAATGCCCTGGCCGCTACAGGTTGTTCTGGGTTGCGCTGGGTGGCGAAGGAGGATAATTACTGCCCGATGAACATACTTGAACTCACCGCCGCCCAGCTTCGACGAGCTGCGCAACTCAAAGAAGAAATAGAAGCGGCTCAAGCCGACCTGGCCTCGATCCTCGGGGGCGATGTCACCGGCAGCCGTACGCCTGCTCCCGCCGTCGGTGTCGTGGTCCAGACCAAAAAGCTCCATTGGACCCAGACCCCGGAAGGCAAAGCACGCATGGCCAAATTAATCAGGGCGAGCTGGCGGAAGCGCCGGGCCTGATCACGGCACCCTGGGGCTGTCGCAGGTGGTCCGTTTGTCCACGATCTTCTACCCTCTGGCCGGCCTGACCGGAACCCAGGCACCTCCGTCGCGCAGCTCACTGACCGCCCGCCGCCAGAAACCCGCCTTGAGATCTTCCATGATCCTCGGCAACTCAGCAGCGGGAGTTTCCTTCCATTCCCCTTCCGGTTGGCGTTTCGGTTGGGGTGGATTGTCCTTCTGTTTTTGCGGCGTCGGTTTGGCGGGGGCATGCCATCTCTCGCCCCGCTGGCCATCCGGTCCCAGCCTTATCCATGCGTCCAACGGGCGGGCCACCTGGCGCACCAAGGTCCTGGCACTATTCGTGGTTGCGGAAGGGCTCCACTTGAAGCTGGAATCCGCCCCGGTTAGGACATAGATTGCGGATACCCCGGTGCCAGATTCCGATAGGATCCGGGCTCGATCCGTTTCCCGTGCAGCCTTGCCGGAGAGGATCAATATGGGCGCATTCCGCGGGTTTGACTCCAACCAGTCCAACGGGCTGAGCAGGTGGCGCACAAGGTCCGACCGGTGGCTACTCAGCTTTGCCAGTTCGTTCTGCGTGGGGAGCTCAGCGCGGAAGCTCCAGCCCTCTTTGCCGCACCAATCCCTCACCTGGCTGACGTGTCGGTCAAAGTCCTCCGGCCAGGTGTAACCGCGTATGGCATCCATCAGGCGCCAGGTCGCCCAGTCGTTTGCGCTCCCTTGGGATTCGGGAAGTAAGGGTATGCCCTCCAACTTGATGCTCGAAAAATACTCGAGGGAGCCGACCTCCGTCGCGTCGATCACCAGGTCCCTCTTTCCCGTCCGAAGCTCTCCGTCACTGATAGTGGCAAAGCTGACCTTCAATGGCATCTCCGAAAGGGGCAATTCCAGCGACTCCAGCGCCTCCTCGAGCGCCGGGAGCTTAAAGGCCGGGGAAAAGGTCGCGGGCTGATCTTCCGTTGGCACCTCGAAGCTGGCCGTACCGCCACGAGGGTCGAGGTCTACCTGCAAGTTTCCGCGCTCTCGGCCAAGGAACGAACCGACCGACTCAAAACCAAAAACATACACCTCGCTGGGCTCATCCCTTGACCGGACCGGGGGCCGGACCAGGCGGCCCTGGCATTGGGCCAACTCGTCAGGGATCTCGCGAACTCCGGGCGGCACTCCCCCGTCGCCATTTTTTGGCTGGGCTTTGGTGTCAAACCTGCGGATCGCAATAATCGTCTCCGGGTTGAGAGCGTCGGGCAACAGCCAGATTTCGAACTCTCCCCGTTCAGGCGTGGGAACCTCGCCCTTCTGCAGCGCACGACGCCCCTCCTCGGTGAGCGACCATCCGTCCGCTGGCGACGGGGCCGCCGTCACGAGGTTCATCATTTGGCAAACCTGGAGCAGCCGATTCCCGACGCTGGCCGGCCTGCCGCCGAGCAGCTTGGCGGCTACGTCCGCGCCTGTGATGAAGCCCGTCGCCGATTCAGTCACCAACTGGAGGATCGCGATGATTTCCGGCCGGCGCTGGGCCAGGCCAAGGGTTCCCACCACACGCCATCGTTCGATGGTCACTTCTCTGTTCAAGGTCAGTTTCATTTTGTTTCAGTCGTTTTTGCCGGCAGCGTTGCGAGTTCGCGCAACAGCCGAGAGTCGCGTTGCGTATTGCCAAAGAAATCTCGGTCACCCACCAGGACCAGTTGGTAGCGGGCCCGGGTGATCGCTACGTTCAAACGGTTCAGGCAGCGGAGGAAACCGACCGAGCGCGTCTTCACGAAGGAGAGGAAGACAACGTCGGCTTCATGGCCCTGAAAACGATCCACGGTGCAGAGCTTTATGCTCGCCGCGTCCCTCCCCAGAGCGTTGCGATGGATGTATGCCCCGTAACCGATGCGGATGGCCGCAGATCTGTCGAGGCAGCGGCGAAGCAGATCCTCCTGCCCGCGGTAGAAGGTGAGAATCGCCACCTCCCACCCGTTCCCGTCTTTGTGTGGTTGCGTTTCGGCCCACCTGAGGAAGCGCGTCAATTGTTGGAGCAGGGCCTGGGCCTCCCGCTCATTCCGGTTGTTCCGCTCAGTCCCGGCCACCGGCACCCACACGGACCGATAATCCCCGAAGCAATCGCAACTCCAGGCTCGGGAGGTGGCCATCCCTTTGGCGTCCTTAAGGGCTTCATCCTGGTAGAAAAGTCGTCGCGGCATCGCTGAAATGTCCGGATGCATGCGGTGCTGAAAGGTGAGCCGCTGCGACCGTTCGGCGAAGATGTCACGGCCATAGGGCTCGAGAGCCCGCAGACCGTCGGAACGCGCGGTGATGAGATCCCTGCCGTTGGCGTTGCCTCTTCCACCGGAGCCACGCATCAAGGATTCGAGGATGGATGGCAGCGCCAGCCGGGCCACCCGTTTGATGCCCCCGGCAACGGCCTGCTCTTCCATCACCGGCAGCAGGCGTTGGATCTGCCCCCACATCTGGGGTTGCTCGTCGTCCGGACTCCACCGCATTTGGTAATCCTGGGCCAGGCGCCATGCGATTGCGTTCTCCCACGACCCTTGACCCTCCGAGTCGATCCCGGCATGGTCCAGCCAGGCTGCCCGGCGGCGGTGCCAGACCGCGTCGAAGGGGCCAACCAACCTCGCGATATCGAAGGGCACCGCTTGCTCCAGGCTCCGGAATTCCTCGGCGCTGCCGCCTATGATCGCCGTGCCTGCGAGTTCAAAAGCCGTCGCTACTGGTGCGTCCGAGCTGGCTGCGCCCAGTTCAGCCACGGCGGTGTCTGCGGCCCGGCTTAGCGCTTGTCGTCGGAGAAAATCGCGCTGGTTATCGTCGCCCAAATGCACCAGGGCCTTGCCTTCGGCGTTGCGATCCCCAGCCGTGGCGACCGCCAGGCAAACCTGGCGCTTCCATTCCTCCCGCAGACAGGCGCGAATGTTCGGCCCAAGATCTTCCTCATCCGCGTAGGGGGAAAGCTGCCGGGGATCACCTACCAGAATCCAACGCCTCGCCCACAACGCTGGCACCAGGAATTCCTGAAAGGTGGTCTTGCTGGCCTCATCCACAATCAACAGATCAAACTGCGGTTCCGTCCCCTTCGCCCGGCGCGCCTTCTTGAGGTCTGGATGCTGTAGTATGCCGATCGTTGTTCCCGCCACCAGGTTCGCCGAATCCAGGATAAGCCGCTCAACCATTTCCTCGCCCTCCGCCTGGGCGTCCAACCCCCGCAGAAAAAGGGCTTGGGCCAGGGTTTCTTGGGCCTGCTCGCGGTGGAACTCCCGCAGTCGGCGGCGTTCCGCTTTCACGAACTGTTCCAGCCTTAAGCCCTTGACGGAATCCGGGGTCTCTTCGTCATCCCGGCGGTCGATCCGCACGGCGATAATCTCCTTGTGCCGGCCATCCGCTATTCGTTCAAGCACGTTATCCACCGCCACGTGAGTGGAGGCGGAAAGCAGCACCCGTTGACCCCGGTCCACCGCCTGCAGGATGAGTTCGCAAATGGCGGTGGTCTTCCCGGAGCCGGGCGGTCCCTCCAGGAAGGCAAAATCGGGGGTGGCCAGAGCGAGGCGGACGAAACTGCGCTGCTCCAGGGTTCCATCCCGCGACTCATCGGTTAGCACCTTCCACTTGGGCTCAGGCTCGGGCTGTACGGACCGCCAATCCCGGTCGGCGAAGCGTCGCTCCTGGAATAGCCGCAGCAGAGGCATGTGCGCTGCCGCCGGCTCAGTCCTCAGGCGATCGATTGCTTCGATCTGCTTGTCCAGGGTGTAGGTGTCCGGCCGGATGGCCAACTCGGGCAGTTCAGGCAGACGCTCCATGCGAAGGCGGCGCATCCTGGCATCCAGTTCCATCACCCGTATGGCATACTCCGGCCGGAAGAACGCTCGACGCGCCCGCTTCTGCGCGGTGTCGTTGGGTGGCGAGCACTCGTGCACGGCTTCGACCAAGGGATCCAGGAAACTGCCGAAGGTGGCATCCGGCTCGTTCGGCCGGTCTGGACAGGCGCAAAGTTCAACCCACTGGCTACCGTTCGGGCCGAGCTTCTCGCAGTTCTTCCAACCGACGCGCAGCAGGGCCTCATTTTCCAGGTAATCGCGGGTGATCTGGAGGAACTCCCTGAGTTCCTTGAGCCCGTAGTAGGCCGCGTTTTCCAAACTCGACCCGTGCTCGCTCAGGTTGGCGAAGAACAGGCTCCGAGGGTCCTTTCCATTCATGATTCGTTCTCCCAGTTTTCCAGGGGATGGAGACCGATTGCTGTATCCAGCAGGTCTCCACACGACCCCAAGCCTAATTATCTCCATCGGCATCATAGGTTCCACCGAGTTTCCGTCGTTGGAGATTGGACGGGGCGCTCCGGCTGCCGAAGATTAGAATCCACCGGTCGTTTTGTAATGGGAAGGAAAGCCGGGCCAGCCGGGTCGGCTACCAGGAGGTTTGGGACCGGAGGGCGAAGCCGCTAGCACCCACGATTTTCTCCCCCAGAACGCGCAGATAGCGGTGAATCGACAATCCGCTTTACAATGGGACACGCTTACGCTGAAATGATCCCACAGACAATAAAAGACGCTTTTCACGGGAACCTTTATGATTTGGGCCCGAGCCGATAGTCAGCGGGACGGTGGGGGCGCATGTGGTTGGGATGCGCGCCCTCAGTGCCGTTTTTTGGCCTTCGCCCGCCCTCTGCCCGGCTTCCCTCCGAGAGAACCCCAATCGCACGCGCCTCAGGTCCACCTCAGTTATGAAGCCCTCGCAATCAATCTCGTGTAGTTCTGATGCCGCAAACGCTGCGATGCTCCTCCGATCGGTGAGCATTCGTTCATGGCTGGACAGACCGAAAACGGCCCCTTGCCAGGGGCCTCGGGCCTGCATCGTGCTGATCTCACTTTTCATGGCGCTTTCTGGCCAGGGATTGCTGGAGGCTCAAAACAGACCAACCGCCGCCCCGACCACCCTGGGGGAGGTTCAAGGCCAAGACAAGCGGTACGCGTTGCTGGTCGGCATCGACCGTTATGAGCGAGACGATCAGTTCGCACCTTTGCGTTACGCCGAGCGAGATGTGTCCCGCGTGCAGGCACGGCTGAGGGACCTGGGCTATGAGACCAAGGTGCTCACCACTAGCGGTGAAGGGGCGGCGCGCCCCGACCTTGCTAACGTAACCGCGAGCCTCGACCGCCTCTCACGCATCGTCAAGGTCAACGACACGCTACTATTCTACTTCGCTGGGCACGGTTTCAGTCTCTCCGGAAAAGGCAGTTTTCTGGCGCTGGCGAACACTGATCTCGACCGATCTGGTGAAACGGCTCTCTCGGTGGAGAGCTTGGGCAACCTCGTGCAGCGCATCTGCTCCCGCCAAACCGTCCTGGTTTTCGACGCCTGTCGAAATCCCGCGGACCGAGCAGTCCGCCACAGAGGCAACGCCGACGCCCAGTTGGTCAAGGAAGTCCGCCGGCTAGGTGAGAAGGACGCAAGTACCGCGGTGCTTTTCGCCTGTTCCGAAGGCGAGTATGCCTCCGAATCTGACGATCTGAAGCAGGGTGTTTTCTCGTATTTCGTAGTCGAAGGGCTTCGTGAGCAACTCGCGAACCCGCGAGGGGAACTGGCGGTAACACCTTTGATGGACTTCATCCAGAGTCGAGTTGAGGAAAGAACCATGAAGCGCCAGCGGCCGTGGATGAAGTATCAGGGGGCGAGAATGGTGATCGCTAACTTTCCGCCAAAGACGGCTGCGCAATCGCCTCCGGACGTCTCACAGGGTTCCTCGAGCGTCCTGCTGGCCAACCTCAAACCTGCGCAAGCGCGTACATTGATAAGGGGTGATGCCCCAGTGCGCGGGGGCGAGATGAAGGGAAGCCTCTCGTTCGGCTCGAGGGATCCGGTGGTGTATGATCTGAATGGGAAGTACCGCACGTTTGAAGCTACTGTCGGGGTCGATACGCACAAGGGCGGGGAAGGTCGATCCTACCACTTTTACGTTTACGGTGATGGCCAACCTCTGGGTGCCCCTGTAATGCTGACCGTAAACAGCAGGCCCCAGACGTTGAGCGTGAGCGTGACGGGGGTGGACCAACTCAAGCTGCTAGTCGATTCCAGCCTCGACACAGGCTCCGATGTCAACCTCTACCCCGGAGTGGCCTGGTGGGGCCGCGCGCTGGTTTCGGACGAGGAAGGGGCGGCGCCGCCGAACACGACGGTGTACCTAGCGGCACTGAACCTCCTCCGGGGCGAGGCCTCAGCGGGCATCGCCCATCCCGTTGGTAAGGAATTGAGCAACAGCGTCACTTGCGGCGACGATGGCCACAGGCGGGCACCAGTCTTCGATTTAGCAGGAAAGTACGAGAACTTCAGGGCCACCCTTTGTGTGGATAAGCAATTAGACGAGCGGTTCCAAGTGACGTTTCACGTTGTGGGGGATGAAAAAGAGCTATCGACTTTCGGGCCCCTGACTTCTCGGAGCCCCCCTCTGGATACGGGAAGTATCTCCGTTCGCGGGGTCGATCAATTGAAACTGTACCTGTCCGAAGAGGGTCATGACGCAGTGGGCCATCCGTTCGTCAGGTCGCCCATGTATAGCGGGCATGGGTGGTGGGGTGAAGCGCGGCTGACCAGAAGCTCTTCCCAGGCACCGTGACGTATGAACGTTGCTCCCGCAACGAGGCAGCCCGGGTCAGGTCACAAGACTGATCGCGGCGTGGGGCCATGCCACGTTCGTCAATGAACGCAAGCCCCAAAACGGCCGGAAGGCTCGATCAACGCGAACGGACTGGCACGCGGGGCGGGCGCCATGGGTTTTGGAGGCAGAAATGGCCCGCGTTGGCTGCGCTTTGCGTATTCATCCTGCTGGAGTATTGGTTGCACGATTCCGCACCAATGGACTGGATGCGGACACAGTCGTTCGAAATTATTCATCGCTGCCTTCCCCTAGGCCGAGGAGACAAGCTGCCCCTAGCCATTGTCGACATCTCAAGTCTCCCGACCACGCATGAAAACGCGGATCCGGGCAGCGGGCCGCTCGGGGTGTTCCATTCGGACCGCGATTACACCTCACGAGTCGCGCTCGCAGATCTTCTGGCAGTCCTCGGGCGCTTGCAGCCGCTGACCATTGGTGTCTGCGTTGATTTCTCGCCGGAATTCGATGGTAGCCCCCCGCCGCCCGGCCAATTTATGTTCTTGGAAGCATGCGAGCGTCTGAAGGATCCTTCAGGGGCAGCCATCCCTGTCTTTGTCGCTGTTTCCCGAGCTGCAGGGCGGCCGCCGCGGGCCTGGCTGGGAGCTCCATCACTCACCAATCTTGCGGCCTGCGGTTTGCGGTTTCCAGGCCGCAGTATTCGGATGCCATCGACCCTCACCTGCGATCCAGACCATGTGCCCCTTCGCTCGCTGAGTAAGGCGCTGGCCGACACCTACTTGGCCAGGACGGGCTTGCGGCCTCCCGAAGTGCCGAGCGTGGTGAATTGGCTAGCCGAGAGCGACAAGTTGGTTATTGGAGGCAAAGGAAAAGAGGACGTCGGGACCATGACGGGTTTCCTGGTAAATTACTCGTTTCTACCGGCTCTCATGCAAGACCGATTGGGCAAAATGTCAGCGGACGAACTCAACATTCCGGCCAAGGACCCGCCGGAAGCGAGAGAGGCGAAGGAACGTCGTCTGCGGGCCTTCTTTAAAGACAAGGTGGTGTTAATCGGCGACGCCCAACCTGGCGCGAGCTATGAGACTGCGGTTATCCCTGGAGAATCAGACCCCTTGCCGAGCTTGTACACCCATGCGTGCGCCGCTTGCACCTTGATTCAATCCCCGCTCCTAGAAATGGGGCGTGTTTCTGGGATTGTCTTTATGACTACGATCACATTCACGCTGCTCGTTCTGAACTGGTTAGAATGGACCAAGTGGTTGCTCAGCCCTCGCCTTGCCCGGCATCTACGCGGAAACCGCCTGGAAATCCTTCATAACTTTTTGGCCATTGCCATGGTAGTGGGCCTCGCTGCGGGTCTGGCTGTCTTTTGTCATGTTTTATGGTTGAATTCGATTTCAAGCTGCGCCGTGTTCTGTGCCGAATGCTACGCGGCGCTCTATCGGGACGGCGATGGAGCCTCCACATGAGAACCATCTTGAACGCACTGGCTTTTGCCGTCGTGACGGTGACGCTGGCGTCCTTGGCGCAGCCGGCCAGCCCGGGCCTTTACGTCGGCTGCATCTGGGAGATGCGTAAGGGAGGAGAAATCAGCATCAGCAATACAGCCACGAGGGTAACCACCCACTTGCGTCAGAACACTGCTCGATTTTGGCCGGTATATGAATTTGATTATCTCCGATGTGCGCCGGGTACCTGGGTCACGCTGACGCTCCGCTACGGAACCCAGACCACCAACACTTACCCGAACTGGACCAGGGTTCCGCCGGAACCAGACCCTCTAACCGAGGATTCACGAGTGCGCAAAGCCGTTTTGTTGGTGGAGGCGCTGAAGCCAACAGAGCGGCCCCGGGCTGCCAGGAAGATGCCCATCTTTCAGCCAGCCGATAAGTCAGCCATCCGCCTCGCGGGCAAGATGGTCATTCGCTGGACGCCAAAGCCAGGCGTAGAGCGTCTGGCCCTATCCCTTCGCTCGGGGACGGATGTCGTGTGGCAAACGGATGTGGATGCAACGACGGGTAAGAGCGAGGAGCCTGAGCTCAGGGAGCGGTTGATCCGGGCTCGAGATAGCGGACGTACCAACTTCGTCTTGCAGTGCCAATTGGATGCCACAAATTTCGCTTCCAACAAGTTCAGCATCCTTTCCGCAGCCGACGAGAGGAGGCTGGCAAAAGAGCTGGCCGACTTGCAGGCGGACCCGAGTGAGGACGCGGCGAGGTCCCACCTCGTCCGCGCTGCCCTGCTGGAGCATTACGGCCTCCTGAATGAGGTAACTGACGAGTACGAGGAGGCAATAAGATGCCTTGGAGACGTCGGGAGCATCCCGCTGCTGGATCGCGCTTCGAGCGCAAATCAGATCATCGGTAACGTAAGACGGGGTGGGCAACTTCTCGACCTTCTTAGGCGGCTTGACGCACTCAACGACATCGAGCCAGGACAATGACAGGAACGCCGTCATCTGGTTCGCGATCGGTCAGCATTGTCGCTGAACAGCATTATCGTTGATTGATCCCTTTTTGCGTAGGACTCCAGGGTTCGGATTGTTTCCCATCTTTTAATCTGGCCCAGTTTGCATCGCAAACCGTTTGCCTTGTTGACTCCGTAGGCGAAATCTTCCCATAATCCCGCCTGTGAATGCTGATGGCGGGAAGAAACAGAGAAACTCAGCGTGGACCCGGAAACAGGCCGGGTTCTACAAGGGCGTCGGCGGGCGCGTTCGCGCGCTGAGGCTAGCGCAGAACATCACCCAGGAGGCGCTCGCGAAACTGGTCGGCCTCACCCGGACGTCGCTCACCAACATCGAAAAGGGGCGGCAGAAGATCCTGCTCCACACCTTCGCCGAGCTGGCGGCTGCCCTGGGGGCGCCGGCGGCCGATTTGCTGCCCACTGGCAAGCCAACCCCGGCGGTGGACGCCCCGGCAAAGGCAGATGCCGGTAAGTAAGAAGCCAGCCCCTTCCCAGCCACATGTCACCCCAACCCCAAACACCGCCGGAAGCCTCCGCCATGGAGGCGGTCGATCTCGAGAAGTTGCTCAAGCTGCGCCTGGCGGTCGCCCGGTTCGGCGAGATGGATCGCGCGGGGTGGTGGAATACCAAGGGCATGTTGGGGAGTCTGGGCAAAGCGGTCCTGAGCCGTGGCTTTCCGCAAACGCATTTCCTGGCCCAGGCGCAGGTGGTGTTCGCCGTGGCCACCCGGCGGTGCGCCGAGGTGTTCTCGCCTCCCGGCCATTTTACCCTCTGGTCTCTTCCGGCCGCGCTGGAGGACGCCTTCCGCGAGCAGTGGATGGACTGGCGGGATCGGGTTGATTCACTCCGGCCGTTTTTCGAGTCGTTGGAAGCCATGGACAACCCTGACCTGCTCGATGCGCTCCAGGGGTTCTCGCTAATCGACGATTCCCAGCGCGAGACCATAAAGCGCCTGCGCGTCTCCGCCATGGGGAATGCCGTCCTCATCCCAGGCGTTCACAAGCTGGACGACCACATTCTGACCCTCCTGGCGGCGGGGTTCGCGCGCGGCGCCAAAGGCCAGCCCATCATTCCTTACGCTTCCCTGGAGGTACCCGCATGATCGACGCGGAGGCCATCACCACCACTCGTCAGCCCTCCACGCGCCTGCTGCGGAAAGGCGCGCTGGTCGAGGAGACCTACGTGGCCTTCAAGCACTGGGACTTGACCGAGTCGGTCGTCGCCAACCTCACCCGTATCCGCCGGACGAACCCCTTCGGCGCGCCCAACGAGGCCTGGCTGTGGGAGGTCACGAAGACGCTTTCCAGTCGGTTCGGCGTCGGCGACGACCACATTCCCCTGGTCCGATTGGCCCAAGCGGATTTCCCCCTGGAGAAATGGCGTTCCTGTCTGCTGTGGCACATCGGGCAGACCGACGTGTTGTTTTACCGCTTCGCTACCGAATGGCTGTTCGAGGAATTCAGTCGGGGCACCTACAGCCTCCGGTCCGAGGCGCTGGCGCAGTTTGCCAGCACGATTACCACGAGTCGGGGGACTCACTTGAGCGAGTATGGGCGCAAGCGCGCCAGCCGTGACCTGCTCCTGATGGCGGCGGACCTCGGGTTGCTCACCGGCAAGGTGACGAAACACTTCGCTGCCTTTCACCTGGTCGAGGAGGCGCTTCTGTATGTCCTTTACGCGCTGAAGGAGCGGGAGCCGAACGCCCGGAACCTCATTGACGCCCGCCATTGGCGGCTCTTTTTGATGACCCCGGCCGACGTGGAACGTGAGATCCTGAACCTGCACCAGTTCCGTAAGCTCCATTACGAGACCGCCGGCACCCTTTCTCAGTTGACCTTGCCGTTCAGAAATCAGAACGAATACCTGGATCACCTAACCCGATGAGCGACTGGAAAATCAGGCTGACGAAAACGCTGGAGCCCGCTCTGCATGAGCCCGACCCCCGGGTCAAGCTCAGCGCCTACCACAATATGCCCTGCGCCATTTTCCATTACCCGCCGGAGGACGAATGGGCGGTGCGGCAGGAAACGGCCCTGCTCAAGACCCGGCTGGAGCAAGCCGGCAAGCGAGTCACGGTGATCTCCCTGTTGGAATGCCTCAATCTCGCCCTGGCGGCGGAAGGCATGTCGCCCGAGTCCCTGGCGCAGGCGGAGAAGGAGACCGGAACGGCGGCTTTAATCGACACGCTCCACTCGGTCTTGGATGAGTATCAGCCGCTGGACCAAGTCGTCGCCGACCGCATTCCCGTCGAGGCAGACCCGCTTCACGACATCGCCTTCCTGGTTCGTGCGGGCGCCCTGTTCCCGTTCTACCGCACCTCTGCCCTGTTGGAGCAACTCAAGGGCAGGGTCAAAATCCCCACCGTCCTGTTTTATCCGGGCACGCTCGACGGCGCTTCCTCGCTCAGCTTCATGGGCGTGTTGTCCGCTGAGCCCAATTATCGTCCCAAGATTTTCTAAAGCGTATGAAGATAGGAGACCTGTTCGCCAGCGACATTCGGCGGGAAATCGAGGAAATCACGAAAGTCGACCAGACCCAAAAGGAGGTCATCCGGGAGGAAATCCGCGAATATGTCGCCACCAAATCCATCAAGAGCCATTTCACCCGCATTTTCGATCGGTATCTGGAAACGCCCAACAAACCCCACGAAGGCATCGCCGTCTGGGTCTCCGGCTTCTTCGGCTCCGGCAAATCGAGCTTTGCGAAGCTGTTGGGCCTGGCGCTCAAGAACGAAGACATCCTCGGCACCGGCGCGGCGGAACTGCTGGGCAACCGCATCGGCAATGACAAACTCACGGTCCTGCTCAGGAACATCACGGAGCGCATTCCCACGGAAACGGTCATCTTCGATGTCTCCAGCGACCGCGGCATCCGGTCCGGCAACCAGTCGCTGACCGAAATCGCCTACCGCAAGTTCCTGGAGCAACTGGGCTACGCCCGCGACCTTGACCTGGCCGAACTCGAAATCATCCTCGAGGGCGAAGGCCGGCTGGACAGCTTCAAGCAGAAATACCGCGACACCTTCAACAAGGAATGGGATGCCGAGAAGGGAAAGGTCTCCTTTGCCTTGTCCCAGGCCAGCCGGATCATGAACGAACTGGACCCGAAGGCATTCCCGGCGCCGGATTCCTGGATGACCGCCGCCCGGAACCGTGCCGATATTACCCCCAGCCTGCTCGCGGACCGCTGCAAGCTCCTAGTCGAACGCCGCCAGCCCGGCAAATCCCTGGTCTTCGTCATTGACGAAGTCGGCCAGTTCGTCTCCCGCGACGTCCAGAAGATGCTCGATTTGCAGGCAGTGGTGCAGTGCCTGGGCCGGGTGGGACGCGGAAAGACGTGGATTGTGGTCACCTCCCAGGAGAAGCTCACCGAGTTGGTGGGCGGCCTGGATGATCGCCGGGTCGAACTGGCCCGGTTGATGGACCGCTTTCCCTCGGATCTACAGGTGCATCTCGAACCCTCGGACATTTCGGAGGTCACCAGCAAGCGCGTCCTTTCCAAGAACGCCGGCGCCGAGAAGTCCCTGCGCGAGTTATTCGACCGCGACCGCGGCCGGTTGACCGACAACACGCGCCTCACCGCCGACATCCAACTCCCCGAACTGAACACGGACAGTTTCACTCAGCTTTACCCCCTGCTTCCGTACCAGGTGGATTTGATCATCCAGGTGGTCTCGGGCTTGCGCACACAGGCCGGTGCTAGCCGGCATGTGGGCGGCGCCAACCGCACCATCATTAAGATCGCCCAGCAGTTACTCGTCCATCCGCGCGTCAACCTGGCGGACCAGGAGGTGCGCCAACTCGCCCGGATCGACCAAATATACGATCTCGTCTCGGGCAACATCGCCAGCGAGATCCGTGGCAAGATCGATGGCATCCTCTCGAAGGTTCCGCATCCCCTGGCGCAGCCGGTGGCCAAGGCGATTTGCTTGCTCCAGTTCGTGAAGAGCATCCACCGCACGCCGGAGAACATCGCGGCGACCCTGCATCCCGCGACGGACGCCGACACCCGCATCTCGGAGGTGCGCCAGGCCATCGAAGCCCTCGAAAAGGCCGGGCAGATCCGCAAAGGGGAGGATGGCTACCGGATTCCGACCCCGGCGGAGGACGATTGGGAGCGGCAGCGGTCGGCGGTCACGCCCAAGCCGGCGGATGTTCATACCATCCACGCCCGGTTGGTGAAGGACTTGTGGCAACCTCAGCCTTCCCACAAGTTCCTGGCCACCAAAAACTTCAAGGCCGGCCTGACGTTCAACGACCGCCCGGAGGTGGACGGCGACATTCCCTTCCACGTCCGCTTCGCCAAACCGGGCAAGGATTTCACCGAACTGGACGAGCAGTTCCGCAAACGAAGTCAGACCGAGAACAAGAGCGTGTTCTGGGCCGCGCGGCTCGATGAGACCATCGACCAGAAGACCATCGAGGTTTTTCGCTCGGCCGAGATTCTCCGGGCGCGCGAGCGCACCTCCCAGACCAAGGCGGAGGGCGTGTTAGTGGCGGAGGAACGCCGCCGCCTGAGCAACACCGACTTGGAACTCAAATCCCTGCTCAAACGGGCGCTGCTGGGCGGCAGCATCACGTTCCAGGGAAACGACCGGAGCCGCGGGGAAAACGAGACCGAGGTCGGTCCCGCCGCCGAGAGTGTCATCAAGGACGCTTTGCCCAAGGTATTCGACCGTTTTCAGGAGGCCGCCGCCCAGGCTACTCGCCAGGACCTCGACTGCGTGTTGACCGCCGAGAATCTCCGGGGCCTCACCGGCCTCTATGCCGATCTCAAGCTCATCCAAGGCCAGGGAGGCAATGTCATCTTTCGGACCGATGCCGACCCGCTGCGGGAGGTGCTGGCCCGTATCGTCAACCGCACCAGCTATGGCGAAAGCGCCACAGGCCGGTACCTCGCCGATGAATTCGCCAAGGAACCCTTTGGCTGGGACTTCGACGTAACCCGGATTTTCGTGGCCTGCCTGCTGCGCGCGGGCAAGATCGAGGCTACCAGTCAGGGCGAAGCAATCGATTCCGCGCTCAGCGCCCAGGCGCGCACCACCTTCACGAACAACAACTTCTTCCGCCAGGCCTCATTCCAGCCCAAGGTGGGCATCGAGTTCGAGCAGATCGTCGAGGCCGCCCAGGCTTACAAGGCGGTCTTCGGCAAGGAAGTCACGGAACTGGAGCAAGGGGCGGTGGCTACGGCCATTCGCACGGCAGTCAGTGAACGGGAGGAAGACGTTCAAACCGTTCATACCCTGCTGGTCCGCCACGGTTTGCCAGGGGCCGAGATGCTCGTCGAATGCCTGGATCAGATGCGCGCCATACGCAAGGGCACCGAAGAGCTGACCATCAAGGCTTTCCGGGGCTCGTATCGCAAACTCAAGGACGGCATCAAGCGGGGGCAGGAGCTCAAACAGGAACTGACCGAACCGCGGTTGCAGGACCTGAAACGCGCCCGCGAAGCCCTCCGCACCCTCTGGCCGTTCCTGGCTGGGGAGCCAGGGTTGGCCGAGTCGGTGAGCGCCTCCGCCGCGCAAGTCGAAGATCTGCTCGCGCGGGAGACCTTCTACACCGAGTTTCCGGCCATCGACCAGCACGCGCGGGTCATCGAGAAGGAATACCAGGCCCGCTATGAAGCCGCCGTCGGCGAGCGGGAACGGGTCTATCAAGCGGCGCTCCAGCAGCTTGCCTCCACCCCCGGCTGGGAGGCCGTCAAACCGGACCAGCAGCAGGAGATCGCCGAACCACTGGCCAGCCGCTGCCAACGCAAAGGCCAGGATAGCATTCCGCTGATCCGTTCCGACATCGACGCCTGCCCTGGCCGGCTGCAAAAAGCCATCGAGGAGGTCATGCGCGTTGCGGACGGGAGCCGGTTGGTCTGCGTCTCTCCCGCCAAGTATTTCGCCGGGGGAGTGGAAACCGAGGAGCAACTGGATTCCGCCCTGACCGGCCTGCGCGAGGAATGCGTTCAACTCATTGGGCAGGGGAAGAAGATCTTGCTCCAGTAATTAAAAGACTCAACCGCATTTATGGACACGCCAAGCAAACGATCCCGACGCGCGTTTTGGGTCGCCGGGAGTTCATGTTGGACCCCCGTGGGGTTGCCTTGGCAGTGGTTCACGTCTTTAATCTCCTCCGCCGTCCTCGGGACAGCGGCGAATCGGCAAACGGAATTGAAATGATAACCACTATATGAGACCTCCACGCGTCCAGCCAAACCAACTTCTCAAATCCGACCATCAGGAAGGGTCCACCGCCTCCTATCCCGCGCTCCGCATGGAGCAAAACAACCAAAGGTTCTATTTCACCACCATTCCCAAGGCGGACATCTTCCCGTTCTGCTACGTTGCCGATCGCAACGAAGATCCCGCGAAAGGATTCCAACGAGTCCTCGACATAAACAGGGCAAAAGACATCGCCAGATACTTGGATGAGTCGCGCGGGTCCATTCCGACCAACGTTGTCCTCTCTGCGCAGGCGGACGCCGAAATTCGCTATGATGGGAAAGCAAAGACTCTCAAATTCAAACGCTTTCCCAAATCTTTTCTTGTTCTTGACGGCCAACACCGGCTTTACGGTTATGGTCTAACTCAGAAGGACCATCGTGTTCCGGTGTCCATTTACGAAGGGCTTAGCAAGCAGGAAGAGGTAGCACTTTTCATTGACATCAACACCACTCAGCGCGGCGTGCCAGCGGCCCTTCTGTTGGACATAAAGTACCTCGCTGAACGAGAGAGCATTGAGGAGGCCCAACTTCGCGAGATGTTCGACGCCATAGGGACGGAACCGGACTCACCACTGTACGGGCTGACCAGCGCCTCGCAGTCAGTCAGAGGCCGTATTGCAAGGCCAAGCTTCAACAAGGCCGTTCAGCCACTCCTCAGAACCACCGTCATGGAACAACTCCCCCGCGAAAAGCGCCTTGAGCTTTTCAAAAACTATCTGCGCGCTTTGGATCAGACGCTGGCCGATCCAGGCCTTTTGCGGATCGCAGCTTATTTCGAATCCTTCTGCTCTTTGTTCGAGGAAGTCCTGCGGCTGAGCCGCGAAAGATGCTCCAACTACAAGCTCGAATCGCTTGCGAAGGTTTTCCAGCCTCTCGCCAACATTGACCTCTCTCGCATGTCATCGGGCGGCCGTGCACGTCTGAGTAAAACCACAATAGTCCCTGTTCTCAAGGAGCTCATTGTTGGCCAGGTCGCCGTGGATCCGAACATGGTATGATTGGCCAGGGCGCGATTTTTGCAAATCTCCGGGCACAGATGCTCACGGCCATTCCGGAAACCGCTCTCGCTTCCTTCCGCGATGACGGGACCATTGGCGACTGGCTCGAACACGGCTCTTTCGTTGCGACCAGTTGCACAAAGAGGGAGATAATCCTGGAGGTCGGTCCTGCGGATTACGGTTCTGCCGCGTTGACCGAGTGCGAAAACCTGCTCAATCACTGCCTCGAACACCTTCAGGAAATGCTGTGCTTGAGCGATGATGCACGCCAGCGCAGCCAAGCTTGGGCCATTGTCACTACCTATTACTTCGGTTTCTTCTCAGCCTCCGCTTTCCTTCGTCTAATCGGGCAACCTATTGTCTTTCTTACAACCGAACAACTCAAACGTCTCCAGTCTCTTGCCTCCGCCTCCGCCAAGCCCGGTCAGGGCGCGTTTCGCTTTGAAATCAGCAGGCCAATCTCTGTCACTCGCACGGAAATCGCGATCCGCCAGACGGACAAAGTCCACGAGGCCACATGGAAAGCCGCCCTGGGCATACTCGACCAACTCAACCGTGACCCCATGCTCGCTAAGTCCCCTGCGGAGGCGCTACTCTATGACTCTGTGTGCAGCCCAGTACTCTTCCGCCATTACGGTAGTTTTCAATGGCCGTCAATGGTCCGTAACAGAGCCAATTATCGGCCAGGCTTTATGTACCGACTCCATGACGCAAGATTCAATTTCCCCAAGCTCTTCGAGGTATGGCGGCACGCGTCCGCCTCGAATGTTCACCGGATACTCCAGAACTGCCTGCTTAGGTGCGGAGCCAGCCATGATGACTTTGCTCATCACGCCGACCTTATGCTCCACGTTGCAGCGACTATCTTCCTCTTGGTCCGAGAACTTTATTGCGAGCTGCTAAAGCGCCGAAGAATTGACCGGCGTTGGGAGCATCAGCGCACAAAGTACTTCAACAAAATGAGAGTCCCAGAAGAGGAATACGCGCCCCTATTCGCCTCGGCATAATCCTCCCATCCTATGAACTATTACAAACGTCTGATCGAAGATTACGAAAAAGCTGCCGGCTACTGGTGTGACATTGGCTTGATAAAGTGCGGAAATATCGGAGAAAAGTAGGCCCAATAGAACGTCAATGATAAGAGTTAAATGGACAAGGACACCCGCAACCGCCTCCAGAACGCCACGCAGGAAGCACGCCAGCTCCTGACGCGCGAATACCGCGAGCAGTTGGAAGGAGTGTTCGACATCCACCCGGATGGCGCCGTCGCGCCGGAACCGGGGGCGCATCTGGATGCCGGGCAGCGGCTGGTCCGGGGAAAGATCACGGCCGCCATCGCGCACAAACAGGCCAAGGCGGAGGACGCCGCCTCGGCGGTGCAGGCCTATCTGCGGGAGGCGGCCTTCACCACGTTGAACCGGTTCGTCGCCTTCAAAATGCTGGAGGCCCGGCGGTTGGTCCAGGAATGCGTCTCGCGCGGCGAGGAATCCTCCGGGTTCAAGGAGTTCCGCGGCTTGGCGCCGGGGCTGCTCGACTTGCCCGACCACGGCTACCGCCTTTACCTGGAATGCCTCTGCGATGAGATCGGCACCGAGGTCAAGATCCTGTTCGACCGCGACGACCCGGCCTCGCTGCTCTGGCCCAAACGCCAGGCGCTGCTGGACCTCCTCGCGGTGCTTAACCAGCCGGACCTGACGGCGGTCTGGGGTGAGGATGAAACCATCGGCTGGGTCTATCAGTATTTCAATTCCCAGGAGGAGCGGCGCGAGATGCGCGAGCACGCGGCGCCCCGCAACAGCCACGAACTGGCCGTCCGCAACCAATTCTTCACCCCGCGTTACGTCGTCTGCTTCCTCTCCGACAACACCCTCGGGCGCCTTTGGTATGAGATGCGCCAGGGCGATACACGTTTGAAGGAGGAGTGCAAGTATCTCGTCCGCCGGCCGGTCGAAATCTTCCTGAAGGCCGTCGAAGAGCATCGCTCGACCTGGCCCGACAACCGCCCGTGGGTCTATGACGTGCGCCAGGGCAGCTTCGGCGCCGCGCGGGAGGACGCCACCTTCGATGAGATCTCCTATGTGGCGCTTTCGTTCGACGCTTACGATGCCTCCAAGCAGGCCGGCCTTGAGGATTTGCCGGATTGGGTTAAACCTCGCTGGGACCGGCTCGAGCAAACAGGCGCTGAGCCCGAGGGCGGTTTCTTCGAGCTTTGGTTGCTGCTCTTCGCCTGCCAACGTTCCATCCTGCGGGAAAACTGCCAGGAGGAATGCCCGGAATTGGCCGACTTCGTTCGCAAGGTGTGGTCCGCCTGGTGCAAGGCGGCCAAAGCCCCGTCCCAGGCGGATGGCGCCACCCAGGCCGAGTTGCTCCGACGCCCCGTCTTCGTCCCTCACCGCGCGCGCAAAGATCCCCGCGACCTAAAGATCCTCGACCCGGCCTGCGGCTCCGGCCATTTCCTGCTCTATTGCTTTTATCTCCTCCTGGTCATTTACGAAGAAGCGTGGGAGATGCAGTGGGCAGTTGTCAGTGGGCAGCGGGCAGGGGCCAGTGGCCAGGGGGCAGGCGGAGATAACGACCCGAAAGGAGCCAATGAAAGTGAAGAGTTACCAGGATCTGGTGGTTTGGCAAAAAGCGATGACCCTGGCGGAAGCCACTTACCAATCGACCCGCAGCTTCCCGCGGGAGGAGCTTTACGGGCTCACCAGCCAGATGCGCCGGGCGGCGGTGTCGGTCCCCTCCAACATCGCGGAGGGCCAGGGCCGGAACTCGACCCGGGAGTTCCTCCATCATCTCTCCATAGCCCTGGGCTCCCTGCTGGAACTGGAAACCCAAGTCCTCCTGGCCGCCCGACTGGCCCTGCTCAACCCGGACGCCAGCCGGGAATTGCTTCAGCAGACGGCGGAAGTGGGCCGCTTGATCCACGGTCTGTCCAACGCGCTCTCGAAAAAGCCGGCTGGGCCCTGACCCCTGACCACCGGCCACTGATCCTTGATTATCCAACGCTGGAAGCCCTGCGCGCCGCCGTGCCGGAACTGATCCTCCGCCACAACCTGCACGGGATCGACATCGACACCCGGTGTGCCCAGATCGCCGCCCTCGCCCTGTGGATGCGGGCGCAAAAGGCCTGGACTGACTCGGGCATCACCCGCACCGACCGGCCGCCGATCCGAAAGACCAACATCGTTGTGGCCCAGCCAATGCCCGGCGAGCGGGAGATGCTGGACGAGTTTATCCATACGCAGCTCAGCATAACCCCCGAAGACAAGGCGACGGGCGCCCTGTTACGCCAGGTCTTTGAGCGAATGAAGTTGGCGGGTGAGGCGGGTTCATTGCTCCAAATCGAGGAGGACATCCGGGAGGATGTGGAAGCGGCGCGGCAGCGATGGGCCGAGGGCAAGACGCTGTTTGATATGGAGCAGTTGTCTTTGCTGCCCGAGACCAGGACCGCCAAGCAGCAGAAGCTCTCCCTCGCCTTCTCCAACGTCACTGATGCCGCGTTCTGGGACCAGGCCGAGAAACGGATTTACGAGGTGCTCCACCGCTACGCCCAGGAGGCGCGGAATGGACGCCGCTATCAACGCCGACTGTTCGTTGAGGATGCGGAAGCCGGCTTCGCGTTCATTGATGCCTGCCGAAAACGGTACGACGCGGCGCTAATGAACCCGCCCTTTGGTGACGCCAGCCTGCCGTCCAAGCCCTACATCGACGAAACCTACGGCGACACCAAAGGCGATGTTTACAAGGCTTTTGTTGAATGCTTCCAAACCCGATTGACCCCCGCGGGCTATCTCGGGGTTATCAGTTCTCGCACGGGTTTCTTTCTCGGCCAGAGTGAAGATTGGCGTACCAGGGTCGTCCTCCGCCTGTTCCGCCCTGTCGCAATGGCGGATCTCGGTAGCGGCGTGCTGGATGCGATGGTGGAGGTTGCTGCCTACGTCCTGCGAAACCTCTCGGATCAGGAAGCCCGTGACCTGACGCTTTCACTGGTCCCTGTTCTCGGGACAATGGAGTACGACAAGCAGGGACGATTTAGTCTCCCAAAGTGGCAGGCTGCGCGGGGGGGCCTTAAGCGTCACCAAGCATCGGCGGAGCTTGAACACCTCGAAGGGAAACACTTCGTCCAGCGCTGTAGCGGCGACCTGGTTCGTTACACCCCGTTGTGGCAAGCGGTGAAGAAAGCCGCTGTGCCGCCGACCCCGCTCTTCCCACCTCTCGTGTGCATCCGGGTTCTCTCGGACGCAGAAAAAGGACGTGCCCTTGGGACGGCCATCGCGGGCAGGAGCGATTCCAGCGTCTTCATAACTGACACCTTGGGATTCCATGAGATTCCTTCGTGCCCGTTCGCATATTGGATCAGCGGCACGGTGCGTTCGCTCTTCAAAACCCTGCCGAAAGCGGAGTCGACATCACGACGATTCACGAAAGGACTATGCACGACAGACGATGAGCGTTTTCTACGCGCTCATTGGGAGATTGATCCGACGAGCTGCGGGACTTCATTTGATCAGCTCGGAAGCGCCAAAATATGGGCCTCGTTTGCAAAAGGTGGCGTGGCAAGACGATTCTATACCGACGTCCCGCTCGTCATCAAGTGGGCTAGCAATGGTGCTGAACTGAAAGCCTTCCTCGATTGGAAGATCGGAAAGGACGGGCAATGGTCACGGTGGGTGAATTCAGTCGAGTACTACTTTCAGCCCGGTCTCACCTGGCCGCTGCGGGCTGCTCAATTCTCGCCGCAAGTACTGCCTGCGGGCTGCATCTTCAGTGTTCGTGGGTATGCGGCCTTCGCTCCCGCCGAAGATTTACCTTGGATGCTTGGCCTGATGGCTTCGAGTGCGTTTGACTTCCTCTTCAAAACCCTCCTTGGTCGCTTTGGCTTCCCTGAGTTCGTGGTCGGGGCACTACAGCAACTGCCGATTCCTGAGTTGGGAACCCATGATGCCAAATTGCTTGGTGAACTTGCTCGGAAGGCTTGGGCTGGGAGGCGCCAGCTGGACGGCATGGTCTCCACGTCACACATCTTCCTCTTTCCAGAATTGGTTATTGGCTCAAGCCGCACCCTCAGGGAGCGCGCGATCGAATGGGGCGATAGCCTGCGCACTCTCGAAAAGAGCCTTACCAGCATCCAGCACCAAATTGATGCCCTGGCGTTCCGCCTCTACGGCTTCGATTCTTCCGAATGCGCGGCTTTGGGAGCCCTCGCTAACGAATCTACCAGTGTGGGGGACACTGAAATTAACGAGGAAGAGGAGCAGGCCGCCCTTACGGACACGCCCGCGCTGACCGCCAATCTCCTGGCTTACGCCCTCGGTTGTGCGTTCGGCCGTTGGGACGTGCGTTTCGCTACTGACCGACAGGCGGTCAACTCACCCGAGCCTAATCCCTTTGCACACCTACCTGTCTGCCCGCCCGGTATGTTGCAGAACGACAGAGGCTTACCTGCTGGCTCCGAGGATATTTCGACCGAGTATCCAATCAACATTCCCTGGCAGGGTATCCTTGCTGATGATCCGGGTAATTCGGAGTGTGACATCGAGGCACGAATTCATGGGGTTCTGAGAATCATCTTCGGGCACCAAGCCGACGACATCTATCGCGAGGCTGTAGCTGTCCTAGACTCCGGCGCCCTCGACCTTCGCGGCTGGTTACGGCGGAGCTTCTTTCAGGACCATATCAAGCGGCATTCAAGAAGCCGCCGGAAAGCTCCAATATATTGGTGCCTCTCCACGCAATCTGGAAGTTATTCACTGTGGCTGTATTACCACCGCTTCAACAAGGATACGGTTTACAAAGCCCTCAACGATCACGTGAAGCCCAAAGTGGCCCACGAGGAACTGCAACTCACTCGGATTCGCCAGGAGGCGGGAGCCACGCCAACGAACAGCCAACAAAAGGAGATTCAAAAGCAGGAGACGTTTGTCGAGGAGTTGAAGCTATTCGCCACCGAACTCGCGCGAGTGGCGCCGCTTTGGAATCCAAACCTCAATGACGGGGTGATCATCAATTTCGCGCCGTTGTGGCGGCTGGTCTCGCTCCGGTCGTGGCAGAAGGAGTGCAAAGAGTGCTGGGCCAACCTGGTGGCTGGGGAGTATGATTGGTCGCACCTGGCGATGCACCTCTGGCCCGAACGGGTCGTGCCCCAGTGCGCGACCGACCGCAGCCTCGCCATTGCGCATGACCTGGAGGCATTCTTCTGGGAGGAAAAAGACGGCAAGTGGCATCCCATCAAACGGAAGAAGGACGAGGTTCAGGCGCTCATCGCCGAGCGGACTTCCACCGCCGTCAAGGCGGCATTGGCCGATCTGCTCGCGACACCAAGCTCCACTGCTGGTGGGCGGAAAAGCAAGAAAGGAGCACCGGCATGACCCCCCGGGCCTGTGCGAGACTAATGGCCGGGATTGGAGCGGAGAGCGCCGGGATGCGGCGCACTCCAAGCGCTACGCGAGGACGGGCGAGTCTGGAGAACTGGCGAAGCGTCTGGAGTGCGGTGTTTTCCACCGCGTTGGCGCCCGAACCAGGCGCAACCTCAGAGATTAATCTCGGACCGCGCCGTACCACCTCCGAAAGGAACCGCGAGTGGTGGCAACCAGTCTACGCTGGGTATCAAGAATGAACGCCGCGCTGACCATCGAGGGTAAGTGGTGGGTTTACGGCTCCGACAAGGAGCCCGAGTTCGGTGTCCTCAAATACGCCCCGGAGACCGGGCTGGAACTCACAATCAAGACGCCGGGTCGCTATTCCACCCAGGAGGTCCTGTGGCCGCCGTCTCCCCTGCGATCCAATTCTGCGGGGGTTCTGATCGGGGAGGATGAACATTGCCGCCCGGTCACGCTTTATGGTTGTTACCAGCCCGGAAGATCCCTCAGTGCCGGCCTGGTAACGATGACCTATCAACCGATATACGCCCTGCTCGGCCAGAAATTCAAATCCTGGGGTGAAACCAAGGTCCAGGCAGTCCGGGTCAAGTTCTCGCTCCTGCACAATTGGATGGGACCTGCCCGACTTCATGTCCGCGGCGTGGAGGCGAACGCGCCGGTGGTTGACGTCGAGCGTTCTGAACCGACCGAAGTGCCGCTTGCGGATGGGGTGAAACTGGTCCTGCTGCCAGTGCTCGGTTATCACGCGAACCAAGACGGTATCGCCTTGCAAGATGGGCATTCCGTCGAGTTCCAGTTCCCTCATGCCGAGCGCCTGGGGCGGGTGATGGAGAATTACGTCGCGAAATTCCGCCGCTTCCTGACCTTCTTTGCCGGTGAGCGGGTTTTCCTTGAAACGGTGTGGCTGCGGGCCGAGGGAGGGAATGCCCCGGGGTTTCTCACGCTGCTCGGCACGAACCCCGGCGTCACCGGAGCGGAGCGGGACCTATCCCATCACAACATGGTGGTGAGTTTCCCAGACATCCGAGACCGGTTTGTGGAAGTGGTGCAGCAGTGGTTCCAACTGGAGGAGCAGATTCGGGACCCGCTGAACCTCTATTTTGCAACGATATTCAACCCGTCGCTTTACACCAACCACGAGTTCCTTTTCCTGGCGCAAGCACTGGAGGTGTATCACCGCTGTTGTCCCCGGTTCGAGGGAGGCGTCCAGCCCACCCCGGAGTTCAAGCAACGCCGCCAGAAGATCATCGATTCGGTTCCGGCGGATGAGCGCGAATGGGTCGGAGAGAAACTGGCTTTCGCGAACGAGAAGACTCTGGCCCAACGCCTCCGCGAGCTGCTCGATTGCCATTCGGCTGTGGTGGCACGGTTTATTAAAGACCCCGCTGCCTTCGCGGACAAGGTTAGGCACACCCGGAACTTCTTCACGCACTACACTTCGGGGGAAGAGAAGATGGCAAAGGGAGCCGACCTGATGAGCCTCTCATGGCAGATGCGCACCTTGCTGGAGGTTTGCGTGTTTTCGGACCTTAGAGCAGGCGGCGCGGCGCTTGAGCGGCTCATCAACAACAGTGCCGAACGCGAATATCGGGAATTGGATGAATAACACCATGAACCCCTTTCACGATTACCTGTGCGAACAACTGGCCGAACGGCTCGAAACGCGGCATGTGGTGGTGTGGTACGACACGCCCAGTGATTTCACCGACTTTATCCAGGAGTTGCGCGGCGAGGTCCGCACTGGCGAAGTCGTCCCCATCCGGCTGAAGGGGAAGGCGGCGTCACTTGCCGTTTTCGAGGGATCGTTCTTCCGCCTGCGCACGCTGGTTGAGCCGCTGACGGGCAAGGATTCGCCCGAGCCGCTGCTGATTTACCTGCCGGGCGTGAAACGGGACCGGGAGGGTTCGTTGCTGATGGAACTGGAGAAGGGCGGCGACCCGTTGGAGCCGCAGTCGAACTGGGCGCTCAAGCGGCTGGCCCGCAGCCTCCTCCGGGAGCAATTCACGGACGGGCGGATCGACGACATGCTGGCGCCGCAAACCCTCACCTATCGTGACGTGGTGGGCCTGCTGGCCCAGGCCGGCGAGAACGGCGCGCCGGCCTCGATGCTGAAGGTGGTGTTTGAGAGCACGTCGGACAACGCGTCCCTTCTCGCCCGCTGGCTGGCCGATGAATCCCTCGACGGCGCCATCAAGAGCAAAGAGGCCTTCTCGGAGCTTTACCAACTCGTCAGCTCGCGCCTCGGGCTGCCCCTCGACGGGCATCTGTCCCTGCCCGAGGCCCGCGCCAGGTGTTTCCGCTACCTGCTGGTCAACGAATTCCGATCAGACCTCAAGTGCGCGCCGCCGCCCTCCCTCGGGTTGATACCGGAACCGGCTACCAAGGATCAACTCGGTTGCGTGAAGAAGGTGAACGACCGGTTGCGCAGCGTCTTCCCCGAAGCCTACCAGGCGGCGGCGGACACGGTGGAGAAGGACCTGCACCTGGCGAGCGCCGGGCTGGCCCCCGAACACCTCGGCGCGGTGGATACGTTCCGGTTCGAGGAAAAGGCCCTGCCCGAGCATTGCGACTCCCTGCTGGGGAGCAAGAAATACGAGGAGGTGCTCCGGGTCGTGCAGGAGCGGGAGCCGTGCTTCTGGGTGCGGCGGGATGTCAAACGCCAGGCGCAGTGGGAAGCCGCCCGGATGCTGGCGCAATTGGGCATAAAGCTGGAGTCGGTGCGCGACGAGATGGAGAAGATGGGCGGCGACCTCGCGCAATGGGTCAAGGTCTACGCCGCCTCGTGGCACCAGGCGGACCAGATCCATCGCAACCTGGAATGCTGGGTGGCGCGGATGGAGGACGATCTGGAACTGGACCGGAGCCTCGGCTTGCTCCGGCGCGAATACGAGGAGACCCTGCGCCAGCAAGCCCGGAAGTTCTCCGAGGCGCTGATGCAGTCGAAATGGAGCGTCAAGGGCATCCCGCACCAGACCGATGCCTACAAATCCCTGATCAACGGTGGCAGCCGACCGGTGGCGTATTTCCTGGTCGACTCGCTGCGCTACGAAATGGCCGCGGAACTGGCCGGCCAACTGATCGAGGCGAAGGACCTGGTGGTGCGACCGGCCGTGGGCGCATTGCCGAGCATCACGGTCATCGGCATGGCGGCGCTGCTGCCGGGCGCCTCGGGCAGTTTCAGCATCGGACAGCGCGAGGGCGCCCTGGTCGCGCGCATCGGCGACGTGGAGATGGCAGGGGCCGCTGAGCGAATGAAGTATTTCAAGACGCGCGTGCCGGACCTCCTGGACTTGCAACTGGGCAAACTGCTCCAGACTCCACCGCGGAAACTGGCCAAGGAGATCGAAGGAAAGTCGGTCATCGTGGTCCGCTCGCAAGAAATCGACGCCCTGGGTGAGAGCGGCGACGACCTGCTGGTGCGCCAGACGATGGACACCATCATCGGCAACCTGGCCCGGGCTGTGCGCAAACTGGCCAGCGCCGGGGTCGAGCGCTTCGCCATCGCCACGGATCACGGACACCAATTCTCCCTGCGCAAGGAAGAGGACATGCAGATCGAGAGCCCGGGGGGAGACACCCTGGAACTCCACCGCCGGTGCTGGATCGGACGCGGCGGCCAAACCGCCATCGGCGCCGTCCGGGTGAGCGGCGCGGAATTGGGCTACCAGACCGACCTGGACCTGGTGTTTCCCGGAGGGCTGGGGGTGTTCAAATGCCAGGGCGGGCGCAGCTACCATCATGGGGGATTCAGCCTCCAGGAGACCGTCCTGCCGTGGGTGAGTTTCCGGATGCCGGTGCAGCCCGAGGCCAGGGCCGCCGCGGGCAAGATCGCCCTGGAAAACGTCCCCCACCAGGTGACCAACCGGACTTTCGGGCTGACGGTGGCAGCGCCGGTCGATTTGTTCGACAAGCAGACTCTTTCGCTGCGGTTGATATTGCTGTCCGGCTCGGAGCAAGTCGGCCAGGCAGGCATGGCCGTCGGCGGTGAGCTTGATCGGGCCTCTGGCATCCTGAAGCTGGAACCGGGCAAGAAGGTCAGCGTGGCAATGGTACTGATGAAGGATGGCGCCCAGAGCCTCCGCATCGTGGCCCAGGACGCCGCCACGGACGCCGTGCTGGCGGAATCGCCCGAAATTCCCGTCAAACTGAGCATCTGACTATGAGTGCCTCCGATTTTAGAACGCTGGTCGCGACCCACGTTGCAGCCATACGAGCCGCGGGAAATAGGTCCTGGTCCAGCTTGGACCTCGACCAACGTGAGGAGGCCATCGTATACGACTATCTCAGTGGACGGCACAACGCTGGACTCCACCTTCTTAACGCAGAGCTTCCTCAGCTTTTCGCCCCATCGGGGTTCGAGGTTAAGTTCGCGGCCGTTTTCTGCCACGGAAGTCCTCGTGTGGTCTCGCTGCAAGGCAAAACCAGCGGTACTCAAGATCAGGTCGGTTCCCCGTGCGAGCTCGGTGACCTCCATCTTGTGTTTACGTTCCTCGATCAGGCCAAGAATCTCCGTGACCAACGTTCTATCCTTTTCCAAGTTAAGAAGCATGCACTCACCGGCAGGGCCTCCTTGATTCAGCATCCAGATCAGAGTTATCTCTACGAGACAGCAGATGGCTTCCAGTATCGCACCATGCTGCCTGGGCTGATACGACAGTGGCCAACCCATCGCGAACGGGCTCGCGCCTTGTATTACCTCTTTTGCGGCCAATCCCCGGCGACCGCCAGCCCCGCGACCGCGCGCGGCCCCATCACTTTCGGTGAACTCCTCCTGCGGTTCATGCAGGACTGCGAGGGTTGCTTTTTTTCACGACCCACCGGGGCCTTCAACGGTTGGTGGCATGTCAACTGGGACCTTCTCCAAGTTGTGGCAGCAGCCTACTATAAGCAAACCTCACGAGGGGAGGGCATCACCGACGTACTTTCACATTTCAACAGCTTCAAAGATCACCATGACTTCTTCCTGGATCTCGAAGAGCACGGCCAGCGAGGAATTCCGACCCTATTTGTAATCGTCCGGGACCTCGAACTCCGGCCTCTCGACAAGACCACAGCTCAACCAACCCTTTCTTGATATGACCGGAACCACCGTTAGAGACGCGCTGGACGACAAGGCCAACAAGGTATTTGCGGGGAAGGTGGTCCGGAAGGACCTGGTCCGCAAGATCAAGGTCGGTGCGAACGTGCCGGTCTTCGTCCTGGAATACCTGCTCGGGAAATATTGCGCCTCGTCCGATGAGATGGCGATCCAGATGGGGCTGCAAGTGGTCAACGACACCCTGGCGGAGAACTACATCCGGCCCGACGAATCGATGAAGGCCCAGAGCCGGGTGAAGGAAAACGGGCGGCACAGCTTCATCGATAAGGTGAAGGTCCGGCTGGTGGATTCGGATTATTGGGCCGAGGTGGTCAACTTCGGGCACAAGAACGTGCGCCTCCCCACGCATTACGTGCGGGATTTCGAGCGACTGCTGACCGGAGGCATCTGGGCGCAGGTTGACATGCTCTTCGAATACGACGAGGCGACCAAAGGCAAGAACCCATTTCTCATCGAGAAGCTGACGCCCATTCAAGTGGCCACCTTCGACCTCGATGCCTATCGCAAGGCGCGGCAGGATTTTACCACCGACGAGTGGATCGATCTGCTGGTGCGCAGCATGGGCTACGAGCCGACCATCATGGAGAAGCGGTTGAAGCTGCTCTTCCTCATGCGCCTGGTCCCACTGTGCGAGCGGAACTTCAACCTGATCGAGCTCGGCGGCAGGAGTACGGGCAAGAGCTACGCGGTGCAGGAGTTGAGTCCTTATGCGGCGCTCCTGACCGGGCCGACCACGGTGGCGAACCTGTTCGGCCACATGACTCGGAACCAGAAGGGGATGGTGGAAATCTGGGATGCCATCGGTTTCGACGAGGTGGCCGACCTGGAAAAGATGCCCCGGGAGGTCATCACCACGCTGAAGACCTACTGCGAATCCGGCCAGTTCCAGCGCGGGCAGGAACCCAAGGCCGGCTACGCCAGCATCGCCATGCTGGGCAACACCCAGCAACCCGTGGACGTGATGGTCCAGGCGGGGCACTTGTTTACCCCACTCCCTGAGGTCGTCCGAAACGACATGGCGTTCATCGACCGCCTGCACTTCTATTTGCCGGGTTGGGAAGTGCCGAAAATGGCCAACGAGCACTTCACCGACCATTACGGGTTTGTGGTGGACTACGTGGCCGAGGCACTCCGCAAGCTCCGGGAGCATAACTTCACCGAGATGCTGGACCGCCATTTCTCCCTGGGCGCCCACCTCAATGCCCGCGACCGCAAAGCCGTCAGGCGGACCGTCTCCGGCCTGATCAAGATCCTCCACCCGCACGGGAAGGTCGAGAAGGCCGACCTGGAGGAAATCCTGCGCCTGGCCATCGAAGGCCGGCGCCGGGTGAAGGAGCAGCTAAAGAAAATGGGGGCGTTCGAGTATTACCACACCTCGTTCAGCTACGCCGACATCGAGAGCGGCCAGGAGCAATTCGTCGGCGTGCCCGAGCAGGGAGGCCGAAACCTGATCTCGGCCGACCCGCTGCCCCCCGGCACCGTCTATGCCGCCTCGGTCTCCTCCGACGGGACGGTGGGCCTCTACCGCCTGGAGGTCAGCCTGTCCAGCGGCACGGGCAAATTGAAGCTGGCCGGCGGTGTCAGCGGGACCATGAAGGAATCCATCCAACGCGCCTTCGGCTACCTGGCAGCCAACAAGAGCCCCTTGGGCGTGGGCCACGAGGTGGACACCTCCGACTTCCACGTGGAGGCCATCGACCTGATCGGCAACCAAGTCGAAGCCGAGATCGGCGTCGCCTTCGTCATCGCCTGCTACTCGATCCTGCGGAAAGCCCCGGCGCTCCCCGGCCTCCTGGTCCTGGGCGACATGAGCATCCAGGGCAACATCAAACCCGTCCGCTCCCTGGTCGAGCCCCTCCGTGTCGCCATGGACAACGGCGCCAAGAAAGTCTTGATCCCCATCGAGAACAAGCGCAGTTTCCTCGACGTGAGCGCCGATATTTTGGAAAACGTGGACCCGATCTTCTTTGGCGACGTGAAGACAGCGGCGGGCAAGGGGCTAGGAATTTCATAACATCAGTCAACTCCTATCTTTAAACACCTGCTCACTAAAGTAATATGCCAACTCCTCTATTCAAGTATTTTGGACATCCCGAAACCAGCCCCCTCGAAAACAGCGCGTTAAAAGTCTTAGACAAGCTGTCCTTGAAGGTGACACCGCCGAACGAGTTTAACGATCCGTTCGAGTTTTCGCCGGTAGTCAAGACCTCCGATCCCAACGCGGCTGGACGGGAGCGCTTGAATCGGATTCTCAGTGATCCGAGTTTCTACATCCGGAACCGCCCGGCATTTTCAGCATGCAAGGACTTCGCGGATTTCCAAGCGTTTGTGCGATCCAGGCGCGACTTTTTCGAAAAAGACTTGGCCAAAAGGCTGACAAATCTGGATGAGGAGTTTCAAAACGACATCTTGCCGTTTCTCGGCAGTCACTATGGCGTCATCTGCTTTTCAGCCGTGGATTGTGAACCTCTTATGTGGGCTCATTATGCCACGTCTCACTCCGGAGTGATGCTGGAGTTTGCTCAGGATTGTCCACTCTTTCAGGGGGGCGCGTTTCTCGAGGTTGATTACAACCAAGACCGCGCGATCTACGACCCTTCACAACCAGCCGACGGCAGTCAAGTGATCGCATTGGCGCGTCGAAAAAGCGAGCACTGGGGTTACGAGAAGGAATACCGCGTTGTCGTGAAACTCGCAGACACGAGAAACATCGCGAGTTCCGGCGCCAAGCCTCTATACCTCCTACAGATCGAGGCGAAGTGGCTCGCTTCTGTGACATTTGGATGCAAGTGCCCGAAGGCCCTCCGGGATGAGGTTTTGAAGCTGCTGACCAGAACAGAATTGAGGCACATCCAACCGTGCAAAATCCAAATGGACCGTGCGCTGTTCAAATTCCTGAGGACTAGGCTTTGAATAGGTATGAGGGGACATCGATCCCATGCCGGCCCCGTCAGGTCTTTTAGGGCAATGACCCCGCCATCGAAATGCCAAAGCCACAAGGCCGCATTTTTCAGAAGATGACAAATAATACCAGCTGCCAGTTCAAGGTGGAGCGCATTTCGTGTGAATCACCGTGGTTGGATGACGTCATCTGCATGCACAGTGCAAACGCCAAACATCTCGGGATGTTCCCCAAGGGTGCTTTTAGGCAACACGCCAATTCAAAATGGATTCTGGTGGCGACCTGTCTCGAAGGCGGCTGCGTGGGTTACCTGCTTTATCGGGAGGCGCGGGAGCGAGCCATGATTGTCCATCTCTGCGTGCAGCCTCAGTACCGGGGCAAAGGCATCGCCAGAGCGCTCGTTGAACGTCTCAAGATCGACACCCGCCATCTGAGGGGGATCGGTCTCTACTGCCGGCGCGACTACCAGGAGAACGCCGCCTGGCCGAAGTTCGGTTTTGCAGCGGTCTTTTCAAAGCGAGGGCGCGGCCACGACGGCGCGGAGCTTGAGTTCTGGTGGTTGGATCATAACCACCCGGACCTTTTCTCACTGAGTGCATCTCAGAGGGGTGCCGAAACGAAATTGCGCGTCGTGATTGACGCGAACGTCTTCTATGACCTCCACGAGAGGACGACCCTGGAAAGCGAGGATTCAAAGGCGCTGCTCGCGGATTGGCTCCAAGAGAGCATCGAGCTTCACCTGACGCCGGAAATCCACAACGAAATTCGCCGCGCCCCGACCGAGGAGCAACGGCAACGCAGCCGTTCCCTTGTTTCGAGGCATCCAGTTCTCAGGACCAACGACTCGGAAGTGCAGTCGTTGGTCAGCGAACTAGGACGCGGCCTCCCCGAGGCAACCTGCCTCCGCGACGAATCCGACATCCGCCAGGTTGCCCACAGCATTGCCGCCGACGTGCCGTTCTTCGTCACCCGAGACGAGAAGCTGATCGAACGTTGCGAGACCCTGTTTCAGCGCTATGGGCTGAGGGTGCTACGGCCGACAGATCTGATCAACGAGCTTGACAGCCTCCGACGGGAGGCGGAGTACCGCCCTGTTCGGTTGGAGGGTTCGCGATTGACTGCCAAGCTTCTTCGGGCGGATCAGGTGGAAGCGGCGGTTGGCGCATTTCAGCAGCCCAACCAGGAACGGGCCGGGGAGTTCGAGAAATCGGTCAGGCATTATCTCGCTACGCCAGACGCTTATGAATGCCGGGTGGTCACATCCAGTGATAGCGTGCCCATGGCCCTCACGGTCCAAGACCGAACTGATAAAGCGTCGTTTAATGTTCCCCTTTTTCGGCTTGGCTCGCATTCCTTGGCCCCGACTATTGGCCGGCACCTGTTGCGTGTGATGATTGAAGAAGCCTCCAAGGCCGCGTTCATCGTCAAGGTTACCGACCCCAGCCTCGACGAACAGTCGCGTTTGGCGCTTGATGAACTCGGATTTGTGCCGTCTTGCGAGCAGTGGTGGAAGATCAGCATGGGGCAACTGGCGACCGTGCCGGCCTTAAAGGAGGCGATTCGGGAACGCGGGCTGTCAGGAGACCTGGCGACCCGCATTGAGGCCGGACTGGATGAGTATTCGCGGAAACCCGCGGCAGCGGGTGCCGCCCAGATCGAGAAGGTGCTATGGCCCGCCAAGGTGGCAGACACCTCATTGCCCACGTTCATCGTTCCAATCCAGGCCCAATGGGCTGAGCATTTCTTTGATTCCGAACTTGGTAGCCAGCTTTTGTTCGGGCTGAGGGAGGAATTGCACCTCGGAATCGAGGGCGCCTACTACTGCGCCAAGAGGAATACCCTGCTCCAGGCCCCCGGCCGCGTGTTGTGGTACGTCAGCAAGGGGCCGGAGGGACGTGGGTCCATGTCCGTCAAGGCGTGCTCGCGGATCGAGGAAGTGGTTATCGGGAAGCCCAAGGAAATCTTCAAGAGGTTCAGCCGCCTTGGCGTCTACCAATGGCAGGATGTTCTCCAGGCCGCACGCGGCAAGATCGACGAATCCTTAGTGGCGTTTCGGTTCTCGATGACCGAGCGGTTCCGTAATCCGGTGGGGTTGGAAGCTCTTCAACGCTTTGGTATCTCGCCGCCGATCGTGTCACGAAGGAAGGCCACTCCCGAGCAGTTCGAGCGAATCTACCGGCTCGGAAAGGGCCTCTGACCGCGGAACGTCTCCTCACCCCACTATCTATGGCAAATGACGCCCTACTAATCTCCATTCGCCCACGGTTCGCGGATATGATCTTCGCCGGCACAAAGACCGTTGAACTCCGCCGCCAGCGTCCCCGCGTCGGCAAGGGCGACCTTGTCTTCGTCTATGTATCGTCTCCGGTAAAGGCCCTGGAGGGAGCCTTCGAGGTCGCTGATGTCGTTAGTGGCTCCCCAAACTGCATCTGGCGCCAACTCGGCAGCCAAACGGGATTATCCAGGCAGGAATTCGATACGTACTATGGGCCAAGGCAAATCGCTTTTGCGATCCGCATCATCCGGTGTTGGCGCCTTCCGTCGCCCGTCCGCCTGGCCACGCTCAGAAAGCAGCGGCTCGGTTTTCATCCACCGCAGGGGTATCACTATTTCCCCGAACGGGAGTTTGCCCGTTCCGTTGGCATCCATTCGCGAGGTTCCCACAATTGACCGCGATATCTCGTGCGTTGCATCTTCTGCAAATCTGGCTCAGATGGGTGTGTCTCGGTCGAGCACATCATTCCCGAGTCCTTGGGGAACACCGAGCACGTGCTGTCACGCGGCTGGGTTTGCGACGGGTGCAACAACTACCTATCACGGAAAGTCGAGAAACCCTTTTTGGACACCATTTATGGGCGCCATTCTCGGTTTGAGATGCGGGTGCCGAACAAAGACGGTCGGGTTCCTCCTGCCGTAGGCCTCCATGCCCAATCGGCAGCGAAGGTGGAACTCTTCTGGAGCGCTGAGGATGGGGCGTCTATCGCTGCGGCTCCAGGGGAGAATGAAGCGAGGTGGATCCGATCATTGGTTTCGTTGCCAGTGGGGGGAAAAGGTACCCTGTACATCCCCCACCCCGAAAAGCCCGAGCCTTCCTATGACACGTCACGGTTCATTGCCAAGGTTGCCCTGGAGGTGCTGGCGTATAGTTGCCTCCAAGTTCCGGGCGCAAACGACGAAATTGTTGACAAGGCTGAGCTTGAAGAATTGCGTCATTACGTTCGTCGCGGCAATCCGGGCGTTATATGGCCTGTCCATGTGCGGAGGCTATATCCTCCACATTTCGTGTTTTCGGAGGGCTCATCTCCGCCATTCCAAGTCCTTCACGAGTTCGGCATCATTCGCACAGAGGGTAGTGAATTCTACGCTGTGATCGTCATCTTCGGACTTGAGTCCGCCATCAACCTTGGCGGCCCTGAGCTTGGTGGTTTCGAACGGTGGTTGGCTCGACAGCCTACGCGGACGGAGGCCAATGATGGGATTAGCCAACGCCCAGCGGGATGAGGAGAAGTATGATTGCCATTCCATTTTTGACCGATTTAGACTCGCGCGCTGCGGTGAAGGGCTCGCGCGACCCGTTGGGCATTCAGTCGATCTGGACCCGGTTCGGGCGGCATGTTGTTGGCAACCTTTCCACCGTCAGCAACTCGGTCCGGGATTTCACCATTGCCATCCTCGGCCACTATTTCACCGAGCAGGTCGCCGAGGCGGTGGGGCCTGGGACCGACTTGGATACCTTCTTGAAATGGGAACAACTGGCAGGCTACGCGCGGTCCAAGATCAACCACGAAGGGGGTTTTCGCGGGGTCGAACGGGTGCAGCAGAACCTCCAGGAAGGTTCAGTGGCCTTGTCAGCCAGTTCGCGCCATCAGATCTTGAGCAGCCAGAAGCTTTACGGGATCTGGGGCCTCTACACCGTACCCGCCCGGTCTTCGGGCCTACTCGAAGGCACCCCCGCGCGGCTGACCAGTCCGGCCAGGGATCTTGTAAGGGAAGTGTATTTTCCGAAATTGGCGGAAGCGGGTTTTCGAGAGGGCAAGACGATTGTCGATCTGCTGAAAAAGGAAACCGTCAAACTAGACACCGAGGCGGGTGGCCGAAGGCTGCTGGTCGCGGTGGCGGGGCTGATCGAGAAGCGGTTCACCGCCCGTGAACGGGAGTTTTATCGTGACTATCTGCTCTTTGGTGGGCCAGAAGACGCGACCGAGGGCCGGCAACGGCAATTGGTTGAACTCCTGGAGTCGAAGCTGACCGGCGATAAGTTCCCTTGGTCGCCGGGTGCCCTACGCGCGCTTGCCAGGGAAGCGGAGGGTGAGGGTGAAGCCTGGGGTTCCTTAGCCAACTATCTGAGCCGAATCGCCCTGATCGAAACCGTGCTGGCCCCCGCCTCAGTCCTGTTCATCCATCTGCTCGGTTGTCACGATGCCACGGTCGACGAGTTGGCCCACCGGATTCGGCGGGGCTGGGGACCGAAGATGACCACCGTTGACATGGGCAAGGTCTTGGAGCTGAAGGCCGAACTGGCTGACGGAGACGATGACGCCGGAAAGCGTTGGCTGGACATTGCCAGCACCATGGCGGAGGGACAATACCAGGACCTGATCGGTCTGCTCGTTTCGCAGAACCGGGTGGTAATGCAGATCCGGGGCGCCGCTGGAGCCTGGATCGAAATTCAACATGGCCGACTGCACGTTCGCCTCCCAGAGGAGCGCGGTGATTTGCCGAAGAGACAGGCACTGCCGAACCTGTGGCGTTTCCCCTACTTCCTGGATTCCCTGTACGCGGTAGCGTTCGCGTTGAAGGAGGACCGCCATGGCTGATGCAATCCCCCATGCGGTCCTTTCTGAGCGAGTTCAGGAGATCATCAACGGGCGGCGCCTGGTGGCGGCGGTGTTTTTGACTTTTGAATTCGACCCCGGCTTCTTTGAACAGCAGATCCTGCCTGTGTTGCTCGACGTGCCGGTGAGCCATGCGCGCGGGATTCGTCTGGTGCAACTGGAAGAAGCGCTACGGAAGTGCAGTGGGCGGTTGGCTGTCTATTATGATGCCAACCGTTTGGTCTGGGCCGAAGGGGATTCAGCCCACCTCGACGTTCAACGTGTACCCGTGCGCCATCGGACTGGGGTCTTCCACCCCAAGAACTTGCTTCTGTTGCTGGAGGATTGCGACAAGGAAGGGCAGCCAACGCGCTCGCTGGTGGTTGGCGCGCTGTCGGCCAACCTGACGCGTTCCGGTTGGTGGGAGAATGTGGAGGTCGCCCACTTCGAGGAAATTAGCTCCGGCGATGCCACTCGATTGAAAGAGGACCTCCAGGAACTTCTGTCCCGGCTGAAGCAATCCACCGCCGAGGGCACGGAGACCCACCCTGCCTTGGAGGAGATTCGCGGCTTCCTGCGAGATACCGGGCAGCGAGTGAAGCGTGTCTCCCGTGGCAATTTCCAACCGCATTTTTATGCGGGCTTTGAGTCCTTCCCGGATTTTCTGGAGCGGTGTGGCGGTGGATTACTCCACGGGGCTCACCTGGAGATTATCTCCCCGTATTTCGATGAGGCGGAGGTCTGCGCTCCCCTCGAAGAACTGATTCGACGATTTGAGCCCAAAGAAGTCCGCATCCTGTTGCCTCGCTCGCCGGCGGGCGAGGTTGCCTGCGGTGAGGCCATTTACAGGGCGGTGCGGAAGCTGCCAAATGCGAAGTGGGGGCGGCTGCCGGCAGCGCTGCTAAAACTGGGGGCTGCCGAGAGGGCCAATGACCGATTTGTCCACGCCAAGCTCTACCGATTTTTCAAGCAGAAGCCAAAGAGCGAGCTTTGCTTTGTGGGCTCCGTGAACCTAACCCGGGCGGCGCATCAGAAAGGCGGAAATTGGGAAACCGGCCTGCTGGTCGAGGTCGAGTGTCCCTCCACGCCCGAGTTTTGGCTCTCCCTCGAAGACACCAAGCCGCTCCGTTTCCAACACCAGGATGAAACGGAAGCCGCCGCGTCCGGTGGAACACCCTTGATGGTGCGCTACTACTGGGACCGCAATGTGGCGGAGGTGTTTTGGGATGCGAAAGACGTTTCACCGGTCTTGACCCTCACCGCTCGCCAAGGGGAATTGGGACAACTCGGGTCGTTGAAATCTGGCCGCTGGGTCACCTTGGACGCCGTATGGGCCGAACGTCTGAAAGAGACGTTGAAGGAAACCAGCTTTCTGACCGTCCACGGCTACGGAGATCGAGATGGCCTGTTGCTCGTCCAGGAGGAAGGCATGTCGCACAAACCCTCGTTCTTGTTCCAGCTAACCGTGACCGAGATTCTGCGGTATTGGGCGATGCTGACTCCCGCCCAGCGGATGGCCTTCCTGGAGGCCAAGGCACCCGAAGTGGCATTGGGCGGCGAAGGATCGGAACTCGTGGCGCGGTTTAAGACCACCCTGGCAGAAGAGACCTTTTTCGACCGGTTCGCCGGCTATTTCCACTCGTTCAACTGCCTGGAACGCGACGTGCGGGAACAACTGGGCGCCGGTCGGGAGAAGGAGGCTGACTACCGCCTTTTTGGCCGAAAATATGATTCGCTCGGCACGCTGCTGGATCGGGTGAAGAATGACACTACGCTGACCGACGACGTGAATCTCTACGTGATATACCTGTGCGCCCGCCAATTATGCACCGAAATTCGCCGTTCCTTTCCCGATTACTGGCGATCCCGCCGTGACGACGTGAAAGCGATGGAGCTTCAACTCGCGGATTCGCTGGCAGTTCGAACCCGCCTGGCCGCTAAGAACCCGGAGATGCCCGCATTCGTGGATTGGTTCGACCAGTGGTTTCTAAGGCGGGCCTCGCCCGTGGAGGTGGGGACATGATCGATATTGCTCTTGCCAGCCAGTTGATCGACTTTGGCAAGCGTCTGCAATCGGAGCAGCGGGCCAGGGAACAGCTTGAAGGATCAGTCGCGATCCACAACATCCTCTGCCAGCGCGGTGTGGCTTACCTGGCCGATGAGGTGGGCATGGGGAAAACCTACGTGGCGCTGGGAGTAGCGGCCCTGTTCCGCCATTTCAACCCACAGTTCCGAATGCTCGTGATCGCGCCGCGCCGGAACATCCAGAACAAGTGGATTAAGGAGACACGCAACTTTGTCGCCAACAACGTGCGTTTCCCCGATCTGCGTGTGAAAGGCATAGACGGACGGCCTGCGCGAGATCTCGTCTTCTGTGAGAATCTGGCGAGCCTGCTGCGGGAAACCTCACTGAACCCCGATCGGGACCTTTTCTGCCGCCTCACGAGTTTCAGCCTTCCAGTGAGCGGTGAGGATGCCGGCCGGAGCGAAGAGGCGAGGCGTCTGCGGGCGCAACTCGACGAGATATTCCCCTGGTTGCCGCGGGAGATCTTCGACTTGCGTGACAAAAAGGCCTTCAAGGATAACGTAGCCAGGGCAATCTGCTGCCTGCTGCCGGTGTTTGACCTCGTTATCGTGGACGAAGGTCATAACCTGAAACATGGTTTCAGCAATCGCGTTTCGGCCCGGAATCGCGTGGTAAGCCTGGTGTTTGGTCACCCCGACGGCGCTGGCGACCGACGATACTTCCCCAATTATGGCCCTCGGGCCGGGAAGGTCCTGTTCCTGTCAGCGACCCCGGTCGAGGAGACGTACACCCATCTGTGGAACCAGTTGGATGTCTTTGGACGAGGTGCGGGATTCGAGGATCTGAAGCGAATGGAAGTGGACGATGAGCGGAAGAAACTCGTGGCAGGTCAGTTTCTGGTCCGGCGTGTGACCGAAATGAACGTCAATGGGAAGCCCCTGACCAAGAACCTCTACCGCAGGGAGTGGCGTAGCGGTGGCGTGGCACGGCATGACGAGCCCATTCGGGTGGAGGACGACCGCCAACGACTCATCGTCGCCCTCGTCCAGAAGAAGGTGAGTGAACTGCTGCAAGAGCAGCGGTTCGGCAACGCCTTTCAGATCGGGATGCTGGCCTCCTTCGAGAGCTTTCTCGAAACCGCCAAATTGAAGAAGGATGACAGCGAGGAGGGGAATTTCGACGACGCCGACCAAACGGATGACATCCTGGAGCGCGAGGGCATCGACGTGGCGGATCTGAACAAGTTGTCGAGAGATTACCGCAACCGTTTCCACCAGGAGATGCCTCACCCGAAGATGGACGCCATCGTTGGGGAGTTGGTCAAAGCCTGGAGGACCGGCGACAAATCGCTGGTGTTCGTGCGGCGGGTTGCCTCCGTCAAGGAACTGAAACGAAAGCTGGACGAGCGGTACAATGATTGGCTGATTGAGCGTTTGCGCCGCCAATTTGGACCGCAACTCCGGAAGAAGGAAATGAACCGTTTCGAGGTGCGCGTTAAGCGGTTCCGCGACGAAAGAACCGCGATGCTCGCGCGCGGCGGCTCAGAGCTCGGCGCCGACACGGGGGGAGACGACGCCGATGACCGGGGCGCGACGGATACCTTTTTCGCCTGGTTTCTCCGGGGAAGCAACACGCGCAAGATCCTGAACGGCTCTCTCATCCGCGACCGATATGCGATGCCGCAATCGCCGTTCTTCGAGGACAACTATGCTGCGCTGGTAATGGGCTGTCAGCCGGGCGAAGTGACCGCCCATTTAGCCCAGGCGGCTGCCATGCCCGAGATGGCGGCACGCGAAGAACTGAGGGGCAGGTCATGCAAGTTCTTGCGCCCTTCCAAAAAGTGGAAGAGTGGGGACCGCTTCGAGGCAGTTCAGGCGGCGGCGGTCGAATGGCTGAAGGAACTCGACGGGCCACGCCGGGAGTTGGCGAGCGTGATCTGGCACGAGCGGTTCGAGTCTGGCAGGCCTGCCTCGCACACGACCGAGGCTCCAGACATCGAAAACTGGCTGGAATGCCGCACGTTTTTCACCGAACTCCGTAAGAGGCCGGAGCTTCGCCAACAAGTCTGGCCAGCCTCGGCAGCCGAAGATAGGACGCAGGCCTTCCGCGAACAGGAACTCCGGGCTCGGCTGCTGGCCAGCGCATCCCGCCTGGGACATTCGTTTATCGACCTATACGCCCTAACCATCCTACGCCTGCGCAGCTTTCGCCCGAGGACGTTGGAATCGGCCGACGAAAAAGCCGATGGGGCTATGGTTCAAGGTGCCGAGGAGTTTCTGGAACTGCTCTCGGATCAGATGAAACGCCCTCGACAAGAACGGGAATGGGCCGCCTTTGATGAGTTGTCGGAGATAGCTGCCAACTTTGATCTGATTCTGGACGTGAATCTGCCGGACGCCCGCACGCGCCCCTTGGCCGAGGTCGGAGTTCTGTTCAGCAGACTCCTGAGCCGACAGCAGCCTACGGGTGGCATGGCGGAGAAGGTGAACCCGACGTTGGTGGGTCAATTTCGGATGCCGGGTTATCCGTTTGTGTTAATTTCCACGGACCTTCTCCAAGAGGGCGAAGACCTTCACACCTTTTGCTCCTCGGTCCATCACTATGGGATTTCCTGGACGCCATCCTCGGTCGAGCAACGCATCGGGCGCATCGACCGGGTTCGATCCCAAACCGACCGCCGGCTTTCGCAGCTCAACCGGGACGTGTTGGCGGAGGAGAAACTCCAAGTCTATTACCCCTTCCTGCAAGACACCATCGAAGTCGTGCAGGTTCAGCGTGTGCTTGCCCGGGTCAACACCTTCCTGCGGTTGATGCACGAGGGTCTGCTTTTGCCGGGCGGCGAGGAACGGAAAGTGGATCTGACCCGCGAGATGGCAACGGAGCATCGAGAGGTTGCCCCGATCCTCAAGCTTCTCTGCAGCGCGTTTGCCGTACGTCAAGAGCACCTGCAAGGAGGAAACCAGACGCTCGCCGTCACCGCCTTGGCCTCCGTGAAGGCACGGGAATCGTTCAGAGCCCTCCCCTTGACGGGCCTGAAAGGCGAATTTCAGTGGGAGGAGATGGCGCATCCCGAACAGTTGTTTGGCACCGCCAAATTGGACAACCGCCAACAGCCCTTCACTTTAGTGCTGCGCTCCTTTGCCGGCCAAATCCTGATCCACTGCGTGAGTCCGGTTGGGCGGGTCTTTCTCCAGAACGGTGACGCTATCGCCCAGGCAACCGCAACGGCCCCCGGCCTCCGGCTGGGGGCCATCGTGACGGAACAGGATGGAGTTTACGACCTCGTCGTGGAGGGGGAGGTTATGTTGCCAGGGGATGAAGTGACTGGCGCTGCACGCGTGGGTTGGTTGGTTCGTAATGTCACTGCTGCGGCTGATGTTTTGGAACAGGCCTACCTGCCGGGGAAAGACGAGCCACTGGCCACGTTCAAGGCCGATTTGGAAAAGGAGAGGCGTCGTGACGATTAATTGGCGAGATTACTGCAAGGGCAAAGGAATCGCCCTCCGAGATGGCGGGGTCGAAGTCCAGTTCGAGAGCGGTCGGCGCCAGCAGGTCACGATCGAGGACGGAGAGGACGCCATAATCATGAGGTCGGTCGCTGCACGGGCAGCCATTGTGCGGGATATTCCCGACGCCCCTCTGACCGCCTGGCTGCGCAACCGATCATCCACCCTGGTGGGATTCCGCGTCGATAACCGGGGCCGGATGGTCGGCGAGGTGGCGGTGCCGAAGGTCGGGCTCACCGTTTCTGAGTTTCAGTTGGTGTTGCGCCATTTGGCAGCCGAGGTTGATCGCTTCGAGTTTCAACTCAGCGGCCTGGACCAAGAATGAGGAGGCGAGATCATGTCCATTTTTCATCGACAAGCCTACGAAGCCGCGTGTGACGGCAAAATCCCTGGCGGATTGACGGACGAGCATTTCGACAATTGGAATCTCCTAGCGGTGGCCCTGGATTGGATGACGCCTGAACAGCGCTGCAACGCGATCTATCTCGACTGGCTGCTGCAGCTCGATAATCCCGCCCACGTAGCGTTGCTTCAGGTTCGTAACTTATTGATTCGCCAGGGCGCCATGGCCGCTAATTACCTGGCCGAACTGGCGCAGAACGCTGACGACGCGTCGGATAAAGTGGAAGCGGAGCTTCGGATCAACCTCGACGGGGACTGGCTGTTTGTCAGTAACAACGGCCGCAAAGTCACCTCGCTGAACCTGCTGGGGCTCTCTCGCTTCTTTATCCATGCCGGCGGCGGTGACCAGGTGGATCTGTCCGAGGAGACCATCGGGCGATTCGGCATCGGCTTCAAATCGTGCTATCGGATCGCCTCGCAGGTCTTCGTTTTCACGTGGGATGCCAAGGGAAGTTTCGCTTTTCGCCTGCCCATTTGTCGGGAAGGAGACCCGCAATCGATCCCGGATCCACGCAGGTTGGCGGACCTTCAGGAGCGCCTCAAAGGGGTGGGTTTTGATCACCTGGGTCCCAACCTCCGAGACATCAAGTGCCTGGGGTATTGCACGCCGGAATACGCCGGCGCTCTGCCGCAAGACCTCGCGGCGCGCGCGGGGCACCATGTTCAACCGCCCCGAGGGACGCTTTTCTGCTTCCACATCCGTCCCGACCGTCTCGCCGAGGTTCGCACCCGAATTTCGGGCCAGGCGCACGAGGCCTACGAGCTCTGCCCGCTTTTCCTTCCCTACCTGACCAAGGTGCGGTTTGCGCGGCATGAGCTCCAAATGCGATGCCTGCGACAGGACGCGGCGAACGACATTCCCGGCACTGTTACCGCCACCAGGGTAGAGCTCACCACGCGGTCGAACGGAGAGCGCCCATCGACGTCGCGCTTCTGGCGGCTGAAGGGGGATGCGCCGGGCGATGTCTGGCAGCTCGCGCTCCATGCGGATAGTGAATTCCGGCTTAAGATTGAGCGGGAAGACGATGAGCAGGGAGCGACCATAAAGGATGGCGCCGCATATGCCTTTTTTCCGCTGAACGCCGTCGCCTGGCCGCTCCGCCTGCACCTGCACCTGAAACTCCCCACTAACCTCGCTCGCGACAACTGGAATCCCGATGACCGTGAGCAGGTTGAGGAGCAACTCGCCCGCGCGGTCGCCGGGGCGGCAGCGTGGCTGGAAAGGAACGCCAGCCGCCAGCACCCGCAATGGCGGATCGAGTTGTTGTTCACGCGCAAGCCCAACCAAACCGAGAACTGGGCCTGGCTGATCTGGCAAGCGATCCTGGCTGAATGCAGGACCCGGCGGTTGCTGCGAACCCCGTGGGGCAGCCATGTGACGGCCGCCCAGGCCCGGACCGTCGAGCTGGTCGAGAAAGAAGGGGCGCGCAAGGCGTGGGGGGAATTCTGCTCCGGGTTGTCGGGCCTGACGGAGGAGTTTCCCATCCTCAACGCCAATGGCGTGCTCGACTTTGGCCTCCAGGAGTTGCCGGAAGCCGACTTGCGCCGGTTCTTTCTCAAGGCCTTGGATCTTTCCGTGAGCGATGAGTCGCGGCGCCGTCTTGCTGCCGCTCTCTTCGTCGTCGTGAATGCCAGCCCGACGACTCTGGAAACAATATCGGATAGATTGCAAATCCCGTTCTCGGACGGTTCCAGCGCCACGCTCGGAGCACTCATGCGGCGGCCTGCTGGAAGCGATTTGCCAGACGCGTGGCACGACGCCTTCAAATCGCTCATGCAGTTGCTATGGGAAACTCCCACCAATCATGGCTGGACAGCGGTTTTTGAGGGGCAGCTTCGGTTTCACCTCAAGAAGCTCAGCGAGCGAGTGAGGAACTACACTTGGCAGCAACTGCCCGTGGCTCTTGCCGGCGAAGCCGCCTGGGGTCAGGGAGGGTCCGACTTCTGGAAGATCCAGCGCGAGCCTTGCCCGGCGGGCCTGAAAAGGACCGTTATTCTGTGTCTCCGAGCCAGGGACGCCAGCAACCAGTGGAAGCCGCTTACTGACTACTGGCTGGCCCACACCCGAGCTCCGGCCTGTTTTCTAGGTGTTCTCACATCCTGGGCGCCGATGGTGGGCGGTAATTACGACCAACTGCATGATGTCGAGGATAAACTGCAAGCCTGGGGACTTTGGGAGGCTTGGGAAGACGCCGTGGAAACCAAGCTCCGCGCTGAGTTGGAGGCAGTGTCGTTAAGGCGCTTAAACGCTGCCCGGATACCCGCCCAATTGCTGGAGGAAGCCTTTGGATACGCCTACGACTCCAGCAAGGCGAATCTGCCAGGCCGGTGGCGGGCCTTAGTACAGGACGCTGAAGTGGGCGCTCTCAAGAAATTCGCCTCCGCCCGGGCACACGAGATTCCTTCCGAGGTATTGCTGGCGGCAGATATTCCCCAGGACCTCCGGGTTATCCTGCTCCTGGACCGGGGTTTCAAGCTGGCCCCCGTCTGGCTGACCCCCACAACCATCCAGCGTTTTCAGGCGGCGGGGGCGTTTGGAAATCGAGCTCTGACGTTGCTGTCACTGAGGGACTTCGATGAGTCGCGGAAGCGGCAGGTGGCAAGCATGTTGCTCCAGGAGTTTCACGCGTGGAGCGCGGTCGCTTTGACAGCCGGGCAGGCACGGGCCCTTGATGAACTCTGCGGTGCCACGCCGCCGACGCTTCGCGGCAACTGGGCGATCGGATTAACCCCGCGATTGGCGGTCTTGCTGAAAGACATGGTGAATCCTTCCACAGCGTCCTCAGAGCGGCCCCACGATTCCAATCCGAATCAGCCACTGCTGCTGAGTCCGCAAACGAACTGGCTTCGGATCAGGGAGTTGCCGCAGTTGCTGCGACAGATTCCAGCGGTTTCTGGGGCTTGTCTGCAGGCACATGAGTTGCGCGCGCAGATCACGACCGGCGGCCCACCTCTGCCGATCCCCCTGGAGCAGGTGGCCGGCGAGGTGTTGGCAGATCCACTCTGTCAGCAGTTGCTGGCAAACTCTTCCGGCTCGGTCATGGCATGCAAACGGCCGATCAACATCCAGTGGTTCCGCGACGGTGAAATCGTGGCTGAATTGCTCGACGCGCCGTTCGCGCTGAAGGACGAGTGTCTGCTCTTCTGCCGGGCAGAAACGCCCGGGGAGACGACGCAGTACCGGGAAATACTCTCGCTTTACAGCCTTAAGGGTCGCAGCGGAGAGCATTTTCAGCGTTTCCAGCAGCTTTGGCAGGCTGGGGAGCGCTCGCATGAGGAGCTCTACGCCGAGTTTCGTGACCGTATCCTCACGACGCTACTGCAGACCGAGGTGCATGACCTTGGCTACCAACCCCACCATGTGGCGAGGGAACTACTCCAGAACGCAGAGAGCGCTTACGATAGCTTGCCGCCTGGGGTGCCGATGGCGGGAGATTTCAAGTTGATCTCGCTTCCAGCGCCGGAGCGTGGGGGCTGGGAAACCACGGCGGAGCATGCGGGTCGCCAGTTTAACCAGCCTTTGCCGAGCGGAGAGGCCCGTGATGATATCCGGCTGATCGTCAGCATTCCCACGTCTGAGCAGCCGCCTACCGAGGGCTGGGTGGGGCGGTTCAACCGGGGGTTCAAGTCCATTTTCACCATCACAAAGAGTGTGAAAATCACCAGCGGACCTTTTGCATTTACCGTGCTCGACATGCTGCTGCTGAATCCACCAAAACCCCAACCGAACCAGGAGCCTCCCAGTTCCAGGACCACGTTTGCCTTCCGGTCGTCCCGGACGGACGTCTTGCGGCTCTTCAAAGTCGCCAGTTTGGAAATCAACCAGCCACCACTGGCGCTGTTCGATTGTTCGAGTTTTGTCTTCCTGCGCCATATCAACCTGGCGCTGTTTCAGTTGGATAAATGGCGGTGGCAGTGGGCGGTGGAGAGAAGACCCCATCGCAGCGGTTGGACGGAAATCCAGGTCACTCAAGCTCATCCCGCCAAGAAAGAGACCTTCCTCGTAAGCCAATCGGAGGTCGGCGCGAGGGGGCACAGCCGCAGCAGTCGTTTTGGGGTCGCGGTGCGTTTGAGCGGGAATGCCGCCACCGCCGCGCCAGAACGATTGGCCCCCGAACAGCGCCGGATCCGGCTCACCTTTGAGACGGAGGACAGTTTTCCTTTGGATTTTATCGTGAACGGGGACTTTGAAACCGATTCAGGTCGATTGGGGATTCGCCAGAGCGCGGTGAACGAAGCGATTCTGGTTGCCTGCCTGCGGCAGGTGAAAGACCTCTGCATCGCCGAACTGGGCAGGCTGAACGATATTAACCAATGGCAAGCCTGGACCGAAGTGCTGCACCTGGCATCCGGCGAAGCCGAGCTCTCGGCACACTTCGAAACACACCACGGGTCGTTGGTGCGGGAGTTTCAGGCGGCTGCGGAGTTCCTCTGCGGCCACGTGCCCCACAATGGCACCGTAGCCGACGCGAAGGACCTGCGCTACCCAAGTCCCCTGCTTCGGAAAGTGGTTCGCTTTGTCCAGAGCTGGGGTTTCCCGGTGCAGGACTGGATTGCCCCGAAGGTCGAGGCCCAACTGCCCAAGGCATTCCTGGAGAAACGACGTCGGCTCGGCTTACCAGACCTGCTCCAGGAAGTGACGAAGAACCCCTCTCTAAGGGAGCGCATATTGCAGGACCTTCAGAGCCAGCCCTTCCGCACGGCACACGGGCCGTTGGACGCGGTTGCCAGCGGTGAATTGAGCCGGGCCAAGGAGTTACTCGCGGGGAAGGAGACGCCTATGGTCCCTCCGCCTGCTTCGAAGATCTGGACGGTGGCGGAATTATGGGCCTGGTGGAACAAAAACGGAAAACCCGCATCCGAATACACCCTGGAGGGCACCGAGAACTGGCCCCTCTTGTTTCCAGATGCCGACGGTGACCTGAATGAACGACGAGCCAGGCTCAGCACAGCCCTGCGGGATGTCGGGTCCGACGAAGGAAAGTCGCTTTGGTACCGCTTGTTTGGTTTGGCCTGTTTGATGTCCGCTGGTCGAAGGACGACGGAGTTGCGCAATTTCTGGCAGGGCGAACTGCACCGGCGCCGGTTCTGGGAACGGACCGGGAGGGCGTCTTTCGGGGAGGGGACCGATGACCTGTTTGCCGAGGTGGTGACCCAGCCATTCTCTGATCTTGCCGCGAGTGGCGAGCACGCCTACTTCTGGCGCCGGGTGTTCTACGACATCCGCAAGATCCACAAACTGGTTTGGGAACATGATTTTCCGGCTACAATCCTCGACCTACTGAAAGCCGGACAGGGAGAAAACCTGCTTAACTTTCTCCGTTCAGGACACCTCAGGGGGCAGCCCTCCTGGACGGGGGTTTTCGGCCAATCGGCTGGTTCACCTTTGTTCTTCCTCGTCCGAGAACTCTGCCGCTTGGAGGTCATCAAGGACCCGGCGGTCAAGCCGTTTGCCTTCTTCGTCTGTACCCCGGTCCGCCGCGCGATGGAGCGTATCGGCTGGCTTCCTGAGGGTTATGGGAATTGGGTGGATTTTGAATCTCTGGCGTCGCTGAGCAAAGAGCTTCATTCGCGCATCACTGCGGATAACCAGTGCGGGGCAAAACTCCTGGAATACTACGACATCCCGCTGCTGCACCTCGGCCTGGAGGGATGATGGTATGAAACCTGAGATTACCCAAAACACCCGGGTGCTCCACCGCGCGCACCCCGAGTACGGCTTCGGCATTGTTCGCTATGTGGAGCAGGATGCGTTTGGCGACGAACGCTTGCAGGTTGCCTTTGACCACGTCGATAATCTGCAGAACGTCGCGCCGGAGGAACTGGAGGCGGTAATGGACCCGCTCGCCGCCATTACGACGGGTCAGTTCGGCTCGCTCGCCGCCTTCCAACGCAAACTGGCCGCAGGGCTGGTGCTCGGAGAGAACAATGTCACAGGCGGCTTTACTAAGGCAGCCGTCCAGCCGTTGCCCCATCAAGCCTTCCTGTTGGACAAGGTGCTCGGGAACGACCGGTTTGGGCATGTGCTCGCCGATGACGTCGGGTTGGGGAAGACCATCGAGGCCGGCTTGATCATCACCTGCCTCATGAGGCGGGAGCCGCCCCAGAGGGTGATGATTGTCTGCCCGGCGGGCCTAGCGCTGCAGTGGCAGGACGAACTGGATGAGCATTTCGGACTGACGTTCGCCATTCTCGGTGAGAACTTTGACGGGAAGCAGCCCACGAGTTGGCGCGCGCAGCCATTTGTCATCGCGCCAATCGACCGGCTCAAGCGGGAGGAATACCGGGAACTGCTCAGGCAGACAGGCGCCTTCGACCTGGTGGTTTGCGATGAGGCCCATCGGCTGACTGCCAAGCGCCGTTTCTTGACCCAAAAGCTGGACAAAACGGCCAATTACCAGTTGTTTGAATTCCTGGTCGGGAGCCGCCTGATTCGGTTCGTGGAAAACAATGACCACATGCCCCGTTCGCCCCGGCTGTTGCTGCTCTCCGCCACTCCCCACCAGGGGGATGACGAGCGGTTCCTCTATCTCCTACATCTGGCGCGTCCAGATCTCTTCCAACCTGACGCGCGCCCGGTTGCCGACCAACTGACCGCCGCGGCGCTGGTCGAAACCCTCACGCGCACCTCCAAGTCCCGAGCGGTGGACTGGGAAGGGAAATCCATCTTCAAGGGCCACACGACCACTACACTTGATGTCCGCTGGACTCCGGCCGAGACGGAGATCTCGCGCCTGCTGACCCAGTATATTTTGAAGAGCCTGGACTTCGCTAAGGGCTCTGACCGAGCCAACCAGTTGGTGATCCAACTGGTCATGCACACGTTCCACAAGTTGGCGGCAAGCAGTTGGGCCGCACTGGAGCATGCCCTGCAAGGCCGCTTGGAGTCCATCACTGGGCGCGTGGCTCGCCTCGCGGAGCTTATCCAGAATCAGAACGAGGAGGACGGAGGGGAGGATCTGCCGGATTTCGTCATCCCGGCCCGTGAGTTCTTTGAAAACGAGCGCGCGCAAATCGAAGTGCTTCTGTCGTGCATCCGCAGCCTGTCTGTGGATTCAAAGTGGCAGCACTGCGCCGATCTCCTCCGTGACGCCGATCATGCCGAACCCGGTGTCAGGGTCCTCATCTTTACTCAGTACCGGGCCACCTTGCAGGCTTTGCTGGCGCGCCTTCCCGGCCTTTTTCCCGGTTCGGCTATAGAAGTCATACATGGCGATGTTCCGCTTGAGGACCGCCGATCTGCTCGCGTGCGGTTTGAAACGACCTCGCGTTTCCTGGTATCCACCGAAGCGGGCGGTGAAGGCGTGAATCTTCAGCGGGCGTGCCATGTGATGATAAACTATGACCTCCCCTGGAATCCCATGCGCCTCCAGCAACGGATTGGTCGCCTGGACCGGTTTGGCCAGAAAGAGGTGGTGCGGGTGTTTAACCTCCGCGTTCCCGATTCCTGGGATGACCAGATTTCTACCCGTATTCTGGAGCGCCTTGGGGTGATCCAGCGAACGATGGCTTTGGCCGGACCCGGTACCGTTGAGGATTATCGTGAGATGATCCTCGGCCAAGTTGCGGAACAAATCGACGCCGCCCGGGTTTTCGCGGAATCACGCGCCGGGGAACGAGTAAGCGAGCGGGAAGTGGACGAGTGGATTCGCGGGGCCATCCAATCCGTCGAACGTTGGCGCAAGCTGTTTGATTCGGGAGTCGGTATGGTCGGCGACACCGCTCGGCTTCGACCAATGCTGACCAGCGAGGATTTCCGAGCCGCCTACCGTTTCGCAACCGAATTCCACGGAATCCGTCTCCGGGAATCGCGCAATAGCCAAAATCAATTTGTTCCTGGGGTTTACAATTTCGACCTGCCAGACGCCTTTCGAGATCCCATCTTCCGGCCGTCGCGCACGATGCATGTCGTCTTCGACCGAGAAATCTTTGCGGCGGTGCGAGGCCAAGACTTGGGCACGGTCCGCGGCCAGTCGATTCGCCCTCTCCTTACGGGCTTTGGCGAACCGCTGACCGACTGGCTCTTCCAGACCGCCCTGCAAGCCCGGCAGGACGAGAGCACATTTTCTCTGCGCGTTGGTGAAGCCTGGCGCGACGGAGACGGGTGGCTCCTCGTTTACGCCGCCCGCTGGCTTGGGAAGGCTCGAAGGCTTTCGGCACCTGATTCGCTCGTTCCCTGTTTTGCGAAACGCTCGGGGGAGGTACGCGTGCTTTCGGTAACCGAGGCGATGCTGCTGGCGGCGGTGTGCTCGGAATCGCGGACGGCCGTCTCACCGCCGTCAGCAGAGGTGGTCACCGAGGCCCGGAAGGCCGCACAGCAGATGTTGCGGGAACTTGTCACTAGCCGCGATCCGTCCACGCGTGCCGGGGCCAACTTGTCGCTTTTCATGGTGGCCTGGGTCACGCAGTGATTTAGGTAGTACGGGAAGGCAGGAACACGAGGACCGAAGGCGGTCGCGCGAGGCTAGAGGCTTCTTTTCCACGTCCAGGCTGCATTTGGACGCTCGCTCAGCAGGTTGACCATTCGTTTGGCCGCCTTGAAACTCTCGGTTTCCACATAGCGGCGAACCAAGTTCCTGACTGGAAGCGGCACACCCGCCATCGGACCCAATGGGTGTGCTGGCGGGGTGCGGAGCGCCAAGTCAAAGAGGTCGAAAAAGGCGTTTGCCAACTCGTCGTCGTCGGCCGGCTTCACGTGCAACGACTCCCAGAACGCCGGGCCGGTATCAGAAGCCGCTTCGTTGCGGCTCAAGACTCCAGTAAACTCCGCCAAGCGAGGAGGATTGAGCACAACGTGGGTTTCAATATTCCGCCAGCGCGGAAAGTCCTCACCCTCCTTCGATCGGATGAATTTCACCTGGACCCGAGCACCATTCTTACGTGGAAGGCCGTCATACCTCACACGGAGATCGGTCCACTCAAAAAGATCCTCAAACAGAGTCGCCCGGTGAGCGCGATACTTGTCTTCGTTCAGGATATCGACCACCAGATGCTCAAACGACACCCCGAACCCGTCGACACGCCACCGTACGCGTTTAGGGTCAAAATGGTGGTCATGCACCAACTTCGACATCTTCCCCACACAGCCTATGGCGCCTGCGAGACGGGCTAACGCCAAGCGGGCAATCCTGGTGGCGAGAAGCGAACCGCTGACGGGATCGTGCGGCTCAATTCCGAGTCCCCACACACGTATTCGTGCGGCTTGGTCCAACCGAAGCCTCACCAGGCTCCCCTCCAGCTCCACAACAAATGTCTCGCCGTCGGTGCCGCCGGCATCAAAGACAGTTCGGGGTTCACTTAACGAGAGAACGAATTCATCCAACGCGTTTTGCACCCATTTCCTGCGGTACCTCTGCACATCATCATCAGGTTCAGCATCCAGTCGCCCATATGCTTCCACTACCGGACCGAGCGAACTCCGTACGTTCGTGCAGGCCAGAGGCAGGTGAAGGTATCCTTCGAACCAGGATTCTTCCAGCTCATGGATCAGCTTCACCACGTTCTGGCGAATCTCCGGCAGGTCGCGGAGGCTATTGACTATTGGCCCCTGTATGTCACCGGTGGGCTGCATGGACCAGAAGCAAGCTGTTGGCCATCATAACGATGTAATTTACGCCGCTGAAAAGGGAATTGTCGAAGACATAATTATTTGTCGGCGACTAATGGATAAACTAGGTGAAAGACGCGTGAGGTCTCCTCCAGGGACCTTTTAAAGATGCCGGGCGCGAATATGTCCGTCTGTGTTTGACAACCGGGTCCAGCTTGATCCGGCGCCGCCTTGGTGAAGGCAGGATTCGCAAGTGGAAGCTTCCGGTTGAGGTCGGTAGGCTAGCTTTCCGAGGCAGCGCTTTCCAGACCGTCTTCCCCCGTCTCCAATTGGGCTGGCGTTTGGTTCTTGGTCAGGTCGAGTTCGTCGGCGATTTCCTGTTGGCGCCGACTCAGTTCAGCGAGACGCTCGCCGTATTCGAATGGCGTGTCGGTCTGAACTCGGAGATCTGCCAACCGCTTTCGGTTCTCCTGGATGTTCTGCTCCAGGTTCGCCGCCACTTCTTCGAGGTGCTGGATCGCGTGCTCCAGCGAACGGATGGTGCCCAGCGCCGTGTCGGTGACTTTGGCCGTGTAGGTGGTGGTCCCCTTAATCACCAGTTCGGGACCTTGCATGAAGTTGTCGGCCACGAATACCTGGAAGCCAGCCAGGCTCCCAACCGGACGCTCGGAGTGGCTTCCCCGCATCCGTTCTGCCCGCCGGAGCAGGAGTTCACCGGCAATCCCCCGGTCTCGAATCTCCTGGCCTTCCAGCACCATGACGAAATTGTCGCCGCTGGTGTCCTGGCGTATCGCGACGTCCCGCCCCACGTCCTCCAACCGTTTTTCCAACCGGGGAAGATCATCGCTGAGGTGCCGGACCCGCGACCGGAGCCGGAATTGGGTTTCCTGGTGCTCGCAATGCAATCGGCTGAGGCGGGCGACCTCGGCATCAATTCGCGCCTTCTCGATTACCAGCGGATTGCCCGAGGCAATCGCTTTGACTTCTGCGTAGGTCAGTGCCGTGCCGTCGATGTCCTCGATTCGCCGCAAGTCGCTCTCGCCCGTCATCACCTGGCCGATGAACTTGGCCTTCGTTTCCAGCGTCTGCCACATGTAGGCGTCAAACGAAGCCTCGGTGACGTAGCGGTAGATCTGGACTTCGGAGTTCGAGTTGCCTTGTCGCAGAATTCGCCCTTCCCGCTGCTCAACATCCGCTGGCCGCCACGGCGCATCGAGGTGATGCAGCGCAATCAGGCGTTCCTGGACGTTCGCGCCGGTGCCCATCTTCTGCGTGCTGCCAAAGAGAATCCTCACCTTCCCCGCCCGCACGTCGCGGAACAGCATCAGCTTGGCGGCGTCGCTATCGTGATCCTGGATAAAGGCGATCTCCCTATCCGGCACGCCTCGCGCAAGCAACTTGTCCCGCATGTCCTCATAGACCGAAAACCCCTTGCCGCCGGTCGGGATGGACAGGTCGCAGAACACCAACTGGGCGGAACGGCCCTCGGCTGTCTCGCGCCAGATACGCTCGATCATCTCGACCGCCCGGTTGACCTTGCTGTTGTCATGGTCCGGCAGCGACGCATCATGCAATCGCAGGTCCAAAGCCGCCTTACGGCCGTCGGTGGTCACCAGGAGCATGTTGTCGTCCCTAGGGTCAACCGAGCCCGTGCGCAACGCCTCCGCCCGTTCCACTAGGGATTCGACGATCCGCCTCAATTCCGCTGAGCATGGGGCGCAGATGACGGCCGGCTTCCCCTGGCGCAGGTCGGGCACCGGGAGCTTGAGCATCTTCTGGGTCTGAATATCGGCCATTTGCCGGAACATTTGCATCAATTCCGGGACGTTAATAAACCGAGCGAACCTGGTGTGTAGGCGGTAGCCGGAGCCATCCGGGGCCAATTCCATCGCCGTCACCGGTTCACCGAAAGTCGCCGCCCACGAATCGAAATGGGCCACGTTCTGCCCCTTTAGCGTCAGCATCTGGAGGAACCGCTGCATCGTAAACATTTCGGCCACGCTATTGGTCACCGGCGTGCCCGTCGCAAACACTACGCCCCCACCGCCGTTCATCCGCTGGACGTATTGCACCTTCAAAAACATGTCAAAGGCGCGTTGCGAAGCCGTTTGCGGCAACCCGGCAATGCGCGTCATCTTCGACACATAGAATAGGTTCTTGAAGGCATGGGCTTCGTCCACCATCAAGGTGTCCACTCCCAGTTCCTCGAAGGTGATCCCATCGTCCTTCTTGTCGTTGGCCGCCAGTTCCTTCAGCTTAGACTCCAACTGTTTCTTGGCCCGTTCCAGCGCCTTAATGATCCGGCTGTCACCCTCCTTTCGCTGCTGTTCGATGGCCAGGGCCAATTCCCGCAGGTGTTCCTGGAAGAACTCCTCCTGGGTTTTCCGCGCCACCGGGATCTTCTCGAACCCGGAATGCGTGACGATGACCGCGTCCCAGTTGCCCGTGGCAATCCGGCTCATCAGGGTCTTGCGCTTCTCTTTCTCAAAATCGTCCTTCGTTGCCACCAGGATATTGGCACCGGGATAAAGCCCCAGCAATTCCGAGGCGAACTGGCCCAGCATGTGGTTTGGCACAGTGATCAGCGGTTTTTGCGCCAGCCCCAACCGCTTCAACTCCATGGCGGCGGCCACGAGAACGTAAGTTTTCCCGGCTCCGACGACGTGGGCCAGCAGGCAATTGGGCGTCTGCAGGATGCGCCATACGGCGGCTTTTTGGTGCTCGCGGAGAACAATGGCCGGACTGGCGCCGGGCAGGGTGAGATGGTTGCCGTTGAACGACCGGAGCCGGGTGTGGTTGAACTCGTCGTTGTATTTCCGCGTCAACCGCTCCCGCCGCTCGTCATCCTGCCAAACCCATCCCTTGAACCGCTCCTTGATCTTCTCCTGCTTGTCCCGGGCCGCCTCGGTGGCCGGCGCGTTCACCACGTCGCGGTTGGTGGCCGGGTCGTGCTCATAGACGGTAGGGGTGCGCAGGTTCAGGGCATCCTCGATGAGTTCGAGGGCGCTGCGCTGGTCAGTGCCCCATTCATTCGTGTTGGCCACACAGAAACGGACCCCGTAGCCGCCTCGCACCACCCACAGCCCAAGCTGCGGGGCATGGCTCACCTTGATGCCCGTTTCGCCCAGCAGTTCTCCCGCGAATTGCTCGATGTCCGTTGGCGGAATCCAGGTGCTGCCCAGGCGCGCGTCGATCTCCACCGCCGAAAGGTCGGCCGGTTGGACCGCTTTGAGCGCCTCGACGTTGATCTTGAACTGGTCGTCCAATAGCACCGCCGCCTCGGCGGTCTCCAATTTCTCCCGGACATTGCCGGACAGGTAGGCATCCTCGGTTTCCCAGCGATTGGTTTGGGGGTTGAGAAAGACCGTCCCGCGTAGGTCCGGCAGGAACTCCGCCGGGCGGCGATGGAGCGGCTGGCCAGGTAGTCCAGGTCCACGCAACCCCGTTCGTTCAAGGTGACGAGCAAGGCTTCCTCCGGGGAATTGACGACTGCCAGTGGCCGCTTTTTCTGAATGGTCCGTTCCCGGAAGATGGCGGCCTTGGTCGCGCGCCGGGTTTCCTCGTTGTAGTTCTCCAAGGACAACAACAGCGGTTGGTCGGGATCGCCCCGGAAGGCGCTCATATTGGCCCGCTCGGAAATCGGCCCAAACCGGCCGACAAAGTAGTCGTAGGCCTGGTTGAGCATTTCCCGTGAGGAGACCACCTCCGCTTCATCGGCTTCATTCACTTGTGCCAGCAGGCAGCGCCGGACGGCGTCCCGCACTCGAATCATGCCCCGGATGCGGCCGGCAACATTCGACGACAGGCCGGTCACGACCCTCAAACGGTCATCGTCCCGAATGGCGATCTGCCCATTGACGATGGTGTAGGCGTTCGGTTTGACGTGCTCGGGGGCGGGAAACGAATGGGCCAGCGACGGTCTTTCGCCGGGCTTTGTCGCAGGCTGGAATATGCTCTGCGGCAGCAATGCAACGACTTCCGCCAACTGCTCGGCTAGATCGCGCCCATTGCTCACGAGCGTCGGCTCGCCGTCCGTGTACATCCGGCCTTCCAGGCGCATCTCGCCGAGCATCATCTCCGGGTGGACGGCGAAGTATTCGTTGACCGGAATCGTTTCCCCCGCCGAATTGGTGATCTCGGTGGTCTGTTTCCATTCTGGACCTGTCGGTGTTTCACCCGGCAGCCGCTTGCGCATCATGACGACGTCGGTGGTGACTTCGGTGTTGGCGTTCCGTTTGAAGGCGTTGTTGGGCAGGCGGATGGCGCCCAGCAGGTCGGCCTGGCTGGAAAGATACTCGCGGAGAGCCCCGTCGATTTTGTCGAGGGTGCCGTGCGAGGTGATGAACAGCAGCAACCCACCGGGCCGGACCTTGTTCAGCGCCGCGGCGAAGAAGTAATCGTGGATAACGAAATTCCAGAACTTGAACCGGGGATCGAAGGGCTTGTAGTTCCCGAAGGGAATGTTGGAGATGGCCACGTCATAGAAGCCGTCGGCGAGCCGGGTTTCCTCGAACGGCTGATGCCGGATGTCGGCGTCGGGATAAAGTGCCTTGGCCAACCGGGCGGTTAGGGAATCAATCTCGATCCCGGTGATCAGCGAGCGCGAATGCATTTCGTCGGGCATGAGGCCGATGAAGTGCCCCAGGCCCAGGGCGGGTTCGAGGATGCGGCCGTGGGTAAAACCAAACCGCTCCAAGGCCGCATACATGGCCTGGATGATCTGAGAGGCGGTGTAATGGGCGTTAAGGGTCGAGGCGCGGGCGGATTCCAGTTCATCGGGTTCCAGCAACTGCTCCAACTGGTCGTGCCGTTCGCTCCACTCGTCATTCCAGGCATCAAAGACCTGGGGCAAGCCGCCCCAGCCGACGTAACGCACCAGCACGCCCTTTTCCTCGGCGGTTGCCGGCCGGCCTTCGGCCTCAAGACGTTTGAGCAACTCGATGGCCGCGAGGTTGTCGCGGCACTTCTGTTTCAGCGACCCGCTGCCCAAGCGATCGCCGGGGGTGATCCGATAGTTCGCCTGGTTACGGACCGGCTCTGGATCAAGGACTGGCGGTTCCTCGCCCGGAAAGGCTGGATCAACCTCATCCTCGGCGTTTGCGGACTGGGGAACTGACAGCGGACGGCCGGACTCGTGGTTTGCCGCGTGATGGCCGTTTGGGTGGATGACCGGGTCGCGGCCATTGATCACGCCTCCGGCGGGAGGAAGATGTAGCGCTGGCGAACCATCTCCCAGGCCTGGTCGTGGGCTTGTTGCGGCTTCAGGCCCCATTGTTTCAACTGGCGGCAAATCCGGTCCATTTCCGCTGCGGTCTGTTCCTCGGCCTCCAGCAGCATGGCATGGAGTTGTCCCTTGGCTTCCAGTTCCGCGACCATCTTCGGCAGGAAGGTTCTCCAGTGTTTTTCGGCCATTAGGCCGTATGGCGTCAGTGGTTTGGTCATAGGCTAATCTCCCTCGGTCGAAGGTGAATAAATCCAGTTGTAGATCGTTGTTGGTGCCTCTGCATGTTGTCCGCATGAACCTCCTCCCCGCAAATGGGGCAATCCCTCGACGGAACCAGGCCCCTCGTTCCAGAACAACGCCGTTCTATCGCACCTTGAGCCGTCTAGTCAACCAGCCCCAAACACTGTTTCAGCCCTGGCTCGAGATTGGCGCTCGGCCAGCTGCCACCGAACGGCGGTCAGCAAAAGGGCGTTCCGTCCGCCGCCCCTATCTCCTGGCGGAAAAGCTGGCCAACCCAGTCCCCCACGTATATAACGATTCAAAGGCGTGGTCGCGCCGGCCAGGTAGTCGTGAGGCGTAACCACTCGCATCACGCGAACGTCAACATCGACCTGGAGAATGAACGCGCCAGCGCTTGCGAGTGCAGCCGAGGGCACAGCCCGCCTTTTCCAGCAGGTCGGGATAGACGGGAAACTTGTGCGCCAGAAGGTTCCAAAGGCGACTGCCCTATCCGAGTGCTAATTGGCACCGAGGGAGGTGGTTTGGCGACCGGCGCCGCAAATTAGCGAACCAGGGCAAACCAGGACGGCTGGCACCCACCCCGGTGAACGGAACTCGACCCATGCGCCGACTTCCAGCGGTTACGATGTGGAGTCCTTGGCGCGCCGGCCCGGCGGGACGCCGGTACTCATCCATAACTCATCCAGGTCTGTGTCGAGCTGGCCGCCCCGGAGGTAGCGGAGCGGGAGTTGCGTGTCCTGGAGGATGCCGCGGGGGTGTACCCAAGGCCACCCGCCGCCTGCTCACCCTCACGCGCGATGCGATGCCCGGGAACGTCCCCAGCCAAGTGGTGGTCCAACCCGCCTACGAGTGGCTGCTGAGCCCCGGTTAAAGTAATGGGTTGGCCACCGTTTCAGGAGCCATTCTTAAGAATCTCCGGGAAGCCTCGCCGGCCAGATCTGATACTGCGATCTGATACTGGTTGCCCATTTTTGGGTCTCTTTCGGTCCTTTTGGGTTCCCTGGCCGATGTCGGAAAAGTTAAGAATCCCTCGGTGGGACCGGGTGATTCCGCGTCGGGGCCATTGGGGGCAAAACCCGCTTTTTGACTTCGGATCAGAAGGTTGCAAGTTCAAGTCTTGCCGGACGCGCCATTAGTTCCTGGGAACAAGTCACTTACGAAACACTACCGCGCCCTCCGTTTCTCATCTGATACTGCTTTCCGATACTGGTTTCGCAAACGGACCCCTCTGCGCGCGCGCCCCCTCGCTCGTTGCTTTTGTTCGTACCAAGACGGAGCGGTTGGGGCGGGGCCTATGACCGGCCCGTCAGCTCAACTGGAACCGGGTGCGCCGACCCACGAGACCGGGGGACGAAATCCAACAATCTCATTTTCTCCGTTGCCCGTCTCGCGTACTCTCAGCCGAAGATGCACCTGCCCATCAACATCAATGACCTGATCCACGGCAAGAGCGTGGAGTGGGAGCGGCTGGAGTTCAAGGCCGGCTGGAACCCGCTGGCCGTGCTCCATACGTTGTGCGCCTTCGCGAACGATTTCCACAATCTCGGCGGCGGTTACATCGTCATTGGCGTGGAGGAGCGCGCGGGGCAGCCCGTTTTGCCGCCGGCCGGGCTAGGCGTCAGTGAAATTGACTCTATCCAGAAGGAGGTCCTGAACCTCGGGCATAATGCGCTCCAGCCCTTCTACCATCCGATCATCGTGCCGACGCTTGTCGAGGGAAAGCACCTGCTCGTGCTCTGGGCGCCAGGGGGGCAGACGCGTCCTTACAAGGCCAAGTTGAGCCTGGGCAAGGATGCCAGGGAATGGGGCTACTTCATCCGGAAGGGATCGAGCACCGTCCGGGCGAAGGGTGCCGACGAGCAGGAATTGTTGTCCCTCGCCGCGACCGTCCCCTTCGATGATCGACTCAACCAGCGCGCCCGGTTGGATGACCTTTCCCGTGACCTCATTCGCGATTACTTGGCCGAGGTGGGGAGCGACCTGGCCAAGCCCGCCCGGACCATGCCCATCGAGAAGTTGGGGCGGCAGGTGAATATCGTTGGCGGCCCGGAGGAAGCCCCGTTTCCGTTGAACGTGGGGCTGTTGTTTTTCAACCCGGCTCCGCAACGGTTCTTCCCGGCTACCCAGATTGACGTGGTGTGGTTCCCGGAAGGAACGGGCGGCGACAAGTTCACCGAAAAGGTCTTCCAAGGCCCCGTCCACCAGATGTTGCGAGAGGCGCTCGATTTTGTCCGGCGCAACTACCTCACCGAGACCGTCATCAAGCATCCTGACCGGGCGGAGGCGACTCGGGTGGCCAACTTTCCCTACGCCGCCATCGAGGAAGCGTTGGCCAACGCCATTTACCACCGCAGCTACGAGGAGCGCGAGCCAGTGGAAGTGCGGATTTCCGCCGAGGAATTGGTTGTGCTGAGCTATCCTGGCCCCGATCGTTCCGTCCGCCTGGATCAGTTGCGTGCTGGCAAGGCCCTGTCGCGCCGTTACCGAAACCGCCGGATCGGGGAGTTTCTTAAAGAACTGGACATCACGGAGGGGCGTTCGACCGGCATTCCCAAAATCCTCGATGCCATGAAGCGAAATGGCTCGCCTCCGCCAGAGTTTGAATTCGACAAGGACCACAGCTATTTCATGACCCGGCTGCCGGTCCATCCGCAGAGCCGCGACGCGGAGGGCAACCGGCCCGTCACAGGGGGAATCACCGGGGAAGCCGGCACCAAGTCAGCACTAAGTCAGCACCAAGTCGAAATACTGCGGATGTGCCTGAAGGAAAGCCCGCTGGTCGATCTGTTGAAGCTGACTGGGCGAAGTGACCGGACCAAGTTCCGGCACCAAGTTCTGAATCCCTTGCTCGTTGCGGAATTGGTTGAAATGAGCGTCCCGAACAAACCCCGCAGTAGCCTCCAAAAATACCGGCTGACCGAAAAAGGCCGCGCCTGGCTGAAGGCGGCGAAGCAGCGCTTGCCCTAAACTCCCCCACCAACATGAACCAGAAGCTCAAAGAAGTCTTCAAAGGCAAGGTTGTCAACAAGGCGCCCACGACGGCCTGCCTGCCAGCCTCGCGGCCACGGTGAAGACCACGGTGCCGCCGCTACCGCATTCGGTGCGCTCAACCTAGCCGCCGCGGGGCGTCTCCTCGAAATGGTAGCGCGGGGCGATGGTGCCGTCCTCGGCCTTGTGCCCTCCCGGGCAGTATCCTGAAAGCCGCGTTTCCGGGCCGTGGCCGTCGATTGCAGCCGCCGCGCCGGTCTGTGCGGCCTGGCGCGAGGCCGGCAGATAGCGCCCGGTTCGAGGCTCCGTCGTTGGGCCGCTCAATTCTGTTATTAGAGCTTTAGAGGTTTTTCGAATAGATCAGGATCAGAAGGTTACAGGTTCAAGTCCTGTCGGACGCACCATTATCATTTGATAATCAATGACTTACAAAGTAATCAAGCCTTTAACTTTTCTTGATCTGATACTGCTATTGTATATCGGTTCGGGAGAATAAGCCTAAACAGAGGAGCCGCCCCGGCCTCGCGCAACGGCGGTGGGGCCTTTCCACCACCGCTCATCTCCAATACCCACCAGCGAAGTCAGTTCACCGCCGAGATATATCTGGAGACCGTGGATTCCGCCGGGGTGGACGTAGGATGGAGAGGCAGGGCCGGTGGATTGACATCGGTTCAGGATTAGCGCTCCGCCGAGGATGCTGGCGGAGGAATTCCCATCGGCACAAGCTTCATTCCATCTGCCGCGTTCTCGATCTTCAGGCCGCGCAGCTTGAGCAACATCTCCAGCGCATACAGGCTTTCCTCCTTGGTCAGGGGCGTCTGGCTGACGAGATCGACCGGCTGCACTGCTAGCCTCAGCGATGCGTTGCGATCCCGTTTGCCCCCGGCGATTCCAGCGTAAAGGTCGAGAACCAAGCCGACATCGGATCGAATGAGTCGCAGCGCCCCAGGGGGAAAAAGGACTGCATCGCCAGCATTGTCGGCGGACCGGATTTGCGAGGAACGGGGTTTGACCGTCCTGGCCTCCGATTTGGTGAGCACCAGGAGGAATTTGTCGCCGTCGGGAACCGAGGAGATCTCCTTTTCAGCCAGGGCTTTCTCGATGGCCCGGGCCGCCTCGGCGTCGGTGGCCGCCGCAGTTCTTAGAGTGAATACAGCGTCCGGGATTTTCCCCGAGCACAATAGGGTGCGGTGGGCGAATGGGCCGTACAGGCTCAAGACGGTTGCGAGTGGGGCATCTTCCAGCATGAGGCCCCGGCTCGGCCATTCCCCCGGTCTGCGGAAGCTTAACTGGAGCCGTTTTGACCCGAGTGTGAGGTCCACCGTCCCCAGGCCAGGGGCGATACGGATTACCTCAAGGTCCTCCACCCGCTCACCCTCAGCCAACAGGACGTCCTTTTCGCCATCGTGGAGAGTGACACGTCTCAACGCGACGCGGTTCTGGCTCAAACCGCAAATTAAGCCAACGAGTTTGACCTCCGGCGGCGTTGCCTGGGCCATAAGCCGCAACGCGGGGAGGAGGCTCAGCAAAAGAATTGATAGCAAACGCGTGCTCATATTGTTCATTGGGCGGGCCGATGTCGGCCCGACGTAAGACAATGCGAGATTTCCGGAAGGAGAGGGCAAATCTTTTTCGCTGCCGGCTGTCGAATTCACCTCCACCGCCGGAGTCGGAATCCGCGACTCCATGGCGGTCATTCGAGGCGGCGATTATTTCTCGAAAAATAGTTTGCCCTTCTTTACGCGAAACTGCGCTTTACTCAATGGCGGGAGAGTCCGCCGACACGCGAATCGTCGCCATGAAATCGAGCGCTAAAGTCTCGGAAGCAACGACCCGGAGGTCGAGGATCCAGGGCCGGCGGTCGGCCGTGAGCAGGAGGTTGAAAACAGCGTGTTTGTCGGAAGACGGAATTCCGAGGTTATCGACCTCCCATTATATACCATTTTGCCCACCGTGTGTTTCAACTGCCTGCCAGAGCGCGAACCACCCCAATTAAATGAAACCAAAAGAACTCCTGACCATCGCCAGGTTGAGCCTCTGCCTTTGCGGTGCTGCTTGCGCCCACGCCCAGACGACCCGCACCTGGAACGGTTCCGCCAGCACCGACTGGTTTAACCCAGCCAATTGGACCCCCAACGGGGCCCCCGGCACGAATGACATCCTTAGCGTCAACAGCGGCACCGTGAACCTCAGCTCCCCGGTGACCGTCAACGGCCAGTTCAACTGGTCGGGGGGGAGTCTGACCGGGAACCCGCTCACCATCACCAGCAACGGGACCTTCAACCTCAGCGGCAGCAGCGCCAAGTTCATCCGTAACGCGGTCACCAACGCGGGCACGACGACCTGGAGCGGCACCGGCACCCTCGAGGCGGACTACAACAGTGGCAATAATTGGTTTGGTCACATCGAGAACCTGCCAGGCGCGCTTTGGGACATCCAGACCGACGAACCTTTCTACCGCGGGTTCGGCACCGAATCTTTCCGCAACGCCGGCACGCTGCGCAAGTCGGTGGGAACCGGCACCACGGCCTTCGCTCCAGCCCTGTTGAACTCGGGAGCGGTAGCGGTGCTGCAAGGCACCCTGAGCCTGCAAGACGGCGGAACCATCGAAGGGGCCTTTAGCGCCGCGACGGGGGCCATCCTCAATCTGTCCGGGGGCGGGTTTTCCTACGCCAATGCGCCAACCCTGAGCGGGCCGGGGACCCTCGAGTTCACCGGTGGTAACCTGACGCTGGTAAACGATATGATCCCGAACTTGCAGTTGCTGGGCGGGACGCTCAGCTTGGGACCAAATTTCCAAGGCGGGACGGTCACCAATCTGACGCTGAGGGGTGTCACGCTTACCGGTAGCTACATAGTGGCGGGAGCGTTGAATTGCTCGGCCGGGACCGAGGGGGCCGGCCTGGTGGTCGCTCCTGGCGGTGTTTTCAATTGGAGCGGTGGCATTGTAGGCGGTCCGTTGACTATTGCGAACAATGGGGTGTTCAATATCAGCGGCAGCAGCGCCAAGTTCATCCGCAACGCGGTCACCAACGCCGGCATAACCACCTGGAGTGGCACCGGCACCCTCGAGATGGACTACAGCAGTGGCAATAATTGGTTTGGTCACATCGAGAACCTGCCAGGCGCGCTTTGGGACATCCAGACCGACGAGCCGCTCAGAAGCGGCTTCGGCACCGAATCCTTCCGCAACGCCGGCACGTTGCGCAAATCGGCGGGTACCGGCACCACGACCTTCGCTCCAGCCCTGTTGAACTCGCGGGCGGTCTCGGTACTGCAAGGCACTTTGAGCCTGCAAGACGGCGGTGTCATTGAAGGGGCCTTTAGCGCCGCGACGGGGGCCATCCTCAATCTGTCCGGGGGCGGTTTCTCCTACGCCAATGCGCCAACCCTGAGCGGAGCGGGGACCCTCGAGTTCACCGGTGGCAACCTAACGCTGGTAAACGATATAATCCCGAACTTGCAGTTGCTGGGTGGGACGCTCAGTTTGGGCCCCAGTTTCCAGGGTGGGGCGGTCACCAATCTGAGTTTGGCCGGAACCACCCTCACGGGCAGCTACGTGGTAAACGGCGTTCTGAACACCTCTGCCGGAACCGTAGCGGCCACGCTGCTGGTCGCTGGTGGGGTTTTCAATTGGAGCGGTGGAACTATAGGCGGTCCCTTGACCGTTGCCAGCAACGGGGTGTTCAATATCAGCGGCAGCAGCGCTAAATTCATCCGGAATGCCGTTACTAATGGCGGCACCACCACCTGGAGCGGCACGGGCACCTTGGAAGTGGACTATAGCACCGGCAACAATTGGTTTGGCCATCTCGAGAATCTGCCGGGCGCGTTGTGGGACATCCAGACCGACGAGCCGCTCAGAAGCGGCTTCGGCTCCGAGTCCCTCCGGAACACCGGCACCTTGCGCAAGTCGGCGGGTACCGGCACCAGCACGCTGTCGTTGGCGGTGGCCAATTCCGGCACCATCGACGCCCAGAGTGGCACGCTTTCGTTCCAAGGCAGCCCGGCTTACAGCCAGACCGGGGGATTACTCAACTTCGGGCTGCGTGGTGCGGGGAGTGCAGGCCACCTCACCATCGCGGGAAACGAGGATTTTACGGGTACGTTGAGCGCTAACGTACTCAACGGTTTTGTGCCGCACGTGGGCGACTTATTTACCCTGGCCACTTACGGGTCGTACAGCGGCGCCTTCGACGCGTTTAGCCTCGCTTCGGTCCCCAGCGGCTCGGCCTGGCAGGTCTCCTATGGCACCACGGCGCTAAAGCTGCAACTCGTGGCCGAGACCAATTCCGCGCTCCAGATCAGCGGAGCGGTGACCCGCACCTTTGGCCATCCGGTCCCCAATATCACCGTCTTTGCCTACACGACCAACGCACCGAGTCTGTACGTGACCGCCACTACGGACGCGGGAGGCAACTACGTGCTGAATGTAACCAATGGCATCTGGATTGTGGGGCTGCAAAGCCCGGCCGCTGCGAGCTATAACCCGGTTTCGACCCAAATCGCCGTGGTCAGCAACACGAGCCAAACCGTCAGCTTCATCGTCGTGCCGACCACCCCGCCACCCCTGGTGCTGGGATGCACGGACCTTACGATCTCCGGTGGCAGCCCCTTGCCGGGCCACCCGCAGGTCCTGGACGGCTGTTGCAGCAACGTCAGCTTCACCCTGCTGGGCAGCACCACCAACGGTAGCGGTTGTGGTCAGGTCATCTACCAGACATGGCAGGCGGTGGATTGCTGCACCAACGCCACCTGCACCCGGGTGGTGACGGTAGTACCGCAGCCGCCCATCTGGGCGTTCGGCGGCCAGCCTCAGAGCGCCCTGGTCGCTGGCCCCAACACGCCGATCCCTGGCGGCAGCGGAACCTTCACCAGTTTTCTGCCGGCTGGCTCCAACCCCAACCCGCTGTTGCCGCCACCGCAGGCCAGTGGGAGCAACGTCCTGTTTTGGAGCGCGGGGTTTGGAGGCCAGCAAGGGCTCTATGCCTGGTTGAGCGCAGCCGGCCTGACGACCATTGCCGATACCAACACGGCCATCCCGGGTGGCCACGGCAATTTCGTGGCCTTCCTGCCGAGCAGCAACAACGTGTTCGAGCCCAACCCGCAGCCGTGGAAGCTCGATGAAAACAACATCCTGTTCTGGGGCCAGGGCACCGGTGGCCAGCAGGGCTTTCACGCCTCGTTCGGTGGGACCAATCTGGTGAAGGTCGCCGACCTCAACACCGCTATCCCGGGTGGGAGCGGCAGTTTCGTTTCCTTCCTGTCCAATGGCACGAATGTTATGCTCAACCCGCAGCCCTTGCCGCCGGGGGAAATTAGCGGCAGCAACATCCTGTTCTGGGGCGCGGGCAACGGGGGGCAGCAGGGTCTATACACATCGCTGGGGGGCACCGGTTTGGCCAGGATCGCCGATACCAGCACGGCTATCCCGGGCGGGAGCGGCAATTTCGTGTCCTTCCTGCCAAACGGCACCAACGGGTATGAACCTTGGCCGCAGCCGTGGAAGCTCAGTGGCAACAACATCCTTTTGTGGGGACAAGGAACGGGGGGCCAGCAGGGGTTTTACGCCTCACTGGGAGGTGCCGGCCTGGTCAGGATCGCCGATACCAACACCGCCATCCCGGGCGGGAGCGGCAGTTTCGTTTCCTTCCTGTCCAACGGGGCTAATGTCATGCTCAATCCGCAGCCTTTGCCGCCCGAGATTAGCGGCAGCAACGTGGTGTTCTGGGGTGTCGGCGCCGGCGGGCAGCAGGGGCTCTACGCTTCCTGGGGCGAAACCAATTTGGTCAAGGTAGCCGATACCAACACGCCCATCCCGGGCGGTACTGGCCGTTTTGCCACGTTCGTGTCCGACGGCACCAACGTCTCCTTAAACCCCCAGCCGTTGCCACCCAAGATTAGCGGCAACCTGATCCTGTTCTGGGGCGCGGGCCACGACGGGCACGAGGGGCTTTATGCCGCGCTGGGAGAGACCAACCTCATCAAGTTGGTGGATACCAGCACGGCCATCCCGGGAGGCAGTGGGACCTTCACCAACCTGCGGCCCAATGGCACCAACGTCTCCGGCGAACCAAACCCACAGCCTTGGAAGATCACTGGGAACAAGCTCCTGTTCTATGGCGAAGGACCGGGGGGCCAGCAGGGCTTTTATGGCCTGGTGATCCCCTCGCCGGGCGGGGGCGACCCGGTTCCGTTCAAGATCCTGGACACCAACTCGACGTTGGAGGGCAAACAAATCACCCGGTTGGAATCGGCCCGCGGCGAGTGGGGCGGCGGTAAAACCGCCTACCTCACCCGGTTCGCCGACGGTTCGGCCGGCCTGTACACCCTTGATGCAGGCGCCCTCTTCAATAGTGACTCAACCAACGTCACCATCCAATGCGGCAGCCCTATGCCGGAGGCGCCGACCGCCTTTTCGCCTTGCTGCGGGAGCAACTTAACCGTGAGGCTGGTGGGCAGCGTGACCAACAACAGTGGCTGCGGTCAGACCATCCTCCAGACCTGGCAGGCGGTGGGCTGCTGTTCCGATACTGCCAACTGCACACGTTCGATCACGATCGCACCAACCCCGCCGGTCTTTGTATGCACCAATCAGACTATCTATTGCGGCGACCCGGTGCCTAGCACCCCCCCGGCCGTTTCGTCACCCTGCTGCGGCGGCGACGCAACCATCAGTCTTCTGGCCGCCGTCACCAACGGCACAGCTTGCAGCCAGACCATACTTCGCATCTGGAGGGCGGTGGATTGTTGCAGCAATTCCGTCATCTGCACCCAGCTGTTAACCGTGGTTCCCGCGCCCCCCAGCATCAACGTCCAGCCCGCCGGTCAGACGGTCGCCGCCGGGAGCAGCGTCACGTTTGCCGTTACGGCCACCGGTTCGCCGCCTCTGGGGTACCTGTGGCGATTCAACGGGGATACGGTGGCCACCGGCCCTGACTCGACCCTGACCTTGGTTAACGTGCAGACACAAAATGCGGGGCATTACTACGTGCTGGTGACTAACGCCGCCGGGTTTGCCTTCAGTCAAACCGTCACCTTGGCCGTGAGCGCGCCACCCGCACTCACCGTGCAACCGAAGGACACCTGTACACGCCCGGGTTGCGCCGCAGTCTTCAGCGTAGCTGCGGTTTCCACGGACGGTTTACTCGGCTTTCAGTGGCGTTACAATGGCGTGGACCTTCCTGGTGCGACGAATGCGACATACACCGTGGCCGAGGCTGAGGCTGACCAGGGCGGGCTGTACAGCGTTCAAGTCAGCAACGCGGCCGGTTCGGTCCTCAGCCGCAGCGCCATCTTGAATGTCTGCGCCCCGCCCGCCATCATGGTCCAACCGGCCGCTTTGAGTGTGGCTCCTGGGGGCAGCGCCACACTGAGCGTCAGCGCCTCGGGCACCAGCCCGTTGGTCTATCAATGGCGGATGAACGGCACGAACCTCCCGGGTGCCACGAATGCGACCTATACCATTCCCCAAACGCTGTCAGCGCACGCCGGCACTTATGATGTGGTGGTGGGGAATTCACTGGGCTGGGTCACTAGCCAGCCGGCCAATGTTAGAGTCGTCGTGCCCCCTGTGGTTCCGTTGCGACTCGGCACGCCTCGTTTCACCGTGGCGGGGATTCCCGTGGTGCCATACCAGAGCGACGCGAACTTCTATTACATCCTCTACCGCGGGGATAAGCCCACCGACATCGTGCTCCCGGTCGCGATGGCGCTCGGCACCGGCACCCCAGGGGAACTAACCGACCCACATCCGCTGAGCGGAACTGCGGCGGCCTTTTACCGAGTGGCCGGTATCCCGATAGCGGAACCGCTCGACACAGACCATGATGGCATGGACGACGTTTACGAGCTACGCCACCCGCCCCTTAATCCGCTGGACGGCTCGGATGCGTTGAAAGACGACGATGGCGACGGCGCCTCCAACCTCGTCGAATACCAGCTCGGGACGGATCCGGAAGTGCCCCAGCCTCTCCTCCAAAGCGTCGTTTGCTCCAAGTTCGACATTTGCCAGGGAGAAGAGCTCGAGGTCACCGTTACCGCTCGGCATCCAACCGATCCGGCAGGCTGGGTGAACGTAAGCATCAATGGATATCCTGGTAGCCACCGGTTCATCCATTTCATGGGCCTAGGCGGACCGAGGATAATAAACGTCGTCGCCTCGACTGCCGAGGGGTTCATCCAGTCCACGAACCTTTATGTAAACGTGCAGACGAACTGTCCCCCCCTCGCTTACCACGACCTGTCGGTGACCGGCAATCGGTTTCATCCGTTCACCGCCGAGTTCGTGGTTTTGAACGCGGGGCAACTGGGATCGGCGGGCACCAACCTCCTCTGGGATTTTGGGGACGGGACGATCGAGACGACCACGCTGCCCCATGTGTCACATAGTTATGAAAGCAGCATGGACGGCGGCAGCCCTTACCAGGCATTCCTGGTCACGGTGATGGACCCCGGGCAGACGATTCGCACACGGTACGTCGTGACCGTGCAGGACTTCTATTATTACAATAAGCAGAAGGGAATCGTCCAACCGCGGGTCCAAACAGCCGGTAACATGGAACTGGTGGGGGGCGTCTGGGCGGGGCGCTACAGCCTGCGCAATCTGGAGGCGTCCCCCATCACCTATTGTTGCGGGACCATTGAATACCGGTCCGTGGGACCGAAAGGCACAAATTACGCTTCGACATTCGTTCCCATCGCCCCGAGCGACGTGCTTCACACTTCGGCTCCCTCGCTCGCGGTGTTCTCCGGCGCCGCCGTGCTCCCGCCAACCAACACTTTTTCCGGGGTCTGGTTGCTGGCCACCGATGCTGTGCCCCCGTCGGCCTGCATCGTGGCCTGCCACCTCGAGGGATATACGACCAATCCGGCGGTGCTGGACGCCCGCACCAGCCTTTACTTCCAGCTACGCCCGATTCCCGGCTCGACACAAGCCGTCACGGACCTCGTGACTACGGCCTTTCTGGAACAGTTGGTGCAACGCAACTGGGTCACCAACCCCGACCGGATCACCGACGAAGACTTGCACCGGCTTTACCTTGATGGACGGATTCGAAAAACCCTCAACGGTTGGGAGATAATACAATGACATTAACTACCCGATTCACGCTGCTCCTGGTCCTGGGGCTGTTGGCCCAGGCGGGCCGGAGCCAAAACATCGGCGACCGTTGCGTCCCCGGGGCCGTCGGTCGCCCCGGGCTTACCTGCCAGGCCACCGGCGAGTGGGAGTGGGACGGCCCCTGCATCCTGAATGCCCAAACGGGGGACGTGATTACGGACGTCGGAGACGGTTTGATCGGGCAGTTGTTGGCGCAGATGAACCCGCCGCAGTATTCCGACCACTGTGGCATTATCGCCAACGATGTGCCGATGAAGGTCTGCAACGCCACTTGTTCCCAGGATTGGCTTACGGACCAGAAGTACTGGGACACCTATTCCATCCTGGGCAACGATGTGCCCTATGGCATCAGCCCCGACGACCTGCAGCATGGCTGGCCGGGCACCATCACCTTGCTACTGCAAGAGGCCTTCGAGGGGCCGAATCTCATCAACCCTTCGAGAAACAAGATGTATCATTTGAATCTGTTTGGCACAGACCCGCTGAAGCAATCGAAGTCGCCAACCCCGGTGGCCTTCCCGGACGTGGTCAAGCCCTTCTGGCGGCTGGAATTCGACACCGCCTCGGTTCGGCCGAACCTTCACCAGATCGCCGGCGCGGCTCAGGCCCTGAGCGGGCATTATCGATGGTACGCCTATTCACAGGGCGCCATTTGGAACGACCCGACGTACGCGTCATGCCCGAGCTCCTGGTGCGCCGGGAATCACAACATTCCGGTCTGCTGCTCTTCGCTTATTTGGGCCGCCGCCCAGTCCGCCGGCATCCGGGTCGAACGGGACCAGGCAGATCCTTATGACCCCAGGGATCACCACGACCGGCCGCACATACCCGGCCGGCCGGGCCTGTATGCCTATGGCGAGGCGGAGCGCAAAGCCGCCGGCTCTGCCCTGTTCGCTGGGGTTTGGAACTTGGGGAAAGACAAAATCTCCTGGTGGAATGCCCCTCTCTCAGAACCCGCGGTCAGTCGGGTCGCCAACCAGGTTTGCAACGCCCTGGCCTATGATGACTGCTCCCATCCCTGGGATTGGTCGGACCCAGGCACCGATAGGTGGAGCAGTCCGGGTACTGGCGCCGCGGTTTCGCCGGACGACCTCAAGAACTGGGACGAGCCGCCTGGCGGCGTTTATGGACACAATGAACCCTTGGCGTACGTGGGTACGTCATACCAGCGGATCAACCGCTGGGCGGCCAGTCCGGGGACGGGGACTATCGTGGTACAACCGTATCTCGATCCGACGGTCCCGCTCACGGGGGGCGCCGCTACGGTTGATCTTGGCTGGGCCGGCCTTTCGGCGAAGACTGGCGCCGACGGCACCGCCGTGTTCGAAGGGCTCCCGGCGGGCAATTACGATCCGGTCGTCACGGCGGTGTTTTCTGACGGAAAATACACAGCGGATCAACTGGTTACCCTTCCGCCCGACGGTTTCATTGGCGTGGGCTTGCAGCTAAAACCCCCGCGGCCACCGGCACCGCCCCCCAACTTTTTCCGCCAAGTGATCGTTAGCGGCACCATGTCGATACAGGATGCCGACTGCTTTGGCGATGAGAACAACAGTTTCACTTTCACGCTGGATCCGATCCTGCTGGATCCGATTCACAACAAGCAGCATTTCGACTATGGCAACCGTGTGGACGAGGTGATCGGGGGCGTCTATGGGGATCTTGAGTTGATCCTGGTGAACGGACAACCCATCGTGACCTGCAATGGACATGTCCGACTCTGCGAAGGCGATTGTTCGGGTGACAACGTCAAGGCGGACTGGCCTTATAATTTCGATGATCTTGGCGTCCAGATCTCGTTCTGGGCAGACTGCAAGTATTCCTGGACCTGTGGAGACGACGACGTTTATGTGACGGTCACGATTACGAACGACCAAGACCCTAATCCCCACTGGCCTTAACTGGCTGCCAAATCAGGAGATACCTGCGCACACCTAGCCGAGGAGAAGACCTTCTTCTGGCGCAAACAACTGCGTCAGATCCAGCGCAAGCCCTCAGCCCCCCCAGAAAAACCGCTTGCGTGGTTTCATAAAAGCCTTTATGTTTGGCTTCATAAGTCACGTTACTCTCATCCTGGAACAGATCCAACGTGGCGAGGCGGTGGCCGCCGAGCAGTTGTTGCCGTTGGTCTATGCCGAGCTGCGGCGGCTCGCGACGTATCGGATGGCCCAGGAACCGGCGGGCCACACACTCCAGGCCACGGCCCTGGTTCACGAAGCATGGCTTCGTCTGGCGGGTGACGGGGCGCAGTCATTCAGGGGCCGAGCCCATTTTTTTGCCGCGGCCGCCGAGGCCATGCGCCGCATCCTGATTGAGCGTGCCCGGCGAAAACAGGCCGCGCGGCATGGCGGCGGCCTCCAGCGCCTGGATGTCCACGAGTTGGAAATTGCCTCCCCGAGCCAGGGGAATGACCAGATCCTGGCCGTCAACGAGGCGCTGGACAAGCTGGCCGTTGCGCATCCGGTGGGGGCCCAGGTGGTCAAGCTGCGTTATTTCGTGGGCATGACCAACGATGAGGCCGCCCAGGCTCTCGAGCTTTCCCCGCGCACGGTCAAGAACTACTGGGCGCATGCGCGTGCCTGGCTGGCTCGCGAGATCAATTTCGCGGGGGTGACGCCACCAACCGCGGCAACCTTTGGATAACGCGTGCCACTGGGGCGACAGGTATGCCTGATCCCGCCAATGAAGAAATAGCTGTATTCAACGCCGCGCTTGCGCTGCCCGGGGCTGAGCGGCCTGCTTATCTCGACAGGGCCTGCGCCGGCGATCCCCAGTTGCGGGAGCAGGTCGAGGGGTTGCTGGCGGCAGCCGAGGCCTCCGGGGACTTCCTCGAAACTCCGGCCAACGGTCTGCCGATGCCCGTCGGAGCTTCCGCTGTGGTGGAGACGGTGGGGGACCGGATCGGCCGCTACAAGCTCCTGGAGCAAATCGGCGAGGGGGGCTGCGGCGTGGTCTATATGGCGGAGCAGCAGGAGCCGGTCCGGCGGATGGTGGCGCTCAAGGTCATCAAGCTGGGGATGGACACCAAGCAGGTCATTGCCCGGTTCGAGGCCGAACGCCAGGCGCTGGCGCTCATGGACCATCCCAACATCGCTCATGTCCTGGATGCAGGGGCCACCCAGGCCGGCCGGCCCTATTTCGTGATGGAACTGGTTCGCGGCATCAAGATCACGGATTACTGCGACCAGAAACGGTTGAGCACGCGCGAACGTTTGGCTTTGTTCGTCCAGGTTTGCAGGGCCGTCCAGCACGCGCACCAGAAGGGCGTCATCCACCGCGACCTCAAACCCTCGAATATCCTGGTCACCCAGGATGACAGTGTGCCGGTGCCCAAGGTGATCGACTTCGGGATCGCCAAAGCGACCGAGGGCCGGTTGACCGACAAGACGCTGTTTACCGCCTTCACTCAGTTCCTGGGCACCCCGGCTTACATGAGCCCGGAGCAGGCCGATCTGAGCGCCTCGGGGGTCGATACCCGCAGCGATATTTACAGCCTGGGGGTGCTGCTCTACGAGTTGCTGACGGGCCGCACGCCCTTCGACACGCATGAGTTGCTGGCGGCCGGCCTGGACGCCTTGCGGCATACCATCCTGCAAGTCGAGCCGCTCCGTCCCTCGACGCGGTTGGGTCACCTCGCCCCGGAGGAACTCACCGCCACCGCGCGCCGCCAGGGCGCCGACGGCCCCAAGCTGATCCACCTGGTGCGCGGGGATCTGGACTGGATCGTCATGAAGGCGCTGGAAAAGGAGCGGGCGCGCCGGTACGAGACCGCCAACGGCCTAGTGATGGATGTGCGGCGCTACCTGGCCGATGAACCGGTCACGGCTCGTCCGCCCAGCGCCTTTTACCGGTTCCAGAAGACGCTCCAACGGCACAAGCTGGCCATGACCGCCGCCGCGGCTATCGTCATGTCGCTCCTCGTCGGCCTGGGCGTTTCCACCGTCGCTGGCTTCCGGATCGCGCGTGACAACCAGCAACTCCGCCAGACGGAGCAGGAACTCCGGAAAGCCAAGAACCAGGTGACGGAGAAGCTCCGGGATTCCTACTTGATCGAGGCGCGCGCCCTGCGCGTCAGCGGCCGCCCAGGCCAGCGTTTTGAAAGTCTGGAGGCGGTGAAAAAGGCCGCCGCCCTTCGGTCGGATCTCGCCGCGCGCAATGAGGCTATCGCTTGCCTGGCCGTCTCTGATCTCCGGCTGGCCAAACAGAAGACCCTTAAACCGGGCTGGGTAGCCGACGCGAATTTCGAGCACTACGCCGCCGCCGACCGCGACGGGAGCCTCATCGTCCGGGCGGTTGCGGACGATCAGGGGCTGGCACGCCTTCCGGCGCCGGGGTTTGCCTTGCGGCAAATCCTCGGTTTCAGCCCGGACGGGCGCTACCTGGCGGCGCGCTACTTTCGACGGGGGGAGGGCAGCGACGACTGGATTTGGGACGTGGCGGCGCAGAAACCTGTGCTCCGGGCTCTGCCCAGTGGCGACATGGAAAGCCCGGGCAGCGAGTTCAGTCCCGACAGCCGCCGGTTGGCCCGCAACCATCTGGATGGAACCCTCTCGCTCTATGACTTGACCTCGGGCGAAGAACTCAAACGTCTGCCCGGGGCGCACTTCAAGGGTCTAACCTTCACCCGTGACGGAAGCCGGCTCGCGTGTCAACAGGAGGCCAATCCAGTGGTGGAGATCCGCGAGACTGCCGCGTGGGGGAAAGTCCTCAGTCTGACCAATTCATGCCCCGCGGGCAGGTGCGCTTGGAGCCCGGACGGGAAACGCTTGGCCGTTGCCTGCCAGGATTATCACATCTACATCTGGAGCATGGAAACCAGCCGGCAATTGTCGGTCTTGGAGGGACACAGCACCAGCATTCTGCACTTGGAGTTCAACCACGCCGGGGACCTTATCGCCAGCTCGAGTTTCGATGGTACGACCCGGCTCTGGGACCCGGCCTCCGGTCGTCAGGTGGCCGCTCTCTCTGGCGGTGGTAGTTGGCGCTTCGAATTCAGTCCGGATGACCGGTATCTCGGACCGTGGTACGGTGACGCTGGGCCCGCGGGTTTGCTGGAGGTCGCGCGCAGCCGAGTTTATCGGCGGCTCTACTCGCCGCGCCTGGGCGAGGGTCTTACCGGACCGGTGTTCAGTGCGGACGGCCGAGTGATTGCGGCGGGAACGGGCGACCAGGTCTGCTTTTGGGATGCTGTTTCCGGGAAAGGCCTCGCCTCCTTGTTGCTGACGGGCTGTGACGCCCACATCTTTCAGCCGAATGGGAAGTGTATGATCTTCGTGGATCGTTCGACGGGGGTGTGCCTCCGCCCGATCGAGCGGATGGGAGGATCCGATGTTCTGCGCCTGGGCAGGCCGCGGCCCTTTTTCCAGACCGATGGGTTGCGCGAGGCCGCCCTCTGTCCGGATGGGCGTCACTTGGCCGTCACGCACGAGGCGGCCGACGAAGCCGTGGTGCTTGACCTGGAAGAACTCTCGACGAACGTGGTCCTGCACGGCCATCCGAGCGTCGATTACGTCGCCCTTAGCCCGGATGGCCATTGGGCCGCAACGGGTTCCTGGCGCAATTCGCTGCTGAAGGTCTGGGATGCCAGGTCGGGCGGTCGTCCGGTCTTCGAGTATTCCATGCCCGGGAGGACCCGGGCCGCCTTCAGTGCCGATGGTCGCTGGCTGGCGGCGATGTCGAGCGATTACCGGCTATGGGAGGTTGGTTCCTGGCAACCGAAGGGACCACCGCTGCCTGGGCACGCCGTGCCCGAGGCCAACTTTCTGGCCTTTAGTCCCGATAGCCGCCTGATGGCCCTGCTCCAGGATGCTCATAAGATACAACTCCGCGAGACGCTGACGGGACGGATCCTGGCGGTATTGGAACCGCCGGATACGGTCGGGAGACGGTTCTTACAGTTCAGTCCCGATGGCACGCAGTTGGCCGCGCAAGCGCAAGATCAGCAGGTCGATCTCTGGGACCTGCGCGCCTTGCGCGAAGAACTCCAAGCGATGAACCTCGACTGGCACATGCCGCCTTATCCGCCCGCCAAGCCGGAGAGCGTGGCGGGTCCCGTCAGGCTGGAGATAGAACGCGAGGAGGCCCGTGGCACGGGCCTTTGACACAGGAGCCACTTGGGTTTTAAGAGGCCGACATCCTCGGTTGGCCCGCAAGGGCTCTCGATAATCCGCCGCACCCCAATCCTGGTTGGCGAGAATAGTTTGCCCTTTTGAGGGCGGAATTGCGCATTGATCATGGGTGGGCCGGTTGGCCACCACGCAAGACGTTGCTATGAAGAGAATACTGAACCGCACGGTGTTGGTCATTTGGGGACTGACAGTTCCTGGTTGGCTTCAGGCCCAGATTTCTGGTGCCTTCTCCTCCCCTCTCAGCGTCAACAATGTCAATAATCACACCGGGTTTATCATCGCGAGCGACGCGGGCTCCGGTGGGCGCCAGGCGATCCGGGCGCGAGCGGACGTGGAATACACGACGGTCGCCACGGCCAGGGTGATGGAGGACTTCCGGCTCGATTACCAATTGCTCGATGGGCAAGGCCAGCCGGTCAGCATCCAGGACGAAACCGGCCAGACCAACACCGTATATTCCGTCTATGACACGGTAACCCTCGACGCGGATCTCTTCCAAGATTTCGCTGCGAAAACCTATGCTGCGCCACTAGTTCCATTGGCGGCGCTGGATCCGTATCAGACCTACACGGTGCAAGCCCGGCTGTTCGCCAGCCCGCGCGGCGCCAACAACTATGCCGCCACCGGTGCTTCCGCCAGTTTCGGCCCCAACCCCTATTATGTTTTCCCCAACTCCACCCCCGACCCGAACGTCCTGGTCACGCTCGGGGCGATTTCCCCGGGACCGCGTTCGTGGGCCATCAATCAGTCCCCCGACCAGGGCGGGTTCCCGGTGAGCCTTAACGCGACGGTGTGGCGCTACGATACTCCCACAGCACCCCCCTCGGCCGTCAACGTAGTCGTGGGGTTCAGCTTTCAACTGGTGGACGGCTCCGGGAATGCCGTGCCGCTCAAAACGAGTTCGGCGACGGCGAGCGTGAGCATCCTCAGCCATGACACCGCCACGCCACCCCGGCCCGCGACCCAACCTGTGGCGACCACGATTTCGGTCGAACCGGCGGATGGGGTTGAGTTGGACCCGAGTGCTGATTACCGTCTCGTCGTGGCGCTGAGCCACGCTGAAGGCGGTTTGGTGGTCAACGACTTTACCAATGCGACGCCGCTGCCCCAACTCCTCCAACTCAGTGGCCGGCTCCTGTGCGGTCCTCTGCCCGTGGTGGCTCAGTTCGCCGACCTGACGGTCGCGCCGACAGCGCCGGTACCGGCCGTGAACGGTGAATACTGGCTAACGATCAGCCCGGGCTCCGGTTGGCTGACGAACGACCTGGGACACACGTTCGTTGGCGGGCAGCCGTTGGACGTGCTGCTGCTCGCCAACGGAGACGTGGTGCTGCAACCCGGGGTGAGCATCTCCCTAAACGCCCAGGCCACCCCCGACGCCGAAATCGCGGGAAATATGTCATTCCACCGGTCCGGCCTGAGACTGAGTTCTGCGGGCGCATCCGGGGATGTGACCTTGAGCCTCCCGGCGGGGTTGAGCGTCAGCGCCACCAAAGAAAATCATCTGACCAAGGGCCAACTGGATTTCGGAACCGTGCCGCTGGACGGTAGTTTGCACCCGTTAAACGGCACGCTCAGCTCCGGCCCTTGGTATGCGATCGAGGAGACCCTGCCAGTATGGTTCTATGCCGGCCAGGTGAGCTGGGACTTTGCCGCCGGCTTGCTCACGCTGGACGTGCAGAGCATCGAGTTTGTGCGCCAGGACGAAGACGCGCTGCTCCAAACCAGCCAGACGAGCCTGGTGGAACCGGACACCGCCCACCGGGTCTCCAATGACGGCTATTTCCGTAACGCCGCCGCAGCCGGGCCTATCACCGTCGCGGCGGATGCCAACGGAGTGGCCCGCCTCTCCGGTCCGATCGCCCTAAACCCGCCGGAACTGCGCCCTCATTTCCCGTATTCGGGCCGGGACGACGGCACCCAGATGGCGACTACTGGTGGTACCCTTGTGCTCCAAAATGGCCAGGTATCTTCTGACAGTCTGCTGACGCTGGCCTCGGGGATGCTGCCGGTTCCTTACGGACGCAACTGCCCGGACCAGAAGTGCGGTGGGGGAAGCACGCTGCAAACAATCTTGGCCTTCACCCCCAACGACCGACCAGCGCTAGGATTTACCGGTGACGGCGGGTTGTTGGCCTACGGCACAACCCAGGCCGCCGACCTGGTTTGGGGCTATGGCCAGGATGCGAACGGTAATGGGACCTTTGCGCAACGCGTTTTTCAGGCTCAAGCTGATGCCTACGTGATGGCCGGCACTTTCCTGCTCGGCGACCAGACGGCCCAGCCTAACGAGCAGCGCGCGGCGGTCCTGCTCTTTACTGGCTTCGGCAACGAAACCAACGCGGCCTACATGGAGCGGCTCGGCGACACCGAGTATACGAACGGTTTCGCCAATTACGCTGGGCTGAATTTCCGTTCGCCCCCGTCCCAATGGTCCGCCATCAGCCATATCGCGGACCAGAATACGCCGTCCCCGTACCGGCTCATGCCCAACTCAAAGTACTACGCCCGCTATGGCGGCGTCAGCGGCATCCACCAGGCGGTGCCGGCGGGGCAGCCAGGGGGTTTCCCCACCACCCTGCGGCTTTACGGCTATGGCTTCACCTTCACGAGTTACGGGGTTTCCTACCTGGATAGCGCCAACCACGAGTCGCGGACCGATGGTGCCGTGGATTTGCCCTGGCCCTCTCGTTTCACGCAGAACTTCGAGAACATGACCTTTCTGTGCCGCGGAGCGCTCGATTCCGCCCAGGTGCCCGCCTCCAGCGACTACCAGCCTCTCGCCTACTGGAATACCTCCATCCACCCCCTGAGCATCGATTTCTCGCCCGTCAACCCCGTTCCCGGCAACGCTCCGCCCTCCTGCGCCGACTCCACCCGGTTCCTGGTGTTGGGTGTGGAAATGGGTCTCCCACCCTATATAACCAATGTGATCCACGCAGCCCTTGGCTTCAAACCGGATGGCAACCTGGTCACCCCCGCCGACCGGGTAGCTGCCACCGACTCCCGGTTTCCGTTACCCGCGACCTTGGGCTTGACCGGCCCCGGCACCAGTGCGTTCGCGGTTTCTATCGGCTCCGAAGGCTACTTCAATAACTGGGCGATGGATCCAAATCCTTTAATGCCCAACGGCTTCTATAACGTGGCGGGCAGTGTTCGCGTTCCCTTCTTCCAGGACGTAAAGGTGCATGTGCATGTCACCGCCAATGGGGGCAGACCAGGAGATTCGTCAACCCCGGTCCTGCCGCCGTACGTCATGGGTGGTTGGCCGACGCCAGACGGCCAGGCGCATAATGTTCCGCCTCGCGGCTGGACCGATAATGGCGAGAACTTCTTCAACTGGTCGAAATTCGACCCTGCTTCGGTTGGCTATCCCACTGCGAATAACGCGAAGCTGAGCGACTACCGCAATCGCAAGCAGGATGACCTGTACCACCCGCGCGCTCAGCGGGACTGGATTTCAGTCGCCTTTTTTGACTATCCGCTCAACTGGTCGGGGGTATTAAACTCCTTCACCGGCTTTCAACCCGCTCCCGCGGTTCTGCCCATGATTACCGTCAATAGCCGCCTTAAGCAAATATCCCCGGGCAAGGTGGACTTCGATTTTTCGCAGGACTTCAGTGTGGACTTCCCGCGAATTCGGGCGCTCGACCTGCTCAACGATGCCGTCAACGAAACCAATAATCCCTTGCGAAAGCTGACCAGCGAGATCAGCGGAAGCATCGGCAAACAACTCGATGTATCGGGGTTGAACGCTCTGCACCAGGCCTTGCGACAGGACCCGACGGCCTTCCTACAACCTCTCGTGGAGGCGGCATTTGGCATCACTACTCCTACCCAACCCGGATCCTTGGTCTATGATCAACTGTTGTCACTGCAAGACCCCCAAGCGACGCCCGACGAGTTCCTCAAGAAGGTCTATAACGTCATCCAGGGCTCTGGAGGCAGCGGCCTGTCGGCCACCATAACGTCCGCCCTCGGCGGTCTGAGCGGCTCTCCTGACAGCCTCATCAACAAACAACTCAGCGGATTATTGGACCGGGCTGCCGACGCCTTGGGCGTGGTGAGCGATACTGCCGAATCGCAGCAGGCCGTCGGCAGTATTGCGCGAGCCTTCTCCTCCCTGAGTCCCGATTCTGCCGCGCTGCAAGAGGTGGCGCCGGCGCTCACCGCTTTGCAGCAACAGTTGACTGACCTCCGAGCGCAGCTCCAGCAGTTCGCGAGTGACTTGAAGGGGGGTGCCGGTGATCTCAGCGCTGCGTTGGCTAACCAGGCGGACACCAGCCAGTTTCTTCCGCTGGCAGGCAAAGCCATCACCAACTACCTGGCCTCGATAATGACTCCGGCGGGGGATTTCCTTACTGGCGACCCCGCCACGATGAAGCGGGCCCTCCGGACCCAGTTGCTGCGGGCCTTCCTGGGATCGCCCCAGGTGGCGGGGGTTCAGACGGCGTTGCGGCAGGTCCTCGCTGAACCCGACGCCCTGGCTGACCAACTCATCGAGGAGATCTTCGATCAGGTCAATGAGGTGGTTCAACAAAGCCTGGTCGACCCGGTCGCCATCCCGCAGAATCTCACTGGTCCCGGCCAACTCAGCCAATCGCTCCTGGCCGCCAAAGTGCGCGGCTCGCCGACGTTCAATGGCGATTCCTTGCAGAAAATCCACCTGGACGCCGACGTTCAGATGAATGTTCCCAAGAAAATGGAGTTCAAGGCCTTCATGGACATTGTGGAACTCAATTCCCAATCCACCGCCGTAGGGTGCATCCTTCCTGGCGACGCAGCCGCCGAGGTGACGCTCGGGGCAAAGAATGTGGACCTAAGCGCCGTAGGCCTCACGGGCACTGATGGTTCGCCAATTATCCTAAGCCTCGACGCCCGCTGGACCTTGCAAAACAGCAAGGTCATCGGCCTGGGAGGCTCACTTGACCTCAAGGGCTCGATCGGTGCGGACCCATTTGTCCTCAAGGAGCTCGCGGCTACGCTGGAGTTCGGCGAAACCGAGAATTACGTTGCCGCCAGGGGTGCTGGCGTTATCTACCTTCTCGGCATTCCGTTTGATGTAACCGCCGGCTTCTTTGCCGGCCACGCCTGTTCCGTCGATACCTTGAAGTTCATCGATCCGGATGTCGGCCTGGTCCTGAATGACACCTCTGGTTTCAGCGGTCTTTACCTCGTCGGCAGCGCCAGCTTGTCTCTTTCTGACCTCATTTTCGGGACCTCCACTTGTCTCCTGGACCTCGGGGCCTCCTGCACGACTGCCGCGTTTCTCGGGGTCGATACGAGCGGAATCGGCTTGTCGGCTGGTATCAAGCAGCGGGTCTCCGCCGATGCCTCGGTCCTTTGCTTGCTCAGCGGCCACGTGGATTTTACCCTCGCCGGCAGTGTTCACGGCAGCCTTCCCGACGCGAACATCACTTCCCCGTTATCTGTCATCTCCAGTCTCTGGGCCGGGGGTGCCAGCGCGAGCGTCAGGTTGACCGCCTCGGCTGACCTGTGCGGCTCCATCGGCGTCTGCCCGATCTGCAAGGACGGCTGCTTTGGCCTCAGATTGAGCGGCACGGTCACCGAGACTTTGAGCGGCAACCCGCCCAGGCCTAGCATCCCACGAATATCTTATACCCTTGACTACTAATAATGCACCGAGCCATGAGAACTCAAAAAGGACGTTCGCAACCGTGGGGAAGAGGAAGGGCGTCGCCGGATCAAACCTTGGAGGGCTTGGTTGCGGTGCGGCGGAGCCGGCGGACCACGAAGCTCGCCCTGGGAATTACAGTCCTGCTCACTACATGCACACTGGCTTGGATGCCGCCGGCTTTGGCGCAGTTATACCCCCCCAACGACCTGGTGTTCACGGTTGCCACGACCACAACGAATAGGGATGGCAACGGCCGCTATTGGTCTTATGTGCTGATAGGGGCGCAGCAATCCCAAATGCTCGCGGGAAAACACTTCATGCTGTTTGCCAAGGCGGGTCAACCGGCCGATCCAGGACCGTTCACACTGCGGGGCCTGCTCTTTCAACGGGAGAATCCCACCGACATCGATGGCCTGCTCGCCCAGTCGGTCGCTTTGGGCGAGAACCTCGACCGCTTGACCAGCGCGCTCAACCAGCTCACCAACCAAGTGCCCGGGATCGCAAGTCTTCCAACGTTAGGGACCAAGGTCGCCAGCGCCTTCCAGGCGGCGCGACTCAACCCCAGAACGGCTCAGACCCTGGAGTTCCTCGGTCGTCTGCACCCGGGTTTAAACCTGTGTGCCGGCGTGGCGTTTGCAGAGCCGCTTACTAACCCCATCACCACGTATGAAGTCCGGGAGGTTGACCTGGCCACCGGACAACCCGGGGGCGTGTTGGGCCGTGTATCGCTAGCCGCGGGCGTGCCCACCCTGCTCCCACCACCAGGCCCTCCATTCCAGGTCACCACCAACGACCTCAGCGATCACCTCCGCATCCGGCTGCGCTGGGGTACGCCCCCCGAGTTGCGCCGGCTCTCGCTCCTGAGCTTCGGCTATAACGTCTGGCGAGTCCCCTTGGCGGATGCCTTGGCCGCCAACCTGGTAACCAACGCGCCCACTACACTCTCCGACCTTCTCCTTCGGGCGCCCGCGGTTAAACCGGTCAACACCTCGCCAGTGCTGCCCGCCAAGGAGTTTACGCTCGCCGAGGCGGGGGTCTTGATTTCGGACCCCACCACTTATTTCTTGTCCGACAGCAATGGCAGATCCCTGGGCCACCCCGATTTTGGGACCAACGTCATTCCCCCGGGCTACCTGGTGGCGCCTTTCGATGAGTGCGCTCAGTTTGTTTACTTCGTCACCGCCCGGGATCTACTCGGCAATGATGGCCAAGTCTCACCGCCGGGGTTCGCCACCGCCTGCCGGCGCTGGCCGCCGGCCGCCCCGACAGGAGTACATGTGCAGAACACTACTACCACGGTCAATAACCAGCTTCAGACGCGTTTGACGGTGAGTTGGCAACCCAACACGAACACCGACGAGGTGACCGAATACTGGATCTATCGCTGGAATAATCCGACCAACGCTCTGGCCCATGACGTGCCGCCCTTGGAGCCGTTGGGGAAGGTGCCGCCAAATCTGCTGTCGTTTGTGGATAACTCACCCACACCGGATTTTCCGACGACCACCGCGGGCTCGAACACCTTCTGGTACACCGTGCGCGCGGTGAGCCAGCCACCGTGTGCGCCGTTCTGCGATGTGCTGGTTTCGCCCCAAAGCAGTCCCGCCTGGGGTGTGCTCCGAGAGCGCCACGCCCCGGATGCGCCCACGGGTGATTTGTTGACCAGTTGCGGCACACCGGTGGTGATCCTCCTGCCGACCAATTCTCTGGTGCCGGGCTTGACGGACCAGGCCTCGTCGAATTACCGCTTCACCTGCCTGCGCCGGGACCAGGGAATTGCTTGCGTCCATTTCTTCGCCACGAACCGGCTTGGCGCCGTGGACACGCTCGGCCCGCTCTATTTCGCCGCCGGCAGTCAGACACTGTCCATAGACTACACGCTGCCTATTTCCGGCACCAATGGGCTGGCCGGCGTCGGTTGCGTGGTCGAAACCCCTCAGGGTCAGGTCTCCCAACCGGCCTTCTTCTCGGCTCCCTCAGACCCGCCGTCGGGAGGAAGCGGGCGTTTGGAAATCCTCTTTTTCTCGGGCCAACTGCTCTTCACCGCGCTGGACCATGCGGACCCCCTACTCGCGGCTCTCAACCTGCAAGCCAGCTACGGGTCAATCAATGGTGCGCCCGTCATCCTGTGCCCTGAGGCCAGTTCCCCGATTGTCTATCCCGACGGCATGGTCGGGCTCTCGTTTGGCCCCCCTTCGCTGCCCCGGCTTATCCAGGTGGCCCAGGGACCTCTCCGGACCAACGATTCATGGATGGATATCGCAGTCGCCACGCCCGACACCAACGGCGTGTATTGGGTCTCCTACCCGGAGTGTGTTTTGGGGCTGGTGCCTCGCTTTCGTGGCTGTCTCGTCAACCTGCCGGACGATGGGCATTGCGGCCACCATCTACCCCGCGCCGCGGACGACGGGCCCGTCGCCCCCATCCTCATTCGTTTCTTCCCCACTCCCCGCACCCATGAGTACCGGATTTATCGCACCGCGGACGACGGGCCGTTGACGTTCGTTTCCCAAGGTCCGGTCCTGTACGACCCGTTGCGACCGCACCGGATGGTGGTGCGGGCGGATAACGTAATGCCGCCAAGCGCCGTCCGGCTCTGTTATTTTGTGCAGGTCCTGGATGAGAACGGCAACGGTAGCCCGCTGGCCCAACTCAGTTGCTCGAGCGTTGATCCGGTCACCTTGCCCACCCCGGTTCTCGGCGAGCCCCAGTCGGCGGGCGCCCCTGGGAACCCCCAGGTCGCGCTCAACTGGTTTTGTCCGACGGCGGGGGTTTGTCGGTTTGCCGTCAACATCGCCCGCAAAGACCAGAACGGCAGCGGCAACCCCACTCTTTTCACCCTGCCGGTGCGCAAGATCTTGCCTGCGGTGGATCCGTCCGCGCCCTCGCCCAAGGCCTTTAACCCCGCGGCGCGCTACGCCGTACCCGATCGCCTCGGTTTCCTCCGCTTCGACGAAACTCAACTCACACCTCCCATCGGGACGACCTTTGGACCAGGGCCGAAATTCACCATCACCGCTGACCTCAAATCGGGGGTGGCCTATACCATCACGGTCAATGCGCAGGATCGCCAGGGCATCTCAGGCCACCATTCGAAGTCGCGAGATTTTACCTGGTACGGCCCCACCGCCCCGCCGTCGGTGCCCTGGCCGGCGCGCGGACCGGTGCAGATCGGCCCGTTCGATGAAGATCCAGACCCGGCGGCGTCGGGGTTTTCCCAGCCTCGTGTGGCGGTGGTGAAGATGCCAGACCACAACCTCGTTGACCCCATTGATCTGCGCTATCCCGTCGGCATTCGCATCGGCGTGTTCGATAATCCACAGCCCAACTCGTACCAGTCCATCAGTACGATTGCCCAACTCGTTCACTACGCCATCGCCGGTCCGAGTAGCCTTCTCTTTAGCAAACCGCCCGTCATACCTTTCACCGACCCAAACTTGCTCGTCTTTCATCGCCAGTCCAAAGGGGGAACGGTGCGGGAATCGCTGCTTCCAATTGTGGTCTATCGTCAACAGGTAGCCAATCAGGACTTCCCCCGGGTCTCGACCAACCTCACCCAGGTTACCCCTTTGCTCGAACGGTTGGCCTATAGCGCGGTGACCAACTTTTGGACCAACACTCCGGCTTCGACTGTTATGGCTCAAGTGAACGTTACGATTTACGACCGTCTCATCGCCCAAGCCAGGGAGACCAACAGCGCTTCGGTGGTCCAGAACTGTCTTTACCTGCGAGATCAGCAACCGGTCCTTCAAGGTGCTGCCTATCAGTATTACGTGGTGCGCTTCAACGATCAGCGGGAAATCTCGGAGATCATTCCCGCGGGTTCCGTGACCATCCCCAAATATCCCTGAGGAGAAAAAGTGAAAAACGCCTCGCCATCCTATTGGAAGTTTGAATTCGTTGCCGCCGTTTGGGCGGTGGTCCTGGCAGCCGTGCCCAACGCATTCGCCGGCTTCGTGTATGAGACGCCGACCGAGTTCCTGACGGCGGGTGATTTCAAGGGCAACGGCAGGCTTGATGTCCTGGTTCTCGACAAGGCGACTGGCAACGCCCGGGTTGGCTACCAGGACGACCAAGGGGTGCTCATCTGGTCCTCGCCGCTGGTCACTGGCGTCCAGAACGTCACCGGTCTTGCCGTCGGCAGGCTGCTGCTTTCCAGCCGGGACGCGCTGGCGGTTACCGCTCCGGACTTGAACCGCATCAACCTGGTGGACCTCTCGGACGCCAGGTCGGCCGGGGTCCCACAGGTGGTCACGCCGGTTGGATTGGGCCCCCACTCGTTGGCGGCGCTGGCTTCGCCATTTCCGGGACCATCCCCTCCGTTGAATTATCTCCTGGCGGCCAGCTCACTCAACAACGCACAAATTGAACGGCTTGATCTGATGGATCCCAATAGCGGCAGCGCCCCATCGGCGGGACACTGGAGGGAAAGTGGGGTGTTCGACCGCCCCAACGCGCTCACCCAGGGCCAGCAGACACTGGCGGTTGGTCTTGTTCGCGCTCAACCGGCCCCCGGCAACACCAACGATTCGTTGCACATCTGGAGCTCCGGCTCGATTTTGGGTGCTCCCGCCGTTTTGACTTCGGGATGGCTCAACTACCTGCCGGCAGGGAGCGACTACGTGTTCGGAAACTTCAATGGGGAATCGTTGCCGCGGTTCTTGTTTTACGTACCCGGCCAATCGAATGTCACTATCATGGATGTGATGGGGCTGGGTGGCTGGTCGGGTTCACTCGCCTTCACCCAAGCCGTGCGGGGAGTCTATTACCAAGACCTGGGCGGCGATGGTTGCGCCCTGATACAATTCGACGGCGGCATCCAGAGCCTAACCCTGACCAACGGGTCGCCCCAACTGGGGCCGATTTACACCGACGGTGCCGGGACCAACCTGTTTACCGGGGTGGTGCCGCTCGGCCCGAACCGGTTCGCTCTGTTGGACGCTCCGGCCGGCAGCCGCGCCTCGATTCACGCACAGGTGGTCAACTTCGACGGCGTCACCTACAGGCAGTTGAGTTCGACCAACCTGCCGATCTTGACCTCAGCCGGCACGCGCCCGAACGTCTGGCTGTTTCAAGCCGAGCCTTTCGTCACCAACGCCCCTGGCTTTCTCTCCTCACTCAGCGCGCCCGATTGGACGGATCAGGCCACCCTGGCTCCCGCTGGGCTCCACGCAATCGCCGAAAGCGATGGTGGCTCGGCCAACGGACTCGCCACCAGTGCCCCGGTCAACCTCGGCACACCCCCGGCGGGCGCCACTTTCTGCCTTGCCAACCAGTATGCTGCGAACATCTCGCTGTTCAGCTACTCCGCACCGAGGGCTCCCGACGTGTCCACGGTCACGATTTCCCCCCCGCCGGGTACTTACGGCCAGCCGATTCAGCTTTGCTTCTCTGTAATCCAGCCGGGTGATCGGGTGTTTTTCCGGATCGGCCTCACTGCCGCCTGGCGCCAGTTCAGTACTTCCTTTCGGCTGACCAACGACGCGACGGTGCAGTTCTATGGTGTCAACGCCGCCGGCGGACGTTCGCGGCTGCAATCGGCCGCCTACTCCTTTGGGCGTGATGTTTCGCCGACGCCCGGCACCAGCTCCGGCAGCGGCAGTCCGCCACCGAGGGTCAATCCAAACCTGGTCCAACTCTCCAGCGGTGGGGCGGTTTTCTATGGCCGGCGTCAGGGTAGCCGTGGAACCATCTGGGTTATCAATCTGGACGGCAGTGGCGAGACTTACATTACCGCCGGCGCGCGGCCCCGGGTGTCTCCCGACGGCCACTGGCTGGCTTTCCTCCGCGAAGGGGATCCCTTTGGCAACCGCGGCAACCTCTGGGTGCGCGAACTGCCAACGGGCCTCGAATGGCGTCTCCTGGTCAACACTAACTCGATCGTGGGCTTCAATTGGGGCAGCGTTGGCGCAAACCAGATGTCCGATTTCCTGATCGTCGATTACGCCTGCCAACTTGTGCGCCTTGACCTGGCTGGCGCTATCACCCCCTTGACTCAAGGCGATTGTTACCGCCAGCCGAGCCTTAACCCGATCGATGGCAGCCTGGCCTTCCAGAATCTCAGCCCATCCGGTGCGGCGTTGGGTCTCCTCGGCACCAATGGTGCGGCGCGACCCATGCTGCCCATCGCGGTGAGCGGCACGACCTGGCCCGCGTGGTCCGCCGACGGCCAGCAACTGGCTTTCGCCGACAGCTCTGGCGGTTCGGCCGACGCCGGACGCAATCTTTACTTGGCGAACGTCGATGGCACTGGCCTGCGCACCATTACCGCGTTCGCCAGTTCCACAGACGGTTTTCCTCATGGCGCCGTTTGGTTGCCCGGGGATGACTCCCTCGTGGCTGCCGGCTCCGTCGGCGGCACCAACGGCCTTTGGGTGATCCCGCTCTTCGATGAGGGCGGAAACTGTTCGTGCGATCCCGAACTGCTGCCGACTGCGCCTGGCGACCCGGTTGATTTTGCCGGTTCGGCGATCGCCTTGCCGGCCCCCGCGTACTTGGTGACGGAAACACCCACCAATTTAAACGCCAACTTCAGCTTGGCCTCTTCGCCGCTTGCGAACTACTTCTCTGGCTCCGGTCCGGTGGCGCTCCTGGCTGCCGATGTCAACGGCGATGGTTACCCGGACTTGGTCGCGGCGGACGGCGGCAGCGGGAGAATACTCGTGGCGACCAATGACGGCACTGGCGCCTTTGTCTTCTCGACCAGTCTCTCTCCGGGGTTTTCCCTTAGCCGAACCGGGAGTCTGGCGGCAGCCGATCTCAACGGCGACGGTTACCCCGATTTGGTCTGTGCGGACAGCGTCGGAAACCGCCTCTTTGTCTTTCTCAATGACGGCCACGGCAACTTCCCGACGAGCGGCCATAGTTTCCCAGTCGGCGCCGGCACAGCGTCACTAGTGGCGGTTGCCGATGTCGATAACGACGGCTACCCCGACTTAATCTGCGCGGGCTTTCAGGGTTCGAAACCAGGGACGGTGACGGTGCTGCGCAACGATCACAATGGTGGTTTTGGTCCCTTCGATTCCCGGCCCGCAGGCGGCCAACCGGCAGCCATCGTGGCCGCGGACGTCAACCAAGATGGGTTCCCGGATCTGATCTGCGCGAACACCGACCAGAACGCTCTAAGCCTCTTGGTTAACGACCGTCATGGCCACTTCCCAATGTCTGTCAGTTTTTCCGCTGGTCTCAGTCCCGTCTCGGTTGCCGCAGCGGATGTGAACGGAGACGGAGCGATGGACCTGATCTGCGCCAACCAGGACGACAACACCTTGATGATCCTGACCAATGACACTCACGGCAACTTCTCAGCGAACGCCAGTTCGCCCTTGCTGGTCGGCAACCGCCCATCGTCCGTATTTGCGGCGGATGTGAACGGGGATGGCGCCACTGACTTGATCTCTGCGAACCAAGACGACAACACGCTCACGGTATTGACCAATGACGGGGCCGGCGGTTTCGCCCTCGCCTCGACGCCCGCGGTGGGCCGCCAGCCTATAACCGTGCTGGCGGCCGTGCTCACCCGAGACGGTGAGGTCGGCTTGGTAAGCGCCAACTCGGGTGATGACAGCTTAACGGTGCTGCTGGGTTTTGGCGAAGTCGCGCCGCGCATTGTCCAACCTCCAGCGAGCTTGACGGTCGCTCTGGGTGCTACCGTGACTCTGACCGTCGAAGCCATCGGGGCGGGCCCGCTTCACTACCGCTGGAGCAAAAATGGGGTGGTTCTGAATGACTACTGGGGAGGGGCCTATGGTTTCTCGGGTTCTGGCACCGCAACGCTAGTGCTGAGCCAGGTTTCCGACGCCTCGAGTGCGAGTTACACGGTTACGGTCAGCGACGATGCCGGCTTGACCACCAGCGCGACCGCTGTGCTCACCGTAACCAACCCTCCTCCCCTCGGCCTCACCGATCCGTTGTTCGACCTCGCCACCACGATCTACCAGAACGCCCCGGGGATAAGCCGCTCTCCGGTTGCGCTCGCGTCAGCGGATGTCAACGGGGACGGTAAACCAGATCTGATTGTGGCTAACCAGAACATGAACTCCCTTACAGTTTGGACCAACGACGGCAGCGGGGGCCTCGTGTTCGCCGCGGAGTTGACGGTAGGCCAACCGCTGGGCTTCTCAGCTCCGGCCGCGCTGGCGGTGGCGGATCTCAACCTCGATGGGTTCCCGGATCTCGTTTGCGCGGACTTCACAGCGGGAACCTTGGTCGTTTTTTTCAACGACGGACACGGCCAATTCCCAACCACCGGCGCCAGTTTTCAAGCCGGCGGCGGACCACTTTCCGTGGTGGCCGCAGATGTCGATGGCGACGGATTGCCGGACCTCATCTGTGCGAACTACTGGGGCAACAATGTCTGGGTCCTACTGAACTCCGGCGGCGAGAACTTCGCACCGGCACCATCCGGCCCGCTAGGAGTAGGCAATGGGCCGCGTTCGCTGGCCACCGCCGACCTGAACGGCGATGGCTATCCCGACTTGATCTGCGCGAATTCCCAGGACAACGCCGTCGCTGTCTGGACGAATGGCCTCGGCGGCACTTTCTCACCCAGCGCGGGATCACCCGTACCGGTCGGGAATGGCGCCAGCACCGATCCCGTATCCATCGCGCTTTATGACCAAGGCTATCGCAGCCTCCCGGGATTGGTCACCGCCAACTACAACAGCAGCACACTGAGCGGGATGGGCGTTGGCTTGGGCGGCGACCTCTTCCCCACTTGGGCGGCAGGCGTCGGTCGGGGACCCAACTGGGTCACCGTGGCTGATGTCAATGGGGATGGCTGGCCCGACCTAATCTGCGCCAACAGCCTGGACAACACGCTCAGTGTGCTCACTAATGACGGGTCAGGTAACTTTACCCTCGCTTCAACTTTGAAGGTCGGGATCGGCCCCGTCGCCGTGATCGCCATCGACCTAAACGGCGACCACACTACGGACCTGGTAAGCGCCAATGCCGGGGACGGCACGCTCACCATCATCCGCGGCGTGGTAGCCCAGTCGCCACCGTTCGTCTCTACGCTCCCCGCCACCAACGTCACCTTGAGCGCGGCTACCTTGAGTGCCTCCGTCACTCCTCGTGGCCCAAGCGTCCTCTGGTTCACCTGGGGAACGAACACCACATACGGCCTCACGAATTACCTGGGCCCCGTTGGGGCTGGCAACTACGCGGACTACATACCCAATTTGTCACCCAACACACTTTACCACTTCCAAGCATTTGCCAGCAACAGCGTGGGGACGGCCAGCGGCGGCGATTTGTCCTTTTCGACTGCTTCGCCTCCCCCCCGTGGCATCGCGATCGGGCCGCAAAAGGGCTCCGGCGCGTTCCAGCTTCAATTCAGCGTCACTCCCGGTTTGGCCTATACGTTTCAAGGCTCATCCAATCTGGTGAACTGGGTTGACTTGTCCAGCTTCACCGCCGGCCCTGACGGCGTGCTCACCTTCCTTGACGCTGCCGCCACGAATTATCACAGCCGCTTTTACCGCCTGCGGCAGCCGTGATTTGTAAACCTGGATACCCGCTCGGAAATCGCCAAACCGATCTGCCGCCGCCCACCGGACCGCGTTGAGACCCAGCACTGCCTTGGCGCGAGTCAGGGCCGCCTCCCGGCGGGCGAGCAGTAATCCATCGTAATCCGAGTCCAGGCGCACGCCGGCCCAGGCTCCAGATCGCGCTTGGCCAATTGCAGAGCGGCCTCGTCGAGCGGCAGGGAGCAGGCGCTCGTCGTGTCGCATGATCCCGCCTTCTGGCCCGTGCGGCCTTGGGCAGTCATGTGTGATGGACATGCCTGCCACTATTTTGGTGACAATTAATGACAGAAAACTGTCTGCAGGTGTCGGACAACGGCGGAAATGCCTAAAAAGACCGTCGCCATAAGCGGCTGGTGCCCGAAAACTTACGACAACGACCGACACCAAGCTGTGCGTTCGAATCCCTTCGCTTAATCCGTGCATCATACTCTGCCGCAATTACGTGTGTAGAATTCACCTGATGGCCCTGAAATCGGCTTCCCTACTGTCCTTCTATGCCGAACGATGATGGTAGAATAGTCCATAAATATCTTTTCGAAAGATAGTTACAGAACCAGACCAGAGGTGGAACCTCACGCATGCGCGTGACCTGCGGCGCTTCCCCGATCGCGCTCATGTTGGTCCACGGCACCCGCCTCGGCGGGCATTCAGTGACCAACGAACCGGGTCAAACTGACGCGAACGGATGTTGTTCGGCCGTGAATGATGTCTCCTTTGGCGAAGGAGAACTAGTCGTGCTATTCTCCTTCGGTGGGCTGCGTACCTCGAAGGACTCGCTGCACCAATACCTTTCGCACCTGAAAGACTGCTTCCCGGTGCGAAAGGAGTCGCTGGAGACCGGATCGGAACGCCAACGGATGGTCAAGGCGAGTAGTGGTCCAACCCGCCTATGAGTGGCTGCTGAGCCTCGATTAAAGTAATAGGTTGGGCACCGTTTCAGGAGCCATTCTTAAGAACCTCCCAAAAGTCTCGCAGGCCAGATCTGATACTGCGATCTGATACTGTGTGCCCTTTTTTGGGTCCATTTCGGTCCTTTTGGGTTCCCTCGCCGAGGTCGGGAAAGTGAAGATTCCCTCGGTGGGACCGTGTGATTCCGCGTCGGGGCCATTGGGGGCAAAACCCGCTTTTTGACTTCGGATCAGAAGGTTACAGGTTCAAGTCCTGTCGGACGCGCCATTCAAAATCAAGGACTTACGCACGACAAACCTCCAAAATAGGCCCTCTTTCTCCTGACAAAACCCTGACAAATGGGA
>Ga0316226_1000099_pt1 | contig 132870 bp, 214 predicted proteins | sample TBH18017metaG_FD_206009 | JGI IMG/M metagenome (GOLD analysis project Ga0316226, IMG submission 206009) | Freshwater microbial communities from Trout Bog Lake, Wisconsin, USA - TBH18017 | ecosystem: Environmental > Aquatic > Freshwater > Lake > Hypolimnion/Profundal zone | place: USA...
TCCCTGGGGTGGGGGCGGGCGCCGCCCGCCCCCTCACTATAACCCGCGCGCCGGTCAGCCGCGCGTCACCCGGGCGGTCACTGCCACGCCGCTGTCCAGGCGGACGTCCGGCAGGACGTCCACTGCATGCCGCACCGCGTTTGTCATGAGCGCGACAGCGGCTGACCGCAGTACTTCGTCTGATTGAACCGCTGACGGGCGCACCACCAGAACCCGGAACGTGGCGGTGACAAGCATATCGACGGGCGGCACATCATCCGGCAGCGGCGGCATCGGCGACTGAGACCGGACTGGCTCCCGATCCGGCTGACCAGCCGCAGGCCCGAACACTGTCATGTCAGACATGTTTCCTCATCTCTCCTGGCTATCGAACTGATGTTCTAATCCGGGTCCGCTTCCGGGTCCCGGGCTGGAACAGCCGGATGCGGGAACACCTCTACCCGGACGTGTGCTTCCCTGTCGGCATAGAGCGTGCCGTCGTAGGTGGAACCATCACCAGGAAGCCGTCGCAGAGCCGCGAGCAGGCGCTCGCGCTGCTTAGCCTGGTAAGCGACCGTGTCTTCCGGAGTGCCGTTGCCAGGACGCGGGATGATGTAGTCAAACACCACCTGGAACACCACTCGCATGTAGTCCTGCGGTTCCGTCAACCGGAGCTGCGGGAGCACCTGGTGCAGCCGGTCTAGCGAGATGTAGCCTCTGCGGTGTTCTTCGTTGAGCTGCGCGAGGAACGACCGCTTCCAGTTAGCGTGCGCAGACTGCAGCGTTGTCAGGCGCTTGGCTAGTCCAGCGTCAGTATAGTCTTCCATGACAGTATCCGGCCCGAGTGCCTGCGTGACACACCAGTCGCGAATGCGGTCGCAGGCGGCGGCTGCTTCGTCTGGTGTTTCCTGAGTGGGATGCCTGCGCGCATGCGGCATTCCGGTCACCGGCTCCAGGCGTGCGCGCAGCATGAAGTCAGATACGCCGTCCGTACAGTGCTGCCGGGTGCGCACTTCTGACGTTTCCAGCGTGAGCCGCCGCGCCAGCAGCATGCGCTCCTGGAATTCCAGCAGCTCTGCGCGGAACAGTTCTCCGGGGCTCAGCTCCGGCTGCGGCTCGGGCGGTACTGGAACAGCAATCTCGGTCACTGCGCGTCCTCCTGCTCCTGCACCATGCTGCACACGACGGCGATGTCCCCGGTGATGAATGCCGCCGGATGCGTGGTCATGACCTGGCGGATCATAGCGGTGATCATCTCCTCGGTCGCCTCCAGCAGCGGACGTTCCGGGGCTTGCAGCAGCGGACCGCCGATGATGACCTGAAACGTAGCGCTGATCTGCATTTTGTCGGATACTTGCTCGGGCATTCGGTTCCTTCGGCGGGGGTTAAGAGGTTCTAACGAGTGATGCCGATGCTGAACGTGATTTCGTCTTCCAGCTGCAGGCCGAGTGAGGAGCGGACACTGCGGCGCAGCGCGTCCCCCAGCTGGGACCGGATAGTTACGCGGATGGTCTCGTCCTGCAGCAGTTCATCCTGCCGGGCGGTCAGCTGCATCCGCAGCGGCATCGCGATGAGCACTTGCAGCGTTACGAACGGTTCCGGCTGCGCCGGGCGCTCCTGAACTGCCACCGCCTCCACAACAGGCGCAGTCGCGTCCGGAAACGGGGCGGCTGCAGCCGCCGCCTCCTCTGCACCGTTCAGTACGGCGATGAGTTCCTCGACGGCGACGGGCGGGATTCCGCTCCAGTCGCTGGCTGCGATGTGCAGCTGGGCGATGAGATTATCCCGCCAGTCTTCGCCGCGCTTGCGGAGCGTTAGCAGATGCTGTTCCAGCTGGATGTCGTTCAGCTGGGCGATTTCTTCCGGAGTCAGCCAGACGGTGGAGCTGCGTGCTTCTAGGCGAGCTGCTTCCTCATTTCCGACGACTAGTCCGTTGTATCCGTTGACATCCGACCGGCTCATGCGCGGGACACAATGATAGCTGAGCCAGCGGGCTACCCCCTCCGCGCACGGTGTGCCAGTGTAGCGGTCGTGAAAAATCCGGGCGGCGTAGCGCCGGACGGCCAGCTTCCATTCTACCCGGCGGTCACGTTCCGTCTCCATTTCCGTGAGAAGCCTGGCCCGCTCATCAGTTACGACATTGATGCTAGACATTCCTGTTCCTTCCGGTTAGCGCCCGGCTTGCGGGCGCGCTGCACAGTTAATAGTAGCATGGTGGAACGGGTACGTAAACAGCTAGCAGGGGTTTGCGCGGCCCCTCGGATGGTGTATGCTGTACCTATGGCCGCCGGGCAGCCGTTCTCACACACAACGCCCGGCAGCCGTGAGTGACGCCGCCCGGCAGGTCGAGTACCGTCCAGGGCTCCGGGATCTCCCTGCACCGCATGCCAGTGCGGGTCGGTTGCGGGCGTCACGCTGACCGCCGTCTGTACCTTCCCCAGATGCGGACGGCGGTCAGCACGTAGCGGGGTGGAGCAGTTTGGCAGCTCGACGGGCTCATAATCCGTAGGTCGCGGGTTCAAATCCCGCCCCCGCCACTAGCAGGCAGCAGGAAGGAAAAGGAGAAGCATTCGCGTTTGCGAGCGTCCGGGCGAGGAACCGGTACTCATGAAGTTCTTCTGACACGCACGGCGGGTTGCCCGAGTGGCCAAAGGGAGCCGACTGTAAATCGGCTGCAATGCTACGGAGGTTCGAACCCTCCACCCGTCACGCAAGACTACTGAGGGGAGACAATAACGTGATTCCTAATTTCACGTACCAGCGTATCCGGTCCGGTGCGGGCACGCCAGATCCCTGCTAACTGCGTCATCCCTTGTGAGAGGGCTCTGACACCCGGATCAAGCGGGCTCCGGATCGTTGGAGTCGAGTTAAAGCCCGCCCAGGACGGATGATGTAATGAACATGTCGTGCCGACCGATCCCCGGCGCGAATCTGCTGGCGCGTACCCAGCTCCGTCCACCGAGCTGCCGGACTGCGGGATCCGGCAGCTCCTTAACGCCCCGCAGAAACAAGAAACAAGAAGAGGAAGGGAAGGGAAGGTCACAGTGCCGCCATCAGTCAGCGCACTCACCCCCAAGAAGGCACGGCGGGCTCGCAGCTGGAATCGAGGCCAGGCGCGCAAGCAGCTCCGTGTCCAGAAGCAGGCGGAGGCCGAGGCCCGGAACAAGAAGCTGCGCTCGCGAGGGGAACTCACCCCCTGGGAGAAGTCAAAGGCAGCAGCGAAGGCACGGAAGGCTGCCGTCGCGGCCGAAGCCAAGCGAGGAGGAGCGAGCGGATGAGCACTCACTCTAGGGGACGGCCTGCACATGCCCGAGCAGGGGAGCGGGAGCGTGTCTCCCTGATAATGCCGGGACTTGCCCTGGCAGCAGCGGTTATCGCTGCCATTATCATGCTCGGATTCTTCTACGCGTGATATAGTTAATGCGTGACGGGTAGTGAATCTGGGAGTGCAAGAGCCAGGATTTCAGCGCTGCGCGCAGAGATCCTGGCTCTTGACTTGCGCCTGGCCGCCCTGGTTCCGCATCCGGAGGAAGGGCGAGGTGCGGGGAGCGGGAGCGGAGACGGCCGGGGAGGAACGCAGAAACCGCGTTCCTCCCCTCCGTGGCACGCGAGGGCGGCGGAATGCCGGATGGACCTGCATGCGCTGACGCGCCGGATTGAAGCGGAATGGCGGGCGGCAGCCGGGTTTACGCTGCGCGTGCGCGGAGGAAGTGATTCGAATACTTATTCGAGTTTGGAAGCACTGGAGCGGCTGGCGCACGCTCGGGACGTCGAAGCGCGCGAAGGACTACGCTCGCTAGAGCGGTGGATCAAGGGGGCTAGGATGCTGCTAGGAGATGCGGAGCGTCCCCGGCGGATTCCCGGAGCGGAGAAATGCCCCTGGTGCGGGGTACGAAGCTTGCGCATGTGGACTGGTCAGGGTACTGTGAGGTGCGTAAACCCCTCCTGTGCTACCCCATCCGGGGAGAAGGCGACGGCCACATTTGACTACTCCGCTGCAGCCGGGCTCCGGCTCACCTGGCAAGACGGAAGCAGCCTGCAGTATCCGTCCTCTGCCGATTGAGATAGAATCCTGGAAAGACATCCCGCAGCACGCCTGGAGTACGAATCCGGGTGAGCAGCATCTCTACCGATTCGCAAACGGGTACGGGGCGAGTGTCGTGCGAGGCCCGTACACGTACGGCGGCCGGGAGGGACTGTACGAGCTGGGTGTTGTCAGGTGCCTTGACGATGACACCTGGTCACTGACGTATGACACGCCTATCACCGATGATGTGCTCGGCTACCTGACGCTGACTGAAGTAGCAGACCTGCTCATCCGCATCGCCGCACTCCCGGATGGCGGCGAGGAGAGCGATGCAGCCGCAGCCTGGTGACTTCTGCGTCCGGCCGGTTCCGGGGATTGCGGGGCTGGGGATAGCGGCGGGGCAGTGGCTCAACGGCGAAGGCTGGAGCAAGCACGACCACGCCGAGATATACATCGGCGGAGCGGACGAGAACGCCCCGTGGGGGCTTACCGTCAGCTCGTACCCCAACCGGCAGGGGATTAGAGCACTGACGGGTCCTCCGGACGGAGTCCGGGGGGCTGTCTGGTCGAGCGGGGCTATCGAACTGACGTTCGAACAGCGGACGGGGATTGTCAAGTGGTGCCGGGAGAACTTCCGGGTTCCGTATTCCGAGATGGATTATGTGGCTCTGGTGGCGCATCGGCTAGGGATTCCGGTGCCCGGACTGCGGGCGTACATTGCTTCCACAGGACATGAAATATGCAGTCAGTTCGTGGATACGGCGTACCTGCTCGGAGGCGGAATTCATCTCTTTTCTGACGGGCGCTGGCCGGGGGACGTGACTCCTGGTGATCTGGCTGCGCTGGTGACGGCTGCATGAGCTGGAAGTCCGAGGGGCTCCCGATTGTCGGCTGGGGAGATGGCGGGGCCTGGTCTGTGGCGGACGCGGAATGGCTGCTGGACGTCCCGGCGCGGAAGGTACGGGAGGCGCTCCGCGCCGGGGGGATAGAAGCGATGGGGCTGCGGTTCGACCGTGGTCGAGGCACGCGGCACGTCCGCGTGTACCGGGCTGAAGATGTACTGCGAGTGCTGAGTATGGCTGATGAGGAAGGAGCTGAGAAAAAACTTCAGTCTCCTCACCTGCGGTTACGCGGTTATTTTTGGTTTTGGGTGGTCAAGAGTTGGCTTTGGCGCTAGGCTATGCCATACTAAAGCCAGCGGGGGTTCTGTATCCCCGGTGTGACTGGCTTAGTGTCCAGTCCCGCCGGAGACGCTCACCTTGACCCCGTGCGCTGAACCGGAAACCGGGACGCCACGCTCCTACGGGAGCTGACACCGGAGTCCTAGATGAGGTTGAAGTCGTCACGTCGTAAGACTAGCGGCATCGGCATCACAATTGCGGCAGCAGCCGCAACCGCTCTCCTGACCGGGGCTAGACTCGCTCCGAATGCGGCAGGAGCGCAAGCGCAGGAAACGGCGAAAGTGACGGCAGTCACGCCTGTATCTGCGGCTTTCCTCCGGCAGCCTGCGGCAGCCGGAGGTCAGTACACAGTGCGGAGCGGTGACACGCTCGCTACTATTGCAGGGAAGGAATACGGGTCAATGTACTGCTGGCCCGGGATTTACCAGACGAATAAGGATCGGCTTAGCAACCCGAACCTGATCTACCCGGGGCAGGGCCTGCGGATTCCCGGAAAATGCGACACGCAGTCGCCGCCGGTGGTGACAACCGTCACCGCTACGGTCGCGTACCAGCCTCGGCACGCGCTTGCGGCTGCTACGGCTGCTCAGAATTACAGCGGAGGCGGAGGTACCTCGTTCCAGGAGTGCGTGATCCGCACCGAGAGCGGGGGAAATCCCGACGTCTGGAATGCATCGGGACACTGGGGACTCTACCAGTTCTCGGAGTCGACGTGGGTGGAGTACGGCGGCCCGGCATCCGAGTTCGGGAGCGCTAGCGTCGCGGAGCAGAACCAGGTGTTCGACAACGCGATGGCGACGCCAGGCGGAGCTGAAAACTGGTCCCCCTACGACGGATGTTAACATCATACGGTCCATGCCTCTGATATACAGCGTCGCGGAGGCGGGCGCTTGCGCGCCCGCCTCTGCGGGGTGTATACTGGTGCTTAGCACAGCACAGTGGCACACGGCCTCGACGGAAGGAATAACATGAATGACAAGAGCTTCGCCAACGGCAACTCTCCTGCCGTAGTGAGCAAGGAACAGCGAGACAGCGGCTGGCTTGCAGTCATCCGGCCGGAGTCGCACTGGACGCTGACGATCGGGGTGCTCCCCGCGTAGCAGTCGGCAGTACCTGCAGCCCCCTCCGCTTGACAGCGGCAGGGGGCTGCAGTATACTCGGGGTGTGAGTGCTGACGAGATTACGCGGGTGAGCGTCGACCAGCTGACGACCTGGCCGGGAAATCCGCGCCGGGGGAACCGGGCAGCTATCCGGGAAAGTATCCAGGCTCTAGGCATTTACAAGCCTCTGATTGCCCAGCGGAGCACCGGGCAGGTGCTTGTCGGCAATAACACTCTCGCGGTAGTGCGGGAGCTGGGGATTGCGGAAGTTGACGTCATCTACAAGGACATTGATGACGATACGGCCGAGCGCATCCTGCTCGTGGACAACAAGACCAGTGATAGTTCCGGCTACTACAACGACCTGCTGTACGATATGCTGACGGAACTGGACGGGATGACGGGGACTGGCTGGAGCCAGGATGAGCTGGATGCAATCATTGCGACGGCCGAGCAGGCTAGCGGAGACGTTCAGCTCGAATTCGACTTCGGGGTGGCAGGGGGCGAGGATGTGCTTGTCCTGGATGATGTGCGTACCGGAGCCGGCTGGTCAGAGCTGCCGCAGCAGACGGCGGTGAGAGCGGAGCGACAGGCTGCGCAGACGGTGTCGGCTGTACGCGGGGTGCGCGAGATCATGCTCGTGTACACGATTGCGGAGCACGAGGAAATGATCCTGCTGCTGGACGGACTGAAGAAGCGAGCAGGAGAGCAGGCGCGTTACCCGCAGATTATCCAGTTCCTGGTGCGGAAAGCTGCACGCGAGGCCGGTTTGGTGTAGGCTTAGGGTATGGGTACGGGTACGCAGCTGTTCGATGACTACGTGAAGTTCCACCAGATACAGATTGCAAACCGGGATGTGGATCCGGTGTACCCGGTGCTGCGTGAGGTAGCAGAGATACTGGGATGGACGCCGGAAGAGAGAATCCGGTCGGTGTTCCTGCACGTAGCGTACTATGACCTCGGTTCTGCACTCGCCGCGCTAGACGGAAAGAGCGGCGCGTTCCTGACTGCATTCACGCAGCCGCGTGAGGGTCTTGCGTGCGGGACGGAGCGACGTCGGCACCGGATGGGTGACAACCTGGCAGTGCATCTGCATCATCTTGACAACATCGCCATCCGGTACAACGGATTGTCCACCTGGGTGCAGGAACTCATTACCGATGATCCGGTTAGCAACTGGACGTATGTCAGCACAAGACTCATGGAAGTCGACGGAAACGGCCGGTGGAGCGCTTTCAAAACCTGCGAGATGCTCGCGGAAGTGTGCGGGATGCCGCTCCGGGCTCCGGATATGGGGCATGCGAACAGTTCGGGACCCCGGCAGGGACTGGAACTGCTGTATCCGGCTACGCAGTACCTCAAGGGGAACCGGCCTGGGGTGATCGCTGCGCTGAATGTGACATCGAACCTGCTAGTCTGGGAATTGCAGGCCCGAGGAGCTGAGGCGTCGCTGGAAACAGCCGAGACGACGCTGTGTGACTTCCACAGTCTGGCGGAAGGGCGATACTATCCCGGGCTGGACATCGACGTCATGCAGGAGCAGGTACAGCGCGCGCCGATGAACGAGTGGATGCGCGGGATCGCGCTCGCGGCCCGGCGGGCGACGCTGCCGGAACCGTATCTCGGGGAGCTGCACGGGCGGACAGGGCCGGACCGGGCACGCAAGCGCGTGTACAAGCTGACAGGGGAGATCGTGACCCGATGAGTGACGACACGCTGCGGGCGTATGATGAGCACGCCGAGGAATGGGCAGCATACCGGACTGATGATGACTACTGGGCTGCGGATCGTGAGTGGCTGATCCAGCAGATTGAATCAGGGGCCAGGATTGTTGAATTCGGGGCTGGCGCCGGGAATGAAGGAGTTCATTTTATCCAGGCCGGGCTCGATTACACCGGGATAGACGGATCGGTCGGGATGCTAGCGATAGCTGAGCGGCGTATTCCGCCCGAGCAACTCCGGCTCGCTGACCTACGAGAGGTCGAGCTGGCTGATGGCGAACAGACGTTCGACGGGTTCTGGTGCGCGGCGGTGTTGCTGCACATCCCTCGAACTGAAATTGACGGAGTGCTGCGCAGGATGCGGGGCATGCTGGCGGAGGGAGCGCCGGGATTCATCGCGGTGAAAGGCGGCACGGGGGAGGCGTGGGACGACCGGCTGGCAGCTCCGCGATTTTTCTGCTACTGGCAGTTGGACGAATTCGCTGACGTGCTCGCAGAGGGCGGTTTCCGGGTTGAATCAATGCGCGTCAAGGAAGACGGTCGCAACGAGAAACCCCGCTGGAACTGCTACCGGGTGAGGTGCGCGTGAGCGGGGGCTGGACCTACGGGGCCGAGCTGGAATGGCCTGACGTCGACGTGCTGGCTGAGCTGCCTGAGGGATGGATGTGGTCGCGGACTGACTACACGGTGGTGGGGTCGGACGCGGTGGCGAACGATCCGCTGCGAAAGACCTGGTTCCGGTCCGGGGAGCTGAACACGCCGGTGTGCGATTCACCCGAAGAACTCGCCGAGCGAGTCGCCGAGGTGCGAGCCGTGCTGAAACCGGGGCACAACTACCGCTCCAATCTGCACGTCCACGTGGGGGGAGGGCCGGAGTTCGAGGACCTGGACGCGATGAAGGCCGTCGCGGACTACAGTCATCGGCTGCTGCCCGGGGCGCTCAAGATGATGGACCCGCTCAACGGATTGTTCGAGGGGCTGACCGACCCGGAGGAGATCGCCGGGGCGAGAAAGCGAGCGGCGCACTCGGAGCGGTCGCGGCACTACTTCGTTTCGGATCACTGTCACGCGCGGCGAATGGAAGCCGAGAGCATCGACGAGATGCTGCGCCTGGAAGTGCCCGCCTCCAAGAAAAGCGGTACCCCGTGCTGGGCGCTCAAACCACGTGAGGCCGTCAACCTGCGGAGCCTGCGCAAGCACGGGACTATCGAGTTCAGGTGCTTCGCGGGTGACTCGGATGCGCAGGGGGTGTGGGCGGCGGCGGGCTTCGCCCGGGACTGGACGGAGGCGGCGCTGAACGGGTCAGATGCGTTTGAGCTGCCGTACTTTTATGCTCTGCCGGTGCAGGCTCCGTTTGAACTGCGGCTGGAACGCGGGTGGGAGTGGACGAACTTCGCGAAGAACAAGCGCGGGGTGGTCGAGGAGCGGCTGCGCGAGATGGGGAAGCTGTGACTCGCGTGGTGGTGGTCTGTACCGGGAACGTGGTGCGGAGTCCGGCGCTTGCGTGTCTGCTCGGAGCGCGACGCCCTGATCTAGCTGTGGAATCGGCCGGAGTCGGAGGGAACGCGGTCGGAGGGCTGGGAATGCGGCGGCGGATGAGTGAGTTCCTGCTTGAAGCAGGATACGGGGAGTATGCGGCTGCGCATCGCTCCAGGCGCTGGGAGCAGGTGGCTGAGCCTGACGGGATCGATCTGGTGATCGGGGTGGCGCCCGTGCACATGCGGCGGCTCGCGGAAATCGCTCCCGGAATGCGGTCGATGATGACGCAGGAGCGAATTACTGATCCGGTGTTTGGCAATCAGGCAGACTATCTGCTAGCCTGGGAGCAGATCATGGACGCGGCACGCTGGCTCGCAGAAGTGATTCCCTCATAAGGAGCTGCGAATGAGCAAGCTGATTGTCGTCGGAGCCGGGATATCCGGGTCTTCCTTTGCGCGGCTAGCGCGGGACAGTGGTCATGATGTGACGGTGGTAGGGCTGGAAGGGAAACCGGACTCGCTTGCCGCGACGGCGATTCTGCGGCGGGGATACCATGCCGGAATGGCTGAGGAGCTAGCCGCGTGGGATTATGCCGTGGAGCGGTATGCGGAATGGGGCGTCAAGATGACGCACGGGGCGGGGGTGGCGAGTTACCGGCGGCCTCTCGGGGGTGAACGGGAGGATGCAGACTGGCTGCTGCTAGATCCGGCTGCGCCGCTTGTCAGGCGAGATGTGACGCGTGAAGTGATAAGCGTGCACGGGACGCGAGCGTGGTACGGGCGCGGGGACGGGATCGAGGGGGATGCTGTGGTGGTATGCGCGGGAGCTAGGGGAGTGCTAGCGCCGTCGGGGGATGCTACCTGGGGCGTTACCTGGATAGGGGCGGCCGACGCGCTGCGGGCACCTGACGCTGTGAAGGTGTACCAGTACGCACCGTACCGGACGATTGTCGCGGGAGTGGCAGGCGGCCGGGCTCGCGTCGGATCTTCTAGTTCGGTTACTGAAGAGGGGGCTATCGCGCAGGGGGAGAAAATGCTCGGGGTGGCGTGGGACCTCGGCTGGCTCACGACGCGCGAGGGCTGGGAGATGCGGACGGGAATGCGCATCAAGACTGCGGGTGGATGGCGACGTGAGGGTGACGGCCACTGGGAAATCGGCGGATTCCACCGGACCGGATACGCGCTAGCCCCGATGGCCGCGCGGAACGTGCTCGACGACATCGAGAAGTCACTGTGATCTGGTTTGACATGCGCGGGCTGGTCGTGTAGTCTCGTGGTGTGGATCTAGTTTACCTAGCAGGAGCCCCCGCGACGGGGAAGAGCACGCTGATGGCGGAGCTGACACGCGGTGCCGTGCGAGAGAGTCGGCTTGACTACAAGCTGGTGCCCTACGACGAGCTGCTGGTTGACGGTGAGATTGTCGGCGCGGAGATTGGCAGGAAACGGGCCAACTTCCCGGGAACCGACACACTCGCCATGAACGCGCTGCCTCGGGTATCAGAGTGGCTTGAGGCGAAGCTGCTAGACGTGGTATGTGCCGAGGGAGACCGGCTCACGCACATTCGCTTCCTGGATGCGGCGGCGGCGGCCGGGTACCAGGTGAATCTGTTCCTGCTGTCAGCCCGGATGACGGTGCTGGATGAGCGGTGTGCGGCACGCGGATCGGAGCAGAGTCGCGCCTGGCGGCTGAGTCGCGGGACGATGTGCTCGCGCGTCGGGGCGATGGCAGAAGAAAAGGGATATCGGGTATTCCACCTGGATGCCGAATTGGAAACCGGGGAACTCGCTGAGTTCGTGCGCGAGAAGGTACCCGTCATGCGTCAGCTGCGGGAGCGGGCGGACGGTGCGGCATGGCGGTAGTGCGAACCCCGTCAGTCCGAATCGGATTCCGGGTGGCGGACAGCGTGCTGGAACGGGATGTGGTGTCGCGGACTCTGGATGAGCGTGACTATAATCTCCTTCTGAATCGAGAAGGCGGTCCGGTGATGGTCTACATGCCGGACGGGCGACCTCTGGCATGCTACCTGCCCGGGGTGCTGAATGACGTCATGGACGAAGTGGATGCGTATCGGGTACTGCATCCGCTGCACTCCAGCATGACAAACAATCGAGGGATGGCGTCCGGATCCCGGAGGATTGAGCGCGGGGGCGGCGGCGGGACGCGCAGCGACGCGATGAACGTATCATCGGTCATCCTCGGCGCGTTTGAGCCTAGCGGCGTGTACCGGTACTGCCGGATGACGGAATGGACAGGGCGGAATCTGCCGGAGTGGGAGGCGCTAGCTCCGCTGTTCCGGGTGATAGGACGTCACTTTGAGGAACGAGTGACCGAGCGGTACAACGTGCAGATGGAACTGGCGCGCAAGACCGACACCTCGTGGGTGGTACCTGGCACGCCGTTCACGTCTATCACGGTGAATAACAGTTATCCGACCGGAGTACACAAGGACGACGGGGATCTGGAAGACGGCTTCAGTACCATCGCGTGCATTCGGCGCGGGGAATACGAAGGCGGGGTGCTGGTGTTCCCCCAGTATCGCGTCGGGGTGAATTTGATGGACGGGGATCTGCTGCTGATGGACGCCCATCAGTGGCACGGAAATACCCGGATGACATGCGCCTGCGGCGAGCGGATCGTGAACAAGTTCTGCAGCTACTGCGGAGCGGAGCGGATCAGTATTGTCTCTTACTTCCGGACGCGGATGGCAAACTGCGGCAGTCCGGAAGAAGAACTTGAGCGGGCGGTAGCCAACACGGAAAAGCGCTCCCAGCCGCGTCCGGTCAGCAAGACAGAATCAGCGCCTGAACCTGAGCCAGCTGCGGAGACGGAAGTCGTCCAGCTGGACGAGCCTGCGGCTGCTGTCATACTGCCCGATGCGGAGCGGCTCCCGGAGCCTGAGGTTGAGGATGCGCCTGCAGTCAAGCCGAAGCGCACCCGGAAACCCAAGGGGGCTTCAATTGCAACTGTGCCTCCGGCGGTAGAGGCGGAGCCTGAGCCGGTGAGCGCTCCGGTGAAGAAGGTACGCACTCCACGCAGGAAGCCTGCAGCGGCAGTGCCGAAGCCCGCTGTTGATCCCGTGACTGGTGAGCCCCTGGAAGGGTGATGAGGATGGCACGTCGACTTGAGACTGCGGACCGTGATGCGCAGATGTACATTCTCCATAAGGAGAACGTTCCGCACGAGGCTATCGCCAAACGGTTCGATGTGTCTACTGCGACAGTCGGGAAAGGTATCCAGCGAGCCATCCATGACACGTTCCGGTTCAGCGCCGATGAGGATCGCATGGTCCTGGCGGATCAAATCGACGCGCTCATGTTCAAGCTTCGGCGACTCCTCGCGGAGCCGCAGTACATGGTCAGCGTCAGCGGCAAGGTGGTCATCAACCCGGTTACCGGGGAGCCGTTGGTCGATCGCTCGCACGAGGTACGAGTCATGGAATCCCTGCGCAAGTTCATGGACATGCGCGCCAAGCTGCTCGGGCTTAACATGCCGGTCCGGCATCGGGTTGAGATCACTGACAAGATGGATGACGAGATCGAGCGGCTGGCGTCGGAACTCATGCTGCACGGAGCGGGCAGCGGGATTCCGGCGGAACTGCCAGCCGGAGAAATCGTGAACGGTGAGGTTGAGCATGGCAGTGCTGACGCCGGAACCAGATGAGCCTGAAGGGGACGAAAAGGAGACCGAGCTTCCCTCCGACTGGCGGGATCTGAGTCCCGAGGCGAAGAAGGTGCTGCTCCACAAGCTGCGCGGGCGGCATGTTTCGCTGGGACTGGGGGGGCCTCGGGGGTGGCGGTCGCTAGCGAGGCCGAAGCAGCTGCCGCCGAATGACCCGATGCACCATCTGCCAGATGAGAACGGGTTTGCTTGCGGATGCGATGGTCCAGATGAGAACTGGAACATCTGGATGTTCATGGCCGGACGAGGGTGCGTCGCAGGTGAGACTAGGATATACCTGCCTTTGGAGAACCGGCACGAGCGAATTGACGTACTTGCTCGCGCCGGGGAGCCGATCGTCGTCTCCTCGCTGACAGAGGGGGGAGCCCGTCCGGTGCTGACCGATGGGGCTCCATTCGTGCGCGGCGTAGATCAGCTGTACCGGGTGACGATGGACGATGGGAGAGCTATCACTGCCACCGATCGTCACCGATTCCTGACTCCGCAAGGATGGCGGCTACTCGCTGACGTGCGCGTCGGACAGCCTCTAGCCGGAGGCGCTCCCGTTCCTCCGGGGGCAGATTTCTCTTACCGATCAACGTATCGCGGAGATGCGCGGCATTGGAAGAATACAGCCGCAAGTTCTCAACTCGATTATCCGACGTATCCCCGTTACGGTGGTCCACTACCTCATCCGGAAGCAGATAGCGGCCGAGGAAATGCTCCATCATCAGACGGTGCTGACGCACGTAGCCTGATGATGTCGCATGCGGATGATCGGGTATCCTCACCAGGATGTAACCATCTTCGTCGACAGAGTAGCCACCACGCCAGAAGTAGTTACGCTCCGGGTGAGCTTTCGCTTCCAGCCGTGGCAACTCTAGCTCTATCAGACGCTGACGCACTGTCTCCTCATTACAGCCCAGCATCTCAGCCATCTCGCGGCATGTCAGCTGATGCGATTGGAAATAGCGCAGGCGCTCTTCATCCAGGTAGAACCGGCGCGATTCCGACATCAACTTACGGGTGGCGGGGGTTTTCTGACGACCGCGCAGCTGAACTCCGGCCTTCTGGAGAGCACGACCTACTGTCTGATAGGATACTCCGGCAGTCTTGGCTAGATCCTTCAAGTTCTCCCCGGCTTGGTAGCGCTCTATCAGACTGGGAAGCAGCTCAGGAGGAATCCGGGAAAAACCTAGCGGCGGCATACACCCATACTACAGTATGGACGCGGGTCCTGGCTATAACCCCCGCAGGGACCGGGCTGTTCTACGATATGACAGTGCCGGGATCGGAGAACTATGCCGCCGAGGGAATGTGGAACCACAACTGCGGGAAGACCTGGGCCGGAGCTAACTGGATCATCGAGCAAGCGCTGAAAGACCCTGGCTCGGTTTGGGCTGTTGTCGCACCTACATTCCGCGACGTTAGAGTCACCTGCTTCGAGGGTCCTTCCGGAATTCGGAAACAGCTCGAACCCGGTGAAGAGGCCCAATGGCGGAGGAATGAACTTCGTCTGGACTTGGTAAACGGCTCGATTATCTACGGATACTCAGCTGACCAACCAGAACGACTTCGCGGTTCTAACCTTTCCGGGGCTTGGTGCGACGAGACCGGGAGCTGGCAATATGAGGAGACCTGGTATGAGGGTCTTGTTCCTGCGCTGAGAATTGGCAAGCACCCGCGTGTCATGGTCACGTCTACCCCGCGACCCACGCATCTGATCCGGGACCTGTTCAACCGACGTGACGGCACTATGCACGCCACAAGCGCCAGCACATGGGAGAATGCAAAGAATCTCTCCGCTGCCGCGCTTGATGAACTCCGGCGTCGTTACGAAGGAACACGTCTCGGTCGTCAGGAGCTTGAAGGCGTCCTGCTGGACGACCTTGAGGGGGCTTTGTGGAAGCGTTCCGATATCGACGCGGCCCGAGTGAAGCTAGCGGATGTGCCGGATCTGGTACGGGTGGTTGTCGGTATTGACCCGGCAGTCACGTCCGGGGAGGAATCGGACGAGACCGGTATCATCGTCGCTGGTGATGACGGACACGGACACGGCTACGTTCTCGGTGACTATTCCATGAAGGGAACGCCTGACCAGTGCATGCGCGAAGCCGTGCGAGCTTACAAGCGCCATGGCGCGGACTGCATCGTTGCGGAAGTCAACAACGGCGGTGACTTCATCGGCACCGTGCTCCGGAACGTGGACCCGGAAGTGCCGTACCGAACGGTGAGAGCGTCGCGAGGCAAGGCTATCCGGGCAGAGCCAGTGTCAGCGCTTGCAGAGCAGCGACGGCTGCATCATGTGGGGTCATTCCCTGAACTGGAAGACCAGATGTGCAGCCTGGTCCCGGGCATTTCCGCAGGACCTGATGACCGGGTGGACGCCTGCGTCTGGGCTGTGTTCGAGCTGCGCGGGCTGAGTCAGGCGTCGTGGCTCAGTGCCTACGGCGTCGCTCGCTGCGCGGGATGCGACCATGCGTATAGCGTCGGGCTCAAGGAATGCCCGCGCTGCCGGGCTGCCAATCCGCTGGAAGCCGAGCGGACGGTTGTCGCTGGCGAGGTGGTCGTGGATGATGGTGATGTACCTCAGCCCGGTGGATGGGCTTATGTGTACGGCATCAAGAGATGCCCAAAGGGACACGCCTACTCCGACCGGAACGGGAATGCGGGAACCTGCCCGCGCTGCCGAGGCGGAGGGCTGGATTTCCTGCGGAGTACGGGGCGCGGGTTGACACCCGGCGGCGGGACTGGTATGATTCAGTCGTGAGTTCACTATCTGAAGAAGAGCGAGCGCAGGCCCGTCAGCTATTTGAAACTGGCGGGGAAGACAGCCGAGTCTGCTCTTTCTGCGGCGGCGTCCACACTCGGGCATGTCCCCGTGTAGCATCCTTTGAGCTGCATGAAAGCGGCAAGCTGAAGTCTGTTCAGTTCTTTGCTGAAGGCAGCTGGGATGACTCGTTCATCATCTGGCCCGAAATGGCATTTGAAGATGACGACGATAAGGAGAGGCAGGGGTGAGTGCTGATGAGTGAGGATCCGTTCCCGCCGCTGGCGGTGGGGGCGACCGCGCTGCACGAGAACATGATCTCGTTTATTGCGGCGGGGTTTACCCGTGGTGAAGCGCTGCAGATTGTGCTGACGCTACTGACGGAAACGATTAGGGCAAACGGCGGCGCTGGAGGAGGTTAGGATAAGATGTCGGCAACCGGTGCAGTCAGCATATCACGGCTATCGCTGCAGTACCTGACCGTGCCGGTGCAGGTCATGCGAGGCGGAACGGCGTATAACCCGACGGGGGATGCGGTGGCGTTCGCGTTCGTAGACGTGAACGGAGCGGTGCCGACGAGCGGGATGTGGGTAGCCGGGTCGTGGATCACAGTGCCGAACTATTCATATCCTTATGCTGCGCAGTGCCTCATCGGACCGGGAGGCGGTACGGCTCCTGCCACCGGGACATACACAGTCTGGCTGCAGATCACGGATAATCCTGAAATACCTGTTCTGGTGGCCGGTCAGCTGCAGGTGGTCTTATGGTGACATATCCGGGCACCTACGCCGTACCCGGATCCATGTGGCCGGGAGAAATCCGGCCGGGCATGACGCTGGTCGCGGGAAACAGCGGACTTGCGTCAACAGGCGGCCTCGTACGGAAGAGAAAATCAGTCCGTGCTGTGTGGCAAAGCGGCTACGGGAAACTGAATGCTGTACCTCCTCCAGGGGGGGTTGTCACCTGGAATTTCGTCCCTGCGAGCATGCAGCCGGGAGCGGGCGTCCCCGGACTGCCATTGTTCAGTCCGGTCAGCGGAGTCGTAAACGACGCGATAGCATACAGATCCGCGCGGAAAAGGCTGGTGCCTCGTGCGGTCTGGCACGGAAACAGAGGACTGCTCAACGCATTGCCTCCGCCGTTGGGAACTGCAGCAACCGGCGGTCTTATCCGGGGAAGAACAGCTTACCGCGCGGCATGGCGAAGCAATTACGGAACCGTCAACGCGCCGCCGCCTGCTGGCACAGCATGGACCGGATATGCGGTACCCGGAGCCATGTGGCCAGGGGTGATCGTTCCCGGAATGACGCTTGCCGGAGGGGGATCAACTCCTGCAACTCCGTTCACCTACCTGTACAATGATGCTGACGAGTACATCTTCCCGGACTATCTTGAGTCGAGTGACGGGCTGCACTGGACGACGCTGGTAGCCGTACCGCAGATGTCATACAATTACATTATCTCGGTGTCGGCGCACACGGCGGCTCTGCCCGGCGGCGGATACACCTGGGTGCTCATACCGGGTTAGATGACTGACTGGAGGAGGAACTGTGCCAGCTGAGATCTTTGCCAGTAACCGGGCGATGACGACGGTGTCGTCTGGCGGCACGGATGCTCCCTCATCGGGGACATCAGAGTCGTGGACGGTTGCTACCTCGGCGGGATTTCCCACGCCTGCTTCCGGAGCGACTCCGCCTACTGTGTTCCACATTGCGGATCCCGCTGCTCCGTCTGAAATGATTACCGTGACGGCGATATCCGGCACGACATGGACGGTCACGCGCGGAGCGGAATCGACGACACCCGTGACGCATACGGCAGGATTCACGGTATACCAGGTCGTGACGACCGGTGGACTCGGCGGGTTCCTGCAGTCTGCTAACAACCTGGCGGATGTTGCTAATGCTACCACGGCACGAGCTAACCTCGGGATCACTAGCGGGACAACCGGCGGGACAGCATCCTTCGGACTGGTTCCGGTCGCGACCGGGACGTCAGGAACCACGATCTGGGGGTTCGTCGGAGCGAAGCAGGTCAGCTTCAATGCATGGAACCCGGACTCAACCGGAGCATCGTTCTGTGACGCGGCTATGGGTTCAGCTCTTACATCTCTCGGGACGGCATCCGGAGCGATCGTGATTCCGGTGGCCGGGAAATACAAGTTCGCTAATACGTACACGTTCGGCCTGGGACAGGGGCTGATCGGCGCGGCGGGGCCGAGCGAAAACGTAGTGCTGAACTACACCGGCGGAACTGTGTTCCTGCACAGCTACGATGCTGCGTTCAACGTTGACAATACCACGCCGCTGCAGTCACAGTGCGGACCATTCAACGGATTCTTCATTGACGGGACAGGAGCCGGGTCGGCTGCCATCGGGTTTCAGATTGGTGACCAGAACCTGCCGAACGTGAACATCGGGATCCGGGACTTCACCGGGGCGAAGGCGGTCGGCGCGTGGATCTGCAACAACGTCGGCTGGATCAACTACGGTCAGATCACCATCTCGACTGAAAGCTGCACGAATCACATCGTATTTGACAACACTACCAGCGGGTCCGCCAACGGCGGAGTGATTTACGCCTTCAACCAGACTGCCCTGGAAAACCAGAACGGTGTCATCATGAAGAATGACACGCAGTCGGTTGGCGGCGCTTTCATGCTATACGGAGAGTACCTAGGAGGGACGTCCAACTCCGGGGTCGTGCTGAACGTAGGGTCAGACAACTCAAACTCCGGGTTTACCGGCATGTCTCCCTTCATCATTAATGCGGAAGCAGCGTTTGACACCGGTACGGTGGGACACACTACCATCAACCGTGGCTCATCCGCTATCTTGTACGATAACTACGGTCAGCTGGTCTTCCGGAACCAGAGTGCTAACTTCAAGCCGAGCACCGGGATTGACGGTGCCTACCAGTTTTCTTTCAACGGCAGCGTCTTGTCGCAAGCGACTAGTGACTTCCTGCCTAACCCGGGTGTCAACGGTTTTGCCTCGGTTACGATGGGCGGCACCCTGGAGACGCCTAGCGGGGCAGACACCGGCGGCGGCAACATCTACAACGGCTCCGGCAGCGTTCTCGACATACAGCTCGCCAGCGGCGCCAACGTCTATGCTATCGCTAACCCGATTACGGGAATGGCACAGCGACTCGTTGCCAACGTCACGCAGCCAGCGAGCGGGGGGTCAGCGACGCTCAAGCTCACCGGTTTCCTGACCAACGGAGGGGGCGGAACAGTTACCGGGCTGAGTGCGACGAACGGTTTCACTGACGCGCTTGACCTGTGGTCGGACGGAACCAACTGGTACGCTGCCATCAAGGGGACGCATTTCCACTGATCGCTCTTGCGAAAGCCGGAATAACATGGTAGGATTCATCGCAGGGATCGTGCTCATGTGGGTAGGGCACATCAGTCCTGAGCATGCTATCGCGCTACTGACTGGCGCGATCTGGGTGCTCGTACTATCGGGACGCTATCTCTGGCGCGATTTGTAGAGTTTGCAGAGTTTGCAGAGAGGGACAGCATGTCGTCACGCGGAGCAGTGCTCTCGGCTGCTAAGTACATTCCGGGAGGAGCGCGGCCGACGCCTGCTCCGCAGGGAGCGGGGCCGTACTCCGGCATGCTGAGCCCGCTAGCGATGCAGCTGGCAAATGAGCGGGGGTACGCGAATACGTACGGACCATTTTTGCCACGTCCGACACGGACGTTTACCGACGGCGCGTTCGGTCCCTTTTCTCCGATCCTTCCTGTTCCTGTTGATGCTCCCGAGGTGGAAGACGGGCAGCCGGATCCCCGGCTGTGGGAGTACCCGGTCGGCTGGAACCTGCCAGTCGGACGGCCAGGGACTGAAGGTCTTAAGCTTGTCGACTTCGGAACGTTGAAGGTGCTCTCAGAGACCTACTCCGTGGCACGGTCTTGCATTGACCGGCGCAAGTACGAGATCTGCGGCCTGGACTGGGACATCGTGCCCACGCACGAGGCATCAAAGGCTTATCAAGGGGATAGAGCTGCGATGCGGGACTTTGGGGAACGGGTTGCGAAAGCGAAGAAATTCTTCCGGCAGCCTGATCCGGACTACTTCACCTTTTCGGATTTTCTTTCGGCTCTGCTGGAGGAAGTGTTCGTCTACGACGCGCTGGCGATTGTCATGCGTCCTAAGTGGGGTAAGGGGATGGGGAAGGGACTGCTCGGATCCGACCTGGACTGCCTGGAGCTAGTTTCCGGTTCGACCATCCGGCCTCTGGTCGGCATGCACGGTGAGATGCCGCGTCCTCCGGCACCGGCCTACCAGCAGTACCTCTATGGCGTGCCCCGTTCCGACTACATGACGATGATCACGCAGCGGGACATTGACGAGGGCGGGCTGTCCGGGTCGGAAGTGCAGAGTTTCCGGTCTGACCAGCTGCTGTACCTGCGGACTACACCACGCCGGAATACGCCTTACGGATTCAGTCTCGTAGAAAAAGCTATCGTCCCCATTCTCACAGGACTGCGCAAGCAGGCGTTCCAGCTGGAGTACTTCTCAGAGGGAACTGTTCCGGCGGTGTACATCTCGCCTGGTGATGCGAATATCACTCCGAACCAGATTCGGGAGCTGCAGGATGCGCTGAATGCGATCGCCGGAGATCAGGCGTTTCACCACAAGATTATCGTGCTGCCGCCCGGATCGAAGACGATGCCGCAGCGGGACGCCCAGCTCGCTGATCAGTTCGATGAAATTGTCATGGCGGAAGTCGCCATGGTTTTTGACGTAGACCCGATGTCGCTCGGCATTATTCCTAAGGTCTCGACTACTGTCTCGCCGTTTGCCGCCAAGGAAATGGCGCAGGCATCGACGACGGTACATGACAGGACGTCGACCAAGCCCCTGCTCAAGTTCCTCGTGGATATCTTCAACAACGTGCTGCATCGCGTCTGCGGTCAGGACGACATGAAATTCACGTTCGAGGGACTAGCCGAGACTCAGAACGAGTCCGCGATGACGGATCTCATCGTCAAGCAGGTCCAGTACGGCATCAGGTCGGTCGATGAAGGGCGAGCTGAGCTAGAACTGCCGCCGTGGAACCTGCCGGAGACGTCGGGGCCGGTAGTCTTCACCCAGATGGGGCCGGTGCCGTTCGAGATGGCGCCGCAACTGCTCGCGCAGCAGCAGGCTGGTGCGAGCGGCAGCGGCAGCGGCGGGAACTCATCCGGGAGCGGCAAGCGGACGAGGGCGACCTCGACCACCGGACGCGGGGATCAGTACGGCGGGCCGGGAGTGCCCCGGCACGGGAAGCCGATTGCTGCACCGGCGTCGACGCGTCTCAGCTCCGACGTACCGCCGGAAGGACGACGAGGCGGCGGACAGACTAGGACGCCTGCGCACTCGGCTGCTGAAGGCGCGATGTCTACCGGGTCGTCCAAGCCGGGCGGCGGGCGTGTCGGTAAGAATGCTGAGAGCGGAATGAATCGTGCCGTTGCTTCCGAGCTGGAAGCACTTGGTCGGCATCTGCGCAAAGGCCGCGACATCGGTACGTGGGAACCACGCCACATTCCGGTGCCAGCCTTCGAGATTCTCATTGAGGATATCGAAAAAGGGCTGACCTTTGACGAGGCAGCGAGCGGGGTACTCGTGCAGGGGGTGGTGGTGAGTGATGCCCCAAAAGCTGGATCCTCGACCGGAGTGAGGGAATGGCCCGGGTGGAAGCATGACCTGGGGCTGGTTGAGGCATACACCGAGATTATCCGGAAGATGTTCGCCGACGCTGCCGATGATGCGGATGGTGCGCGGCGGGACTGGGCTGGCGGTGTCGTGTGCTGGACGCCTGCCATGTACCAAGACGCGATGCACGCCGGACTAGCGGAAACAGTTGCGGGAGCACTCGGGCCATTGTGGACTGCCGCCTGGAAACTCGGATGGGACAGTGCCGGGGAGCTAGCAGGCGGGGTGGATGGTGACGGTGCGGCTGGCCTGGAAGCTTTTCTGGGGACTGAAGGCCGCCACTGGACTGAGGTCATTACCCGGACCGGGCTCAAGGACGCTGCGCGTCGGGCGGAAATCATCGCACGGACTGAAGTGCAGCGCGCGATGATGACTGCGGCGCTGCAGTGCTACCGTGAGGCCGGGATTTCGTACAAAGAGCTGATGGTTGCCCCGGGTGACCTGGACGAAATATGCACGGATGCTGCTGCGGACGGGATTGTCCCGCTTGACGCGGCGTTTGACTGCGGAGAGGTGATGCCGCCACTGCATATCAACTGCAGATGTGCTGTCGCTCCGGCTGGAATTACGGTCATGCCACCTCATGCGCACATTGGAAAGGGTGAGGGTGAGGGTGAGGGTGAGCCTGACGTGGCGTTCCTGCTCATCCGGACCAGGAATGATGAGGGGAAGCGGCGTTACCTGCTGCAGAAGCGAGGAGACGGATCGCCGCATGCGGGGGACTGGGGACTGCCCGGCGGGAAAGGCCATTCTGGTGAGAACGCCTGGGAAACGGCGATACGTGAAGCCCGGGAAGAAATGGGCGGGCTGCCCGAGCTGAATGCTGTGTGTGTCATGGAGCGGATTGACGGTGACGGGGAACGGAAATGCTCTACGTTCGTATGTGATGTGGATGCGGAGTTCGTGCCGAATACCGGAGCCGGGCTGACTCCGGAGGAGTCGGCAGGCTGGGGCTGGTTCAGCCGTGGAGAGATCGAAGATCTTCCGCTGCATCCCGGTTTTGCGGAGACATGGGCCGGGTACCTGGAACAAGTGCTCGGGAAGAGTGTACGGCGGCGCGGGCCGAAGCGTGTGCTAGTATCCGGTCAGGAAATCTACCCTGATGATGACGAAACCGGCAGCGACGACCTGAACCCGCCTAGCGGCGGCGGGGGGGAATACCCGCATCCGCACAACATCGATCCAGTGATGCAAGCATCCGGAGGACGCTCAGGGGACGAGGGACCGCACTGGGATGGCGGGGAAGCCGAACCGTACGTCGCGACAATGAACGGACCGGGCGGCGGAACTAGCATCCGGGAAGGGCGGGTACCCAAGTCACCCGGCAAGCCGAAGGGGAGCGGGACAGGTGGCGAAGATGGCGGGGAACAGAAGCCGAAAGCGATCCCGCTTGACGGAAATGTTCCGGATGATGAGGATGATGCTGCGCAGCCGTTTGAAAGAGGCAGACCTCCGAACGGAGTCGGCAAGTCGGCAGCGGAGTACTCGGATCCTAACCCCGTTGAAGCTGAGCACATCCTGTCTGTCATGCGGGAAAACTTCCCGGAAAAGGCACTGGGCTGGGTAAAGCGAGCGCGGTGGATCGGGCCGGTGCAGGTTCCGTGGGAACGAGTGAATACTGCGAATATAGACTCGTGGGCGGCATCGCACCAGCTGGACGGAGTGCGGCGGTTCGCTCGGGAGATTCAGGCCGGGACAGGGCACTTGCATCCATCCATCCTCATCCAGCGTGAGGACGATGACAAGTGCGATATAGTGGACGGACATCACCGGGCGCTCGCGCGCCGGGCGCTCGGGAAGCCGGTGCTCGCCTACATCGGATTCGTGCGCGGGAAAGATGTTGAGGCTGCGTTGGAAACGCATTCCAGTCAGATTCACAGCGGAACGGATCCGAAGAACATTTGACAGGGAAAGGGGAAAGGGAAAGGGGTGAGGTATGGTTACAGAACTGTTTGCTGATCAGCCGTCTACGACAGTCAGCTCTGGTGGGACTGATGCCCCTGCTTCAGGAACTTCGGAGTCGTGGACAGTTGCCTCCTCTTCCTCTTTCCCTGCGGCTGCTACTGGCGTGTCGCAGTTTCACATTGCTGACGCAGCCGTGGCTAGCTCTTCTGAGATCATCCTGGTAACGAATGTATCCGGCACGACATGGACGGTCACGCGCGGAGCGGAATCGACAACGCCAGTCGCGCATATTGCCGGATTTACGGTATACCAGGTCGTGACAGCAGGCTGGCTGAACACTGTAGCGCTGCAGTCAAGCAATGCCGGGACTGCGTTCTACGCGCTGACATCCGGCACTGCATACTCAGCTACGTCGTCTTTGACTGCGGGGACCGCCTATTATGCTTTCACTGCCGGAACTGCCTACTCTGCTACATCCGCTGCCAGCGCAGTCACAGCAGGCACAGCCTCTTACAGTCTCACCTCTGGCACCGCCTACGCCTCTACCACCAGCAGTGGCACCGTCACCTCAGCTCTGACGGCAGGCACTGCCTACTTCGCTACTAGCGCTGGATCCGCACTGACTGCGGGGACTGCTTTCTACTCGCTATCATCCGGTACAGCGGCATACGCCCTGACGTCAGGCACAGCGTTCGCGAGTCTCACAGCGGGAACAGCTAGTTACGCGAACAGCGCTGGCACTGCGTTCTACGCGCTGACATCCGGCACCGCTTTTGCAGCGACGTCAGCGGTTACTGCCGGGACAGCTAGCTACTCGCTAACGTCGGGGACGGCATTCGCGGCGGCGAAGGCCGGCACGGCGTACACGGCAGGAGGATTGCAGTCGGCTACCACCAATGTCATCACAAGTGCGGCTGCTGCTCCGTCTACCGGCCAGGTGCTGACGGCTACGTCCAGCACGGCAGCAGACTGGGCGGCGCCGAGTGCTGCGCTCGGCTCAGGCTCTAGCGGTGCAAAGGCCGCGATTACCGGTACGGCGCTTACTGACATCGGTCCTACATACTCAGTGTCCGGAGGTATAGCTGCAGCAGGAGTCGTGTACTGCGTGACAGCTTTTATCAACCCGACTGCCAACACTAGTGCCGACAGCGCTACTATAGGAGTGTACTGGGGTGGCATCACCGGCACTCTCCTCTGCTTTACATCGTTCACGCCAGCTATCACTAGCAGCAACGACCCGACTGTAGCAGAGGCATACGTTTACTTCAGCAGCACGACGGCATGCACCAGCTGCATTGAAGCGATAGCTAGCAGTTCGGCATCCGTGGGCTGGGCGAGCACGACCGGTCTCAGCACCGGGGGAGCAGAAAATATTACTCTAGGCTGGTCATGGGCTAGTGTCACCGGCTCACCGTCGGCTACGCCCGAGTTTGCCATTGCGCAACGACTAGTATGATGAGGCAATTGATGACAGGAGAGGTCAATGGCTAACAGCGATATCTATGAGGCGAACTCCGGTCTCATCTCGGTTGCGTCAACTGGCGGCACAGTCCCTGTCATGTACGTGCAGGCTCCTGCTACCAAGCGAACCTGGATTGTAGGAGTGCGGATCGGCATCGGCGTCACGACAGCGGCAGCCGGTAACTCCATGCTATTCGGGATCGCCCGGACGGCGACAGGCGCGGGTGGCACGTACACAGGACTCAATGCACATGACGCAGCAGCCGGCTCGGCACTGACGCAATCCTACGTGTCATCATTTTCTACCGCACCGACGCCAGTAGCAAGCGGATTTCTCTGGCAGCAGGAGCTTCCGCAAACTACCGGGTCGGCGTGGGAGGAATTCCCCCCGCTCGGGTACGAGTGGGGGATTCCGGCAGGCGGTACCGTGGCGTGCTTCGTTGTCCCGAGCGTCAATACGTCGACTCCTGTTACATTTCAGCTGATTGTCAGTGAGTAGTATCGATGCCGATACCCGTACCGGAACTGACGCTGACACTCGGTCTTATCGGATTCGAGTGGACAACTGGCCCGGTCGTGCTACAATGGCAGACAGGACAGCCTGCCACAGAATGGACGACCGGACCAGTAGCTGCCAGCTGAACTAGCTGTCAGACTGCAGCCAGAGTTTCTCTATCATATCTTCTGCTTCGCTTGGATCGAGTTTCATCTTGATCGTGACACGGACGAGCCCGTCCTCTACCTGCTTGAGCCTGAATGAAGTGGGATGGTGGAGTGACTCCAGCACCTGGAGATCAAGTATCACCCGGCCGAGCGTACCCCGGATATCGTCAAGATCTACCTGCTCCGGATCAGCATGCTTGATGCGGGAGCGAATGTTTTCCAGTTCCTGGACCATGCTTTGGCTGTAAGGCATAAACCCATTATAACATACGTGCAGGGAATGAAGGGGATCGTGTGGCTGCGACGCTAACAGCAGATCAGGAGCTGGTCTACGCCTCCTTCCCGATCTCCAAGACCGAGGAACTTCCTGACGGTAACCTGCTCGTCTACGGCAAGGCTACTGACGGAACGGTAGATTCGGATCGTCAGGTAGTTGACGTGTCATGGAGTGCGCAGGCGCTCAAGCAGTGGCTGGACACTGGTGGGAACGTCCGGGTGCAGCACCAGCCTCAGCGTGACCCCGCTGGCAAGGGGCTGCAGATTGATGTCACTCCGGACGGGCACTGGGTGAAGAGTCTCATTGTCGAGCCGGTTGCGCAGCGGCTAGTCCGGGCTAAAGTGCTGACCGCCTACAGTGTCGGCATCTCGCGGCCCCGGATTGACCCGGACCCCACCGGCAAGGCAATGGGCGGGATCATCCGGGGGAATGCTGACACTCAGATTGTTGAGGTGTCCCTGGTGGACCGGCCCGCCAACAAGAACTGCGGCTTCCAGCTGGTGGCGAAGAGCGCAGGCGGGGAGCTGGACTGGGTGGGCAAGGTCTGGGGCGAGGAACTGCTGACGAAGGACGGGGGAGGTACCGCTACTCCTGCTACTGCAGATGACGATCCGGAAGACGTGCCCGACTACGACATGAAGCCCGACCCCGGGACCGAGCCTACCGAACCGACAGATGATTCCGAGACCGGCAAGGGGCAGGGGCAGGGGCAGGGACAGGGGCTGAACTACATAACCGTCAGCGTTGAACTGCCGAGCGATGTGTCGGTTGCGTTTTCTCCGGCCGACCTAGCCAAGCTGCAGACGTACGCACAGAAGCTGGGTGAGGAGGATGCGGCATTCAAAGTCGTTGGTGATGCCGAGGAAGCGTTCCTCGGGAAGGCGCATCGCAAATTCGGGGCACGGCGACGCAGGCAGCTAGCCGGATCCGGGAACGCACTTGCGGACGGTTCGTATCCTATCCCGGATGCGGATGCACTGCGCCGGGCATCAGTACTCGCGCGCAGTGGACATGGAAATGTGGCAGCCGCAAGGAGGCTGATCGCCAGGAGAGCTAAGGAGCTAAAAGTGCCCAATCCGCTCAGCGAAAACGATGCTGTCAAGGAGGAAGAGACGGTGGAAGATGTCTCCAAGTCCATGACTTGTGGCACCTGCAAGGGTCCTCTCACTGACGGCAAATGCATGAAGTGCATGGGGAAGGCTGCGGCTGCTGTTGAAGTAGATGATGCTGCCGAAAAGGGCATCGCCCAGATGAACCATGACGACAATGACACTGACAGCGACGCCGATGAGGATGAAGGCACGGACAAGGCTGCCAAGCCGAAGAAAGGCGGAAAGGGGAAGGGGAAGGGCGGAGGGGGGAAGCCGCCCTGGCTCAATAGTGATAAGGACAACGACGATGACGACGAAGGATCCGACGACAGCAACAAGGCGTCGATGCCTAATCCAGCGGATGGCGTGACGGGGATGACTGCGAACGCGGTACCAATCCACCGTGAGCCGGATGGCCTGGCTATTGAATCGTTCGAACACGATGCAGGAATGCCGACGGTGCCGGATTCTAGCGTCAAGTCTGATGCTGATGCTGATGCTGTCCCGTTCACCGAGATGGATGCAGCCCTGCGACTGAAGTCGATTGGCGTGGCGCATCAGCTCGGGGTACTGCACGACCTGTGCTGCCCGGTGTTTGCTCCGGGGGATGTTGCCAAGGCGCATCCCGATTCAAACTTTGACTCGATCGACCTCATGTTCTTCGCCCAGAAGGCGATGGACTCCGCTGCGGGCGGATCGATGGAAGAGGCGATGCGGGCTACCGCCCTGTGGACGCACGCGCAGACGCTGAAAATGGTTGGCGTGAGCGGGATGCTGGCGCTGCAGGAGGAAGCGCACAAGGCATTCCGGGATGCGAATCCGGGAGTGAGTTCGTTCCCGACGCCTGGTCACATCAGTGCCGAGCGATACCGGCGGGGGGACATCACCGCTGGCCATGCCGCTGCGAGTCCCGGTGCTGAAGGTCCGCACACGGCGGTCATTCCGTCAGCTGGCGGGATTACTGCTGAGCAGTACGGGCGCGGGTTCATCTCGGACGGTCACGCGGCGGATTCACCTGCGAACAAGGGAGCCGGAGTTCCGTCGTCTGTTGACTACGTGCCGACCATTCAGGAAAATGCGCGGGCGGCCATGCGGGCGATGCACGACCACGTGTCCCAGACGTTTCCCGATGTGTGCTGCATTGGTCCTGGTGACGGTGCGGGCATGCGGAATCCGGTGCCGGTGCCCGCCGGAGTTCCGGCGGTTAGTGCCGCACCGATTGGGCAGTCGCACAAGAGCGAGGCGGAGCCTGCGACTGCGACTGCGACTGCAGAGCCTGACGTTTTCAAGGGCGCTGTCGCGCCGGACATCGAGAAGGCGCGCAAGAAGATGCGCAAGAAGCTCGGCAAGAAGGTGCTAGCCGGGAAGATGACGGTCGACGAAGCGCGGGCGAAGATCGGGCGGAACGTAGCCCAGAAGACCGGCGGGCAGACGATGATCGTGAGCCCGATGGGCGGCGGGATGAAGGCCGAGGAGCAGCCGGAGGCTGTCAAGTCGGCTCGCCCGGAACCGCGTGAATTCCCGCCCGGTTACACGATTGGCGGACTGCCTGCTGCACCCGGTGTGGACGCGGATGTTTTCAAGTCGCTGCTTGCGGAAGCTGTCGGACCGCTGCTGGAGCGGCTTGCCGCGAATGAGGCGGTTATCCGCGAACAGTCTGATATGATTCACAAGATGGCGGACATGCCCGACCCCGGGGTTGCGGCATTCCGTGGGATGGCCTACAAGAGTTTGAATTCTGCTGGACGTCCGGGTGGCGTTCAGACGGTAGCCGAGATCGCGGAGCGTTCTCAGGCTGCTATGCTCCGCGAAATGGAAGTTACATGGCGGACAAGTGCGGATCCCAGGGAGCGGGAAGCTGCCTGGCGGTCGATCAACAAGATGCGAGGGTTCGAATCATGAGTTCGTTTATGACTTAGCTAGAAAAGAAGGAGGAGATCTGCATGGCAGATGTCCTGGAAGCTCCATCTCCTTCCCCTGCTGTGGGGGACTTCGGAGCGCCCGCGCGCGAGGCTGAGGCTTTGCTGAAGCAGCGCGGGCAGACCGGCGATGTGCTCAAGTCGCGCATGCCGGAGCTTGTCAAGGGGGCCGGGTACGCGCTCGGCAACAATGCGCCGCTGTCTGACTCCATGGAGATCATGACTAAGGCGCACCAGGCGACGATGGACCTGCGCACGGCGACGTGGAGCGGGTACAACAACAAGGCATCGGTTGTCAAGGGCCTGAACGGCGACTTCCTGTCGCAGCGGGGGTACCTGAAGACGGCACTGACTGCACCCTCGGTGGGGGAGCAGATGCAGCAGCTGTTTTCGATGCTGCCCGGCGGCGGGGACGCGCTGAAGTCGTTCACGGCCGGAAACCTAGGAATCGGGTCGATTTCGGGCCTGGTTCCGTTCGATCTGCTCGCCCCGAGCAGGCTTATCTATCCTGTTTACACGGTATTCCGCAACAAGCTGCCCCGTCCAGCCGGACAGGGTACCGCCCGGCAGGCCAAGGTCTTCACTGGTGTCTCGGGTTCCCAGACCGGCGGTCAGGGTATCATCGACATCTCGATTCCCGAGCTTGTCCAGGCGAACGGCTCGCTGTCGTCGACGGCGTGGCCGCTCAACCTGCCTCCGTCCGGGTCTCAGACTGAAGTAGACCTCAATATTCCGTATCGGTTCTTCGGACTGACGGAGAGCCTGAGCTGGCTGGCGCAGTTCGCCGGTCAGGGGTTCGAGGACATCTCAGCGCTGGCTAACCTCATCCTGCTGCAGGAAATGATGATGGGTGAAGAGTATCAGCTCCTCGCTGGTACCTCTGTCGCACTCAACGCCCCCGGCACCCCGACCCTCACGGCTCGGACCGCCGGGTCGAACGAAACCGGCCTGACCGGTGTCACCACCAACGTGTTCGTCGAAGTGACCGCGACCAACTACTTCGGCGAGACGACGGTGTCGGCTGCCGGGTCGGTGGCGGCTACCAACGGCCAGGTCGTGGACGTGCTCATCAGTCCGTCGCAGGGTGCGCAGTCGTATAACATCTACGTGTCGACCGGTTCTTCGGCTGGCACGTACTACCGGAGCGCGACTGGTGTCGGCGGGTCGCGGTACACAGTCCAGGGCGCGATCCCGACGTCTGGTCTCACGGCTCCGTCTGCGGACACCGGGACCGGTTCCAACACCCGGCTTGAGGGGCTTATCCCCACGCTGACGGGTAAGAGTGCCTCCACGACAGTATACCCGAACGGCTGGCAGGGCGGGTACTACAACGCCTCGGTCGGTACGCACCTTAGCTACAACGCACTCTACACGGCGCTAGACGCGCTGTGGGAGTCGGTGTTCACCACGCCTGGCGCATTCCGAGCGGACCCGGCGGAGATCGTCGGTGACGGCGGCGACATCATGCGGCTGTCGACGGACGTGATTTCTCAGGGTTCGGCTACCAACTACCGGCTCTGGCTGGACCAGGCGGACGTGTCGGGTATCCGGGTGGGTGCGGCGGTGTCGGAGTTCCAGAACCCGATCACCCGATCGGTCCTGAAGCTGGTGGTGCACCCCTGGATGACGCAGGGCACCGCGATGCTGATGACGTACCAGCTCCCGCAGACGTGGACGAATGTCGCGAATGCGTGGGAGATGACCTGCGTGCAGGACTATGTGTCTATTGCGTGGCCCGTGATTGACGCGACGTTCCGATACAGTATTTTCCTCTACGCCGCCTTGTGCGGTTACGCTCCGTACTACAGCGGGATACTGCAAGGACTTCAGGTGTCAGACACCACCCCCTACAGCTGATCTGTTTGCAGTTACGCACCTTAGTTCGGCTTGAGCTAGTGTAGTGTGAAAGGAACCTCCGTGCTAGCGAGGCTAGCACGGAGGTTCCGCCCCGGCACCGGAGGCACAATGGCCTGGTTCATCAGCCAGCAGAACTACGAGAAAATCGTTCAGGAACTGGCCGAACTAAGCCAGCGTCTTACTACAGTTGAAACAACCCTAGGGAGAGTCATGACGGCTCAGAACGACATCAACGCAGCGGTCGCGCAGATCAGCGCGTCCATCAACGACATCAGCACCCAGATCACCGCGCTCGGCACGGATGTCACCACGATCCAGACCGAGATCGCCACGCTCCAGCAGCAGGGCGTGGACACGTCCGCTCTCAACGCGGCTGTCGCCTCACTCGCCTCCACGCAGTCGAACCTAGATCAGGCTGTTGCAGCTGTCGGCACTATCGCCGCGTCGGTCAATCCGGTTCCGGCTCCTCCGACGGGTACGACCACGACCACGACCACGACTCCGTCGGAGCGCTACGGCTACGGCAGCCAGCGTTAATTCCGTCTTGCTCATTTAGGTTACTGCACGACGCCGTCGGTTGGCGGCTATAGCATGAAAGGTCAGGCATATGCCTATCTTCGCACAAGGACCGTCGTACCAGAAGTACACGGTCGGCACCGGTCCCACCCTGCTTTACTCGACGCGCGGTCAGGCCGGTACCGCTATCGGTACCGCCATCTCCGTCAAGAACCCGACGCTGTTCAATGCCGGGTCCGTCACGGTGTACATCCTCGCCGGAGGTACCGCGCAGGCGACCGGCGGCACCGCCACTGCCGCGAACATTCTCCTGTACGGCATCGGCCTGCTGCCCGGCAACCAGATGACGTTCACCGGCACTGCTGTCACCACGACTACGAGTTACGGCGGCGTGTATGACATGTTCGGCTGCGTAGCCGGGTCTGGCACGACGGTTGTCGTCGAGGGCGGCTACGCTACCCAGACGCTCGTCAGCTAACAACTCTGCTGCTGAGAGGGAACTATGGTCACGTCACCACGGGCAGCGTCCCAGACGACAGGCGTGGACCCGCCTGTCGCCAGCCCGGGCATCACTCAGGTCTACGTCCCGGCATCTGTCGGGACTCCGCACTGCGTCCTGTTCAACAACGGAGCTAGTCCTGCCTACATCGGCGGCTCGTCCGTCACGGCGGCAACCGGGCTGTTCTTCCCGCCGAACGCGCAGCTGTCACTGCCCTACGCACCGTTCGGCATCTGGGCGACTGACAGTTACGTACTCGGCACGGCCACGACTACCATCTCAGCGAACGTCCTAGCCGGAGGCACGACGCTTGCGGCCGGGTCGCTAGCATCCATGACGGTGGGCGGGCTGATTCAGCTCGGCAATGCGGGCAAGCCTACCACCTTCGAAGTGGTGGCTATCTCGGCGTTTGTCAATGCCGGGACGCTGACAACCACGACACCCGTACTGTACGATCACATATCCGGCGCGACCGTGACAACCGTCGCAGCGCAGTCGGCTACGTCGCTGTCGGTGAACGTCGGGACCACGTGATACTATGGCGTCGACCATTGAGCCATTCACTGTCACATCAGGCAGTGCTACACTTATCACGTACCTCACCCCGGGGCCTAGCTCCATCTACATTTCTGCAGGTGCAGGAACTGCGGGCATGTATCTCGGTCTGGGGACGACGACTTCGGCGGCTAACGGCCTCTATCTGCCGAGTGGTTACCCTCCGTGGGAGGCATCACGCTATCCTGGCCTCGGATCGCGTCCACTATACGGCATCGCTGCCAGCGGCACTGTGACAGGCGCATGCCTCATCATTCACCCGTAGCAGAATATGCGGTAGGATAGAAGCATGAGTCAGAGAGTTCAGCTCCCGCCCGGTTGCGCCGGATTCCGGTGCGCGGATGGATCGGTTTACTCCGCTAAGGCGGGGACATCAGTAGTGCTTGAGGACCGGCACGCAAAAGCTCTCTCCAGCAGTCAGCACCAAAGTATCGGGCTGGTGAAGGCTGGAGAGAGCTTCGCGCTCGGAACTAAGAAGGGGAGGTACTGCTCCGGATGCGCCAGGATCTGGCAGGCTTGGTCTCTTGAATGTCCAAAGTGCGGAGAAGAGACGTACGAGTTGCTACCGGCGTCTGCACTGGAGTCGGATGAGACCTCAGCCAGCACTCAAAGCAGTTTGCCCACTCTGAACGGAACTGCTTGAACGGTACTTTGCATGACGAACAGTGTGACCGTTGGTAATGTAGTTCCACCCCATGTAACCTCTCGGTGATGATCCCGGCCTGCTCGGGTCTGCCTGGCGGGCGTCGAGCAGGCCGGGGGTCTGGGTCGGGCTATCAGCCCTTCTCGGGATAGATGCTGTCAGTGGGGCCGGGGGTGACGTTGTAACCGTCCCGCCAGCCCTTGCGACGGGAAACGAACTCCCTGCCGTTCTCGTCTGTCCCGTACTGGGCGTCGCCCAGTCCGAAGCGGATGCGATTTTGGGCTAGTTCTTTCTGGGAGCTGGCGTAGGCTTCCATTGACAGCCAGTACTCGTACGTGGTACGATCGGAGTCAGGGATCACTTGGCGCTTGCTCGGCACGAAATCCGGGTAGGTTTCCTTGAGTTCCTTCCGCTCCGCCTCGGCGTTATTCCCGAACATGGGGAAGATCATCTCCGGCATGGCGGCGGAGTGTACTAGCGCAGCGTGCTTATCCGCAGATAGTGACACTGTATTCCTTTCCTTTATTCCTTTTCCCTGCCCCTGCTTGCGGGCATACCTAAGTGTACCGCACGGGGCGCGTCTACACAACTGGAGATACTATGGGACGATATGGCCGCAACGACGTGGTAAGCGTCGCTGTGCCAGTAACTGCCGGAGGATGCGGAGCGACACACTCGCGACCCGTTGCCGACGGCGTGGCAGCTGACGAATGGGACCTGGAGCAGGCGTGCCTGACATGCTCGACTGCTCTCCAGGGAGACCCGCTCTGGGCATCGATGCCAGCGGAAATACCAGAGACTCCCGACGAGCGCATGATTCGCGAGGATGCGGAAAAGCGCGGCGAGCGGCAGATTAAGAAGTCGCAGGAGCGACTCAGCGTCCAGCAGGGGGAGCTGAACGAGAAGCTCGTCGAGCTGCTAGCGCGCAGCAGCGGCAGCGAGGTGGCGGTTCCGGATCAGGAGCTGATCGCGCGGATGGTCGCGGAGCAAGTGCAGAAAGTACTAGCTTCCATGCGGGGGGCTCCGGCACCGGCGCCGGATGTCGTCGTGCCGGTTGACGAACTGACGGATGAAATCCCTATCGCGAGTGGTGTGGACCTGACCCGGCTGCACGTGCGGACGCTGGGAAAGATGTGCCGGGACCGGGGAGTGGATGACAAAGGCGGCAAGGCGGATCTTGTCGCGCGACTGACAGCTGCGACTGAGGACTGACGTGTGGCTCCGGGCAGCGGGTCCTGTGCGTCGTGCGGAGGAGCTAAACGAGGACGCGCTGCCCGGAATCGCGTCAGTCGTGCTACACTGAACTGTGATGTGTGTGCGAACGGTATGTGCGGAGAGCACGCAGTGTGGTCCGGGGGGCGGTACGTCTGCCTGAAGTGTGCACGGGATGAGGGAATGACAGTGCGGAGGAAACCAGATGACCATGCCAGCCTACGGACCGGTGAGCCCGTACGTGACTCCGCAGATGTTGATCTCGGCTCCGACGGGCATATCGTGGAACACGATTCCGCCGGGATCGGGAGTGACTCCCATCCAGCGACTAGCGGAACAGGCCAACATCTGCGGCCGGGCGACGTCGGAAGCGGACGGAGTCATCAACCAGATCATCCGGGCGACAATTGACACTGAGATCTACCACGGACCCGGTGACTACCGGGTGAACGTGCAGCAGTACACGGGGAACACGCGGATCATCCTGCAGCGGTGGCCGGTCGTGGCTGTCAGCTCAGTGAAAGTAGCTCCGAATGCGATTTTCCCGCGACAGTGGACCACGCTGCCTACCGGATACTACGAGATCGAGTATCCGGCGTCTGGCATTTTCGGGTCCGCGCAGCCGACCGGGTCTGGTGACGGCGGCCAGGCGATCATCCTCGCACCCGGGTACGTCAACTGGGGCATGGGGAGGCAGGGATGGGTCATCCAAGTGCAGTACGTCAACGGCTGGCCGCATGCGGGGCTGATTGCGTCGTGCGTCGCTGGAGCTACCACGCTGACGGTTGATGACTGCACCGGCTGGGCAATTCCGCAGGCCGAGACCGGACTGGTCGGGGCGACTGCGACTATCTATGACGGCGGCCAGCAGGAAGTTATCCAGGTGACTGCGACGTCGGTGACAAGCGGCCCGGGGACGCTGACGCTTGCATCAGGGACTAGTTTCGCACATGACTCGAATGTCGGCATCATTATCTCGACTATTCCCCGTGACCTGCAGTGGGCGACCATCTTGCTAGCAAGTGCTGAGGCGCTAGCGCGCGGCGCAACATCGACCACGGTACAGGAAGTGTCCGGCAAGGCGCAGAACTCCTCAGCACGAATGGACACTCTCCGGCATGATGCCCACCGGATCTTGTCTACGTTCAAGAGGGTGATCTAGCCGATGCCGATCGTATCCTGCCAGAACGCGATTGTCGGTATTCTGCAAGGGCTGCCGATGCCCAACGGCAATTACCTGCTGGAAGCGTACGTCACGCCGCCGGACCCCGAGACCGACTACACAAACCCGCATATTTACATCTGGCCGACCAAGGGTATGGAGTCGCGCAACCCGATGGACGGCGGAGCAATCCCCCGGAACACAGGAGTCGGAACGCCATCAGGGACTAAACCCATCCGGCATCATATGGAGGCGTTTCTGCGGTGGTACGCCAACAATGATGACGTGAGCGCGGACACCTGGTTCCCCGGTATGGTTGACGCAGTGATGTGGGCACTTCGGACGGCGACCGATCCGCTGGTCGTCACGGATCCGTACACTGACATCGAGACGCAGCTGATCGGGATCGGTGAGGAGATGGATTACATGATCACAATCCGCGCAACCGAAGATGAAGCGTACAATATGTATGACTGCTTGATCAGCCTCCCGCTCTGGGAGATTATTCACGCTTAGCAGCTGTTCGCAGCCCCTCCAAGGGGATACCTACCAGCGGAAGGGACTGGGAACCAGTGACCTACCAGCTTATATATCCTGGTTATCGTGACATGGCTACAGGCAAGACTCTCGTTGTCACGCCTGGCAGTGCCTACACCATCGCTCTCACAGGGGGAGCGATCACGTCGACTCCCGCGTACCCGAATGACGGGCGCTGGACGAGCACCACGACATTCGTGTCGATGGAAGATAAGTCCACGAAGTACGAGAAGCCGCCGAAGCCTGACGCTGAACCGGTAACGGATGCGCTCAGCACGATAAAGGAAGGGGCCTGATATGCCCGGAGTGAACCCAGTTGTCGGAGTTCAGCCTACGGCTGTTGCTCCTTCCGAGAGAAGCTGGCTCGGGGTGGGACGGGAGCTGACGGCCGGAACGGCGGTGCTGCCCACCAACACCATCCCGTCCGACCCGAAGAACTTCAGTCCTGAAGACACGCCGAAGTTCCTTCCGGATGAAGCCATTCGCGGTCAGATGGCGCTGCTGTACAACGAGATCCTCGGCCCGGCGGATGGTACCTTTTCGTTTGGCGGACCCAACTTCCTGGACTCGCACGGATTCTGGCTTGACAACATCTTCGGCGACTTGTCCTCGGGGTACAATGGCACGTTCACGGCGACTGCCCCGACGATTACCACGGCTCCCGGCGTGGGGGCGACCGTTGTCACGGTGACAGCGGCTTCGACTGGGTATCCGGCGGGGACGTACATCCAGCTGGAGCCGTCTGCTAGCACGATTGCCGAAGTTGTCAAGGTGACTGGCACGACTGCGACCCTTATCTACTTCGGGAACAACCCGCTGCGATTCGCGCATGGAATCGGCGGGTCGGTGTACACTATCGGCACATCGCCTGGTGCGACGTTCACGCACACGTTCGCGCTACTCAACCAGACGCTCGGCTACGCCGGAATTCCGGGTGCGCAGCCGCCGACGCATACGATTACCGACAACACTAATATCATCACCGGCACGACGCAGACGTACGGTCCTGCCAACCCCTACGGAGCACGTGCCTACCCGATGGCGTGCGTGTCGGCTCTCGACTTCTCGGGCAATGCCGAGCAGCTGATTGATGTCAAGGTGACGGGGAACTGCTGGCCATCGGTTGTTCCGGCAACAACCGCTACCAACGTCGTGTCCAACGTGATTCCGGTTGCGGCATGGCGGTCCCAGGTGTACCTCGGCGGAGTCGGCACTGCGAATGCAGTGTACAATGTGTCGGACTGGCAGATCAACCTCAAGCGCGAGCTGCATGTGTACTTTACAGCTCAGTCTGCTCAAACGCCGTTCATTATCGCGCGTGGGCCGTTCTCGGCTTCGGGCACTATGGCGTTCAGTGTCGCTTCGGACGACACGGATTTGTACCTCATGCTGGAAAACATTCAGCCTCAGACTCAGATCACGCTCACTAACGGGCTCACTGGCACCAGCGCTATCACGCTGACGTTCAACATGCAGGTGACGGCCTTCGTCAAGGACAAGGTGACTCGTAACTCGGTGCTCATAGGATACGAAGCCTCGTGGGATGCAGTTGCCAACGCGATCAACGTAGGCGGAAGTGGTGGATTGGCTCCCATCTCTGTTAGTTTGACGAATGCGCAACCCACCTACTGACGTTCCGCCTCTCACTCCAGCGCTTGACACTACTCCTCGATCGTGCTAGACTCTTCCATGGTGGACTCCCTCTGGTTCACTCGCCCGGGACGGCTCCCCACCGTCCCGGGCACTTTTTCCATCTTAGCACAGGAGCGTAGCGAATGCCTGAAAAAATCAGTGCCGTCGAGCCCGTCGAGCCCGTCAAGCGCGTGCTCAAGCCGATTGAGCGTGTCGAACTCCCGTCTGGCGGCTGGATCGAGTACCGCACCGGCCTCAAGGCAAGCGACAAGTTCGCCGTGCAGGATGCGGTGGTGCTTGAGTACACCGACGGTGAGGCCCGCAAGATTCGCGGCGGGACCACGAACGTGATGCGTAACGCCCTCCTCGCTCGCATCATCACCGCCTGGTCATTCGAGGGCATCCCGATCCCCGCTCAGAACATCGCCGGGGTGGACACTCTCGGTGACACGCTAGACATCGACGACTACAACGTCCTCGCGGAGGACGTATCCTCGCTGCTGGACAAGGTGGCGTTCACCTCGTCCCCAAACCAGCGGAAGTCAGGCAGCTAACCTCCGTTTTCATGGCGGACGGACGGGGCACGCTGCCTGACAGGCTGCATCCGCGCGTAGTGACGTCGCGCTGGTACGCAAAGGCTTACGGCTGGACCCCCGATCAGGTAGCTGAGCTGCCGATCGAGGAATACGAGTGGCTTCCGGCGATCGAGATGGCTGAGTCCGACGCGATAGCCGCGCGGCAGAAGCAGGACGAAGTGCGGAATCGACCGAGAAGGAGGCGGTAAGCATGGCAGATCCGGATGCCCTGCTGTCACAACTGACGGGACTGCAGCTCCGTGGCATGCGAACCTCCCCGGTAGTCGCGGCGGCGATGGGCCGTGCCTTTCACGACCGGCTGGTCAACGTCACTCTCAAAACGTACTCGCACCCGATGTACACCCGCACTCCTGCTCCGCCTGGCGGACCGCCTGCCTACATGGGGGGTGAGCTGGCACTCTCTGTCACGATGGAGGTGAAAGGAGGCATGTCCACTTCTCGGGCCTGGGTCGGGCCGCACACTATCTATGCGGCAGTGCAGGAGTTCGGTGCGGAGATTGACGTCAAGCATACTACGACTGACCGCTGGGGACGCACGATTCCGGGCTTCATGCGCTGGTTCAACGACGGCAGTTTCTGGTACAAGCGGCACGTGTCCATTCCCCCGCGCCCGTACATGAAAATCACCCGTGATGCAATGATAGCAGACGGGTCACTGCACCGGGCTGCGAAAGCGGCATTCCTCGGCGTGATGGAGACGTGAGCTATGGGTGACCTGGACCCTATCGAGCAGGAGTTTATCGCCGACGTTGCTCGCTATCTAGCCGGTCTGGAATCGATGATCCAGATGGGGCGTGAGTTCGTTGAACAGAATGCTGAGGACATCGCCTCGGTAGAGGCGCTGCAAGTTGAAATCGATCATCTTGAGGGCAAGATCATCGAGATCAGGACGATGTACAGCAGTAACGTTCCAGATGGCGAAGCTGCACGGCTAGATGATATCGCTGCGGCAATGGCTGACCTGAGAAATGCCGCTGACGATTTCAACACGCATGTAAACGATGTGGGCAAATCTCTGCTCGATGCAAATCAGGGTCTAATCGACATAGCAGACTCGGCACGTGATGCTGATGATGCACTGCGGGATACATCGGGTGCTGTAGCAGCCTTCAGCGATGATGTCGGGGATATAAGAGCAGGAGCCGTCGCTGCTGATGATGTCCGGGATTCTTTCAAGGACATCCCTGATGCGGTTCACGACGCTGATGCTGCTGTCAGCGACATGGGAAACACTGTTGACGATCTTTCGGCTAGCATGGCGCATGCCGTCACTGATGCTGATCGCGTCGTGCAAGCGACTAATATATTCGGGGACGCTTCCCTTTCTACTGCAGATAAAATCGATCAGATTACTGATGTAATACATCAGATGGACAAGTCTGAGCGGGAATACTACGATGTAGCACGCATGATCATGAAGCTGACCATGACGTTCGGTTCTAGCATGAACGATATCGGGTCAGATCTTAACAACCCTAACATTGGCGTGCTGAACGCTCTTGCTAAGGCTGCTAGCGCTGCTGACACTGCCGACACTGCCGACGCCAACGCTGGCGCGATAAGCTCTAACAATGCTCTTGCACAGTCCATCAATGCAGTGGCTGCTGCTGATTCAAACGGAGCTGCCGTTGCTATCGCCAAGGCAGCAAAGCTGACTCAGCTGGAACAGGCGGCTCGTGATCTCGGCCTGAGTGACCAGGATCTAGCCATGCTTGCTGAACGATCCGGCAGTGCTATCTTCGACCAGGGACAGGCTGCAGCCACTAAGACGGATAAGATCCGCAACTTGATGGCAAACGTTGACACGCTCAGCGACAGCGAGACGAGGAGCATCTGGGTTATACGCGAATCTGAAGATGCTCTAACGTCTGCAGCGGGTGCGACAGCTAAAGCCGGAAATGCGGCAGATCAGGCTAGTCATCAATTCCGCATCTGGGGGACTGGCATCCAGCTTACTGGTTACGGCCTGCACTGGCTGATCGCTGGCACGACTGAGTTCCTTGCCGTCTTCATTCCGGCGATGATCGCTGCCGGAGCGGCAGCCGGGGCGATGGCGGAAGGCGTCGGCTGGATCAAGGACACCCTGATGTCCACGTTCACCGCTACCGAGGCGACTAGCAGCATGATCGGTGAGACGACCGGCCAGGTCTACGGCCTGAAGGACTCATTGCAGGCGACGCAGACGGCAGCTGACCCGCACATCTACGAGCTGCTCGGCGCGGCAGTCAATGCTTGCAGGGAGTCGTTCGGGGACTTCTGGGCGCAGGGCGGTGAGGTCGTTGACATGCTGGACCGATTCGCCGCGCATATTGACATGGCGCTCGGTCCGGGTGGCGTGCTGGGCGGCCAGGCGAACAGCGCCATCAGGAACATGGTATCCGACTTGCAAGGTCTCGGGCAGGTGCTCGGCAACGTCGGTCATATCATTCTGAGCATTGCAGATGACATGCCGGGTGTTGCCGAGATAGTGCTGCATGCTATCGCAGGCATCACCGGCATTCTGAACGACCTGTTCCAGAACAGGTTCATCGGCTACGGCCTCACGCTCTTGATGTTCATGGAAGAGCTGTCGCGCTGGAGTGGCCTGCTGATGAACATGTTCGCCCCGATGATCAGTGGTATCGGGGCTTTCATCGGGAGAATGGGGATCGCTGCTGCCACAGTGGACACTGATTTCGCTGCAATAGATGTCGCTGCTGCAACCACCGGGGGGATCCTGCTAGATGTCGGTGATGCTGCGGAAACTATGGGCGGGGAAATTGCTACCGCCGGGGCAATGACCAAGACGCTGCGCGGTACATTCGCCATGCTGTTCACCACGCAAGTTGGCGGGACGCTGCTCGCTGCTGCTGGTATCGGATTCCTGATTGACAAGCTCGGGCTGATGAACGGGTACGTTACACAGACTGAGTCGTCCATCGCGAAGATGAATGCTACTCTCGGCAGTGAGACCCCTGCTCAGGGATTCGGCACTATCATCACCCAACTGCAGAAGCTGAGCACGATGACGATTAACCCCGGCTCTGCCGCTGGCGGCGGTTTCCTGGGCCTGGTCAAGAATGTCGGTGATGCGATAGTCGGACTTACCGGCCTGGCTCCCGGACCGTGGGATGCGTCCAAGGATGCAGCCTACGCTTACCAGACTGAAATTAACAGCCTGATCAATACACAGGCGAACTTGATCAGTGCCGGAGTGAAAATAAACGGCACGTACTACGACGCTTACCAGACTATCGGCCTGGCGTCAGCCGCTGGCGTGACGATGAACGAGATGTTCACCAAGCAAGGACAGGTGACCGCTCTCGCCCGGCAGATGATCGCTAACCTGCTGGCCGGATACGGGAAGATGGGACAGGTCGGCCCTGTCCTGGCGGGGGACATCAATGCCATCAACGTCCAGACGATGGAACAGCAGACCGACGTGGACAAGCTGAACCAGGCGTGGGACAGCTTCCTGTCCGGTGTGACCGGCGGCACTGGTGCTCTGGCCGGGCTGAACTCGGACCTGATCACTATCGGCAACATCACCACTGATGCTACGTCCAAGATTACTGCGTTCGCGCAGCAGACTACGGGCACGAACCTGTCTGTTCAGGCGATCTCCAAGTCATTGCAGAGCTTCAGCGGGACAAGTGCCCAGGTCTGGACGAACTACAACTCCGCCCTGACGCAGGCTGGCACCCTGACTGACTGGCTGCGCACCGCTGCGTCGGAAGGCGCAGTCGGCAACGCGCAGTATGTCGAATCGATCAAGGGTGCTGTGTCCGAGCTGCTGCCGTACACTGCACATAGCAAGACGGCTGTTGCCGAGCTGGACGCCCTAGCACAGGAGGCGGGAGGACCTGTCACCACCAGCTTCCAGACGCTGACTAGCTGGGTGGGCAACACCAAGAATGCCCAGAAGGACCTGAACGATACCGTTCAGACTGCGACGCAGTACATGTCCAACCTCGGGGCGATAGCGGCTAACCTGTCTTCTACACTGGACAGTGAGGTTGACTCAGCGCTGGCTGCTGGTGCCGTCAACATCAAGGGTATCACTAGCGCGACGCAGCTTTTCACCAAGCAGCTGGAAGATGGCAACGTCTGGACTGGCAGCTTCATCAGCTCGGTAGGCGGACTGGTTGGTCAGCTGAAAGCAGCTGGCGAGCCTCTGTCTGACATCACCAAGGTGCTGGACAACCTGGCCTCGCGAGCTGGCCTCACTACCGGGCAGATCAAGATCATGAACAACGAGATCACCACCTTGTACAATAACATGGCCAGGATTCATGATGTCAGTGCGACAGTGCGCATCGATGAGGTGGTCAATACTCCCGGCGGTCATCTGGTCGGGTCAACTGCTGGCGGTATGGCGACCGGCGGCCGGATCCCGGGTTACGGCGGCGGGGACAAGTACCCGGCGATGTTGGAACCAGGTGAGGCAGTCGTCCCGAAGCACCTGGTGGCGGGTGTCGCTCCGTTCCTCGGGGCACACGGCGTGCCTGGCTTCGCCGCTGGTGGCGTCATGATGCCGCCAGCCGGTGGTGTCGGGCTGCATCACATCATGACTCCGATGGAGCAGGTCCTGCGGGAATGGTCAAACGAGATCTGGCGGGATGATCTCAGGCGGTACGGGCGGAAAGGCCCTATCGGCATCACGGAAATGGACCACCTCTTCAATGCTACCAAGCAGGGAAGCGGAGGCCGGTGGAACAACCCGCAGTACCGTTACCTGGAGCGGTACGAGCGTGACGACATGACCAACTACTACCTGCAAGATGCTATGTACAACAGCCTCGGCAAGGAAATGAAGTCCCTCAACGCTAGCGAGGCAGCCCAGATCGCCAAGTACCGGGAAGATATCAAAAAGGGCGATCCGGCTGAGACTAAGTACTACGACAACCTGTATAAAGGTGATATCAAGAACGAGGAAAGCAGCATCGCTTACTACCGCAAGCTGCTGAAAACGGAAAAGGACGCAAAGCTGCGGAAGGACTACCTGGCTGACATCTCCCGGGACGATGTGCGCCTCGACAAGTACCGGAAGGATCTTGCAGACGAGAGCAGTTACTACAAGGACAAATACCTGAAAGACATCGCCTCTCTGGAAAAGAAAGACAGCCGCAAGCAGGATGAGTATGCACTGGAAATGAGCGTCCTGCTCGATGAGATGGGATTTTCCCCTTCGCTGGGGGTGGCTGAGGACCAGTCTCGCAAGCTTGTCCCGCTCGGGCACTACGACCAGGGCGGGTATCTTCCGCTTGGACTGTCGATGGCGCTTAACACAACCGGACGCCCGGAGCGAGTGGGGGACCCGGGCGGGAGCGGAGGCGGGAGCGATCAGCCTCTTCATGTGCACCTGAACATGGACGGGCGCGAGATTGCTCAGGCGATTCTCCCGAGCATGGTAGGAGCCACGGCTAAGTACGGAATCCGCAACTCCGGCAAGGTAACCGGGCTGATGCGTCCTTCGTAACTGAGGGACGAGGGAGGAAGAGAGCGAGTGACTGCCTACACGCTGTTCAGCCAGGCGACACCGACCGGCGGCTTCACCACGTCTGAAAACGAGGTGACGATCGGCATTACATTTGCGCTGTCACAATCGTGCACACTGAATGCTATCTGGTGGTACTCGCCCTCCGGCGCGACTAGCCTGCCGACGATCGGCCTGTACGAGGTGTCCGGGCAGGTGCTGGTCGCGACCCTGAGCCCTGCCTGGTCCGGTGCGGCTGGCTCAGGATGGGTGCGCGGACCGTTTGTCACGCCGCCGGTCCTGACAGCAGTCACCATATACAAGGCATGTGTTTACCTGCTGGCCGCTGACAGTCTCTACGAGACAGACGATTACTGGTCAACCGGCCCGGGTGCTAGCGGACTCTCTAACGGGCCGCTGCTAGCCCCGAGCGCTAGTTCCTCGTCTGACGGTCAGGAGGACTACAACTTCGCTGTCGGGATCAGTTATCCCGGTACTACGTACACCTCGGCTAACTGGTGGATAGACCCGGAAGTCACCCCCGTCAGCACGGGCGGGAACACGCATATCGTGCAGCAGGTGACCGGATCGTCAGCGGGCGGCTACGGTGTAGGCACGACAGCTATCACCTCCACGGAGGGAAACGGGCTAGTTGCGTTCATCGGGTGGAACTGCGTGACGAGCGGCAGCTACATCGGGGTTCCCTCTGCATGCGTGTCGGACAGCACCGGCAATCTGTGGAAGCAGATTGGCATATCACGCGGCGGGCCGGGCATCACTTCTACCACTCGATGCGCTATCTGGGCGACAGTGAACGCGCAGAGCGTGGACTGGGTATCTGTCGGCATCGCCGGGTACACGGCGTCGGCTGCCTGGACTATCACGGAGATAGCCGGGCTGGCGCAGGTTATTGACATTGATTACAGCATCAGTGCCAACTCGGGCGGTACCGCTCCCACGCTGACCGGAGTGGCATCCAGCAACGATATCGGGTTCGCCTTGTTCGCGTCCGGGAACAGCAGCCAGGCTCTGGCAGGTCCGGCAGGCTGGACGGCACTGACGAGTGAGGTGTCTTCTACCGGGAGTGCTAGCACCGGGATGTCTGTCTACCCGTACTGGAATACCGGCATCATTGCCGGAAGCGTGACGACTAACGGAACTTTCGGGACTGTTTCATCCTACAGCGTGGTGCAGTGCGCCTTGATAGCAAGTGTCTCTCCACCGCCGCAGTACGACTTCCGGTTTCCGCTTATTATCACGGAAGCAGCATTCGGGGCGACGCCGGGCAATGCTTCGTCCTCACTTGATTTCACGTTCGCTAGTGAGTACGTGCCGTGGGCCGACATCAGCACCCGGGTCATCGGTGACGCAGTAGCGGGACGGATTTCCGCAGCGCGCGGACGGCAGTACGAGCTGCAGCAGGAAGAAGCCGGGCAGATGACCATCTACCTGGATAATCACGACGGAGCATTCACCCCGACCAATCCTGGTTCTCCGTACTACTCGAATGCACTGAACTCCAACATGTCATTCCAGTCGGGGATCAGCGGGTGGCGTGGTGTTTTCGGCGCGTCCTTGTCGCAGTCCCGGGCGGAAACGTTCGCATCCGGGCTTAATGCGAATGCTCAGTATTCCATGCTGATAACGCCGGATGGTGTTACTGCTAACACTGCCATCTTCACTACTGTCGGGGCTCCAGTCAACCAGAACTACACGTACTCCTTTTCCTGCTGGGTCATGTGCCCGGCAGGCTGGACAACTGGTGCTGCTATCGTCATCACCTGGGCTAATTCCGGCGGCGATATATTCAGCACTAGTGGCTCTGTCTCCCCCATTCCAGCCGGGGTGTGGACCCAGATAACTTACACGGGGGTTACTCCGGCAAGCGGGAGCACTCTTATCTTCTTCGGGCTGGAGATGGGAGGAACACCACCGTCATCAACGCTATTCTACGTAGCAGAGGCAGCTGTCGTCACGGGGACTGCTGTCACCACGGGGCTGGTCGCACTAGAGACCCCGATGCGGATCAGCTGCTGGTGGCAAGGGAGGCAGTACCCGCTCTGGTCCGGGTTTGCCGAGCGCTGGCCACAGTCCTGGCCGGACATGCCGCAGTGGGGCTTCTCCCAGGTCACGGCAACGGATGCTATCGCTGTCGCGGCGGCAGGCAGCATGTATTCTGCGCTGATAGGCGAGGTGCTGATCGACAATCCGTATGCCTATCTGCCGTGCAACGAGCAGTACACGACCGCTACTACCGGAGCTACTCCAGCCAACCTGTTTTTCTACGCAGGCAGCCCCGCGCTCACTCCGGTGGATGCTAACGGGCAGATCGCCCTGAACAGTGCTACGAACAACCAGGCGGTAGGCGTCTATTTCGATGGGCAGACTGTGCAGGTCAGCACCGGGCTGTCCATTAACTTCCTGGGTGACGACGGCACCGGGATGGGCGCGACCGGGTACAGTTCCCAGGTGACGGGGACACGCGGTCCTTCTCTACTTTACAGTGATCCGGGATTGCCTGCTGTCGCAGGGGTGTCGTCTTCGCTGTCGTTCACTCTTGAATTCTGGTTTTCCTGGGACGGGACCGCTACGCAGGGTACGACGCTGCTGTCCGGTTACAGCACTCCGTCAGCGTTCATAGTGCAGAACGAGACGCAGAACAACGGAGCCTGCCTGGTTGTTAACATCGTGAACGGCGGCTCCGAAGCCCTCCTGAACGTGCAAGTCGGCGATGTGTCCCTGCTAGCCGGTGCTGTCTTGCCATCTCAGTCCCCACAGCACTGCGTCGTTCAGTTCACCGGAGGAGGATCGCCTTTTTTCACGGTGTGGCTAAACGGAGTGAATGACGGAAGCAGTACGACGATATTTGACTTTGCGCTTGATGCGATAGTCCTAGGACCAGGGCGATACTCATACGATTGCCAGATACAGGATCTGGTTGCCAACTTCTACTCTTCCTTCAACTATGCAGCCGGTCATCTTGCTGTCTACTCATACATCCTTCCGGCGTCACGAATCGCCGCGCATTACCAGACTGGAGAGTTCGGCTGGTCAGGGGTGAGTGCAGGACAGCGATTCGCGCAGATCCTCGACTGGGCGCAGCTGGGTCTGCGACGCGGCGGATACCTGAAAAGCGGAGCCACGGGGGTTGCCGAAATCACTCAAGTAGGACCAGCCTACCAGCTGAATGGCTCGACCGCAAGTGATGCGATCAACGCGGTTGCGCAAGGTGAAGGAGGGCAGTATTACGTCAAAGCGGACGGCACCATCACCTACCTGGAAAGAACTGCTGCCTATAACCTGACTGCGCAGGCCGTGCTTGGTGACAATGCGACGTCTGCTCCGGATATCGCCAACCCGAATCCGGAAATTAACATCAACAACGGCGTCGGCTGGTCAGCTACCGGTGCCGGGTCTGTTACCTACGAATCAGGAATGACATACGGCCCGCTGGGCACTCTGCTGTTCCAGCCGGGGACAGCCGTCAGCACCCTGGCGGTATCCCCGTTCGGGCCGGTGACAGCCGGAGGTACCTACACGACCGGAGCCTGGGTCTTTTCCGCTGCGGGCGGGACAGTAGCGGCGGGCGGCATCGTGTGGAATGCGGGCAGCACTGTCGGCACCACTACCGTGATCCCGCCGTCATCCTGGACCTACATCCAGTCGGCTTGCACAGTGCCAGCCGGGGTGACGCGGGCCGGAGCAGCAGTTTACTCGGGTACGTCCCCGCTGTACATCGCGACGGGTGCGCTCATCCAGGTGAGCCCGGAAGTGCCTTATGAAAAAGAAACTGAGTTTGACTTCGACAACTCGTACCTGTACAATGAGGTGACCGCGACGCTGGAGAGCGGCCCTAACCAGCTGACCGTGTACGATGACCGAAATCTCGCTTCTGAGCAGCAGTATTTCCGGAGATCCGCGCTGAGCTTCAGCTCGAATGTGGTGTCCCCGTACGACGTGTCGGACGTGACCACCTGGTCCATCGCCGAGTTCGCGCAGCCGTCCATCCACGTGGCTGCTATCAAGATCGAGGCGTCCGCTAACCCGGTTATCGCTTTCCCGGTGATCCTGAACCTGGACATCGGTGATATCGTGCAGGTGAACCGGCGGCCGGTGGGAGGAGCGATGATATCGGAACTCGGCATCATCGAGCGCATCTCGTATGATATCGGGTCGCGCTACTTCTACGTGACGTACCAGGTAAGTCCTTACCAGCCGTCGAATAACGTGCTCTGCGCGGACACGACAGGATATGACACACCTGGAACAACGATCCTAGCCTGGTGAGGTGAATGACATCCCGACACCACCGAGTACATACACTTCCGGTCCGCTGTCCGCACAGCAGCTGAACCTGGACATGTACAGTGCCACTGCCACCATCACGGGCGCGACTGGCATCTTGTTCCACGCGCACCGGCCGCTGCTGTCGGAGTCCGTGACTGCCAGCGGCACAGCCTATGCTCCTCTTGTTCAGCAGCAGGTAAACGTTTCCGGTATCCAGGCGTTTACCGTGATAGATAACACTGCCCTGTACGGGGTCGGGGCGGATTCTCCCGGCGTGAACTCCCTGTTCCACTTCCGCAACTTTGTCGGGGCCTCCAGCGGGGCGCTGGGAGGATACGCCGGACAGTGGCTGACGTGGGGATTCCCGTATACGGAAAATGTCAGCACGCCTCCCGGCGGCGTCGGAGCCGGGGTGTTCCTGAGCGGAACCGCCTTCGCCAACGGCGTGTTCCAGTACGGCACGACTACGCACAACAACTGCCCGTGGTACCTGGACCTCATCAATCCCGGGTTCGGGTCCGTCAACACCTGGCAGCCGTCCTTCTGGTGGCTGACGGCAAGCACGCCTATCATTTTCGCTAACGGGAGTGATACCGCCGGGCAGACCACCCGGATGGGCTGGCTCTGGAATGGAGTGTCTACCGGGGGCGGCACGCTCGGGTCTATCCCAGTTCCGACGACGAGCTGGGGGACGGTTACCTCTGCAGCGCTTAATACCACGCTCGGATCCTGCCTGACGCTGCTTAACAACCCGCCCATGCTGCGCGTCACCGCAGCGAGCAGCCAGAATTTCACTACCAGCGGCACCGGAGCTATCTTGTTCACCGGGGCTCCGAACGTGGACAACTACGGCGGCTGGTCAACAGCTAACAGCATCTACACTGTCCCGCTTCCGGGCTTGTACCTGTTCTGCCCGACAGTCGGCTGGGGCACGCAGTCATCAGCGGGCGTTCGCTACTCAGGACTAGAGACGAGATCCGGCGGAACCGGCATCGGTAACTTCTACCAGGGGCCTGTCTACAAGGCGACTCCCGTCGGGCCGGGGATAACGGGTGTCGGGATGACGGGCACGTCAGTCGTGCGGATACTCAGCCTGGCAAAAAATGACACGGTGCTCACCTACGGGCTCCAGAATAGCGGCGGCAACCTGACGCTGCTGCCGTCTTACGGATCCCGGCTTATCGGAGCGTACATGGGACAGGTAGCCGCTACCGGTACTGTCTTGACGTATGCAACTCCTAGTACTTCATTCCGCTGGCAGGCGGGTGCGCTGTCCGGCACGGCGCTGACGGCAGCACTCAATCAGCATCTGGGGGCCGACATCACATTCCTGATGAACAGGCCGTACTTCACCGGATACCAGCTGACGGCGCAAACCGGATTCGGCACGGCTGCGGCCTTTAACAAGGTGACAATAGACACACTCGGCGCTCCTCCCAACGGCGGTAACGGGGACAACTACGGCGGCTGGGATGCAACTAATCACCGGTACGTGTCTCAGCTGGCGGGCTGGTACCTGTGCATCGCGGACTTGTATGCCGTGCCGCCCGTCTCCGGCACTGCCGGAGTGCTGACCGCCGGATTCAACGTCAGTTCTAGTGGCAGTATCATCCCGTCATCTTCTCCGGATCAGTTCCAGCAGGTCTACTACCCGGTATCTACCGGAGGTCCTCCTCCGGGTGCTACCGCGATCAATCTCTACTACCTGGCTCCGGGGGAATCCGTTTACCCGTCCCTGCAAGCGCAGAGCTGGGGGGGAGCCTGGGGGACGTACGTATCCACCTCAGCTAGTGCGCAGGTGTACTCGCAGTTCAGTTGCTTCTGGGTTTCAGCATGAGCAATCTAGGAGACCCTGTGGTATTTCCAGTTCCAGATGATGACCGCTCGACTAAACATTTCTTTATCATTCCTGTCGTGCTTATCGTTTTCTGCTTCCTGGCATTTGCCGGCGGTACTGTCGCGTTTGTATCGTGGTCTGTCAGCTCATCCGAGCACAAGTGGTGCTCCGTTATCGACCTGCTTGACGCGGCTCCGGCTCCGCCGAACGCGAATACATCCAATCCAAGTCGGCAGTACGATGCGCAACTGGCTAGTGACTTCAGCGTGCTCAAGAAGAGGCTCGGATGCTGAGCCAGGTTATCCTGGCCGCGATTGCTCAGCCGGGGGCGGGCAGCAGCATCAGCAGCGTTACCGTGTACTACATTCTCGGCAGCGTCGCTACCGTATTCGGCGTAGCGGGCGGCCTGATGAAGTACTACGGCAAGCAGCGAGAGCGCTGGACGCAAGAAGGCCAGCAACGCGCCGAGCAGGCAGCTGCGGTCCGGCACAACTCCGACAAGCTGGACGAGAACACGCATGCAGTCTTCAGCCTGACTGCTGAGCTGCGTGAGTTCGTGACGAGCGTGCGGACTGAGCTGAACGGGCACGAGAACAGGATCGGCATCCTGGAGCGCTTCCGCGAGGACATGCGCAAAGGCGGGAAAGGAGCAGACACGTAATGCTGTTTGAACACGTTCCGCATCCGCACATCGCCAGGCGGAAGGAACAAGGACCAGTCAGTACCGCTACGGAGCGGGGTGGCGGCCTGAATGCAAGGATCGGGCTGGCGGTTACCACCGTGGTCGGCACGATGATCTGCGGCTACGTGTTCGCGCTCATCGCACTAGTGTCACTGCCATCGGCTATTACCTCACACAACCTGACGATCATCATCGCCTGGGTATCATCCAATTTCCTTCAGCTGGTGCTACTGCCCGTCATCATCGTGGGCCAGAACATCCAGGCAAAAACTTCGGACAAGCGTGCTGAGCAGACCTACCAGGATGCCGAAGCGGTACTAGCGGAAGCACTAAAGATCCAGCAGCACCTGGCGGTGCAGGATGACATTCTCACGAAGCTGATTGCACGTGAGTACACCGATGACAAGGAGCACGACTGCCGTGATAATGTATGATGCAGTGAGCCTGGAAAACATCCCGCTGGACGCTCCGGCAGTGGCGGGGTACGTCAACGGGCACTGGCCGACGTTCAGCGACCTGGCTCAGCGTTTCCCGGGTGCCCAGCTGCTCAGCATCACCGTGACGGCAGAAGGAAACGCGAACTGCCTGGATGTTGAAAATGGTGACGCCACGGCGGCGCAAGTACCCGGGTGGGTACAGCGGCAGCCGGGCCTAGGGACGCCCAGGCCATGCCTGTACGCGTCTGCAAGCGCTATGGGTGGGGTACTAGCCGCGCTGCAGGGGGCCGGTATCAGCCTGAGCACCTGCCGATTCTGGAGCGCACACTACACGGGGACAGCACACATCTGCGGTCCGGACAGCTGCGGCGCGGTGGACCGGCTGATGGACGGAACGCAGTGGACGGACAGTGCCCTGGGACGTAATCTGGATCAGAGTCTTGTTGACGACGGCTTCTTCGGAGAGTATGATGAACTCATGACGCAGATCCCCGTGATCCAGCTCGGCAGCACCGGGCAGACCGTGAAGAACTGGCAGGCGCTGCTCATCGCGCGCGAGTACAGCCTGACGATGGACGGGGATTTCGGCCCGGACACTGAGGCAGCTACCCGGCAGTTCCAGGGGGCAGAAAAGACTTCCGAGGACGGGATTGTTGGCACGGCTACGTGGACGGCGGCACTCACCGCGTGATCTGGGACTCGTTCATGTTCGGAGACGAGCTTGACGTGCTTGAGTGCCGCCTCCGTGAGCTGGAAGGCGTGGACGATCTTGTGCACGTGATTGTCGAGGCAGAGATTGCGCACCGGGGATTCCGGAAGCCGCTGCACTACATGTGGAACCGGGAGCGATTTGCCCCGTGGGCAGACCGGATCATTCACGTGCACGTGAAGGCGGATGAACTGCCCCGGGGGGATGACCCGTGGAGCCGGGAACTGGCGCAACGTGAGTTCGTTAAGCGCGGTCTCGCGGATGCCGAGTGGAACGACGTGGTGCTGCACGGGGATTGCGACGAGATTCCCCGGGCGGGCACGCTGCGCGAGATCGTGGGAGCCGGGACGTACCCGGTTGTCCTGCAGCAGCGGCTCTGCCAGTATGCCGTGGACTGGGTGCATCCGCTCCCCTGGCATGGTACGATCGTGACGAAGGTGAGAAGCGCTGGCTCGTTTGCCAGGCTGCGCGGCGTGAGAAACTCCCTCCCTGCTGTGGGCGACGGAGGGAGTCACCTGTCCTGGATGGGCGGGACGGCTGCGCATATCGCGAAGCTTGACGTGCACTGCCACCTGGAGATGACGAAGGACACGGAAGATGCGCTGCGGTCCGGGGTGTGGCTCCGTGAGGGAATGCACTCCGACGGGCACCGGCTGGCCGGAGTGGATGTTGACGAGACATGGCCACAGTGGGTCTGGAAGCGGGAATGTCCTGCTTCGTGGTTCAGGCCGAGAGATGAAGAATGAACGGGGATGGGATGGAATGCGAGTACTGGTAACAGGCTCGAACGGGTTCATCGGGAAGTACACGGAAGACGCACTCGGCAAGGCGGGGCACACATGCGTGTCATTCGATGCCTGTGATGACCGGTACGTAGAAAACCGGGCGCAGCTGGACAAGTCGATATCCCGGCAGATTGATGCGGTCATCAATCTCGCCGGGGTGCTGGGCACATCAGAACTGTTCGCTAATGGCGGAGAGCATCAGGCGGTAGAATCGAATATCATTGGCGCGCTCAACGTCTACGATGCTGCCGCTCGGGCTGGCATCCCGGTCGTGCAGGTGGGCACCGGGCACAAAGGGCAGCTGAACCCGTACGCGATCACCAAGGGGGCGGCGGAGGACCTGGGCCTGGCACGCGCTACCTGGCGAGGCGAGAGAATTACCGTGGTCCGGGCGTACCACGTCTACGGTGCCGGGCAGAAGATGTCCGCTCCGCATGGATCGGGAGGTGTCCGGAAGATATTCCCGTCGTTTGCCTGCCGGGCACTGACGGGCATGCGGATCGAGATCAACGGTTCCGGTGACCAGATGATTGACCTGGTGCATGCTGCTGACGTGGCAGATGTACTGGTCGAGGCGATTAACGGCCCGTACGGAACTGTGGTCGAAGCCGGAAGCGGAGTGGCGACCAGGGTGCAGGACGCAGCACTGGACATCATTGAGGCGTGCAAGTCAAAATCCCGTATCGTGCACGTATCAGGGCGCGCTGGCGAGCCGGAGGGTGCTGTTGTCGTAGCTGAGAATCCAGCCTGTTCTGCTGAGCATGCATGGCCGTGGCGCGTACCGGAGACGGTTGCATGGTACCAGGCGCAGCTCGCTGCGAAGGGGATGCTGTGACTGACGTGACTGAAGCGATCAACTACTCGGACATGGCTGTCGTGCTCACGGCGTGGCGGCGGCCCGGGTACCTGAAGAAGGCGCTGCATTCCTGGACCGGCGTGCGTGATGTGAACAGCCTGGGACGGTTCATTGTCTACGCTGACCCGTCTGATAGGCAGGATGAGATTCTCCGGGTGTGCGCGGACAAGCGGGAGCTGCTGCCGCACCTGGAAGCCGAGGTGAATCCGGAGCACTACGGGGTATCGATGAACCCGGAGTTCTCGATGAAGCGCGGGTTCGAAGCGGGGGCTCGGTTCGTCATCATCGCCGACGACGACATGCTCGTGTCGGATGACATCCTGCGCTACTTCAAGTGGACAGCCAACAAGTTCAAGGATGATCCAGGAGTAGCGGGGGTGTGCGCGCACACGCCGGAGCCTGCGGATGCGGGGGCTGCCGAGGATGAGGTGCAGCTGCTGCCGAGGTACCGGTGCTGGATCTGGGGGACTTGGAACGACCGATTTGAGAGCGTGTTCGAGCCGACATGGGATAGAGACTACAGCTCGGGTGAGCCAGCAGGATACGATTGGAATTTGGATCTCCGTGTTATCCCTGGTCGTGGGCTCAAGTGCGTATTCCCTCTAGCCTCTCGCTCGCAGAACATCGGACGCTTTGAAGGTGTGCACGCTGGCCCGGCGGACTACCACAACACCCTGAACCCCTCCTTTAAGGAGAAGCGCGGGACAGCCATGTATCGGATGGTGCCATGAAGCGGTTGAACCTTGGTGCCGGATACGACATCCGTACCGGGTGGGTGAACTCGGACATCGCAGAGCTGCCCGGGATCGATGTCGTGCACGACCTGGACGTAGCACCGTGGCCGTGGGATAACGCTAGCGTGGATGAGATCCGGGCGATGGATGTCTTCGAGCACGTTAACGACCCCCTGGTCTTCATGAACCAGGCGGGGCGGGTGCTCAAGCCAGGTGGTGTACTCCGGATTCGATCGCCGCACTGGCGAAGCGAGTCAGCGTACACGGACCCCACACATCGCAGGTTCTGTACTGAGCGCACCTGGGACTACTGGGTCAAGAGCACTGAGTACAACCTCAAGTACGGTGCTGCGTACTGCTACTGGGACGTGCTGTTTGAGAAAGTGAGCCTAGAACTGACAGACGGCGGCTCTAATATCCTCATCGTCCTGCGGAGGATCGAGGCATGAGCCTGAGCGACACCGCGATCGTCATGACTGCCTGGAAGCGCCCGCAGTATCTCCGGCGGGTGCTTGAATCGTGGGCAGCTGTCCGGGGCGTGCACGATGTGCGGAGCTTCACCATCGGGCTGGATCCGTCCGAGCGCCAGCAGAAAATGCTGGATATCGTGCAGCAGGCACGCGACCGGCACGGCCTGAACATCACCGTCATCGAGAATCCGGAGCGGTACGACAACCTGGGGAATCCGCTGGAGACGGCCCGCGCGGTGTTCGGATCTGATCCCGGGGTGCAGTTCCTTGTGTTTGCTGAGGAAGATCTCATCGTCAGCGATGACGTTCTCGACTATCTTGCGTGGACGGATGAGCAGTTCCGTGATGACCAGACGGTGCTGATCGCCTGCGCGCACACCGAGGAGGGGGCGTCGTACTGGGCGGATCCGCGTGACGTGCACCTGGGGACGCGGTTCCGCTGCTGGATCTGGGCGAGCTGGCGAGATCGGTGGGACACGGTGCTGGAGCCTACCTGGGACAGGACGTACTCCACAGGCACTCCGGAGCATCCCGGGTCAGGGTGGGATCACCACATCGATGCCCGGATTATCCCCGGCGGCGGCTACCGGACCGTGCTGCCAGCTGCGTCTCGCAGTCAGAACATCGGGAAGTTTGAGGGTGTCCACGCATCACCTGGCGAGTACGCGAGCACCCTCAATCCTTCCTTCCGCGAGGTGTACGGGCTGGTGGACTATCAGCTCTCGAATATCTCGTCGAGTGCTGGTGCCCAGTGATCCGTTAGTACCCGGCCGACCGAGTACTTGAGGCCGAACTCCCGGGCCGCGTCGCGTAGCGACGCGGCCTCTGTGTATGCCTTCTCGTAAGCAGCCGTGATTTCACTGATGTGCGGCTTGCACCACCACGACTGGTGTGCCGCGTTCCAGAACGGCTCACCTTCGACGCTCCACCCGGCACCGGTCAGCTCCGGCATGCTGGAGAAGTTGGTAGTGACGACTGGCGTCCCGCACGCTTGCGCCTCGACAATCGGCAGTCCGAAACCTTCCGCGTGGGACGTGGCAGTCAGGATGTCGGCTGCCCCGTACAGCGCTGCTAGATTCTGGGGCTGGATACGGCCGGTGATGATGCCGTACTGGTCGCTGAACTTGACCTTGTCCCGGATGCCCAGGTGGTTGACGATGTCCATCAGGTTAAGTGCCTGCGGAGCCTGGGTGAGGGAGTGCACAAGCAGCAGTGCGTCGGAATGAGTTTCCGAGAACTTCGCGAAAGCGAGGAATTGCTCGGGAAAAGATTTCCGTACTGCATCCTTGTTGGCAGCGTTCATCGCGATTACGAACGCATCCTCGGGGATTCCTAGCTCACCGCGCACTCGCTTCCTGTCATCGGGCGGACTGAAGACGGAGGTGTCCACGCCGTGCGGGACGTAGAGGCTGGAGAATCCTGCGTCTTCCAGCATGTGCTGGCCGAACTTGCTGATGGCGACCGGGATGGAGCCGGACATCTGGAAGTAATGCCGGTCCATGGCGGACAAGGGGGCACAGTCGATCGGGGTCCAGTTGGCGACCTTGAACCCCTGTGTCTGGTTGGGGTCAATCACCCAGGCGTCCATGATCGTGAGAATCAGGTCTGCGCTGACGGCCTTGGCATGTGCCCCGAGAATGTCGTTGCCGTACGGGTCATACCCGGATGGCAGCACCGGGATGCCCTCCCACAGTGAGGGGGCTCCGGACAGGCCGTGGAACGAGGCGATGAACACCTCATGCCCTAGGTCCCGGAAGCGCGGTGCCCACATGGCGGTCTGCTGCCCGTATCCTGTGCCTACGAATGGAGCATTTGAGCTGATCAGAATTTTCAAAAAGACTCCCCACTAGATCTCCTACGGAGATTCTAGCGGGGAGTCACTGCTATGTCAAGCTACTTGTCCTGCGTTGCCCTGCAATAGTACCATACACAGGGCATATACGCAGCTTGCTGCTAGGCTGCAGCTCGTCGCACAGCAGGGCGGCAACGGGGGGGCTAGTGCACGCAAAAGACGGCCAGGTGCGTGCGCACCTGGCCGTCTACTGTTCTGCTACTGCGTACTACGCTCCGACAGGTGACCCGGTGTACAGGTTGAAGGTACCGGGGCCGGTCTTGACCACGAGTGAGTTAGCCGGGGTCACGGCAGGCGCATCAGCGCTGGTGCCGTTCGCCGAGGACACCACCTCCTGACTCAGCCAGGTGTTGAAGATCTTCAGCGTGTAAGCGTGGTTCCGACCGTGCGTCGTGTGCGTCGCGTTGGCGGCGCGCAGCTCACTGAACATGGCTTCCTCGCCCGAGAGAGGTGTGGCAGGCGTGCGGTCAGTGATGTCAACCACGGTTCCGGCACCAGCCCAGTGCGCCGAGCCGAAGGTGCCGGGGAAGGCCACGTCCACTGGACCGCCGGTGTTGTCGTCGTTGGGGTTGGTGTCCCAGGCCGACGCGGTGAAGTCGCTGCCGTGCTTCTCCAGCTGGAGAAACACCTGCTGGCCGACAGCGATGCCTTCGCCGCTGCTGTCATCGCCGAGCACCTGGGACGTGGTGTCCGTGACGACCGTGAAGCCGTCCTGGTACGTGGTGCCCGGGGCGGGGTTGAGCGCGCCGCCACTGGTGCAGACGTTGACCTTGGTGCCGCCGAGGTACGGGTTAGTGGCGGTGGGGTCGTACGTGGTGGTGCCGGTAGCCTCCCACACGTCGTATGCCTGCTCGGCGGGGTTCCACACGAAACCCAGCTGCGCGAGATTACAGGACAGGGAGCCCGGGACGGTGCCGGGCAGGATGTTCCCGTTGGCGTTGGCACCCACCACGCTGGTCAGCTCGATGCCCAGCGAGCCGTTAGCTCCTGCCTGCTCTGCTGGGGCAAGTGGCGTGAGGTTGGTCTGCACCTCCTGGAACGCCGTACTCGCCCAGGTGAAGTACCCAGCCTCACCGTTGGAGGTGTTCACCGCACCCTGGCCGAGAGAGCGGAACATGTCTGGCGTCGCTGTCACCGTCGCCGTCGCCCTCCGAAACTGCGGAGAGTGCGTGGAGGCGCTGGCACTGCCAGACGCGAGTGCCACACCTCCGAGGGCTGCGGCAACTGCGACCGTGGTCGCGATAGCCTTGCGAGAAAACATGCGGTACTGTCCTTCCGGTTGCATGCCCGTTGCGGGCATGTGCTAAACCTAGCAGCTGCGAGCAGTGGATGCAACTATGACTGCACGGGCGACATGGGCGACACGGGCGGGGCGTCTGCGATCAGCCGGTCATTCCCGTACTTCTCCCAGACAAGACGGGCAAGCGTGATGACGGCAGCTTCATATGTCGGACCGCCGCAGTCCAGCTCGATGTCGTGCCAGTGGCAGTGGACGCTGCTGTGCTCGTGGTCATCGGCGAACAGGTTCCACTTGCCTGTTTCCAGCCAGACCTCCGTCTGTGTGTTCAGCGAGTCGTCCTCGTTGATCGTTCCTGTCCCGTCAACTAGCACGACCATGACATCAATGCTGTTGCTGCCGAATCCGCAATCTCTTTCCAGCATGGAAACATGATTCTTCGGCTTGTCCGAATTGCGGTGTTCTGTAAATTTCCAGAACATCGGGTGATCGTTGAGGTAGTGCCAGCTGTCATGAAAACTGTCCGGATTGACTTCATACGCACGTGAAGTTTCATCCCAGGCTCCTTTCACTACCTCCCAGAAGTTATGATGCACGCGGGGCGGGCACAGCCATCGGTAGTGGTGCTCCCCCTCCGCTTTTTCCTGCTCGTAAATCTCATGACGCATCGGCCATACCGGGTCCCCGTCGTCATCGGACAGGTCGACTGCTGGGAACACGATCTCCTTGTGCGGGAGCACTATTTTCCTTCCTGCATGCTGAGGAGCGCCCCGGCCGCCGTGGGGATGGGGTGGACGTCCGGCCGGGGCGCTCTGTCAGTATAGCGAACTACTGCCGATCATGCAAGCGGTGTTCTACCTGCGGGGCTGAACCACCATGTAGTCGCCCTCGTACATGGTGCGGCGCAGCACGTTCTCCATCCGTTCTACGAGCAGTTCATCGATCCCGGGCTGCCGGTGCGATGCCTCGTGAGCAGCCTGCTGGACTTCCAGCTGCTCACGAACTCCGGCTGCTGCGGCGAGCAGGTCCTCGGTAGTGATGGTGTCCAGCCGACCGCCGGTCCGGTCTAGGCTGTAGAGGATCGCCTTTCCGGCTGCCTCGCTAGCGAAAGCCGGGTAGAATCCCTTGAAAGCCTCAGCTACCGCCTGGTAGTTGACGTCCGCAGCTAGCTGCGCGGCCGGGATGATGGACTTGACCAGGGTGGTGTACCCGTCCCCTTCCAGGCCCTCGATGGAGATGATGTGGTCGATCCGGCCTGGCCGGAGTGCGGCCTTGTCGATCTTTTCGAGGAAGTTGGTCGTGAGCAGCCCGATAACCTCCTGTCCCTTGGTGCTCACCGAGTCCATGAGGTCGAGGATCCGGTCTACTTCTTCCCTGGACTTGCCCTCGGTAAGGAGTTCGAAGTCCTCGATGAACACGACTGCCGGGGCGTACATCTTTGCCGTCTGCAGCGCCTGCAGCGGGTCGTCCTCGGATCGGACGATGATGAACGTCCAGCCGTGTTCAAGCGCGATCTGCGCCGTGAGCACTCCGGCGAGCGACTTGCCGGTGCCGTACGGCCCCTTCAGCAGCACGGTCCGCTTCAGCGACCGGTTCATGTCACGCAGCTGCTGCGCGTACCGGATGTGCGTCCAGACGTTGGCACTCAGCTGCCTCATGACGGCAGGCGTGTAGACGACGCTTTCCGGGCGGACCGAGAACGCATTGAAGAACCCGGGGGTGCTTGCTGCCGTAATCGCCTTGCCCCGGTATATGCTGTTGTTGCGCAGGTGCGCTTCAACAACGTCGAAGAAGCCCTCAATCTTGCGCCGGTGCTTGCGGGGTGCCTCGCAGGTAATCTCCGAGACGTAACCCAGCTCCGGGTGGGACGTGTACTTGACGGTGAACACTGCGTCGAGCGCAGTGAACCCGACCTTGCCCCACGGAGCTTCGGTGTGCTCTCCGATGCCGGTTTCGACCGACTGAATCTCCGGCGGTATGTCCCCGAACATGGTCCTGGTGACCATGCCGATCCCCTGCGCTCCGAACAGCTCGGACATGGCCCGGCTGAAGGCGACAGCTCCGTCCATCATCCGGTACGGGAACATGCGCTTGAAAACGATCTTCTTCTCTTCCGAGCGCCGCACCTCATCCAGGTGACGCATCACCCCGGCGAGGTCGCCTTCGAAGGAGGCCGGGAAACGGAACCCGGTCCCTTCGTAAACGATGGTGTCCTCACCGGACACCTGGCCGCCCAGCGCGGCAAGATTCTCCAGTATCCTCTTCTTCAGTTCAGCTTCCGCCATCTGACGGGCGGCGGGAGTTGCGGGCAGAGCCTTTACTTCCGTGTCTGACACGCTTGCCTATCCTTCCTTTGCACCGGGTTCCCGTTGCACCCGGCTGCGTTGCGGTACTAGTACTAGCCTACTGTACGGGGGGCGTCATTGTGCCGCATTGCGGGTATCAGGCGGCAGCGGAGGCAATTCCCGCAGCCGCTGTAGCTCACTGATGGTGACCAGGCGCTCCAGGCGCTCCTGAGTCGGCCTGGGCATCCCCCGGAATGACGGGAGCGGAGGGAGCTGCCGTCGCTGGAGGGACCTGAATGTCTGACGGAGATAGGGTCGCATTCCCTTCACCATTTCTTTCCTGTGCTAGCTGTGCCCGCATCATTGCTACGATCCTGGTTTCTGCTACCGGCGTGAGGTCCCAGGCGTCCATGCCGATATGTATTTCCCGGGCGGATGTTCTCCGGACGGAACTGTGCGTGTGACCGTGCAGCAGCCAGTTTCCCTCATCCCGGAGGCGGTACTGGTTGTACTGCGGCCGGTGAATAGAATCCGCCGTGTACGGGAAGTGGCTTATCAGGACCAGCTGGCCGTCAATCGTCACCTGGAGAAACGGCTGGATGGAAGCAAAAACCTTCTTATACTCCCCGTGCTTAGCCCATGAGTTGGGGTGCCCGCTCCAGCAGTCGTCGTGATTACCGGTGATCAGGTGCTTAATCCCGTTCATCCGGGTGTACAGCTGGAGTGAAATGCTCCGGCGTCCCATGACGGCATCCCCTGCTACGAACACAGTGTCCTTGACGCCGACCGTGTTATTCCAGCGCTCGATTATTACCTCGTTGTGCTCCTCGACACTAGCGAACCCCCTGATAGCGGACAGAAGGATATGGCCGACATGCGGGTCTGACGTGAACAGCCGTTTGCTCATGCAGGTGTGAGTCTTCCTTTCCTGTTCCTCACCCCCCAGTGGGTGACCGACGGGGGGACGTACCGTGCGTACCAGTCGATAACCTCGGCGATGTTCCACTGCTTGAAACCGTCACCATCCAGGTGGTGATAGTCCGGGAACTGGCTGCGCTCACGCCGCAGCCACCAGGCTCGCACGCCCTGCCGGGAAACGCTGCGCGGCCCGGCGTCAGTCAGGCGCCGGGCCACCTCGGTGAAGCCGCCGTACGCGGGGGGCGGTGCTAGAGTTGTAGTCATACTGCTTCCTTGTCCCCGCGTACGGCGGGCTATGCCTTACTTATTATAGCACTGTATAGCACCGGGGATACACTAGAAGGGCAGTTCCGGACCCTTGCCCGCCCCGTGGTGAGCGGGGTGTGAGGGGTGCGAGGCGTGCGGAGTGACGCCGTTGCCCGGGGTCGGCATGAACACGCCGAAGGCGGTGTCGGGGATGGAGCCGGAGGCGCGGTGCGTGTTGCCGTCGGCCGGAGGACGGAACGAGTCCAGGTCGTTGCGATCCTGCTCGTTCCACTGCCTGACGGTCACCTTGCCCTGGAAGCGACGGTGCTCTAGGTCGCTGGCGATCTTTTCGAGAGACGGGTTCTTGGCGAGATACTCCCGGTCGAGGCCAAGAGCCGCGAGCTTGCGGATGAGGAAGCTGAGGGCGGTGGGATTCTCGGGACTGACGACTAGGTTCGAGAAGATTTTCGCACCTTCGTGCGGTCCGGCCTCTACCCTGGCGACGAGCTTTACCATGTCCTTGCCGCTGCTCTGCGCCTGCGTGGCCTCGGCGGACTCGATGTACATGTCGTAGTCGCCTGCGGGGATGGCGCTGAAGCCAGCCTCGTCACTCGCCGCCAACCATTCCGACCATTTTAGAACACTCATTCGCTATGGCTCCTTCGTGTCGTTGTGAATCTTCTTGATTAGATCTTCGATCCTGGGATTGTCAGTGTACTCCCCGAGCTGACCACCTAGACGGTCGCCCGTCTCGTACCCCTGGAACGTGCCTGTCAGCAGCCTGTACACGATGGAGCCGTCCTCCTGCGGAGCCTTGACCATGAACCCCTCGCAGTCTACTAGGTAGGGGGCGACGGAAGCAAGCTGGCCGATGAGCAGCGGACGGTAAATGTTGTCCTGCCCGAGCTTGGTCATCGTTATCATCATCACGCACTGCAACGGCCTGGTCGGATGCGTGACAAGATCTCGGAACTTCCTGATCAGATCTGTGGAGATCCTTAGCAACTGACCGTAGTCTTGCATTTTCGGAGCGTTGATGCCGGTCAGGTCATCCAGGATCTTGGTCTGGACCTCGCTCAGACTGTCCAGTACTACTGACTCGAAATCGTGATCCCCCGCTAGGAGCCATTCGTACGCCTTGCTCATCGTACGAAACTGCCGGACTGGCACGATGGCAGTGTCCCAGGTGCCGTCAGCCTTCGGCGGGCGATCCCTTGTCGGGTCCCACAGGATCTTACGGCTAGGAGTGAACCGGCTGCCTGTCTCAGCGTCCAGCACTAGCCGAGGCCCCGGAGTTGTGTCTCCTAGCCAGCTCTTACCGTGCTTGGAAAACCCGTGGATGAGAAACGTCACCCCTGGCGGTGGTGCTTCAGTCATTACCTTCCTCGTTTCCCTCCGTGCTGATATGACTGAGTGTATCAGCTTCCTGCTCCGGTAGCAAGTCCGTTTCCTGAAGAGCTGCTTTTTTTGCTCGACTTACCTCCCATCGCTGACGCATGATCTCACTTCGCTCCTCTGGCGGGATCTTGCTCCACATCCGGCGGAATCCCTGACTGATAGCTTCTATTTGCGCGGGTGTCTTTACATAACCTCCCTGTGCCCTGCGTGTTGCTACCTTGCGATAGTTTACGTCATCGTAGGCTAGGTGACACTTACGGCAGAGCGGGATGTAGTCCGTCATCGGGTCTAGGCCATCCGTGTTGTGCACTGTCGCCCACTCCTTCGCAGGATTACCGCAATGATCACATATCTGGTCTGCGGCTCGGCCGCGTGCACGGTAGACACGATAGTGAAGTGTCGCGTAGGATGGTTCCTGTGTTGCTTTCCTCTTGCTGGCCGATCCGGTCTTTCTGCAATCTGTACTGCAGTAACGACGTCGTTTGTACTGACTCACGTACTCCCCGTCACGACGCAGTATCTCCTTGCCGCACTGCTCGCAGATTCTCGGCTCTTGCTCCACGTGACTCCCTCCGGTGCTGTTCATTCATAGTAGACCGGTTTTAGTTAAGGAGCAAGGGATATGACTGAGCAGTCAAGGTCGATGCGGGCCGCTCTGTGGGCGGATCCTGGCGGCACAACCGGACTGGCGCTGTGGGATTTCGTCGAACAGAGATTCAATAGTACGCAACTTCAGTTCCGCGAGACCGGAGCCCTTGTCGAGGACCTTGTGACACGCTATGGTAGTGACTTCTACCTTGGGTACGAGCAGTTCACGATCACGCCTGGTAGGCAGATAAAGCACGATGGATCCGCACTCATGGTCATTGGTATGCTAAGATGGCTCACAGTTAAGCATAACGTGGCGATGCTCCCGTCCCAGCCCCCCTCGGCACGGAGGCTAGGGCTCAAGCATCTGAAAACACTTGGATGGTACCGGGCCGGACAGCAGCACGGAATGGATGCAGCAGGTCATCTTGCGACCTGGGCTATCACTAACGATCTGCTTCCCGAGGAACTGAAGGAGCGACTGCGGGATGTCAGTAGCGGGGCTTGACGAGGATACCATCATCCTCACCTGCAGTTATGCGGAAAGGGATCTGGTCATGCAGATCCCCGGCTCCCGCTGGGATAAGAACCTGCAGCTGTGGCGGATGCCGCTGACCTGGGCGGCAGCGCTCCAGCTCCGCAGCCTGTTCGGCTCCGCTCTCGACCTGACGCCGGAACTGCAGGAGTGGGCCTGGCAGGTGAAGAACACCCGGATCGACCCCGCGATGGCGCTGCGCGAACTGCTGGAGCTACCTGACAGCAGCACTGATGAAGTCGCGTTTCACGTGAAACAATGGCTGGACAAGATCGAGGCCGGGGGTGAGCTGCAGCTCAAGCCGTTCCAGCAGGCTGACGTCGCCTTCCTGGTCACCTGCGGCCAGGCGATTCTGGGGAACCAGCCGGGATCTGGCAAGTCACCGGTCACAATCAGGACGTTGCAGGTGCTGCAGCGGATGGGTCTGGATCCGTATCCCGCCCTCATCATCTGCCCGAACAGCCTCAAGAATACGGTGTGGGCGAAGGAGCTGGCAGCCTGGGCACCCGAACTGTCGGTCACGGTGGTCGGCGGAACAGCACCCGCCCGCCGCAAGCAGATTGAGTCAGCCACCGACGTGACCGTCATCAACTACGAGTCACTGCGGCTGCACACTCGCGAAGCAGGCTACGGCACCATCCGGCTCAGTGACAAGCAGAAGGCGCGCAAGGAGCTGAACGAGGCGGGCTATCGCACTGTTGTCTGTGATGAGGCACACCGCCTCCGGCATGCGGACACTGCCCTCACCCGCAGCTCGTGGGCTGTCCTCCACGACGCAGAGTTCCGGTTCCTGCTGACCGGCACCCCCGTCAACAACCACGTCGGGGATCTGTGGGGTCTGCTGCACGGTATCCAGCCTGACTGGCACCCGCGCTACACCCGCTACCTCACTAGATACGGGCTAATCGGGTACAACTGGTTCGGCGGAACAGAAATCCTCGGTCTCAAGCCGGAGACTGCCTCCGAATTCCGGGCGATCACTGAGCCCGCGTTCCGCCGGATGCTGAAAAGTGCCGTGCTGCCGCAGCTCCCGCCGAAGCTGCCTCCCTCGGTACGCGAGACTCCGATGTCCCCGAAGCAGGCGAAAGCCTACCAGCAGATGGAGAAGAATCTGCTTACCGTCCTCGACGACGGTGAGATACTCAGTGCCCCGTCCGCACTTGCGCAGGCCACGCGATTGCTGCAGTTTGCGTCGTCCTCGGCTATGATTGATGAGGCGGGCGAGGTGCAGCTCAAGAATCCGTCGTCTAAAGTCGATGACCTGCTGGACCTGCTGGGCGAGATGGACGAGGATGAGCCGCTGGTTGTGGCAGCGGTGTCGCGGAAGCTAATCGAGCTTGCAGCAGCGAGGCTGACGGAGAAGAAGATCCGGCATGGGCTGGTGACCGGGGCGCAGTCCACCGTCGAGCGGGCGAAGGCGGTCCAGGACTTCCAGGACGGGCGCATCCGTGTCATACTGATGACACTGGGAGCCGGAGCGGAGGGCCTGACCCTGACACGAGCGAATGTCATATGCTTCATGCAAAAAGCGTGGAGCCCCCAAGTTAACGAACAAGCTGTCGATCGCATCCACCGCATAGGATCTGAGATCCACGATGAGATTCGCATAATCGAGCAGGTCACACCCAACAGTATAGAGCAGCGCGTCCGTGATATACTTGAGGTCAAGGCGTTCCGCATCGAAGAAATTCTAGCCGACGAGCAATCACTGCGAAAGATACTGGGAGCGAATGGCTAAGTGTGAACCTGGGTGCCGGCAGGGAGTGGAGTGGATTACCGGTCAACCTAGAACTAGAGGAGACGCGAATGGAGCCTGAGTCAATGATCGTCATGATAATCCCGCAGGTCGTGAAGAAGGTGGACGCGCACATCGATGAGATGACGGCACAGCGGTACAAGGACCAGCCGCTCGCACAGGACTGGGCACGTGTCGCTAAGCTAGCCGAGGAAGTGGGCGAGGCGGTGTCGGAGATGATTCTGTGGACCGGTCAGAATCCGCGCAAAACGGAGCATCCCGGTGCCCGGGTGAAGCTGCTCGCGGAGCTGGCGGACACGGCGATGGCGAGCATCTACGCCATCCAGCACTTTACCAAGGACGTGTTCGAGACGCAGGCCGTGATGGTCGCTGCGCAGAAGCGTCACCTGGCACGGGTGATCGAGCAAGAGGGCGGCGATGGTGACAACGGGACGATACGACTTCCGGGAGCAGTTGCTTGACGGAGCTAAGCAGCTGGTCACTCAGGAACGGAATGCGGAATACGGGGAACCTCATCAGGACTTCGCCCGCATCGCGGAGATGCTGAACGCCCTGGGCTACCGAGGTCCGGGTCCGGGCGGCCGGATGCTGATGCCCCGGGACGTGGCTGTCATCCAGATCTGCCTGAAGCTGAGCCGCCTGGTGTGGACGCCTAGTAAGATGGACTCGGTGATGGACATCGCTGGCTACAGTGCCTGTTACTGGGACTGCATTGCGCATGAGGAGGATGAGGACGCATGATCTGCAAGGCGTGCCGGGAAGGTGCCGCCCTGTACCTAGAGGGAAAGGACGCGGAAGCGGAGGCGAGGCACCGAGATGGCTGCCCCGGCCTGACGTGGTGCTTCTGCGCTCATAAGAAACCTCCGACGGGAAAGATATACGCGCGGTCGTAGCATGCCTGACAATGACGTGGTGCACGAAGGGCTGAGTTCCGGCCCTAGCTCTGGCCCTGGCGTGGACCGGCAGGGCAATCAGGTCATTGACCCGACCAAGAACGTGGACGCCCTGGTCCGCGCTGCTATCCAGCGGCAGGATGACCTGCGCGTCGCCGAATCTAGTCACATCCGCGAGCTGATGTCTATCCGGGCGAGCTACGAGGAGAAGCTGCGAACGCAGGAGTCAGCTCGCATCGACGCGATCCGGCAGGTTGACGTCAGCGCGGTTGCGCGAGCGGCGGAGGTGTCGGCGGCGCAGGCGTCCACCCTGGCGACGCAGCAGCAGGCGTCAGCCGACGCACTCCGCAACCAGGTGGAGCAGGCGCGCATCGCCACCGCCGATGCCCTCGCCCAGGCGCTCGCCCCGATCACCAAGTCGATCGAAGACCTGCGTGCCGCTCAGTACCAGCAGCAGGGCGAGAAATCCTCGAAGGTGGAAACGTCCTCCTCCGACCGGGACCTGGTGGCGATTGAGCAGGCTCGCATCCAGGCGTCACAGGCACGGATGCAGCTGTTCGCCCTGGTGATCGCTGCGATCGTGCTGGCAATCGGTATCTACACTGCATTTCATAAGTGAAGCGTGCTATGCTGAGGGCAGTGACGCCGGAAGGAAGCGAGAACTTGTGGGAGCCTCACCACTAGAAGCGGTGGAATTGCACCTCGTCACTAACTTGGACGAGGCTCTCGCACTCAAGCGCTGGCTGGGGGAGCGGCGCGAGATTCTAGGCGTGGACACTGAGTCGTCGGGACTGAATCCGAGCAGTGACAGCCTGAGGCTGGTGCAGGTGGGCGATCAGGACACCGGCTGGGCGATTCCGTGGCCGCTGTGGGGCGGACTGGCGCAGGAGGTGCTGCGCAGCTACGAGGGACCGATGGTCCTCCACAACCTCCCGCACGACTGGAGGTTCCTGTCGATTCAGGGCGGGATTGACCTGCCCTGGCACCGGCTGCACGATACGCTGATCCTAGCCGCACTGGATGATCCGATGCGAGCGCGCGGGCTGAAGCCGCTATCGCGGCGGCTGATCGACCCGAAGGCGGACTCCGGTCAGCGTGCCCTGGATGACGGCATGAAGAGGAACGGCTGGACCTGGGGGTCAGTTCCCTATGACTTCGCTCCGTACTGGGCGTACTCAGCCCTGGACCCGGTGCTGACAAGCAGGCTATGGTCGCATCTGTACCCGCGTGTGATGGCGAGCTGTCCCGAGGCGTACGACGTGGAGCTGGCAGTCAACAAGATCTGCGTGAACATGATGCTCAAGGGCATCCTCATCGACCCCGCCTACATCACGCAGGCCCGGCTGAAGCTGGAAACCTACGCCTCGGAAGCGCGCACCTGGCTGGACGCAGCCTACGGCATCACCAGCGTGCTCAGTGCCCGGCAGATTTCCGCCGCACTGGAAAAACATGGTGAGCCGCCAACGGAGTTCACCCCGAAGTCCGGGCTGCCGAAGATGGACAAGGAATTCCTGGCACGCGTCCGCGACTTCGGATCGACTCCGCAGGCACGGGAGATAGCGGAGCAGGTGCTCGGCGTACGGCACGCCGAGAAGATGATGTCGTCCTATCTGGACAACTTCATCAAGAGCGCGGATGCCGATGACGTGGTGCGCTGCCAGATCTGGCAGGCCGAGGCGATCACTGGCCGGATGAGCATCACCTCGCCTGCGCTGCAGACGCTCAGCCGGGATGACACGTTCATCCGGGGCAGTTTCATCCCCCGGCCGGATCACGTATTCATCAGCGCGGACTACGGTCAGCTGGAAGGACGCCTGGCTGCGCACTATGCTCAGGACGAGGGCATGATACAGATGTTCCTCGACTCGGATGCGGGCGGCACTGACTTTTTCGCCGGGATTGCCTCTCAGATCTGGGCTAGGCACATCAGCAAGAAGGAACAGGAACGGCAGCTGTGCAAGAACGTGGTGTACGGTGCATGCTTCGGTGCCGGGATTGCTAAGATGGCACAAACGGCAGGCGTGTCGTACGAGGTGATGCGACCTGTCAAGGAGGCATTCGATGCTCACTACCCTGGCCTTAAGGAGTTTACCCGGGTTATTGTGCGCGAGGCTAAGGGAACAGCTGCGCGAGAGGGACGCCCTGCTGTGCGGTCTGGCCTCCGGCGCTACTTGCCGGTCGAGCCGGGCAAGGAGTACGTGGCGGTCAACCGCGTGATCCAGGCTGAGGGTGCCGAGGTGCTCAAGATGGCGATGCTGGAACTGGATGCTGCCGGGCTCGGGGACTGCATGCTCCTTCCGATTCACGATGAAATCTTGTTCGAAGTGCACAAGGATGAGGCGGATGAAGTCTGCCGTACAATAGAAGATGTCATGTCTGTGCGGGGCAGGTACCGTGTCCCGCTGCTGGTCAAGGCCGAGGTCCTGCCAGTCCGCTGGGCGAAGGGCTAGCACGCAAGCGCCCGTCCGGCTAACTGCACCGGACGGGCGCTTTAACTGAGGCCATCGCTTCTGGTCAGGTTCATCCGTCGGCGTCAGGTGGCATCACCTCCTCACCCACCTCGAAGTGCTGGAGCCGCCACTCGACTGCCCGGTTGAGCGCGCGCCATCCTTCCGGGCTGAATGCCACGCATCCGGTCAGCCCGGACGACATGTACCGCTCCTGGTACACCACCCAGACGGTTGGCTCCTCCACCTGCCGACCGTCGGGACTGAATCCACGTCGCACTCCCACCCACAGCGCCTGCGGAACGACTTCAGTTCTATCCGGAGCCTCTTCGACAAAGGTGAAATCCGAGCTGAGACCACCGTCATCGACTAGCTCTTCGTCAGGCATCCGGCTGTTCCTGCGGAGTATGCTCGTGCACTGTCCCGTCAGAATACGACACGCGAACCCAGACTGCAGTGACTCCTAGCTCTTCTCTAGATGGCACGATTACTGCACCTGGCTCCTCTACTAGCTGGGACCAGACTACTTTGTCCGTTCCCCGTTCGAGCAGCTCTATCAGGAACGGAAAAGCGTCTTCACAAAGATCGATGAATTCGACGGGACGCTCGTCAGGCACCGGGCTGCACCTCCGGCGCACCTGGCCCGAACATTTCCTGCACGAGCCAGTGCCCGCCCGGTAGCCAGAGCACGGGCTGGTCAGTATTCGCATCCGCGATGACGTAGTCCCCCGCCGCTACGAAAGAGTCACTGAGAGCTACTCCGGGCCTGCCAATTGCGGCTACCCCGTCATCCCTGACGTAGTGCAGCTGGTCTCCGCAGATTGCGCGCAGTTCCCCTTCGTCATTCCTATTCCCGCTCCAGGTGACCACCTCCACCTTGACGTCATCGGTGATCCACAGATTACGCTTGGATAGCATTCATTCCTTCTTTCCTAGTGCTTCCAGCAGCTCGTCGATGCTGGTGTCATGGTAGCGTGCCATCGGGTCCACCTGCACGTAGTTGCCAGCGAGCGCATCCGACAGGTGGCTTCCGTCATCTGCTAGGTGGCAGACGGACACGAACGGACATCCCCACTCGCAGTAGTCACCCGGGACGGGATATGCAGCAATGTGATGATCAACCCCTGCGTCCAGCTCCCGGCGGGTGTGCGCGATGCCACTCGCAATCGATCGCACTCGCATCCAGGTGGCGTTCAGGTCGTGCCGGTTGTAGTCGAACTCAATGACGCTGTAGAACGGACCCTTGGCACGGGCCGTCCTCTTCGAGCGCAGCAGCATCACGTACTGACCGCCACTCGGATGCGGGTGCGCGTGATTCTCTTTCGCCTGCAGCCCCTGGATCATCGAATACGTTTTCATCTGGGTGTCCCGGAGCAGTCCGTTGGACTTGGAAAGCGTACCGACGGACTTGTAGTCCCGGAAGCGGACAGCGCCGTCCTCAGTGCGGCGGACCAGTACGTCCAGCTTGGCCACAAGCTGGAAGAATCCCTCCCTCTGGTCCAGAAAAGGGAGGAGCACGGACGCGTCCCGCTCGGTGGCGACAATCTCGTAACCTGCATTGTACCCCTCCTCCGCAGCCCAGTCCAGGAAACCTTCCAGCACGGCGAACGCCATGTCCCGTTCCTTCCGTACCTCCCCTTCGTCAAACGGGTGCTTTTCCGACACCTGGTCATAGATCCAGCCGAGTGCCTGGAGCGCATCCACTCCGTACCCCTCGTGTGCTTCCAGGGCGAGGTGCAGCCTCGTCCCGAGCAGTGCCGTCCCCGTCGCCGGAGCTGTCACGGGATCCGTCCCCCATCGCAGGTACGTGCCGAGGTACCAGCGGCGCGGGCACCGAGCCCACGCCGCCATCTCCGAGTGTGATACGGTCATGATTCCGGGGTCAGCTGCCATCCCTCAATGATATCAGGGAAGCTAGCCGCCGCGCAATCCGCTCAATCTCCCCGTCGGATAGCCGGATGTCGCCACCTTCAGGTTCTATCCGCCGCAGCCTGTCCTGCAGAGCCTGGTTCTCCCGGCGGAGGTCAGCGTTTGCCTGTTCCAGGTCAGCTACCATGCTCGCAAACACTCGGCCCTGAGCGGAGATGCTGGCAGCAGCCGGAGCCGGATCCGGAGCAGCGGTGACTGCCGGAGCCGGAGCTGGAGCCGGAGGAGCACCGAGCGATATCAGGCTCCGGGCTGCGGCTGGGGGTATCCGGAGTGCGGGAGCGGGGACGGGAGCGGGGACGGGGGCGGGAGGCGTGTACGCTTCCTCTGGTTCCTCCCAGACGGGGCTGCCCTCCCGGAGCGCCTCGGCTTCCGCCATAGCGATGTCATACATCCCGCTGCCGGGCTTCAGCTGATGAACCCTGAAAAGATGAGTGCCGAGTTCGGCGCGGCTGACAGGGTTATCCATTTGGCAGAAGTTGGCGAACGTGCACCACCAGTTTCTCGGATTTGGATCCGGCACGGCCGCTGGTCCTCCGCTGGCTGCCGTCACAGGAGTTACTGCGAGTATCCGTTCCTGCAGTTCCTGTGACGCCTGCTCTGGCAGGCTCATGCCGGGCGGGACTCCCAGGAACTCATTGCTGATCCACCACCTGGACGTGGCACCGGGGCGCGTGCCCTCCTTCTTAGTTGTCATCGCGTCCCTGCCCCGGGACATGATACTCACGTTCCTGCTGGTGAGCAGCCAGTTGGTGACAGCGCTGCGCGCCTTGTCCAGCGGCAGGTCATGGGACGGAAGAGGTGACGCCCCGGCTGTCCATATGTCCGGGTATACCCCGGGCAGCTCTCCGTTCCAGGTGAACCCGTCTATTCCGTGCTGGATAGCTTCCTTGCCTTCGCGCTTTGCGCGGGCTAGCACGTAGCGGTACACCTTCCAGGCGGCGAGAATGAGTTCCTCGCTCCCGCTGCCTGGCTCCGGTATGTCACCGCCTCGCATTCTTACGACAGCGACGTCTGCTAGCGGGAATGTCCCCCTTCCGTTTTCGCTTGCCTTATGATTGCCTGCTCCGGTATCGGACATGTGTTCCTTCCTTCCTCGTGATGCAGTATTGCTACTCGAAGACTACTGGTCTCCGCATCAGCGCGTCGATCACCCGGTCCTTCGTCCTGAGCTTCCGCATCACGCGGGCGGCAAGATAGGAGAAGCTGCCGGTCTTCGGGCCGTTTCCCCATCGCATGGCGTTGACTAGCTCCTCGGGCGTCCTGGCATAGGTGATAGTAGGGATCACTACCTCCGCGTCGAACAGCGTGTCGTCGTTGGACTCGTCCCGGTAGTTGGCTGCCGGATGACAGCGAGAGCACGGTTCCATGTCATCGGCCATGTCCCGGCCGTGCTTGGGGTCGCCGGTGTTGCACCGGGAGCCGTGCCGGTGGTAGATAACGGACATGCCGAGTACCCGCAGGACGTAGTAGCCGCCCGTCGTCAGGTAGACTTCCATCTCGCTCCACTGGAGCGATTCCGGTACCTCGGTGGAATCCTTGGCCATCAGCCAGCCGTCCCATTCCCGGGGCTCGCCTGCTCGGTCCAGGGCCTTGAAGTGCTCTGGGTGCTTCCCTTCCCACAGCAGCTCGCCATGAGCTTCTGCATGTGCTGCGCTCATCTGTTCCTCCATCCTTCTGTGCGTGCTTACAGCATACCATCCGCGAACAGCTCTGCTGCCTGAACGCGGTTGCATGCGCATGGCACTACCTGTAGTATACCGCATGGGGGCCGGTTTACACAGCGCCCGTACGGCGGCAGCCAGGAGGGCAGATGCCAGCGCAGCTGGTCAACGGATTGCACCCGATCACGCAGGTAGCAGTATCCCCCCGGGATTACCCGGGGGACAGGTGTCGCTGCATGTGGTCGTTCAACACAGGAAGGAAAATGTGGACGCTCAAGTACGTGGATGCGGCGTGCACCTGGTCAGCAGGTCCCGAGGGACCGCACTACCTGCTGGCGGCAGCGATCCACAGGGCACTGACCAGGAAGTGAAGGAGAGGAACTAGATGCTCACTGAAACGCGGATGATGGTCTACGACCCGGACTGGCCGGATAAGCACGCGCTGGCGCACCTGACCCTGCGGCAGATCAAGCGGCTCCGGCACAAGAATAACTGCCGCAAGACGCATGAGCACAACTACCTGATGGTGCTGACGGGAGAGCGGAAAGGGAAGAAGGTCACCCCTGACGGGGAACTGTTCCGCTGCCTGCGCTGCCGTCCGCTCCCGTGGAGCGTATCGGCCGCCATCAAGCCGGAGGACGGCCCCCGCGACTGGACACCACCTGACGGAGGGCAGTGAAGATTTACCTGAATGCGCAGTTCGCCTCCGGTAAGCATCATGACCGGCTGCTGTCGGTCGGGATGGTGTCGGAGGCGGGTGAGTTCTACCGGGTGCTGGGGGAAACGGAGGCGGTGCAGGCCGCTCGCCGGGACCCCTGGATGCGGGAGCATGTGCTGTCCCGTCTCCCGTATGAGGAGGAGGGGCGAGACTGGTTCTGGACGCCGGATCTGTGCATCGTGACGAGGGACGAGCTGATCGACGATATGCTCGGCTTTGTGGACGCCCATCCGGACCCGGAGTTCTGGGGCTGGCAGGCTAGCTTCGCCTACGTGGCTGTCCGGCACTTGTTCGGCCGCTTGACAGACCGGCCGAACGGGTTCCCGCTGTGGTGCGGGGAGCTGGCGGCGGAATGGGTGAAGGCTGGCAGCCCGAGCATCCCGATGCGGGCGGTGCTGGGTCATCACGCCCTGGAGCAGGCGCACTGGGCACGGGAAGTGGACACCATCCTGCACAGCATCCCTGTTTCTGAGTAAAAGCAAAAACAAAAATAAAAATAAAAGTCCCGCCACTCACTAGTGAGTGGCGGGACTTTTGCTTGTCTAGCTACCTGAGCAGGCTGGCAAGCACCGGACGGGACTGCTCTTCCTCTATTATTACCTGGAGGAAGTTGTCAAGTGCGGCATCCTCGGGTGCATTCTCGCAGAATATGTTGCACTTCCACCAGTGCACGCCTCTGCGGTATTCTTTCCGGGTGAGCCCTAGCAGCAGGAATGCCTCTTCTCCTGGATCCGAGATGATGCTGCCACCGGGGGAGCAGAACATATCGTCAGCTGCCAGCTCGTAGCCAGATGCCAGGAGAGTGTGCCCAGCGAGGCAGGCGGCGTACCTGCCCTGCCCGAGGAGGACACCCCAGCTGCGCATCCGGAAGCTGTCCGGCTTGTCCTGAATCCTGCGGTACACGTCGCGGGCTAGTTCCGGGCTTTGCATGCTGTTCCTTTCCTGCGGTGGCGCGTGTCACCGCCTGTAAAAACTAGCACGCCCCCGCCCCGCAGGACTAGCCCCCGATTACGGGCTCGTAGTGCACCACGGCAGCGATATGATGCCGGACTTCCTCTAGCAGCTCCCCGGGCGTGCTCGCGCTGAATGTATCCGTGCACGGCTTCAGGTAGTGCTGGCCACCTTGCGCCTGCTCGTCCATGACGGATCCGTTGCAAGCTTGCGTGTACGAACTGTAATCATCACTGATGTAGAGCGGCCAGTCTTCTGCCGGGGTACCGACCTGACGGTACACCGGCGGAGGCGGAGGCGGAGGCTGCGGCCTCTGCTGCAGCCGGACACTGACCTCCTGATGGTACCGCACCATCGCGATGTCGCCTGCCGAGCTGGACAGCCGGTGCTCACCCCGCTTGCGGCACGGGACGAAACTGCCGTGTTCCAGGCAGACTGTCACTTCTACGTCGTCGTAATCCATCAGCTGCTCCCTAGCATGGTCCCGCAGCGACGGCATACCGAGCCGCTTGAACGCTGCGTGAATTCCGGTCCGCCTGGCATCCCGATATGACGAACCGGTGCAAGCGGCACCGGATCGTGCTTGCGGTGCAGGAGCAGGCAAATGATCCTGGCTGCACGCGGGGAGAAATTCATCCCTGCTCCTGCTCCTGCAGAGCCTGGATGCTGGCGGTGATGCGGTCGTGCTCATCCCGGGCAGCGGAACCGGACGGGAACTGCAGGGCGGTTTCCTGCGCTTCGTCCAGGCAGACTGCAAGCACCTGTTCTCGCAGGCCACGGGCGAGGAAGCATCCGATGTCATCCGGCTGAGGGAACCGGGGAAATTCAAGTGCAGGCCCAGATTGCATGGCATTCCTTCCTTGGCAGCGTGCCTTATGCATACCACGCGCGTGCACGCATGGCGCGCACACGCTACGCACTATGCTACCATAGGGGGGTACAGTGCTAGCAGCTAGTTACAGCACGTTAGCCGGACAGGAGCATGGGTGGAAAAGGAAGAGGAAGATGAACGGAAAGCGGCCCTCGCCGCTCTTTTGCCAACTAGGGGCAGGGGCAGGGGACGGATGACCAGGAAGCAGATACAGGAAAATCGCGAGGAGATAGCCAAGATCCTGGCTCCGCTGCCCCCTCCGTGGGAGTGGCAGGCATACCGCCAGACTGCAGGGCTCAACTCGGGGGAAGTAAGCCGGAGGATGGGTTCTACATCACCTGGGTCATCTACCATCCGGCACTGGGAGGACAGTGGCGGGGTACTCAGGGTGTCTAGTATCGTCGACTATGCCACTGCCCTCGTCCGTATCGTGAGAGAGGAGCTAGAGAGCAGGGAGAGTGCTAGCCGTCTTGCTTCTGGTGAGGGAGTCGACATCGAGGCCATCCGCCCCCACCTGACTGCGATGAGGGGCTCGGCAGGCAGCCTGGAAGTGTGGCTAGAGCAACCGGAGCTGCCCTGCAGCCCCGAGGCTATGGACATCCTGCGGGGTAACATCATCCGCACTATCAGCTCCCTGCGGAAGTCCGCGAACAAGCTGCGCAGCTTGCGCAATGCTGCAGATAACACTGAAGGAAGGAAGGAAGAATAGTGCTGCTTAGCAATCTTGAATGGACGCAAGAGCATCTTCCGGTAAGCCAGCTGGTGCATGACATCCGGGTTAACCCCCGGGATCCTAGTGACGCCTGGGTGCGCAAGCAGCTGGAGAGCTACAATCCTGCACTGCTCGGCGTATTTATCGTGTCAGAGCGCATCCTGGAAAACGGTGAGAAGCAGCTGGCCATCCTGGACGGCGCGAACCGTGCTAGGCTGATGCGGATGGCTGGCTTCCCCGATGAACTGGTGCAGTGCAACGTGTTTCACGGGCTGACTATCGAGCAGGAAGCGGCCATCGCCCTGGAGTACAACGACCGCCGCCAGTGGACGGGGATCCGCAAGTTCCAGGCGGACTGCACTACCGGGGATCCGATTGCCCTGCAAATCCTCCGTATCATCACCGAGGCCGGATGGCGCATTGACGCGGCTACCGCTCCTGGCGTGATGCGAGGCGTGACCCCGTTCTACCGGATCATTACCACGGCAGGTTCTATGGCTGCGGGCCAGGCGCGGGCGACGCGGGGCACGGAGCGATGGAGGGCCGCCCTGGAATCCGGCAAGCAGGATGCCTTCCGGGTGATGGAGGAAGCGACTAGCGTTTACACGGCGGCGTTCCCGCAGAAGCCTAGCGGGTACGCGGGCACCATTATCTACGGTATCGCGCTGGTGCTGCTGAAGTTCGGCACCCGGGTCAACCTGGAACGCCTGACCACTCAGCTGCGTAACGTCAGCCGGGGCAGTCAGTACGTGCTGTCTGATGCACGGGGAATCGCCACCACCATGAAGCTGCCGCTGCCGGATGCGATAGCGTTCCTGATGATCAGGTTCTACAACCAGGGGATGCAGACCAACTCCAAGGCGCGGCTCGATGAAGCCTGGAGGAAGACCTCCAGGTAGGGGCGGACGGAGCGGAGTACCATGAATCACCCGGATATGTCCTGCATTGCGTGCGGGCAGGACATGGAGCCGGGGAACAGTGAAGCGGGGGTCGCGCAGCGACCTCCGCTTCCTGGTCTCCTGTTTTACACGCGCGGGCAGACAGGCTCCAGTGTGTTCAGCCCGACACCGCAGCGTGCCGACTACGAGCATCTCGTCATCGGGGTATGCAACCTGTGCTTGATCCGGGCGGGGGAGGAGAGGCGGGTGGCACACGGACAGCTGACAGCTCCGCCTGGAAATCCGCTCCCCGGGGAGTGGAGCTACACCGAGTGGAAGATGCCGCCTCCGGCCCGGTTGCTTCCGCTCGAAGAGACGGGGTTAGGGGTTTACAGCAGGGACCGTTCCCGGTAAGCTGTAAGCGCAAGGCAGGGAGCAGTAACCCCGCCCCGTTACGGAAGAGGAACGCCGGATGGAATCATTCAATGGGCTCGTGTACCACCTTCAGACCGCCCCGCTGGAGTACATGTACAGCATCGCTCCTAGCTCCGGGGAAGTCCTGAAGTTCATCACGGAACCGCCGTTTAGTGCTCCCTCTGTCGGCCTGGCTCCGGCAGATGAGGATGTGGCCGGGGCGATCGGCAATATGATCGCGAGGATTGAGGAGAAGGGCTGGACAAGGGGTCAGCTCGTCAATACGGCCGGGTTCTGCATGCTGGGGTCATTCGTGTACCGGAACGGTTTTGCGGGGGTGGATGCGTACTCGGTATTGAGGGAACAGCAATCCCTGCTAGGGCTTGCAGTAGGCGAGGTGCTGCTGTCAGTCATGAGGGACCGCAAGGTTATCTTCCCCGCAATACCGACTACGGCATGGAACATGGTGATCTGGTGGAACGATGCAATCTGCCCGTCGCGGGAGGATGCACTCAGCTTCCTGCGGGAGGCATACGCGAAGGTGACAGGGACAGTGACAGTCGAGTCCGTCCCTGCGGCGGAGGAAGCAGCGGATAGCATCCAGGTGATCCCGGACTTCATCCCGGACTACCTCAACGGACAGTGGAGCTGTCTGGCGGCTGCCGGAGTGTAGCACTCAAGCATCATCTGCAGTAGGCTGGGCGTGCGGGTTCCCCGCACGCCCGGCTGCATATCGGGAGGAAGGAAAAGGAATGCCTGATCCATTTGAGCGGCACGGACGACTCAGAAACGGAGAATGGGGGTCTGCTCCCTCGCGATCGCAAGCGCGTGCGGCGGCAGCATCTGATGATCCGGTCCGGAAGAACGGCAAGAACAAGATCACTCCGAAGAAGGAGTGCACTGCGAGCCCGAACGGGATGCATCGCGGGGAGGCTATCCGGACGACTGACTACAGCCAGAGGAAGAACGCTCCGCTGCTCACGTGCGAGTGGATCCCGTGCTGGTACCGCCGCAAGGACGATGACGTGCTCGCGTGGTGGAACTGCAGGCACACTGAGTTCTGCGTTCACTGCGGGAACAAGATGAGACACGGAATGGATACCCAGTGCCCGGACTACCCCGGCAGCCCGGAGCAGAAAGCAACAGCGGAACAGCAGACCCTGGACCGGGAGGAAGAGCGCGCTTCCGCCCCGATGTCCGCCTGGAAGCGACGGAAAGTACCGAACGGGCCGCAGTCCTACCGCAAGAAGAAAAGCGGGAAATGAAAGTCCTCAATTTCACGGTGGAAGTGGAAGAACCGGACGAGGGATCGGACGCTTTCACTGATGTCTCTGCGGTGGTCAAGCTGGAAGGATCGGAAATATTCCGGCTGCCGGTCAGCTTCTTTTCCTTTTACCGCTACGGGGACGAGGCAGGTATCGACGCTGTTGTCGGCTGGCTGAAGGAGAAGCTGAAGTGAGACGCACCTGGCCGTGCTGTCACCGGTCGCACCGCCTGGGGTTGCCGTGCTTCCGGGAGGCTACCTATCACGGCTTCTGTCTACGGCACAACTCTACCTGTTTTCCACTGGATTGTCAAGCGAAGTGGAAAGGATTCCTGCGGAGAAGACGTGAAATTCACACGAGGTGAATACCAGGGGGCGCCTGAGTGGCTGCTGGAAACTAGTAGATGGAAGCTAGACGTGGACTGGAACGTCCGGTTCCGGTTCCCGTTCGGTGCTAGTATCGGGGCGTACTCGACGCGGAAGAGTGGCCCGAAAGATTATGCTGTGTGGAGCTGGTGCCTGGATGTCAACCCTCCGCTCGGGGAACCGAATCGCCTGTACCTGCACGGATGGGGGTGGCGGGTGATCCTGGGGCTGCTGTCTATGCGGAAGATGCGCGTTACTAAGCAGCTGGGTGACAGGACGTTCAATGTAGAGTATTACCTGGGATGGCCGCACATTGACGGGTGCGCCAGGAGTGACCCTCCGAGGCGCGGGGAGTGGGACTGGCTGACAATCCACCGGGATTAGCTAGTACAGCTGAAAAGAAAGCGGGACCGGCTAGCCGGTCCCGCCTTTTTCTATTCCTCTGAGCTAGCCTGCTGCTGTGTCCTATGCCACTGAGGCGGTGGGTAGTATGCCCTGCTCATTTCCTCCATCTGCTGGAGGATGGTGGCCTGTGCCCGCCTCACCCGTTCCACCTCGGGACTGGACAGTCCTGTGATGTCAACTGTCGAGACGGTGCCCGCTACCCGCTCCAGCTTCCGGCGGACGGCGAGTGCTCCGCTGACTGCTTTTTCCAGATGCATGTTCCCGGCGACGTAACGGTATCCTTCCCCGCGCTCGGTCAGCAGCGTGCGAGAGTTTTCCGTTTCCAGTTCCATGCATGCCTTGGCGACTGAGTGATAGTACATTGACCGGTGCCGGGGAGTATCCCAGTCCAGTCCTGCTATCTGGCATAGTATCTCATGCGGTACGACTGTCCCGATCCGGGGCGGCTCCTCGGAGAAATAGCGGTAGATTCTCAGCCATGCCGGTGATGACGGTGTTGTCAATCTGTCCTTCCCTTCCCTCCCTGCCATGCTACACCCTGCGGGGATATGGCGCAAGCAACTGCACCCTGCTACCCGGAGGTGGTAAGCTGCAATACAGGCAGCAGCAGCAGGAAGAAGAAGAGAAGGAATGATGTTCCGGACACTGCGCTTCGGGCTGACGGACGGCCAGATAGGCGTCAGCTATATCAGTATCATAACACGCCGCCGAGGGTTCACGGTAATCGAAATCGGCACCGTCCAGAAATACCCGCAAGTCTTCGGGTACAGCGGAGACCGGCTGCTCATCGGAGCGTCAGACTCGACGTTCCCGGAGACCTACAGCCCGGAGGCTGCGGTGACGGAAGTGCACTTCCCGCCCTGCCTCACCGGATGGGAGATACTTCCTGATCCGGGGGGGAGGTACACACTGCGAGTGGCTTTCTACAAGACACGCGGCAGCAGAGACTCGTGCGAGATTATTAGGGTGCCGTCGGGTGTCATCTGGGACGGGAAACCGGTACAGTGAGCCTATGACCTGGTTCCTGATCGGATTCTGCCTCGGAATGATCGTCATGGCGTTCCTCCTGCGCGGGAGCAACTGAGTTCCGGCCTGTGATACACTGCCGGGGCACGTTAGAGGTTATTCCGTGGTATGCTGTTTACGTAGGCAGCTGCACAGGAAGGACGGAGCATGGGAGCAAAGACCAACCCGTTTCCCGTACTGTGGGAGGAGGAGGAACTATTCCTCAGCAAGAGCAGGAGTCAGGGCCAGGAAAACGTATCACACCGGTCATCAGCACCGGCACCGGCAGGAACAAGAGGCCGCCGCCGCAAGAAGGCCGTGCAGCGACGCACGTCCGGGATGTACCTGATCATTGTAGCAGCATGGCTGCTGCTGTGTATCCCGATGCTGCTAGCCATCCGCACGGTGGTCGAAGCAGGCTTCCGGCGGGGTGACTTGCTGGGAGCAGCGGTCGTCGCGACAGTTGCCTTCATTTCCTACTTCTGGCTGAACGGTACCAAGGATTTCGTGTACCCGCTCGCTTACCGCCTCACATCATGGCGACGACAGCTGGTACCGAAGCGGAGCAGCACGGACACGCCGCTTGTCGGGCTTCTCTACCCCACTCGCAATGACTTCAGTGCCGAGTCCCTGAGTGCCTCGATGATGCAGGACTACCCGAATTGCTATGCCGTCATCCTCGATGACAGTGACAAGCCCGAGTATACCAGGCAAGTGGACGAGTTCGCAAGCCTGCACGGGCTCCGGGTTGTCCGGCGGCCGAACCGGGAGGGCTTCAAGGCAGGAAACCTGAACAACTACCTGCGCTCCCCTGAAGGCCAGAAGCTGGACTTCTTTGTCATCATCGACTCCGACGAGGTGCTCCCGCCAGAATTTATCACCCGGTCGCTAGACTACTTCGCGGCTGACGCAGGCATCGGCATCGTCCAGGCGAATCATATCGCTACCCGCAACCGGACCAGTTTCATGCGGATGTTCGCACCTGGCGTTGACTCGCACTGGCCTGCCTACCAGCAGGTCAAGGCGCACGCCGGGTTCCTGTCACTGCTCGGGCACGGGGCGATGATCAGCCGCCAGGCGTACCTGGCAGCCGGGGGCTTCCCGCATATCGTCGCCGAGGATATCGGGTTCAGCATCGATGCGCTGCGCGGCGGGTACCGGGCTGCGTTCGCGCAGGACATCACTTGCGAGGAGGAGTTCCCGCCGGACTACACGGCATTCAAGGACCGCCACCGCAAGTGGACGGAAGGGAACATGGAGTTCATCCGGCGCTACACCGGGCGGATCCTGTTTTCCCGGCAGCTGCGATGGTACGAGAAGCTGGACATCATCCTGTTCACGTACAGTCTCCCGCTGACCGGCATTTTCAGCGTGTACGTGGCTATCAACACCGTCTTGTTCCCGGAGCTGAAGTTCAGCAATCACTACCCGCTGTGGATGCTGGTCCCGACAGTGGGATTCCTGCTGGCCCCGATGCTGAATGACATCCTGACGTGGCGGCATGCTCCCCGGGGGCGGCTCATCTCGTACCTGCTGCACTCGATGGCACTGTTCGGGTCGATGTACTTCGTCAGCCTGCTGGCTTCGGTGCGCACGACGTTCGGCGGGTCGGTATTCCACGTGACCCCGAAGCACGCGCTTCAGGTCAGCTTCCGGAAGGCTGTCCGCCAGAACAGGGGGGTGCTGGCTGCCGCCGCAGTCCTGGGCGCTATCGTTGAGGTGACATCGGGCAGCATGCTGCCTGTTATCCTCATCATGATCCCGGCAGTCTTCGGAATCTACCTGTCCGTCATGAACGCTGGTGACCATGTGTCGCAGGACACCGGCACCGGTCACATTCTGCAGGAACCGGAATCCGAACTAGAACTGGAACTGGAAGAAGGGAGATAATAACATGTACGGGAACACGTACTCGGCAGCTGCGCTTGCCACCGGAGCTACTGTCGCTGCTACCACCGGCTGGTCGGTAGCCGGGCTAGTCATCCTGGCCGTCGCCGTGGCGGTAGCAGGGACCCTGACCATCCGGCGGCTGGCCCGCCGGAACAGGGGGTGATAGTGAGGCACCGCAAACCAGCCGCCTGGGCACTCGCTGCCATCATAGCCCTGACCACCGCCAACCTCACAGTCACAGCAATAGCATTCCACTCGGAAAGAGGATCATTGATAGACATACAAGACACGCTGGGCGCTCGCCTGCCCCAGATGGTCAACGCTGACCTGACAGTCCAGTCCGCCGCCGGGAAGGGCGCTACCGGCTCGGTTAACGGCAACGATGCCGTGGGTCAGATTAACCTGACGACCGGCGAGAACCCGGGTACGGGCTCCCTCATCCACGTGACGTTCACGACACCTTACAAGGTGCAGCCGTTTGCCTACGTCACCCCGGAGGATGCCCCGCCACCTGCGGACTGGTACGTGACGATCGACTGGAACGGATTCGACATCTGGGTCAGCACTCCCCCGAAGCCTGAAACCAACTACCCGTTCAACTACCTGGTCGTCGCGCGCCCCTGGTCCATGTACCTGAACGCTGAGGGCAAGCCCGTCAACGCGGACGGAACCCCCTCGCAGTACTGACGCACATCCTGCACCGTCGCAGCGCCCGGCCCCTTAGGGCCGGGCGCTGCCCGCTGTACGGGCCTGCCATGCGTAAACAGCTATGGTAAACTGGTACTAGGCTAGTGCAGCACAGTGGCAGCACCAGGAAGGAACAGGAATGGATGAGGAACAGAAGGAAAACGCAGTCCGTGAGCGTGAGCGTGAGCGTGAACTACGTCATCTGATGGAGCACGCCCGGGAAATCCGGGAGTCGTACGGTCACTCACTGAACGCGGCTAGTGGCATCATGGGGATATCCGCAAGTAGCATCAGCAGGTACGAGACAGGCAAGGCCCGGCCGAAAGACGATTTCGGTAACGTCTACGTGCGGTACCTGCTCAGCCGCCAGCGAGTGGGCAGCTACCCGGTGCTGCTCGCAGCGATTGACCGCGCAGGGGCAGCATCGCCTTTCCGGCTGATGCCAAGCATCGCTGACAGCCAGGTACCCGGCACTGGGCAGGAGCAGGAGCCGGAGCCTGCCCCTGTGCTCACTGCAGCGCAGGAGATCAAGCTGGCCCGGCTCGCTGCCATCATGGAAGCTGAAAGCCGCCCCGCTCCGGCTCCCCCCGGGGCGCTGGAGGATCTCCCCAGCCTGGTACAGTGGATTATTGAGCAGGGCGGCGACCCGGACAACTGCAGTCCGGAACTGATCCTGACTGGAGCGCTGCAGTGTCAGCGCGTGGTACTGGCAGACCGCCAGATGGCGCTGGACTGGGTCAGCTACGCGCACCCGGACAAGCAGCGCACGTGCAGGCAGACGGTGTGGGAGGGGTTTGCCGAGCAGATGGACAACGGTGAGTGGGGGCCGGGCGTGGACTCCCCCGTCATGTTTGACACCGAGGGGTGGCAGCGGAACGGCAACCACCGGTCACATGCCATCGCCGTCAAGGAATCCGACACTCCCGTCCCTGTCTACGCCCTCAACGGGTGCACCGAGGCGATGATCAGGGTCATCGACAAGGGCACCAAGCGGACGGACGCCGACACCCTGCGCGGGATCGGGGTGCAGAACGGGTCGTCGCTTGTCGCTATCACGGCCCGGCTAATGGACTGGGACACGCGCACTCCCGTCCGGGGAAGCAAGCAGGGCGCCCCGTATTCCGCTCAGCAGAAGCACGCCTACGCACAGTCTCATCCCGAGGTGGGCCTCGCCATCGCGCGCACTCGCCTGCGGACGGCGCACCGGCCCAAGTACGTCACTGCCAACACGGCAGCTATCTGTTACACAGTCCTGGCTCGCGTAGATGAGCCAGCCGCTAGTGAGTTCTGGGACGAGTGGGTGCACCCGTCGGACCGGGAGGGCTTGTTCGAAGTGCTTGAGGAGAGGCTGGAACGCCTGCGGCGCGGCACCCTCACGACAACGGACAGGTGCTCCGACAGCGTAGTCGAGATCCTGGCGACCGTGTGCTGGGCCTGGAACCACTGGCGCGACGGAACCCTCGTCACTCAGGTGCGGCTCCCCCGCCCCCTGTCCAACCAGAACTTCCCCTGGCCGCACTGACAAGGAGGAAGGGACACATGACACTCACAACGGAGCGCCTGCGGCAGACAGTCATCGGCACTCGGTGGCTGTCCCGGAAGGACAAGAAACGGATACTCGCTTCCATCGATGCGGAGCAGCCTATCACTATCGTCCTGGACGGGGAGACCGTAACGTTTGACCCGCTGTACGCGGATCGGTGGGAGATGAAGATGTCAGGCTGACCTGACTTCAGCCTAGCACGGGACGGGGCGCACGTCAAGGGCGGGCGCGTGGTAGGCTGTTTACGTAGGCAACCGCGTGCAGCTACGGAAGGAACAGAATGAAGAAGGATCAGCATGGCGATCTTTGCGATGTGCCGTGGGCAGATCGTTACCGCACACCGGAAGCGGCAGGGGAAGCGGCTAGCAGAGAGTCAGGCAAAAGCAAATCGATCCTCTACGTAGTCGAGCAGTGCAACTATTGCCATTTCTATTATCTGATGGCTAGCGGACTGCGCTAGATCGTGATAGCCTGGCTGGATGCTGACAGATTACAAGCTCGACCTCCGGGACCGCCTGCTGGCAGAAATGACGGAGGCAGCCGAGGACCTGGGCATCCAGCCAGGCTTCTACCCGGGTATCAGCCCGGATCAGTTCCGTCACGCCGTGCGCTGGGGGACGGGTCCGTGCCCCGGACAGATCACTGACCGGTGGGATCCTCCGGGGTTCATCGTATCCGTCCCTCCGCCTCGCGGGCTTGAGCAGGCGCGGAGCAGGCACGGGACTTCTTACATCTGCCCGCTCCCCATTTTCGTGCCGGGGAGGCTGACGGAATATCACGATGCGGACTGCGACATCGAGGCTCAGGGCTACCGCATCCTGAGTCCGTCCCTGGCACGGGAGCTGGTGCTGCTGTGCGAGATCACCGGAAAGGAGCCTCAGCGGACGACGCGAACGGCGGAGTGCTCCTGCGGGAGCTGGTACGGTGGATTTTCCTAGGCTGAGTAGCCCGTCCCGTGAGGGGCGGGCTGTCTGCGTGTCAGCTACGTGAAGTTAGCTGCGCTGCTAGTTCGCCGATTTCGACTTCCATCTTCGAGATGGAACGCTTGAACACGTAGGGATACTCAAGCTTCACGATTTCCCATCCCTCCTTGCCGAGGGTGTTGAGCACATTCTCGATGGCAACGACGTTCCCGATGCCGAGGTGCACATCGAGGGATAGCTGCTGTCCGTCCACGTTCACGGTGCTCCGGCCGAGCACCTTGTACTCGACGGGGGAGCGCTTCAGATTCTCAATCATGCTCGCAGTCTAGCACGGGGCGGGGCGGATGTCAAGCAACTATCATGACATTGCTAACTGTTTACACACCTGGTATACTACAGGGAGTGAGTACCATGCAGCTAGGAAGGAACTGACCGATGTCTTCGCGATATGTCCCGGATCTGAGAGATATAATCGAGGGTACGTATAGCAAGGATCGTTACAGCAGCAAGCTGTCCACCAACATCAGGATCAAGGTGACAGCCGAAGCTGTCCTAGCAGGGCAGCTAGGAACGAACACGTGTGCTATTCACATCAACGCATCTCAGCAGGCTATGACCGGTGATGGATTCCCCCCGGAGATAGAAGATATCGATATCATCGGTATCTCAGGAGCGTACCAGGGGATTACACCTTTCCCGGAGATGAATGGTGCAGCCACTCTGAAGAAGAGCGGAGCACGTATTCTATTCAAAGCAATCTGCCATGACCCTGCCGGTATCCACATCACCACCTGTAATGACACAGGATTGAAGAAGGAACTCGCAAAAACTATCGAGGAATGTGGTTCTTACCCCCTCGCATTCATTGACGTACGGTACACGAGAGCTCGCGAAGGCGCAGACATGCCTACGGAGCCTAGACGAGCGTGTAAGCGTCGGGTAGCTAGCAACGCCCTGAGAGCAGCTGCTACTGTCGAGGAGGCTGTCACTATCGCCCGTCGCATGGCACCGACGTATGCCGAGGAGATGATCCCTGGCTTCCGTCAGGAAGAACTTCCGCCGCTGCTGGAAGAGATCATCGAGAATGTGCAGGCACGCAAGCCCGTCAAACGTGACCGGACAGGTGAGCCTCCTGTCCGCAAACCAGCGCGACAGAGGAAGGTGCCTGCTAGCCCGTCAGGACAAGCTCAGCAGCCGGGCGGTCAGCCCGTCGAGCGAAGGTCAACTATGAAACGTTGGGTATCGGAGTAGTTCTGCAGATACCAGGCGGATTCTGAGGGCGGGCGCGGCGAGGATGCGTCCGCCTTCAGCATGTCCGGAAAGTTTTCTGGCTCAGGGGTTGCGCGCGGCGGATGGGTGTGATACTGTGTAGTCACTGCCTCGTGGATGACATGAGGCGAAGAGTGATTCCGGTATCGAACACCGGCGGAGGTCGCGAGGATGTCTCGCTTGTACTCAGCGGCGCAGCGCGTCGCCCTGTTCCTCTTGGCCCGAGGTTCATGCAGCTCCTGCGGGAAGCAGTTGAAGCCTGGCTGGCACGCTGATCATGTGGTGCCTTATCATCTCTCGCCTCTTACTGATGTCGTCAACGGGCAAGCTCTCTGTCCTAAGTGCAACATCAGCAAAGGTGACAAGATGCCATCAGATAATACTAGCCGGTACAGCTGGCAGGATGAGTTCATCCGACGCTACCATGCGCTCAACCGGGAGAACTTCACGCTTGTAGCGTGCCCTGGCTCCGGTAAGACGAGAGCTACTCTCAAACTCGCTAAAGAGCTGATGGAAACAGGTATCATCGACTACCTGTGGATCGTCTGCCCGACCACGCAGATCAAGAAGCAATGGTGGAAGACTGCCGGGGAACTCGGTATCGACATCGAGTGGCGTTGGGAAAACGGCGACGGTGTGGTGCCCACTGACATGTCAGGTGCAGCCGTTACCTACGGAGCAGTCACGAACCAGCCGGAACTCCACCGGTACCACGTAGGCAACCACCGCACTCTCGTCATCTTTGATGAGATACATCACGCTAGCGAGGAGAAAGAATGGGGGGCAAAGAGCCGTCTTGCATTCGAGCTGGCAAAGCGGCGTATTCTTCTCTCCGGTACGCTTTTCCGAAATGATAATTCCTCGATCCTGTACGCCCAGTATGACGAGGATGGGTATGCGAAATCTGACTACGACTACGGTTATGACAAAGCACAGCGAGATTTTGTCTGCCGTCCTATCTACTTTCCTCGCACAGGAGGGATGGTGGAATGGGAGTGGAACAAACTAGAGTTTCAGCACACCTTCGACGACAAGATCTCTCAGGAAAGAGCTGCTCAACGATTGCGAGCAGCAACTGCGGCAGATCTGGAAGTTATCAATCCGATAGCTGAGCAGATCCTGCGAGACGCTAACGAGAAGCTCAGCGCACTACGCGCTGAAGGTGATACTCGTGCGGGTGGCCTGGTCATCGCACAGGGCAAGGACCGGCAGACTGGTGTACGTCATGCTGAGGCAATTGCGTATCACATGGAGCGTATGTTCAAGCAGCGTCCTGCTGTCGTTATATCAGAGGATGCTGATGCGCTCACAAAGATAGAAAGCTTCCGTAATAACACCGATCGATGGCTGATATCCATCAACATGATCAGTGAGGGTGTGGATATTCCACGGCTTCGGGTGCTGTCCTACCTAACAACTATAGCCTCCGAGATGTACTTCGATCAGGCAGCAGGCCGTATCGCTCGCGGAAGCGATGATGCCTTCTTCTTCTTCCCGGATGAGCCTGTTCTCCGGCAGCATGCTCAGCGTCTTGAAGAACTACGGAAGCTAGCCCTGAAAGAGATGCAGGAACTCGTGTTCGAACCGTCTGGTGGCGGTGACGGTCCGAAGGACTTGACGTTCCGATCTACCGGCGGGACGCCTGAGAATGCTGGCATCATTTTTGGCTCGCATCGGATCGATCAGGAAGAGTATGAGAGTGCCCGGATCAAGATAGAAGTCATGGGCTGGCCTAAGCCGATCCCTCATGAAGTGATCAGCAAGTTCGTGCTAGCACTGCGAGGATACGGGCAGCCCGGCAATGTGCCTGAGGAAGAGCCTCTGGGTGGCCTTCGCAGTGAGCGGAAAGAGCGACTGCGCACTATCCAGAACAACATCGTTCGCCAGTACTGCTACACGGGCAAGCAGGACTACGCGAAAGTTAACTCGTGGCTCAACTCAGAGGTAGGTATCACTAAGCTGAAGCATGCTACGGAGGAGCAGCTCCTCCGACGACTGAAGCTTGCACAGGAGCGCTTTGGATGAACGACATGATGAGAGAGCGGGGAGCAGTAGTGAACTCTGCCGCTCAGGCAATGAGCAGTGGACTGCAGGATCTGGAGACCTTCCCGCTCCTCATCATCCGCATCATCGATGAGGAGATGTGGCGACAGCGAGCTATACCGCAGCGGCGATGGGAGCTGTCCCGTGAGTTCACTAGCTTCAAAGAGTTTGTGGAATCCCCGCCGCTGGACGGACTGAACACTCGCCTGGACATTCTCAAGGATCTGTGCAAGGGGAACACAGTAGCGATAGATGCGATCGATCGCGCAGGTCAGAGGCCGAACGGCGGTGATCGAAGGACGAGTGAAACGATCAGAGTTAACATTGTTAACTCTGATCCTCGGCCGATGGGGAACACTCAAGCTCAAGCTATCCGAAGATTGCGTGATCAACGACCTGATCTACACAGCCGAGTGCTAGCACAAGAACTGTCCGCACATGCAGCAATGGTGGAAGCCGGATTTCGGGAACGGGTAGTACAGGTACCCGTGGCTAATCCTGAGCGTGCAGCGCGGGCACTACAGAGAGCAATGGAGCCTGAGGTACTCCGTCAGCTCATCTCGATCCTCAGGAAGGAGGTACACGGTCATGGGTAAGTTCGCCGGATGGTTCGGAGGGATCTTCCTCGGTGCCATCGCTAACTGTATCGCTGGTCACATGGTCAACTGTGTGTTCCGTGCAGTAGGGATTGACTGTCCGTTTGAGGACTAGCGAAGGCGAGTGACCTCCTGACTATGCCGGGAGGACACATCTCGCATATCATGGTAGGATGTCTAAGTGGATGACCTCAAGCTGAGTCCTGATCAGAGCAAGGCTGTCGAACGTGCGATCGACTGGTTTAAGAAAGCTCTGCCCGTCAAGTTCTGTGACGACGAGAGTTGTGAGGCAGGCGGTGAGCACTCACATGGTTCAGCTCAGAACTATCCTCCGTTCGCTGTCGGCGGCTTGGCAGGGTCGGGAAAGACAGCTCTGGCGGCAGTGATAGCGAAGGAGCTAGGCGTCAGCGTCAAGTTTGCGACGCCGACGCATCAGAGCGCTGCCGTGCTGAGGAAGAAGCTCAACGGCTACGCTGCCGGTGAGAAGTCCACGACGTTCCATTCGATTCTGTACAGGCCGATCGAGAAGCTGTACTGTGCGATCACCCGCAAGCGCGTCCGCCAGATCCCCTGCGCCTGCATGAAGCGCGGGGCCGGTGAATCCTGTGCGTGCCCAGTCCGCTACACGAGCTGCGGGACCTGCAAGGAGTGCATCGTCCGGTCGGACGTGGACTTCAAGCTGCGGGATTTCTTCGGCGGGCACTGTGACCTGCTGATACTCGACGAGTGCTCGATGATCAGTGACCAGCGTATCGCGGAGATGCGCAGCTTCGGCGTGCCGATCCTGATGTTCGGTGACTTCGGCCAGCTGTCCCCCGTCAAGGAGCGGATGAACCAGTTCATTTCCTCCCCGAACGTCAGGCTGTCGGTCAACCACCGGCAGGGCGAGTCCAGCGGTATCATCGCAGCTGCCTACGAGGCACGTCAGCACGGGAAGCTCCGGCACGGCAGCTACGGGGACGGCAGCACCGTCTGCGCGTCCGCCAAGGACATCCCTGAAGTGCTGGACGCCATGAACCCCGAGCGCCTGCAGCCCGGCCCGGACAGCGCGATCATCACGCAGCTGAACCGGACACGTGCCCAGATCAACCGCCGCCTGCACGGCGGCAGCCCGCTCCCGATCCCGGGTGACCGGGTGGTGTGCCTGGTCAACATCTACAACGGCCTGGACGTGATGGAACCGCTGGCGGACGGGACCTGGAAGGGAAATGGAAAGAGGGAGTTCGTTTTCAACGGGAGCCGGGGCACCGTCGCCGCCGTCAATCCGTCGAACATGATCAGACCGGACATGACCGAGCTGATCGTCAAGCTGGACGACGGACCGTACGTGCACACTATCGCGGTGACGCGGCAGTTCGGCGCGGAGAAAAAGCTGGACCTGTGGCAGGAGAAGCTGCCGAAAGGCTCGGACTTGTGGGACTACTGCTACGCGACCACGGCGCACCGCGCTCAAGGGAGCGAGTTCTCGCGGGTGGTCGTGCTCGACACTGCGCCGCCCGAGCCGAAGCGCTGGCTGTACACGTCAGCAACCCGGGCAAAAGAAAAGCTCCTGGTCATCGACTGGAGGTAGCGGAGCCCGAGGGGCAGGAGGTATGATGGCCTCCTGCCCCCTGCACATCGCTCCCCCTCAAGCGACTACTAGGAGAGTACATGCAAGTACGGCCATTTGTCAACTCCGGACCGAGTATTCTCCCGCTCGACACTCCATTCGAAGTTCCTGACTGGTGGCAGCCGACCGGCTGCCGCTGGAACTCCGAGAAGCGCAAGGGCAACCGGGATCAGGATGGGCAGCGGGAGCACCGGTACCTGAAGAAGTTCGCTATGGAAGGCAGTGTCGACTCCTACAAATTCGGCCAGCACATCGCATTCCCGCTGAACCTGAACTCGCAGGCTGGGTTGATCTGCTCGGCAGAGTCCTGCCTGATGGTTGTCGAGTGCGACGACCCGGACGGCTGGGACTCCTCCCTTCTCGGTGACGCGATCCCGACTGTTCAGTCGAGGCGCGGTCACCATTTTTATTTCGCGGTCGATCCCTCACTAGCGGACGAGCTGCCGACGGACGGTCCTATCCCGGGCGGTGACGTGCAGACCAGGGGGTTCGTGCCGTGCCCTGGCAGCGTGCACCCATCAGGAGTCCGCTACGAGCTGGTGGCGGACCGTATCAACATAGCCGACGCTGATCTGCTGCACCGGCTGCGCAACGCTCGTGTCGTGCAGCAGCACGCACAGCTCAAGTACTACCGGAAGCACGGCGGTCAGGGGGGCTGGTCCGGGAACGGCGGAGTGAACGGCCAGGATGATTACCTGGCGATGACAATCACCTGGCCTGCCGTCCGCGACGGGAAGTCCGAGGCTGAGGTACGCGAGATCTGGAAGGCTGAGGCTGACGCGCTGCCGCTGAAGGACCGGGATGATCCGTTCACCGAGGCTGATTTCCAGCGGCACTATCGCGGCGCGCTGCACGAAAAGTCTGACCGGGATGCAGGTGCTAGCGAGGCTGCCGAGGTCGAGCAGTGGATCATCGACTGGGCGTCAGGTACCGGCGGCGGGGGAGGGGGGGACGAGGAGCCGCCGGATGAGACGGACGGTTTCCAGCCTCCTGGCTACACGATCCCGGAACCGTATCGGATGAACGGCAGCGGTATCTGGGAGATGGTAGTCAGGAACAAGCAGATCGAACCTGAAAGAGTTGCGCATCTTCCGCTGTACGTGTCAGGCATAGAAGTAGATTCTGATAACGTCTCCTGGTATGAGCTTACCTGGATGACGCACGATGAGAGCACGCGCAAGATCATCATCCCGTCCGGGTCAATATCAGACCGGACTCAGCTGCTGAAAGCGTTCCCCGAGGTAGTGATCACTACGAAGGGAGCGACGGCGGCAGCCGAGTACCTGAGCACCTTGCGGGCAGTGAACGCCGAATGGCTTGCGGCGGAAGGCAGGACCAGGAGAGTAGCTCTCCGGCTCGGGTGGTACAGCGATGATGAGGGGAGAGTATTCGCAGCAGGCCCAGGTCGTCCGTATCAGGTTCGTGACGTCGCTAACCTAGGCGGCTGGCTGAAAGGGCACCGGTCGCGCGGGAGCCTGGAAGAGTGGACCGTGATGATGAACCGGATGCCCGTGAAGGTGGTGATGCTCACGGCAGCGGCGCTGTCGGCCCCGCTGCTGAAGATGCTGGAAGTGCCCGGGTTCGTGGTGGACAACTCCGGCACTACTACGCAGGGCAAGACACGAGCCGCCCGCATCGCAGTGAGCGCCTGGGGTGACCCGGACCGGCTGCTGCTGTCGTGGTCGGCTACCAAGGCGGCACTGGAGCTGCATGCGCAGAAGGCGCACGGCGTGCCTCTGATGATCGACGACTCTAAACTGAGCAGGGACAAGGATCAGGTCGCCCAGCTAGTCTATCAAGTGACGTCAGGGCTGGTGACCGGACGCCTGGAACGCTCGGCTGACCGGATGCGCGGCGGCGAGGAAATTCAGACGGTGCTTGTGACGAACGGCGAGACCCCCTTGCTCACTGCCGGGAGGGGAAACCGGCGGGATGGCGGCGCGGTGGCTCGCGTGCTGGAGATAGCCGGAGCGCCGTTCAGCACCGCAGAAGCTGCAGACTCGTCAGTTGCGGTGATACGAGAGAATCACGGGCTGGCAGGGGAGGCGTTCGTGAAGACGGCGATCAGCATCGGAGCGGGGGAGCTGCGATCACGATACCAGGAACTGCGGCACCGCGCGAGGTCAATGGCACAGACAGACGTCGCTCGACGCCGCGCGGATGCCGGTGCCGTGGTGATGCTGGCTGCGGAAATCGCGCATGAGATGAAGCTGCTGCCCTCAGTCCCGGAGTCATCGTGGACTTCGATGCTGGAGGATGACGCAGCCGAGGAGGGATCGGATGACCGTCCGCTGGCTGCGCTGGAGATGCTCTGGACCAAGATAGCACTGGACCCTCGCCTTTTCTGGGCTCCGGAGCAGGGTTTCGGGGAGGGCGGCCTGATGGACAGCGTGCTCGGCATCGCAGGCGGATGGGCCGGACGCCTGGACTCGAAGGCCGGATGGGTCGCACTCTCACCGGAGTGGCTGACTCACTTCCTTGAGGATGAGGGTGTGGAGGCAGAGGGAATCATCAGGGAGTGGGGTAATCGCGGCTGGACCGAGCGCGGTGATAAGAACCGCCGGATGACGAAGGTGCGCATCAATGCGAAGCTTGTCCGCTGCTACAAGATTACGCACGGCGGTGACTTCGCTCGCGAGGATGCCTCGGGTCAGTCAGGTCAGGCCGAAGCCTGAAGCTCGCGCAGACTGAAGCCCCGTCGAACAGTTGTTCGACGGGGCTTCTCCGTACCCACCGTACCCACTCCGTACCCACCGGTGTACCCACCGAAAAAACGCTCCTACCTCGCTGTACCCACTGTCCCCACCAAATCAGGGGTTGTAGTCCCTACTTGCGCACGCACACTTTCTAAAGAGTGACCGTACCCACTGTCCCCACTACTGTCCCCACCGTGTACCCACCTCAAAAACCCCCTGACCTGCGTGTACCCACTGTACCCACCAAAATGACGGGAACACCCTTTCATATATGACGCACGTGAGGAAAATTACTGAGGGCGGCGCCTCACACCTTATCCCGCGCGTGCACGGGTATGTGCGCACGTATGCGTCTACATGGTGGGTACGGTGGGTACAGTGGGGACACACAGATAAACACACAGCTCAGAGCCTATACAGACCGTACCCACTACCGTCCCCACTTCTACCTACTGGTGGGAACACTTGACTTACTCTTACTCTCTGCTAGACTTAGATCGTGGTCCGTAATGAGAAAGACCCCCGGGGAGACTCCATAGCTGAGCGCTATGGCTCACCGGTCACGGTCTCCGACGTAGAAGATCTCCTGTACCGGGAGCATGTCCCGACCGGGACGATCTACAAAGTCATGCAGGCAGTCCGCCAGGCAGTCAGCTGGCACAAGGCGGCTGCGCTCCGCCCGTGGGCCGGCGACCTGGAAGACGGGCTGACCCGTCAGCACCAGGCTCAGGCGGAGCAGCGCCGCGCCAGGCTGGCGGAAGAACTCCGGGAGGAGGGACGGCGGCGGGCGGCAGCAGCTGAAGCCGAGTCCATTAACGTAAACAGCCCCGCCCTGAACGAGGTTCTCGCTGATGCGTGGGCGGGTGCGGCTGAGGCTGCGGCCGGGGGTGCCCCGGGAAGCCACCTAGGAGCCACGCTGCGGCTCGTTCAGGGTGGGGCAGGCACAATCACCCCACCCGCTATCCCCGAGGCTCCTAGGACGGGTACAGCGCTTCCTGCGGTGCCTCCCACTACACCTGGCTGGATCGGCACCTCCCGGGAGGTGAGCAGCTCGCTGGAGCCGATCGAGGTGGACGTGATGTCGGTGAAGGACGCGGAGATGCTCGCCAGGCTGGCTCCGGCGGGCATGCCGATGGTGCTGCGGCCCCCTGCGGTTAGCACCCCACCGCTGGATGCCCCTGCGCGGCGCGCAGCGCCCCCTAGGGCTGTCGCAGCCCCCGCCCCGGGCACAACGGCACCCCCCGCCATCCCCGAGGCTGCAGGGGGGCTGTCCGAGGTCCGGAGGATGCGGGCCTGCACTAAGTGCGGACGGGAGAAGCCGCTGGATGAGTTCCAGAAGGATCGCCGGGCATCGGACGGACGCAGAACGCGATGCCGGGTCTGCAGTGCGGCTTACGACGCGACGCGCCGGGACCGGCGCAAGCTGCTGCGGGCGGGACGGCTGGAGGCTGGCTTGAAGGTGCCTGAGCCGGAGGCTGAGGCTGTGGAGGAGGTGAGGCAGGTGATTGTGCCGCAGGAGGCTGTGCGAGCCTCAGAGGTGCCTCCTGAGGCTGCGGGGGTGCAGCGGGGGCGGCTGAACTACGCGACGTTCAAGGAAGCGGTGCAGGAGTACTATGCACCGGAGGTCAGGTCTGGTACAGTTGTCCTGATGCCACGGTTCAGGCCGCCGGAGCAGGCGGATGATGTTCCGGAGGGGATGCGGGTGTGCACGAAGTGCGGGCCTCCTGCACAGCCAGCTGATAATTTCTATACCCGAGCAGACGGTCGCTCCCGGAGTATCTGCGCAGCGTGCGAGCGCACGGCTTCGGCTGACCGGCGGCGGGCGAGGAAGGTGAAGCGAGACAGTGACTGACCGCGACCTGCATGCTGATGCGGAGGACTGGGGCTCAAATGAGGATGGGACTGAATGCGAGCACTGTCACGGTCCGCGCGTCGTGTACATCCCGTGCTGGAGTGACGGATCCGGAGTGCTGACTGCAGATGAGATCGCTGAAGTGCTCGGAGCTGCGAGGGTGCGCGTGCTGGAGATGTGGGACAAGACTGAGTCGGACGGGCTGGAGCCGATGAACATCGGATTCCCTGACGATGTGGTGATGCGCATCGATGCTCGCAAGAACGGTACTTTCCGGGCGGTGATCATTGCCGAAGGCGGGGTTCAGTCGCAGGCGTACACGCTGTACGGAAAGGGAAGCGTGTACCAGGGTGCACGAGGCTGGCGGTACGGGCTCTCCAAGTCCCGGTTCACCGTACAGGATACGCGTCCGGACGAGGCGGAAGCAGGACTGCTGGCGTACGAGGGTGAGACAGGCGTCCTGAACTTCACCAAGCACCGGGTGGAGGACTACCTCACGCCGGAGGCCCGGGAGGCACGGCGCATCCGGCGGAATGCACGTGACCGGACGTCTTCGACAACCTCCTGGCAGCGGCACATGCGAGCAGCCCCCCGTCCTCCGGAGGCTGGAGAGGACGGGGGCAGTTCGTGACATGCGTGAACGTGAATCTGTCAGGCGGATGCGGATGCGGGTACGAGATTGTGCACCGCCCACGCCCGGCCGACTGAGATGGCTGAGAGGTGTGTGTCGCTGTCGATGAGGCGGGCACGCGTTGCCTCACGGAACGGGACGGGCTTGGTGGTCCCGGGCTCGCGGAGCGCGGAAGCGGCACCCTGAGGGAAGCCTGCCAGCACGGCTCGGGTGAGGAGAGAAAGCTCGTAGCTCCTGCGCCCGTCTTTGCGAGCTTCGGTACGCCTGGCAGCTGCGACACGCTCCGCTTCGGGGGCGAGCGTGTCGTAGAGGTCGTTGATCCGCTCGAAAGTTTCCGGGTCGGCATGCACGGTGACGCGGAGCGGGCGTGCACTGGTGGAGCGTGTGCCGCCCTCGGTCAGCTCGGCCTGTACTCCGAGTGCACTGGCGACAGCGATGTAGCCGTACGCACGGGCTGGTCCGTGCCCGGCCGCGCCAGGTATCTCGCGGATGCGGACGTCGGCCTGAGTGTCCGGAACAGGAACGTGTTCTACTTCGGGAGGTGGGTCCTCACCTGCGGAAACATCCGCTTGTGACGGGCTGGCATCCTCCTCGGGGACTTCCTCGGCTTCGATTTGGGGGGGTTCCTTCGTTGCGACGTTCAGTTCCTCATCCGGAGTTGCGCTCACGTGACGCTCCTGGTATGCTCATGCTGTAGCGGATGTCGCTGCAGCCAGGCCGGGCGTGTCCGAACTACCGGCCTGGCACCAACATACCACGCCCCGGGGAGCCGTGTAAACAGTGGACCGCACGGAGATAATCGCCCGTTTCACTTACTATCCGCCTGATGAGTCACGACGTCGCAAGCACGAGCTGATCCGGCAGGATGCAACAGCGTTCGCGCTGGACATCCTGGATCACACGTCTCCGGGTCATGAGCAGTCGCTAGCTCTTACACGGCTGGAGGAAGTCATGTTCTGGAGTAATGCGAGCATCGCACGCAATTCCACGCTCGTCTGCCGCACCTGCGGGAATATCGTCGGGACTGGTCATAAGCCCGGCTACGGCTGTGAGGAGACGAAGACGGAGCACCCTGCTGGGACGTCATGAGGCTCCGTCCCGGACCTGCCTGCACAGCTGGGGAGAAGGAGATTTCCCGGTCCCGCACAAGCACATGTGCCGAGAGGATGCCCCGCATCTAGTGCGGCAGGCTCGCACGCACCAGATCCCTCAGCATGTGTGCATTATCTGCGGCACCCCGAAACTTGACATTCCTGACACACGGAGTGTAGAATGAATGCATGGCTGCCACTTTCACCGCACCAGGTTACAGTACTGTCGCCGGTGCCATTACCGGAGTACTCCTGTGGAGCCTCCAGACCTACGTGTTCCGGGGAGCGGCGGTGCCGGACGTGCTGCAGAGTGCAGCCTGGATCCTGATCCCGGCCCTGGTGACAGGAATCGCCTCGCTGCTGACCAGGCGGGTCAGCTCTCCTGCCACGCCCGCCGTCGCTCCCCGCCATGCGGCACACCCGTAGCGTCGTGCCGGGCGCTGTGCCACTAGCCACGCGGCCCCCTGCCTGCGAGGTGCACAGGCCCTACTGCGTGGTCGGAGGGGTGTCGCCTGCGTGTGGCTGCTGCGCCCGTGCGGCCCGCAGCTCTAGCACTTTCTGCTGCAGCTGCTCCATCTGGCGTATTAGCTTTTTCGTTTCGAACTCCAGCAGCAGGACGCGGCTACTCATAAATTCGAAGCCCTCCTGTAGAGTGAGAGTACTTTTACCACTCAAGTACGAGACTGTGCTCTCCGCTTTTTCCAGCTGAGCGCGCCATTCCGGTTCTTGGTCATCGTACTTACCAGTGCTCATTTCCTATCTTCCTCGTCTATTTGATGGTGCATTCCGCATCCGCCGCACAGATGCGGCTGACCTTTCGCGACGTGATCGGAGGGCTCGGTGCAGGCGTGCTCACGGATGACTCCGCGCTTTCCGGGAGTTTTCCACCGGCGAGGGCACATCTTCGTCCCGTCGGGGATTTTGCTCATCTGCTCCTCTATCCGGCTCCGCGCCGCCGCCGTAAAATGCGGATGCCCTAGGCGTAAACAGCTACCCGTGCATGCCACCACCCGCGTAGCTAGCTAGCTACACTAGCTACACTAGCTACATCCGCAGGGACATCATCGATGATAGGCTCATCGTAGTCGATGTCATCGAACGGATTCTCCTCCTCTGGCGGCTCCATGTCCTCCGGCGGGACCGGCTTCACCTGCTCCCACGCCTGGAGGATATCCGCGAGGTAATAGCATTTCTGCGGGATGTCGAATCCCTGCATCCGGCGCTGATGCACATTGACAGGCAGCTGCTTGGAAAGCAGCCCTGCCATCGCTGCCAGCGTCCGGCCCTCATAGCGCGGCTTCCGACGCATCTCGTCCGCGAGCTGGTTAGACCTTACTGCTCCGTTGACGGAAATATCCGGAGCTAGTTCTGCTGCCATTTTCAGCAGCTCCTGCCCCGGATCCAGTTCGGGAGCTGGCAGCTGGGTCAAGGCTAGCTCCCGGAACGCGGAAATGCCCCGATTCAGCCACCGAGTCCCGCCGAGTGCCTGGGCAACTGCCAGCAGCGGCTCCCAGACCTCGCCTTTACGGCTGCTCAGCTCCGGGATGCCGAGCCTGGTAACACGAAACTCACTGATTTCCTTGACGTGATCAGTCACTTCCTTGCGCAAGGACCGCCCCCATTTCAGGGTGTCCTGCTCCGCGTCTCGCACGTCGTAGTTCATTCGTGCTATCCCTTGACAGCACTGGACCACGACGCAGCGGCTGCGGATGTCCTTCGGGACGGTCGTGCGCAATCCCGTGCCCATGAACGGGACGAAAATGCTGTACTTGGTGGAAACGCCGTTCCGTGACTTACCGAGCTTAGCGCCTCTCTTGTAGCCTCTGCGCATGACCCTGGCTACCGGATCGTTGCTCCGCCCTCCCTGGCCGTCACGACCGAGCAGCGAGCTCAGCTCGTCGTACTTGAACGTGGGTACCAGTTTCTCGACGGAGTTAGCTGCTTCCTCCAGAATAGCCAGGAAGTCCCAGGAGGTTCCGTCTGCGTCCTGGGGATTGGACGACAGATTGCCTGTTATGTCCATTGAAAGCGTTTTACCCGACTGTTCCTCGTCGCTGACGAAAAGCAGCCGGGGAAATGTGGCGCATACCCGGATAATATACGTGGCACCTGCGAACAGCACCATTGCATCTCGATGGGACTGAGATGCGTCCAGGTACAGATCGATGTGCCTCTCGATTTTGTCGAGAATACAGTCCGGCGGGATACCGGGTGACTCAGCCGCAGCTGGTGCCGTCATAATCGGGCTCCTCTTCCATTTCCTGTTCCTGGCGGGCACCTGCAGCGACCTCTCCACGGGAGGAAACCTCCGGGCCTGCCTACAGGTGCCCTGTAAACAGCATAGCACTCCTGCGCAAGCCGAAGCAAGCGCAGGAGTGCCATGACTGCCTGCTCGGGGAAAGCCCCACTTCGTTCAGGGGCTTTCCTCTTGCACAGCCTGCCGGTCAGCGTACTCCGCCAGCTGGACAGATACCAGTTCCCAGTCCGGCGGAAGCTCGCTGAGCGCGACAATCGCAGCTTGCGCAAGAGACGGCTGGTCGTAACTGAACTCGAACGTGTTCTGCCAGTCCTCGTATTCTTGCGCGATAGCGATGTAAGCTGTCATCCGGAGATCCTTCCTGCGCGCCAGCCCGCTTTCCGTCCCCCCAGACGGACGTGGTCCCGTGCTCGTAGAACTCCCGGACCATCTGCGGGAATGATGCTATGATACCATCCCGCAGCTCAGGATTGTCCAGCGCGCAGACAGTGCAGATGGAAACGAGCTCAGCTGGAAGATCATCCGGAAGCACCTGAGTCTCTTGAACCCAGATCGCCCGTTTGCACACACTGCAGTCCAGGATGATACTCCCCGGATTCCACTTCGCCATCTGGGTATTTGACGCATCCACCCGGACACACAGCCGGTATACGATGTCGTCAGGCTCGGGCTCGCTCATCTTTCCTCTTTCTGCGCTGCTGCGGCTTCCGCGCCCGGATGTCCCGTGCGCGGATGATCAACCGCAGCCTTGACTTCAGCCGTCGCCACGGATAGACTACCAGATGACGGCATTGATAACTGACGCGATCCGGCACCGTATAGTACCCGTGCCCGATGTGATAGTGCATCGGATAGGAGCGACCGTGCTCCCAGACCGGACCCCAGCGGCACTCGTACGGCTGAAGTGAGTCGATCCGGCGCTGCTGGAGCCACAGGCGGAGGATGGCCCGGCACGCCCGGAAGCGCGTCTGGTACATGCGCTTCCGGGCGTGCTTGCGCTGCCAGGATTTCTCGCTGTTCCTGTGACGATTACGATTGCGTCCTCTGCGCACTCAACGCCTGACGGTGATCATCTTGATCTTGCCGTTCGGCATGAGATACATCACGCGCTTCGGCTGCGCGGCGTGCAGCGCGATCTCGGCTGGAGTCAGCTCGCGGTGCGGGGTGGCTTTCTTGTTGTTCCCGCCGTGATTGCGACCGTATCCTCTCGTGCCGCCGACTAGGTACTTTTTCTTCAAGCGCAGCTCGACTGGTTTTGCCTCGGTCATAGCCTTCCTTCCCTTGCTCGGATGCAGCTCCAGGCTGCTGCACCGCCTCCGCAGGAGGCGGAGACGGCGCGGCAGGCTGAGTTACTGGTGCCCGTCGTATTCGGTGTACTGGTCCTCGAACCCGGGCTTCAGCGTGATCTTGATGTACTCGCCGGTATGCTCCATTTTCTTGACGGCTCCGGCGTTCTGCATCTGCTGCACGACCCTGGCCTGATCGTTGGTGAGGTAGCGCAGGTTACGGGCGACCTTGATCCTCGGCTGCCTGTCCCGGATTGCCTGGTATTCGAGGTCCTGCCTGCGCTGGCGCGGAGTTGCCTGCCTGCCACCGTCCGGCCGCTGTCCGCCGGTCAGCTTGATGCCCGCTTCCGGATGCAGCGGATCGGGGACGGACTGCAGCGCGCAGGACGGAGTGCACGGATTCCTGTGGCAGTTTCGGCAGTTCTTCTTGATTATTCCCATTCTGATTCTGCATTCCTTTCCGGCTGCTAGCTGCCGAGCGTTTCGTAGATGTCGTGATGCTGCCTGATGTACAGGAGCAGCTTCTGCCTGCTCTGCATTATGAGCCATGCATGCTCCGGCACGCCTCTCACACCGCGTTTCACGGCGATTTTATGGGCGATGATGAGCAGTTCGGGTGCAGTCTTATCCTGCAGCTTCTGGCTGCCCGGCAGTCGTACCATTTTGTTCCTTCCTGTCAGGGACGGCCCCCGGACAGGGGCCGTCCAGCTGCATGCACACAGGTCAGATCGGGAAGTCCCCGAACGGCGTCTCGATGTCGAGCTGATCTGTCCCGGGCTCGAACGCGAGCCCGTCCCCGAGACCGACGGCGAACTGCCCGTCCATCGGGTCGAAACCGATACCGGAGCCGATGCCGAACAGCCCCTGGTCACGCGCCAGGTCGAGCGCGATCAGCTCCCCGGTCAGTGTCCCGCAGCCTGAGCAGCGCAACTGATTGCCGCGAACTGCGTGCCCGCACCCCTGGCAGTAGAAATGTCCTTGTCCGTACATGCTTCCCTGCTTCCTGTCTAGTGCGCGTCAGCGCACCGAGCCAGGCAGCGACGCCGCAGGCCGCCGCCTGACCCGCTATGCTGACCCCGCGATCTACGCCGGGCTCAGGCTGCCCTAACCTGGCGGAACACCGAGCGCCTGCTTACGGGCGCAGTCCATCGCGTCGGCGATCACCGTCTGCATGAAGTGAAGAGCAGCATCCAGATCATCATGATCCCTGGTCCGGGCGGCGTACCTGAACTTCTCCTGGATCAGCCGGGCGACCTCCGCTGCCTGCGGCGCTCGCGCAACCTGCGGGCTGTTCAGCTTCCCGCCGTCGAGCAGCTGGTTCGCCATCCCGGCGATGTCGTCATAACCGTGATCAGTGAAGTACTGCGCAGCGGCTGTGATCACATGCCGAAGCAGCGGCTGGAACGGCTCATACATGCTGGCGGCGTTCTGCGAGCTGCTCAGGTCCCCGACCATCTCGGGGAAAATCAGCTCGATCATGTTCTTCAGGTTCACGTGGTCTACATCCGTGAGCCTTGTGTGGTCGGGCGGCGGTAGTGCCATTATCCATTCCGGTTCCTGTGTCATTCCCTTTACTTCCTTTTTGCTGGCTCCCCCGTTTGGCTGGTGCCAGCATACCACGCGGCTAGCTCTAGCGCTTACTCCGGATGCCGATCCGGATCGTGCTTCCGGAGGAACCTGATGCAGTCCTTCCTGGTAGCGATCCTGATAACCAGGTTATACGCCCGGCCGCTTCCGTACAGCTGTGAAGCAACACTGCGCACCATATCTCTCAGCTCCCTGGTTGTCAGCTGCTGTAGTTCCTCGTCAGTCACTATGGCCGTATTCGTTCACGACAATGAAGTCGGCAAGCTTTTCCATCGACATGCCGGGCAGTTCCGTCAGGACTGCGGTGTTGTCCCCTTTGAGGCCCCTTACGATGCGGACTGCTATTTTCAGCACCACCGCTTTGGGCATCGTCATCAACGCAGCACGCCGTTCTTCTTTCGGTGTCATTTCTTTCCCCTTTGATGGCTGATGGCAGATAGCCGGTAACCGGCGGCCACGCTAGCCGCACGGTACTGCTGGCGACAGCTGCAGCAAGCCGCAGCACGTCGGGCACGGGGCAGTGTACAGGTACGCACGCCGCCCTGCACCCGAGGCGCTACGGCTGCGCAGCGCGCAGCTCAACCAGCAGCTCCCGGAGATTCTGGACAGAAAGGTCGGACAGGGCCAGCCGCTTGCTTCCCATGTGCCCCGGGATGCTTCTTCCGTTGTAGTCCACCTGCTTCCGCACGGCGGCTATCAACTCGTCCTTTGACATACTGCTGATGTCATCGTCCGCCATCAGATCTCCTGCTGTCGCTATTCGAGATTGAGAATGTTGCACACGAGCTGCTCCCTTGTCCACAGCCCGGCGCTTTCCAGCCGGTACTGGCCGCTGTCGCTGCCGCGCTGCCAGAGTGCGCTCAGCATGGCAAGCAGGTCCAGCCTGCATCGCCGTGCCAGTTCTACCGCTCGTGAACGGGCGGGCGGGGATTGCGTCATTTCCCTTCCTCATCCTCCTCCTTGACCCAGTCCGCCAGCTGGTCTTCCGTCCAGCTGACCATTTCCTGGTAGACCGGGACGCTGATGCCGTACTTACTCCGGCACAGCATGCGCGCCGTCATAAAGAGTGCCCGGCGGGTTTCCTTACTCATATTCCTCCTTCCATGGTTCCACTTGCGGCAGCCGGGTGTCCGGCGGCGGCGGGGTGATGACCAGGACCTGCCTGCTGTCACGCAGGAGCGTGAGGCATTCATCGCAGATGACAACCAGCAGGCTGCGACGGTCCGTGGTGGCTGTCGGATCCCACACGGTGGACCCGTAATTCCCCCGTGACGTGAAATTCGTGCCGCCGGATGTTGACGGGACAGGCTGGTTGCCTGGGAACGAATCCCACATCAGCTTATCACACCGGGCACATGCCGGTGCGGAATTCCGCTCGCCATACAGGTTGATCTCCGACAGCGGCGGCAGCTCAGGCATCGGTGTCGCTCCGAGTGACGTCCCGGGGACGTATGGAACGGACACTCGCCAGCTTCCGGCGCAATGCGACTACCTGCTCGGAATAGTGATCGGTTATCATCTTCTTGGCTTCCCTCAGCGGGAGGCCGTCCGGCAGGGAAGTCAGGACGATTTCCGGATCCTCCCCCTCCCGCCAGAGGACCTGGTAGTATTGCGGCATCAGCGCCTCCGGAACACGGCCGGGCGAGTGAGCCACTCGAACGCGAGAACAAATCCCGCGAAAATGTCCGCAGCAGCGAGACACTCCATGAACAGGCGCATGTCAGTCCTCCCGGTGAAAAACGCTGACGTGATTTTCGATAACGATCCCCCCCTGGCATCCGCATTCGAGGAGCGCGCTGCCGTGCGTGCCGCAGCCTCGGCACAGGTTCGTGAAGACGATCGCAGCGGTGCCGTGCTCGGAGCAGTGTGCCCAGGCATCTGTCCCAGCGACGAATTCACCGCTCTGGCAACCGCAGGCGGTGATGAACCGCACGAACACGGATTCTTCCTCGCGGTGCATGCGCGCCAGCGTGATGCCGTGTTCCGGGCACTTGACAGAGACAGCCATGTCATTCCTTCCTTCACAGTACCCGTTCGCGGATACCGGGCCGCCGCCGTCACCTGCGTGACGGCAGCGACCCCGCATCAGCGACTGAGGTGCTCCCGGTGCCGGGTGATGAAGTCCCGGAGATGATCGTCATCCCAGTCGTTCATCATCGCCAGGTTCTTCTTGTAAAGATCCGAGCCGCCTTGCACGCCGTACCCGGCCGCCTCGGCAACTAGCTGGGCGTGATTCATGCCCGCGACTGGCAGTACCTTTGCCACGTTACCTCACCTCATTTCTCACGATGAATGACTCTATCTCTTCGCGGTGCATGGCCTTCAGGTGCCGGACGATCCCCTCCGTCCAATCCAGCTGGCGTTTCTTGGCAATCTTCATCGCCCGCTCGAACAGCTCGTCATCGGTGAGCTTAGCCAGCTCTTTTGCGTTTACCATTGTTCCTTCCTGGCTACTGGCACACTTGCATTACCAGCCTAGCACTTCCTACTAAGCCGAGGGGGTGCGCAGTGCTTTCCGTAACGGTGAACCGGCCTCCTTCAACAGCGGTGAGCAGCGCGGTCCAAGATCTCTCCGCTCCCTGGACAGTGAACTGCGTCCCGGGCAGTATTTCTGATACCCAGATTTCCAGCTCACCTGCGTCCGCCGGGATGCTGATGCGAACCTGACCCGGATCGGTGTACACTGCCGACCGGAATACGATACTGGTGCGATTGTGCGGCGGCAGCGCCGTAACCGTAATCAGTTCACTGTCGCTGGAGTGTTCTGTCACCGGGAGGTCGCCCACTCGGTTAGCCCTATGAGGGAGCTAGTGTTTGTCTTACGGTAGATGCCAGTCAGGAGAGCGTCGAATTCACCCGCTCGCAATCCCATGGAATGGTGTATCTGACGACGCGACATTCCGGTCACCAGGTAGCGGATTATTTCCTCTTCCTCATCAGTCAATTCTGCATCTTTCACATTCTGCTCCTTCCTAGGGCTCTAGCCGGACCTGCGCCTGGCAGAAGCTGCAGCTGATTTCCGGGCTGCCTTCTCCGGGCTTGCGAAGCTGCGGCACCTCGCACTGGCATCCGGCCATCCGCAGCAACGCCATCATGCGCCGGTCCGCCTTGGCGATCATCCTGCCGTGCTTCCAGTACAGCGGGATGCCCGGGACTGTGAGATCCGGTACCTGGAACCGCAGGTCTACCAGATGCGATACCTCACCTGACTCGGTCACCTGACGCACCTGGTAGACGGAGGCTGGAGTCGCCGGATTGCGCACTACCTGGTGCGCGATACGGGCAGCTTCCTGCGGCGTCTCGGCCTCGACCTGCTGAGTCCAGGTGACGGTGTAGGTTTCCATTTTCCCTCCTGCTACTTCCTTTTCTTCAGCCGCGCGACAATCTGCATGCAGCTGATTGCCACGGACAGGAGCACCATTATGAGGGCAAGGACAAGTTCTGTTCGTACCCAAGTCTCACCCTGGCCTAGAATACTCACACCGAGTACCCCGAGTGCTATTCCCTCGACCAGCAGCGAATCCCGTGCAGCCCTCACTGAATTGCTCAGCCAGACGTCAGCGAACGGCACCGGCGTGACTGACTCCACTCCGGTGCTGGGCATCGGAGGCAGGTCTGTCACCAGTCGCGGGAGATCCCGCACGTACACCGCGTCGTGCGCGGCGGACATGCGCCTGTCGAACTCTCCGGCGTCGAGGTGCCCGTCGGTGTACATCTCGCTGAGGAAGCTGATGTAGCGCTCTCGCTCCGCATCTCCTGCCCGGAGCGCGTTTCCCCTACTCGGGTCAGAGACGGGGACGGGGACGGGGACGAGGCCGGGAGACTCAGTCACTGGCTCCTTTCTGAGCGTCATTGTGATCACTGCTGACGAATGGCAACCGATCAGCCGGAAGGTTCTGTTCCACTCACCGGGTGGTGTCGTGTCCAGCAAGGTTCTCGTCACGATGTCGATATCGGATCTTGACGCCGGGTACCTGCTGCGCAGGCTGATCAGGTTCTCGTACAGGAGCTGCCTCACTACTGCGTAGCTGCCTGTCCCGCCGACTTCCGCCAGCCCGACATCGGGCCTGGACGACTCCGCGTGCCAGCGGTACTGCTGCTCAGTCATCTTCTACATCCTGGATGATGAACAGCCCCCGTTCCGGCATGACGAGCATCTTCCCCTTCCCGAGAAAGCACATCCCCTCCCGGTTAGCTGTGACGATCGCCTGGTAGGCGGCTTCGGCAGCCAGCCCGATCGCGGGCGCTTGCATCGCGTCGAGTGCCTGCTCGCGAGTGAGCCTTTTCCTTTTCTGCTGCGGCATAGCGTTCCTTCCTCCCTTTACGTGCTAGCATAGCACTCAGCAGTCCTGAATACCGGGCGCACCCCGGATCTAGGGATCCGGAGTGCACCCCGCACTCAGGAACGCTTGCGGCGGATGATGACCTCGTACTCCTGCATTTCCTCCCCGAGTGCCTGATGGCGGAAGCTGAACGACACCTTACGCCCGCCGGGGCTGAGAATGAGCTCAGTAGCGGCTCCGGTGCCTGAGAGGGTGATGCTGCTGGCCGCCACGACAGTCTGCTGCAGTCGCCCTCCCATCACGCGCAGGAAGTGCGCTTCCTGCTCTCGGAGTGCCGCACGGGCGGTCTCCCGGATCTGATCCTTCATGTCGTTACCAATCTGGTAGAGCGGTGTTGCGCCGATGAGCGCGCCGTCATCGGAGCCGGGCGGGAACCCGACAATTGCGATCTGGCGCTGCCCGTCATCGGAGGTGACCTGCACCACCCGGATGGGCTGGCGTGAACCTGTGAGTACTGTCCCTTTCACTGCTTTCCTTCCTGTTGCGGTTCCTGGCGGGTGACGCTCAGTCGAGCGTCATTGCCAGCTGGGCGGTCTTAGGGGCGGTGCGGAGGATAGACACGGACAGGCCCGGTACCTGGCTCAAGCCTGCAGCATTTTCCTGGCTGCTGAGCACCAGCAGGCAGATCGGGCCGATGGCGTAGATCTCCTTCCCCTGGTAGCGGCGGGCGATCATCGCCGATGCCCCGTCCGGGCTGTACTGGTTCCAGGCAACCGGCGCGGGGATGTCTCGCAAGTCGTTGCGGCGGGTGAGACCCGTGCACACGATCACCAGGTCGTAGCTGCGCGCTCCGACGGATGCGCTTTCCGGACCGTCCAGCGGAAACCCCTGCTGGGGGATGACGCGCAGGCGGCGAGACTCGGACTTACGGGTGGTGTCCTGCCGGGGCAGGTAGCGGGCTATCTCCATGTACCGGCCGGACAGCTCATCTGTCTTCCAGTCTTCCCGGGTGCGCGGAATGCCGTCGCCGTACCAGTCCACCTGTCGCACCCAGTCCAGCTCCGGAGTGGACATGTGCACACCAGGAGCGATCCCGAGCAGGGACTCCACCGCGCACCGGCTGGAGTTCCCGTCTCCGATCACTGCTGCGCGGCGGATGCCGCGCAACGGAAATGGCTGGGTCATCGCGTCCATGAACTCCAGGAACGTGAGGATGTTCCGGCGGCGGCTGCGATCTGGAAGCAGGGCGCTGGAGTCGGTGCCCATGCCCCGGGCGTCGATGATGCGACGCACGCTGAACCGTTCCCCCTGCTGGAGGGTGATGTTCGTCCCCTGGTCATCTCCGTAGGACATCACTCGCCCCTTGCGCACGTCCGCGTAGGCGGCGAGCGTCATCCGAACGCACCAGCGCAGCACCGCATTGTCGGGGTACTGTCCGGAAGCGATGTGCGACGGCTGGATGACTGCTCCCGGCAGGTTGTTCAGGTTTCCGACTTCCGGGATACCCGGAGTGCCGGGCCGGTTGCGGGAGTTGAGATTGAACACCGGCATCCCGCCGCCGACTGCCCACACGCCGCCGGGGGTGCCGGACTCCCACGCTACCGGGCGCGGCTTGCCCATCGCAGCGCGGGTCGCAGCGTAAACAGCCGCGTGCGTCCCGGCTCCGATCAGGTGCTCGCGGGTCTCCAGCCCGCTGGTGCCGTAATCGCGCGACCACTCCTCATCCAGGCGCGCGTCCACGTACTCGCGAGCGGCGGGATTCATGTAGATGCCTGTGAGCTGGGCGGTCAGAGCGGACGGAAACATCTCCTGCCGCCCGAGCATCAGCACCATCTCCCGGTTCAGGAGCGGGTTGCCCGCCACGTCCCGGATGATGCTCGTGAGCAGCTCAGACGGCTCAGCCTGTGGTATGCTCATATGCGTACCTTTCCTTCCTCAGCGATCTTCACCGTGAAGATCACACACCGTCCAGCCAGAGGCTGGGCGGCATGTCACCGTCAGGTGACCTCGTACCTGTCGTGCTCTCGCCTCCGGAGCCAGAATATTTCCAGGGCGCCTTGAAATGGTCCGGTCCTGCCCGTCCTGTCAGCCAGCAAGAACATGATGCGGACTTCATTGACGGTGAGCCCTTGGTCCAGTAGGAACTCCTGCACCCGGTGCCGGGAACCGGCGCACCTGACTGACCTGCTATTCACGATCCTCCTTTGCGTAGTAGCGTTAAAAACTGCCAGCATAGCGGCCCGCACCCTGCTAGCGACCATGCACGCACCCCTGCGGGCGTCGCACACGGGCGCTAGCAGCTACGGGGGCGCTGGCGGCGGTGCGAGGCGCACAGGCCGGTTACCTGTATGAGATGCGCACCTCGAACTTCTCATCGTCGGTGAGATAGAACAGGTGCAGCGTCCGGCCGTCGGGGAGCGGGAAATCCTGCTGACGGCCCTCGTTGCAGGCGGAATGCAGCAGCCAGCCCCGGTGCTGATCGACAGAGCCGCTCAGGTGACGGTCGAGATAGCTTTTGACCTCATTAAACGTTCCGGTGTACACTGGCCGTGATGACGGCATCTGCTACCTGCCTTTCAGCGTGATGGTGAAGCGATTGACGGGACTGCCCGCTATCGTCTCCTTTTTGAAAGAGATGACCACTATCAGGCCGCCTGAGATGAAGCCATTTACGTCGCCTCTGCTCACGGCCTGATTCAGCCAGCTAGCGAGCAGATTCGGTTCCGCATCGACTGTTTTTTCCAGCCACGCCTGCGCGCTGTCACGCGGCCCGATGAAATCGGGTGAGCCGTTCATGACGGAGCCACCTGCACGGAGCACATCCCGCCGCACCGGCCGCAGGTCAGTTCCCCTTCGGCTGCCTCGCGGGACTCCTCGCACACCTGGCAGCCCCGGCGATTGCAGTAGCCGGTCGGATCCCCGGCGCTGTCGCAGCAGTGCGGGCACGGCTCGATCACCGGCAGTGCGCCGGATGGAGCACGCACCCCCGCCGCGATGACGTCCACGTCCGCCACGCCGGTCAGCTCCCGGATGAACTGCGCGAGGCGGTTACCGGCCTTGAGGAGCCGATCCGCATCCGGATTGGCGACGGTGTATGCGTAGATGCTGCTCCAGTCCTGGAGCACACGCTCGATCACCTCCGTGGACGGACGCTGCCCCTGGGACAGCCACCAGTCCGACGGAAGCGGACCTCCGTTGCGGAGGTGCTTATCGAGCCGCCGGAAGCGACTGCTGACAATTCCCTGCGGATCTTCGCTCGCACGTTCGCGAATAAGTTCGAGCAGCTCGTCCGGATCGACGTCACTCATCGTTTTCCCTCGCTCGGACAGCAGCCTGGATAGCCTGACGCTCAGGGAGTGGCGTCCACGGCCAGTTCCCGTACCGCAGCCCGTCTACCAGGGCGAACGCCATCTCAAGTTCCAGCTGGTTGCCGCTGATGCCGTCCTTCTGCAGCTGACTGTACAAGTCCGAGCATGTCTGCTGCGCGGGACCGTCGGGGGCGTGATGCTGCAGGATCGTCAGCAGCTGGTACGATGGACCATGTGCGTCTGTCATTTCCCTTTTCCTTCCTAGCTGGAGCTGCTCATCCGCTGGTCAGCAGCCACACGGCAGCCGATGCGATGCCGCCTGCGAACCACATGATTTCCGCACACCCGTGCGTATCGATCGTGTAGTCGAGGCACAGCAGGAGCAGCGCTATGGAGATCGCCCGGGCCTGCCTGCGGTCCGGGCGCAACCGTCTGAGCATGCGCATTTGTTTCCTTCCTGTGAGAGGCGGGGGGGCCGGGGCCGCCCGCCTGCACTGCCAGTGTAACAAGTCTGGCGGCTTCGCTGCTGTGCTACTTGCTAACCTGACGGGCAGTCTTCATCACATCGTCTGCCCGAGCGGCGTTGAGCAGCAGCGTCGTGAGTGCTTGCCGCAGGCGGCGTTCCGGGCCGGTGATGCGGAACCGGCCGCCGATTTCCTCGAAGTCCACCGAGGGATTCCGCTGGCGCATGACGAGGAGAGACGGAGCCCTCTGCGGCCAGACTATTTCCACTTGCAGGACGCGGAACCGAGGATCTGCCATTGTTTTCCTTCCATTGCGGCGGTGCTCAGTGCACCGCGCGGCATCCAGCCCTTGACAGACTGGCTGCCACGCGCTATACTGAATCCAGTTCCTCTAGCGTCTCGGTGTCGGCGTGATCGAGATCAGCTGGCGGGACGGCGCTGTGAACTGGCACCTCGACGAGGAGGACCGGCACCGTATCCCCGCTGATGCTCAGGTGCAGGGCGCGGGCACTGTTCCAGGCGAGGTACGTTCCTGCCGTCCAGCTGACTTTCTTGCTTGGAGCTCGCAGCCGGGCTCCGATGTCGGCCCGGGCGATGTCCCAGTCGTCATACAGCAGAGGCTGGGAGCTGGGCATATCCGGCAGCCAGGCGGTGATGACGTGACCCGGGGCAGCCGGGCCGGTCAGGCTAGTCGCCATCCCAGGACTCCCCCGCGACTGACGGGTCGAACCACGCAGGAGCGTCTGCTGCAAGCGACGGACGCTGCACGTACGCGCCTCCTGTCTCGGCTTTCGGGTACTTGGCGAGCGCGTCGGCTTCGGTTTCGAAGTCGCCTTCTACGAAGGAACGGCGCTCCTGCCCGGCGAGCACAGAATCCGGCGGGTACTCGTCGTAACGGTAAACAGCGAAGCCGGGGTGCTCGTAGGTCTCACCCCGAGCTGGCTCAACTGACAGGTACGGCTGCATTCTTCTCCTTCCTCAAGCCTCCAGACGGAGGGAGCCAGGCCCGGCCTTCCGGCCGGGCCTGACTCTCATCGTCTGAAGCCGGTGACGGTGAACACTCCGTTTTCCGGAGGCCGACCGTCAGGATCCTTCCGGAACGTGATGGTCAGCCGGCTGCCCGGGACGGTGAAATGACCGGCATCGATTGCCGTGGAGATGTACCGGCGAGCCATGTCCTCATCGACTCCGCAGCCGATGATGAACTGCTCAGCCTGGTCGCGGTTGAACAGTTCTTTCACAAGTTTCCCTTCTCAAGCTTCTCACGAGCCGTCACTTGCGCAGTCCGCACCTTCACTTCCTCGCGGAGTTCAGCGATCACGATCGGGCTGTGATTATCGCGGATGGCTTCTGCCAGGTCATCCTTCGCCTGGAGGAGGCGACGGCGCATGCCGTCCAGTACTGATTCCTCCCTGAACCCGCCGGGCGGCGGGCTGCTCTCAGTCATCGGGTTCCTGATCTACCTTCATGCCGATGGTCTGGAAGCCATCTGGCGTCCAGTAATTCGATTTGCGGCGGCGCGGACCGAGAAACAGCACGGTGATGAGGAACGGGCTCACCCGGGTGATAGAGTGCGCCATGCTGTGCCGCATCAGATGGCAACTCAGCCAGCGGTGCGTTCGGTGACGACGCGATGTGAGATCATGGGGATCGTAGAACACGTCCTCGTCGTAGGAGCCGATCAGCTTGAAGCTGACGAAGCTGCGGGAGTGATCGTGCGGGTACTCGCGCTGGTTATCCGGCATGTGAATGCGGGTGATGTCGACGGAGGCGAGGGGTGTCCGGAACAGGATGAACCTGGACAGGAAACGCTTACCGTCAATGTCAGACCAGTACGGGAAGCAGAATGCGTAATCCGGCATTCCGCCATTCTTGCGGGTCACTACGTTCGTGACCTGATTTGCTGCCATTCCATTTCCTCCCTGTCCCGCCAGGTGCGGCGGGAACCAGCCTGGAGCTATTTCTCCTCCAGCGAGAACAGTCCTGTTTCCGGATGATAAGTGACGGTGAACCGGCCGCCCTGGATCCGGGCGGTGTGATCAGGCGCGAACATCGCCGCGTCGACAGCTGCTCCGGCTACCTTGTCTGAGCACGCCTCCAGCTGGGAGAGCACTCTGGTCGCGCGGGAGATGCTCATATTGTGCTTCGCTGTCACGGCAGCCACCGTCTCAGCCAGCGCACCGTCCGCACGACGGCGGATACAGCGTCGTGGCAGAGATAGGTGACAGTGCCGGTTACCACGCAGGCGAGGCCGATTTCCACTCCGAGATGCGTGAGCCTCACTCCGTCACCGCCTGCTCCAGTTGCCGGAGCAGTTCCGGATCGGTGACCCGGCTGATGCGCAGAGCGTACCAGGCTCCCCCGTCAGCAAGGATGTTGCTGCCCGGCTCGTACAGCTGCTGGTACACGACGGTGCTTGCCGTCGTGCAGTCCAGGCTGAACGGGCGCAGGCTTGCGTCCGCAAGCGCGAGATCGACTGTAGCCACGTCGGGGCTCTCGTCACTGACCTGGACGGCCATGTTCTGCGCGAGCTGGCATTCCGGATGCTCGCAGCTGTCCATTTTCATGTTCCTGTCTCCTGCGCGAGGCGGACAGTCCAGCGGTCGCGTACTTCGTTGTACTTGACCTCGATGCTGCTGTCCGGCGATATCCACCTGCCGGTGATAAGTGCCTTGTTCATGGCCCCGGCGATTTCGCTCTGGGTCAGAGGGCTGCCCGGCAGCTGCCGGAGAAGAGCCCAGACTTTACTCTCGTCTGAAAACGAGTGATCTGCCATGTTCCTTCCCTTCTGGTAGCTCAGGCTACCAGACCGCCGCCCGGCTGCGCTTGACAGACGGGCGACGATCTGCTATACTGAGCTAGAATCCGTACACCTTCCACTCACCTTCCGCGCGGGAGCGGGTGATGACATAGTACCCCTCGCTGTCCCGCCAGCGACCGGCGCGTTTCGCTACTCTGACGATGTGCTCTATGTAGCTGGACGGCCATATGGTGTGCGCATGGAGATACCTGATCACTGCGTCACGATCTGACGTGACCAGCGACGGTTTCCTGAAGCTCACTGCAGGAACCTCACGGTGAATGTGCAGCTGGAGTACGTGATGCGGATCCACTGGTCGGACCACTGACCGCTCTTGAGCGCAGCGGTAACCGCACGGCCGACTTGATCGACCGTGTACTGCGGCTGGCGAAGCAGGAACGCGGTCAATTCACCTGAATGCTCAAACTTCTTATCAGTCGACTGGTTCATGAGGTGCGTCCTTACAGGAACTGGACGGTGAACGTGCCGTCCTTGCCGGTGATGCGGAGGAACGGGTCTTCCCAGCGGTCCTCCATCAGGACGGTGGTGATGATGTTGCCGATGTCAGCGGGAGTGTACTGCGGCTGCCTTTCCAGGAACTTGGCCAGCTTCGGTGCGCCGGTGATGGTCTTCATTACCCGGCCTGCGGAAGCGTCCGGTTGTACGAGTCATCCCCGACGCTGACGTGCGCCGGGTCGCCGCCGTGGACAGACGTGTCCGGGTGGCTGACGGTCCCGGTGGCCGGGTCGTAGCTGTCGCCCTTGACAGCTTCGTCGTAGACCTTCTCGGACACGTACATGACGGACTTGCCGCCGGTCGTGGTGACGGTGAGGCAGTAGTCTCGTGACTGCTCCGCAGTCACGTTGCAGCGTGCCTTGCTGAGAACCGTCGGCTGCACGACCGGAATGACCGTGCTGCTGCTGCTCGAAGCGGAACTGCACGCCGCGAATGCGGGGAGTGCGAGCGCTCCGGCGACGAGCAGCACTGCTGGTGCGTACTTCATGCTCTTAGTTTCCTTCCCTTGTCCGCCAGGCGGCGGGAGCGGCACACGGGCGAGGCCCGTGTGCCACTCTCACGGTCTGGTGTACTTGACGATGAACTCTCCTGAAGCGGGGCGGGAGATCCGGATCCCGTGCTCCTCGCACCGGCCGTTCATCTGCGCGGTGAGGATCATGCGGGTGGCATCTGCCGCGTTGATGTGCCGGGACTCCAGGAACTCGTGCAGCATGACGATGTCCGTGAACTTGCGCTCTGGCATGTTACCTCTCTTATTCTTGCGGAGCACTTCACTCTCAGAGGGCCTTCATCGGCTACGCCGGGATCATCACCAGTTCCCTACTATCTTGCGGCAGTGACGGCACAGGAGGGGGCACCGGCCCCCGTCGAACTTCCGCACCTGGTTTTGCGGGCGGCAGTGACGGCCGAGCCGACAGAGCGCGTTCCTCGGGAACCAGCTCCAGTCGAACCCCTGGTTAAGCAGCCACCTGCGAATACGTGATCTCACTTGCTGCCTCCTTCCGGCGGCTTGTTACTGACGCTCCTTCCTGATGCGGATTGTCATGTTCGCGCAGGCGAACTCGTCGGCTGCGGCCACGTAGATGATACCCGTGACGCGCGGGCGGTTCGCGTTCACTTGCGACTGGGGAAACCAGCTGGTCTCCCGGAAGGCGGTGCGGTAAACAGCTCCGTCGCGCCAGGCGGTCACATCGTAAGCCGACATGTACACCTCGTAGACGGTGATATCAGGCATATACGAGTCCATCGATCCATATCTCGTCCGGTCCCAGGATCCAGTAGTGTCCCCGGTTAAAGCAGATACAGCGAGCAACCAGGACCGTGAGCAGGCCGCCTTCCGGCGTGGAGACCGCCTCCGCCGTCTCCGCGCGCGGCCTGCAAAAGACCTTCCACCGGGACGGACGGTACGCGTCATCCACGCCGCATCAGCTCAGCGATGATGATCAGCTGGTCCTCATCGGATAGGTCCGGCTCAAGCAGCAGCTCGCGCAGCTCCAGGACGGACAGTTCCCGCGCGACGGCGCGGGCTGGCGCAAGCATCAGCAACTGCGCATGACGCAGAACTGTGACTGCATCTGCTGCGCGGGCACCGGCGCCTGCACGATCACCGCCGCCTCGTGAATCATGCCGAGCAGCACCATCGCGAACAATGCGGTGCCGAGCACGAAGCAGGCTGCGATAATGACGAGCGAACCGGAAGCTCGCTGCCGCTGCCGCTGCCGCTGGCGGAGCTGGTACAGTGTTATGATGTTCCTTCCTTCCTGCACAGGATGACGATCACCCTGAGCCGAACCCGTCCCGCCAGGGACGGGTTCGACTCGCTATGATCGTAGCGGCTAGAACGCCTCGCGCACCCGGTCCGCGAAAGCGGCGAGCGCGGCGGCGAGATTGATGCGGTAGCGGGACCGAGATGCACGCCAGCCGTTGATCGCGCCTGGATCGGGATAGACCGTCTGCACGGCGTACCGGTCAGTGAAATCGGGCATCTGCCGGATGATGACGTACCGGTCAGGCGCGTACCCGTCCGCATCCGGCAGCCGCGCTGCGGCGATAAGCGGATAGTGCTGCCCGTCACTGAACTCCAGGACGAGCCCGTCAAGCGGCAGGACTTGCACTGAAGCGGATACGGTCACCCGGTCCGGATTGGCGAGCTGCTGACTGACGGGACGGAGCAGCTGCTCGATGACGGCTAGCTCATCGGATTCCTGTTCCTGCTGTGACATTGTGTCTTGTGCCTTCCTTCCTTGTTATATGCCTGCTACTTCAGAGGCGGGATCGCGTACAGCGCGAATCCGCCTCTAGGAGCGGGCCACTGCACTATCTCGCTGATGAGGTAGCCTTTCAGCTTCTTGTTCCTCTTCAGCGCGTCAGCAAGCGGCAGAATCATGTCTGCCGCTTCGCCGTAGCGCCTGAACCACTGGAGGAACACCCAGTCCGCTGGCATGTCCGCTAGCTGCAGGACACCTCGCATCAGGACACATGCCCGATGATCGCGATCTTCTCATCCGGCTGGTACAGATGCTCCTGCCTGTCTGGATAAGTGATCCACAGCCTGCCGGAATCACGGCGGATTTTCACCGCCGTGTGATGCTCACGCGGAGTCCACTCGTTTTTCACGGTGAACACATCGCCCGGCCTGAGATCCGCCGCAGTATCCGGGAAGCTGCTGAGGACGCCTCGCATTAGCGCGCCCGCCGGGTGATGCGGATCTGATCGTCACTGCCGTAGAACCGCGCACCCGGCTGCTCGGACTTGGTGATCCAGAAACCCCCTGCGCCTGTGTCAGCACGGATCCGGCGGACAGTTCCCTCACCATAGTACTGCGTGGCGCGGTCGATGAACGTGTCACCGACGTGCAGGTCAGCCGGGGTGTCCGGCCAGCTGGAATCAGGCATGCGATGCCTCCTTTCTGTAAACAGCCCGGACGGGCTCCGCCCGCTCCCTCCAGGGGAGGGAACGGACGGGGAGTGTCAGGACTCGCTGCCTGCGGGCGCTGCCCGCATGTACAGTATACCAGCTCGCGCACCTGGCGAGCTGGCACACTGCGGGTCACTACAGTCCGGCGCTGCGAGTTTCCCGCTCAGTGTGAGCGGTCAGGCAGTCGGCATGCATCGGGCCGGACAGGCCCGGGAGACTGACCTGGATGCGCGGCTCGCCGGGGAGAATCTGAAGCTTGCAGTGCGGTGCGACGCAGAACAGCTCGGTGTCAGGTGCGGGTGCGGGTGCGGGGTCTGTCATGTGGTCTCCTTTGACGTGGAAGCCCCGCGCGGAGCGGGGGGCTTTACGTTATCCCGTGCCCGATACACGACGTTGAACCGGCGCTCCGCAGGAGCCTGGAGAGGATACCGGTGATGTGACGGGGCGCCGGTCGCGGTGGACAGGTGCTTTACGAGCGCGATCAGCAGCCCGGGTTCCCGGGCTGAGGAGTACGGCTCGCAGTCCACCTGGGCGTCCGGGACGCCCGGGGTACGGAAACGGATGATATCACCTCGCTTGAGATGCTGCATTTCCACGTGCATGTCCTTCCTTCCTTGCCTCCGGCTGGAGGCACCCACCCGCCTCCGGAGCGGAGACGGGTGAGTGTCACGAGCCGGAGCCGGAGTCCGCTTCCTGCCTCCGGGGAGTTACATGATAGCCGCCGCAGACGCACTCATACATGTACAGCGGGACTGATCCTTGCGAGCGGTCGACTGACGCTTCTGCGCGCTCGGGCGTGCTGAAGGACTTCCTCTGCAATCGCATGCAGCGCAGAAGCGCCTCTTCCCACTGCTTTGACCCGCGTGCGTAGCGCGGCATACTCAGCTCCTGGAGAGTGACGGTGACGGTGACGGGACGCGAGACCGGCTCCTGCTGCAGAACAGGATCCGGTGCTAGCGGCGCGCACTCATCACACAGCTGTCCTAGATGAATCGGGAAGTTCCTGAGCTGCGGGGTTTCAGTATCCCCGCAGATTCCGCATTCGGCTACTGCTACTGCTACTGCTACTGCTACGTTCATCTGCCTTCTTCCCTCTCCGCTCATGCGGAGGGAGCCGTCTCCAGTCGCGCAGTGCGCGAGACTGGAGATGACTCTCACTGCATGTGCGCGCGAGCGCTACTCGCCGGAAATATCGCAGCCGGGGTCCTCATCTTCATCTTCATCGGCTTGCGCGAGCGCATACCGCTCATCCAGCTCCATGCGCACGTCGTGGGTGCGCTCGGGGGAGGCGTAGCGGATGCTCACTTCGATGACGCGCCCCTCTATAAGAGCGTACCAGCCAGTAACATCCGGGCCGAGAACGTACTCCTGACCGGAGGAGCCGCGCATGAGATCGCAGGGCTCCCACGCGCCGTCACCGCCATGATCTGCGTGACTGGCCAGCTGTTCAGCTGCGAGTGCGAGGATGTCCAGCTCAGGCTGGCTGAGCGGGGGCGGCTCCGGCACGTCGTACATGCGCGGACGATACACGATCGGGAACTGAGTGTCCGCCGGTGCTTCGTGCACCTCCGCTACCTCAGCGGACGAGGCAAACAGCACCCGGTACCAGAAGCGCAGGTTCCCCTCCGACGCGCCGCGTGCGGCGGACGGCGGGATGTGCACCTGCCAGTCTACTGGCTCATGTGGCATGCGGATGATATCCCCGATCTGCAGATCCGGCATTGCGATTTCTTCCATGCTTGCCTTCCTTCCTTGACGTGCGCTGTCTGAGCACGCTGAGCCGCGCACTCGGCGTGGAGTGCGCGACCCGGCGGGCTCGGGCTAGAGGAGATTCCGCAGGATGATGTCCGCCACGTTGCCGTTGTTGCGGTCCATCGAGTACTCGATGGCGGTGTCGTCGGGATCCATCTGCGCGATTGCGGCCAGCTGGGCGAGACTGTACGTGATGATCTTGTCGCCGTTAGTCAGGTCCGCGACGTGCGGTGACGGTACGGTTCCGAGAGAGCCGATCGTGAACGGAGCGTCCTCGTACTCACCCAGCTTATGATTCAGCCAGCTGGTGAAAGCGTCGACGTCTTCGGTGTGCAGCTCCAGTCCTTCCAGCGGGAGGATGCTGAACGAGAATGTCCTGGCTGCACTTGCGTCTGTCATGTCTTTCCTTCCTCGGTGATGCGGTTCGGATGAACCCCCCGGCTCACCCCCCGTGAGGGGGGTGAACCAGGGCGAGCAGCCGGGCTATTCGCGACTCGACGCGGCGTCCTGCATCAGCGACTCCGGGTCAAACGGAGGACTGAGTCGCTGGATGTGGTAGAGCGCGCCGTGCAGCAGGCTCCATCCGAGGCTGGCTGCCTCCTGACAGGAGTCAGCCCAGGCGAGCGCATCCTCCTGTGAATCGAAGCTTCCGTACACATCGGGTCCGCGCTCCGGATCCTGTGGCCAGGTGATGACTGCGACGTACGGAAGCGGGGTTGTGATCTCCGCATCCTCGCCATCTGAATCCATGTGATGCTTCCTTCCTTGAAACTTCAAGTACCTGATCCGGCTGGACCGGGCCGCTCTCGCACGTCGAACTGACGTTCGAGAGCGACCCCGCTCATCCGGAGTGACCGGTGAGAAGCACCGGCGGTGTCAGGAGTCGGCTGCGACGGCTGGCACTAGCTGTCGTCCTCTCCGACGAGAAGACGGCGTAGCTTGGCGCCAATCATCTCGTGAATCACCTTCGGATTGATATCCAGGAGTCTAGCCACTAGGCGCTCAGCCTCCTGCAGAGAGGGTTCTGGCACTGAGTACACTACATCTTGCTTTTGCTTAGTAAAATGCCAGTAACCGCATTCACATTCGTATATGTACCTGGTGATGTTTCTATCGCGTAGAAGCCTCAGAGCAGCTCCAGCTGCCTTGTCTCCGGTCTTGAATTTTCTCTTCTCAGGTTTCGGGCATTCCCGTCTTTTCGGTGACATATGCTACTCGCCAGTAACATCTGGCGAACGCGAATCATCCATCTCGATTGACACCCTGAATGATGGTCCCGTTGACCCGGGAGGCGTATGAATCACGAAGCCGGTGATGAGCGGGTCACCTTGCACCGCATCGGCGGTGTTCACGCAATCCACTCGCCAGCCGTCCGAGTCCGGTACCTCTGGGATGATAAGCCTCTCCATCAGATAGTGAGTGATTCGCCACTGGAGCTGCTGTTCCGGCGGCAGCGCCCAGAATTCAGGCGTGTACTCTAGATCTGGATCATCTTCCTGATGATCGGAATCCCATATAACATGAGATGTAACTCCGGACGCGGATACCTCGATTGACAGTATCCGGGCACCGGCGTGGATAACGAAAATCCTGCGCCTGGCCGCAGCCTCCGGATCACGCTGCATCGCAAGAGCCTTGCGCGCCGCATCCTCCGGTGAAGACGCCTGGACATTCGCACTCCAGGTGACGTGATACTCGCTTTCCATGTCTTCCCTTCCTCAGGGGTGCCTGGCACTGGACCAGACGGTCCGAGCCGCTCCTGTCACGTGCGCGTGATGCGCGGGGCGTGACAGGAGTGACTCGCATCGGCGGGGCTGCTACTTGTGATGCGACAGCCAGGACCCTGAATTCTCCCGAATGAGATGAGCACGTTCGGCAGGAGACAGGAGCGCCCAGTCGTCCTCCTCGGTGTCTTCGTCGACGTCGCAGATGCCGGACTCGTGCTCGCAGAGGGCGTGCTTGTTTCCGGGACGGCTGGTGTCAAACGCGCCGGGAGCGTCGTACCACTGCGGCTCGCACGGATCGAGATCCGTATGACCGCAGCAGGGGTAGTCCTTGCAGCGCGCCATCAGAGCGTCCTGTAGGGGCGGATAAACTCCTCGAATTCCATGGCGTGCATGCCGCACAGCGGCTGCTCATCCACGATGCGGACTGCCTGCGTCCCGCAGGACGGGTACAGGCAGATGACGGGACTGAGCTTCCAGGAACCGGACGGCTCGCCGTCATCCGTCGTGACCGGCGAACTGAGAGCATCCGGACCGGAGAACCGGGTGATCGCGACGCCGACGCTGGCGAGCAGATCCGGGAGAGCATCTCCGTCGTCCAGAAACTCCCTGGATACCGGAGACAGCTCGATGCTGAGCTTGTACATGATGCTTCCTTCCTTGACCTCCTGACGGAGGCGGCCCGTCTCATCGGAGGGAGATGAGGCGCACCGTCACGTCAGGAAAGCGAGGTGAATGTCCGGATGTCGCTCCACCGAGCGCGACATGCTTCGTACTCTTCCGTGTACGTTGCGTTACCGGCGCGGATCCCGGTTTCCAGTTCCGTGATGTAGGACTGGCATGGCGGACCGGAATCAGTGTACGCGGCGATAGTGTAGCCGCCTTGCGTCCCATCCCCGCAGTCATCGCAGCCAGTCATGTAACCGTGCAGGCACGCAGCGTGAGCAGCCGGATCCGTGGCAGGATTGTCGCAGATCCCGCATGACATCTCACTTTCTGCCGTGTATGTGATAGCAGGCATAGCCTTCCTGGTGCGGACCGGACGGACCGGACGCATCCCGAGCGGGCGGTGACGCTCAGTCGAAGTGACCGGTGCTGAAACCCGGCTCAGGAACGAACCTGGGCGACGCTGGATGCCCGCAGGTGAGAATCGCGGTTTCGGCCCGGGGATCGGAGGGATGATTCACGTCCACCCGCACGACCTGAAGAAGACCGGGCGTGCAGTCGTGCCAGCAGTACCGGAACGGACCGCGACCCTCCGCCGCTCTGCGAGCACGCCAGCCCGCACACTGACCTTCATAGTACGCGCTGTGGCGGATCGCCGTCGGAGTCTCCTCGTCGTCGGCACGTATCTCCGCTCCGCCGATAAGCTTCCGCGCATTAGCAGGCGGAAGCCCGGTGAAGCCGAAGTCAAATCCGGCGTCAAACGCCTCCGGAGCGCGGAAGCGATCGATGAAACCTGACATGTGCTTTCCTTCCTTGCTGCAGTCCGGATGGACCGCGCGGCTGCCGGACTGACGTCCGGCAGCCACGCCGCTCACACGGACCTGTGCTCGTGCTTGCGCGGGCACTCGCCGAGAGGATACGCGGCATCCGCGTAGCCCTTGGCAAGCATCGCTTCCATGTACTCCGCGTTACCCACGTCATGGACAAGCGACCCCGGAGCGACTAGCCCCTTGCTTGTCGCCCGCATGCAGCGACGCAGTCCGGCAGCCAGCTCGGCGTCGTAGATCCGGCGGTTCCACTGCTTGTGATCGGTGAGGTAGTCCGCCAGGCCCGCTTCCGCGTGCTCAGCAGTGATACCGGTGAGACCGCTGAACGGGTTGCGCTGCAAAGCGACCGCGTTGATGTGCTGAACGGCCCATGCAGAAACAGCGTCATGTGAGAAATTGCCGCTGCTGTCGGCCGCGATTGCCTGCGCGAGAGCAGATATCGCAGCGTCCATTCTGGTGCTCATGCTGCTTTCCTTCCTTGACGGGGACCGGACGGTCCGAGCCGGTCTCACCCCGGAGGGTGAGGCCGACTCTAAGCGTCCGGGCTGACGGGGCTGACGGGGCTGACCGGTGCGACTATGAGATCCGACGCCGGGCACTTGCACTCCGGCTTATCACGGGTGTCATAGAAGATGCCGCGCGCCCCGATATAGCCGATGTTCTTCGTGGACCAGGTGAGATCCGGGTGATGGGAGCAGGTGAGGCTGATGTGCGCGCCCCACGGCGATGCTGGTGTCAGACATCAGGGACGCACCGGCCTGATGACGTTATAGTCCGTGCCGACCGGGTGCTCGCGGGCGTCGACGGCGGACGGGTCCGGCTGATGCGGATAGAACCGGGTGAGGCGTCCGTAGAGCTGGAGGGCTCCGGAGAGAGTGTCGCACTGACCGGCGGTGGTGTCGTGCCAGGTCTGGATCTCGCCGGTGTCGCTGTACGGATTCGCGGTGACGGCGACGGCGGTGATCTGGACGACCCGGAGATCGTTGCTCCAGAAGCGGGCTCCGACCGTGACCGGGCAGCCGTCCGTGCTGTAGTGGATGAGGTCGAGTTCGTCATTCATCCGCTCGGCGTCATTGTCGACGTCGGACTGATCGAGATCTTTCACGTGCGCCTTCCTTCCTTGGAACTGGTGTTCGATCCGACTGGACCGAGCCGCCATCCTGGATGAGGATGACGACCCCGACGAGTCGGGTCGGAGCTACGCCCTGGCTAGAGATCGGGGAGGCGGATTCCATCTCCGCACGCGAGCAGGCCGTACCTGTCATAACGGACTGTGACGAGCTGACTGCCGTGGTGGGGGCTGACCTCACAATTCAGGTAAACATGCGGTTCCGGTGGCGGGATACCTCGCATGGAGCGCATGAGAATGATGATCTTCCCTGGAATTCCCATGTAACCTCTTCCTGCTTGAAGTGATCCAGGCGGATCTCACCGCCCGCGCCTCACTTCGAGAGGCGCGGACGATGACTGGCTCGCGTCAGCTGTGATGCAGCGTGCAGTCGCTAGCGACGTAGGCGATGTCGGAAGCGATCTCGGCGGGCGTGGCGCTGCTGCGCTCGTCGATGTAGAGAGAATTGACGTCGTCGGCGAGATAGTTCCACGCGACGTGCTCGCTCGCTGTCATCAGCGCGTCCAGACGCGTGGCGGACGGGTGCGCGGTCCAGGCCGTGAACGCGGAGCAGGTAGCCTGCCTCGGGGTCGGAGTCGGAGTCGGAGAGGCGCTGGCGGCTGCGGATGCGGCGGTGATGGTCACTGCCGCGACTGCGAGCGCTGCGGCTGCGGTGATTGCGATCCTGATGTTCATTTCTTTTCCTTTTCCTTTTCCTTTTCCTCCAGGCGGAGGCCGACGGGCACGTGCGCCTGCTTGTGCGGATGCACGTGCACGCCGGTCAGTGCCGGGCGGTGCGGATCGGGAGAGCGGCGTTCATGATCTGCGCGATCTGGGCGGTGCTGGCACGCGGGGCGTAGAGAGTGCGGATGAAATCCTCTAGTGCTGTCTTGCTGGGGGCTGTCACCCGGAAGCTGTACGGGGTGTCGGTGCGGTCGAAACTCCAGCCGGTAGCGGCCGGGTACGTCCGGTGAGCGGTACGCAGGAGATCCGTGAGGTCCTCACCCGGCCTGGATGCTGCGTGCGGCCAGGAGAGATTGCCTGAGATCCACTTGCCCGAGTCGTGCGGGTGCTGTGGTGTCATTGCGTGCCTTCCTTCCTTGATGTGATGCGTGGTCCTGGCGGACCGCGCCCGACTCGAACTGATGTTCGAGGCGGACGCCGCGCGTCAGGCTCAGTGATCGCCGTGCGAGATGTGCGGGTCGTGCGGGTCGATGCAGTCGGGATGAGGGTCTGTGGTCTGCCGGGCCGTCCACAGGTCGTACTTTACGATCTGGCACATGGTGATGTGCCGCTGCGGGTGGAGGTCATCTACGATGTTCCACACTTGTGGCGGATCCAGTTCGCTGGAGTTCACAGACTTGACGTAGCTGAGTTGACCGACGTTGGACTGCATGATGCGCATGTGCTCGCGATAGTGATGCAGCCCGTCCGCCTGCGCGTCCTCCAGACGGCTGTAGTAGCCGAAGCTGAACGTGTCCAGCTCCGGATCCAGCTGGTAGAAGTCGCAGGACGCGGGGCCGGACTGCCAGCTTGCGAGCCTGGTGCCACCTGAGATGGAGGCGGCCCACGCCGCGTTCTGCTCAGTTGACGCGCCGACACCGGACACGTGGCGTGTCTCGCCGGTGCCCTCATTGCGGACGGTGACGGAATAGCCTGGCATTGCTTGCCTTCCTTCCTTGAAATGATGCAGTGCTAGCCCTTGACGGACTGCGCCGGACTCAGTATACTGATGTGATACTGAGTGCGACGCGGACGGTCAGGACGGACGGATGAGCCGGATGGCGACGCCGAGGCTGCGGCCGGATGCGGTGACCGGATGCGCGACCGAGGCGACGGTGTAGTCGCTGCACTGAACGCCCGCCATGAGGAGGACGTCGCTGAGCGTGAGGCTCAGCACGAGTGCGTCACCAGCTCCGGCAGGTGACGGGATGACCTTCACGTGATGATTCCTTTTCCTCGGGACCGGCCTGGCTGGCGGGTCAGGCTGGCTGCGCAAACAGGATCGTTTCCAGATCCGGCATTGGATCGCTGAACTCGTGAGTCACGACGTTCGCGCCCGCCATGCAGAACACGCAGTCCGGGTTCGGCTGCGTGCGCGCGTGCACACGGAGATGCACGCGCAGAGTGCAGGCGGTGGAGTCGCGGCAGATGATCACCGTGATCCAGGAGCCGAACACGCTGCGGATGCGGATGCTGCAGAGAGGCTGAAGCTTCTCGCAGAAGTCGCAGCGCGCTGTCATGATGCAGGTGTGCGTCAGCATTGCATTACCTTCCTGTTCCTTAGGGTCCGTTCCGCCGGACCGCGCCAGGCGCATCGCTACGCGATGTGCCTGACGCCGAGTGGCGGTGCGGTGCGGTGCGGTCAGTACTTCGGGCGACGGTGCCTGCCCGGACGGGCTGGCGGGGGATCCGGAGATTCCGCTACCGCGATGGCGGCGGATCCGTCTGCGCAGGCGAGCAGCCCGCATCCGATTGCGATGATGACTGCGATGACGGTTCTCATGACTGAACTGCCTGCGGTGTCGCGCGGACCTTGCGGATGCACGCGTAGCGCTCAGACTCGGTGAGAGCGAGCCACATGCGGCGCATGTTGGTGCGAGTGGAGATGCCGAGCAGCCTTTGCAAACGGATCATCTCCTTAGGAGAGACTTCCATAGCCTTGCCTTTCCTTGATGCGGTGACGCAGCCGCCTGGATGGCGGTGTCTTCCGCTGTGCGCTGAGCGCACTGACCGGTGCACATCCAGGCGGATGTGCGCCAGCCGAGCGAGTTCAGGCTGCTGCTGCTGCTGCTGCTGCTGCTGCTGCTGCTGCTGCTAGGCGATCGGGTCTGGCAGACCCGCCGTCGTGCTGACGACTGTGTGATGAAAATCGCGGACCGCGACGGTGTGCAGATCCTGGATGAAGTCCTCACCGGACTTGAACTGGACACGCAGCCGGTAGGAGTCGATGATGCGCCACAGGACGTAGCGATCGGACGCACGGGGGCGGCTGTCGAACACACGTTCGAACAGTTGGCCGACGGCGTTGTTGATCACCTCATCCGGGTGAAACTCATCTTCACCTTCGGGTTCGGCCCAGGCAGCATCGCCCTCGTAGATATCGAGGACGAGCGTGTGCATTGCTGTCATGATGCTTTCCTTCCTTGTGGTGTCCTAGCGGACAGAGCCGGGCACACCCCGTGATGGGGGGTGTGCCCGACCCGTGAGCGCTAGGCGCTCGCGGTTGCGAGTTCCTGCTTGACCGCGTAGCGGTCGGTGGGGGTGTGGAGGTAGCTGAGCTTGCCCGCGCTGTGGCGGGTCAGCTCGGCCGTGGTGGCCGCGATGACCTCGCGGATCGTGATGATCTGCGGGTCGTCGGCGGGGAACTGCGCCGCGATGTCGGCAGCGAGCTCTGCGCCCGCCGTCTCCATCTGTATCCTGCTCGCTTTGTTGGTCATGTTGTAGACGGTGCGGTTACCCGTCCCGTGCTCCTTGATGACCTGGCGAGCGGAGGTGGTAACCACCTTCTCCGCCGTGCGGATGTACCCGCCCGGGGCGTCCAGCGCAGTGACGAGCGCCGTGAAGAACGGCCGGAACAGCACCGGGATGACGACCTCCTCGAAGATCGGGTTGGTCTGGGTGCTTTTGTGGCAGTTGCCGTCGCTGACGAACCCGGCCCCGAACAGGGCCTGCGCCATCATGGAGATGATGCGAGCCAGGGACGGGCCACGGCCCGACGCGGAATCCGGCCGGAACGTGAACGTGTCCGTGCGGATGATCTCGTCGTCCTTGCGAGCGGCGAGGGTCTCCAGCGCGATGCGCGCGGAGGTGACCGCGTAGGCCGTCAGCGCGGTGCGGCGGGCGTCCTGCGTGGCGGTCATGCTGACCGCCACGGCCAGGTAGTCCACCGGCTCCGGCTCCGCCACGGGGGCGGCGTCGGTCGGCTGCTCCGTGTTCACGGGGTCACTCTCAGTGACCGGGGGGGCGGCGTCCGGCTCCTGCTCCGCATCCGCTTGCGCGGGGGCGGGGCTGGCGTCGGGCTCGCCGGTCGGTGTGGGGGCGGCGTCCGCGTTCACGGTGGCAACCGCGTCCGTGTCCGTGTCCGTGGCCGGGGCGTCCTGCTCCGTTACCGGGGCGGCGGGCGTCTCGTCCACGGCCGGGGCGGCGTCCGCAGGCTGCTCCGTGTTAGGGGCGGCCGGGGTCCGCTGCGCGCGGCGGTTGTTGATACGAGGTGCCATTTCTTTCTCCCTATCCGTTGCCTAGCTACACTGTGTAGCTAGGTTGGTGCCTTGTGCGCCGTATGACTACGGTGCGTGTGCAGGTCGGCTTGCAACCTACAAAGCCGGACACATACCGTGAGGGGATGTGAGCGACTTTGGGGGTTACGGTGCGGTTGGGGTGATGGCTGAGCAGTTGTTCGCGTAGATCTGGCCTGCCACTGTCGTGTACGAACACACGATCGTAGGGGAGCTGGCGGACCGGCCGATAAGCAGGATGCCGATAATAAGAACGGCGGTCGCTATCACGGTGGCAAACGCGCTTGCGGTAATTCCCATGATGCTTTCCTTCCTTGACTAGCTGCTCATTGGATTCACAGCTACAAACGCGAGCATTCACTGTGAATGCGCGCGAATGTCATTGTGAATGCGATGGGGTTACTTTAGGGGCCTGGAAAGCGGAGCCGTCGCCAGGATGTTCTGCAATGACGCGATAAGCTTAGGATCCTTAACCGGCGTTGCAGCCACCTTGTAAAAGGTGCCATCGTGGACAACGTACGTGCCGTAACCGGGGTTGTACGGTTCTAGGGTCTGTACCTCGGCCGCGTGCAATGCGTCGGCTGTTATGAAAGCAAGCGTCTGAGCAAATTCATCGAAATGCTCCCCTTTGAGGTAGGAAGCTTTCGCGTGTTCTGATTTCACTAGCTGCCCTTCCTTTTCCTTGAAGCTGCACTTTCACAGCTACAAACGCGAGCATACGAGATGCGCGCGAATGTCATTGTGAATGCGGTTCGCCTACCGGAGTGCCGTCTATTGACAGTACATAGGTGTATGTACCCATTGCTTGCCCTTCCTATTCCCTTGATTAGCTGTTGCATTCCTACAGCTACAAACGCGCGCATTCAGTGTTGCTGAATGCCCGCGAATGGCACCGTAGGGGCGCTACTGGCAAAATTCGCACACGCGGGATGCCGAGGCTACCGGCATAAGCACGTGACACTTCCTACATTGGTTCTTGGGATTGTCGTGATAATCGCGGCTGCGCTTTGAATCGGCGACTACCTTACTGCCGTAGATGTAATCGTTGGCCGCTTTCTCAAGCGTGTCCTGGCTTGGTATAACGTCTTTACCGGGGCATTCGCAATCGGCTTGATAGACCATGTTATTGGTCCGGCCGTTCTTTGCCGGGCGCGATTCGTAATTGAGAGTGCGCAGCGGCAGATTGCCCTTAGCCGTAACTTGCTTACCGGTTACGCGGACCTTTTTCGTAGTGGCCTGAAAAGAGCCGGAATTGAATTGGGGACGCGCGCCGGCAAGCGGGGAGTGACGCTTTGACATTCTTTTCCCCTGCCTTGATAGGTAACAGTCTGGCAATTCAATAATTGTCTACTAACGGTTTGCCCGTGGTAGATAAACAATTGAATTGCCAGACCATTACCCGGGAACGGCTGATTGCGCCGTGCCCGGGAATGGCCCAAGGATTAGGAAAGAAAGGCATCAATATATGTCTTTGGGAGGTTTACCAGAAAGGACCTTACGGCGTTTCAGCCGCTACCCCTAACCGGGCCCATGCCTTTACAGCATGGGTGCGCTAATCTAATTAGTCCGCACCATAGGACCATTCCGGTGAACGGTGCCACCGCTTATGATCCAACATTCCATTACGCCACAACAGAATCAACTGAAATGGCGGGGTCACTAGTCCATAAGCCCATGGTATGCCCCTTTTAAAAGGCACACTGAGTAGACTTTGGGGGAAATAGGAATGCCCCTTGTTTAATTAATTGTGGCCATTGGTGACCTGGCATAAGACCAGGCGGGCCGCAAGGTAAACCTGGCAAACCGGGCCAAAGTACCGCCCGCCTTGCCCCCCTTGCCCAACAAGCCAAACATTACCCGCTACCAGGGTGTGGTGGGTAACGTAACAGGCACGGAACGGTAACGGTATGGTAACGGGTACCGGGGGGTCCGCTGGCTCGGTAGTCGGCAGCCTGCCAGGCATGCGTGCCCTGTATGCCACCTAGTAGCCACGTAGGCGGGGCTGTAGACATCCCCCTGCCCATCACAAGCGGGGGCATTCGCGCCCGCCTACGTGGCTGCTAGGTACCCGCAAGCCCCTATGTGCGTAGAGTAGCCACTGGTAACACTGCGTGCCTGCTTGCATTTGCAAGCACTGTACGCCGTATGCTTGCAGTTGCAAGCACCCCGGTTGTACGAACATACGTACGACCCGGTTGTACGCATGACCATATGACTCGGTTGTATGGTCGACCGTACGACCGTACACCGGACATATAGGACGAAACGGACATATAGGACGATCAGTACGAGAAAGGGGCAAATCGGGCACCCAGCGAGCGGCTATCCACCACCCTCGCTAGCCCCATCCCCCCCGCCCCCCAGGCGTAAACAGCTGAGCCCGGAGTGACGGTTTTTGTCACTCCGGGCTCAGTCAGTTAAGGTAAACAGCTAACGGAACTCCGCCTTCCAGCTCCCCGACATCCTCACCCTCCGCTCCCGGCCGCCAACCCTATCCTACACCTCCCCACTGCGTTTCACAACTGGCTTTCGACCGATGCAGACCCGCCGCTGGAATCCACCGCGTAAACAGCTCCCAGCTTCAGTTCCACCGCGACCTCGTGCCCTAGATCCCGCGCATGATCCCTCGCCGCACTGGTGAGCACCAGCCAGTCCGCCTCCTCTCCCTCCGGCGGAATCAGATCACCGCACACCTGGCACCAGAGTTCCGCCTTCCGCCGCTGCACCCGGAGCTGCACTACGCCCTGCGACTCATTCACTCTCATTCACTCTCACTCCTGGAACGGAGGATCCAGCACCGCAACAATCGCCAGCGCCTGCCAGCGTGCAATCCGTCCTATCAGGACGACGAGCCCTGCATCTTCCGTCAGCTCCGCCACTGCGTACATCCCGTCGTTTTCCAGATCCCCCGCCACCCGTCGCTCACACTCACTCACTTCCGCACCAGAATGCAGATGTGCCGCCCTCCCCCCTCCGCGCACTCCGCGCACTCCAGTTCACCGTCAAGCAGCATGCGCTGGTGCACCACGCACAGTCGGGCTCGCTCCGGCCGGTGACACGCGCAGCCGTAGCTGACCATCACGGCAGACGGGCGAGTGCAGGTCTCGCCTGGCAGGTTAATTCCGCAGGTTTCCATTCAGTGTCAGTCCTTCGGCTCAGCGTACTCGGATCTGGTGATGTGACCGCCTAGCCAGCAGTACCAGAGTTTGCTGTCCACGTGCATCCACTGGTCCCTCCCTGTTCGCACTCTGCGGATTTTCTTCTTGCACCACTTGCACTCACTAACCGGTCCGTACATCAGCACACTCGCATCCGCGCGCACTCGTGCCCGCGCGCCCAGTCCGTCAGCTCTTCCAGCCCGACGGCATCCTGCCGTCCTCCAGGTCCGCCTCCGAATTCAGCTCTCCCGCCGCACACCCAGCAGCGGACCTGGACCGGCTCAACCCACTCAGCCCCCTCGTCACTCCAGCCCCTCACCTGGAACTTCCGCTCATCCGCCTGCGCGAGCACCACGTCTCCGATTCGCACCTCAGCTCCCGTCACCGGCAGCCGCTGCTTCCCGCTCACTCCGCTCCTTTTCTTCTTCTGCGTACAGTATCCCGAGACTAACCAGCTGGTACATCCGCGTCTCGTACCAGTCCGTCCCGATCCACCGGAGCACCCAGTTGCAGAGCCGCCACGCCAGCCAGTCCCGTTTCCCTCTCATCGTCAGTTCCAGCTGCATCAGACGTCGCGCCTGCGCGCCTCCTCTATCTCCATCCCCATCCGACGGCACCGCTTCCAGTTCCGACCTCTCCACCCCGGCCGCCGCGCACACCTGGTTCAGCAGGTCTTCATGCGCCTGGAGAGGATTCCGACCCCGGCCTATGCACCAGCTCTGCGCCGCAGCACGCGCCCACCAATCTGCGCACTCACTATCCGACCCAGACCAGTCCTCCCATTCCGCTGTCACCAGCGTCTCCGTATCCACCGGAAACGCTATCCAGTCTCCGCCCGGTCCCTCATACGTACCGCTGTAACGCACCTGGACAATTGTGACGGGATACAGATGTGCCCGTCGCCCGAATCCGCCGGGAGCGATATACAGCTGGCTTTCCAGAATCAAGCTCATCTCTCCCGTTAGACCGGGACCCGGCATGCGCACCCGATACCAGAATTCCATGTCATCCCCGCAGCGTTCCGCGCTCACTCCGTCACCTCCCGCACTTCCAGCATCGGCCAGCAGCGTCACCTCGCCCATCTCGCCGTAGCCGAGCATCTGCCCGCGCGCCACCGTCCCGGTTCAGCACCACCTCCACCTGACGCCCGAGCGCTGCAGCTCGCCCGCCTCCCAGCCGCACGCGCACATGACGGTCACGCACACGTGCCGGTTTTCCAGGCGGAATCCGTCCTCCCTCTGGCAGCGCGGGCACCGCACCAGTCCAAAGGACAGCGCGCTCACTCCGTCACCTCGTGCAGCGGAGTTCCATCTCCGCACGGGACGCACTCAAACACCACGCCACCCGGCACGCCGAGCAGAGCGCGATGTCCTCGGCACAGATCCGCGTCGTATTCATGACCTCGCGCGCATCTCAATCGCACCGACAGCAGCGCCCGCTCCTGACACGCACCGTCAGCGCCGGTGCTTTCCACGTGACAGCGATGACCCATTCTAGTCCTCTCCTCCACCGGAACTGCTCGCGCAGTCAGCCAGCCGCAACTCGCACGCTCACGTCCGCATCGACTGGAAACCAAGTGCTCGAACGCACGCCGCCCTCACTCATCCGCCCCGCCGCCTGGCACCGGCAGGCGGAAGTACCGGATCACCCGCTCAGCCACCTCCTCGGGCGTCAGCAGCGTGCTGTCGATGCGCAGCCAGTCCGGACCGTCGAATCGTCCGCCCGAATCCAGCTGGTACAATGCATCCATCCGACTCAGACGCGCCTGAGTCGCACGCAGATCACGCTGCGTGGGCTTCGCCGCCAGGCGAGATGCACCCTCAGTCCGGCGCAGCCGCTCCTGCGCATCCGCCTGCAGCTCCACAGTCAGCACGCGAGCGCCTCTAGCACGGAACGGACGCTCGTACTCTGCACTGAGTGCCTGCTCCGCAGGATTATCGAACAGATGCACGCGAGTGAGGATGAGTCCCGGTCCGGCACCCGCCGCCGATTCTTCCAGAATGAGACGGCGGATGCCCATGTTCACCCGCTGGAACGCGGGATCATCGTAGTCGAACAATGCAGCCGCGACTTCGATGGACATGTGATTGTGAAACAGCTTCAAGCCGATGCGCTCCGCGATGACGCGCCCGACGCTCATCTTCCCTACGGCCATCGGGCCGACGATAACCAACAGCAGCGGTGAGGGATTGTCATTCATCAAGCACTTCCTCCGTCACGGTCATCCGCACCATCCGGACCATCTTCCCTGCCTGCCGGTACATGACCAGGACAGACGTCCGGTATGCGGGATCTTTGAAGCTGTCCAGCGACATCTCGTCTTTCCAGAACACCGGCTCCGTATCCGGTATCACCGTCTGCAGCACGTAGCTGACCGTCACTGCAGTCGCATCACTCATCGGCTGCCCCGCACACCCGCTCCACGTCCACCAGCTGCCAGTTCCGGTCCGCTCCGTCCATCTGCAGGGCGGTCACGTGCACGCCGGAGTGCCAGCGGTCTGCCGCCACATGATAGTGACCGTGCAGCACCCGGATCACCCCGACGCCGCGCGCCATCCGCTCCAGCAATCGAGAATGCGCGCAAGCCTCCGGCAGCACCGGACGCCACGCCTCCATCGGCGATCCGAGCAAGTCCCACGGAACCCACGACTCGGGACAGTCATGACTCAACAGCACGTCGGCAGGCCCCGCCGCCACTATCGCGTCCGCCTGCACCTCGGTGATCTCCTCCTCCGGCCACCAGCTGACTCCTGCGGTACGCCGGAGCTTATCCACCGACACCGCGCCCCCGACCGCCAGCCACGTCCGTCCCGCCCACCGCCAGCGCGTCCCGCGCGGGAGATAGCGGATGCGATCCATGTTCGGCAGCGGAATCGGGACTGGATACGGAAGCTGCGCGGCAGTTCCGGCGTCGGCGCAGAGCTGGCGGATGTCCGGGTGGAACTCGTGATTCCCGTCCAGCCACCACAGCTCCATGTCGCGCTCGCGCAGCTCCTCCTGCATCAGCAGCAGGCCGGGGTTATCCGGCGCGGGCCGGAACCCGAAATCACCCAGCTGGATGACGAGCTTCCGTGTTTCGCCCGCCTCCGTCAGCGCAGCATCTGCCAGGGCGATCACGTGCAGTGCCCAGCGCCAGTTCCCGTGCCAGTCACCTGCGACGACAACGAACTGCGGCTCGCCTAGCTCATTCATTCCGTCTTTCCGTCCTTCCTGAGGGTGAGGGGGTCGAGTGACTCAGGCATCGCGCTTCACCTTCGCGACTCACAGTCATTTATCTCCTCCCTCGGGAGGGGGCGGGCGCAGCCCGCCCCCTCACTATAACCCGCGCGCCGGTCAGCCGCGCGTCACCCGGGCGGTCACTGCCACGCCGCTGTCCAGGCGGACGTCCGGCAGGACGTCCACTGCATGCCGCACCGCGTTTGTCATGA
>Ga0316226_1000101_pt1 | contig 132026 bp, 111 predicted proteins | sample TBH18017metaG_FD_206009 | JGI IMG/M metagenome (GOLD analysis project Ga0316226, IMG submission 206009) | Freshwater microbial communities from Trout Bog Lake, Wisconsin, USA - TBH18017 | ecosystem: Environmental > Aquatic > Freshwater > Lake > Hypolimnion/Profundal zone | place: USA...
GTTGTGAACAATGGCGGTCAGCCATTAATCGCATTTGCAGGTTTATTCTTGAAAAATCCCCCTTCAAGAAAGAAAATCTAAGGGTTGTTAACAAAATCGGGGGAGTGTATAGACAGACTCTAATTAACAGCTTTTCAACAGTTTATTCACAACCCCGGTAGTCATCCAACGTGAAATAATAATAATCAGACTGTTACGAAATGAGAGTTATTAACAATTTGTTAATAACTCCTGTTAGTTTCATGTTAACAGAAACAGTCATAAAAAATTGACCTGAGTCCCGGCCCGATTTTATCTTTGCCATACAGGTCTACGATAAAAGGCCGGCCCCAAACCGGTCATAATAACCCAAGCCTGGCGTACCCGGAAGCTAAGGTTTTCGGGAGGCGTGAAGCGGAATCTCTCGGCCAGACAGGTTCCGCTTCGGTTTTTTAATGATTATACTTGAAACTGACTGCAACCTGCAGACTGCCGACTTACAGAAGGAAAGGCAGGACAGCCTTCCTCTCAGCCGGATAATCGGTGAAAGTCGCCTGGTACCAGCGATGATGATGCAATGCACGCGGCAGCAGGTTTACCATGGTCCACACAGCAAATGCAAGCCCGGGAGAACTCCAGGTCATCAGTGCATATCCGAACCATTCAAGGATCTCGCCGAAATGATTAGGGCATGAGATAAATCTGAACAAGCCGCCTTTTGGGATGACATATCCTGTCTCACCTGGTTTTCTCAGGTGGATCAGGATGTTGTCTGATTGCATGTTGATGAACATACCGCCCAAGAAAACAACGATCCCGCTTAGGAATCTCGGATCCTGCAACCATGCCGCCGTATGTTCGTCGGCCAGGTTGCCAAGGTAATACCCGTTGACGAACCCGTTTACCAGGTTGAAGAAAATGGCCATAAACATGATGGCCAAAGGCATTTTCTTTCCTTTAGTCCTGAGCCTGAAAGGGAAAATAATATCACGATTGATATAATGTATGGCATACAAACTGAAAAAGATCCATGTGGGAGCGTTATGGGTAGGGGAGCCCATCAGGAAAAAGATAACGAATACAAGCAGGGCAGGGGCTTCCATGATGATCCACCCCCAGCGGTTACTGATCATCGCTCCCCATTTTAATGAGGTATGACGGCCGTAAGGAGCTACATTACTTAATACAAAAGGGAAACTAACCAGGCCGATAGCGATCCAGATATATACGATGATATAAAATACCGAAGGAGTGATCATGCTTATTTGTTTAAATAATTATTTTGTCGGAACCAGATTACAAGATCTTTAATGGTTTCATCAAGCGGGCGGGGATTAAGACCCAGTTCCGACCTTGATTTTGAATTGTCGATCAGCCTGCTTCCCTTGGCTATGATCTCGAGGGATTCTTTGGTATAGAGTGGCTCATTGCCGGTAAGCTTACTGTAGGCTGTAATAAACGGCAATCCGACCTTTGCCGACCAGAAAGGCAGTACGGTTTGCACAGTGTTCACACCTGAATTTTTCTTCACACATGCCGAAAGCTCCTGCACGCTATGCCACTTCCCGGCGACAAGGTATTTTTGCCCTGACCTGGCTTTTTCAATGGCAGAAATCGCAGTGCTCACAACATCCCTTACATCAATCCAGTTATAACCACCCGGGACTAAGGCGGGGATTTTACGGTTGATCAGCTGTAACACGGCTTTTCCTGTAAGTCCCGGTTCGGGATCAGCAGGACCGATGATGGCTGTAGGGCTCAGCACAACCGCATCAAAACCATTACGGGCTGCCTCCATGACGGCTCTTTCCCCTTCGGCTTTGCTGCGGTCATAGGCAAAAGCCTCCGAACCAACCAGCGGACGGTTCTCATCAAGGGCTTTTTCCTGGGGATCCTGCTGAAAGGCATGGATTGAGCTGAAATGTATAAACCGTTTGATGCGACGGTCTTTCGCTGCGGAAAGCATGTTCTTTGTTCCTTCGGCATTATTCCTGTATACAGAACCCGAAGGATCACCGGTAATTGAGATCTGTGCGGCAAGGTGAAATACTACATCTACCCCGTCCATAAGATCAAGCAATGAAGCTTTATCCAGCACGTCGCCCTTTACAAGGGTGAGGTCCAGTTTACTAATGGATTCGGTATGTTTATGAGTGAGCGCTCTGACCTGGAATCCCTTATCCAGCAAAGACTTGCAAAGGTTATACCCAACATGCCCATTGGCACCGGTAACGGCAATTTTCATGACAGTTTTTTTTGTATGGGTGCAAAAATAACAATTAAAATCCGGCATCAACTTTTTTAATATTTTTTTCGATTAACTTTACCTGCGAATCAATTTTAAATCAAAGACCTATGAAAACATTTAAAAAAATAGTCATCTGGATCCTTGCAATCATTCTTGTACTGGTCCTGGTTTCCTACCTGTTCCCGAAAAAATACAAAGTGGAACGTTCAGTATATATAAAGGCTAAGCCTGAACTCATCTATGACCTAACAGGTAATTTCAGGAAGTGGAAATTATGGGTTCCATGGACAAAATCTCTTGATTCAACTGCAGTGTTTAACCTTACAGGGAAGGAAGGACAAGTCGGAACGATCTGGGCATGGGAAGGTAAAAAAATGGGTAATGGTGAGATGAAATCAACGGAATACATTCACGGCAAGCTGCTTGCATACGACCTCGCGTTCGATAATGGGAAATACCAGTCCAAAGGAAAAATTACCATAGAACCGGCCGGGGATTCATGCAAAGTTTCATGGATCGATGAAGGAGACCTGGGATATAACCCAGTTAACCGGTATTTTGGCCTGATGATGGATAAAATGCTTGGGCCTGATTTTAACAAGGGCATGAAAAAATTAAAAACGGTTTGCGAAGCCAGGGCTTCATGGCCAAGGATAGAAGAAACCACAATGCCGGCGCAGGTGGTGTTGCTTATCAGGGATTCTGCAGGGCCAAAAACCTACTCCCAGGTCATGGGTAAGGGTTTTGGAGAACTCATGGGATTCGTAAAGGCCAATAAGCTTAAATGTACGGGTGCGCCTTTCGCCATATATATTAAATATGATACAGTGACGATGAACAGTGTTTTCGACATGGGTGTTTCGGTGGAGAAAGCCGATAAAGGAAAGGGGAGGGTGAAAATTGAGAATTTACCTGTAATTAACGTGGTTAAGGCATATTATTTCGGTCCTTATGATAAAACCGCAGACACCTACAAATTCCTTCACCAGTATGTAAGGGAAGCTGAACTTGAGATGGCCGGCGGTCCCTGGGAAGTGTACATCACTGATCCCATGACCGAAAAGAATCCCTTAAAAGTTGAAACAGATATACTTTTCCCGGTAAAGTAAAACACCGGGCATCCGGACCTTCCGGAAGGTTAAACTCTTTCTTTGCGTTATCTTAGTATTTAATGATGTTTACTAATTATAGTTTTGCGATTACCCATTACTGTAATCTGTCCTGCAAGGACTGCTCTCATTATATAAAAACCAGTGACTACACTTTTTTAACAATACCAGAATATAACTCTATTGTTGAAAAGCTTAAAAACAAACGAATTAGTGAGATTGAGATTATTGGCGGCGAGCCTTTAATGCATCCTGAATTTGAATTATTGATCAGCAAAATATTTGCGGACTTTCCAAATTCCAGGGTGACATTAATTACCAATGGCAAGTTTTTGCCAGATCTGGACTACCAATTACGGAGTAAATTTCACAGGATATACATTTCATATTATAAAGGGTTCAATGAGAAAGAGATTTCCTTATTAATTAATGAACCTAATGTTTACATAAATCATACTAAGTTTATCAAATTAGATAAGATAAGAACACTAGGAGACAGGGATGCAAAAATTGTTTCAAAAAACTGTTCGAATAAAGTCAGGCGATTCGTTGGTACCCGATTATATCCTTGCTGCCTCGCTGAAGGGATTGAAAGGACATATCTTACAAAGCCGATACATGTGGATTTAATGTCTGATGCAGAGTGGGAAAAAGAGTTCAGTGAAATCAATCCTGAGGTGGCCTGCCAATATTGCATGCTTTCAGAATCAGTGCTTAATAATAAACTAAGGAACAATTTGTATAAAATGAAACAGTATTTTCTCCTAAACAGCATATTGGCGGGGAGGAATCATGACTGGTTATGGCGGATATGGCGTGCTAGAAAAAACTCTGTAAACTGGATTAACAATCAGCCCTAATATCACATTTGAATTTGACTACGCCGCAGTTTTTCAGTACTTTTGATCAAAATTTATAGTATGAGCCATTATACAGAACGTATCATTATTAACCCAAATATTCGATTTGGAAAACCTTGTATACAAGGTACCAGAATTGCTGTTTATGATGTTCTTGGCTGGCTGGCATCAGGAATGACTTATGATGATGTTCTGTCTGACTTTCCTGAATTAAAAATGGAAGATATCACAGCATGCCTTGCCTTCGCTGCTGACCGTGAACATAAACTTAAAATTGCTTCATGAAGCTTCTTTTCGATCAAAATATTTCCTTCCGTGTGATCAAAGGAATAAAGAATCTTTACCCTGAAGCCAAACAAGTTCGTGAACTTCAACTTGAGAATTTTACAGATCATGATGTGTGGCAATATGCCAAAAATTATAATTTCGCTATTGTAACATTTGACTCGGACTTTTATGATTTGAATCTGGTTCATGGTTCACCACCGAAAATTATATGGTTGAGGGTAGGTAATACTTCGACAGACAGTCTTATTAATCTTTTTAATAAGAATCACGACCTAATCGAGGATTTTCTCTTTAATCCTGATTATTCTGAGGTTGGTTGCCTTGAAATAGGAAAAGACTTTTTAAAATCCTGATTTTTTAAGTGCCTGATAAACAAATTTTAACATATTATATTTTCTTATAATTAATAGTAGGCAAAACATTAACTATTTCTAAACAAAAGTATTGAAAATTTATTCGGCAAAGGCCACTGCTGGCTGTTTCTGAAATTTTGGATAGGGGTGTCCAATGACAGTTACGAGAAAAAAAAGCAAACACAGTTGAGTTTGCTTTTTTTTGAGGCTATCTTATTGATTTTGTGTGTTTCACAAAAAAGCAGTGTTCTTTATTGGCTGATTATCAAGCAATCATACAGACTTTTCACCGAAAAGGTATTCTTAATGTTGGAGTAGTACTCAGAAACACTAAAATCCTGAAGAATAGTTTCAGATTTTTATACTTCGGGCAGTACGAATCTTTGAGATACTCATACGTGAACTTATTGCCTTTAGAACTTCTATGCGTGAGGGAGTTATTCGATAAATTATAAGGTAAGAACCAAAAATTATGTTCCGGTACATTCTGTTTTTTGTCACAATGAATCTGCATTCCGGATGCAACTCATAAAGATTTTTCAGCGCACGGATCATGAAAATCACTTCAGCTTTGAATGTTTCAGCTGCATTCTTGCCGAAAGTTTCGCAACCATATAAGTAAATGTTTTGAATATCGATTTCAGCAGAGGTTGATAGAATTACAGGCCTTTCTTGCGTTTCCATTCTTCAAACCGTTGGTCAAATTCATCAAGAGTAATAAAGGGTCCTTTTTCAGCTTCTTTGATGGATGCCTGGAACTCATCGAGAGAAACAGACTGGTCGGGTAAGGCCCAGTTTATTCTCTTTTGAGTTTTCGTTTCTTTGACATTATTAGTTTTCATAACCCAACTTTTCACAAAGATAATCATTCCTGCTGGATGTTTCAAACAGTTCCATATCACTATTATTTTTCAAATTGCTTTATAATAATAAGATTGTTGCCTGGGAAAAATTCATCCTGAAATAGGAGCGAAAATCAGAATAATATGTAAACAAGAATAGATTGAAAATTAGCTATTTGAAAAAACAGGCTTAAAATCGATATTTCTAAGTCGCTGATAAACAGATTTTAATATACTTATTTAGTCTTATAATTAATAGTAAGCAAAAGATTAACGATTTCTAAACAAAAGTATTGAAAATTTATTCGGCAAAGGCCACTGCTGGCTGTTTCTGAGATTTTGGGTAGAGGTACCCAATGACAGTTACGAGAAAAAAAAGCAAACACAGTTGAGTTTGCTTTTTTTTGAGGCTATCTTACTGATTTTGTGTGACCCCCAAAAAAACATCATTCGTTTTTAACTGATTCTCAATCAATTCCATTTTTGACGAATCTCATCGTAACTCAAAGTTATGAATTTTAACTAAATTTGAGTTGCCCGATGATGGGAGTGATAAAAATTTCTTTCAACATGAAGATATTCTTGGTAGTTGTCTGTGTTTTTATTTCGCTCTATAGCACCGCACAACAATGGATAAGGAATTATGGTGCAGGTTATTACGGTAATTGGGTGATTGAGGATTATGACAAGGGCATTATTATTCTTGGAACTAAAACAAATTACACTTATGGGTGGATAATTAAGGCAGACATTAATGGAAACATGCTGTGGAATAAAAAGATTGGTAATGGTTCTTATATGATTGATCCAAGAGCAATTCAACTCACATCAGACAATGGATTAATAATTGGAGGTACAATGTCCAAATATAACAATCAGCAAGATGCATTTATTTTAAAATTAAACTCTTGTGGAGAACTTGATTGGTGCAGTGATGTTTATACTCCGACCATTCCTGATGATTTAGGTTGGCGAGTTAAGACAACCGATGATAATGGTTATATTCTCCTTGGTCTATACAATAATCCTAATCCTAATTTGAGAACCAATCTTTTCAAATTTAACTCTCAGGGGAATTTGTTATGGCATCAGGCATATTTACCTGATAGTGCCGCGTTTCAAGATGACCCATGTGACATTTTAACTGAAAATTCCGGTATATTGATAACTGCAAAATGCTATTATCCAGATTCTGGTCAGGTAGGTGGATGGGAACGGTTTTATATGATTAAAACCGACACTGCTGGTAATAAACTTTGGAGTGGCATTTATGGAAAAAATTCATATTATTATGGTTATCCCCAGATTTCACTCCAAAGTTCTTCTGGGAATTATTATTCTTTAGGAAAGCATGACGTGATAAATTCAACATCCGATGAAAATCCTGCATTAATCAAGGTTTTACAGAATGGAACACCTTCATATAATAAGGATATTCTCAACAACATATATGAAGGAAAAGTCGGCAGTGGTGTAAGGATGAATGATTCTACTTTCATTATGGTAAGCTGTCGTACTGTAAATTCAGATAATAGTGGCAATGCTTTTTTAAAAACTGATACTCTTGGGAATCTGAAAGATAGTATGAATCTCCCCAATACTTCATTAGCCATTGCTACTATTGCAAAAACTTTCGATAATAAAGTAATTACGGTAACAACTGATTGTCCCACTTATTGTCAGATTGTGGCTTATAAAATCACTTATAATCTCCAATGGGATTCAATTTATACTCATCAATACACTTACGACAGCCTTTGCCCTCATCCGATTCAGTATGAAGTCATTGATCCAAACTGTCAATTAGTTGTAAATGTGGAAGAACCTTTGACCAATCCAAGCGCTTGTCAAATCAAAGTCTTTCCAAATCCTGCTGATGAGAGGCTAACAGTAGTTTTTCCGAAATATCTTCAGGTAATGGATAATTCGCCTCCAGTGAAGTCCACAACAATTTACCATCAATGGAATCAGTCGACCCTTGAAATTTATTCCATGAACGGGGAGAAGATTTTCCAGAAAGATATTCCGAAGGACCAAACCCAACTTGAAATGGATGTTTCAACCTGGACCAGGGGAATGTATTTTTTCAGATTGCTTTACAACAAACAAACCATTGCCGGGGAAAAAGTCATCCTGAAATAGGAGCGAAAATCTCAATAATATGTTAAGCAGGAATGGACTGAAAATTAGCTATTTGAGAAAATGGCGTAAAATTATGTATTTTTAAGTGATTGATTAACAGATTTTAATATATTTATTTAGTCTTATAATTAATATTATGTTAAGTAGAAATGTTTAAATAGAAGCCGCCTCTAAGGACGGCTTCTAAACAGGATTCTAAGAATCGATCCCCTATTTTTTCTGCAATGCGTTTATTTTATCGTTAACAGCTTTTACTTTATCATTCTTCTGCTGCCTGATGTAAATCTGTTTCAGTGAATTCAGGGTTTGAAGATCATTGGGCATTAATTCGGTTGCTTTTTCGAGGTATGGTATGGCTGCGTCCAGGTATTTATCAGCTTCGGCTTTCATCGTTTTATACTGTGCTTCGGCATCCAGTGGTAAATTCTTTGCTTTGTCATCAGCAACCACTGCCCTGTTAACATACAAAGCTCCAAGGTTAAAGATCGGGTCAAAATAATCAGGCTTTAACGAAATAGCCTTCTTGTAAGCATCGGCTGCAAGGTTGAACATCTGTTCCCTTACCGCAGGCGTCTTGGTAGTGTCGTCAACAATTTTATTATAAATAGTGCCAAGCGCATAATAAATACTCGGATTGGCTGTGTCCTTTTTGGTGGCAGTCTGAAGGTTGCTAAGCGCTTTATTCACATTATTAAAAGTGAGATAAATATTAGTTTCGGCAAGAAATAATGGCATGTTCCCGGGATACATCTTCTGCCCTTCACGTATTACAGCGAGAGCTGCACCAGAATCTTTTTCAACGCGATAAAGTTCTGACAAAGAAACATATATAGCAACTGATTTAGCTTTAAGCTTTAACAGATCAATATAATATTTCTTGGCCTGGCTCCTTTCATTGGCCATGGTTGCACAGGTAGCGGCATAAAACAATGACAAGGTGTCGGGAATATTAATCGCTGCAAGTGCGGCATAACTGTGATCGAAAGAGAGCATCGCATCTTTATAATCTTTCTTCCCGTAATAATCAACTGCTTCATTGAAGTATTTATTCCTCTGCCAATTCACTTTCTGGAAAATATCTTCGGCGAATTCCCTTTTCTCGTCAAACTTGGTTGCATTCTTGTATGATTCCAAAGCTTTTCCCAAAGGATCAGGATCAAGAGATTTGTACTTTTCATCTTTCGTATTGGCTATTTCTGAATAGATGTTGCCACGGATGAACCAGGCCTTGGGATCCTGTGCCGTGCTGGGATCCTGTATACACTGGTTGATGGTTTCTAATGCCTTATCCAACTTACCTTCTTTCAGATAGTTAGATGCTGTCTGGCGGACTGATTTCTGACCGAATGCGAGTGAAATGGAGATGACCATTAACACCAATAAAATTGTCCTTTTCATATGTCTAGTGAATTTATTAGCAAAATGAAGCGGCAAATTTATGAAAAGCCGTCTGATTAATAAAGATACACAGTAAATTAATTTTCCTCATTTTCAGGAGTCTTTTCAGTCTCCTGTGAGCCAGGTTCCTCCTGATTGCCTTGGTCAGTATCAATATCGGGGTTCTCTTCAGCTTCGGCGCCCTCTTCAACCTCAACCTTGGCAACTGCAGCAATAGCGTCGCCTTCATTGATCTTGATCAGCCTCACACCCTGGGTTGCACGTCCGACCACCCTGAGATCAGCTATTGCCATACGGATAATGATCCCCGACTTGTTAATAATCATAAGGTCATCGCTGTCGGTGACATCGCGAACAGCAATCAGCGGACCTGTTTTATCAGTAATATTAATGGTTTTGACGCCTTTTCCTCCGCGGTTGGTCACCCTGTAATCATCGATGTCGGAACGTTTGCCGTATCCGTTTTCGGAAACCACAAGAACCTCTCTTTTCTGATCCTTAGGCAGGCAGATCATGCCTACCACTTCATCCTTCTTGCTGCCAAGGGTTATCCCCCTTACGCCGGATGCATTGCGCCCCATCGGTCTCACTTTGCTCTCATTAAAACGTATGGCCCTGCCTGAGCGTAATGCCATAAGTACTTCATCCTCTCCATGGGTAAGCTTTGCTTCAAGCAGATGATCCCCTTCATTAATATTAATCGCAATGATACCGTTCTGCCTTGGCCTTGAATAAGCCAAAAGGGATGTCTTTTTAATGGTCCCCCTCTGTGTGCAAAGGATGATATAGTTAGTTGCACAATATTCTTCATCCTTAAGGTCTTTTACATTGATAAAGGCTCTTACCTTATCATCAGGTTCAATATTGATAAGGTTCTGTATAGCTCTTCCCTTTGATATTTTAGTCCCTTCAGGAATTTCAAATACCCTGAGCCAGAAACATTTGCCCTTTTCAGTAAAGAAAAGAAGGTAATTGTGGTTGGTTGCTACGAAAAGGTGCTCAAGGAAGTCCTCGTCGCGTATGTCGGATCCCCTGAATCCCTTGCCTCCCCTGTTCTGCCTGCGGTATTCCGTCAGGGGAGTCCTCTTGATATATCCCATATGGGAAATAGTGATCACCACATTTTCATCTGCGATAACATCCTCCATCCTGAAATCATTTGCCGAATATACAATCTGGGTCCTGGATTCGTCCCCGTATTTTTCCTTGATATCCCTCATCTCCTGCTTGATGATTTCCATGCGGAGACCCTCATCAGCAAGGATACCTTTCAGTCTTTCAATGAGTTTGAGCAGTTCTTCGTACTCTGCTTTGATCTTATCACGTTCAAGACCGGTGAGCCTCTGAAGCCTCATGTCAAGAATCGCCCTGGCCTGGATCTCACTGAGACTGAAACTGTTCATAAGCCCTGCACGGGCATCATCAGGTGTCCTCGACTCGCGGATCAGTTTGATCACTGCATCTAGGTTATCAAGAGCGATCAGGAGTCCTATAAGGATGTGGGCGCGTTTCTCAGCTTCGGAAAGTTCGAATTTGGTCCTTCTGATAACAACTTCATGCCTGTGATTCACATAATGAACGATCAGGTCCTTTAGGTTAAGCATCATCGGCCTGCCATGGACCAGAGCAATATTATTAATATTGAAGGATGTCTGTAAAGGGGTTAGCTGGTATAATTTATTGAGGACGACATTTGTGATGGCTTCTTTCTTGAGTACATACACTATGCGTACACCCGAGCGGTCAGATTCGTCGCGGATATCAGTGATCCCATCGATTTTTTTATCATTCACCAGTTCGGCTGTCTTCTTGATCATTTCAGCCTTGTTGACCTGGTACGGAACCGATGTGACAATGATCTTTTCCCTCCCGTTATCCTCCTGTTCAATCTTGGTTTCGCCACGCATCATCACCCTTCCCCTGCCAGTATGATACGCATCTTTCACACCTTCATAGCCATAGATCACGCCTCCCGTGGGAAAATCAGGGGCTTTGATGAATTTCATGAGCTCATCAATAGTGATCTCCCTGTTATCTATATAGGCAATGATACCGTCTACAACCTCGCTGAGGTTATGAGGGGCCATATTGGTGGCCATCCCGACTGCAATTCCCGAAGCTCCGTTGATCAGGAGGTTGGGTATCCTGCTTGGCATTACCGCAGGCTCCTGCAGGGAATCATCAAAATTAAGCTTGAAATCAACAGTGTCCTTTTCTATGTCGGCCACCATTTCTTCTGCGATCTTACTCATCCTGGCTTCGGTATACCTCATAGCTGCAGGATTGTCACCATCCATCGAACCGAAGTTACCCTGGCCATCCACAAGGGGATACCTCAGGCTCCAGTCCTGGGCCATGCGGACCATGGCATCGTAAACCGAGGTGTCACCGTGGGGATGGTACTTACCAAGGACCTCCCCTACTATACGTGCTGATTTTTTATAGGAACGGTTTGAAAGCACTCCAAGTTCGTACATTCCGTACATAACCCTGCGATGAACAGGCTTCATTCCATCCCTCACATCAGGTAAGGCCCTGGCCACAATTACCGACATAGAATAGTCGATATAAGCGGTCTTCATCTGGTTCTCAATGTTTACCTGAATGATCTTCTCTCCGGATTCCATTTTTTATAATTTTATCATGTTGATTATCAGGAATATAATATTCCATTCTTTAGAGTACGAATTTAGCAAAAATCCCCGTTAAAACCATGAAAAAAACCACTAAAATTTCAGCCTCTTATGAACACGGAAATGTTAATAATTAAAGGCCTTTCATTATGATCCGGACAATTTCGATTGTACTTTTGGTTCATTGTCAAATTAACCGGGTTAAAAATCTGGCTTGATTATTGTAAACCATAAGATGCAGGTTCAAATTTATTCGTATCCTTATACGTTTTTTAGAAACCAGCACCGTTATTAATTTATAAAGGAATAATTCATGGAAGCTAAGTTTTCACAACGTGTCAAAGACGTTTTAATATACAGCAGAGAAGAAGCACAGAGACTTGGGAATGACTACATCGGGCTTGAGCACCTGATCCTGGGCATCATACGGGAAGGAGAAGGTCTGGCTATCAAGATATTGAGAAATCTCGGAGCTGACCTGAAAGAGATCCGGAGCAAGATCGAGCAGTCTGTTGCAAGCCATAAGGAACGCCCTGCCGGCGCAGAGAACATTCCCCTGATCAAACAGGCCGAGAGAGCCCTCAAGATCACTTATCTTGAAGCCAAGGTCTTCAACAGTGAACTGATCGGCACCGAACACCTGCTTCTCGCCATTTTGAAGGACGAGAACAACCTTGTCACCAAGACATTCGGCAATTTTGGCATAACATATGACAGTTTTAAGGAAGAACTGAGAGCCATCATGACTTCAGGCAGGGAGGACAAACCCATGCCGCCTCAGAACATTCTTCCAAAGGATGAGGAAGACGAGGAACAGGACGATAGCGGGAAATCCTTTATGTCGACACCCAAGCGGTCCGGCGAAGCCAAATCAAAAACGCCTGTTCTTGATAATTTCGGAAGGGATATCACCAGGGCTGCAGAAGAAGGCCGCCTTGACCCCATAGTGGGAAGGGAGAAAGAACTTCAGCGCATAGCGCAGATCCTGAGCCGCCGTAAGAAGAATAACCCAATCCTGATAGGTGAGCCTGGCGTTGGCAAATCCGCAATTGCCGAGGGACTTGCCCTGAGGATTGTCCAAAGAAAAGTTTCAAGGGCATTATTTAATAAACGCCTTGTTTCACTTGACCTGGCATCCTTAGTTGCAGGTACGAAATACCGGGGGCAGTTCGAGGAAAGGATGAAAGCCGTCCTTAACGAACTTGAAAAGAACCCGAATATCATCCTGTTTATAGACGAAATCCACACTATAGTAGGCGCAGGCAATGCATCGGGTTCACTTGACGCATCAAATATGTTTAAGCCGGCCCTGGCCAGGGGCGAGCTGCAGTGCATTGGTGCAACCACACTCGACGAATACAGGCAGTACATTGAAAAAGACGGAGCCCTGGAAAGAAGGTTCGAAAAAGTGCTTGTTGACCCCACCGATCCTGATGAAACCATAGAGATCCTCCAGAACATCAAGGAAAAATATGAAGACCACCACCTTGTGAAATATACTGATGAGGCTATCAAGGCCTGCGTTTCACTCACCAACCGCTACCTGAGCGACAGGTACCTGCCCGATAAAGCTATTGACGCATTGGACGAGGCCGGCGCAAGGGTACATATCACACATATCAATGTTCCCCAGGAGATCATCAATATTGAAAGCCAGATAGAAGAGGCCAGAAAGAAAAAGATGGAGGCTATCAACAGCCAGAAGTTTGAGGAAGCTGCAGACCTTCGTGATACTGAGAGAAAACTCCAGGATAATCTCGAGAAAGAAAAGAAAAAATGGGAGGAACAAGCCAAGATCAACCGTGAAATCGTTAGTGAGGAGAACGTCGCAGAGGTGGTTTCCATGATGACAGGTATTCCCGTGCAGCGTATCGCCAAGAATGAGAGTGAAAAGCTGATCAATATGGAAGGTGAACTTGAGAATTCGGTGATCGGCCAGAATGACGCCATAAAGAAAGTTGTTAAAGCTATACGCCGTAACCGTGCAGGGCTTAAAGATCCCAATAAGCCGATCGGCACTTTTATATTCCTTGGACCTACAGGGGTTGGAAAAACTCACCTGGCCAAGGTCCTCTCTAAATACCTTTTCGATACCGAAGATGCACTGGTGAGGATTGACATGAGTGAATACATGGAAAAGTTTGCCGTATCGAGGCTCATAGGAGCTCCTCCGGGATACGTTGGTTATGAGGAAGGCGGACAGCTCACCGAAAAAATACGTCGCCGCCCCTACTCCATCATCCTCCTTGATGAAATAGAAAAAGCCCATCCCGACATTTTCCATCTCCTGCTGCAGGTGCTTGACGACGGGCAGCTTACCGACAGTTTCGGGCGAAGGGTCGATTTCAAGAATACCATTGTGATCATGACCTCAAATATCGGTTCCCGCCAGCTGAAGGATTTCGGCCAGGGTGTCGGCTTCATGACCAAAGCCAAACTGGATTCAACTGCCGACAACACCAGGGGTGTGATCGAAAATGCCCTTAAAAAGACTTTCGCTCCCGAATTCCTGAACCGTATCGACGATGTCATTATCTTCAATTCCCTTGAAAAGGAAGATATTCATAAAATCATCGACATTGAACTGGCCATGTTGTTCAAACGCATCAAAAACATAGGATACCAGGTCGTGATCACTACTGAAGCCAAGGATTTCATCGCCGAGAAAGGCTGGGATGCCCAGTTTGGCGCAAGGCCTCTCAAGCGCGCAATCCAGAAATATATTGAAGATGTGCTTGCCGAAGAGGTAATCAAAACCAAGCTTACTCCCAATGATATTCTCACACTGGATATCGACAAGGATAAATCGGATGTGGTTGTGACTGTAAGCAAAGCCGAAGCCGCATTGCCCGCCGGGGAAGCAGGAAGCTAAAAGCGGTTCAGCAGGTCTTCGTGCCTCATGGTATTGATAAGGGATTGCCCGTTTTCACCGAGGTTGGAGAAAACTTTGTCCAGTATCTGGTTTGAAGCTTCATCACCCCTGAAGTAATACCTTACGGTGATTGCAAATCCGTTATTCTCGTAATTGATCTTATCCCCCTGGGGATCGGTGATATAAAAATTATCCGATTCAATAATTTCCCCTTTCAGGTATTTATAGGTAAGTGGTGAAACGATATCGTTGATTTTGACCTTATTGATATCCATGAAATGATATTCCCCCATTAAAAAACTGTCGCCAAGGAAATAATACAGCGTCTTCATCTTCAGGTTCTGAAGTGTTTCATTGTATCCGACCAGTTTTATCCTGTTGTTCCCGAACCTGGATACATTGATACATTCCGGTTCTCCTTTCAGCTTCACCAACTTCTTGTAGGTAATTAAAAAAGGAATGTCACCGAACTCAATTTTCATCTCGGTGTTAAAGAACAACGCATTCCTTTGAGCTTTGTAATAGGTGAAAAAATGCATGGATATCTCGTCCTTTATGCAATTGTTGTGGGGATTCCTCAGGTTGTTGTCCTTGAAAAATGCAAGGAATTCATAACTGAATCGGCCGTAAACCATACGGATATAACCAAGCCTGATAAGCGGAAACAACCTGGCTCTGGTAAAGACCAGGAAAAGCACGAATACGAAAATGCCGACCAGCGCAATGATCAGGTAAAGCATGCTTAAATCGAACGAACTGCTTTCCTTGGTCGTCCCGGCAAGAATGATATAATTAAATAAAGGACCAATCATATTGAGTAAAGGTTCATCACCTTTTGATGGAAGTACTTATTAAGCAATGCAAAAGTAAGCTTAATTCTGATTGGGTTTTACTGATCCGCCTTTAAAATTTATATTGATTGTCCTCGATAAGCTTTGCAGCAATGCGCCTGCGGGCCTCTTTCACATTCAGTCCGGCCACATTGCCCAGCGACTGCATCGCGTTAACCAGGCTTTTTGCCTGTTCCCCTTCAGTAAAACAGTTCACTGCATCACAACCTGCTTTACGTATCCTGTCGGCAGCCTCATATACCAGTACATCAAGGACATCCCTGTATAAAGCCACTGCATCGGCGCCCTTCATATTCTCAAGCTTATTCACCCTGAGGGCAGTGGATTCGGCAATGTAAAGTTCGATGATCATATCCGAAATGCTGTTGAGAACTTCCTGCTCATAAACCAGCTTTTTATCAAAAGTCTTTGAAGCTCCATGGATAGCGATGAGAACAGCTTTCTTGAAATTGCGCAGGTACCTCATTTTCTCTTCATAATAGCTTTCGGATGACAACGCCCGTTCTGCAGCCTGTTCAGGATTGGCCATCACTTTTTCGGCTGCACCGTTGAGGTCAAAGTCGCCCTTCATTGCACGCTTCATCGCGGTATCTACAACCAGGAGTCTGTTGATTTCGTTGGTCCCTTCAAAAATCCTGTTGATTCTGGAATCGCGGTATCCCCTTTCAACAGCCATTTCGGCCGAGTATCCCATTCCACCATGGATCTGGACTGCTTCATCTATCACAAAATCCAGGACTTCCGAGCCGTAAACCTTAAGTATGGCGGCTTCTACTGCATAATGGCTTATGCCTTCGATGCTGGCACGGCCCTTATCCATTCCTTCAGCCTTATTTTTTTCTATCTGGATGTCTATATCCCTGCTCACCCTGTAAATGGCAGATTCAAGGGCGAAAGTGCGTATCACCTGCTCGGCAAGCTTATGTTTAATTGAACCAAAGGTGGATATTAAAACCCCGAACTGCTTGCGCTCGTTGGCATAATTCACCGAATCAATGATAGCTTTCTTACTGGCTCCCAGGACATTGGCGCCGAGTTTTATGCGACCCATATGAAGAATGCTCAGGGCGATACGGAATCCTTCTCCCCTGCTGCCGATCATGTTGGCCACCGGCACCTTTACGTCGGTATAAAAGATCTGGGCTGTGGAAGAGCCCTTGATACCCATTTTATGTTCATCGGGATTCACAATGACCCCTGGAAATGCCCTTTCAACGATAAAGGCCGAGAGTACCCTGTCCCTGTCGATCTTCGCAAAGACCACTTGGGTGTCGGCGAAATTGGCGTTCGTGATCCACATTTTCTGGCCATTCAGAATATAATGCTGCCCGTCTTCCGAAAGCACGGCCTGGGTTTTACCCGAATTGGCGTCGCTTCCTGCTCCCGGCTCGGTAAGGCAATATGCGCCAAGGAATTCCCCGGTTGCAAGCTTTGTCACATATCTCTGGCGCTGGTCTTCATTACCATAATACATAATAGGAAGTGTACCAATGCCGGTATGAGCCATGAAGGCTACCGAAAAAGAATATCCCGCACCAATTGTTTCTGCTGCAAGCATCTGGGTTACAAACGATTGTCCGAACCCGCCATATTCCTCAGGAAGGGCTATTCCCATAAGCCCGAGTTCACCGGCTTTTTTCAGCGTGGCCTTCATCAGGTTGATATCCGGGGCGTCAAGCTTCTCAACAATCGGGTATAACTCGGTTTGTAGAAAATCGCGGCAGGTCTGGGCAATCATTAACTGCTCTTCATTAAATTCCTCGGGGATAAAAACTTCGGAGGGAGTGATCTCGCGAACAAGAAATTCGCCGCTTTTCAATACTTGCTGGTTTTCCATTGGTCTGGTTTGTTGATTAATGCTTACAATTTTAATGCTGCTGAGATCATTTCTGCAATATCCAGGTTCCTGATCTCAGTTTCTTTGTCTTTATATTTTATTCCGTCGGTGATCATATTCATGCAGAAAGGACATGCTGTGGCTACGACGGCAGCTCCGGTTCTCAACACATCATCGGTACGTTCCGAATAGACTTCCCTGGTGCCCGGCTCTGCCTCCTTGAACATCTGTCCTCCTCCTCCTCCACAACAAAGCGCTGAACTGTGGTTCCTCTGCATCTCGGTAAAATGTGAACTGAGGTTCTTCAGAATATTCCGGGGTTCTTCATAGATGTCATTTGCCCTGCCAAGATAGCAGGGATCATGATACGTGATCCTGCAGTTCCCGAATACCTCTTTTGTGAGCTTTAATTTCCCGTTCGCTATCATTTCATCAAGAAAGTGAACATAGCTCACCACTTCATACCGGCCGCCCAGGTCGGGGTATTCATTTTTGAAGATATTATAACAATGAGGACAGATGGTCAATATTTTACTGATCCCGTATTTTGAAAACAATTCAATATTCTGCAAAGCCTGCATCTGGTAGAGCATCTCATTCCCTGCCCTCCTTGCGGGGTCGCCGGTGCAGCTTTCCTCATGCCCCAAAACAGCATAGCTGGTTTTGAGATGGCTGAGGATCCTGGTAAAGGCCCTGGATACTTTCTTGTACCTGTCGTCAAAAGCGCCTGCACATCCCACCCAGAACAGGTATTCGGGCTTCTCCCCCCTTGCAAAGAGATCGGCCATCACCGGAACCTGTATCGTTATACCTTCACTCATTTTATACAGATCCCTGTTAATTTTTATTGACTTCTAGTTTATCGGCCCAAACCATACGGTCGCCTTTCGAGAACTGCCATGGGGCCCCGTTATTTTCTATATAACTGAACATGGCCTTGAGCTGCCCGGGCGCTGATGCTTCTTCCATCACAAGATACCTGCGCATGTCGACAATGAGGCTCGGATGGTTAATATTGATGGGACATTCCATGGCACATGCATTGCAGGTGGTGCATGCCCAAAGTTCCTCCTCAGAGATGTAATCCCTTAAAAGTGATCGCTGGTCATTGTAATCCCTGCCATTCTTTACCATCCCCGGGCCTTTTTCCTTCATCCTGGCCCTGAGGTCCATCATGATCTTGCGGGGCGAAAGCTTCTTCCCCGTAATATTGGCCGGGCATACCGAGGTACAACGCCCGCATTCTGTGCAGGCCAGGGAGTCAAAGTAATTCTTCCAGATGACGTCTTCGGCATCTTTGACACCGAACCTTTCAATGACAGGTTCGGCAGGGACTGCAGGTAAAGGGGCATCCGGATTGAGCATCAGCATGACCTCACGGGTAATATTGTCCATGTTCCTGAGCTTTCCTAATGGCTCAAGCCTGGACAGGAAAACATTCGGCACCGACATGAATACGTGAAAATGCTTGGAGTACGGAAGGATGTTTGCAAACAGGAAGATCAGCAGGATATGCGACCACCAGAAAACCTGGTAAAGGACAAGTGCGGACCCGGGATTAATACTGTGAATGAGAAACCCTGCAAAAATGGAACTGACAGGATAACAGCCATGAGTTGCATCGGCCGGGCAATGCGTGACCCCCCCCGGGACCATTCCGGCGAAAGGAGAAGTTAGTCTGACACTCAAAACATAGAATGTGTTCATCCCCATCAAAGAGATCATCAAAAGAAGAATAAGGCTCAGGGCTATATTGGCATCAACATGGGAAACATGCTTCATCTCTATGCCTTCAAAACGTTTTACATGCATGAAAAGCCTTCGGCCAAGGAAGATGAGGATGGCAAGGGCTATCAACAGGGCGAAAACATCCCCGCTTCCCATGAGTATGTCATAGAATACTCCGAGGAAGCTCAGGGCTTTCTCAGTGCCGGTAAGTCCGTCTATGACCATTTCAACACTTCCGAAAATGATCACACAGAAGCCCCAGAAGACAAGGGCATGCAGCAACCCTACAAACGGAAACCTGAAGATCTTCGTCTGTCCGATGGCCACCCTGATCATTATCACTACCCTCCTGCCAAAGTTCCTGACAGGGAATCCTGGTTTGGTTAACCTGAAAAATCTGATGTAACGGATCGCTGAATACGAGAATATTCCGAGAGTTAATAGCAGTATCAGAGAGAAAACGATCTGTTTAAGCATGCCTGGGTTTATTTCCCTTTTACCTCTCTGAATGCTTCAACTAATTTGGGTAAGACCTTCAGCGCATCGCCTATGATCCCGTACTGGGCTGCCTCAAATATGGGAGCGTCTTTATCGGTGTTTATTGCCACAATAAATTTTGAACCGCTCACGCCTGCGAGATGCTGGGTCGCACCTGAAATTCCGATTGCAAAATAAAGATTGGGAGCAATGATCTTCCCTGTCTGTCCTGTGTGTTCATCATGACCCCTCCAGCCTTCATCTGAGACAGGCCTGGAACATGCAGTAGCTGCACCCAGTATCCCTGCCATCTCCACAAGCGGCGCCCAGTTGTCGGGCGATTTCATTCCGCGTCCACCCGAAACCACTATCTCGGCATCGGTTAGCAGTATCTTACCGGTCTGCTTCTGTGTGTCTTTAATTGTTATTTTACTCTGAACAGCCTGGATTGTTTGCTTTTCGATCACGGCAGGAAGCTGTTTTTCAATAAGTTCAAAAGAATTCTGGGCCAGTGTCAGAACCTTAACTTCCGATTTTATAGTAATATTGGCAAAAGCATTGCCCGAAAAGACTTTCTTATAGACCACAAAGGGATCAACCGAAACAGGAAGCCGGCTTACACCAGCACCAAGTCCGGCTTTCAGCCTTACTGCGATCCTGGGGGCAATGGCCTTGCCGGTATTGTTGTTTGAGAGCACAACTACTTTTGCATTCTCCTTCACTGCAACCTCAGTAATTGCCGAAGTAAAATTCTGGTTGTCAAGTACATTGAACTGTTCACCCTCAATGCTTACAATCCTGGAGGCGCCGAAGGATGCCAGTTTTGACAGCTCAGTATCTTCAACTTTTCCAATGGAAACTGCAATAGCCGGACAACCCAGCATTTCGGCAAGCCTGGATGCATAAGAAACAAGTTCAAAAGAAAGTTTCTTGAATTTTCCATCCCAATTTTCAACGAATACTAAAACACTCATAAAATAATGTTAAACTGTTGGTCTATAAAGTATTAAATAACTTTAGCTTCATTCTGAAGAAGCTCTACAAGCAGCTTTGGATTCTCAGGGTCAATATATTTGCAGGCTGCACGCGGCTTGGGTTTTTCAAAATTAAGGAGTTCGGTCATGGGACCGCTTGCTGTGGGTTCAAAAACCCTGATAGGTTTCGTCCTGGCCATCATGATACCCCGCATAGCAGCTATCCTGGGTTCCTTTGCAATCCCTTTCTGGACGATTGCAACAAGAGGAACAGGAGTGCTGATGACTTCTTTCCCTCCGTCAATTTCCCTGGTAAGGGTCACATGCCCATCCTCGATCCCAAGTGCAGACACTGAAGAAACTGAAGGGATGTCAAGGAATTCAGCAAGCATCCCTCCTACCATGGAACCATTGTAATCGCTTGATTCAATACCGCATAGAATAATGTCATAAGCTTCTTTCTTAAGGACTTCGGCAAGTTGGGCGGCAACGAAAATACCATCGGACGGATCGGCATTCACACGGATGGCATCATCTGCCCCGATAGCCAGGGCTTTTCTTATAGTAGGTTCTGAACCTGCAAGGCCTACATGAGCGACACTCACTTTCTGAATCCCTTTCGAAGGATCATCTTTAAGTTCCAGGGCCCTGGTAAGGGATAATTCATCCCACGGATTGATAACCCATTGAATCCCTGTAGTATCGAGTTTTTTAAACTCATCGATAAACTTCACCTTGGTTGTGGTGTCAGGAACATTACTAATACAAACCAGTATATTCATTCGTCATTTTTTTCGGGTGCAAATGTAAGATAAAAAAGATAACCGGAAAAACGGAAATCATCACTCGTCCTCAAGACTTTTTTTGTACTGGGTCATCGCCTTCAGGCTCATACCCATGCTGGAAAAACCTCCGTCGTGGAAAATATTCTGCATTGTCACTTTCCTTGAAAGGTCCGAAAAAAGAACAATGCAAAAATCAGCGCACTCCCGGGCCGTTGCATTTCCTAATGGCGACATCCGCTCGGTAAAATCAATAAGGGCATCAATCCCCTTGACCCCGCTGCCAGCAGTCGTCCTGGTCGGAGATTGGGATATCGTGTTGATCCTCACATTTTTCTCCCTTCCGTAAATGTACCCGAAACTCCTGGCAATGGATTCAAGCATGGCCTTGGCATCAGCCATGTCATTATACCTGTATAATGTCCTTTGTGCGGCAATGTATGAAAGCGCGACAATCGATCCCCAGTCGTTAACGGCATCAAGCTTCTTTGCGACCTGTATCATTTTATGGAATGACATTGCTGAAATATCAATGGTCTTTCTGTAAAAATCATAATCAAGATCATCGTATTCCCTGCTTTTTCTCACGTTCATCGACATCCCGATCGAATGGAGAATAAAATCAACCTTCCCCCCGAGAACTTCCATGGACCTGCTGATCACCTGTTGAAGATCTTTTACATTGGTTGCATCGGCGGGAATTATCTCGGCATTGCATTGTACCGATAAGTCTTTGATGTTCCCGAACCTCAGGGCAATAGGTGTGTTGGAAAGGGTAAAAACAGCGCCTTCCTCAAACGCTTTCACGGCTACGTTCCAGGCTATGGACTGTTCATCAAGAGCTCCGAAAATGATTCCTTTTTTTCCTTTTAATAAATTATATTGCATTTTGCTATGTTCTTAATAAATAATATTTTACAATAAGTATTTAAACTTTTAGATTAACTTAAATAGCATGAGTGAATTTCTCAGTTCCCAAGTAATTCCCTGGCGGTTTTCATTGCCGCGGCAGTAACGTTTTCATTGCTCATCATCTTAGCTATCTCTTCAACCCTTTCGTTGTTTTTCAGCTTCCTGATGAGGGTCATGGTAATATCCCTGCCTTCAGATTTAAATACATTATAATGGTGCTCCCCTTTTCCGGCGATTTGCGGCAAATGGGTTATTACAATCACCTGCATGTCGGCTGACATCCCTTTTAAGATATTTCCTACCTTCCCGGCAATATCTCCTGAAACCCCGTTATCGACTTCATCAAAGATTATAGTAGGTAAAAGGTTCTTCCTGCTTACCATCGATTTGATAGTCAGCATCAAACGGGAAAGTTCCCCACCGGAAGCAACTTTTGAAACCTCGCTGGCAGCTATACCTTTGTTGGCAGAAAACATAAAACAAACATGGTCGATGCCATCCATAGAGACCTCCTTTAATGGCTTTATATCGACAATGAACCTTGAGGCAGGCATTCCCAATTGCCCAAGACGGTCGGTAACTTCTTTTTCAAACCTGGATTTAATCCCGTTGCGGGCTTTGGATATCTGTTCAGCTAAGTGGAAAAGTGACTGGTGAACCCGGGCAATATCATCCTCTATAGATTTAATCTTTTGCTCCAGGTTATCATCTATATTTATCTTATTTTCAATATCTTTTATAATTTGTAAAAGCTCTTTTACGGTAGACACCTGGTGCTTCTTTTCCAGGCGGTAAACAAGGTCGATCCTCTGGCTCAGCTTCTGCTGTTCTACCGGGTCGAACTGAACATCCTCCTCCAGTTTTTCGACTTCTTTCAGGATATCCTTAAGATCGATCTGGTTGTTTTTAATCCGGGATGTCAGGTCTTCTATTGCTGGATGATACCTGGAGGCTGAGATCAGCCCGGTCATCACCTCGTTCAGCATGGACAGGATGTTAAGTTCAGCCCTGCCTATCTTCTCGGAAGTTATGAAAAGGTTGCTTTTAATTTCTTCCGCATGTGACAGAATATCAAGCCTTTGCTCTGATTCTTCCTGCTCTCCGTCTACAAGATTTGCTTTGAGAAGTTCATCCAGTAAAAAACGGTAATAATCCAGCTCACCTTTGGTTCTTGCTTCACGGCTTTTGCATTCATCCAGTTCTTTCCTGAGCTGAGAGTAATGCCTGTATTCCTGCTGATAGCTCTTTAATGCCTCACCCTGACCTGCATAACTGTCGAGAATAGCTAATTGAAAATCAGCATCATTCAGCGTAATGACAGAATTCTGGGAATGTATATTTACGAGCTTGTCGCCCAGTTCTTTAAGGAGAGCTAGATTCACCGGAGTATCATTGATGAAGGCACGGGATTTTCCATTCTGGTTGATCTCCCTTCTAAGGACTGCTGTATCCTCATAATCAAGGTCATGGACCGAAAAGAACTGTTCAAGATCGTATCCTTTGATCATAAAATGACCTTCAACGATGCATTTACCGGTTTTGTCAAGCAATGAAGAAGTGTCGGCCCGTTGCCCGAGGATGAGGTTAAGAGCGCCCAGCAGGATCGATTTGCCCGATCCCGTTTCGCCGGTAATGACACTGAACCCCGGGAAAAAATCTATTTCCAGGTCATGGATCAGGATATAATTATCAATCGACAGCTTCCTGAGCATCGCCGCAATTAAAAAATTAAATTACTTATTTTCCAGAATTGCCTGGTACTTTGACCCGTTTGCCGGATCAATTTCTTTAAAAATATTCACCACGGTGGCTTTTTCAGTAGGCGGGACCTTCTGGTCGGAATAAACATTGATGAATTCATCACGTTTGGCATCGATGATCAGCTGAAGAGCGAACAAGTCTGGCTTGGTGTTGTACAAGGTTTTGATCCCATCGAGGGATTGAGTGCAGTTATCTCTGCCGGCATCCACTTTTTCATACATCTGGTCGAGGCCAAGCCGGTGATATTTATAATAAAATTCCCTGAGAGCTGAGTTACTTGGATTGAGAAAATTCTCCACCATCCAATAACGGTTGTGAGTCCCGTCAAATGCCTTCCATCCCGGTTCGTTGGCATTCTGTGCGCTGGTGACAACATCCTGGGCCCTTACGAGGAAGGCCTGTCCCCCGTTCTGTGAATATGAATCGAAGAAAAGCCCGAGATACATATAAGTATAATAAGCAAGGACTGAAGTAAGGTTTGAGCTGAATGTCCCGTCATTATAGTCCAGCGGCTGAAACTCGGTGTACCTGAACTGGAACCCTTTGTCGATATAATTCAGTAGAACTGAGTTATAAGCTGAATTCAGGATGGGCCTTCTTAATACGATGTTGATATTCCCCGAAAATTCATCCGCGCTCAGTCTTTGGTTGATGGTGATCAGCATGGTACATTCAATCCTCTCTTCCACCTTGAAATTATAATTGGACCACTTACGGTTGTTGATGAACTCATAAATGGCATTCTGAAGGGTCTCAAATACGCGTTTATCCGTACCTTCAATCTGCTGTGAAGAAACGCTCACTATACAGTTCATTTCCTGGGCGTGGGAAGAAACAGTCCAGAGTATGACCAGCAGGATGAGGAGAAATCGTTTCATTTTTTAGAAATAATGTCCCAGATATCTTTAGCAACTTCTTCTTTGGGTTTGACGGTTCCCTGGTGAATGATCCCATCAGGATTCAGGATCGTTATTTTATTTGTGGGTGTGCCGAAACCTGCCCCCCTGGTCCTGAGGGAATTAAGGATGATATAATCAAGATTTTTGCTTTTCAGCTTTTTCCCGGCGTTCGAGATCTCGTTTTCGGTCTCAAGAGCAAATCCTACTACAACCTGTCCGGGCTTCTTACTCTGGCCCATTTTTTTAAGGATATCGGTTGTGGAATGCAGGTCAACCGATAGATTGTCACTTGTCTTCTTGATTTTGTTTGCCGCTGTTTTGACAGGAGTATAATCAGCAACAGCTGCAGCCATGATCACAAATTCGTATTTTGGGAATGACTTCATGCAGGCATTGTACATTTCTTCGGCAGATTCCACTTTGACTTCCTTAATGCCTCCTGCTACTGTAAGCGGATGGCTGGGCCCGGTAACCAGGGTCACTTCAGCCCCCCTGGCCCTTGCTTCATTGGCGAGAGCAACTCCCATAAGCCCGGAAGAGAAATTGCTGATATACCTTACAGGATCTATGCGTTCAACTGTAGGACCTGCAGTAATCAGAACATTTTTACCTGCAAGCTGGTTTTGCCTTGCAAAGAAGGTTTTAAAGATGGCCATGATCTTGTCAGGCTCCTCCATTCTGCCCGGGCCTGACAATCCGCTGGCAAGTTCCCCGGTCTGGGGCTCAATGATAAAATTGCCATAAGACCTGAGCAACTCAATATTTTTCCTGGTCGAAGGATGGTTGAACATGTCAAGGTCCATAGCCGGTGCAATAAATACCGGGCATTTTGCAGAAAGATAAGCGGTAATCACAAAATTGTCGGCGAGGCCGTTCACCATTTTACCGAGTGTATTGGCCGTTACAGGTGCAAAGATCATAGCGTCGGCCCAAAGGCCCAGTTCGACATGATTGCTCCATTCCCCGCTGGCGGCCCGGAAAGGTTCAATGATCACTGCATTCCTCGAGAGGGTTGCAAGTGTCAAAGGTGTTACGAAGTCTTTCGAGACAGGCGTCATGATGACTTTCACCTCACAGCCTTCCCTGACAAGCATCCTTACAAGTAAAGGAGTTTTATAGGCTGCGATGCTGCCTGTAACTCCGACAACGATCCTTTTCCCTTTCAGCATGTTTAAAAATTTATGAATCAGAACTCGTCTGGTCTCTCTTTATGGGGATTCCTGAAATAAATCTCACCATGAATGTATTCATGCACCGCAATCAGGGTAGGTTTGGGCAGATGCTCATAGTATTTCGCAATTTCAATCTGCTCACGGTTTTCAAACACCTCTTCAAGGTTGTCGGTGGTGGTGGCAAATTCAGAGATCTTCTGATTCAATTCCTCCTTCATCTCCAGCCCAATCTGGTTTGCACGTTTTGAAAGTACAGAAACCGTTTCATAAACGTTTCCTGTGCCGTTGGTAAAATCCTCGATGTTACGTGTCACTGCGTTAACATCAGTCTTGATCTTTTTGTAATCCATTCTATTGTTTTGCTTTAATGGGTTCCTGGTTTAACTGATTTAATTTTGACTGCTCCCGGGTGTACAAGGCTTCAAGTTCCTTCTGGTTCCTGGCTTTCAGATCATTCGCCTCATTCAGGAATTTGCTTTCGGGATATTGTGAAATAAACTCGTTATAGGCCTGCAGGGTTTTTGAATGCCTGTCTTTCTTTTTATCCTCAATACTTTCTTTTGCGTATTTGTAATACGACTTTATAGTCAGGAACAGTATCTCCTCTTTGTCTTTAGTCTCAGGATACTCCTTGAGGATATTATTGAAGCACATGATGGCGGCGGAAAAGTCTTCCATCCTGTAATACAGTTTTGCTATCCTCAGATCCTTGGCTGCAAGTTTTTCCCTTAGTTTATCGATCAGGTCGTTGCATTCGGGCACCCTTTTGCTGGTGGGATAAGAGTTGACAAAAAGCTGAAGCTCTTTCAGGGCTTCATAGGTATTTGTCTGATCAAGAGTATACACAGGGGAATTCATAAAGAGACAGTAGGCGCTCATGTATGCACATTCCTCGGCTTCGGGAGTATTTGGGAAGCTGCTGGTATAACGCTTGAAGTAATAAGCTCCCAGGGTAAAATCCCTCTGGTTATAATAGCAATATGCATAGTAATAATAGATTCGCTGAGATTTGTCAGTCGCCCGCACCACATTGATAAGCTGATCGAAAAGCTGAAGAGCGCGGGAATAATCTTTTTGATGATAAAGCTTCATGGCTTCATCATATTTCTCATCCATTGATCCGCTCTTCAGTATCTTCTGATAAGAGCATGCACCAAGGGACAGGAGAAAGATGAGCAGAAGCGGAACAGAGATCCGTAATTTCATGCGGCAAAGGTACGTTTTTTTGGCGAAATAATACTAATTTTGCGCCTTCAAATTAGATAACGCTTCATTAACTAAAATCGTATCAACGTGGACATATTCGATAAAGTCGTGAATAATATGGGGGCACTCGGTCAGTTTGCCGACATAGGTTATGGTTATTATTTCTTCCCAAAACTCGAAGGCGAAATTTCTAATAAGATGAAATTCAAGGGCAGGGAGATGCTTGTCTGGAGCCTTAACAATTACCTTGGCCTAGCCAACCACCCCGAAGTCAGGCAGGCTGATGCCGAGGCTGCTGCAAAATACGGCATGGCATCTCCAATGGGCGCCAGGATGATGTCGGGACAAACTGTTTACCACGAGCAACTGGAACAGGAACTCGCTGCTTTCGAGCATAAAGAAGCCAGTTACCTCCTGAATTTCGGCTATATGGGAATGGTCTCCATCATTGATTCACTGATCGACCGCCATGATGTCGTTGTTTACGATTCCGAAGCTCATGCATGCATACTTGACGGACTCAGGATGCACCTGGGCAAACGGTTTGTATACCCGCATAATGATATTGAGAAGTTTGAGAACCAGCTTAAAAGGGCAAAAAAAATCACTGATCTGAATGGAGGAGGTATCCTTGTAATTACCGAAGGGGTTTACGGTATGGCCGGGGACTGCGGGAACCTGAAAGGTATTCTTCAATTCAAGGAAAAATACGGGTTCCGCCTGCTTATCGATGACGCTCATGGTTTTGGTACTATGGGAAAAACCGGGGCCGGAACAAGTGAGGACCAGGCTGTTATGGACCAGGTTGATGTGTATTTTGGTACATTCGCCAAAGCTATGGCTGGCATTGGAGCCTTTGTTGCTTCCGAAAAAAGGATTGTGAAATCCCTTGCTTTTAACATGCGTTCACAGATATATGCGAAATCTCTTCCTATGCCCATGGTCATGGGTTCTTTAAAACGCCTGGAACTGATCAGGAACCATCCTGAGCTGAAAGACAAACTCTGGACCATTGTCAATGCCTTGCAGTCAGGCTTGAAGGCCAAGGGTTTTGACCTTGGCAGGACTCAGTCACCGGTTACTCCTGTATTCTTGCAGGGAGGGCTGGGAGAGGCTACGCAGATCGTCGCAGACCTGAGGGAGAACTATGCTATATTCTGCTCTATGGTAACCTACCCGGTTGTTCCGAAGGGAGTGATCATGTTACGGCTTATCCCCACGGCTGCCCATAATCTTGAAGATGTCACTTATACCATCAGCGCGTTTTCAGAGGTGAAACAGAAACTCGACGAAGGCAAGTACAGTTCCGGCCTTGTTCCTCCTGTAGCTGATAAATATTGATTTCCTGAGATATGCTTAAAAACAGGGTATACCCGGTCATTTTTTTAAATTCCCTATTTTTTTTCCTTTGCGCATATTTAACTCTTTTTTTCCTTTCGAGTATCAGTGTTGCCGTGTCGGCTTCAGCATTCAGCATCCCTGTAAGGCTTTATTACAATGAGATCGACTTCCTGATCAGGAGTACCGACTGGTCAGCCGATGCAGTTACGGTTATTTACTGTACAGGCCCGCTTCTGTTCTTCATCCTTGGCTTTATCCTGATGATAATATTCATTAACGTCTCAACAGAGGCTGGGATACTCAGGATCTTCCTGGTATGGCTGGTCATACTGTCAATCGTACTGTTTCTTGGTGAAGTTATTATCGGAGCCCTGCTGAATCAGGGATTTGGGTATGTGATCATGTATCTTTTCATTATGGATACAGGGAAGATTGTGCTGACCCTTTTCGGGGGCATCCTCCTGTTCACTGCAGGACTGATGATGTCAAGAATATTATTATTTCCTGCCAACACCTATCTCACCGATCTTAAAGGACTGGATAAGACCAGGTTCATAATATATCAGTATATTTTTCCATACCTGGCTGGCACGCTCATCCTGCAGCTGGTGGAAATCCCCAGGCTAAGCTGGTTCAACACCCTGGTAAGGCTTTGCGGGCTCATTTTCCTGATTCCGGTGCTCTCCCGTTCTGCCGGAATCCAGGATATCTATTTTGAAGAAGAACAACCCGAAATATACATTTCCTGGAAGACTGCCGCCTTTGCATTGGGATTCCTGGTAATTTACCGTGTAGCCTTCGGTATCGGCATACGGTTCCTGAGCTGATCAGTGTCTTACAATAATCTGCCTGCGGTAGATGCCGTTCTCGTTTGAAAGTACGATGAAATACATGCCATTAGCCAGGTTCGACACGTTTAAAATATGCGTCAGCCCGCTGGTGTTGCTTATTTCTGACGAATAAACGCAGGTTCCCATGGTATTCATGACGTCCAGTTTCCAGCGTTTTGAATCGATTTCCGGAAATACTATATGGATGTCGTTATTTGCAGGAGAAGGATAAACAGTAAGTCCTCCATGGTTCAGGTCGGAAGTTCCGTAAGTGAGGGATTTAAGCTGGACATCGAGGTGAACACCCTGGTAATGTGCCACATTGATATTGCTGATGGTCTTTGTATAGTAACCCGGTGAGGTAAATGTGAGATTCCATGATCCCTGGTCAATCACCCTGTCATAGTATCCGCTGGGTAATCGCGAATAGATCTGTGAACTATCCTTGTCATGGCCTGTGATATAGATAAATGCCCTGAGAGGCTGTCCGGTTGCTGTATCAGTTACTATTCCATGGATCCCATACAGGGATTGTTCAAGATAGTTAAGATAAGAGTGATACAGATAGTTCCAATATAGCACCAACTGACTGGCCGGAGGCGTTTTTATCGCTGAGATTTCAATGGTAACTTCACGGTCATGATGAAAATAATTATGGTAATCCTGCCTGCCCCCGGTGACCTGGTACCATGCATAGCCATCTGTAATTCCGCTTGGGGCAACGTCTGTAAAATAACCTGAAGGCCCATAATGTTGGCAGGTATCCGCGAATTCATGCCCCACATATTGCCACCATGCATCGTCGGCGGTAATGGCCGGTTTATCGTCCCAGGGATAATTAAATACTTCAGCACCTCCATGGAAATTGGCCGACATCGTTAAGTTTTTGGAATCTGCAAAATTCATAAATGCCACAGTTTCAGGCTGCCATGCATTTCCGTCAGGATGCGGACCATAAAGAGGATCAGGGAAGTTCCTGTTAAGGTTAACATTATTGGCATTGTTATAAGTGGCACCGTTGACTGTATTGTTACCGCCGGCATATGTTCCGTCAGGATTTGCTAATGGATTAATATAGAGTTCGATACTATCAACGATCCTTGTGATCCTGGGTAGGGTCCCGTAATTAGTCAGCAGGTATTCGATCAGATGGAGCATGCCCACATAACCTGTAACCTCATCCCCATGTATTGTACTGGTATAAAAGAACTGTGGTTTTGCCCCGTCGGTATTGACATCCTTTGAGATTTTCACAACCAGGAGAAGACGGCCGTCAACAGTGGTACCAATGGTATCCAGTTTACATATTGAGGGATAAGTGTTGCTGAAATAAACCATCGTATCAACATACTGCTGGTAAGTAGGATAAAAATTCCAGGTTCCCGGTGCCGAGGGAGTTTGTGAGCCGGCAGGTTTCATCAGTTCAGAATCCGGCAACAGGCTGCCCGGGCTTGGGAGAAGAGTGATCTCATATCCAAGCTTAATGAATTTTTCATATTCCTGGCGGTTGGCATAAGCCCAGACCTCCCGGCCTTTCACATTGTCTATTGAAATGATCCTGGTAATTTCATTGATCTCCGACCTGTCGTAAATATTGAATTTAAAATAGATCTCTTTCTTTCCACCGAACAAGTCCTCAGTCTTGTTCTGGCCATAGGATTGGAGGTTAACAAACAGGGTTGTGACGAAAATCAGGAGGAATAATGCGAATAATTTTTTCATAGTTTGATAAGCTGTTTGATTAGTTCATAAGTAGTATCATTGACGGGGACCAGGGGCAGCCTGAGAAAGTTGCCTGCCAGTTTTTTTATTTCAAGAGCAGCCTTGACACCTGCCGGGCTGCCATCAGCAAACAGGGAATTCATAAAATCAAGAAGCCTGAAATGGATCTCCCTTGCCTTTTTGAATTCACCTTTCAGGCCAAATCGTACCATGGAAGAGAATTCTTTAGGGAAAACATTGGCTACCACCGAGATCACTCCGTCGGCCCCAAGAGCCAGGAGAAACAATGTAAGAGCATCATCTCCGGATATTACCAGGAAATCTTTGGGGCGGTTCTTCAGCAGCTGTGAGATCTGGTCAATGCTACCGGATGCTTCCTTGATCCCGATAATGTTCCGGCATTCCTTTGCCAGCCTGATGGTGGTTGATGCGGCAATATTACTGCCTGTCCTGCCGGGTACGGTGTATAAAATAACAGGAACAGGACTTTCTTCCGCAATGGCTTTAAAATGCCTGAATATGCCTTCCTGCTGCGGTTTGTTATAATAGGGAGAAACTGACAAAACTGCATCCACTCCATTAAATGAAGTATGATGGATCGCGCTTGTGACCTCTGAAGTACTGTTCCCTCCTATTCCCACTACGAGAGGAACCCGGCCTGCATTCTTCTCCACCGAAAAACTTATAAGGTCGCGTTTTTCCTCCTTCGAAACAGTAGGTGACTCTCCGGTGGTACCGAGTACCACAATAAATTCGCAACCACCCGTGATGATATGATTCAGCACCTTCCCGTAAGCTTTGAAATCGATGGCACCGGATTTCGTGAACGGGGTGACTATTGCAACTCCTGTTCCTTTTAATTTACTGCTGATGTTTGTCATCTGTCTTGATAATCGTAAGATAATGCTTTATCTGAAGCAGGTATTCATCCAGGGTAACTGCAGGTTTTAAATCGATCATCAGATCATAATACGAAATGTTATCCTCCGAGAATTTTCCCACCCTGCATACCGATCTCGATAATCCGGCAATATATTTTAAAGGGAAGGAATCGGATAAGCTGAGATCGATCAGCAGATCGAATTCTTTATCTATGAAATCCTTAACTGTTTTGTGGACAGGCTGATAGAACCATGTCACATCCTTCACTGAGAAAAAATCATAGGATAATTTCGGGAGGAACCTCTGGATCAGGTTCTTGCTTTTAACAAAACCCAGGGCTTTCACTTCCTTATGATCCTGCTGGAGCTGGGTGACAAACTCCGACACTTTATCATAGTCAGGAATATCTTCAAGGGTGTACAGTATTCCCACCTTTTTCGCTGCCGGGAGGTTGACCATGCCATGGGCAGGGTCTGATTTAAGTCTCTCCTTTTTATAATAATACTTTCCTATTTTTCTTCTGATCTTGTCAAACATAAATTCAGGTTCATGAACCTTCAGCAATACTGCAAAGTTACAACAAAAGGATATAACGGCAAATCCCTGAAAAGATTATCAGACGAATCAAGTGTTTTCGTAAATTTACTGCGCTTAAACGAAAGCGCATGAACCGATTTGATGTTAATATCTATACCGTTCTTTACGCCTTTACAGTATTTATTTCCCTTGTTACAGCATATATTGCATTCAGGCACAGGAAAGTTTCGGGTGCAAGGACTCTGACTGCTCTCATGCTCTTTACTGCCTGGTGGTGCTTTGGCGGGTTGATCGAGACATCTTCAACCACGCTCGCTTCAAAACTTCTCTGGTCCAAGATCGAGTACCTGGGAGGGGTCAATGTCCCGGTGTTGTTACTTATCCTTATTATTCAATATACACATCCTGCAATTAAAATTAAATTGCAGTGGTCGATTCTCCTTTTCCTGGTTCCCGCCTTGACTTTCCTGGCGGCCGTGACAAATGAAATGCATCATCTGATATGGACAGGTTTTACACCAGGCCCCCCGGGATCAAACCAGGTTATCTATCACCATGGCATACTATTCTGGACAGGCTTTATGGGATATTCCTACCTCATGCTCCTTTCAAGCCTTATCATCCTTATAAACTCCATTATACAGTACAGGTACGCATTCAGGTACCAGATGATCTCACTGATTGTTGCCGCCCTGCTTCCATGGATAGGCAACATTTTATACCTGGCGGGCATCAACCCTTTACCGGGACTTGACCTTACACGCATAGCATTCTCCGGTTCGGGGATGATCCTGGTGTATGCGATGACAAAACTGAGGTTCCTCGACCTGTTGCCAAGGGCAAGGACCTTGTTGCTTGAAACCATGTCGGACGGGATACTTGTCGTGGATTCCTCTAACAGGATCATTGATATCAACCCGGCAGCCAAAGTAGTCCTTGGCATTGGAAAGGGAGATGAGATCATCGGGAAAAAAACCGGCGAACTTGGCTTTGAATACCTCAAAGTGGTCATCAAAGCCCTCGAAAGCAAATCTGAAGAAAAAATCTTTTCTCTTCCACCCAAATATGTGGAGATCAATATCACTTCCCTTAATAATAAAAAAGGGGAAGTTACAGGGCATTGTATATATATGCATGATATTACTGCTCTCCAGCAGAAGGAAAAGGCATTGCAGGTAAGCGAAGAAAAATACCGTGCCATTGCCGAAAACGTTTCAGATGTGATCTGGATGATGGATATAAACATGAAATACCTCTATGTGAGTCCATCGATTCAAAGCCAGAGGGGTTATACCGTGGAAGAGTTTATAAATCTGCATATTGAGGATGTTTATCCTCCCGAGTCCCTTTATATTGTTGCTGAGAAGTTCAGGGATTACAAGATATTCTCTGACCAGGGAAAACTTACACCCGGGATGTCAACGATTATTGAGATCCGGCATAAATGTAAAGACGGCTCCATAAAAACGGGAGAAGTGCATGCGAATATCGTTTTGGATGAGAACAACAAGCTCATCGCCGTACATGGAGTCACCAGGGATATTACTGAAAGGAAACGGGAAGAATCGGAATTGAAACAACGTGACAGGTTGCTGCAGTCAATTTCGCGTGCTGTTATAAGCCTGTTACACCGTTCCGACCTTGAGATTGCGATACAGGAAGCTTTGCAGATATTAGGCGAAGCCATCAATGCCGACCGTGTTTATATCTTCGAAAACATAAAGGACGAAAAGACGAATGAAACAGGGATGCGGCTCAGGCAACAATGGACCAACAAAGGCAAATTCGGGTTAAGGTCTGCACCTGAAAATGATTACCTTTTATACCAGAATTCATTTCCCCGTTGGTTTGACAGGCTTTCCGGCGGCAAATCCATTAAAGGCTTTGTCAAGGAATTCCCCGATCTTGAACGAATGGTACTCGAGCCTGAATCTGTTAAATCCCTGCTTGCCATTCCCATTTTTATTGAATCGAATTTCTGGGGTTTCATCGGTTTTGATGACTGTACAACTGAAAGAAGCTGGTCGGAAGCCGAGGAGAACGTACTTAACACTGCGGCTATCAGCATTGGTATGGCCTATGTGAAAAAACGTACCGAGCTGGAGCTGATCAAGGCCAAGGAACATGCCGAGGAAAGCGACCGCCTGAAGTCGGCCTTCCTTGCTACCATGTCGCATGAATTAAGGACTCCTCTGAATGCCATTATAGGTTTTTCGGGGATCATGAGCAAGGACATGAATCCGGCAGACCAGGAAGAATACATAAAGATCATTCACAAAAGCGGTAAGAACCTGCTGAATATTATCGAAGATCTGTTCAATATTTCGATGATAGAGGCCGGTGAGATCAAAGTGGAAATGGAACATTTTTCTTTCGATAAATTCCGCAGCCATCTTAATGAGATCCTTTACGGGGAGATCAAGAGCATGGACAAGCCAAACCTTGCTATCCACTTCAGCCCGGATCCCTCTCTTACCGACCTGTACCTGTTCACCGATCAGAATAAGCTTTTCCAGATATTCAGCAATATCCTGAAAAATGCAGTTAAATTCACAGACCAGGGATCCATTGAATACGGTTATACCGTTGGGAACGGCAAGGAAATAATTTTCTTCGTAAAAGACACCGGAATTGGCATTTCCCAGGTGTTGCAAAAGACTGTGTTCGAGAAATTCAGGCAGGCCGATGAAACCTTCACAAGAAAATTCGGCGGAACAGGGCTTGGATTATCGATAAGCAAACGTCTGACCGAATTGCTGAACGGCAATATATGGGTTGAATCGGAACCGGGGACAGGATCGGCATTTTATTTTATGATACCTTGCAGGGATATGAGCTGGCAGGTCTCCAAAGGCAGCAGCGGTGGCGCACAAGCCCTGGAATTCCTGCATAACAAGACTATTTTGCTGGTTGAAGACGAGGAATCAAACTACCTTCTTATAAAGACCATTATCAAACATTCGGATGCGACTCTTTTATGGGCGAAAAACGGAAAAGAAGCGATAGAACTGATCGACAGCCATGATGAGATCTCGGTTGTGCTCATGGACATTAAAATGCCGGTTATGGACGGATATGAAGCAACGAAGATGTCGAAAACACTGAGGCCGAAACTTCCGGTCATTGCTCTGACTGCACATGCCTTATACGGAGATGAAGAAAAAGCATTACAAAGCGGTTTTGACAATTATATCCCCAAACCTATCAGTAAGAGTCTGCTGTTTACAATTCTTGAACAATATCTTTCGTGAAAGAAATGGGCAGGCTGGATCTTAAAGTTGAGATTGACGACAAATCGGGTTTTTGTTTCGGTGTTGTAGGAGCTATAGAGAAGGCTGAGCACGAACTAAAAGCCTCAGGTGAACTGTTCTGCCTGGGTGAGATTGTTCATAACGACGAAGAGGTCAAACGCCTTGAATTCGAGGGAATGATCAATATCTCGAAAAACGATCTTGACCAGATCCAGGGAAAAACTATTTTATTCAGGGCTCATGGCGAGCCACCCGACAGTTACGAGGTCGCCCTGAAGAACGGCAACAAGATTATAGACGCTTCCTGCCCTATTATTTTAAAACTTCAGAAACGATTCAGGGAATCATATGACAATGGCGAAACCATTTATCTCTACGGAAAACCCAATCACCCTGAAGTTATAGGCCTTAACGGTCAGATCGGTAACAAAGCGGTTGTTTTCGGGCATCTTGAAGATCTGGACCTGAAAGCCATGCCGAAAAAGATCACGCTTTACAGCCAGACCACCATGTCAATCGACAGTTTTTATGATATTGTAAGAAAGCTTGAAGTTGCGGGAATAGAAGTTACTGTAAAGGATACCATTTGCAGGCAGGTTTCACACAGGGAGCCGAGCCTGAGAGTATTCAGCAGGAAGTTCAAAAAGATCATCTTTGTGGCGGGCAAACGTTCGTCAAACGGCAGCGTTCTTTTCAATGTCTGCCGGAAGGAGAATGCCAGTACCTATTTTGTAAGTTCTACAGATGAGATCTTTGAAAACTGGTTTGAGAAAAATGATACCGTTGGAATATGCGGTGCAACCTCGACACCCATGTGGCTTATGAAAAATATCGAAAAGAAACTTTTATCCCTCTGATTTTGAAAGTCACATTTCTCGGAACCGGTACATCACAAGGCGTGCCAGTCATAGGCTGCAGGTGCAGCACCTGCACCTCCACAGACCCTCGTGACAAGAGACTCAGGTCATCCATCCTCCTGGAATGGCAGCAGCGGAAGATTGTTGTGGATTGCGGCCCTGATTTCAGGCAGCAAATGCTGGTCAACAAGGTCGATAGCATCGATGCCATCCTCGTCACCCACGGGCATAAAGACCACCTGGGCGGGCTGGATGACGTGAGGGCATACAATTATATCCAGAAGAGGCCTGTGGATGTATTCGCTGAGAAACTGGTACAAAAGATCATTAAAGTCGAATATTCGTATGCATTTGAAAAGGAACCCTACCCGGGAGTCCCCGAAATAATACTGCATAATCTCGTCAATAAGCCTTTCGAAGTCTCTGGGTTGATGGTAACTCCCATAAAGGCCACTCATTTTAACGACCGTCACTTTGTGTTCGGTTTCAGGTTCGGTAATTTCACGTATATCACGGATGCTGTGAGGATCTCATCCGCAGAGAAAGAAAAAATAAAAGGGTCGGAAGTCATCGTTCTGAATGCCCTCAGAAAAGAGAAACATTATTCCCATTTCAACCTTGAGGAAGCCCTGGCCCTGATGGATGAACTCAAGCCAAGGCAAGGCTTCCTGACTCATATCAGCCACCAGATGGGGAAATACAGCGAGGTTTCAAAACTGCTGCCTCCAAACGTGAAACTGGCTTTTGACGGGCTTGTTATCGGGATCAATGACTGATCCTCACCCTTTTCAGACTCAGCATATTCATAGGGTTGCTTCCCAGCCCGCTCACTCCTTTTCTGACGAATCTCAGCACCTGGTCATAATATAATACCACGATGGGGGATTCTTCCATGACCAGCCGCTCCATCTGATGGTAAATGGAATACCGAACCGAATCGTTGGTCTGATGCATGGCAAGGTCGTACAGCATATCAAATTCCCGGTTCGAAAAATGCGTATAATCAGGACCCCTGGGGCAAAAGTTCCGGCCCAGGAACATCAGCAGGTAATTTTCGGCATCAGGGTAATCGGCAATCCAGGAAGCCCTGAAGAATGGAAGCCTGGCTTCAGCCTTCATCTGCCTGATCGCTGCAGGCGTGCTAATCTCTATTTTCATCTCAACGCCCAGTTCGGTAAGCTGTTGCTGGATATGCTTGCAGAAATCCAGGTAATCAGGAGTAGATACAAGGGTTACAGCCGGCATACCTTGACCTCTGGGAAACCCGGCTTCGGCTAACAACCGCCTGGCTTTTTCAATATCGTAACTGTAATATACCGTAGTTGAATCAAAGGAAGGCAATCCCTTCGGAATGATCCCGTAAATTCCCGGGGAGCCTATATTGTTCCTGAGATAAGTGATCATTTTATTCCTGTCAAAAGCCAGGTTTATTGCCTGCCTCACTCTTTTGTCATAAAGAGGATTGGGCTTACCCCCTGCCGTTTCCTGGTCCATCAAAAAGCCCAGGTATTCGGTATTCAGGTAAGGCTGGGTGAGGAGTTCAACAGTGGAACTGTATTTCGGCTGAAGCTTCCCTTGTTTTGTAAGCAATTCATCCTTGTAAGAAGGATCAAGGCCTGAAATGAAATCAAGTCTTCCTTTCACGAATTCCAGGAAAGCCGATTGCTTGTCGGAGAGAAAGCTGATGCTTACACCGTCAAGGAATGGCAGGCTGCTCCCGTTTTCAGCCTCAAAATATTCAGGGTTCTTCAGCAACACCAGCTTGACTCCTTCTTTCCAGTATTTGAATAGGAAGGGCCCTGTCCCGACAGGATGGCTGCGGAAATATCTCCCGTAACGGATAATTGCTTTTTGCGGGACCACTGAGGCATAAGGCATTGCCAGCATGGATAAAAACGGGGGGAATGGCTTGCTGAGCCTTATGACAAACGTGCTGTCATCGATTGCCGAAAATGCCGGATTGCCGTTTTGCCTGGCAACACAATCAAAGATCCATGAACCGGAAGAAGCTGTGGCAGGATCGGCAATCCTGCTGAAACTGAAAATGAAATCACCGGCTCTGACCTGTCTTTCTGCTTTATCATGAAAAACCCTGTCGGGGTGAAAAAGAACATCCTTACGCAGGTGAAACCTATACTCCTGTCCATCGCTGCTGATCTCCCAGGATTTTGCAATGCAGGGTTTTATCCGTAATTCCTCATCAAGCTGCACAAGTCCGTTGAAGATCTGGTTTACAGGCCAGATTATAGACTGGTCACGGGCAAACGCAGGGTCAAGGGTTGTAATGTTTGCAGCTTCATTATACCTGAAAACATTCCTCCTGGTTTCATCCCCATGCCGGTCGCCGCATGAGTTGAGAAAAAATAATAAAAAAATAAAACGGGCCCCGGCCAACCATCTGCACTTTCCTGCAATCATGATAACGTTTTCCATGTATGAAGTGATATTACAAATTTATTATAAATACGTGAGCCCTTACAACCTCAGCCAGGGCTATATGTTTTTTTGAGGTGCCGGAGACTTGGTTTGATTTACGATTTAAAGATTTACGAGTTTCGATTGAAATTTTTGATTGCCGATTTACGAGTGTAATATTTTATTCGTCAATCGTCAATCTTTAAATTCAATCGTAAATCTAAGATCGTCCAATCATAATTCCTGGATCGTCCAATCGTAAAAATGTTTTTCTCCCCATCCCTCAAATTCCGGCACCTCAAAATAAGATTACTCTATTTTTTGTACTTTTGCACCCAGACCAATATCAGTTCCACTTTTTTTTATAACCCTCACTCCAATGAAAAAAATTTCATTTACACTCCTTATGCTTGTTTTTACTGTTACCTGCCTGTACGCGCAGATTGACATAAGATCCACCGGCGCCTATAATTGTTTTTTGAAAAAATCAGGTATGCAGGAATTGCCGATGCTCCCTTCACAGGTCAATTCAATCGGGCCTCATGCCTATGACGTGCTTAAATACACTCTTGATGTTGACATCTATCATTGTTATACAACCCCTTATCCCAAAGACTTTACCGCAAGCGTCAGGATACAGTTCAAAGCCGACAGCGTGATCGATTTTATAAAACTGAACGCATCCAACACTTCCCTTACTATTGATTCGATCAGGCTCAATGCAACTTCATTCACGCATACCGGGGATGTACTTACCGTCAACCTTGACCAGACATACAATCCAGGGCAGGTAGCGGAAATACTGATCTATTACAGGCATAATAATGTAACCGACGGAGCTTTCTATGCTTCAGGTGGTTTTGTTTTCACCGACTGCGAGCCTGAAGGCGCCAGGCATTGGTTCCCTTGTTATGATTCACCTTCCGACAAAGCCTTGTCGGAACTGACTGTCAAAGTCCCTTCCAATGTCAAACTTGGCTCAAACGGCAGGCTTGCCGATTCAACACTAAGCGGCGACACCCTCATCTATCATTGGATAAGCGCTGATAAGGTCGCTACCTACCTTATGGTGATGACATCAAGGGTCAATTACAAACTTGATATAAAATATTATCATAAGTATACCAATCCCAATGACAGCGTCCCAATCCGCTTTTATTTTAACCCAGGCGAAAGTCCGTATGCCATGGAAAATATTATCGATTCCATGACAAGGTATTATTCAAGGAACTGGTGCGAACATCCGTTTGAAAAGAATGGTTTTGCCAGCCTGAATTCTCAATTTGCCTGGGGAGGGATGGAAAACCAGACACTGACAAGCATTTGCCCAAACTGCTGGAATACGGACATAATATCCCATGAGTTTGCACACCAGTGGTATGGCGACATGATCACCTGCGATACCTGGGCTGATATTTGGTTAAATGAAGGTTTTGCAACCTGGTCAGAGGCTTACTGGCTTGAGAGTTCAAATGGATATGCAACCTACCTGCAGCTGATCCAGAGTTATGCAGGCAGTTACCTTCAATCGAACCCCGGATGGGCTGTTTCCGACTCAAGCTGGGCCACCAACACACCTTCGGTGAATGTACTGTTTGACTATTATATCACCTACTGTAAAGGCGGCTCCGTGCTTCACCAGTTGCGTTATGTGTTAGGGGATTCCTTATTCTTCCAGGTAATGAAAACTTATTGCGCCGACACCAACTACAAATACAAATCGGCTACCATTGGTAATTACCGTGATGTGGTAAACTCTGTTACAGGGGAAGATTACACCTGGTTTTTCAACGAATGGATTTTCCAGCCGAACCACCCGGTTTACGCAAATACTTACCAGTTCAAAGACCAGGGAAGCGGGAACTGGAGGGTTGATTTCAATGCCAGGCAAACACAGACCAATGCTACTTTTTTCAAGATGCCGCTTCCTGTCAGAATCCATTTCAATGATAATACCGATACGACAATCACCGTCATGAACGACGTTAACAACCAGTTGTTCTCGTTCTACTTCAGCAAACAGCCGCAGGCTTTATATTTCGATCCTGATGACGAGATCGTTTTGAAAGCAGGGCAAACCATTGTCGGAATTCCTGATAACGAAGACCGTTCAGGGGTTATACTGGGGCAGAATGAGCCCAACCCGGCCGGTTCAGTTACGAAAATTCCTTTTGTACTACCGTCGTCATCCGCAGTGCAGATCAGTATTGTAAACACTCTGGGGATCGAGGTCTGGAAGACGCCTTCCATGAATTTTACAGCGGGAGCTCACAGCATTGAAGCAGATCTCAGCTCCCTGCCTGCCGGAATTTATATTTACATCCTTAAAACCCATAGCAGGAACTACTCCGGAAAAATGATGGTCAGCAGGTAAGGCCCGCTTATTCTATAAAGTCCTGGCACATTGGTTCCGGTGGGAAACGCCTTGCAAACCTATCAATAATCAAGGTTGAGAGGATGTTTGACGAGGCTGCTGCTTAAAGCCACTTCATTGACATCTTTCATTTCTTCGATATAATGGAAATTAAGGCCCTGTATGTAGTCGGCTTTGATATCTTCAATATCCCTCCTGTTCTCGCTTGAAAGGATGATATCCATTATTTTGGCCCGTTTGGCTGCCAGTATTTTCTCTTTAATTCCACCTACCGGAAGAACTTTGCCTCTAAGGGTTATTTCACCTGTCATGGCAATTCTTGCTTTTACTTTTCTCTGGGAAAATGCCGAGGCCAGGGCTGTAAAAATGGTGATCCCTGCCGATGGCCCGTCCTTTGGAGTTGCGCCTTCGGGTACATGAATATGGACATTCCATTTCCCGAACACATCCGTCGAAATGCCGAAGTCGGAAGAGTGTGCCTTCAGGTATGCAAGGGCAATACTTGCCGACTCTTTCATCACATCTCCCAGGTTCCCTGTCAGCGTCAGATCTCCCTTCCCTCGACTGAGGCTCACTTCCACGAAAAGTATCTCGCCGCCTGCAGCTGTCCAGGCCAACCCGGTTACCACTCCTGCCATTTCGTTCGTGATATATTTTTCGGCCTGGAATACCGGCACGCCGAGTATCTTTTTAAGATCATCCGATCCGATCTTTTTATTGAATGACACATCCGAAACGATGGCCCTGGCCTTATTCCTGATGACTTTTGCGATATTTTTCTCAAGTGTCCTTACACCTGACTCCCGGGTGTATTCCTCTATGATCTGCTGAAGGACAGGCCGGGAAAACTGAAGCAGGGATTTCTTCACACCATGCTCCCTGAATTGCTTGGGAAGAAGATGCCTTACGGCTATCTCAATCTTTTCTTCCAGTAGATAACCGGGCAGTTCTATTATCTCCATCCTGTCGCGCAGGGCCGGATGAATGGTGGCCAGTGTATTTGCCGTGGCTACAAACATGATCCTGCTCAGGTCAAATTCCACTTCCAGGAAATTGTCATAGAAAGCGCTGTTCTGCTCGGGGTCAAGAACCTCAAGCAAAGCGGCCTGCGGATCCCCGCTGATGTTCATGCCTGCCACTTTGTCAATTTCATCGAGCACAAATACAGGATTGGAAGACTTCACTTTTTTTATGCTCTGGATGATCCTTCCGGGCATGGCGCCAATATAGGTTTTACGGTGGCCTCTCAGTTCCGATTCATCCCTGAGCCCGCCAAGCGAGATCCTTATATATTTCCTTCCCAAAGCCCTGGCAATGGATTTCCCCAGGGACGTCTTCCCGACTCCCGGAGGGCCTACCAGGCAAAGGATAGGTGACTTAAGGTCTTTCTTCAGCTTGATCACCGCAAGGAATTCTATGATCCTTTCCTTAACTTTTTCCAGGCCGAAATGGTCCTCATTCAGCACATCCATGGCATGATCCAGGTCAAGGTTGTCCTCGGTATATTCATTCCATGGAAGCTGAACAAGGGTCTCGATATAATTTACCTGTATTGAATATTCAGCTGCCGCGGAATGCATCCTCTGCAGCTTATTGATTTCCTTTTCGAAAACTTCGGCAACTTCCCTGGACCATTTCTTATTTTTAGCCTGCTCGCGTAATACGTTTATTTCCTGGGCATTCGGACTACCTCCAAGTTCATCCTGGATGGTCTTGAGCTGCATATTCAGAAGGTAATCCCTCTGCTGCTTGTCAAGGTCGGTCTTTACTTTGTTCTGGATCTGCTGCTTCAGCTCTGTAACCTGCAATTCCTTGGTAAGGAAACCAAGTACAAGGTGAGCCCTTTCGGTCAGGTCGGCAGTTTCAAGCAGTTTCTGCTTCTCCGAAACTTCAATATTGAGGTTTGAGGATATAAAATGCACCAGGAAGGAGTGGCTCTCGATGTTCTTTATTGCGAAAGCGGCTTCCGACGGGATATTGGGAGAATTCTTGACGATTTGTGTTGCAAGGTCTTTTATTGAAGCCATTAACGCCTGGAATTCCTTGTCTTCGGTATTAACCTTAGCAGGGATATCAAAGTGCTCAACGCTTGCTTTAATATAAGGCTCCGTCTGCAGCAGGGCTTTTATCCTGAACCTTCGCTTGCCCTGGATGATCGCGGTTGTGCTGCCATCCGGCATCTGAAGAAGCTTGATAATATATGCCACCGTGCCTACCGTATTCAGGTCTGAGAATTCAGGATCCTCAATCCCCGCATCTTTCTGTCCTGTCACGCCGATGATCCTTCCCGATTTATAGTATTCGCGGATCAGTTTGATCGACTTATCCCTGCCTACGGTGATCGGGATGACCACCCCGGGGAAAAGAACAGTGTTACGAAGGGGAAGCACAGGAAGCTCATCAGGAACATCCTCATTATTCATTAATTCCTCATCCTCAGTTGACAATAAAGGTATTAACTCGGTTTCTGCATCAAGCATATCCGACATTTCAAGAAATATATGATCGGTTTTTCTTTCCATAAAAACAAGGCTGCCCGGTTGAATTTACCGGGTATATGGCATTGTCAAATTACGTGCCAGAAATTAAAATTCTATAAGTACTTATTTTTCAGTGTAAGATAGTAGACACTTGCAAGCAAATCCCTTTCAACCTCATCAAGGTCCCGATTCCGCCTTGCATAAACAAGTTCGGCAACTTCGAGCGCTTTTTTCAGGTCGTAATTGGTGTGACCTGAGGTTCCGCCCCAGGTGAATGATGGAATAAAATTTCTCTGGAAACCCGGACCGAAAACATTAGCATTTACGCCAACAACCGTACCTGTATTGAACATGGTATTGATACCACATTTGGAATGGTCGCCCATGATGAGCCCGCAGAACTGCTGGCTGGTATTTACAAAGGTCTGCTTACCGTAACTCCACAACCGGACGGTATCGTAGGTGTTTTTCAGGTTGGATGTATTGGTGTCGGCTCCAAGGTTGCACCATTCGGCAATCACTGAATGGCCAAGGAAGCCGTCATGAGCTTTGTTTGAATAGCCGAAAAGAACGGAATTATTGACCTCCCCTCCCACCCTGGAGTATGGCCCGATAGTGGTAGGACCGTAGATCTTTGCCAACATTTTGACCTGGGCTCCTTCGCATAAGGCAAAAGGTCCCCTTATCACTGCACCCTCCATGATTTCGGCATCCTTTCCTATATAGATCGGCCCGGCGCTGGTGTTCAGGACGGCACATTCAACTTTGGCTCCTTTTTCAAGAAAGACTCTGCCTTCACCTATGACCTTATTGGAGGAGCTAAGCTTCTGGGATTTCCTGTCCCTGGTTATCAGTTCAAAATCCTCATTAATGGCAATCCCGTTCTTTGAAAAGATCTCCCAGGTGTGACCTAACCTCAGTGGTGGGTTCAAAATACTTATTTCTTCAATGCCATCAGAAGAAGCATCTCCCAGTTTATCCAGGTCCTCCGCGGAAACATGCAATGCGATGATCGTGTCCTGGTACAATACGGTCTGGTAGGGCTTCAGGTTCAGTATGGCATCGACGATCTCACGGGTGGGACAAACCGAAGCGTTGATAAGAATATTCTCATTCTCCCTGACAATCCTGAACTTTTTTGAAAGATACGATTCCGAAAGGGTCGAGGTCTGTGCCTTCAGATACATTTCCCATTTTTCCCTGATAGTAAGAATACCAACACGGATGTCGGCAATCGGTCTCATAAATGTCAACGGGAGAAGGTTGGTCCTGACAACACTGTCATCAAAGAGAATGTAATTCATACGTTGAAGATAAAAATTCTATAATGAGAAATTCCTCTGCAAAACTAATGAACTTAAGGGATAAAAAAAAGCCCTTGTCAGGATAAACAAGGGCTTAATTTAATCTACAGGAGTTATTTTTCATTCTTCATGTCCAGGTGTTTCTTATAGCGGCTCTTGAACTTATCAACACGGCCTGCGGTATCAACAAGTTTCATTTTACCGGTATAAAAAGGATGAGATGTATGCGAAATCTCAAGCTTTACCAGGGGGTATTCCAATCCGTCTTCCCACACAATGGTTTCTTTGGTTTTGACCGCTGATTTTGAAACGAAGGTGTAATCATTCGACATATCCTTGAAAACCACCAGTCTGTAATCTTTGGGATGAATATCTTTTTTCATTTTAATTGTAATTTGCAAATGAGGGTGCAAAAGTACAGAACTTTCTTTGATTAACAAATATTTTTCGTCTAAATTTCTTCAAGGAGGAAGCGAAGCGTATCTGTTCCGTCGGCATAATCCCCCAGCCCTGGTTTCTGGGAATTGCCCGGAAGTATATACGGAAGGCCCGGATCAGAAGCCGAAACAATGCATTGTATCTTCTCAGACTGTAACCGAAGTTCCTCAGCTAATGACTCTGTATTTTCATACCTTTCATAATTAAGAACCGATACAGGAGATGCAAATCCGGCTTCCTCAACCAGCATCAGGTTCCCGAAATCATGGAATGGCTTCCTGTTCACTATGCGTATGCTTTTCTGGTACTCGTAATTATTATAATATTTATTATGGCGGATGAGTACCTCCCAGGGCTCAAAAAATGGCCCCAGCTGCAAGATATCATACCCCGCGGGAACATAAATTTTCGAAACATTCCTGCAGCCCAATCCGAAATAAAGCATGATATCTGATGCAAGTCCTTTCAGATCCCCGGCATTCTCAGTTCCGTTAAGGACTGCAACACCGTTCCTGTTCCGGCGGATTATATGTGGGTAGCGTGAGAAATAATATTCGAAATACCTGTACGTATTGTTACTTCCTGTGGCGATAATGGCATCGATCTCTTTGAACGGATCCCCGGTGAACGTTATAAACTCCTTCCATTCAGGCTCTATCTGTATCATAAGACCTGCAATTGCCGGAAGCAGCACATTATCCTGCCCCGACAGTTTGCCGCAGAATTTATGTCCGGAAAGAAGCACACAAAGAAAATCATGGAAGCCGGCAAGTGGGATATTGCCTGCAGTGACTACTCCAATTGTCTTTCCGCCCTGGACTTTTTTTTCCAGGGAATCCATATAAGGCTCCAGCCACCGGATGATGCTGACGGGCTGCATTGAATCGCCCAGGGCATTCAGGGCATACCTGATATTTTCCTGTGTGAACCAGGGATTCCTGGCTTCTGCCTCAAGTGCGGTTTCAGCAAGGGGATGCCCGGCCCCCTTCTCAAAAGTCCCGGGATATTCCCTCAGCATTCGCCCTGCTTCAATAAATGTTTGGATTCGGTTTCTTATGTCCATATCTTCGTGCAGCAAAAGTACGAATTAGATGAGATACCGCCTCTTCTGCATCATTCTGACCCTTATAAGCCTGTCATATAACTTCTCAGGGATCTCCCAGGGTACAGTGGACCTGAGGAATACGGAGCGGGAACTCACTGATATTTTTAAAGAAATAAGCCAGGCAGGGACCGACAGCCTGAAGCTTTCCGCTAATCGGGAATTCCTTGATCGCCTGCGGCTTGCATTGCAGATTGAAGGTTCGGCGGAGTACCCCTGGGATTCACTTAAGAATGTAGCCAGGATCACCTCCCCCGACGGCCTGTTCAGGATTTACAACTGGAATGTCCCCCTTGTGTCAGGAGGCAACAGGTATTTCTGCCTGATCCAGTTCAGGAAAGCATGGAAGAAAATTCCGGCTGTTGCGTTGCATGACTTCTCCGACTCCCTTACGGAGCCTGAACGATATACCGGTGATTCCCTCCATTGGTACGGAGCCCTCTATTACTGCATAATTCCTTATACACTCAGGGATAAAAGCACTTCATACCTACTCCTGGGATGGGACGGGATCAGCCATGAACTCTACAGTAAGGTCATCGATGTTCTCACCTTCAAAAGCAGCGGCTCCCCGGTATTCGGCGCTAAGGCTTTCCCCGATTACAGGGAAGGAAAGCAAACCCGCATCATCTTCCGGTATTCATCATCGGCAACCATGAGCCTGCGTTACCGTATGCAGACCATACCTGGTAAACCAGTCAGGAACAGCCGTAAGAAAGAATATAAATCGGATGACGTTTCCCTGAAGATGATCGTCTTCGACCACCTCATGCCTATGGATCCCCAGCTTGAAGGCCAATATAAGTTCTACATTCCCTCCTCTGAAACAGCCGAGGGTTTCAGGTATGAAAATTATTCCTGGAGATATGTAAAGGAATTTGACGCCAGGAATCCCTGAAATCTCAGAATTCCCAGTAGGATATTGCTTTTTCGTAAAAAAAAAGTTATTTTTGATTTTTCGGTTTAAAATCGTTTATTTTGTTGCATCATTGCGCCTATGCCAGATACTTTATCAAAACATTTATATAACATTCTTAAAAACTGATTTTATGAAAAAGCACAATTTTAATGCTGGACCCTCGGTGTTACCCCGGATTGCTATTGAAAACTCGGCTAAAGCTATTCTCGACCTGAATGGAATTGGTTTATCACTGCTTGAGATTTCTCACAGGAGCAAAGATTTTCAGGCCATACTTGATGAAGCTACGGCTTTATTCAATGAACTTCTTAATATTCCCGCCGGATATAAGATCCTTTTCCTCGGCGGAGGCGCAAGCCTGCAGTTTGATATGGTTCCGTTCAATCTTCTTAATAAGAAGGCCGCTTACCTCGAAACAGGTGTCTGGGCACAGAAAGCGATAAAGGAAGCTAAATTTTTCGGTGAAGTGAATGTGGTAGCCACATCCGCCGATAAAAATTTCACTTACATTCCCAAAGGATATACCATCCCAACCGATGTTGATTATTTCCATATTACTACAAACAATACCATTTACGGCTCTGAGATCCGCTACGACATTGACAGCCCGGTACCCCTGGTTGCCGACATGTCATCCGACATTCTCAGCCGCCCTGTGGATGTTTCCAAATATGTCCTTATTTATGGTGGTGCACAGAAAAACCTGGGACCTGCCGGTGTTACCTTTGTTATTATTAAAGAAGATATACTGGGAAAAGTTGAGAGAAAGATCCCTACCCTGCTGAATTACGCAACCCATCTTAAAGAACCTTCATTATATAATACCCCACCGGTATTTGCAATTTACACCTGTCTTGAAACCCTTAAATGGATCAAGAGCCTTGGTGGCGTAAAAGCCGTTGAAGAAATGAATATCCGTAAGGCTAAACTGCTGTATGATGCAATCGACAACAGCAAAGTATTCACCGGCACCGTCGCCCTGGACAGCCGATCACTGATGAATATATGCTTTGTGATGAAGGAGCAGTATAAAGACAAGGAAGATGCATTCATGGAAGCAGCCAAGAAAAAGGGAATGATCGGCATTAAAGGCCATCGTTCAGTAGGCGGGTTCCGTGCATCTACATACAACGCATTGCCATATGAAAGCGTTCAGGCTCTTGTTGACTGCATGCATGAATTCGAAAAAGAAAACGAATAAGTAAAAACCAGGGAGGCGTTCACTCGCCTCCCAAATTTCAAAATTATATGACAAAAGTACTTGTTGCAACAGATAAGGCATTTGCCCCCGTTGCGGTTAAAGGCATCAGGCAGGTCATTGAACAGGCGGGGTTTGAGCTCGCACTTCTGGAGAATTATACGAGCCCGGATGATTTTATCAAAGCCATTGCCGATGCTGATGCGGTTATCGTGAGATCCGATAAAACAGATAAAACCGTGATCGATGCGGGTAAGAAGCTGAAGATCGTGGTCAGGGCCGGTGCGGGTTATGATAATATCGACCTTGCCGCCGCTACCGCAAAAGGCGTGGTGGTTATGAACACCCCGGGCCAGAATTCAAATGCCGTGGCTGAACTCGCATTCGGGATGATGGTTTATTATTTCAGGAATTTCTTCAATGGAAAATCAGGATTTGAACTTAAAGACAAGAAACTGGGCATTCATGCCTACGGGGCTGTCGGTAAGAACGTAGCGCGCATCGCCAAAGGCTTTGGCATGGAAGTCTATGCTTTCGATCCCTTTATACCCAGGGAAGCCATTGAAAAGGACGGGGTGCACTGGGTAGGTTCTGTTGAAGAACTTTACAGCAAATGCAATTTTATTTCCCTCCATATCCCTGCCAACAGCCAGACCAAACAGTCGGTCAATACCAGCCTGCTTTCACGCATGCCTTCACCTGCAATACTGGTCAATACAGCCAGGGCCGAGGTAATCAATGAGGCGGACCTTCTGAAGATGTTCCAGGAAAGAAAAGATTTTGCATATCTTTCGGATGTCGAACCAACCAATAAAGCTGAAATCGAGGCCGGGTTCAAGGCAAAGTTCTTCTGCACACCCAAGAAAATGGGAGCCCAGACCGAAGAGGCCAACATCAATGCAGGGATTGCTGCAGCAAAACAGATCGTTAACTTCATCAATAACGGCGATAAAACATTTCAGGTAAATAAGTAAATAAATAAAGGTCAGCCGGGAGTTTCACTAAACCAGCGAAGATTTTCTCAAACTAACTTTTCATTAACAAATTGCCTAAACCATGGAAAACGGACAAGATAAACCCACTACCTTTTTCAGATTTGAAGATCTGAGAATCTATCATAAATCTCTGGAATATATAAGCTGGGGATATGACATGGCAAAAAACGCGGGAACCGATTCATATTTGAAAACGTTTTTTGACCGCTTCCTGACCTCTGCCCAGGCAATTTCACTTAATATTGCCGAAGGCTCTTCCAGAAATAAAAGCCAGTTTGTTTATTACCTGAAGATGGCAAAAAGCTCAGTCAGGGAATGTGTGGTCCTTACTACTCTTGCTGTGAACCGGAACTTAATCACTCCCAAACAGTACGATGAGTCGAAGAACCAGCTGATGGAAATGACCAAGATGATCGGTGCGCTAATAGGGTCCCTGCAAAGGAGCGTAAAAACGGGCGATCATGGGAATGACGAAGATGAAAATGATTAATTTCAGCTGACTGCCGGTATTATCTCTTCCGGCTGACCTCTTTTCTTTACTTTCCGCTTCCGGTGGAAAATTATAAACATGGATTTTATCTAAATCACATTTTATCATGGCAATACTAAAAGCTTTTAAAGGCCTCAGGCCGCCTGCAGAAATCGCAAAGGACCTGGCATCAAGACCATATGATGTACTTAATTCAGATGAAGCAAGGGAAGAAGCCAAAGGTAACCCCTGGTCACTCCTGCATATCATCAAGCCCGAGATCGACCTCCCCGCCGATATGGATGTTCACGCCCAGCCTGTTTACGACAAGGCCAGGGAAAATTTTGAACTGTTCAGAAAGAACGGCTGGCTCAAACCCGATGCAAAAGACAATCTTTACATCTACGCCCAGACCATGAATGGTAAAACTCAATATGGCATAGTGGGTTGTGCCGGTGTTACTGATTATATGAAGGGCATCATTAAAAAACATGAACTGACAAGGAAAGACAAGGAAGAAGACCGCATGAAACATGTGCGGATCACCAATGCCAACATGGAACCTGTATTCTTTACTTACCCTGCCGTAAAGGAGATCGATGATATTGTGTCAAAGTTCGTGAAAGACCACAGGCCCGTATATGATTTTACTTCTGTGGATGGCATAGGGCATCATTTCTGGGTTATTGAGGACGGCACAGTGATTTCATCGATCATTTCGCTGTTTGCAGCTGTACCTGCAACCTATGTGGCCGACGGCCACCACCGCACTGCCGCTGCAGCCCTGGTTGGTAATGAAAAAATGAAAAACAACCCTTCCCATAAGGGAACCGAAGAATACAATTATTTCCTGGCTGTTCATTTTCCCGACAACCAGCTAACCATTATTGATTATAACCGGCTGGTGAAGGACCTCAACGGACTTTCGAAAGAACAGCTTCTCGAAAAACTTGCAAAGGTCTTTACCATAGAAGAAAAGGGAACAGCCATCTGCAAGCCTTTAAAACTGCATAACTTCAGCATGTATATCGACGGCAAATGGTATTCCCTCACGGCGAAACCCGGAACTTATAACGATTCAGACCCTATCGGCGTCCTGGATGTAACTATTCTTTCAAAACTGGTCCTCGATGAGATCCTTGATATCAAAGATCTCAGGACATCGAACAGGATAGATTTCGTAGGGGGCATCAGGGGGCTTGGGGAGCTTAAGAAGCGCGTCGACAGCGGTGAGATGAAAGCTGCATTTGCTTTATACCCAGTTTCGATGAAACAACTGATCAATATCGCCGATTCAGGAAATATAATGCCTCCAAAAACAACCTGGTTCGAACCGAAACTCCGGTCAGGCCTGGTGGTGCATTCGCTGGAATAGTTTTTCAAGTCTGCAGACTCTCTTCTCAGTCTTTCAAATAATTCCCGAATACAGTCTGCAAATAAGCATTGGCCTCGCTGATAATCCTGGTACTGTCGGCAGGAGGGTTAAAATAGCTCCACTTATAACCGATATAGGGATGTGTTTCGAAGGTATAGTAACTGCCGTTGTGCAGCCAGCCTGCCCCATCCTCGGTTGTATAATACGCGAACGCGCCGGAATATGGATTCATGAGATCCTTGCTGTACCTGAACACCTCATGCGGTAATTCCAGCTGGGCCAGCAGGGTTGCAGCAATGTCGTGCTGGTTGCCGAGCCTGTTCCAGGCAGTTCCCCGGTATTCAGGTTTAATTACATCACCGTAAAACAGCAGGGGAACCTTATGGTATTCCCTGGATTCCGGGTTCCAGTTCCTGTATGAATTATGGCTGTGGTCTGCTACTATAATGAATAAGGTATTACTGAACCATGGTTTTTTCCTGGCTTTGTCGAAAAATTCACCAAGGCAGTGGTCGGTGTAATATGCAGCATTGATGTATTCCTGCTCATTACCTCCCCATTTCAGAGGCTTGGCATAAGGCTGGTCCCAGGGTGAATGCGTTGACAAAGTAAACAGGGAAGCAAAGAAAGGCTGTTTGAACTTGTCCAGGTCGTTTACGAGGTAACCAAGAGTATATTCATCATGTACCCCCAGTTTGCCTCTCGGTACAGATGTAGGGAAATTCTCTCCTTCCATGATCTGGCTGAACCTGTTATAAATAATATAGCTCTTGATATTCCCGTAGATCAGCTGTCCGCCGAAATAGAATGCGGTGCTGTAATCCTCACCCCTGAAAATCCTGACAAGGCTTGGGAGTTTCACGAATTTATCTGGCTGGACCGTGATGGATGAAATGGGATGCGCCGGGAATCCACCGAAAATACAGGCCATTCCCTGCTCCGACCTTGATCCTGATGCATAAATGGATGTAAACAGTATCCCATTTTTAATTAGTTTGCTGAACTGGGGTGTAATTCCCGGCTCCCCTCCCAGCTCATTGATGAGGTCGGCCGACCAGCTTTCCAGGATCAGGATCACCACATTGGGCCTTTTGACCGTAAGCACCCTGATGGTCGTATCCTTCTTTACCGTAAACAGCTCTTTCATGATCCCTGCTGCTTTCCTGTCATCCATATACAGGAACGGACTCTTTTTCATGTTCCCGAGATTCTCAAAAATGCTTATATACAGGTTGAAAGCATTGTTCACTGCAGCAAGGTTCAGGATATTATGGTCCGAAAAATAAGACTGACTCTGGTTGATCGGGATCTCCTGAACACCTCCTCTTAATCCGATAAAAAACAGTAGAGGGAAAACTACGGCAAAAACAAGGGAATGCCATACTGGGACTTTCTCCCCGGTGTAATCCCTGTAAAACCATTTCAGGTAAGCAAACAACGCAAGACTGAACATGAAAACGAAAATGAACAGCAACAGGAAGAAAGTCCCTGTTTCAGCCGAGTTATAGATCTCCGAGGGGTTCGACAGGTACTTTACAACCTTATAGGTAAGCTTGGTTTTCCATTCCGCATAAATGCCCATCTCGGCCGCGGTGCTAAGGGTGTAAACGAAGATCATGAAACCGGAATATACCTTATTTATTATATTAAGCCATCCCGGGCTCCGGAATGACTGGATCAAAAGAAGCAGGAACGGAAATGCCATGAAATAACAGGCAGTTGCAAGGTCAAGATTGAATGAATGGTAGAATACCCCGAGGAATTCGGTAAACCTGACACCTTCCACTGAAAGCAAACCCGAATAATATACCAGGAATACCAGCCTGGTAAAATTAAATAACAACAGCCAGAAGACCAGCTGCCGTAACAATAAGAGGGTAAGCTTTTTCATCAGGGCAAAGGTAAGTGAATGACATAAACGTATTATCATTAATTTTGTTTCATGTATGCACAGGTATGAATATCAGGGAAAATTTAGGTTCGCTGCTTCAGTCCATCCCCCCGGCTGTCAGTGTTATCGTAGTTTCAAAGACCCAGAGCGCTGAAACTATAGCCGAGGCATACAAAGCGGGCCAGCGGGCATTTGGTGAAAACAAAGTGCAGGAACTGACAGCTAAAGCCGCTGCCCTTCCTCAGGATATTCAATGGCACTTTATCGGCCACCTGCAAACGAATAAAGTGAAAGCTATTGTGCCCGTGGTCCACATGATCCACAGTATCGACAGCCTGAAACTGCTTAATGAAGTAGACAAGGAAGCCGGGAAAGCCGGAAGGATCATTCCCTGCCTGCTTCAGCTTCATATTGCGAGCGAGGAGACGAAATTCGGGCTGGACCTTGAAGAAGCGTTCCGGATACTGGATTCACCCGCTTACTATGGCATGAAGAATATCTGCATCCGCGGACTTATGGGGATGGCAACTTTCACCGATGATGAAAACCTGGTGAGGCAGGAGTTCCGCCATCTCAGGGAATGCTTTGGCAGGATCAAATCGGTATATTTCCAGGCAAACATGGAATTCAGTGAGCTTTCCATGGGCATGTCGGGCGATTACTTACTCGCTATTGAAGAAGGCAGCACCATGGTTAGGATAGGCACAGCTATCTTCGGTGAAAGACCTCAATTAAAATCAAATTTATGAAGCAACCAAAACATATCCTTACCCTTATATTTATATGCCTGGCCGCAGGCATACAGGCCCAGCTGACCATCCCTAAAAAAGCATACTGGCACTTGGCCGGAACAACCGGCAGTGGCACAACCATCAGCATGAACATGGTCAAAATCAACGACAGCCTTTATGCGGATTGTTGTTTCACTCTCAGGGGTAAGCAACCGCCTGCAAGCATCCAGGAAGCAGGTAAACCCTATGATTTCTGCGGAAAAATGGATGCCAAAGGGAACTTCCTGCTTCATCCTTTCAGCGAAGAATTCCCCTGCTTCAGGGGCCAATTGCTCAATGCAGGCTCGTTCACAGGGGAGTTAGAAGAGAGCAAGGCGGGCAGGTCCCATTTTGAGCTGGCCGAAATATACAAAGCCGGTAGTGTGCAATTCTCGGTGTTTTACATACAGCAAAACATCAGCCTTGTTAAAAAACCGAAGAGCCCGGCCGGAAGTTTCCGCATGGCCGTGCTTTCACCCAATGAATCAGGGAATCACATGATCTCCGATTCACTCAGGAGGATCATGCTGAAAGCATTCAACAACTCGGGCTATGAGGGAACAGAACCCGATAGCGTGCTGGCCGGGGATTTAAGGGTCTTCAGCAGGGATTATATCCTGGCCAACCAGGACCTTTACAAGCAGATGCCCGCCGCAGGTTCCCTCAACTGGGAGCTGCTGAGGTTCATGCATATTGTTAACAACGACTCCTACATCCTGAGCTTTTATATTCTCAATTATGCTTTTACCGGAGGCGCCCATGGCCTGGAAAGCCTTGAATACAGCAATGTGGACCTCAAAACCGGGCAGTTGATGAAACTCGACGATGTTATACCGGAAACCAGAAAGCAGGACCTTTCGCGCCTGCTGACAGGCAAACTGAAACGGATGAACAATCTTCCCGATTCGCAGAAACTCAGTGATAAAGGGTATTTCGTAAATGAGATACAGCCAAATGAAAATTTCTACCTCACGCGGGATGGTATCGGGTTCCTGTTTAACCATTATGATATCGCCCCATATTCTTTCGGAGCTACCGATATTTTTCTTACTGCGGATGAGGTGAGGGATCTTCTCAAACCTGGGTTCAGCGGCTTCTGAACACGGCTTTCATGAACCGGTCGCGGCCGTGAAAATCCTGCAACAGGCAGATATTCGAAAATCCTGATGCTTCAAGCATTTTCCTAAGCTCTTTCCCGTAAGCTTCGTTGATCTCAAACCAGAGCACGCCTTCCTCTTCAAGGCAGCTACCTGCATAAGTAGCAATGGCCCTGTAAAACCTGATGGGGTCATCATCAGGGACGAACAGGGCTTCATGTGGTTCATAATCCAGCACGTTGCTTCTCATTGCCAATTTTTCTTTCAGGGTCACATATGGTGGATTGCTTACGACCAGGCTGAACTTTTTATCGACCGGCTCATTACATTCAAGCAGGATGTCGGAACGTAAGAAATCGATCTCAAGCCCGCAGGTGACGGCATTTGAACGTGCCACGTCCAGAGCATCCCCCGAAATATCAGTACCTCGCATATATACAAGCGGTAAATGCTTCCTCAGATATATGGCAAGACAGCCCGAGCCGGTACCTATATCAATGGACGAAAAGCCATCCTTCACAAGAGGAGCCGTTGTTTTAACGATAAGCGTAGCCAGCTCTGCAGTTTCAGGCCTGGGGATAAGAACCGAAGGATTGACCATCAGCCGAAGCTCATTAAACCAGGTCTTGCCGGTAATATACTGAACCGGGCATCCATTGGAGAGCCGTTCCAGTGCATCTTTAAACTTTTCTGAATACTCAATGCCGACGAAGGTCCCTGGTTCCGTATGCAGCGTAGTCCTTGGCCAGCCAGTAATGCCCTCGAATAAAATATACAATATGCTGTTGATCTCATCAGCGTCATACAAGCCTTTCAGTTCATCCTGGAAAACAGCCTGGATGCTCCTGACAGTATGGTCTCCCTGCTTCATGCCCCGAAATTAACACAAAATGAAGAAAATTACATCACCCTTGCCGCATTATCCATTATCTTAGCAATATGATTGAAATCCCCGATACATATTATACTCTTGCAGGAAAGGGAGAATCGGTCATCCGTGAGAAAGCAAGCAAATTCTTCGGGCTTGCCTTCCCGGTAAACTCGGAAACTGAAGCGAAAGACATATTGCTGGGCATACGTAAAAAATATCACGATGCCAACCATCATTGTTTTGCATACTGTTTCGGGCCTACGCGAGGGATCTACCGGTTGAGCGATGACGGTGAACCCTCGGGTTCCGCCGGAAGGCCTATCCACGGGCAGCTGCTCTCCAAGGACGTTTCGGATACCCTGGTAGTTGTAGTACGGTACTTCGGCGGGACGAAACTGGGTATACCCGGCCTGATCGCCGCATACCGGCAGGCGGCATCGGAAGCCCTTGACCAGGCTGGTAAAACCGAAAGAATAATCAAGCTGAAACTCAGGGTTAACTTCCCCTATGAAAAGATGAACGAGGTGATGAGGATACAGAAGGAAGAAGATCTAGATATTGTCGGGCAGGTTTTCGATAACAATTGCAGTATAACCCTTGCAGTCAGGAAAAGCAAGGCAAATAAGGTCCTGAGTAAATATATGAGGATTCCAAACATATATACATTAGTAGATGAATAATCAGAATGAGCAAATTTTGCTTATAATCAATCTGTTTAATAATTAACAAAACCATTGATTTTGCTAAGTATTTGGAAGCTAACATCAATGAAATTTAGAACCATTATAAAAAGACTTAAATTGGATATCATTACCCTCTAACAATTCCTTGACAATTAATAGGCTACCATAATTAACGGGAGTTTTAGATGAAACAAAACAAAAAACTGACTGCAAAAATTTTATGAAAAACAAGGTTAAAAAGATTTTTTTATAATTTTTTTTTCATCACTTTTGTTTAACGAATCAGGTACGCATTTCTTAAGGATTTCTATTTTGGGTAACAAGTCCGATACCTTGATATACAGCGAGATATAAAATTAATTACAGAAACCATTCAAGGTAAATATATTTAATGGAAAAGAACTTTGTTGAAGTTTGGGAAAATTGTCTTAAAGTAATAAAAGACAATATCAACTATCAAAGCTTTAAAACATGGTTCCTTCCGATAAAGCCTGTTAAACTAAAAGATAGTGTATTGACCATCCAGGTTCCCAGCCAGTTTTTTTATGAATGGCTTGAGGAGCACTACATAGGATTACTAAAGAAGACTATAAAGAAAGAACTCGGAGATAAAGGCCGGTTGGAATACAGCATCATAGTTGACAATTCAGAAACGGACCCTGGTCCCTTCACCATCAATGTCCCTACATCGGAGAGGAAAGCTACCTCTAACCTGGCAGTCTCCATGCCTATTGATCTTAACAGGGGAACCTCCAAGGAGATCCCGAATCCCTTTATTATTCCGGGTTTGAAGAAGATCAAGGTAAACTCCCAGCTCATTGAGAGTTATTCATTCGAAAATTTTATTGAAGGAGATTGTAACAGGCTTGCAAGGTCAGCAGGTTTTGCAGTTGCCAGCAATCCTGGGAAGACTGCCTTTAACCCCCTCCTTTTATACAGCAATACGGGCCTGGGTAAAACCCATTTGTCCCATGCAATAGGGCTTCAGGTGAAGAACAGTTTCCCTGAAAAGACAGTTTTGTACGTAACCACCGACCAGTTTATTAACCAGTTCATCGACTCGGTAAAGAATAACAATCAGAATGACTTCATTCATTTTTACCAGATCATCGATGTCCTGATCATAGACGACATCCATAACCTGGCCGGTAAGGAAAAAACACAGGATGTCTTTTTCCATATCTTCAATCACCTTCATCAGAAAAGCAATCAGATTGTCCTGACGTCCGACAAACCTCCCGTCGAGATGAAAGGTATCGAGCCCCGTCTCCTCTCCCGCTTCAAATGGGGACTTTCGGCCGACCTGCAGGTGCCCGACCTGGAAACCCGCATCGCCATCCTTCAAAAGAAATTATATAACGACGGTATCATTGTACCGCCCGAAGTTGTGGAATATCTCGCTTACAGTATCAACACCAATGTAAGGGAACTTGAAGGAGCCCTGATCTCATTACTTGCCCAGTCATCCCTGAATAAAAAGACCATAACGCTCGATCTCGCAAAACAGATGATCGACAAGTTTGTAAAAAATACCTCCAGGGAGATCTCAATTGATTATATCCAAAAGGTGGTTTGTGATTATTTCAACATTCCAGTCGAAATGATCCATTCCAAGACCCGTAAACGCGAGATTGTCCAGGCAAGGCAGCTGTCTATGTATTTTTCAAAAAAGCACACCAAATCATCCCTTGCAAGCATCGGCCTGCATTGCGGAAACAAAGACCACGCAACCGTGCTTCATGCCTGCCGTACCGTAAACAACCTTGTTGAAACCGACAAGCAGTTCCGGCAGTTCGTCGAAGAACTTGACAAGCGCATAAAATTATAAGACTTTTTACTTCTCATGAAAATCCTGTTCGTCTGCACCGGTAACATCTGCCGGTCGCCTATGGCTGAAGGTATCCTGAGGCATAAACTGAACGAAGCAGGTCTCAGCGATGAAGCGGACTCCTGCGGGTTTGAATCCTTTCATACAGGCGACCACCCTGATAAAAGGGCACTGACAGTTTGCAAGAAGTACGGGCTGGACATTTCCTCTCATGTTGCGAGGCTTTTCAGGAAATCCGACTTTGACAGGTTCGACCGAATCTATGTTATGGACTCTTCACATTATTATAATGTATCACGCATGGCCAGGTCGGCAGATGACATGAAAAAGGTGGATTATATGCTCAACCTGCTGTTTCCGGGCCAGGACCTTCATGTTGATGATCCATGGTATCATGGGATGGAAGCCTTTGAACAGACTTACCGCCAGCTTGACTCAGCCTGTGATAAACTTGTAAACCTGCTGCGTTCTTCTAAAAGTGACAGGCCATGACAACAGTATTTCCAACAGCTGAAATGATCAGGGATGCACATGAAAGGATAAAACCTTACATTAACCACACTCCGCTCATGACCTCGGCCACCATAAACAGGATGTTCAATTGCAGGCTTTTCTTTAAATGCGAGAATTTTCAGAAGGTCGGGGCTTTTAAAGCAAGGGGGGCAACTAATGCCGTAAGGAGCCTGGATACTGAGACCCTTAAGAAAGGAGTGGCGACACATTCCAGCGGGAACCATGCACAGGCGCTTGCCTGGGCGGCTGCCCTGGCCGGGACCAGGGCATACATAGTGATGCCATCCAACTCCTCCCCTGTCAAGATCGAGGCTGTGAAAGGTTACGGAGGCATTATAACTTTCTGCGAACCCACCCTCGAAGCCAGGGAGACGACCCTGCGGAAAGTGATTGAAGAGACAGCAGCGGTGGAGATACACCCGTATAATGATGTACGTATTATTGCAGGGCAGGCCACTTCCGCTTTGGAATTGATCACAGAAGTTGAAAACCTTGACATGATCATTGCCCCTGTCGGTGGCGGGGGACTTCTCAGCGGGACTTCTCTTTCAGCCTTTTATTTTTCACCCGGGACCACGGTGGTTGCCGCCGAACCTGAAATGGCCGATGATGCATACAGGTCGTTCACCTCAGGCAGTTTTGTACCTTCTGTAAATCCCATGACCATTGCCGACGGACTAAGGACATCCCTTGGCAGTCTTACCTTCCCTATAATCCAAAAACATGTCGGCAGCATTGTCACAGTGAACGAAGATGCCATCGTCAGAGCCATGAAATTCATCTGGGAAAGGATGAAGATCATCGTGGAAACCTCATCCGCAGTACCTTTTGCTGCTATCATGGAAAACAGGATCAATATTGAGGGTAAACGCGTCGGCCTGATCATTTCGGGGGGAAATGTAGATCTTAGTAACCTGCCGTGGTAGTATGAAACAAGGAATCCTGTACCTGATACCTTCAAACCTGAGCGAACAGCCTGTTGAAGATGTTCTGCCAGAGGGAACTTTAAAGATTATCCGCAGCCTGGACTGTTTTATCGTGGAGGAACTCAAAACCGCCAGGCGGTTTCTGAGAAAAGCAGGTTTCACGCGTAATTTCGACGAAGTCACATTTCTTGTTTTCAACGAGCATTCCCGTCTGCCCTCTTTCGGAGAGTTCCTTGCGCCGGCAGATGAAGGAAAAGACATAGGGCTGCTTTCGGAAGCCGGAAGCCCCTGTGTGGCCGACCCCGGCTCCGAAATTGTAAGGATAGCCCACGAAAACGGGATCACTGTCAAACCTCTTACAGGGCCGTCATCAATACTGCTTTCATTAATGGCATCCGGTTTCAACGGGCAGAATTTTGCATTCCTTGGCTACCTGCCGGTAGATAAACAAAGCCGTGCCAGGAAGCTCAAAGAGATTGAAAAAACTGCCGCTGACAAAAAGCAAACCCAAATCTTTATTGAAACACCTTATCGCAATGATGCATTATTCCAGGCCATAATGCAGACCTGCAGCGACAGCACCAGACTCGGGCTGGGAATCGATCTTACCGCTGCTTCTGAAAAAATCCAGGTCTATACGATAAAGGAATGGAAACATATAAAACCTGTCATCGGGAAGTCCCCTGCAGTTTTTTTACTCTACCATTAAGGTTTTGTAACAAAGAGGCATCTTTTTCGTCTAAAACATACTTATTCTTCCTGTATGGCTGAACCCATTCTGAATGTTGAAAATCTCTCAAAGAGTTTTGGAAAGATCAAAGCGGTGAACCAGCTTTCCTTCGAAGTAACGAAAGGCCAGGTTTTCGGCATCCTTGGTCCGAACGGAAGCGGAAAGTCAACCACCCTCAGCATGCTTCTCGATCTTATTCAGCCCGATAGCGGCAGCTTCATGTGGTTTGGCCATGATCCTTCAAAAGAGACCCGCAAGCGGATCGGCTCAGTAATAGAAAGCCCGAACTTCTTTCCTTACCTGGATGCAGTGACGAACCTTCAAATAGTCGCCGATATAAAGGATAAGCAGTATGATGACATACCCGAAGTGCTGCAGATGGCAGGCCTTTACGAACGCAGGCATTCAAAATTCAGAACCTTTTCATTCGGAATGAGGCAGAGGCTGGCCGTGGCTTCGGCGCTTATCGGGAGCCCCGAAGTCCTTATACTGGACGAACCCACCAATGGGCTGGACCCCCAGGGAATTGCCCAGATCAGGGATATCATATCCATGGTTGCTTCAAGGGGCACTACTATCCTCCTGGCTTCACACCTGCTTGATGAAGTTCAGAAGATCTGCAACTACGTGGTGGTCCTGAGAAAAGGCGTAATGCTGTTCAGCGGCAATGTCAAAGAAGTCCTGGCGGTCTCAGATTCCATCGAACTTTCTGCGGCCGACCGGCAGGGCCTTATCGCTGCAATCAGGGAGTTCCCGGGATTCAGCTCTCTCACCGAAAATGACGGTATTATCCAGGTGCATTTCAGCATACCTGCAGATACTGCCGTAATAAACAGCTTCCTTGCTCAGAAGGGAATTATCCTGAGCCACCTGGCCGATAAGAAACGTAGCCTCGAACAGCATTTCCTCGAACTTTTACAGGATACAAAATGATCAAACTGCTGCAAATAGAATTTAAAAAGATCCGTACATACAAGATATTCTGGATCCTTACAGGCCTTTATTTTGTATTCTTCTCTGCAGGGATACTTCTTGCCGAGTTCATGATCAACCATATGGTGAACAACATCAACAGCCGTATGCCTATCCCCTTTCCCCATGTGGCAATTTATTACTTCCCCGATGTATGGCAGAACGTGGCATTCTTTGCCAGCATCAGGTATGTGCTGATCTTTCCTGCCATCATCATGATTATCCTGATCACGAATGAATTTACTTACAAGACCATCCGCCAGAATGTGATAAACGGCATGAGCAAGACCGAATTCCTTGTCTCCAAGCTTCTGATCATACTCCTTATTGCCGTTATCATGACTTTGATACTGGCTGCCGGGGCTTTCTTCATCGGTCTTTCCCATTCGGGGTTCAACGAGGTGGACTTTTTCACCAAAGGTCTCCCCTTCATGGGCGGGTTCTTTATCAGCCTGCTGTGTTATATGATATATGCATTCTTTTGCGGGTTTATCCTCAGGAACACCGGCCTGGCCATCGCCATTTTCACCCTTTATTCGCTGATCATCGAACCTGTGATATACTTCCTTTTCAGGGCTCCGTTCATGTTTAAGAACACTATTTACACATACCTTCCTGTGAATACTGTGATCCGGCTGAATGAGTACCCCGCAATCCCCATGCTCAAAAAATTGATGGGCCTGAACCTCCAGGATCACGTAAGCCTTACAGCCTGCCTGGTACCCATGGCTTACTCTGCAATAATGATACTGCTGGTTTTCGTGATCATGAAAAGAAAAGATCTCTGATCAATAGATTTTACTGTTGTCAAGCTATATCCCCTGCCGTTTGCGTACAGCCCATTCAGCTGAAAGCAGGATAACGATCAGCGCGAACATCCACCATTTCATTGCCAGTTCATCATATTTTCTTTGAAGGTGGATGACCGATTTCATGTCGGTCCGGTTTTTGAGAATTCCCGCCAGCGTTGGGATATCCTTCTGCGAAAGTACTTTCCCCTCATGCCTTGAGGAGATCAGGGAAAGCATATCCCTATCAGCCACCAGGTTTACAAGTTCAATATCCAGCGGAGTGATACTTACCTGTCCCTGTTTTTTATAAACTCCCTGGCTTGTTTCCACGGATGCTTCATAAGTATAATTGCCGGCAGGGAAGTATCCTGCATTCAGTGTGTAAGCCTTGTCGGTCCTGCTGAAAATAAAAGGATAGGTCTTGCCTTCTTCATTTTTGAGTTTCAGAGAAACCTCGGGATTATTGACAAGTTCATGGCCCGGATTGAAAAGCACTGCATCAAATTCAAGGGGATCGCCTTCTTCAAGCCGTGATTTCACGTTAACCCGAAACGGGCTGGGATCTTTCTTAACCGAAAGATACTGCGCGATACGTGTAATCATATCATCAAAAAGCCTGAAATCCGATTTCTGCATATAATCCGAGATCCTCCATCTCCAGAAATTCTCACCGGCAATGACACCCACCTTTCTTGAGGGCATATTGAAAAACATGACAAGGGGATATTTGGTGTTCACGCTGCCAATCTTCTGCCAAAGCAATACATCCATAAGGGCCGCGGTTTCGAAAGCCCCCGAAGGACATTGCAGGGGCGGGAAATCGGCGAAAACCGCGGAGGATTCTTTTTCAAACCCGAACAGTGAGAAATCCGTATTGAGGATTGGCTGGATATCGGTCATGGATTGCCTCTGGGAGTTAATGACAAGTCCGGTCTTAAGCCGGTTGAATCCTGATATATCGGTCTGGCTGCCAATGACGAACAGAGCGGGGCTGTCATCCGGCAGGTATTTCCTTATATCAGTAAGGGCATACACCGACGGCAGCTGATAAAGAATATAGAGATCGTATTCCCTGCCCTGCTTCTGGAGTTCAGCAGGTCTGACCTGGCTTAAGTCGAACTTTGAGGATGCTCCCAATGCAGAAACTATGGCGGCAATGTCGGGGTGAGGGCTTTCGTAAACCAGGGCAACCCTTATCCTTGATTCAAGGACTTCAACATAAAAATCCCTCCTGTTATTAGTCTTGTTGAATTCTTCGTCAGGTGATTCCAGTTCCACCGAATACCTCTGCATGCCTTTTTCCTTTGCATCGAATGTTCCGCTTACCCGCATCAGGCAATGATCGTTGTATGCGACAAGAGTTTTGGCAAACACCACATGGCCCGAGTGTTTTACCGACAATTTAACTTCTTTTCCCTGGTACTTATCCAACTGTGCCATGATCTCAACGGGGACCTGGTCGTTAAGGTAAACCTGTTTGCTGACATTGATATTGCTGATCAGGGCATCCTTGTGACGGGATGTATCGCCAAGCAGGACCGAATAAACAGGGACCCCGAGTTTGCGGGCGGCATAAGCGGGGTTTAGGCCTTTGTTGTATATACCGTCGGTGGCAATAATTACCGCCCCAAGGTTACGGTTCACATACCTGATTCCCAGCTCATTGAAAAACTCGGAGATATCGGTATGCTTTCCCCGGAATTCTGTGCTGAGGCCCGAAGAAACGTCAGGTCCGAAAGTGTAAAACGCGACTTCAAACCGGTCAGAAAGTTCACTCTTGAGTTTCCCGAAATCACGGGCAAGGTTTTTTCTGACATTAACTGAATCTACCGAAGAAACAACCGACAAGGAAGCGTCGATGCCGATAGCAACAACAGGTTTTTCAATAAGACGGGTGGTTCTCCTGATCAGGGGAGTGAGTAAAAGGAGGGCGATAAGGCTTACAGAAAAAAATCTGAGCAGCATCATCAGCCATAATGCAGGAGTGAGTTCATCCCTGATATTCTTGCGGTAATACAACGCGAAAGAGAACACAGCCCCGGCCAGCAGGCAGAAAAGCAGGAACCAAATGGGGTATTCTGTTAAAAGGCTCACACGATAATCCTATCAGGTATGAAGTCCGCCGCAAACACTGATCACCTGCCCTGTAATATAAGTTGACAGATCTGAAGCCAGGAACAGGGCCAGGTTCGAAACATCCTCAGTGGTGCCTCCACGTCTCAGGGGGATGTCTTCGATCCACTCTTTCCTGATCTCTTCCGGGAGTTTCTGAGTCATCTCAGTCTCAATAAATCCCGGTGCAATGGCATTCACCCTTATATTTCTTGAACCGAGTTCCATAGCCATGCTTTTTGAAAATCCGATGATCCCGGCTTTTGAAGCTGAATAATTCGACTGTCCTGAATTACCCTCGATCCCCACAACAGAGCTCATGTTGATGATCGATCCGAATCTTTGCCTGATCATATGGCGCTGTGCAGCCTTGGTGAGGTTGAACACCGATTTAAGATTTACCTTGATCACAAGGTCCCAGTCGGCTTCCGACAACCTGAGAAGCAGGTTATCACGGGTGATCCCCGCATTATTGACAAGAATATGAAGGTCCCCGAAATCGGCAACCACATCATTCACGAGTTTTTCGCTATCCTCAAAAGAACCGGCATCTGAAGCATAGCCTTTGGCTTTTACGCCCAATGCCTGCAATTCTGCTTCCAGTGACTTTGAATTATCATCATAGGCAATGTCGGAGAATGCAACGTTTCCTCCGTTTTCTGCAAAACATTTTGCTATAGCCCTGCCAATACCCCGGTTTGCACCGGTAATCAGGGCTGTTTTTCCTTCAAGTAATTTCATGCCTGAATTTTAGTTTATAATCTCATTCTTCATTTGTACATTGTACTTTGTACTTTGCACTTTGCACTTTGTACTTTGTACTTGGTACTTTGTACATTTCTTTACATCCACTTGACCAGCGGAAAATCCTGCCTGTGCGGTAATAAGGGGCTCTTCGGGAACAGGCGGAAAACAAAATCATAAACGCCTGCCTGGTTTATAGGAATATTGCACTCGAAAACAGCAATGTTCTTTTCAGATCGTGAAAGATTCATCTCTTCGATTAAAGTTGGGGTTTCAACCTGGTCATTGATTTTTTTCCCGAAAAGGACTTCCAGACCAATGTCAGTCGCCGAAAGTTCATTCAGGTCAAGAATGATCTCGGCCGAAAAGTTATCCCCCAGCGACAATGGCATCTGTTCAGTATAAGGTGTTTTCATTGAAATGATCTGGATACCTTCCCATCCTCTGAGGACCTTCCTTTTCCAGGAAGCGATATGCCGGGCCATTTCATAGTTTTTACCTGTCATTATCTTGGTCCGCTTGAACATTTTTGAATAATACTGCCGGTAATAGTCGTCAAGCTGCCGTTTCATCGTAAAATGCGGAGCGATCTCTGCAATTGTATTTTTAATGTAGGATATCCATTTTACCGGTATCCCGTTCTCATCCCTTGAATAATAGATTGGTACGATGGATTCTTCAAGAATAGTATAGATCACTTCCGCATCAAGGTCATCCTGGAATACGTCATTGTTGTAGGTAGCTTCTTCAGGCAATGCCCAGCCGGCGTCGGGACGGTATCCTTCGGCCCACCAGCCGTCAAGAACGCTGAAATTGACCACCCCGTTCATAACAGCTTTTTCGCCGCTTGTTCCGGATGCCTCCAATGGCCTGGTAGGCGTATTAAGCCAGATATCCACTCCCCGGATGAGGTACTTGGCCAGCTCCATATCATAATTCTCTATAAAGATGATCTTGCCGAGGAATGCAGGCATCCTCCCGACTTCGATGATCTTTTTGATCAGATCCTGGCCGGCTTTATCGTTTGGATGTGCCTTCCCTGCAAAGAGGAACCTTACAGGCCTTTCGGTATTATTTACAATCCTGCCAAGGCGGTCGAGGTTGCTGAACAACAAATGAGCCCTCTTATAGGTAGCGAACCTGCGGGCAAAACCAATGGTCAGGGCCCGTGGCTGTGCGGCTTCCCTCATCTGGAATATCAGCTTCGGATTTTCATGCCGCCTTGTCATATCGATATACAGGCGTGTTTGAAGGAATTCGGTAAGCTGGTCCTTTTGTTTCTGCCTTGTCTGCCAGATTATTTTGTCGTCAACAGAATGAATCTTTCTCCAATACTCCGGGTTTGACTGGTCGTGCAGGAACCCTTCCCCGAAAGTTTCCCTGTATAACTGCTGCCAGGATTTTGCTGTCCAGGTTGGAAAATGAACACCATTGGTTACATACCCGATATGAAGTTCATTAGCGTAATAACCGGGATATAAAGGCTGCAGCATCTCTCTCGTCACGCGGCCATGGATCCGGCTTACTCCGTTGATCTCCTGCGAACATTTTGCCGCCAGCACACTCATTGAAAATTTTTCATCGGGATCGTTCTCAACCATTTTACCAAGGTTCAGGAACTGTTCCCATTTCAGGTTAAGGTAATCGGGATAATGCGAGAAATACCTTCTCATCAGGTCCTCGGGGAATGCGTCATGCCCAGCGGGAACCGGTGTATGGGTCGTAAACAGGGTGGATGAACGAACAACCTCCATGGCCTGCACAAAAGTCAGTTTCTCATTCTGAATCAGTTTGCGAAGCCTTTCAATGCCTATAAATGCAGAATGCCCTTCATTGCTGTGATACAGGGTAGGCTTTATTTTCAGGATGTCGAGCAGCCTGATCCCGCCAATCCCAAGAATGATCTCCTGGCGTATCCTGTTTTCGAGATCGCCCCCGTAAAGCTGGTGAGTAATGCTGCGGTAGCTTTCGTCATTTTCTTCGATATCGGTATCGAGAAGGTATAAGGGTATCCTGCCCACATCCACTCTCCATATTTTGGCGTAAAGATTACGGCCGGGAAGAGCAAACGATATTTTTTGCCAGTTACCCTGCTCATCCCTTACCGGGATGATGGGAAGCTGGGAGAATTTCTGAGGTGTGTAGTTTGCTATCTGGTCGCCTGCCAGGCTCAGCGTCTGCATGAAGTAGCCGTAACGGTACAGAAGGCCTATGCCTATGATATTCGCATTGGAATCACTGGCTTCTTTCAGGTAATCTCCGGCAAGCATTCCAAGTCCGCCCGAAAATATCTTTACCGTATCGTGAAGACCATATTCCATGCTGAAATATGCAACCGCTTCCTTTGGTTTGTCGGCCGATTTGGCAATATAGCTGTTGAAACGGGCTGTTACTTTTTCAAGCTGGGCAACGAATTCCTCGTTATGGCTGAGTTCCTGGAGCTCCTTGTACGATAATGACTCCAGCAATGCTATAGGATTGAACTTCAGTTCATACCACCGGTCATGGTTGATCATCTCGAACAGCTCGGCTCCTTCATAATGCCAGCACCACCAAAGGTTTTTTGCAAGATGGTCAAGGTTGGCAAGATTTTCGGGTATCCTCTGCTTCACCAGCACTTTTTTCCATTCGGGCTTTACATCGGTAATGCTTTTCAGTGATGGTGAAATGACCTGGGGTTGTTTCCCTGCATACAATTCAGCACGCGTGATAGCTTTTTCCAGAGCCTGGCTGTATGCCACATGATAATGGATGACCAGGTTCTGCCATAATGCAGATCTTGAGATCTCGTAGGCTTTGATCCTGATCTTGATGATCTCTTTTTCGGTCTTCGATGCGCAATTGAGTACGGTACTGACGATCTCATCAATAACATCGCCGTCATTATCATCATCCCTGTCAATCACGGCAATGCAATCCTTAATATTGGGATAAAGGTTTTTGACCCATTGTCCAAAACCGGTAAGGTTCGTTGTAATGGTCGGAATATGGAATGAAAGGCTTTCCTGGGAAGAATATCCCCAGGGCTCGTAATACGATGGGAAGATGGTACCGTCAAAACCTATCAGAATATCATAGTATGATAAATTAAATACTCCGTCAGTCCCATTCATGATGGCCGGGACGTAAAACAGTTTGACCTTGTCGCCCGGGAGATTTTGTATCTTTGACTGTTTTATTTTATTAAGGATCAGGTCATTATCAGGTTCGTTAAGTATATGTGTAAGGAATTGCTCCGAACGCGGATTGTTGAAGTCCTTCCTCGACATCCATTCCAGCAGTTCTTTCCTTGGTCCTGATTCCGAAGCCGGTACAATAATAAAAGCAATCACCGGTTCAGGGATGTTGGCCTGGGCATTGATCCTTGCCATGGCGTCAATAAACAGCTCATACCCCCTGTTCTTCTGTTCATAGGGCCCGCTGGTAAGGATAAGGATGCTGTTTTTCGAAATCTGCTGCCCTGTCAAAGCTTCGGCAACCTGCATCAGCTTATTCCTTGCTTCAGCCCTTTTCTGGTAATATGCATCCTTTACAGGGACAAAACTGTCCTCAAAACCGTTCGGTGTGATGACATCTGCCGGCCTCCCGAGGAAATGCAGGCATTCTTCGTTGGTGAGTGAAGAAAGCGTGGTCAGGACGTCAGACTCTTTTGCAGTTACCCTTTCCAGGGAATATTTTGATACGAGTCCAAACTGCCTGGCAATGGATTCACCATGGTATTGTTCAAGGTTTTTATAAAGGGGCAGGTTGTTTTTTGCAATATTCCTGCCGATAACCGTTGAATGTGCGCTGAAAACCGTCCCGGCCTGGGGAACCTTTGATTTCACATAAAGAAGTCCTGTTCCGCAGGTCCATTCGTGAAAATGAGCAACGATTTTATCGTTATGCGAAAGGTTATAGTTATAAAAGCTTTCAATGACCTTACCTGCAGCATATCCGAAAAAGGCGGGTTCAAGGTAGTCCCATCCGCCCATGAGTGAATCAAGGTTGTACTGCTCCCAGAAATTAGAGAGGATCTTGTCTTTATCTGAAAAGAAAGGCGTAAAGTCAACGAGGAAAACCAATGGTTTTCCTGGAATGTTCCATCTCCCGATCTTCAGGCGCAATCCCTCGCTTTCGGCCCTTTCCCTCCATGATTTATAAAGGAACCTGTCCTCCTGGAATTCGGGGTTCTGATGCGTTTCCTTCCACACATCAGGGCCAATGAGAATATAATTATCCCTGAGTTCCTCAACCATGGTGAGACATTTCGTGGAGATCACGGTATGAATTTCACCCACTTTATTACAGACTTCCCAACTTATTTCAAAAACATAATCAGGGATAAGCGTCAGTTCTTCTTTCACAGGTTATGGATTATAAATTAATGAGTAAATGCTAAGCCTTTTTAGCGGCTTTGGGTTTTGCAGCCTTCTTCACTTTCTCCGCAGCTTTGGGTTTCGCAGCTTTCTTCACTTTCTCCGCAGCTTTGGGTTTCGCAGCTTTCTTCTCCTTCGCTTCGGCCTTTGGTTTCGCAACTTTCTTCTCTTTTACCACTGCCTTTGGTTTTGCTGCTTTTTTCTCTTTAACTGCTGCTTCAGGCTCTGCATTCTTCTTCTTCTTTTTACCAGTAGTTTTCGGTTTTGCAACCTTCTTTACTTTTATTTCGGGCTCAATGCCTGCATCAATGGATGAAAGGCAGGCTTCAACCCGGATCGCAAAATCGGAGATGACATTCATATAGTTAATAAATGCATCATAAGGTGAGCCATATGGATTAAAATGTTTATGCACTTCCCCTGCCGAGAACCATTTGGTCGACATATAGTAGAAATGGTTGCTTGACTGCAGGTATCCCCAGTCGCGCTTCAGCCCTGGGTCATTGCATTCTGCAATCGCATCCGACATGCTGTAAAGTTTTGAGAAAGCTTCAGCCTGAAGTTCATTTCCTTTCCAGGCAGTGAGGTCCCTTTCTTCATCAGCCCAGGATATTGCGTATGGCACCGAAAGGGCTGACATGGGTTGAAGTCTCTGGTAAAGTTCTTCTGGAGTGGCAAAAGTAAAATTCGAATTTGCAAATACAGTGGGCGGCAGGTGGTAGAAGAAATCGAATATCCCTGATTCTTTCAACTGGTGTTCACCTATGGTTTCATAATCCAGGAAAAGGTTCACCACTTCTTCCTGGGGATCTATGGCATTGAGCCATCCCACAAATTTTTCGGCAGTGAGAGGCCATTCCGACCATTTCTGTTCCGAGAACCTGAAGGAGATATCATCACTGAGATTGAAATTGCGAAGCAGCACCCTGAGTTTCGGGTTGAGGTTGTTGCAGTAGATGTAATTCGGGCTTTTCCATCCAAGTACATGTTTTGCACCTTCGGTCAGCATGGTATGGAAACCCATATTAGCCGCCATTTCTCCGATTACATCACTGTATATCAGCTCGGAATTCCTGAAGGTCTGGGGCTTTTGCCCGAACAGTTCTTCTATCCTTTGGGTATGGGTTTCAACCTGCCTGATGAATTCTTTTTCATTTCCCAGCGAAGCCAGGGAATGGTATTCCGTTTCGGAGATAAATTCCACACAACCTGTTGCTGCAAGCTGGCGGAAGCTGTCTATCACTTCCGGAACATACTGGGCAAACTGATCCAGGGCTGTACCCGATATCGAATAACTGACCTTGAACCCTTTTCCGAATTCATTAATCAGCTGCAACATCATCCGATTTGCCGGTAAATAACACTTTTCAGCCACCCTCCGGATAATATGCCGGTTCTGATAATCATCGTAATAATAGTGGTCCTGGCCGATGTTGAAAAACCTGTAGGTCCTGAGCCTGTAAGGCTGATGAACCTGAAAATAAAGACATACTGACCTCATAGAACTGTATTAATTGTTATGGCCTGTTGCATTATTATAAACTTCAAGAACTTTTAACGCTGAGTTTTCCCAGATGAGGCTGTCGACTTCCGACTTACCATACCTCGCAAACATTTTCCTCAACCCATCATAATGAAGGATGCCGTAAATAGCGTCAGCCAGGGCATCGATATCCCAGAAATCAACCTTGAGAGCATGCTGGAGTACTTCAGCGACTCCCGACTGCTTGGATATCACCACCGGTACATTCGTCCTCATGGCTTCAAGAGGTGAAATACCGAAGGGTTCCGAAACCGATGGCATTACATACACATCGCTCATTGCAAACATCCTGTCGACTTCCGCACCTGCTAGGAACCCTGTAAAATGGAAACGGGTCCCCATCTTAAGCTGGGCCACCCTGCGGATCATCCTGTTCAGCAGGTCGCCCGACCCTGCCATCACAAAACGCACATTAGGATCCCGCTGAAGCACCTTATGTGCTGCTTCAACAAAATAATCCGGGCCTTTCTGATAGGTGACCCTGCCGAGGAAGGTTACGATCTTTTCCCTCACATGCTTGGTGACTTCATCTGTTTCGGGTTTCTCAACGGGCTCTACGGCATTATGCACAGTAAACACCTTCTCGGCGGGGATGCCATAGCGTTCGATCACGATCTGCCGGGTTAAGTTGCTCACGGTGATCACGCGGTCGGCAGCTTCCATTCCGCTGCGTTCAATATCGTAAACCACCTGGTTGACATTCTCTCCCGAACGGTCGAATTCCGTAGCATGAACATGGACCACAAGGGGCTTTCCGCTGATTTGTTTGGCAGCGATGCCGGCTGCATAAGTCAGCCAGTCGTGTGCATGGATCACATCATACTCGAACTTATCCGCGATGGAAAGGGCCACAAGGGCATAACGTGAAACTTCCTCCATTAAATTGGCTCCGTATTTTCCCGAAAAAGCGTATTTCCGGTTGTATACCGAATGGATGTCGGTCTTTTGGGCAAGGATCTCTTCAGCATACCAGCGTTCGAATTCCTCAGGCCCCACATAAGGAACCAGGTTCGAGCCTACTTCCATATAAGAAATTTTCTCTCGGAATTCCTGGGTCAGGGTCTGGGTGAAATCAAGTTCGATGTCCGAAGCATTGATCAGCCTGAAACCCTCTTGTGACTCATCTCCGAACGACTTTGGCACAACGAAGACAACTTCCACTCCGTGCTTTGCAAGTCCTTTGGTTAATCCAAAACAAGCAGTGCCGAGGCCACCGGTGATATGAGGCGGGAATTCCCACCCAAACATGAGTACTTTCATAGAAGCTCAGATTTATTGGGGTTGGTCATAGATATCTATCAACCATTTTACTCGTAAAAGTTCTGCAACACTGTCAGCGTAAGAAATAGCTCCCCTTGGCGTATGCGGGGGATCGCCATCATAAACTTCACTGATAGTTCCTATGCCGTATTCGGTCAGTACAGGCTCGAACCCGGCATATAAATTTTTGATCATTCCAAGACCGCTTTTACCATGGATCTTAAGGTAACCTTCGGCAAAATGCCCCAGCAACCAGGGTCTTACAGAGCCCTGGTGATATGCCAGGTCACGCTCCTGGGAAGTTCCGAAATAAATACCTTTATACACAGGGCTCTTTGGTGTAAGAGTTCGGATGCCCCTGGGAGTCAGAAGCTCCTGGCGTACACGGCTGAGGATATCCTTGCGCATCTCCTCGGTTATCGGTGAAAAAGGAAGGGAAGTGGCAAAGACCATGTTGGGCCTTACAGTCCAGTCTTTATACTCCCCGTTCACATAATCTGCAAGATATTTTTTGTCGGGATTCCAGAAAGTCTCTATAAAAGACCTGGATATTTTTTCGGCCAGCGGTGACCAGGCATTGATAAAATCACGGTCACCCGCCATTTCAGCGCTTTCCACAGCGAAACAAACTGCATTGTACCACAGGCTGTTGATTTCCACAGCCTTTCCAGTCCTCGGTGTTACTGGTTTCCCGTTCACAAAAGAATCCATCCAGGTCAGCGCCATTCCATGCACCCCGGCATAGATCAGGCCATCGGCTTCCATATGGATGTTAAAATCCGTCCCGTCACGATACCCCTCGAGTACCTGCAGGATTTTATTTCCGTACTCTTTCCAGATCTTTTTTTCGGAATGAGTAAACATCCCGTATTGCTGCAATGCCCAAATGAACCACAAAGAAGTATCCGCAGCATGGTATGTTGCACTGTTTCCCGAGCCGAAGTGAGGCATCAGGGGGCCTTTCATTTCCGAGACCATCTGATCGATAATGGCTTTCGCCGTTTTAAAATCGCCTGTGACCAGGAGTAGTCCGGGCAGTGATACGAAAGTATCCCTCCCCGCACGCTTGAACCAGGGATAGCCCGGAAGAAGTGAAGTCTGCTTGCCTCTTTTAATGATGAATTGCTGGGCGGCATTGATGAGGCAATGTTCAAAGGTATCCCTTGGCGTTCGGTTCTGAAGTTCCTTGGTATATGCCCTTTTAATGCCCTGGATGGAGATCTCGTCTGTACCCGCGCAGAAATAAATGCTTTCCCCGGTTTTGATTTCCACTTCAAAGAAACCAGGGGTGTAAAGGTCTTCCTGGAACTCGTATCCTCTTTCCATTTCCTCCTGGTACTCTATATTGTGGTACCAGTCGGGGACATGGATATATTCATTGGCCTTTGAGATCTGCATATACAGGTCGGTATACCCCTGGTACATCCTGACCTTGATCCCGTTGGGTACTTTTTCAAATTTCTTGTCAGCAAAGATATTCTCCCTGGTCAGAGTGTGATAGTTCCTGAAAGCCAGGAATGGCCTGAGACGTAGCTTTGTTGGTGAATGGGCTTCAACCAGCGTATACCTGATCATAAACCGGTCTTCCTTAGAATCAAAAAGGCTTTCCCGGGTAAGCACTGCCCCTCCTACGCGGTAGGTAAGCAGGGGGAAAGGATCTGCAGTGAAATCCCGGATGTATTTATGACCTTTGGGATTATACAGATTCCCCGGATACTTATGTATGGCAAGGTTGAATTCAGCATCCCGCTGGATGATGGTTTCATCAATGGACGACAGCAATACATGCATATCATGGTCTATCCCCGGCTGAGGGGTAACCAGCAAACCATGGTATTTCCTTGTATTGCAGTTGATGATGGTAGTGTTTGCATATGAACCTGCACGGTTCGACCTGAGCATCTCGCGTTTCAGGGAATACTCAAGGTTAATAAGCTGGTATTTATCGAATTTGATATAACTCATCGTTCCTTCTCCTCCTGAAAGATTCAAATATAATATTTTTTTCCGGCCGTGCAAAAATACGATAAATTTGCTGCCGGCGTTATACATATGTCAGGACTGAATATTCACAATGTAATAACATCCGGAGAATCATGGATATAATCAAACTCAGCCGCGTTTTTTTCTCAATCATGCTGATCATGGCATTCTCTTGGTCCTGCCGCAAAGCCGACAAGGTAGACTCAAGCTCTTCGCTTAAACTCTCCTTTTCGGCTGATACCGTAATGTTCGATACAGTGCTTGCCACGGTGGGGTCTGTAACCAAAAGGCTGCTTGTTCATAACTTTAACAAGAACAAGTTGGTGGTTTCCGATATCCGTCTTGGGGGAGGCGAAGCTTCAATGTACAGGATCAATATCGACGGCAAGCCGGCCTTTGATCTTCAGAATACTGAAATCGCCGGTAACGACAGCCTCTATATCTTCGTCAAGGTCACTGTCAATCCAAATGACAACACTACTCCGTTTATTGTAAGTGATTCATTGGTCTTTATGACCAACGGCAACCGGCAGGTAGTTCAGCTGGCCGCTTTAGGGCAGAATGCCGACTTTTACATTTCCAAAAGCCTGAAAGGGAACCACACCTGGGACAGCCTGAGGGCTCATGTCATTTACGGTTATCTGAGGGTTGACACAGGCGCCTCACTGACCATACTTCCCGGGGCAAAAGTATATCTGCACAACAAGGCATATCTCGCAGTTTCTCATGAGGCATCACTGATCATCAACGGGCAATGGGAGCATCCTGTAAGGATACAGAGCGACCGCCTTGATAATTATTACCGTGATCTTCCGGGGCAATGGGACGGGATATACCTGGAAAGGGGCAGCAGGAATAACGCATTGAATTACGCTGTGATCAAAAACGGCAACTACGGGCTTATCATCGACTCCCTGGTTACAGGTTCAAATCCCAAGCTCAGCCTAAATGGCACTGTTATTGAGAATATGCTTTACGACGGGATTTATGCATATTCCACCTCAGTTGTTTCCGCCAACTGCATTATCGGCAATTGCGGAGGAGCGGCAGTGTGGATTGAAAAAGGAGGCAGCTATGACTTCAGGCAGCTTACCGTCGCCAATTACTGGTCGGCTTCGGTAAGGAGTGTGCCATCCGTAGTCTTAAGCAATTATACTTATGACTCGCTTGGGAATAAAATCCCTTACGACCTGGTTAAAGCCTATTTCGGGAATGCCATCATATACGGCACCGAAACTGACGAGATCCGTCTTGACAGTGTTGTCACTGCAGGGTTCTCATACCTTTTCGACCATGCCATCCTCAGGACCTCCTTAAAGACCAGCAATCAGAACCATTACCTCGAATGCCTTGTCAACAAGGATCCATTGTTCCTCGATGTTCAGAAATATGATTTTGAGATCGACAGTATTTCCCCTGCCATTGGTTACGGGGTTCCGCTTGGAATAAACAATGATATCAGGGGGCTGTTCAGGCCGGCCTCCCCAGCTGTGGGGGCGTATGAGTATTTAAAAAAACAATGAATTTCGTTTGGCGAAGCCGTAATGAGCAAACCAATGAAATTAACAATTGGTGCGAATAATATCGATTAACGAACTTCGAACGTTGAATTTCGCTTTTCGCTTTTCGCTTTTCGCCTTTCGCTACCTCGCTTCTCGCTACCTCGCTACCTGACTAAGCGCTTTAAGCATCGCCTTACCCAGGTCGGCTGGCGAATCAACCACATGAATTCCGCATTCCCTCAGGATTTCCTTTTTTGCTTCTGCGGTATCGGCTTTGCCTCCGACAATGGCGCCCGCATGGCCCATGGTGCGTCCTTTGGGAGCTGTAGCCCCGGCGATGAAACTCACCACCGGCTTTGTCCCGTTTTCCTTGATCCAGTATGCAGCGTCTGTTTCCATATTCCCGCCGATCTCCCCGATCATGATGATACCCTTGGTTTCTTCGTCGGCCATGAACATCTGAACAGCTTCCTTGATCGTGGTCCCGGGGATTGGATCCCCTCCCACCCCTATCATCGTGGTCTGCCCGAGGCCTGCCTTGGTGATCTGGTCAACAGCTTCATATGAAAGAGTTCCCGAACGGGAAACGATCCCGATACAGCCTTTTTTATGGATAAAACCCGGCATGATGCCAATCTTGGTATGAGGTGGTGTTATGATACCTGGACAATTCGGTCCTATAAGCCTTACATCATGGCATCGTAGGTATTCCTTTACCGAGATCATGTCGATGACAGGAATGCCCTCAGTAATGCAGACTATAAGTTTTATTCCTGAATCCGCAGCCTCGATGATGGCATCGGCAGCCATAGGAGGCGGTACGAAAATAACCGAAACATTTGCTCCCGTTGCCTTCACGGCATCAGCCACCGTATTGAATACAGGGCGGTTGTGATGCATGGTTCCACCTTTGCCCGGGGTGACACCACCAACCACATTGGTACCGTACTCTATCATCTGCCCGGAATGAAAGGATCCTTCAGATCCGGTAAAGCCCTGCACGAGGACTTTGGAACGCTCATCAACAAGAATGCTCATGGAGAAAAAATTTCATGCCAAAATTAAATTCTTTTAAAACACCGGCAAGTTTTATTTGATATTTTTGTGCCCATGGCTCATCTGAACTTCAGCGATACTATCTGTGCAATATCCACCGCCCCTGGCATTGGAGCTATAGCGGTAGCAAGGATTTCAGGGCCTCTTACGTTTAAAACACTTGAAAGGATATTCAGACCGACAAATATAAAAACAACAATAAAAAAAGCAGCCTCTCACACTATTCATCATGGTACCATCAATACCAGTGAGGGTCCTTTGGATGATGTTCTTGTGAGCATTTTCAGGGCACCCAATTCCTATACAGGAGAGGACGTTGCAGAAATTTCCATCCATGGGTCAGATTACCTGCAACGCAGGATCATGGAGGTATTTATTGAGAATGGACTGCGGATGGCGGGTCCCGGGGAATTCACCCTAAGAGCATTTATGAATGGCAAACTTGATCTTACGCAAGCCGAAGGCGTTGCCGATGTCATAGCCGCCCACTCTAAAATGTCACATGAACTTGCTTTCTCCCAGCTGAGAGGTGGGTTTTCAAAAAAGCTGAAACTGCTCCGTGGCAAACTCATCGATTTTGTTTCACTACTGGAACTCGAACTCGATTTCAGCGAGGAAGATGTTGAATTTGCAGACAGGAGCCGGCTTATCAAGCTGGTTAAAACACTGAAACACGAGATCTCAGCCCTGGCCGGGTCATTCAGCCTGGGAAACGTAATTAAAAAAGGTATTCCGGTAGCCATCATCGGGAAGCCGAATGCAGGCAAATCGACCCTTCTGAATGCCATACTGAATGAAGAAAAAGCTATTGTTTCGGACATTCCCGGCACAACCAGGGATTCTATTGAAGATACTATCGTAATCGGAGGTTTCAGTTTCAGGTTTATTGACACCGCAGGCTTAAGGGCATCCGAAAATGAGATTGAGACAATGGGAATTGAAAGAACCTGGCAAAAGATCAATGAAGCAAGCATCGTTCTATATATTTTCGATGCCACCAGGGAATCCTACGAAGATGTTGTTAAAGCAATCGAAGATTTCAGGGATATTGCGGATAATCCTTCACGTCACCTGATCCTGATAGGTAATAAAATAGATAAAGTTAAAAAACTGCCGAAGGGATTTACCTCTTTTGTCAATCAGGAAACAATCTTTGTTTCGGCCAAGCGTCACGAAAACATCCACGAGATCGCCGAGAGCCTCGTAAGCAAGGTAAGCTCACAAGGAATAAATGACGGATTGATTATTTCAAATACAAGGCATTACGAAGCTTTACAAGGATCACTTAAAGCTTTGATTGAAGTTGAAAAAGGTCTGGCCACCAACATCCCCGCCGACCTTCTTTCGAGCAATTTGCGCAATGCCTTGTACCATATAGGGGAGATAAGCGGGGAGATCACAACCGATGATATCCTTGGAAATATTTTTTCAAGGTTCTGCATCGGGAAGTAATTATCCTTCATTTATTTTCTAACTGCCTGTTTTTGTTAATAATATGTGAATTTATTTTCCTTTATTTGTTGCCTAACCCTCCTTTTTTTCGTATATTTGTTGCCATATCGTTGCCCAACATTGTTGCCCTTGTTGCCTGGCAACACAAAAGCGAGATCATGCTACATACAGCAACAACCTGCAACATGTAGCAACTTACAACAACAAAATGAGCAGCAACATCCGGATCGAGAAAGTCTGTATGAACTGCGGGATCAAATTCACCGCCAGAACCACCGTTACACAGTTCTGCAGTGATAATTGCGCCAAGATAAGCTACAAGAAACGCAAGCGCCAGGGCAAGATCCTAAACGCCATCGACCGGGACCGGCAGGCAAATCCCTTTAATCCCATTGTAAAACAAAAAGACTTCCTGAGCATCGAAGAAACCTGCCAGCTCGTCGGCGCCAGCAGGTGGACCATATACCGGCTGATCGATAATGGCCGGTTGAGAGCTGGCAAACTCGGCCGGCGTACCATCATTAAAAGAACAGAAATCGATAACCTCTTTATATAATATGTATGACCGTCACACTCCGCCAACGTAAGAAAGGTGATAAAATCAGTCTGTACTTGGACTATTATCACCAGGGTAAGCGCCAGTATGAGTACTTGCAGATTTACCTGGTCCCTGAACCGGAAAAGGGCAAACTTTCAAAAGAGAAAAAGGACGAGAACAAAAAGAACCTCGCCCTGGCCGAATCAATCAGGTCCAAAAGACATCTGGAGCTGCAGAACGGGATCTATGGGTTCCAGGACCAGGGGAAGATGAAAGGTAGCTTTCTGAGGTATTTTGAGAACCTGACTGAGAAACGCCGGACCAGCAAAGGGAATCATGATAATTGGGACAGTACATTTAAACATCTCAAAAAATTCGTCAAGTTCGATGTCACCTTTGCCCAGATTGATAAAAAATGGCTCGAAGATCTGAAGGAATACCTTCAGAAAAAAGCCAAGACGCCATCAAATACAAATCTCTCGCAGAATTCTCAATCCTCATATTATAATAAGGTAAGAGCGGCATTGCGTGAGGCATATAAAGAGGGAATTATTGCACGCAACCCCGCAGAGGATATTGAAGGAATTAAGCCAGGCGATTCTCAGCGTGAATTTCTCACGTTGGACGAGCTTCAGGCCCTGATAAAAGCCGAATGTGAAATCCCCATCCTGAAACAGGCATTTATTTTTTCTGCCCTGACTGGCCTCCGCTGGTCCGATGTACAAAAACTAACCTGGTCGGAAGTCCAGCATTCAAAAGAGATTGGTCACTATATACGTTTCCGGCAGAAGAAAACCAAAGGAGCTGAAACGCTTCCTATCTCCGATCAGGCATTGGAGCTTCTTGGTACCAGATCCTCCCCTGCCGACAGGGTTTTCGTAGGTTTGAAGTACAGTGCCTGGCACAATATCAAATTGCAGCAATGGGTCCTGAGAGCAGGAATAACCAAGTCAATAAGTTTTCATTGCGCCCGGCATACCTATGCTACTTTACAGCTAACTTTGGGTACCGATATTTATACAGTCTCCAAACTTCTCGGGCACAAGGATCTGAAAACCACGCAGATTTACGCCAAGATCATTGATGAGAAGAAAAGAGATGCTGCAAACAGAATAAAGTTGAATCTATGACTCCTTCTTTAGACATTTACCACCGGATTTTATTTCTTGACTTACGCCCCTGGACACTTACAGGTGTTTCTGAAGCCAAATTCAAACAGAATTTGAATGACTTTAAAAAGACGTTTCATCAGTTCCAGCCTATTTATGAGTTGTCATTGCCCAAGCCTCTTACAAATAAACGTAAGTACTTTCAAACATTAATAGAATCAGATGCCATAGCTTTTCTAAACCTGATCCACCAGCAACTCAAAGACAGTATCAATGATCAGGCTAAAACTTATCTGGTACATATGGCATTGACCAGAACCCTAAGCACAAAATTCAAAGAGGTACAACAAATTCTTATTGACCGGGATTGTATGACGGATGTATTTATTTCAACTTATGATCTTACAAAGGTTTCCCCTTCCCAGGCAGACGAGGCATACATATTATCCATGCTCAAACATCATCTGGTAAGGTTATATATAGAAGTCCAGGAAAACTACCTACAGTTTTTAAAAACGGAATCCTTATCAGAAAATGAGATATATCTGAAATATTTCAACCATCCCACACCCAATCCTTCATTAATCATACCAGCTCCAAAAATCGAACATGTTACACCAGCCAACCCGCTTCTTAAAGCTGAATCTTCAACAAATTTTAAACCTTTAGCGGCAGATGTCCGTGATCCTGCAAAAGGAATATTATCTTATCAGGACATCATTAAAGATTCCGACCGCTTCTCCAGTTTTGAGGAATCTCTAAGGATTTACGATTATATTGATGATAACTATAACTTCTCCGATCGACACGGCATGAAGAACAATCTTGCCATGATATACCACCATTTGATCAAGAAAGGATATTTCAATAAACGCAAGTTCCTCGGAAAAAAGGGGAATAAGGATATTAAGGAAAATAAGGAAATCAAGGAAGTTGATATCCGAAAGTTTCTTGATCATAGGTATAATACTGATGTTGATAAGCAGTTCAGGTCCTATCGGAATAAACCCGAGGAGATATCTTCATTCGTCGATCAGCATTATTGGCTTTCAAGCATGCCATATAGTTAGATTGCGGTATTTTTCTGTCATTTTACCATTTCAAATTTCCACTCTTTTTGTCAACCTATTGTAAAATAGCGAATTACAAAGGTTGAAATTTCCATTTTCCAGACTACCAGAAACGCCTGCCGACCTTTGTCTCGTCCCTGATAATCAGGGATGACATTTGGCCAAGTGTCCATTTTTAACTTTCAAAAATTGATAAAAATGGACGAAGTATTAAAACGTCTTGAAACACTCGAGAAGCTTATCGTAAGCCAGAGTGTTAACAGTAAGGAAGTGCTCAATCTCCAGGAGACCTGTCAGTTCCTCGAGTTGTCATCCTCTCACCTGTACAAACTTACAAGTACAGGTGCCATCCCTTATTATAAACCCAACGGCAAGAAGCTTTATTTCAAGCGCACCGAGCTGGAATCCTGGTTGCTCCGCAATCGATCATGCTCCAATGATGAAATAGAACAACAAGCAGCTGATTATATCATTACACGAGGGAGGGCCAGGCGATGACAAACATGAATGAATCAATTCAAAGAATCTCGAGGGAGATTGGCTCCATTAGTGAATGTATGCAGCAGCTTCGGAAATCTCAACTTGAAATATTCCACGAAGCCTGGATCAGCGGCAATGATGTGATAAAATCACTGAAAATAAGTCTTCGCACCCTGCAATCATGGCGTGATACCGGTTTGTTACCCTATAGCAGGATCAATGGGAAGTTCTTCTATAAGGTCTCTGATTTGCAGAAACTGTTAGAAGGAAATTATGAACCCTCTAAATCCGGCAGCCATGGGACCAAGTAAAGATGAAATTTTACGTAAAACGCACTATGGCTTGAATATTTATGCATTCATACTGCATTCATATTATCCTGATGAAACAGTCCTTTCCCTTTCTGGGAGGGACTGTTCACCTGCAAAAAACCCATTCAATGCCGATAAACCGACATTGCTAATAAAAATCATTGATGGTTGTGCAGGACATAGCGATGCCGAAAATGCAGTTGCCAGTGGTACTGTATTTGATTTTGCTTCCTTGTTTTACAGGATGGAAGGTCAGGATCTGCTCGATAAAATCAATGAGGATCTGAATCTGCGGATAACTAAGGAGAAACCTATCCATTCACCGATCATGACTAATAAGATGCCGGAAAAGGCAATCCAGACATTGAAAAAGTCGCCTCTTCTAAGTTATTTTGATAAGCCGGTTTCTAATATCATCCCTTCCCGGAAGGTAACATTGCTTGAGCTTTACCATCTCATTAGGGGTAATGAATTTGCCACGTCTACAAAGACTTTACGTGGTATTTCAGATCAAAAGGAAGCCCGAAAATACAAGGCTTTACATTTTGATTATGTGACTTTCTCTGGTGTTTTTTCACAGAGGAATGATGCCAATTTAATCCGGCATTCAGGGTTATTAACAGTTGACTTCGATCATATAGATGATATCCAGGCGCTTAAAACATCCCTTCTGGACGATGCATACTTTGAAACTGAGTTGCTGTTCGTATCACCTTCCGGTGACGGTTTGAAATGGATAATCCCTGTTGATCTTTCTCAGGTCAAACACAGGGACTATTTCAAAGCGGTGGCCAGCTATATCAGACAAACGTATAAACTCCAGGTGGATCAATCCGGGAAGGATATTTCAAGGGCATGCTTTTTACCTTATGATCCCGAAATTTTCATTCACTCCAAATACTTGTAGAATATGGAAAAGCAAAAATTCAATCCGTTGGAGTGGATAGAATCACCCACTCTGGAGCAAACGCCGGTTCCACAGTCACCTTCAAAGGCCTCAGATACTTTCTCTGAAGTTGAGATGGTGATCCGGAAAATCGAAGACAAGCAAATCGATATTGCATCAGCTTATAGTGATTGGCGAAATATTGGTTTTGCCTTTGCAGATGAATTTGGTGAAGAAGGTCGCGTTCTCTTTCACCGGATCAGTCGATTTTACGCTGATTACACCGATCTGGAATGCAATCAGCAATACACGAAATGTCTCGAAGCAAAAGGTCAGGGTATTTCCCTGAACACATTCTTCTTCCATGCAAAAAATTCGGGGATTTCCATTATCAAATCTAAAATGGCATTCTCAGAAGAGATAGAACCAATGCCGACATTTCCTGATCATATTTTTGCCAACCTTCCGGAAATCCTTAAAAAAGTCGTTTCCATTGCGACATCGAATGAAGAGCGAGATTTACTTCTTTTGGGTTCATTGGTCTCGATAAGTTCATGCCTGCAAACCGTTTTCGGTATCTATGAAGGCCGAAGGGTTTGCGCCAATTTGTTCCTGTATGTTACCGGACAGGCTTCAGCTGGCAAGGGGAGGATGATACATTGTAAGCAAATAGTGTTGCCGGTGCATAAAGCCATGCGGGAGCAGGCCAGGTTACTGAAGCTACAATATGAGGTGGACTTGGCTGATTATAATGAGAGAAAAGGCAAAGATGAAAAGATGGAGAAGCCTGCTAAACCTCCCGAGAAAATGCTTGTCATACCGGCGAATAATAGTACTACTGGGGTTTTCCAATTGTTGGCCGATAGCGATGGCAAAGGACTGATTTTCGAAACTGAAGGTGACACCTTGGCTCAGGCTTTCAAGAGTGACTATGGTAATTATAGTGATGGATTCCGTAAAGCATTTCATCATGAGACTATATCCTATTATCGCAGGACTGACAGGGAATACGTGGATATCGAAAATCCTTGCATCTCTGCGGTTCTTTCAGGCACACCAAGGCAGGTGTCTTCACTTATCCCAAGCGCCGAAAACGGTCTTTTTAGTCGGTTCATCTTCTATTTTATGAATATTCGACCGGTTTGGAAAGATGTATTCGCCGACGAGACTGATCAGGGTTTGGATGAGTATTTTGAGCTTGTAGGTAATCAATTTTATGAGTTGTATCAATCTCTCCAAAGCAGTTCTGAGATAAAATTCTGTCTTTCTTCGCTTCAGAAGGAAAGGTTCAATACTTTTTTTTCACAAACTCAGGATCTGTATATTTCAATTCATGGCTTGGATTATATTGCCGCTATCCGTCGCCTTGGATTGATTGCTTTCCGGCTATGTATGATCTTTTCAACTCTTCGTATTATGGATACGGGTGAAACCAGTCCATCCCTTGTTTGTGATGATAAGGATTTTGAAACTATCTTGGCCATGATCACCGTGCTGGTGAAACATTCTTCAAAGGTTTTTTCTGAGCTTCCCGAAGAGATGAAACCTACACATCGTCAAAATCGTAAGGAAAAGTTCCTGTATGCCCTCCCTCTTAACTTTAATCGTCAAAAATATATTGAGGTTGCAAAGGGATTCTCTATTCCTGATAAAACAGCCGAAGGGTATATTACCGATTTCATTAAAAGTGGTCTTATACATCGTGAACATCATGACCATTACAATAACCTTGCTATTAGGGAAAATCAGGATTCTCAGGAAGTTAAGGATTCATAGTCCTTAACTTCCTCTATATCCTTAAAATCCTGAGTAAGCATTCTATCTCTTTTTCATAAGATTATGTTTTCTTTTACTATTTTAGCCTTGTATTACAATACAATAAATAAGTAATTGAAATTCAAATTAAATCTATGAATACAGATAGACTTGATCTCTCCTCTCCCGACCTTGTAAATGAAAACTTCGAAAAACTGGCAGCGCTATTCCCGAACTGTGTTACAGAAGCCACCCACGGTAAAGTCATTGATTTCGACTTGCTGAAGCAGGAACTCAGCCATTCTGTTGTAGATGGTGCGAAAGAGCGTTATCGCCTCGAATGGCCAGGGAAACGTGAAGCTATTGTTACAGCTAATTTACCAACGACAAAAACTCTTAGACCCGTCAGGGAGGAATCTGTTGATTTCGATAATACAGAGAATCTATATATCGAAGGCGACAACCTGGAAGTATTGAAATTGCTGCAGGAGAGTTATTTGGGGAAGATCAAGATGATTTATATTGATCCACCTTATAATACCGGGAAAGATTTTGTGTATAAGGACAATTTTGCACAGGATAGTGATGAATATAAAACAGAAAGTGGGCAAGTTGATGAATACAATCAACGTTTGGTAGTGAATCCAGAAATTGCCGGTCGCTACCATTCTGACTGGTTAACCATGATGTATCCGAGGTTAAAACTGGCAAGAAATTTATTAACCGACGATGGAATTATTTTTATTTCTATTGATGAAAATGAAGTTTGTAATCTTGAAAAGTTATGCTCAGAAATATATGGTGAACAAAATCTTATTGGAGTTTTTCCAGTAATTATGAATTTAAAAGGGAACCAAGATGCTTATGGTTTTGCTGAAACTCATGAGTTTATTGCGGTATGTACTAAAGATAAAAATATTTGTATTCCTGGGATGTTCCCAGTTGAGGATGAAGAATTGTTTAAAAGTTGGCAAGAGGATGAGTATGGCCTTTACAAAGAAGCCGACAATCTCCGTGCTACTGGCGTTAATTCTCCAAGAGAAAAGAGACCTAATTTATATTACCCTATTTTTCTCAACGAGAGTACAATGGAATTCTATGTTAATAATGACGATACACCAATAAACCTAACGGATACCAAGATTTTACCTATTAATCCTGATGGTGAAGAATTAAGCTGGTATTGGGGAAAAACTACTTTTAATAATAGTAAGCATAATTTGATATTAAAAAAAACATCAAATGGATGGCAGTTTTATCGTAAACAGAGGCCTCAATTAGGTGACTTGCCTTCAAAGAAACCCAAATCTGTATTATATAAATCAGATTATAGTACAAGTACTGCAACAACTAAATTAAAGAATTTGTTTGGAGCTAAAATATTTGATGGCCCCAAGCCTGTTCCATTTATTATTGACCTGCAATATATTGGTTCAAGTGAAGATTGTATTATTTTAGATTTCTTTTCCGGCTCAGCATCTACAGCACATGCTGTAATGGAATTAAATTCTTCAAGCTCATTATTTCCAGGAAAAAGAAAATATATCTTGGTTCAGATTCCAGAAAAAATCGATGAACAAAGTGAGGCATTCAAACTTGGGTATAAAAATATTTGTGAAATAGGTAAAGAACGAATACGTAGAGTTGCCAAAATAATCAACACAGAAACGGGTGCTGCAATTGACTATGGTTTTCGCGTTTATCGCTTAACAGACAGTAATATGCAAGATGTCTTTTATAGGCCCCAAGACTATAAGCAGGCGACTTTAGATATGTTTTCAGACAATGTAAAACCTGATAGAACTCCAGATGATCTATTAGCTCAGGTGATGCTTGATTGGGGTCTTCCACTCAGTTTAAAAATCGAACAGGTGTCAGTTTCAGGAAAGCATGTATTCAAAGTAGCCAATAATTCCTTGTTTGCATGCTTTGATAAAGGAATTGATGAGGATTTTGCCAAGACTATAGCCATTGACAAACCATTGCGTATTGTATTTCGAGATAGTGGGTTCAAGGATGATACTGCCAAGACTAATGTCAGGCAACTATTGAAACAGCTAAATCCTGAAACTGAAATGAAAGTCTTCTGATATGAAATTACAATTCAAACAACAAGACTTTCAGATTCAGGCAGTAAAAGCTGTAGTCGATTGTTTCGCAGGTCAGCTTTTGAAAACAAACAGATTCACTGTTGAAAAAAGCAAAGAGCTTATCCGAAAGGCAAAGCAAGCCGCCTCTGGTGATGGTCAGACTTTGCCTCTTGAAGTAGAGGTCCTTGAAGATATTGGATACCGTAATAGTTTGATCCAGATTCCCGAATCACAAATATTGAAAAATATTCAGGAGGTTCAACGGGCTAATGATCTGCGTGAAAGTCAGCAAATCGAACGCCCTACTGGTGTAAAACTCGGCTACAATCTTACAATCGAGATGGAGACTGGTACCGGCAAAACATATACCTATATCCGTACAATGTATGAATTGCACAAAGAATACGGCTGGAGTAAGTTTATAGTCATTGTGCCGAGTATTGCTATCCGTGAAGGGGTTTATAAATCTTTTCAGGTTACTCAGGATCATTTCCAGGAACTATATGGTCATAAAATAAATCCCTTCATTTATAATTCAGGCCGGCCTCAGGATATTGAGAATTTTGCCTCGGATAGTCGTATCAGTGTAATGATTATAAACACCCAGGCTTTTAATGCCACTGGTTCAGATGCCCGTAGGATTTATCAGGAACTTGATCAATTTGGCACTCGCAAACCGATTGATATCATTTCTCAGACCAATCCCATTTTGATCATTGATGAACCTCAATCGGTGGATGGGCAAAAGACTCTGAAGAGTATGCAGGATTTTAATCCGCTATTCACTCTCCGCTATTCTGCCACTCACAAAGTTGAGTACAATAAAATATATAGGCTGGATGCATTGGATGCATATAACCAGCACCTCGTAAAGAAAATTCAGGTTAAGGGAATCAATTTGAAGGGTTCTACTGGAACAACGGGTTATTTGTACCTGGAACATATTAGTCTTAGTACGACTAAACCACCTTATGCCATCTTGGAATTTGAAAAACGAGCTGGGGAAGGAGTAAAAAAAGTACGCCAGAAATTAGGGGAAGGTGATAATCTCTACGAACTCTCCGGTAATATCCCGGCATATAAGAATCAAACAATCACTGAGATAAATGGATATCTCAATAAAGTAGTAATAGCGGGTCAGGATATCTTCCCTGGTGATATACTAAATGATAAAGATGAGAATGCATTCCGCCGGGTTCAGATCAGGGAATGCATAATTTCTCATCTTCAAAAGGAGCAGAAGCTTTTTGAAAAAGGGATTAAGGTTCTCTCGCTTTTCTTTATTGATTCCGTGGACAAATACCGGATTTATGATGAAACTGGAGAGCAGGCCTTGGGTGAGTACGCAAAAATGTTTGAAGAGGAATACAATAATGTCCGGAATGATTTTCTTGATTTATTCCACCAGGAGTACAATGATTACCTGGTAAATTCTGACCCGGGTAAAGTTCATAAAGGCTATATGCCTACCAATTATCTGGAGTATTTAAAGAGGGATGATCCTCATAAAGTGCATGAAGGTTATTTCTCAATTGATAAGAAAGGGAAATCCATTGATCCTTCGGTGAAACGTGGCAGCGATGAATCGGATGATATTTCAGCTTATGATCTTATTATGAAGGATAAGGAAAGATTGTTGAGCTTTGAAGAACCTACTCGTTTTATATTCTCACATTCCGCCTTAAAGGAGGGCTGGGACAATCCTAATGTTTTCCAAATCTGTGCTTTGAAAAATGCAGAGAGTGGAAGCCAGATCCGTCGTAGGCAGGAAGTTGGTCGTGGCATGCGTTTATGTGTAAATAAAAATGGCATTAGACTCGATTTTGAATCAGTGGGTGATCAGGTTCATGAGATAAATAAACTCACGGTTATTGCATCTGAAAGTTATGAATCTTTTGCCAGAGGTTTGCAAAGTGAAATTGCTGCAACTCTCAAAGATCGCCCGCAAAAAGCAGAAGTGGAATATTTTGTTGGTAAGGTTATCCGTAATGAAAAAGAGGAGGAACACCGGCTTACAGAGGATGATGCTAAAAAAATCAATAAAATATTATTCAAACAAGATGTTATTGATGAGGATGATAAAATTACCCCAGCCGGCAGGGAATTGATTGAGCAAAGTAAAATGCCTTTGCCAGAGCATTTGGAACCATTTCGTGAATCTATCGGTAAGTTGCTTAAATCAGTATACTCAGGCGAACCTTTCAAACCAGAGGATGACAGGAAAACGGTTGTTCTCAATGTGAATGCCAATTTCAAGAAAAAAGAATTTCAGGAACTTTGGGATAAAATCAGTCTCAAAACCATATATGAGGTAAAATTTGATACTGAAAAATTGATCAATGATAGTAAAGCACGCATAAATGCCCAGCTTACAATCAGTGACCGTATGTATGAAGTGAAAACCGGCGAGTTGGAGGAAGGAACAAAAGAAGAAATGCAAGAGGGAACTCTGGTCAAGGAATCCGGCCGGCATCATATGAAACTCAGGAATGATCTCTACACTAATACGGTCTATGATATTGTTGGCGAAATAGAAAGTCAAACAAATCTGTTAAGGAGTACTATTGTTGCCATATTAAAATCAATAAAGCCAGACAAATTCCTTCTGCTACGTAAGAATCCGGAAGAATTTATTGCAAAGTGTAGTAAGCTCATTAACGAGGTTAAGGCCAGCCTGATCATTAATAACATTGTTTATCATAAGATTGAGGAGCGGCATGATGCAAAGACAATATTTACGAATAATAAGGATGCCTTGCGCAATTCTCAGCTCTTAAAAAGGCATATTTACGATTACCTTACTTCCGATTCGACAATCGAAGCCAATTTCGCTTCTGCCCTTGATAATTGTAATGAGGTTGTTGTATATGCAAAACTCCCAAAGAGTTTTTACATCTCAACGCCTGTGGCAAATTATAGTCCCGACTGGGCAATCGTTTTTGATAAGGATAAAGTCAGACATATATATTTTGTCGCCGAAACCAAGGGTTCTGATTCGGATATGGAATTAAGGGAAATAGAAAAGCTTAAAATTCATTGTGCGACCGAGCATTTTAAAGAGATCAGCGGCCAAGAGGTGAAATTTGAAAAAGTAAGCAGCTACGATAAGTTGATGGAAATAGTGCAACTGAAATAACTTCATGAAGCTAATCGACAACATAAATTCTCGCCTTGGTGATGACCTTAAAGTAAGTATCCGTAAGGGCAGTAAGCTTAGCATTGCTGCTTCTTCTTTCTCTTTTTACGCATTCGAGGCTTTAAAGAAGGAACTGGAGAAAATAGATGAATTGCGCTTTATTTTCAGTTCACCCACCTTCATTGAAGAGAATTTTAATAAGTACACTCGTCTGTTTTATATTCCGCATATTTACAAGGAAACTGAACTTTGTGGTGGTGAGTTTGAGATCAGGCTGAAGAATCAACTCAATCAAAGGGCAATTGCCCGGGAGTGCTCCAGGTGGATTAAAGAGAAAGTCACGTTCAAATCAAATAAACATCCGAATCTTCCTCTCAATGGTATGATTCATGTTTTGAATAATGAACAGGAAGAGTATGCCTATCTGAATGTTAGCAGCTTCACTACATCAGACCTTGGTATAACCTTTAAGAAGGGCTTCCCTACCCTGATTCAGAAAACCGAATACCCCGACAGCCAGGCTTATCTTAAATGGTTTTCACAGATTTGGGAAAATGATGAAGATCTTCTTGATGTTACGCAAAAAGTACAGGAGTTCTATGAAAGTGCTTACAAAGAAAACAGCCCTGAATTTATTTATTTCATAACTCTTTATAATATTTTCAATGATTTCCTGAAAGATATTTCACTGGATAACTTACCAAATGATCAGATCGGATTTAAGGAATCTGTGGTTTGGAATAAACTCTATAATTTTCAGCGGGATGCAGTTATTGGCGGAATTAACAAGTTAGAGAAATTCAAAGGATGTATTCTGGCCGACAGCGTCGGATTAGGCAAAACCTTTTCGGCCCTTGGAATAATCAAATATTACGAAATGCGGAATAAGGATGTTCTGGTTCTTTGTCCTAAAAAACTTGAAGACAACTGGAATACTTTCCGTTTCAATGATAAAAATAACATCCTGGCTGGGGATCGATTCAGGTATGACGTGCTTTTTCATACCGATCTTACCAGGGATTCCGGGATGAGTAATGGCCGGAACCTTGAATCAGTCAATTGGGGAAACTACGGCCTGGTGGTTATTGATGAATCCCATAACTTCAGGAATAATAGCACCGTCATCGGTAGAGAAAACCGCTACCAGAAGCTCATGAGAAAGGTTATCCAGGAGGGAATTGAGACTAAAGTCCTTATGCTTTCTGCTACTCCTGTAAATAACCGGTTTAATGATTTGAGAAATCAATTAGCCTTGGCATATGAGGGTGATGCTGCTAACATTGATAAAAAATTAGAGACAGAGAAAGGAATTGACGTTGTTTTTCGTAAAGCCCAGCAAGCATTCAATATATGGAGTAAGTTTGATGCAACTCAGCGTACTACTGAGAAACTATTGGATATGCTGGATTTTGATTTCTTTGAAATCCTTGATTCCCTCACCATTGCACGTTCAAGGAAACACATTACAACATATTATGATACAACGGCAATTGGTAAGTTTCCCGAAAGAAACAAACCAATCTCAGTACAAAGCCCACTTACCGACAATGATGAGGTAACGTACGTCGATATTGCCGAACAATTGACGTTGCTCAATCTGTCTGTTTACTCACCATTGAATTATATATTCCCGAGTAAATTGTCGCTTTATGCTGATCTCTATGATAAAACCGTAAAGTCCGGCAGATTGACCCAGATTGACCGTGAACGAAGTCTTCAGATTCTGATGCGTATCAATTTATTGAAACGTCTCGAAAGCTCTGTCGATTCATTTAGGCTTACACTTGAAGGGATTATAACCCAAATTGAAGATGCACTCAAAATCATTTCTCAGGGCGTACACGGTGAGTATGAAGGTATCCAGGCCAGGATAAATGATGAAAACTTTGACTGGGAAGCTGATTGGGGGGATGAAGAGAACTTAATTGGTAAAAAGGTTAAAGTCCATATTGCCGATATTGATATTCGGAAATGGGGTGAGGATCTTAACGAAGATCTTACAATTCTTCAAAGTCTGCGTACCAGTGTCATGGATGTGACGGGGAAAAAGGATCATAAATTACAGTACTTGATTAAATTGCTTGACCAGAAGATTGAAAATCCCATTAATACTTATAACAAGCGAGTACTGATCTTTACTGCATTTGCCGATACTGCTAATTACCTGTATGAGCATTTGCAAGGGCATATTAAAGAGAAACATGGTCTTTATACTGCATTAATAACAGGTTCACGCAAAGTCACCAATTCAAAAAACATACCTTCTGATCTCAATCCTATGCTCTCCTGCTTTTCTCCTTTATCAAAGGACAAAGCGTTAATCTATCCTCGGCTCAATGATTCAATCGAAGTGTTAATTGCCACCGATTGCATTTCGGAAGGGCAGAATTTGCAGGATTGCGATTATCTTATTAATTATGATATCCATTGGAACCCGGTCAGAATAATCCAACGTTTCGGTAGAATTGACCGTATTGGTTCAAAAAATGCCAGCATCACCTTAGTTAATTTCTGGCCAGATGTAACACTGGATGCTTATATTAATCTCAAACAACGGGTTGAAAACCGGATGTTAATCAGCAATCTTGCTTCCACAGGAGATGATAATATTTTAAATACTGATGAGAAAGACCTCGAATATAGGAAGATCCAGCTACAGAAATTAAAAGATGAAGTAATTGATTTGGAAGATCTTCGGGAGGGCGTTAGTATCACCGACCTTGGTCTTAATGATTTCAGGGTGGACCTTTCAAATTTCATTAAAACCTACGGAACGTTATCAAATATCCCCGAAGGGCTTCACGCTGTTGTTTCCGCAACTGACATTCTGCAGCCGGGAGTAATATTTGTATTAAAGAATGTAAACACCAGCGTAAATATTAATAAGCAGAATCGTTTGCATCCCTATTATCTTATTTATATAAAAAACACTGGCGAAATCAACCTGAATCACGTGGAATCTAAGAAAATTCTGGATTCAATGCGTATGCTATGCAAAGGTAAGACTGAGCCCATGATTGAATTGTGCAGGGCTCTAAGCCTTGAAACGGATGATTATCACAATATGGACCCCTATTCAATTCTTTTGAAGAAAAGTATTACTTCGATCCTCCAGAATGAAGAAGAGAAAGAAGTCCTTAGTCTTTTCAAGGCTCATGGTACGACCGCACTCCAGGATAAAATCAAAGGAATTGAGGACTTTCTGCTTACTTCATTCTTAATCGTTCGTTAATGGAATATTTTATTCTGCCAACATCGACAAAAGTAAATCGGGTTATTCCTAAGAATGCCTTTGATAAATACACCAATACCAGGCAGAAAAAACTATTCAGCGACCTAATTGCCAGGATCACCTGGACTCATAAACTTTCTCCTCAAACGATAAATCTGCAGGCGAAGGAAATTCAGGAAATTCAGATCTTCCAGGTTGAATTAAAAACCATGACCGATATTCAGGCAGTTCTTGCCATCATTGATAAAGCGATACCTTATACAATAGTTTTCATCGTTGAATTTGATGAAAGCATGTATATAAGCACTTCCACGAAACACCCTCACCCGGTTAATGAAGATAATGCTGTGATTGATTGGACTTTTAAAACAGACTGGTTCTTAAAGACTGAAAACAAGTATTCACTTCATTTGCAAAAGAGCCTGGATTCCGTTCATCATGATTTATGTGTACAGATATCAGGAAAGCCGGCAATGTCGAATAAACCAATTGATGAGCTCATTGAGTTTAAAAGGGAAATACTGATCCTTGAAAAGGAAATAGTGAGGCTTAAGTCCGGAATTAAAAATGGCAAACAGTTTAATCATAAAGTTGACCTGAATATTAAATTAAAAGAAGCTGAAGATCAATTACTAAACCTGATATCAAATAATTAGCAATGTCGTAGATAAAGGTAGTAAATAAATATCAAAATGCTTGACTTCTCTTTTTTAATATTGTATCTTTGTCTCATATAATGGTAGTAAATAATCTTAATGTGGATATAGTTCAAATATATAAACAGTTTCCTAATCGTGAGAGTTGTATTAAGCATCTCGAAAAGGTGAAATGGGATAATATTGCAAAATGTCCTTACTGTAATTCCACAAACGCAAGTCCAGTTCCTAAAGAATTAAGGTACCATTGTAATAACTGTAATACTTCATTTAGCGTTACCGTTGGGACGATTTTTCATAAGACCAAGTTGGACCTTCAGCAATGGTTCATTGCCGTTTCATTAGTTCTTAATGCAAGAAAAGGCATATCTGCTCGTCAATTAGCCAGAGATATTAATGTAACCAAAGATACCGGATGGTATATGTTAATGAGATTAAGACGTGCATTAGTTGAATATGGTGATCTGTTGCAAACAATTGTTGAAGCTGATGAAACTTATATGGATGGAAAGAACAAAAACCGCCATGAAGATAAAAAAAACAAAGGGGGACAAGGCCAAGGCGGCGAGGATAAAACTCCGGTAATCGGATTACTTGAAAGAGGTAGAAAAGTAAAAGCCAGGAAAATAAAAGATGTTTCTAATAAAACCCTTAAAACTTTCATTAAACAGATTGTAAAAGAAGGCTCAAAGATACTGACGTATAAATGGAAATCGTATAATGACTTATCGTTACCTTACGGTCATTCATTCATAAATCATTTAATGGGTGTTTATGTGAAAGGCACAGTTCACATAAATACATTGGAAGGTTTGTGGTCATTACTTAAATGTAGAGTAATAGTAAAGTACAATTACTTTACTCCGAAATATCTGAACAAATACATTGACGAGTTTTGTTTCAGGTATAACAACAGATTAAATTTTGAAATTTTTGGACTAACCATGTTAAGGGCTGTAAATATCAACAGTTAAGGTCCCATAGTAAAAACATTGTATATCTGCATATTATGAACACTAAACCATTAAAAGCTTGGGGTAAAGGACCCATCAATATTGGAGGTTCCGCTATTGACTGTTGGGTTTTGGAAGACGGAACGCCTATTTTAAACGGTCGTAAAATGATGAAGGCCATCGGCAGACAATGGAAGGGTTCAAGCAGAACCGATATGCCGGTATTTGTTGGTGCCGTAAACATTCAACCCTTTATCAGAAAGGAATTGATTGAGAAATTACAAGGTATTGATTTTTATGATGGTGGAAGATTAATTAACGGGTATCATGCAGAAATTTTACCCGAAATATGCAATGTTTATCTTGAAGCAAGACGAGCCGGAGTTTTAACCGCAAGTCAGGAACCAATTGCTCAAGCCTGTGAAATTCTCATTACTTCATTTGCCAAAGTTGGCATTACTGCTCTTATTTATGAGCAATTAGGATTCGAGAAATTTAAACATCCCGAAGCATTTAGGATGTTAATTGAAAGTTATCTATCTGAGGAGATCAGAAAATGGTCAAAAGAATTTCCAGATGAATTGTTTGTGCAGATGGACAGGATTTATGGCAATGAAAAAACGACATCACGTAATCGGCCTCAATATTATGCTTTGTTTATTAGAAAATACATTTATAAACCGATAGAATATGGTGAAGTTTTGGGTCGATTAGACAAGAAGATTCCAATTACAGAGAAGGGATATAGAGAAAATAGACTTCATTCAGGATTAAGTGAAGACATTGGCCTCCCCGCATTAAAATCACAAATATGGCAAGTTTTAGGTGTTTTAAAATCTTCTGCCAATAAAAGAAAATTTGAATCAAATTATAAAAAAATGATGGGGGAAGATTATCAAGGTGACATATTTGATGAGTTTTGAAAACAGTATAATCAATATGAAACGAGGTGGCGAATTGGTCTATTATTATAATTTTTGATTATTAAACATAAATATATATACATATGGACATGCATCAATTTTTAACAGAAGAACTTGAAAAAATAGATGAAATATATTCAAGTTTTATTATTGAAATTACCGAAAAAAACGCAAAATTTATTATCCCGGGAAAGGATGTATTATGGGAATCAAGCGTTTCAAAAATTGGAGATTTATTAGAGTTAACTAAACGGCTATATGATGGGGCAAAAAAATCAATAGCCAGAGCAGAAGAGGAGGGGTTTCAAAAAGAGGCACTACAAACGGTAGCAGAGGAAGTAAGCGCACTTTGTAAAAAATATCATTCGGATTTTTGGGAAAAATAAATTTATTTACTACCTCTATCTATGATATTACACAATAAACTAGTCACAGTAGGATTGAAATATGTCTGACCATTTCTTTAACATTCTCACAATCAAGTGGCCTGAAGAACCGGTAACCTTTTATTTCTCCGATACTTCCAATGGAAAGTGTAGAACCTTGTATTTTAATCTTTTTCCGGATAAAATCGAACAGCCATTTCCACATTTAGTTAGAAATAGTTCCAATAAAATTTATACAACCTATCAAGGCAAGTCCGAAGGATTTCAGCCCCTGACTATTGATTTTCAAAAGGATAATCCCGACCTTATTAAAAGATATTACAACAATGAAATCAACTATTTTTTCAGAAAAGTAAAGAAGCAAATTGTAAGGATTGGCTTTGTAAACGAAAACCAGGTCTGGATCAAATCAAGCAAGGGTAGCAATGGCAAATATGATCATTACGACAAATTTTCCCTGAAAGTTCAGTTTTGCAATGTCAGTTCGTTTCCTGAAATTGTTTTATCCTACGACGGTCAAACAAAAGTTTCAAAAAAGAGTGTGGCAGAATTACTGCCATTAATAAGTCCGACGTTCTTCAATTTAATCCTGTCGGGGAATAAGCTCGACAAATGGGAAAAAATTCATGAAGATGAGAACCTTGATCCAACAACTTGTTTTCCTGTTATAAATAAATCCCTTGAGCCATTGCTTGGAATTGCGGCAGAGGTGCCCCCAAGAGATAACCGTTATCCCAAATATATTAAACTGATTAATACCTTTTACAAACAATTTCTTGATACGGAAGATTTTCAGAAAGTGATTCCGTTAAACAAGGGTGGTTTTCTAACGGTAAATCCATCAAGTATTTACAGAATCTCTTCGGACAGTAATCAATTGCTTTTCGCAGATAATGCTTTTGGTACCGTCCCAAAATATGAACTAAAAAAATTAAAACCTTTCAAAAAAAGCCCCTACCCAAACATTCATTTGTTCTTCATAGTTCATAAAGACGACAAGCAGTATACTCTAACCATAAATTCACATTTTGAAAAAGGCTTTGATACTTTTGATGGCATGCAGAGTTACGTTGGCTTATTGTTTCATACCGAAGCTGGTTTTAGCATCGTTTTTGAAGACAAGGAAAACCCTATCCCGGAAATTGAGAAAAAGTTATCAGAACGCCAGTTTGATCCCGACATCAAATACATAGCAATTTATGTGACCCCGTACAGCAAATTCGAAAAAGACAAGCAAAAGCGTGAAATCTATTATCAGTTGAAGGAGTTGCTCCTGAAGAGGAAAATCACATCTCAGGCAATTGACCCAGCCAAAATGGTCCTGCAGGGCATTAACTGGAAATACAGTCTGCCAAATATTGCAGTCGCTATGCTGGCCAAATTAGATGGTATCCCCTGGCGCCTGAATACACCGGTAAAGAACGAATTGATCGTGGGTATAGGAGCATTCAAACATATCGACGATGATGTCCGTTATATCGGCAGTGCCTTCAGTTTCAACAATAATGGCAAATTCAATCGATTCGAATACTTCTTACGTGATGAAATTGGCATTCTGGCCGGGTCCATTTCCGATGCCGTCAGACAATATGCCACTGTCAACAACGTACCCGACAGACTTATCATACATTTCTACAAAACGATGAGTGAAGAAGAACTTGAGCCCATCCAGAAAGCCCTGATAGATCTGAAATTGAATATTCCAGTATTCATCATCACCATTAACAAAACCGAATCAGAAGATATAGTCGCATTTGACAAAGGCTGGAAAGAACTAATGCCATTAAGCGGCATATTTATCGGTATCGGCAACGACAAGTTCCTGCTTTTTAACAATACCAGGTACAATGGGATTAATCATAGCCAGGCCGACGGCTATCCCTTCCCGATCAAATTAAAGCTCCAATGCACAGTCCCAGACTTAATAAAGGACACCAAGATAGTAACCGAACTCATCGATCAGATTTACCAGTTCAGCCGGATGTACTGGAAATCAATTCGCCAACAAAACCTTCCGGTTACAATCAAATACCCCGAAATAATAGCCGAAATCGCCCCGCACTTCCTCGGCAATGACATCCCAGCCTACGGAAAAGATAATTTGTGGTTTTTGTAAACTTAGCAACTATTTTACAAAAACATTATATAACGCTAAGCAGTAAGGAAAACAGCTGCGGCGGAGATCTGTGAGTTTTTCTCTTTAATTTGATATTCTCTCCTCACACCTTCCATTTGTTTGTCTATCTCATTAATTGCCTCAATATCCTGAGGTTTATCGAGATATGTGACCTTTTGTTCATCTTTCAGGCGGCCCATTAGTTCCTGATACTTGCTAATTTTGGTTGTCATTTAGAAGCCCTTTAAGTTGTTATTGAAAATTTTAAATTTTTGCAAAGGTAACGCATTTTTTACAAATCCTCTTGAAGTTAAGTCAAAGGTAACCGTTGTGTCATTATATGCAGCTAATAATAACGGTTTTGTTGAAAATATTTTTGTTTCTGTTGCATCAATTATGATTAATCCCAATGCTTCGTTCCTTTTTAGATCCTCCTTTGTACTAATCTCAGTGATCCAAATAAATTTTGGCATCACGGTCTCAAGGATAATTACTTTTAGTTCATCCTGTACCGAAGGATTCAAAGCTATTTCATTTTTATACGATCTGCTTGAAGTTAAATAAAATCTTATGAACACTTCACTGTTATCAACTACAGGCAATAATCCGCCAAGTAAATATCTAATTGCGAAACTCTTAGCCTCATATGCCTCTAAATAGATTTTTGGGTAAAGAGGGGCAATGAAATGAGTTATTTTGCAAGTGTCCCATTTGACTTTGTTATAATACTTCGCAGGAGTTTTTAAGAAAGCCTTTTGATAAACGGGATGGTTGTCATCAATGAATATAAATTCTTTCTCAATGCCGTCGAAATCAAATACTTTCAATTTTTTATTTACTACCTTATCTGCAATATCAGGGTCGGTGTAGGTTTCTTCAACTAAATTATCGATAAGTTGGTTTTCGATTTTAGAATGTCCTATGCAAATCATTGCGTGCGCTATTGTAGTGGGTGGGCCATTAACCAAACCTATAATTACCGGAATTCCACTTTCCACGTAACAACTTAGCAATTTCTCAAAATCCCCTATGAAGTCGGCTTTTGAATAAATTCGTGTCCCAAATCCAAATTCTTTAAGTGCATAGGAAATTTGCTGAACATTTAATCCTTTTGATGGAACCTGTCTCTCAGCTGAGACCCTATTAAGTGTTTCTATTATTTTTGAAGGCAATACTGGCTTATAATCAGCATATTTATTGCTGAAGTATTCCATTATCGACCAAACAGTGGTTTCTGCACAAGTAAGTGTTTCAGTGTCCTGAGAAGAATGTGGAAATCCCTCAATTGTAAATTTTATTGAATCAACTGTTGTCGGGATTGTTGCAATACATATTTGAAAATTTCTTTCTTTTTTTGCTTTAGGTGATACTACGCTCCTACCAATAATATTAGGCTCAGTAGGTCTAATAACAATAAAACCCAAGTATCGCTTAGTTAGTTCCTCTATTTCTGCAACATTGCGAAACATTTCCCCGCGTATTTCGCCATCAAAAAATGAAATTCTAATACAATCTCTATTGTAATTGTTTCTTTTTGATGAAAAGTAATGATAATAACTATCTCGGTATACTTTATCGACATAAGGGGTTTCAATCAAGGCATATAGTGTATCGATGTATTGCTCAAAGTATTTGTCCAGAATTTTATCTTTGACCCTTTGAGAATATGCATCACTGAGACCAAACTCTTCAACAATAAGCTTTCTTATTTGTTCAGTCAGGTCATTTTTGGAAGTTATGTATTTGTCAATTATCATTATCCAGAAGCTTTCAAACAAAATTAGATAAAATAACTATAGAATTTATTTTTTTTCTATTCTCCCCTCCCTCCGCAACCGCTAATCCATTCACTCATTCGGCGGTTCCGCTCCGTTTCGTCGCAAGCTCCTCACGGCTTCACCGCTCATTCGTTCAGGCTTAGCCGTTGCTCCGGTTCCTTCAATAAGGTATGCACCCAGCACTCGTTCCTCGTGCCCGGTGCATAAATTGTTTATTACAGTGCTACCAAATCCTTGTCCAAAGCAACAAGCCGCCCAAGTAACCAACATACTCCTTCCCTCAGTACAACGAGTACGGGTCTATATTAACATAACATGATGTTATAGTACTGCCGCTGCTGGCCTATCCTGGCTTTTATCAACGCCGTCAAATGATCGGCAACCGCAATGGGCTGAAGCCTCTCCCCTCTTTTTTAGCGAATCCCTGCCCACAGCGTTTGCCTGGCCATTTAACGGCATTGGCTTCTACCTGCGTCAGTCCTATAACCACATTATGTTAAATATCCCCGTTTGCCGGACGAGAAGTTTGAGAGGGCGTTTATCCAGCAGTTCCCGGACCGCCGGCCGGTCCCTCAATCATACACCACAGCCAACCCCTACCTTCGGCAGTGTACTGACCTAAAATCCAACATATTCCTGATTACCCCCTGCCTCCGGTATCGGTTGGCTTGCAAACAGCCACCTAAACCAATCCACTAACGGTATCCCTGGATCAAGGCTTCGCCTTGTCCAGGCGTACCCACGCAATGGCCAGGCTTTCCTTGGTTGTCAGTACAACGAGAGGACGCAAACGCAGTATTTTTTACCTCTATTGGCCACTGCCCTTTTCTTTTTTGCGCTTCGCTTCGCTCAACGAACAAAAATTCAAAGCGCAGTGAAGTATCTAATAACGGAAAAATACAGCGTTTGCTGCCGGACAAGTTTTACAAGACCTGATGATAATAATGGTTCCGTGCAATTTATTGGAGTAACTCTACATGCAAACCCTCTTGGTCCTTACAATTCGGTTTCCCATAAATAATCTGCCCATGCAGGCATAGCGGATTCCATCAATCCCATGATTGAACCTATCCACCGGCACATTCAGCGGATTTCCAGCTGCATCCTCTTTCCATTTGTAGTTTTTCAGCTCCCTGATCAGGTTTACCGACCGTTTTGTCACCTTCATCCGGTATCTTTTTAAAATATCTATTCCGGTCAGAATGCTGTCCGGACCTTTGAATGTTGGTTTTATATTGAATCCTTCCTGACGTATTTCATAAATGCACTTGGGCTGGTTGTCGGCAATGATCTCGTCGGCCTTTGTAATCCCGAGCTGGTTCATCCATTTGCAAATATCGGGGTTAGTTAACCCCCGGGAATAAATTAACTCATCTATATAAAGCTCACCACCGTTTAGTCCTACCTTAATTAGGGCAGTCGGATCGTTGGAAAAGCCAAAATCCAAGCCATAGGAGATCCATTTGCATTCAGACGGGTATTCATCCACAATTTCCCAGTTCGTAAATACCAGGCCTTTAATTTGCCCTATTTCGCCTAAACCATAGATTCTCCAATAATTCTCGTCAACTTGTTTCAGGTTTTCGATTTCCCTGACCAACTCTGCAGGCAGAAACTGAATATTATCAAGGTAGGTTGAGTGAATGAACGTGCAATCTTTCCGGGGAATGACTACATCGTAAATCCAGTGTTCATCCATCGACGGATTGAAATCCAAGTATATCTGCTTCTCAGTTCGTAATGACAATTGAACCCAATCCTCGAGGTTAAGTTCGTTGGCCTCATTTATAAATAAGTATGCCCTTTTCGCTCCTCTTTTCTTTTGTGGCTGGTCCAGGCTCATGAACTCGAACAGGTTGCCGTTGAGCATGTATGTATTCTCGGTTTTATTGTGATTCCTCTCGTCATACATATCATTGGCCTTCAGGATTTCGAAAAAATCACGCATGGCCGACGCTTTTAATGCTGGCATACTCTTCCTTACGATAGAAAATACCATGTCGGTTCCTTCAAATGCCTTGACAAGGATAAGTAGTTGTAATATGGAGAACGTCTTCCCCGACCTGCTTCCACCTTGATTTACAATGATTTTGGTGGATGCGTTGTAATTCTTCTCAAAGACAACTGAGACCTTGACTTTTTTCTCCATAGGTTCATTAGTTCCCCTTGACAACCTCAAAGGTGATCTTGGTTACCTTGTCTTCTGGCGGTGTGATATCCAGGTTCATACGTTGCAGTTTAGGCCTTATAAATTCCTGGAGTGTGGACCATAGCTCAACCCGCTCTTTGGCTTTCAGATTCAGGATGTCTTCCTCCAAGGTGTCATCAAGCAACGATAAAACAAATTCAATACGTTCTTTATTCGCAATCGTTGTTTTATTCAATGCACCTTTAGGCTTACCTCCATGTCCTTTGGCAAATTGCCCTTTTTCATTCTTAATAACCATATTTGTCCATATTTTATGGTGAATCAATTTTAATCCGGAATCAGTTTTGTCCTCGGTAAATTAGCTTTTCGATACTGCTTACACTGATGTCGTAATCAATACTCAGTTGATATTTGATATCAGTATAGGTCCTTCCTCCTTTTTCAAGTGTATTACCTTCTTTGGCATATGTAAAGTATAGTTCTTTCACAAGCCACTTTTTTGCAGCATTGACAGGTAACAGTCCTTTTCGAATAAGATTTTCGACCTCAATCCCGAAATGATCCCTGAGGTCGGTTATTACTTTTTCAGTTTCCGGTTTCATATCGCCAGTTTTTACAAAAATACAAAATTAAATCAGAGTTAACAAGCTTTATTACAATATTTTGCCAACTTTTACTAAACATTTACTTTAAGTTATTGTATGTTTGTTTTTGTTTAACTTTTTATCCAGATGAAGTCATTCTCGACACCACCAATTGCTTTTTCATTCGCCAAAATAGATGACGAAACCGGTATACTTCAAAAAGTAGTAGTTGCTCAAATTGGAAAGGTTAAATCCTATTTTGAACAGATTGATTCCACGACTCTCTCACAAATAGAATCTCTCGGAAATGCAAAGGAGTTAGGTATTAAAGCCAGGTTTGGCCATCCCAACATGTGTAGCTCTTCATTCGGTACCTATATCGGCAGGTTTAAGAATTTCCAGGTCGAAGGTGAAAAGGTCTTCGGGGATCTTCATCTGGATGAGGTTTGTAAAGAATCACCATCAGGTAATCTATATGCATATATCCTTAAAATGTCGAGGAATAACCCGGATATGTTCGGGGCCTCAATCGCATTTATTCCGGCCGAATCAGCTGTTACAGGCGATGAATATCCGGCAACCCGTATCGAAGAACTTCTTGCGACTGATCTTGTTGATGATCCTGCAGCTACTAACTCTTTGTTTGCGGTAGATTCATTTTCCTATCAGGCAACTCAGTTTCTTGATTCTAATCCCGCAATTGCTGCGCTTATTGCCCGCAAGCCTGATACAATCGTTGAATTTATGCTTAAATATTTTTCAAACAATCAAACTATGAAAAAGGAACTTTTCCAGCGGCTTAAAAATCTGTTAAATCCAACTCCGGATGGAGTGAATGAGGATACCGTCAAGAATTATAATCAGGCAGTTGAACAGTTGGATGCCGATTATCAGAAACAAATCTCAGTTCTCGAATCAGATCATCAAAAGCAGCTTTCTGCTTTTCAGGAACAGATAACCACTCTTCAGGATCAATTGAAAGCCCGGCCCATCACTGTGGAGGGAACAGATCCACAGGTAAAGGTTGGTCCATCGGAAGAAACTTTCGGCAAGCAGCTGTTAAAGGAAATGCCTGCCCATCTTAAAGATAAGTTCAGGAAATCTTAATAATCAGAAACTTTAAATCGTTTTTACCATGTCAAATATCTTTTCTCATGCCGTCAGTCCTGCTTTTACTAAGCAGTCGATCAGTGAATTTTTCGTAAACCCTTTCTTTATGGGTGAGGATATCCGTGGGGCAATCTCTGTACGCACTGATATCAAAGGAACCGAGAAATTGAATAAGATCTCACGTCCGTCTTTCATCACTAAACCTAAAGTTAATCCTGGTTTTACTCCTTCTGGAGCTTTTACTCTTTCTCATCCCAGTATTACGGTTCAGCCTATGGCCATGGAGTTTGAGCAAAACGGAAGGGCTTTCTGGGGTTCAATCATTGAGCAATTACTTGCTTCGGGATACAAGGAGGATGATGTTGAACGAATGAAAGAGCCGGATGTCTGGAGTAAGATTATGCTTCCCATTATTGCCCAGGCCGGTCAGCAGGACCTGATTCGCCAGATGTTCTTTGCAAATCCTTCACAGGAAGAACTTACTTCAGGGATTCCAAATGGTACGGCTGATGATGATTTCAGTGGGTACACCGGTTTTATGACACATTTCTTTAATGATCTGTATTCCGGCACCATCCTATCTTCCCAACATATGCCTGTGGCATCTTCCGTGACTGCAGTCAGAGCTGAAAAAATCCTTACTTATTCGGCTTCAGGTGATACCAATATTACAGTCACAATCAATGGGAAGAATTATACCCAGGCTTATGGCAGCAGTGCTTCGGCAACTGTTTCAGCCTGGTTGGCAGCCCATAAAACCACGATTGAATCTCGTGGGGGTATCAATGGGGTAATTGTCACCAATCCTTCCGGGGCTCAGATTAAAGTTGTTGGTAAGTATAAAGGACAGTCTTTCACTTTCACGGCTGCAGCTGATGGTTCTGGGACCTTCGCTGCTTCAGGGACTATAGCCGCTACAAAAGCCAGCTCGATGGCATCTGATGAGGCCGACAACACAATGGAGGCCATGATTGACCTGGCTCCTCCCGAAATGTTTGAATTTCCTCTGGTGTTTATGGTAACCCGGTCGATGTGGAGGAATTTCGTCCATACGGTAAAGGGAAAGACCGGTGATCTGCCGTTAACTATGACCTTAAATGGTATGAATGTTCCTACCTATGAAGGTTATCCGGTTCTGATTCGTCCCGATTGGGATACCTGGATTGCAGGGTATCAGAATGGGATTCAGCCTCACCGTGCCATTCTTACAACTCAGCAGAATTTGATTTTCGGAACCGATGGTCTCATGGACCCTCAGGATATTGAAACCTGGTATAACCCTGATCTCCAGATGAGGCGTTATCGTGTTCAGTATAAAGCACAGACTGCTTATCTGCATCCTGAACTGCTTGTCCTTGCTGGATTTGGTGATTGATTTTACCCTTGTCAAATTTTAATTCATGGTCAAACAGGCTAAAAAGGTTCCATCTTCCAGGTGTTTCGAGTTTAATTATACGCCTGTTCTAAACCTGTTTGATACCGATCGTGTCGATCTGCGTGTAAACTACCAGGATTATGTTCCATTTGGTGATGATAATGCCCTCCCTCGTCAGCTAATCAAGCTGGCCAGGGAGGTGCCAGTGCATCGGGCCATCTTAAATTCCAAGACAAATTATATTCTTGGCCAGGGCATACAATCATCTGATAGCACAACCCAGCGATTCATTGATTTTCCTAATAATCATAAGGAACCCTTCTGGTATACCCTGAAAAAGCTGGTTTTCGATTATCTCACCTTCGGAAATTGCTATTACGAGCTGGTTTCAAATCAGAAACGGTCTTTTGTTTTCATATATCATCAGGATTCAACCAAGGTAAGGCTGCATGTCGATGGTAAGCATGCTATGGTGCATCCTTGCTGGGAGCTGTATAAAGGTAAGGATGATAAGGATCTTCAGGCGATATCATTGTTCCCTACCTTTTCAAAAGGTCCTGACGGATTGTATCACTCAATGGTCCAAATCAAAGATTATGAACCGGAGTTTTATTATTATGGCATACCCTCCTATTTTGCCGGTATCCGTAACATCATCATTTCAGGGTTGACAAATATATGGAACCAAACCCGGCTTGAGTCTTCTTTCGCAACCCCGGGTTTATTAGTGATCCCTGGAGTAAACTCTGATGAAGCTGCCGACGAATTGGATGCCTTATTCCAGCAATATAAGGGGGCATTGAGTCCAAAAGCTAATGAGATCATCATCCAGTATCTTTCTGATCTTGGGCCGGGGATCAGTTCTCAGGAGGCCAAATTCATTTCATTCAACCGTAATGAGGAAGACAATTGGACTGAATTGCATAAGCAGGCTGAGATATCCCTTATTACAATTCATAATTGGTTTCGCACCCTTACTCCCTATTCTGACGACAAATCTGGCTTTGAAACTGCCCGTATTCTCAATGAATACGAAATTGCCATTGCCACGGTCATCAATCCGGTCCAACAAATCTTTGTTCAGTCTTTGCAGACATCGCTTCAGGAATGCGGCTTATTCTTGAAGGATTTTGAATTTATCAATGAACCACCGGTCAGTCGCATTAATCCGATGAAATATGTTTGGGAGGTTCGTCGGGATTCCGGACTTGATTATGATAAGAACGATCCGGTTCAGAAGCTTTTGGTTTTACAGCTTAAAAACATCTACCCATCTTCAGATACCTTGCAAATATGATCCTTAAAATCATTGGAACATGTCGTTAATCTCATCATCGGAAGTCATTTCAATCGCTTATGTTACCGAGCTTGATCCTACCATGATTAAGGATGAGGTGATTCAGACGGCTGAATTGAAATATATCAAGCCTGTTCTAACTTCTGCTTTATATGATGAAGTGGTGGCAAGTCCAGGCGATTACTCAACTTTGATCTCCTCCTATATCAAACCATGCCTGGCGTTTTTTGTCAAGTATGCTATGATAAACCAGCAGCTTTTAGAAACGGCCCAGTACACTCCCGGGGCCGATCCATCACTTTCACCTGCCCTGGTTGAAATTTCAACTGCCGTCTTATTGCCAAAGGATCACAGGCGGGATACAATGAAAGAAGTTCTTTCGATTGCAGTTACTAAACAGATCCTTTTGCAGGATTTTGTGATCTCCCAGGAGTACGCTTTGTATTCGGCTCCTGTTTCTAAAAGGGTCTCGGGTTTCAGAATAACATCAACTTCTTAAATTTTTCAAATATGGCTATTGCTCGTAGAATGATTCAATGCTCGCTTCCGGTTTCAGCCGGCAGTGCAAGTACCCCCTATATTCAAATTCCTAATGGGGCAACGAAACTTACAATCCAGTTCGTCTACTCAGGTCTTGATGATGATATCACCTTGTCCATGCTCCAGAGTCTGGATGGAGTCAACTTTGATAGCTGTGTCAATGAAGATGATGCGGCTATTTCTATTGTCCTGGATAAAGATTTTACTTCCATGACATTGAATGTCGCCGATCTCTTGACCACCTGGATTCAATTCTCAATGGATGTCGGATCGGCAAAGACCGGCACTCTGGAGAAACTTTTTGTAATGATGACTTAATATATGAAGACATGGGAAGCTCAAAATATTTCCTGATGGGCCAGCAAAATCGCGGCACCACCAATTATCGTGATTATTCCGAACAAGGTTCAGCACCTTCCAGACCAAGATCCGGGATTATTCGAACCTGGTTAGATAGTCTGGGCATTATGAACTTTCTTGCCAGCACCGGGCCAGCCATAAAAGCAATTCTGGGTGTTCAGACAGATTATGATGATGCGATTTCCAAAAAGCATTCCAATTCAGCAGATCATGTTCATTCCAATGCAACGGCCTTAAATGCAGTTTCCGGAACCAATACCGGCGATCAGGATCTTAGTACATGCTCAAAAGCGGTTCAAGGTACATTATCTGCCGGCGCATTGGCAGGTAATGCCAGGGGCGCCAATGCAACCGATTTCCAGTTTGTCCGGGAATCAGTTTCTCGTGTCGCAAGCGGTGCCGGGTCTTTTATTGCCGGTGGCCAGCATAACCAGGTCTCAGGTGCAAATTCGATGGCAGCTGCCGGTTCACATAATGAAGTAAGCGGCCAATTATGTCTGGTTTCAGGCGAGCATAATGAGATTACAGGAACTCATAGTGTTGCAGCCGGCGATTTACATCAGATCAGCAGCAACCGTTCCAGTGCAACCGGTTCCAGTCATGTTCTTTCCGGTGAATTTTCCGCGGCCGAGGGGAATGGCAACATTGTTTCAGGTGAAGGAGGCCATGCCGAAGGCGGTTCCAATGAATGTGCCAACCAGTATTCCCATGTCGAAGGCTTCAATGCAAAAACCTATAATGATTATCAGCACGCCAAAGCCTCTGTTGGGTTCAGCAACCCGGGCGAGTTAGGCGAAGCCCAGTATACCAATATAATAGCCAGAAAAGAAACCGAGGACAATACTCCATCCAAGCTTCTTGTTGGAGAAGAAGGCCATGTATTCCTGGCGGCCAATAAAATGAATACATTTCGGGTCCTGGTCGTCGCAGCCTCCGATGACAATACCGAAGGAGCAGCTTATGAATTTAAAGGCCTCATAAAAAAAGATGCCACCGCAGCCTCCACAACTCTCATTGGTTCAGTAACCAAAACAGTCATCGCCGAAAGCGTTTCAGCCTGGGATGCCGCTGTCACAGCCGATAACTCTAATGGTGCCTTAGCAATTACAGTCACCGGTGAAGCCGAAAAGGTTATTTGCTGGGTAGCTTTTGTTGAAATGGTTGAGGTTGCCTTTTATGGCTCGTAATTGTCATTTTGAAAAGTAGATTGTTTATCATTATTGCTTTCTGATGTCAGTTATTTTTAAATGCAATAATGTTGATAGATTAAGTCCTGCTTTTTCAGTATTGTCACTGGTACCAACTACTATTGCACTAAAAATCACCTTATCTCCTTCTTTTAACATTTTAACTTTTTCGTAAAGACTTCCATTACGAAGTATTCCTTTGTAACCATATTTCTTGCTTGAAGCTTGATCAGCTTCAATTGTTATCCCGCAGTCAATAGTTTTACCAGAAATTGTTTTTTGCCCGGCGATTTTTCTGGGGAGTATTGTTATTGCAATATCAAGTTCAGTATCATGAAAAATATCAAGGCTTATTATTTGACCTGCCCATTCAATAACCTTAGTGTTACCATCGTTGAAAAAGGATTTTGTTAATGATTCTTGTTTTTGTTTAATTTCATCTGAGGTTTGACCTGAATTAATTTGGCTTTCAAACTCTTTGATTTTTTTGTTTATAAAATCTGCCTGAACTTGATAATTATTCTTTGTTTTGTATGAGGTGCCAACCTTTTTTACAACAGTATCAATCAAAAGTGGAGCAAATTGTCCAATGTATTTGTATTTGAATGGTACAATCATCTTGCCATTTGCATCTATAACACCATATACACCAGATTTTTGTATTGGAGAAAAATCGTAAGTAGTAGAAAGTTGTGTGTTTAGATTTAGATTTTCATTTTTACTTGGTAGGATATGCATAAGTAATAAAGTATCCTCAACCTGCTGCATAGTCTTAAATTTTAAATCTATAATAGGATGATTCAAGGTATCAATGGAACCATAAAAGTTATCTTTTTTAACACACGCTATACCTTTCTCAAAATCAAAGAAAAATGGCATTTCATAAATTGTAGGGATTACAAGTTTTCCAGAACGGTTAATAGCACCAAATCTGTTATTTATTTCAACACAAAGACGGTTCTTGATAAAATCAAAGAACTTCGGTTCATCGGTAAAAGATGGTTGACTTGCCGGTGTGATTCCGTATGAGCATGTTAGGTTTCCATATTTATCGAAAACTGAAAAACCTTCATTTATAAATGACAAACCTGTTAAATTATTCATTTGCTTCAAGTTCATGCTGCTATTACAATTGTACACGAAAAACAAATCATCTTTTTGAATAATTATAGGATATTTGAAAGGGATCACAATCCTACCCTTGCAATCAATGACTCCGTAACGAAAACTTCCATCTTCAATTTTTTTCCTGACAACCGCTCTTCCATTTTTAAAGATAATTTTTCCATATAAAACTTCAGAAAATTGTGGTTGAATGATTATCTTCCCTGCATTATCAATAAAACCATAAAGATCATTGTCATTCATGAAACAAGCAATAGCTTTTGGCTGGGATTGCCCAAAACATCCTTCAAAAAGAATAATAAGAAGTAAAATCAGTCCTTTATCAAGAAATTTTTTAATTATTATTGATCCATTAAATCTAATTATCCAAAATGAGTACATAACCTTTCAATATTTATAATAATTATTTTTATTTCTTTCGCCAACCAGCATCACTTCTATATTTCGTAAGATATATTATCAAATTTGCTTCTGATCTATATTTCGTATAGTAGATTTTAAGATCAGCATCATATTCATATTTCGTAAAATACCAAATTCCTCTAAACCCGTTTACATCGGAGGGATATTGTGTTACATATACTTTCAGATCAGCGTCATATAGGTTTTGAGTAATAAATATTACCACATCGGCCTCATTTTTGTATTTGACCTCAAAGACTTTTTGGGATTTTGAGGAAAATGAAAATGTAAGGATTAACAGGCTAATTAAAATCAATTCTTTTATTCTTAACCTATTCATAATTATTATTTATTAATTATCAAGAAGGTAAGATGATATATGTGGAATTTTACGAACAACCCTTGACAACAAAAACAATTATTATGATTATTACAATTATAACTGCAATTAGCCCAAATGTAGCATTAGAATCCCATTTCCCAGCGTTTGGGTTTGATGCATTTTTTTTCATTTCCTCTTTGAAAGTATCTGAAAAAACTTTCATTGGACTTGGGGGATTGGGTTTAGTTCCAGGTTTGAATTTATAACCACATTTAAGACATGTAATAATCAATTTATTTCGACCATGTAATCCCCAAAGAAGTCCACCAGGTAAAAACATGACACCAGTTATTGCTTTTCCCACACTGAATCCTTTTTGATTGACTGATAGTGAGACCGAATTGCACTTAGGACATTTTACAATATCTTCTTCCATAACCTACTGTTTTAGAGTGTTATTAGTTGTAAATATATACATTGGTATTCAAACATGCAAATCTTACTCAAAGGTAGCTTCGTAAATTTATAATTCCGCAAGGCCAAGCCCTTCGGGTGCCTTCATTTTTTTTGAATCTTCTATTTTCAATGGTAAAAAAATGACCGGCAGCCTTGCGTATTAAAATTTACTCCGCTGGTGGTTGCCTAAGATTTGCATTTATAGCAAGTTACATTTACAAACAATTTAAAAGCGGAGGTCATTATGTATTCAACAAATCAACAATCCACAAATCTGGTCAATGAATTAAACGAAGCAACCTCGGTATTTCCCCTTAGGGTACATGCCGTCGTCAAGCTCAGCCTGTTTGCGCCCAGTGGCAAAGTAAACTCAACTTTCACTTTTGCTTCAATTACAGAGCTGCGGCATTTCATCGAACTCAATCAGCCTCCCAGGTATGAAATCTGGGCCTAATAATTCCACTCAAACTCCGGGGCTCAGGTTCCGGAGTTTTTTTTTATCTTTACAACAGGCAAAATCTTGCTTTTCTTTGTGATACACTGTCAGTTAGATGACTTATTCATGTTGCCCTATTGTTGCCCCAAGTGTGTATCTTATTGATATTCAATATATAGTTAGATTCTGCATCGGGAAGTAACCGGCAATTAGCAACTGAATAACATCCCGCCAATAATTCCACTAAAAGCCCTGTAATAACGGGCTTTTTTGTTGTTAATAACTCTTAGTTATTATTTGGTTATTCCGTGATATTATGTATATTTTTGTACCCTGGTTGTACCTCAAAAACTTTTTAAATGAATAATTTGTACCTCAAACATACTTTAAGCGAAATCATGTTACTTATTTATACTTATATTAACTAATATTTATCAAATGAGTACTAATATTAAAGTACAACGAATTTGCCAATATTGCGGAAAAGAATTTACTGCACGAACAACCGTGACGCAATTTTGTGGTGACAGATGTGCAAAACTGGCTTATAAAGCAAGGAAGAAAGAGGAAAAAATTGAAAATAGTAATGCCGAAACGAAAAAGATATTAGCAAAGCCCATTGAAGAAATAAAAACCAAAGAGTTTTTAACTGTCAGGGATATCTCAAAGCTTCTGAATTGCTCTCGGCCCACTGTGTACCGATTGATTAGTAAGGGCATAATTAATGGCATCAATCTGGCTCAGCGAAAAACTACTATTCCCAGGTCAGAAATTGATAAATTATTTTCGGTTGAGATAGTTTCAAAGCCATATTCTGATCTTGAAACAGAAGAACCGGAGATTCAATTTGATATTGATGAATGGTATCATTTGAAGGAAGTTCAAGAAAAATTTGGCATTTCTGAATCAGCTTTAAGGAATCTCATCAAACGAATGAATATACCTAAAGTCAAGAATGCAGGACTGACTTATGTTCCAAAAAATTCTATTGACAATCTTCTAAAATGACAAGCATGACAATAAAAATATCTCTGAGGACAAAATCTCTAGCTGGAAAAAGGCAGAGCCTTTACTTGGATTATTATCCGGCAATCATTCATCCGGAAACTAACCAAATGACCCGTAGAGAGTTTTTAGGGTTGTACATAGACAATTCCGATCCTGCAAACTTTACAATTAACTCTAAGAATACTGAAACAATAAAGGTTGCAGAAAAGATCAGAGCCCTCAGAAATGAACAATGGAATAATTCCAACTTAGACATTTCCCTAAAAGATGCCATTCCTCAAAAAATCAATCAATTATTTTCTAACTATTTATACGAATACCCTGATTCCACAAGAAAAGGAAGACCTTTTGGTACAAAAAACAAAGAAAATCCAGGAAACAAAAGAAAATCGCTGAGAGAACTTCAGATCAAGGAGTTTCTAACAATTAATGAAGTATGTGAATTATTATCTGTATCAAGGTGGACTGTTCACCGGGCAATCAAACAAAAAGAATTACCTGCAGGAAAAATTGGAAGAACAGTGTTAATCAAACATGCAGACCTCAATAAATTATTTCAGCGTTAAATTCCATAATTATTAATAACCTCTGAACGATCTATTTGGCAGCTATGACCATCAAAGTAAAATTAAGATCTAAACACATTGCCGGTAACAGATCAAGTCTGTATCTGGATTTTTATCCTCCTATCCCCGACCCTGTGACAGAAAAACCTACAAGACGTGAATTTCTAAATCTGTTTATTCATGAAGATATCTTGGTTAAGGAAACTATATACTCCGATTCCAATGGGAAAGACCAAAGAAGATTTGAAAAGATTCTCAATAACAAGGGGGAACAAAAGACAAGACGGTTGAACCGGGAAGAAAAACAGCACAATGAACAAACCATAAAGCTTGCCGAAACAATCAGGTCGAAAAGGGAAAACGAGTTGAATAAGCCAGAGATTTACAGCGAGTTTGAAAAAGATCAGTTAAAAATTAAGGAAAAGGCTAACTACTCTTTCCTGGAATACTTCAAACATCTTGCCGATAAGAGGAAGAAGTCCAATCATGACAATTGGGTTTCTGCTTACAAGTACCTTGAGAATTTCAGCGGCGGGAAAATCAAGTTTGCAAACCTTGACACAAAATTCTGCAATGACTTCCGGGATTACCTTGCTTCATCTCCAAGTACGCGGTCATCAAAAAAAACATTATCTCCTAACTCTGCCTATTCTTATTATAACAAGTTCAAGGCAGCTCTTCGTCAGGCATATAAAGAAGATTTTCTACAGCATGATCTGAACGCCAGAATTGACAATCTGAAAGAAATCGAGACTCGGAGGAACTTTCTTACGGTTGATGAACTGAATGCATTGGTCAGGACCGAATGTCAGGATCCAATCCTGAAAAATGCAGCTTTGTTTTCCGCACTGACCGGACTACGGTACGGCGATATCGCCAAATTAACCTGGGCCGATGTTGAATATGTGACAGATAGTGGTTTTTTTATTCGCTTCATTCAACAAAAGACCGGTGGAGTCGAGATGATGCCAATCTCAGATCAGGCCTGCAGCCTGATGGGAGGCAGAAGACAACCTAAAGACAAGGTCTTCCAGGGCCTCACCTACTCTGCCTATTCTAATAAACATCTAGCAAAATGGATCGGCCTTGCCGGGATTACCAAAGAAATTACATTCCACTGTTTCCGGCATACCTATGCCACATTGCAGTTAAGCAAAGGCACAGATATCTATACCGTCTCAAAGATGCTGGGACATCGTAGTCTGAAAACTACTCAGATTTATGCCAAGATCATTGATGAAGCAAAACGTGAAGCATCCAACCGGATCAAATTGAAATTTTAAACCAATTCTCAGACACCTATTATAAATTATGAATATAGAAGTGCTTGACAGATGTTTGCAACTGTTCAGACATCTCCAAAACAATGAAAAAGACAATATCAGAATCCTATCTGATATAGGAACTGAGTTTAGTGAAGAACTGGTTGAACCCTTCCGCAGGGAACTCGGAATGAACTTGCTCTCAAAGACATCTTCCCAGGAGAAAAGGGATCTTATTATCTTCTACATGGAGGAGTTAGACAGAACCATATACTTTGAAAGGGATTTCATTGAAATAGTGCCTTTAGATCCCGAATCTGACAACTTCCTCTATCCGATCTGGTATGAGGGCCAGGATGTGACGGATGAACTGGGTGTTGCTCTAGTCCGTGCACAGATTTTATTTTCATACCTCTTTGGAGTCATCCAGGACAATTGTAACATCTATCATATCCCATTCATCGAATTGTGCAAGGAGCGCCATTTCCTATTGAATACAATTGATTTGCAACCAACTTTCGATTTTGAAGAATTGGACCATGATCTGCAAGCCATTTCTATCCCGGTTGATGCTAAACAATCGGATAAACCAATAATTAAAGTCGGTAAGCCGGTTTTTACTCAGGAATTTTTCGATGATATCTTCATTCTCCTCAGAGATTTCTTTTCACCTGAAGATGAGGCCGAATTAGCAGTTATCATGGAGACTGGTGCGGATTCCGAAAGACCTCTTGTTTTCATGGATGCCGGTAACCGCCTGGCAGATACTTTTAAGCAGCTGTACGAGGCGAACATCATTCTGGGATGTCAGAAAAAAGAGTTGGAAAGCTGGATCTGCAGGAACTTCAGGTATCTGAATAAAAATATAGTCAAACCGTTCATCCCAAAATATCTGAACGAGATAATATCTACAAATAAAGATAAATGCAGCCGGCCCCTTATCAATGTAAAATTTGACAAAAGCCTCAATAAAAATATCCTGATTAAATTGTAAAATCTTTACAGGGTTTCAACAGGGTTTGCACCAACCATATTGTAACCCTGCTTAGAGCCATTATATCATTGCGGCAAGTTTAACAAATAAATCTTGTAAGCAATGGATATCACATTCGAAAAATTACCCCAGGCCGTTACTCAATTGATTGACAAGGTCGACAGCATTGAGCGTCTCTTATTGTCACAAAACAATACTCCTCAGCCTGAAGAAGATAAGCTGTTGACAATACGGGAGGCGGCTGAGATTCTGCATTTGTCAGTCCCGACTGTATACGGTCTGGTTCAACGTGCCGAAGTACCCGTGTGCAAGCGAGGAAAACGGCTTTACTTTTCCAAGCAGGAAATTATGGCATGGATTATGGCCGGTCGGAAAAAAACCGTTTCAGAAATTGAGGTTGAAGCGGACAGGTATATTAATAACGCATCAAAGACAAGGAGGTAGTCATGGATTTAGTTGAATGTTTAAAATCATTTCTTCGCCATATTGATAAGATGAATGAGATGACTGATTTGGCCAATAAAATAAATAATTCAAAAAGGCAAGAAGCACAAAAAGCACTTGAAGAGCTTTTCCCTTATATCCTGGACCTTGGAAAGTTTATTCATGATCAATTGGTTAAAGGAATTGATGTCGAGACTGAATTGGCGAAACTTCAGGAGGAGACCAAGGACATGCATGGTGCAGAGATTTGGGTCTTTCCATGGTTCAACACTTATTCCGGGCCACCCCTGCATGATAAATTCAGCAAATCCTAAATTTTGATTAATCCACCGGTTGCCGGTAAACAATGACCGGCAATCGGTGCATTGGTTAAACAATTCAAAGAGAAGATGAGAAGTGATAAACAACATATGGCCCTCACAGAAGAATCAGATGAGGATAATTTGCCAGAACTGCTTCCTATATTAATTGAAGCTACTGCAAAGCATAAAAAGGGAAAAGGTATACCTGCAATTCCGGCCGGTGTAAGCCTGGCCGATTATGAAAAATATGGTTTCTATGAACACGACTGCTGTTACTTTTTCAGAACTAGTCAAGGGCCAAGGCGTGGTTCAAACTTTATCATGGAGCCATTATTTCATATTGTTTCTATGAATAACTCCAAAAGGTTGTACAAAATCACGAATGAACATGGCTTTATCCAGGTGATTGAACTTCTCCAGAAGGATCTTATTTCGATCAGCTGTTTCAAACTCCGTGTGGAAAGCCTCGGGAATTTCCTGTTTGAGGGGAATGATGCTGACCTTTGCAAGCTGAAAAGATATCTGTACGATAATACTGAGAGTTGTAACGAAATAGTTCAATTAGGCTGGCAAAAAGACGGATTCTGGGCCTGGAGTAATGGAATATCCTCCATGCTTTTCATGAATGCAGATTGCAACGGTATTGTCAGACATTCTGACAAAAATTACTATCTGCCTTCTTCCAGTGCTATATATAATGGTGAAGAAAATCTTTTTGTTTCCGAGCGACGGTTCAAATTCATGCCGGGGAAAATTTCTCTCAATGAATATTCTGTCAGATTGATCAGTGTATTCGGTAACAATGCAATCTTTGGACTCTGCTTCTATTTCTCATGCCTGTTTCATGATCATATTACCAAACTCTTTGGGTTCTTTCCCATTCTGAACCTTTTCGGGCCCAAGGGGACCGGCAAGACTGAGCTTGCAATCAGCCTGTTACAGTTCTTCGGCCACCAATCCAAGGGTCCCAATATCACTAATACAACAAATGCTGCTCTTGCGGATCACGTGGCACTGTTTTCCAATGCCTGCTGCCATATCGATGAATATAAGAATAATATGGAATATGAGAAGATTGAATTTCTTAAAGGACTCTGGGACGGTACCGGTAGAACCCGCATGAATATGGATAAGGATAAGAAAAAAGAAACAACCCATGTAGATTGTGGGATCATCGTTTCAGGCCAGGAAATGCCAACTGCTGATATCGCCTTGTATTCACGCCTGATTTTTCTCTCATTCAGCAAGGTCGAATTCAGTGATCATGAAAAATCTTCATTTAATGAGCTGAAGGAAATTGAAAAACAAGGCCTTTCACACCTAACCCACGAACTGCTGCAGCTTCGCAGCCTGTTCATTCGTGATTTCATGGATAATTATTCCCAGGCATCGGAAGATCTTTCCATTGCCCTCAAGAATAACATCATCGAAGATCGGATTTTTCGTAACTGGCTTGTCCTTCTTGCTGCTTATCGGACCTTAAAAAATGCAATTGTCATTCCCTGGCATTATCCGAAGCTGCTGGAAATAGCGGCTCAATATATCATCCGTCAGAATTCCGAAACCAAAAAGAGCAATGAATTCTCTATCTTCTGGGATATTGTTGAATTCCTTACCCAGGATGGGCAAATCAGGGAAGGAGTCGATTTCAGGGTGGATTTCGTTTCCAAGCTAAAGACAGACAAACTGACAACTGAAACTTTGTGGAATCCCGCTAAACATGTTCTTTTTCTTAACCATTCAAGAGTGTTTCAACTCTACAGGGTCCATGGTCAGAAGTCAAAAGACACCATCCTTCCATTGAAAACCCTTGAGTATTATCTGACAAACTCTAAAGAGTACCTTGGACGAAAAGCCTCCGTTAGTTTTAAGGTTGAAGAAAATCACAGGGTGGTCGAAGATCAGGAAAGCATGAACGGCAGGGATGGGAAAACTATAAAGAAGGTGACCCGGCATATTACAACTGCCATGGCTTTTGATTATGACATGTTGAACATTTCTATCCTCAATGTTGTCCAGCATGAAACCTCAGATTCCGAATCAAAGGAAGTCGGCGAAGACCTTCCATTTTAAATAACATCTTGTTGGAAAGAGACGATAACTATAACTACAGAAGCTACAACAGCTACAATCTTCTAAAATAATAGTAATCAATCATTTCAGAATCTTTAGGGGAACAAATTCTTAACTACCATAAACTACATATAACTACAAAAACTACAGAGAACTTCAGGGAAACCTCAATGTGGACAATAGACGATTGATTAAAGTGTTGATTAACAAAAATTTAATATTTGTAGCTATTGTAGTTTTTGAAGTTGCCTTTATATATATCTGTTCCTGGAAGGGGGAATTCTATCTTAAGCGAATTGCTGGAGTATAGGTAGCGCATTTCATTATAAGAGCAGGCAAGTGAAAGGCTCTGGAATAAAATATTAAAATAGATCACTTATTTTTACTCAATTCATTGAGTAATTTATCTCAATTGTTTGAGTTAATTATTAAATTTGTTAAAATTTTCATCATGTACCAACGAGCATATTATTCGAAAATCAAGGAAAGACTTGGATTTCAACGAAAGTTCATCCAGGTGCTGATGGGCCCCAGACAAGTAGGAAAAACTACATTGATTCGCCAGCTTTTAGAAAAATATCCCTTCCCCTGGCATTATGCATCAGCAGATGAAGCTACCCAACCTCTTTGGTTGCAACAGCAGTGGGAAACGATACGGATAAAAGCAAGTTCAACAAAAGCAACCGAGGCTCTGCTTGTTATCGATGAAATTCAAAAAATTCAGGATTGGAGTAACCAGGTGAAAATCCAATGGGATAAAGACAGTTTTGACAACCTTCCTGTCAAGATCATTCTCCTGGGTTCTTCACAGCTCATGCTGCAAAAAGGACTGAGTGAATCACTTGCAGGACGGTTTGAAGTGATTTATATTCCACATTGGTCATACACAGAGATGAAAGATGCTTTTAATTTCACAATTGAAGATTTTATCTGGTTTGGAGGATATCCCGGTCCTGCTGAACTGACCACTGATGAAAGCCGCTGGAAGGAGTATATCCGCCATTCGCTAATTGAAACCACAATGATGAGGGACATTTTACTGATGGTAAGGATTGATAAGCCTGTTTTGCTTCGTAACCTGTTCGACCTGGCTTGTACCTGGTCAGGACAAATCCTTTCCTACAATAAAATTCTTGGACAATTAAGGGATGCAGGGAATACGACAACATTGTCACATTACCTTAATCTTCTTGAAGGGGCCGGCATGATCAAAGGATTGGAAAAATATTCATTGTCAAAAATCCGTCAGCGTGCATCCAGTCCAAAGTTCCAGGTATTTAATACGGCCTTGATGTCGTCCTTGAGTTCAAGTCTTCAGGTCGAAATAATGCAGCAGCCTGAAATTTATGGCCGCTGGGTTGAATCCGCTATTGGTGCACATCTGCTCAATCAATCATTAACGGACCCATTTAACCTTTTTTATTGGAGGGAAGGCAATCATGAAGTTGATTTTGTTATACAGAAAGGGGAACATACAATTGGTATAGAAGTAAAGAGTGGACGGAATAAATCATCCTCTGGCCTCAGCACCTTCTCAAAGCAATTTAATCCTCAAAAAGTTCTTTTAATTGGTAGGGAAGGAATTCCTATCAAGGAATTCTTAACACTACCCGCCTTAGAATTGTTCAAATAGTCAAACTGAACGAAAATAAAAGGGTTGGTTGGGGAGTCCTTGATGCAACCCTGAATTTCCTTTCTTAATTCCCCGGTTAATAACAATTATACAACATCCTATCCTAGGGGAGCAATCTTGCTTAATAACCCAACATATCTTTGTTGAATAGGGGTGCATTTCATATATCGCACGGAGACGATTGCACAAATCCTGATTTTTCGACAGGGCGTGGCGGGGTGTGGACACAAAATGTAGGGCAAAAAACGGTTTTTTTTGCAGAAAATTCAATAAAATCAAGGGTTTCAATTTTTTTTTTGGGCAAAAAAGGATTTTTATATGATTATGCTCATTTCATATATCGCATGGAGACGATTGCACAAATCCTGATTTTTCGACAGGGCGTGACGTGGTCTTTGGACATTTGGAAGGTTGAAAAATAGTTTTTTCTCAAAAAAACTGAGTAAAATCAAGGGTTTCATTTTTTTTTCACTGCAACCAGGAGCTTGTCATTAATTGTATGATTTTTCTGATTGTCAAATAAGATTTTGTTGTGTTAATACAAACCGACATTCATTATTTTTATGAAAGGTCATTTCATATATCGCATGAAAAGGAGTTGTTCAGACAAAATTTTTCGATAGGGCGGGGCGTGGTCTTTAGACGAATTTTGATAATTATTTGAAGATTATTTTTCATAATACACTGAATATGTGATGATTAATAAAATATTTTTGAGAATAACCCGAAATTGCACATTGAAATCTGTTATTTGGCTGTTTTTCAATGCGTTCCGGCTTCTTTTTCTTTGATTAGTGGTGCCGAGAAAAAGAAGCAAAAAGAAATCACCCAACCGCAATTGCACTTCTGCAATTGCAGCACGGTGTCAAAAACTGACAAGAAAATTGCAATAATGAATTTCCACCTTTGGAGGAATCGCCTTTAACCAATTCTCCTGCTAATTGATAAATCTGCAGTAGTCTTCGTTAATTTGAAGGGATAAAATTTCTATGCTATCAATTAGAATGCCATGATGTTAGACCTTCTTCAACCAGTTTAGCCTGGTGTTATAATGTAATAGGTATGCCCGTTTGCATTTCTCATTCAGAAATGAATTATGGGTAAGGGTTTCTACCAAAGCCTGCTTTTCAAGAAATACTGAACTGATTTTCAAGATACGGGTTTCATTTATTCCTATTCTTTTACCAAACTCGATAAAATCAGCGAAAGTTGCATGACCCGATTTTTTATAGGCATCTGAAAGCGACCCATCGGCAAACAAACCTTTGTCCATGGCGAAATCTGGAGCATCAACATGGATGCTGGTATTAATCAAATCATACGAAGGACTCAGAAGGTAATCACCGGTGCTGTTTTCAAGCAAAGCAAAATTCTTCAGATGGGCATCACCATTGGATATAAGATAATTGAACAGAACCACCGCGAAGAATTTTTCAATCTCAATCCTCCAGGCCGGGACGTATTTTCGGATCAGCATTCCCATCTCCTCATAATTGTAATCATATTTGAAATTAGGTCCGGCATTGTCGGATGATTTGCCGGCTAGTGATGCAAAATCCTCCTTTCCCCATTTCATTCCATCTCCCTTCACATCAAAACGCCTGGTTATGTATGCAGGTGTCCCATCCTTGAAAAAGACCAGGGCATTTTCTGCAGTGTTAATGCCAAACACCTGCCGGGCAATCTGCATGGTAAGATGCTCGTTTGCTGGAACCTGGTCGGGATACCTGATATCCCCTGGTACCGGCTTAAGGATGTAGGTTCCCTGCTCCCCTTGCCTGGTCAGCCTTAACCTGTTTTTTTCCAGCAACAAGCTTAACTTCTCCTGGACTCCCGATATGGATATCATTTTACGGTTATCCATGAACTCCTTGGCAACTTCCTGATCATGAACAGGAGATTCATAAGGCAATACATGACTAACCTTCCTCCCATTAAACATCCTTTTTAAGCATACCGGGCTATAGGTTGAATAACCTTTGGCCAGTGTTCCAGGGCAATAAGTTAATTCATCGATTTTCATCTTGCTGAACTGGTTTTATTGTGATCGCACCAATCGTATCATATTTTGCTGTTGCAAGTAATAAACCAAAATAATCCTTTTCATCGATCCTTAATAATTTGCTTTGCAGCTTTCTATTGACTCCCTCACTGAGCATATTGAAGAAAAAAGGGAACAGGAATTGTTCATTGTATTCCTGACTCTTCTTGGGAAGTGTCAGACTGATCGGTGGTTTTTTGTCATTGACAAACCATGCATCATCGTATCGGAACCGGAATCCTGACCCTGCCTCCTCGGTGAGCCTACCCGCAAGTTCACCATTATAAAATACTTCTGCTGATCTCATGGTCCTAAATATTTGTCTTTCTGACTTCCAGTTTAAGCTCCAGACCAAGTACCTCGGTAAGTTTGGCCAGGGTTTCAATGGTTGGATTTCCCTTTCCGCTCTCAATGGCCTTCAACGTCCTGAGCCCCACACCGGATAACTCAGCGAGATGCTCCTGGGTAACTTTTAAAGCTTCCCGGCGTTCTTTCAATACTTTTATAAATTCTTGTTGGTGCATTATATTGCTCTTTTGACGCAAAGATAGTACTTTATTAAACGAAAAGTCAAGTATAGTGCAACAAATTGCACTTTTCAAATCATTTCAGGGTTTAATACCCGAATTTCATGTAATAGTGCATTATATTGCACTATTTTGATTTGAGAATACGCTTTAAACGTCTAAAATTTTATAAATCAAGATGCTTTTTTCTTTTATATCAAGGCAAAGAAACAAGCTTAGCAAAAAAGAAACCCCTCTCCCACCGCACGGTTTAGCTCGAAATTTTGCTACAATTTACCTGCGAACAATTCGCTTCAAAGTACCATGTGCAGCCTGGTACAGCTTAAAACTGTCAAGGGCGACCTCCTGATGCAAAGTCGATTTCATTGTGTTCAGATTTTCCTGAACGGATTTTTTACGCCTGCAGCCAAAAATCCTGGAAAATCAGACATACACCCATGACATTATTTATTCTTCTCGGTAGATGCCGTTGGCGTAATAAAATTTCATTACTAACCTTAACTCAAACGTCTATGAAAACTACAGCCGCTATCACCCGCAGGCAATCGATCGAAGAAATGTTCATCCATGAAATGGATCAGATCTATTACCCAGGTTACTCAGAAGAACTTATGGCTTCTGAACCTGAAAAGTTCACCTGGGAATTCAACGAATTCCAGGGCCAGTTCTCCTGTTAGAACAACGAATTACTTGAAGCAGGCAGTTAATCACTGCCTGCTTTTTTTATGCTCGCTAATGTTTTAAGGTCCTATGGTACTCGGCTCGAGCACTATCAGTTTTGTTTTTAAAAGAAAGACTGTCTCTGTCTACTCTATCCAAGAGTTTATCCTTTATCTCAAAGAAAGGGTCGTACCAGTCGGCCTTCTTATTTGCCCATTCAAACCATCGCTTTACCTCCTCCGTTAACGTTCCTTGCCTGATGGCATCTTCCTGGAACGCTTCAAGAAATCCTCTCAAGAATCTTGTCTTTTGCCATCGCTCCGCCTTCGTCAACAATCCCTTGAAGTCTTCAAGTTCCTTAATTCTTCTTTCCTCAGCCTCTTTGCGAATCCTTTCTATTTCTCTTTGCTCTGCCCAATACTTTTCCCTTTCTTTTCTTTCGTCCCTTAACCGTTGTCCCAGTAGTTCCAGTCTGGCTATAATCCGGGATAATTGACTCTCCAATTTTTGTTCACTATTTTCTCTTTCACTTACATAATTATCAACGATTCTAAAGGAAAGAAGTCCAGTATTTTCGTATCTGTCCAAATAGGACACATTTTCGCCCTTATTCATTTTTTGCCTTTCACACAGGCGTATTTTTATCCTTTCACCATATATTTCAACATAAGTCTGACGGTCAACCACAACTACACTATGCCCTCTTAATCCTAATGCCTTAATCATAGTATCCATAATCCTCATAGCTCTTCCCCGAAGTGAGTTGCTAACTGAAATGTTCGCGTGATTCTGGTACTTCCGCCACTCTTCATTCTTTTTGTTGTTAAGAGATATGATGAATTTTCGATAGTTTTTCACGAAAATATCAGGCTTTATAAGCCTTTCCGGAACTATTAGATTTTCTCCCAATTCGTCTTCAATCTGCTTTTTATACTTTGCAAATGAGATCTTTTTTTCAGAGGCATCCCGAAGGCTAAGATAAATCTCTGCTTTGCCTGAGAATTTTTCAGGAAGCTTCGGGATCCCCCTTTTCTTTCCTTTCCTTAAAAGCCTCTTATATTCCATGCTTGGCCTTGGAATATTCAGTCGGTTGCAAATCTTCTTTAGCCCGACATCTGAGATTTTATACTTCTTTGATAGTGAGAGGAAGGAGTTATTCCATACCAGCTCATATAGGTCCTTCCTGTTCAATCTGACTCGTTCCATAATGCGGTTTTGTGTTTTATCGACTCTTTTCAAATGTCATCCCCCTTTGAGTAAAGTGAAATCAGCAAAGTTATGCCTACCGAAACTATTTTGCACTAAAGGCCACCCTCGTAAAAATCCGGTCGCCCTTCGGGTTCATTCAGTTTCTTGGATTCCCAACAAGACTGACCTGAACCTTTGTTTAAAAGTTTCACCAGGCATTTTCCCACCAGCAAATTTCATTTACTCACCGCGGCCCTTTAGCTGCTTAAACCTTATTTGCTATGAAAAACCACACAACGAACACCCAGACCATTCCTTCCGAAAGGGAATCTTATGAAAACCTTATTCCTATGCGCCTCTGGGCTGAGGACGACCTGCCCAGCGAAAAAATGCTTCTTAAGGGATCCCACAGCCTTTCCGATGCCGAACTCCTGAGTATCATCATAGGATCGGGAATTTCCGGTGAAAATTCACTTGAAATAGCCAAGAAGTTGCTCTCCCGTTGCGGGAACAGCCTTTGCGACCTCTGGAAGCTTGATGTAACCGACCTTCAGAAAATCAAAGGCATTGGCCGAATGAGGGCCATAAAGATATCGGCAGTATTTGCACTGGCACGCCGCCGCAATGAATCCGAGGTGATCTTCCGAGAAAAAATCACACAAAGCCATCAGGCTTTCGAAATCTTCCGATCCCTTATGGGTGACCTGCCTTACGAAGAGTTCTGGATTCTGTTGCTGAACCGATCAAACCGGATCCTGAGGAAAATCCGCATCTCCGAAGGCGGAGTGTCAGGAACAGTCGTAGATCCGAAGAAGGTATTCAAGACCTGCCTTGACAATCAGGCCTGCAGCATTATACTCGGTCATAATCATCCGTCAGGTAATACTAATCCCAGTGAGGCAGACAGCAAGCTTACTAAGAAACTCAGAGATTGTGGTATGATGCTGGATGTAGATGTCCTGGACCACATCATCATCGGTGATAACAAGTATTATTCCTTTGCGGATGATGGTAAAATGTAGTATTCTGGCCTCGGGAAACCGGGGCTTATTTTTCATACCTTCTTTTAACGAATTGCTGTAAGTTCATAGGAACATAAAGGGATAGAATGTGACCCTTTACGATCCTGATCATTGTGGGCCCAATAATCAATTAAATGTGGTTTTAATTTAAAATATTTCATCAAAGTAATATTATTCGTTTTTATGTGTTATATTTGTAAATATTTTACAAAATAGACCTATAAAATGATATTAGAGATCCGTATAAGCAATTTTTTCTCCATAAAAGATGAAGTTGTTCTCGATTTCAGGGCTGCCAGTCTGAAATCTCATAATGTTAAGGCTCTGAAGGATAATGTATTCGAATTCAATAAATCATCCATACTTAAATCGATAACGATATATGGCGCTAATGCCTCCGGCAAGAGTAATGTCATCAGGGCGATTCGGTTTTGTCATTCGCTCGTCCTTGAATCCCATACGCACAACGAAAATACCATATACAATTTCCAACCTTTCAAATTCCACAACTTCGAGAGCAAGCCCAGCTCCTATTCAATCCGTTTTGTGATAAAAGGCATTGAATATGTATATGCTTTCTCCTTGACCATGAATAAAATTATTACCGAAAGCCTTCATTTCTACCCGAAAGGCAGAATCAAAGAAATCTTTTCCCGGGATGAGAGAAAGGGAAAAACAAAAAAGGAGAAGTATTCTTTTAGTGATCAAATTAAACGTCCTTTTGATGTTGCAGAGAATACTTCAGAAAAAAGTCTTTTCATCTCCAGAGCGAGTCAAATGGACAGAGATGTCGCTAAAGAAATCTTTAATTTTTTTAATCGATCATTTATTCTGGATTATCTGCTTTTCGGTGTGTCTGCAATTGAAACTCTGTCAGCCAAACATAAGGAACATTTGATAGAGGCACTTAAAATTGCAGATAGTGACATTGCAGATGTGAAAATTAAAGTCTTAAAACGCCCTGGAAAGAATTTTAATGCAGACCTGTCAACGCTCACATTGACCGTTGAGGATGTAGTTCAGGATGCTCTTGAGATTAAAACCTATCACAGACATGCACCAGGGGTTGCCTTTGATTTTCTTAGGGAAGAGTCCCAGGGAACCATCAAGCTGTTTTTCATCATGCTCACCATCCTGGATGTAATAAAAAACAACAAAGTCTTATTGATTGACGAGATTGAAGACAGCCTGCATCCTAAAATCATTGAATACATTTTCAATCTTTTCAGAACAGGAAATTCTGCCCAGCTCATCTGTACGACCCACAATACACGTTTCCTGGATCTGAAAAAGTTCAGGAGGGACCAGATCTATTTCACAAATAAAAAGTCTGACGGGTCGACAGATCTTTATTCACTTTTTGATTATAGCGATTTTCGTGATACAATGGATCTTGAGAAAGCTTATTTGCAGGGCCGCTTTGACGCAATTCCTTTTATCGATGACTCAGATTTCAAATTAAAAGCCTTATTGAATGAGTAGAAAGCGGGGATGATCTATTTTATTCGAATCATTTTCAGAATGTGTTCCCGATAAGTGTCATCAATCCCACCTGTCTTCTCTTTGCCGATGGGTTTTGCAAAGCATCAAGCCTTTGTTTCCCGGTCAATTCATCTGCTAAGCTAAAATCCCCTTCCTGGGTGCAGTTCCACTCATTCAAGGATTTTCCCGGCATATCCTCATTGCTTTCCGGTATTCCAGTTCCTCCTTGAGTGCCCCTCCAGGGTCTTATTTACACTTGCATATAAATTAACCTCAAAAACTCAAAGCCATGAAAAAATTTGTAAAAAACTACATCGGAAAAGGAAAGAAAGTAGAAGGCCTCGAAATCATCAAGATCAACCTGAAAATCTCTGACATCCTCAAGTTTGCCCACAAATACAAAGACGAAGACTACATATCCATTGAAGTCGCAAAACTGCAGACTCCCGACAACTTCGGCCATGGTTACACCGTTTATGTCAACCGCTTAGAAGAAGAACAGGTCAGTGAACCTGCCCCGGCACCGAAAAAGCAAACCAAGAAATCCAAAGCTTCAAAGCAGGCGACCTCCGAAGTGCCCTTCTAAAAGGGTACTTCTCCCTGGAGAGAGCTGGTCTTTGGATCGGCTCATTTTTTTGTGTTTACGACCTTATACCGCTTTTTTCTCTGATAGCTGGACAAATAAGAAAGCTTGCTAAAGAAATCCTTTACCCGGGAAACTTTTAATCAAAAGTTACCAAAAGCCAACGGTAGTTTTCTTAATTCCTGTCAAAGGTAAACTCGCCAAAATATCACGGCGCTTAGTGCTGCCTCCTCAAGGAATTGCAGCCCTTCGGGTTCATTCAGATTTCCCTGGCGGAAAATCAGACCCGAACACATGCACCGGAATTTTGCGCTCCGTTTGGTGTGCCTGCCAAAAATTATTCAATCGGCGGGCCAGATGCCATAACAGGTCGCCAGGGCAGGCGCAGAACTCATGAACAACTCACAGATCTATGCAGCGATCACCGAAAAGATCATTGCAAACCTCGAAACAGCCGGGAGCTGGAAGAAGCTCTGGCAAATCTCTTCACCGGTCAGCCTGAACGGTCACTATTATCGAGGAATCAACCGGCTGATCCTCTCTTCGGATTCTTTCAAGAGCCGGGTTTATGGAACTTTCCAACAGATCCGGGCCAACGGCGGCAAAGTCCGTAAGGGCGAAAAGGCCACCGTGGTGGTTTTCTGGAAGTCTTCCATCCACACGGACGAAGTGACCCAGGAAACAAACAAAATGTTTCTGCTTCGATACTTCCATATTTTCAACATCGAGCAGGCTGATTTCGACGAGCAGGGCCTAGCCAAAATCGCTCAGCTGCAGAGCCAGGTTGAAGAACGACACAACGAAAGCCACGTCGATGCCGAGCAGATCATTACAGGGTATTGCAACAAGCCGGATATTCAGTTCTCAGACAATGACGATCGAGCCTATTATTCCCCGATAGCCGACATGATTTCGGTCCCGCAGATGAAGTACTTTGCCAACGCATCAGAATTCTTCCGCACGCTTTACCATGAGCTCGGTCACTCAACCGGCCACCTTAAAAGACTGAACCGTTTCGATTGCATGTCAAACCATTTCGGGGATGAACCCTATTCCAAGGAGGAATTGGTTGCCGAACTTTGCTCATCATACCTCGCAGAGATCGCTCACCTTGATTTGAACATCCGCAATTCAGCCGCTTATATCTCGGGCTGGGCATCGAAACTGCGGGATAACCAGAAATGGATCTTTTGGGCTGCTTCCAGAGCTGAGAAAGCAGCTGATTACATCCTGGGAATCACTTCCGATGAACTGGTTCCTGCTGATTCCTCTGAGGAAGAAATCCTAGAGCCTGCAATGGCATAGGGTGTGACCCCAACCCACTGTTACTCAAAATTTGTCGCAAAGTTAAACTCATGAAAATATCATGTCACTAAATGCTACCGATCATATGCCTGGATGCAGGAAAAAGATCGATCGCCCCTTGGGTTCATTCAGATTACGCTTAGTGTAATCTGACCTGAACATTTGTTCCAGAATTTTCATTCCGTTTGTTGTCAGGGCATAAATTTTATTTAACCCTGGCGTGCCAGATGCCTAAATAAGTCTGCAGGGCAGCAGCGAATCACATGACTAAGTTGACGAATACAGCACTGAAGCCGGGCAACGGGAAACCTTCTGCCGAAGAAATGACCATGATCAAGACGGCTCTGATTCCTGCTGCGAACAAAACCGAGGAGGCAAAACCTGTTCTGCAAATCGAACCCGAAAAGCCTTTCATTCCAGTGCCAGAGCTCAAGAAGGAAATGACTATGATGGAGAAGATTCTCAAGATCGAGAACCTCCAGCTTGTCATTGAAAAGAGGGCCAAACTGGTACAGACCCGATCTGAACTGGATCGTTTCCAGATCTCTTCTAACGATTTCAATTGTACTATGCGATTGAATGATTCTGATGGAAATGTCTTCACTACCAGCTTCACCCCAGGAATCAAGAAGGTCATAGATTTTCTTAAGACTTCTTTCGAGGCAAGCATCTCAGAAGCTGAAAGTAAGATCACTTTCTGACAATTGAAGTCATTTCAAACCTTCAAGCGTTCCGTCAAAAAGCGGAACGCTTTTTTTATGGTCGTAATGGTTGCTGTTATGATATTAAATTTCACTTCAAGATGTTTTAGATAAGGATTGGGGATTAAGCATAATGACAAGCTTAAGCACTGTTTCTTCTATTGTTCACTGACACTTTATTTGCCTTTATCCCTTAATTGAATGTGCTTGAAAAATAGCATTATGCAAAATATTGTAACTTTACTCTTTACAGGGCAACGCTTTGATTACCTAAATGTCTTTATATCGTGAGGATTAAAATCTTTACCGTTTTCCTCATGCTTCTTGCTGATATCCGATCAGCCAGGAAATTCCATGCCCTTACTTGTTCGGCTCTTGGCTCTGGTGAGAATAAAGGCCAGGGTAGGATCAGCAAAACCGGCCATATATTGAGACTTGCCCTGCTCCTTATCTGCAGTTTTGTTGTGCCTTTATTATCTTACTCCCAGGGTGAATTCAATATGTGGGAATTCGGTTGGTGGGCAGGTGTGAATTTTAATTCGGGATCTGCTGTACCATTCCCTTATGGCAGGAATGGTGGAGCTTGCGTCACTGTAAATGTTTCTGACTCTTTAGGGAATATATTATTTTATTCAAATGGTGTTGAAGTTTGGAACAGGTTAAATAATGTGATGCCGAATGGCTGGAATTTGCAGGGGAGCCTGGAGAATACCCAGCAAACGGTAATTTCTGCCCGGATGTTTGACAATCCTCAACGACATTATTTGTTTATCGTTGGAAGATACCTACAATATAATGACTCAGCTTTCGGTCTCAGGTATTCAATCATCAATATGAACGCCGCCGGAGGACTGGGCGATATTGAATCGGGTAATAAAGATCTTGTTGTTCCCGGAATGAATAAAGCCTGGCATGCTGTTACAGGGACAAAACACAAAAACAATAAAGACATATGGATAGTAGTCAGGTTGTCCAGCCAGGACAGCAATGATTATGCCTCTCTCAAAATCGATCAAAACGGTTTAAACATGGTCCCGGTTTTAAGTCGGAGCAATGTTACATACAGCCCCCCCCCATTGCCTACTATGGCAGGTGAGATAAAAATTTCACAGGATGGAACCAGGCTGGCTTGTTTTAATGAATACTATCCATACATTATCGAGTTTTGTGATTTTGATCCCTCTACAGGACATGTATCCCCATTATTCAAGTTCAGACCAACACCCTATAATTCGGATACTCTCAGACCTCTAAGCATGGAGTATTCGATTAACGGAAAAATCCTTTATGTATCCAGCGATCATGGAGCCTATCCCAGTTATCGTTTTATTCATCAGTATGATGCCACAAAAAGTGATTCTGCTCAATTTATGCAAACAGAATCTCTTATCTGTGTAAGAACTGATGCGACAGCAAGATTCTCCACCCTCCAGATGGGCCCGGACGGAAAGATATATATTTCTAAAGATGGAGTTGATTCGCTGAGTGTAATCAATAATCCATCGGTTCTCGGATCAGGATGCGGTTTTCAGGAAAATGCAATTTCATTGGTTGGAAGATATAATTCATTAGGCCTTCCCCAGTTTATCCAGAAATACTTCGTATACATCCATCCTGCCGATCCCATCTGTTCGCATTCGCCAGCAGAGTTCACTTCTTCCATATGGCCACCGCCCGACAGCATTCTCTGGAATTTCGGTGATCCTGCATCCGGCGCTTTGAATTATTCCACCCTTGCTAATCCCTCGCATAGCTTCACCAACGGAGGAACTTATACCGTGGAGTTGTATGTACGTCATATTGATAACAGAACCGACACCGCCTGGCAAACGATCACCGTGCTTTCCGGTCCTGCGGTCAACCTGGGTCCGGATCGAACCATCTGCTTGGGCAATTCGGTGACTTTCGATGCCGGAGCCTGCAGCGGCTGCACATACGATTGGAGAGATCTGGCCACCGGACTTACCGTTGCAACAACCCAAACCTTTACAACTGGGTTGGTGGGGACTTATGCAGTGGCCGTGACCAGTCCCAATGCCTGTGTGACCCGGGATACGGTACAGCTTTTAACTACGGCTGTCCCTGCCTTAGCCAACGACCCGCAGTATAAAACTATTTGTACCGGGGAGTCAACCAACATCCCGCTTTCGTCTGCTCCGCCTGGTGCGATGTTTCATTGGACAGCAACCCTTACACTTGGCACTGTCACCGGGTTTTCGGCAGATTCAGGATTGGTTATTAACCAGGTATTGCTCAACTCCCTTGCTACTCCGGGCATTGTTACTTATCACATTACGCCTAAGATCGGAAGCTGCAGCGGATCAGCGGTGGATTTTCCGGTCACGGTGAACCCGGGAGATTCGGTAAAAGTGAGCATTGCAGCATCCTTGAATAACATTTGTGCCGGGACTTCCGTCATCTTTACTGCAATGCCAACCTATGGAGGTTCTTCCCCTTCCTACCAATGGAAAGTGAACGGAGTCAATGCCGGGACCAATTCTTCCATGTTCACCTATACACCGCTAAATAATGATGTGATAAGCTGTATTCTGACTTCATCAAATACGATTTGCGTGTTT